>Ga0209507_1000023_pt1 | contig 406323 bp, 308 predicted proteins | sample AD_UKC028_MetaG_FD_184414 | JGI IMG/M metagenome (GOLD analysis project Ga0209507, IMG submission 184414) | Active sludge microbial communities of municipal wastewater-treating anaerobic digesters from USA - AD_UKC028_MetaG (SPAdes) (version 2) | ecosystem: Engineered > Bioreactor > Anaerobic...
CGTCCGCGTCGCAGCTCTCGCCCGCGTCGCAGGCGCCGCAGTCCAGGGTGCCGCAGACCGGGTCCATTCCGCACTCGCGGCCCTGGCAGTCGGGGCTGCAGCCGGGCTGGCACAGGCCGTCCGCGTCGCAGCTCTCGCCCGCGTCGCAGGCGCCGCAGTCCAGGGTGCCGCAGACCGGGTCCATTCCGCACTCGCGGCCCTGGCAGTCGGGGCTGCAGCCGGGCTGGCACAGGCCGTCCGCGTCACAGCTCTCGCCCGCGTCGCAGGCGCCGCAGTCCAGGGTGCCGCAGACCGGGTCCATTCCGCACTCGCGGCCCTGGCAGTCGGGGCTGCAGCCGGGCTGGCACAGGCCGTCCGCGTCACAGCTCTCGCCCGCGTCGCAGGCGCCGCAGTCCAGGGTGCCGCAGACCGGGTCCATTCCGCACTCGCGGCCCTGGCAGTCGGGGCTGCAGCCGGGCTGGCACAGGCCGTCCGCGTCACAGCTCTCGCCCGCGTCGCAGGCGCCGCAGTCCAGGGTGCCGCAGACCGGGTCCATTCCGCACTCGCGGCCCTGGCAGTCGGGGCTGCAGCCGGGCTGGCACAGGCCGTCCGCGTCGCAGCTCTCGCCCGCCGCGCACTCGCCGCAGGAGGCGCCGCACACCGGGTCCGCGCCGCACACCCGGCCGGTGCAGTCCGGGGCGCACACCTCGCAGGTGCCGGTCGCGACCACACACACCTCGCCGCCGGCGGTGTCGCACTCGCCGCAGGAGCCGTCGCAGCCGTCGTCGCCGCACACCCGACCCGCGCAGTCGGGCAGGCAGGCGGTGCTGCAGGCCGCCGCGCCGGCCACGAGCTGGCAGGTCTCGCCCGGGTCGCAAGCCTCGAGGCTCACCCAGGCCAGGCAGCCGTCGGTGGCCTGATCGCAGCGCAGGACGGCCGCCCCGTCCGGCGTGCACTGGGTGGCCCCCATCGTCTCGCAGGCCGCCAGGACCAGGCTGCAGTCGAGGCTGCCGTCGTCGGTGCAGCCGGCGCCGGTCAGGGCCACCAGCATCCCCGCGAGGCAGGTTCCGAGCATCCGCATGGTCCGCATGAGACCCCTCCAGGCTAGAGTTCGGGCGATGAGACCAGCCCATGCTAGCCGATCCGCCGCCCCGTCACAACGTATGGGTGAGCACTTCCCGCCGGCGGCTCGTCAGCAGTCCCAGTAGTCCCAGTCGCAGGTGGCGTCGCAGTCGCACTCCCAGTCGTCCGCCCACCCGCAGGGATCGTCGTTCTGGCAGCACATGTCCTGGCCGGTGTAGCCGGGGCACCAGTCGATGGGGGTGCACTCCACGCTCACGGTGAAGTCGCCCGAGGCCCCGTTGTAGCCGTCGATCACCAGCACGAAGGGCCCGCCGGACAGCACCCCGAAGGTGGCCGCGTTGTCCCCGTAGACCAGGCAGTCGTTCGGATCGCAGGCGTTCCCCAGGAGCATGATCTCCTGATCCACCTCGTGGTAGTCCAGGTTCACCGTGACCTCGGTGTCCGGCGGGACCGCGAACACGTACTTCAGCTCGGGCCCGGACTGGTCGTAGTTGGTGCAGGAGTAGTCGGCGAAGTCGCTCGCGCCGCTGCCGTTGTTGGCCGACAGGGTGTCGCCGCAGCTCAGCACGCCGTCCACCACGCAGGCCGGGCAGCCCGCCGTGCTCACGCACTCGGGATCGACGCAGTCGATCAGCCCGTCCCCCTCGTTGTCGATGCCGTCGTCGCAGGTCTCGACCGGCGGGATCTCACACTGGTCCGAGGCGTCGCAGGCCTCGGGGGCGACGCAGGTGCCGCACGAGCCGCCGCAGCCGTCGGCGCCGCACTCCTTGCCGGCGCAGTCCGGGGTGCAGCACTGGAAGGTGGCGTCGCACACGGCCGGCGCCACGCAGGTGCCGCACACGCCGCCGCAGGCGTCGTCCCCGCACTGCCTGCCGACGCAGGCCGGGATGCAGGCGCAGGTCTGGTCGGGCTGGCAGGTCTCGGGCGCGGTGCAGGCGCCGCACGAGCCGCCGCAGCCATCCGCGCCGCACTCCTTGCCCGCGCAGTCCGGCGTGCAGCACTGGAAGGAGGCGTCGCACACCGCCGGCGCGGTGCAGCTCCCGCAGCTCCCGCCGCAGCCGTCGGCGCCGCACTCCTTGCCGGCGCAGGCCGGCACGCAGGCGCAGGTGCCGTTGGCCTGGCAGGTCTCCGGGGCGGTGCAGGCGCCGCAGCTCTGGGTACCGCAGACCGGGTCCATTCCGCACTCGCGGCCTGTGCAGTTCGGGGCGCAGACGCACTGGCCGCTCAGGTTGCAGGTCTCGCCGGCGGGGCAGGAGCCGCACGAGCCGCCGCAGCCATCCGCGCCGCACTCCTTGCCTCCGCAGGCCGGGACGCAGGCGCAGGTGCCGTTGGCCTGGCAGGTCTCCGGGGCGGTGCAGGCGCCGCAGTTCTGGGTGCCGCAGACCGGATCCAGCCCGCACTCGCGGCCCGCGCAGCTCGGGGTGCAGTTCGCCACGCACTGGCCGCTGGCGTTGCAGGTCTCGGGGGCGGTGCAGGCGCCGCAGTTCTGGGTGCCGCAGACCGGATCCAGCCCGCACTCGCGGCCCGCGCAGCTCGGGGTGCAGTTCGCCACGCACAGGCCGCTCCCGTTGCAGGTCTCGGGGGCGGTGCAGGTGCCGCAGCTCAGCGTGCCGCAGACCGGGTCCATGCCGCACTCGCGGCCCGCGCAGCTCGGGGTGCAGCCGGCCTGGCACTGGCCGACCCCGTTGCAGCTCTCGGGGGCGGTGCAGGTGCCGCAACTCTGGGTGCCGCAGACCGGGTCCATGCCGCACTCGCGGCCCTGGCAGTCCGGGCTGCAGCCGGCCTGGCACTGGCCGCTCCCGTTGCAGCTCTCGGGGGCGGTGCAGGTGCCGCACTCGAGGGTGCCGCAGACCGGGTCCATGCCGCACTCGCGGCCCTGGCAGTCCGGGCTGCAGCCGATCTGGCACTGGCCGCTCCCGTCGCAGCTCTCGCCCGCCTGGCAGGTGCCGCAGGAGGCGCCGCAGCCGTCGTCCCCGCACTCCTTGCCCGCGCAGTTCGACTGGCACGGGCCCGCGCAGGCGGCCGCGCCGCTGACGAGCTGGCAGGTCTGGCCCGCCAGGCAGGTCTGGGTCCTGACCCAGGCCAGGCAGCCGTCCACGTCCTGGTCGCAGCGCATCACCCCGGTCGCGTCCGGGGTGCACTCGGTCGCGCCGGCGAGCACGCAGGGGGTGAAGATGCCCCCGCAGTCAGGGCCCGAGTCGGAGCAGCCCAGGACAGCCAGGGCTGCGAGGCAGGCGGTCAGGAGCGCAAGGCCTCTCATGGGAACCTCCCGGACGACGGGGTCGTTTCGCCGCACCCGCCCATTCTACCGGGAGCCCGTCCGCTCCGCCACTTGTGTGCGCTTGCCTGTGCCCCGTGGGCGGGGGATGATGGGGCGCATGAACGGCGGCCCCTGGACCTGGCTCCGGCGTCACGCCCAGCTGCTCTTCAACCTCGGCCTGTTCGGCTTCTTCGCCGCGGTCATGGGCCGCGAGACGTACGCGGTCTGGGCCGAAGGCCGGCTGGACTACGTGGAGCTGTCCTTCGCCGTCCAGAACGCGGTCATGGTGGCGCTGATCCTGCTCCGGCGCCCGCACCAGGCGGTGGACCGGAACCCGCTCCGCCAGGCGCTGGCGCTGACCGCCTTCCTCTCGGGCGTGTTCTTCATGGGCGAGCCGCCCACGGGCGGCGCCACGGCCGTCCTGGTCTCGGGCCTGATCGTGTTCGCCGCGAACGTGCTGGGGCTCGCCACCCTGGTCAACCTGGGCCGCTCCTTCGGCATCCTGATCGCGCTTCGCAAGGTGGAGACCCGGTTCCTGTACTCGCTCATCCGCCACCCCATGTACGCGACCGACATCCTGCTGCGGGTGGGCTACCTGGTCAGCCACCTGAGCTGGTACACCGGGATCCTGTTCGCGCTGTCCACCTTCTGCTACGGCCTCCGGGCCGTGCTCGAGGAGCGCTTCCTGGCCCAGCAGGACCCCGCCTACCAGGCCTACATGCAGCGCACCCGCTGGCGCTTCCTGCCCGGGATCTTCTGATCAGTCGAGGCAGGGGGCGAGATCGCCGCTCTCCAGGCTGGCGGACACGGCCCGGCCGAGCAGCTCCACGGCCACCACGATGCGCCTGCCGCGGGCGCCGTGCTCCACCACCCCCACCACGCCGCGCAGCGGGCCGCTCATCACCTGCACCCGCTCGCCCGGGCGCCAGCGCCCGCGCGGGCGGGCGTCGGGCGAGGCCGCCAGCAGGAGCTCGAGGGAGGCCACCACCTCGTCCGGCACGGGCACCGGGCGCTGGCGCACCCCCACCAGGCGCACCACGCCCGGGGCCTGCAGGATCTGCAGCCTGAGCGCCGGCTCGAGCGCGGCCCGCACGAACAGGTAGCCGGGGAACAGCGGCCGCAGGAGCTCCTGGCGGCGGTCCTTGCGGCGGGAGAGGGCGCGGTACTCGGGCAGGTACACCCGCGCGAAGCGGCCGAGCTCCGCGGCCACCTTGCGCTCGTGCCGCGAGCGGGTGTGCAGCGCGTACCAGCGCAGCCCCTCGGGCAGGCGGCAGGGCTCCTCGGGCTCGTCCACGGCAGACCCCCCTGGCGCGGGCGCCCCTTCAGGCGCGGGCGAACTCGGCCACGGCCGCCACCACGCGCTCTTGCTCCGGGGGCGTGAGGCCCGGGTAGCAGGGCAGGGCCAGCACGCGCTCCGCGGCGCGCTCGGCCGCGGGCAGCCGGCCCGGCCCCGGGGCGAAGCAGGGCTGCAGGTGGAGCGGGCGGCTGTAGTACACGCCCGCGCCCACCCCGCGCGTCTGCAGGTGGGCGCGCAGCTCCTCCCGCCGCGCGGCCTGGACGACGTACAGGTTCCAGGCGTGCTCGCGGCCGGCCGGGCAGGGCGGGAGCTGCAGGCGCTCGTCCCCCGGCGCGCCCAGGCCGGCCTGGGAGAACAGCGCCGCGTAGCGCCCGGCCACCGCCCGGCGCTCGGCCTGCCAGGCCTCGGCGCGCCGGAGCTTGACCTCCAGCACCGCGGCCTGCAGCGTGTCCAGGCGGAAGTTGCCGCCCAGCTCGGTGTAGTCGTCGCGGGCCCGGCCGCCCTGGTCGCGCAGTCGCCGCAGGCGGGCCAGCAGCTCCCCGTCCGCCACGCTGAGCGCCCCGCCGTCGCCGAAGCCGCCCAGGTTCTTGGTGGGGAAGAAGGAGAAGGCGCCGAGCCGCCCGAAGCTGCCCACCTGCCGCGCCCCGAGCCTGGCGAAGGTGGCCTGGGCGCAGTCCTCGAGCACCGGGATGTCCCGCGGCGCGCACTGGGCGACGAGCTCGTCCACCCGGCAGGGCAGGCCGAACAGGTGCACCGGGATCACCGCCCGGGTGCGCGGCGAGAGCCGCCGCTCGAGCTCCTCCGGGGTGAGCACCAGCTCCGCGGGGTGCACGTCGGCGAACACCGGCCGGGCCCCCAGGCGGGCCACCACGTTGGCGCTGGCCACGAAGGTGAAGGCGGGCACCACCACCTCGTCGCCGGGGCCGATCCCCAGCGCCATGAGCCCGAGCAGCAGGGCGTCGGTGCCGGAGGACACCCCCAGCACGTGCCGCGCGCCCAGCGCCGCGCCGAGCGCCGCCTCCAGGCGCGCCACCGCCGGGCCGTGGATGAACTGGCCCGAGTCCACCACCGCCTCGAGCGCGGCCAGCAGCTCGGCGCGCAACGGGCGGTGCTGGCGGGCGAGGTCGAACAGCGGCACGCCCGGCTCCGGGGGCGACGCGGCGGGCTCACTGGCCGGGGGCATCCTGCTCCTTCTCCCCGTAGTAGGTGCGGTACTGGTGGTAGTAGTAGTAGCCGTAGTCGCGGTGGGAGAGATCGATGTCGTTGATCACCGCGCCCAGCACCTTGGCCTTGATGTCCCGGAGCTGGCGCACCGCGCGGCGGGCCATCTCCCGGGAGGTCTGGGCGCTCTTGATCACCAGCACCACGCCGTCCATCAGGCTGGCCAGGATGAGCGGATCGGCCACCGCCAGCACGGGCGGGCTGTCGAAGATCACCCGGTCGTAGCGGGCGGCCAGCGCCTCCAGGAAGCGCCGGAAGCGCTCGGTGTGGATGAGCTCGGTGGGGTTGGGCGGCACCGGGCCGCAGGGGATCACGTCCAGCCCCGGCACGTCGGTGTGGTGCACGACCTGCTCGAGCTCGGCCTCGCCCAGGATGGCGGTGGTCACCCCGGCCCCGGTCTTCAGCCCGAAGGTCTTGTGCAGGCGCGGCCGGCGCATGTCCGTGTCCACCAGCACCACCCGCGAGCCGCTCTGGGCCATGGTGATGCCCAGGTTGATGCATACCGTGCTCTTGCCCTCCTGGGGGCTGGGCGAGGTGACCAGCAGCTTGCGGGGCGGGTTCTCGGGGGCCAGGAACAGGATGTTGGTGCGCACCGTGCGGCAGGCCTCGGCCACGTTGCTCTTGGGGTGGCTGATCAGGTAGTGGTCGCGCAGGCGCACCACCTCGGCCCCCTCGGGCGGGGACTCCAGCTTGATGCTCGGCACGATGCCCAGGAAGGCCACCTGGAGCTGGCGCTCCAGGTCCTCCTGGCTCTTGACCGTGTTGTCCAGGTACTCGAGGAAGAAGGCCAGGCCCACGCCCAGCAGCAGCCCCACCACCGCCGCCAGCAGGAGGTTCAGGTTGACCCGCGGGTAGACGGGCACGGTCGGCTCGACGGCCGCGTCGAGCTTGTACACGTTGTTGGTCTCCTGGTGGGCCGCGAGCGTGGCCTCCTTCTGGCGCGAGAGCACCAGCTTGTAGAGCGCCTCGTTGTTGTCGGACACGCGCTTGAGGCGGGAGTAGTCCAGGGCGTGCTTGTTGATCTCCAGCGCCTCGGCCTTGATCTTGGTCAGCTCGCGCTGCAGCCCGCGCTCGGCCTCCAGCTTGGTCTGGTACTCGCCCTCGATGGCGGCCAGCGCGTTGCCCATCTCGCGGTCGATGTTGCGCTTGACCTCCAGGACCTTCTCCTCGACCGCCTTGTACTTGGGGTGGTCGGGCAGGTACTTGGAGCCGAGCTCGGCCTGCTGCTCCTTCAGGCGGAAGTAGGACTCCTTGAGCTGGCGGATGAGCTGGTTCTCGCTGATCTTCTCGATCGCCTCCAGGGGCTGCTTGTTCTCGCGGATGTCGAGCACCAGCTTGCGGCGCGCCTCCAGGGCGATGCGCTGGGCCTGGGTCTGGTTGAGGGTCTGGTTGAGGTCGACCAGGCGCTGGGAGGTGATGTTCTGGCGGTCCTCCATGCTGACCGACAGGACCTTGAGGTCCTCCTTGAACTGCTGCAGCGCGTTCTCGCTCTCCTCCATGCGGACCTTGAGCTCCTTGGCCTGGTCCGCCAGCCAGCCGGCCGCCTCGAGGGTGATCTCGCGCCGGGTCTGGAGGTTGTAGTCGCGGTAGGCGTTGACCGTGGCGTCCGCCAGCCGCTTGGACCACTTGGGATCCTCGTGGCGGGCCTTGACGTAGGCCATGCGGCTGTCCTTGACGGGCTCCACGCTGATCGCCGCGCGCACCAGCTCGACGTAGTCCGGGGCCACCTCCAGGGCGCGTTTCTGCTCCTCGGGCGGCAGCTTGTCGATGCCCAGGAAGCTCTTGTTGCCCTCGAGCTTCAGCAGCTGCACCACCCGCAGCGCCACCGCGCGCGAGGTGATCACCTTGTACTGGGTCTCGTAGTACTCCTTGTTGGACCAGTAGGAGCCGGCCCCCAGGTTGTAGACCTCGCGCACGTTGCCCAGCACCTGGGGCGCCATCAGCTCGATGATGACCGAGGCCTTGGCCTCGTAGATCTTCTTCTGCCGCAGCGTGTAGATGGTGACCAGGGTGACCGCGGCCACGAACACCGCCACGATGGTCCAGCGCCGCTTCAGCAGGATGTTCCAGTACTCCCGCAGGTCGATCTGCGGCTCCTGGGGCTCGGGCGGACGGTGCTCTTCCTGCATGGGCTCCCCTCGGGGCGGGGCGCGTGGCCCCGGGGAGGCAGTCTAGCGGCTCGGGTGGGGGCCGTCAATTCCGCCCCCGCGTTGCCGGGTGATTGACTCGGAGGGGAGGGGTCCGCTACCGTCCTCCCGTGAATCACGGGAGGTGATCGATGCGCGCGCGCCTGATGCCGGTGCTCTCGTCCGTGCTGCTGCTGGGGTCGCTGGCCGCTTGCGAACAGAAGGCCGAGCCGGCCCCGCAGCCGGGCGAGCCCGGGTCCGGGTCGGGGCAGGCCCTGCTCGGCCAGCCGGCCGCCGGCGGCGAGGGCGTGAAGGTGGCGCTCCTGGACGCTGGCGCGGAGCCCCGGCGCGCCCTGCGTTACAGGTTCGACGACCGCGCCAACGTGGTCATGGAGATGACCATGGAAATGGGCATGGCCATCGGCATGGGCCAGCCGAACCCGACCGAGGTGCAGCTCCCGCCGATGAAGCTCTTCATGGCCATCCAGCCGGAGGCCGTCCGGCCGGACGGCGCGCTGCGCTACACCTTCCGGCTCGACAGCACCGACGTGCTGGCCGGGGACACGGGCGATCCCGCCCTGCGGGAGAACCTCAAGGCGGAGCTCAAGAAGACCGAGGGGCTGTCGGGCTGGGCCCTGGTGGACACGCGCGGCTTCACCCTGGAGGCCGACGCGGTGGTGCCGCCGAACGCGAGCGCCCAGGTCAAGGACATGGTGGACAAGATGCGCCAGCAGATGCGCCAGATGTCCGCCCCCTTCCCCGAGGAGGCCGTGGGCGTGGGCGCGCGCTGGGAGGTGCGCATGCCCATCTCGACCGACATGTTCCGCATCGACCAGGTGGCCACCTACAAGCTGGTGAAGCTCGAGGGCGACGTGGTCGAGATGGAGGTCGAGCTGAGCCAGTCGGCCGCGCCCCAGGACATCAAGGTGCCCAACCTGCCCACCGCCAAGGCCAGGCTGCAGACCATGAGCTCCACGGGCGGCGGGCGGATGCGGGTGGCGCTCGGCCGGCTGGTGCCCGAGTCGAGCATGAACAGCAAGACCCACCTGGCCATGGAGCTGCGCATGTCGGACTCGGCGGCGCCCCAGGTGATCACCACCGACATGTCCCTGCGCCTGGGCCTCAAGGCCCGCTGAGGTGCCGACCGTGGGGCGGCTGGGCCTGGCGGTAATCGCGCTCGGCGGGGCGCTGTGGCTGGGCGCGCTGGGCAGCCGGGCGGCCGAGGACGGCTGCAGCCTGTACGTCTACATGGACGAGGGGGGGATGCTGGTGCGCGGCGTGCGGCTGGCCGACGTGCCGGAGGACAAGCGCGAGGCCCTGCTCACCTACCGGGACTGCGCCGCCGCCAGGGCCCTGCGGGCGGCCGGCGGGCTCGAGCGCAAGCCCGCCCCGGAGCTCATCGCGCCAGGCGCGGGTGGCGAGGGCGCGCCGCCCACGGCCGGGCCGGCCGTCGCGCCGGGCGGGGCCCCGGCCGACGGCTGGAAGCGCTGGGGCCTGCTCACCCAGGTGCGCATGCTCCCGCCGGCCGAGGCCCTGTGGCTGTACGCCAGCGCCGCGGCCGCCCTGGTGGGGCTCGCCGGGCTGCTCGTCGCCGCCTTCGCGCGGCGGTCCCCCGGGGCGCCGCTGGCCTACCTGGCGCTCGGGCTGCTCTCGGGCCTGCCCGCGGTGAGCGTGCTGCTGCTCGGCGGCTGGCCGTTCTGACCCCGCTCCACGGAGGTGCCCCATGCGGACCGCGCCCTGGCTGCTCGCCGCCGCCTGCCTGGCGGGCTTCGCGCTCCCCGCGCGGGCCGCGCCGCCTGCCTGCGCGATCGCCGCGCCCGACGAGGAGGAGCCTGGCGCGGAGCGCTGGACCCTCCTCGAGGGCGGGTGCCGGGACGGCCTGGCCCACGGCCAGGGCAAGGCGCGCTCCTCCCTGGGCCGCAGCTACCAGGGCGCCTTCGAGCGCGGCACCATGCAGGGCCAGGGCGTGCTCACCTTCGCCGACGGCGCCCGCTACGAGGGCGAGCTCCACGCGGGCGCGCTCGAGGGCCAGGGCAGCTTCAGCACCAAGGACGGCCGGCGCTTCACCGGCGTGTGGCGGGACGGCAAGCTCGACGAGGGCCGCCTCGCCTGGCCCGACGGCCGGGAGTACACCGGCGCCTTCGCGGACGGGGCGCCCGACGGCCGCGGGGTGATGACCTGGAAGGACGGCAGGCGCTACGAGGGCGACTTCCGCCAGGGGCTGATGCACGGCCAGGGCAGCTACTCCCTGGCGAACGGCGAGCGCTACCAGGGGGCCTGGGAGGCGGATCGCCGGAGCGGCCAGGGCAGCTACCGCTGGCCGGACGGCAAGCGCTACCAGGGCGCCTGGGCCGCGGGCAAGCCCCACGGCCGCGGGCTGAAGGAGTGGCCGGACGGCAAGCGCTACGAGGGCGACTGGCTGGCGGGCAAGCGGACCGGCCAGGGCGTGATGAGCTGGCCCGGCGGGCGGAGCTACGACGGCGGCTGGCTGGACGGCAAGTTCCAGGGCCAGGGCGCGCTGGTCGAGCGGGACGGGCGGCGCCACGAGGGCCTGTGGCGAGCCGGGAAGCGCGAGGGCGCGGGGGTGATGACCTGGCCGGACGGCAAGCGCTGCGAGTGCACCTGGAAGGCGGATCGGCTGAACGGCCAGGGCGTGCTCCGCCTGCCCGACGGCTGGGAGTACCGGGGCGCGTTCAAGGACGAGCTGAAGGACGGCCAGGGCACCCTCACAAACGCGAAGACCGGGGAGAGCTACACCGGCGGCTTCAGGGCCGACAGGAAGCACGGCCCGGGCGTGCTCACCCTGCCGGACGGCAGCCGCATCGAGGCCCCCTTCAAGGACGGCGTGCCCGACGGCCCGGGGGTGATGATCTTCCCGGACGGGCAGCGGGTGAAGGGCCGCTGGAAGAACGGCCAGCCGGTCCAGGGCAAGTAGCCTCCCTGCCGCGTCCGGCTTCGGGTAGAATGCCCTCACGGAGGTGGGAGCCATGCGGGGACACTCTCGGGTGGCGTGGCTTTCGGGCGCGAGCCTCGGGCTGATCGTGGCCTGCGCGGGCTGCGGGGCAGGGGGCGGGGACGGCGGCTCGCCCGGCACCCCCTGGGCCTACGAGATCGCCCACCTCCGGCAGATCGTCGGCATCTCCTACGGCATGGACGTCCTGCTGGTCGTGGATGACTCCCCGGCCATGAAGCCCTTCCAGGCCGCGCTGGCCCGCACCCTCGCGGAGCTGCGGGATTCCGGCCTCCCGGGCTACGATGCCCCCTGCGCGCCCATGCGCCTCGGGGTGCTGGCCGCCGGAGGGGACGGTCATCTGGTGGACCAGGTGGGCACGCTCTCCTGGGAGGCGGGCGAGCCCGTGGTCACGCATCGAGCCGACACCGCCTGCCGGATCGTCGGGCCGGACAACCTCGACTGCCTGCATGACCCCGCGACTGGCTCGAGCGTCGCGCTGGTGGGCTTCGGGGGAAGCCCCTACCCGCGCGGGCTCTCGGCCCTGGGCCGCTTCGTGGCCAGCGCCGAGGCCCAGGAGTTCCTGCGGCCCGAGGCCACCCTGGTCGTGGTGCTCATCAGCGCGGGCGAGGACTGCGGGGAGCCGGGCGAGGTGGCCGAGGGCATCCCGGGCATGGACGGCCGCATCTGCTCGTACGCCGCCAAGGGGGTGGGCCCGGACGGCTCGAGCAGCCACCCGGACGATCCCCTGCGCCTGCCCTACACCCTGAGTCCGGTGCAGGCGCTCCACGACCAGCTCATGGCGCTCAAGGAGAACCGCACGGGCATGGTCAAGTTCGCGGCCATCGTCGGGGTCGCGGATGTGGCGGACCCGGAAGCCACCGCCATCGCGTTCGAGGGCGCCGAGCCCTCGGCCGGGGTGGCGCCGGCCTGCACCCTCACGGGCTGCGAGGGCGAGGGATGCGGCGCGCTCCCGGGCACCCGGGCCATCGCGCTGGCCAGCGCGTTCGGGCTGAACGAGGGCGGGAGCGCCGTGGCCGGCTCGATCTGCGAGGAGCCATGGACCCGGAGGATCCAGAGCCTGGGGGAATTCACCTCGTGTCCGAACCACTTCAACCTCGACAGACCCGTCCTGGACCTGGGGCTGCTCGCCTTCTTGGTGAACGGCGACCCGCTGCCACGCCACTCCTGCGCGGACCTCGGGCCGATGGTCCGCTGCGAGGGGCCCGGGGATCCGGGCTGCGAGTGCGTGGAGACCTACACGTACTTCGCGCCGGGCGATCCGGCCAACCCTTTCGAACCCTCGCCGGGCGGCACCCTCCTGTTCGCCGACCACGCCAGCCCCTGCGATTGGTGCCCGGTCGGGCCCGGGAATATCATCGAGTTCGAGCTCTGGTACGTGGTCGCCCCCCGAGAGAATTGACACCCCGCGCCCGTCCGTCCTAGCCTGCCGATCTTCCCCGGGCCCCGCTCCTCCAGGAGGTCACGCGATGGCACGCATGGGCGAGAGTCTCCGCTACCGTTTCGAGAACTTCATGTCCAAGGGAGGGGCCTCGATCTTCATCAGCCTGACGGTGCTGTTCGCCGTCTGCCTGGGGATCGCCCTCGGGCTGCGCTGGCTGGTGGTGGCGCTGGTGCCCGGCCTTTCCGAGGTGCCGCTGCCCGACCACTTCTGGAACACGTTCCTGGCCATGACCGACCCGGGCAACATGGGGGTGGACGAGCAGCCCGGGGTCATCCTGCGCGCCTCGGTGATCGTGGCCGGCCTCCTGGGCGTGGTGATCTTCTCCATGCTGATCGCCTTCATCACCACCTCGCTCGACTCCCTGCTGCACGAGTTCAGGAAGGGCCGCTCCCGGGTGGTGGAGAAGGGCCACACCGTGATCCTGGGCTGGAGCGAGCGGGTGCTGGACATCCTGCGCCAGCTCGTGGTGGCCAACGAGAGCGAGCGCGACGCCTGCGTGGTCATCCTGGCGGAGAAGGACAAGGAGGAGATGGAGGACGAGATCTCCACCTACCTGCCGAACCTCCGCACCACCCGGGTGATCTGCCGCAACGGCCACACCTCCACCATCGCCAACCTGAAGCGCGCCAGCGCCTGCCACGCGAAGAGCGCCATCGTGCTGGCCTCCTGCCCGGAGACCGCCCCGGACGACGACCGGCGCGTCTCGGACGCCAGGGCGATCAAGACCGTGCTGGCCCTGGCGGCCTGCCAGGAGGGCGGCAAGAACCAGATCCCCATCGTGGCCGAGCTGTACTTCCAGGACAGCCGGGAGGTGCTGGCCACCATGGACGATCCGCAGATCGTCTGCCTGAACGCCCGGGAGATGCTGGGCAAGATCATGGTGCAGACGTCCCGCACCAGCGGCCTGGCGGTCGTCTACAACGAGGTGCTCGGCTTCGAGGGCAGCGAGTTCTACCTGACCCCGCAGGCCTGGCAGGGCATCCGTTTCTACGACGCCCTGTACCGCTTCCCGGACGGGGTGCTGCTGGGCATCGAGCGGGCGGACGGCAAGCTGGAGCTCCGCCCGGCCGCGGACGCCGTGCTGAACGAGGGCGACAAGTGCCTCATCATCACCTCGGACAACTCGGCCATCGACTTCCGGCCCGCGCCGGTGGCGAGCCCCAAGGACCACCCGTTCGAGCTGCGCCGGCAGGAGAAGAGCGTGGAGCACGAGCTGCTGCTCGGCTGGCACTCCATCGCCAACACGGTGGTCCGCGAGTACGCCGACTACCTGCTGGAGGGCTCGAGCATCAACGTCGTGGTCCACCACCCCGCGGACGGGATCAAGGCCGAGGTGCAGGCGCTGGCCAAGGAGTGCCCCAGCCTGAAGATCCGGCTGATCGACCTCAACCCCATGGACCTCGAGCAGCTCCGCTCGCTGAAGCCGTTCGCCTTCCACAACGTGTTCGTGCTGAGCCAGAGCGAGGATCCCAACCCGGAGAAGACCGACTCCGAGACCGTGGTGATCCTGCTGCTCTTGCGCAAGATCCTGCGGGACGCCGGCATCGAGAAGCCCAAGATGAAGCTGATCACCCAGATCCTGGACTCCGAGAACCAGGATCTGATCAGCCAGAACCACGTCGACGACTTCATCATCAGCAACAAGCTGGCCAGCATGATCCTGGCCCAGCTCAGCGAGGCGCCCGCCATCAAGCGCATCTACGACGACCTGTTCAGCGAGGAGGGCTCGGAGGTGTACCTGAAACCGGTGGAGCTGTACTTCACCGAGCTGCCGATCGAGGTGCCCTTCGTCGACTGCATGGGCCAGGCGCTGAAGCGCGAGGAGATCTGCTTCGGCTACCGGCTGGGCGCGCTCAGCACCAACCCGGAGCGGAACTTCGGGGTCAAGGTCAACCCGGACAAGGGCGCGCGCATCAAGCTGCAGAAGGGCGACTCGCTGGTGGTCCTGGCCGAGGACGAGCTGTAGAGAAGAGACTCGAGCGGCGCCTTCGAGGTGAAGGGTCGCTCGCCCGCCGCGCCGGATTTGACACCCCGCTTCCGTCCGGAATACCCTGCCTGTCGTTCCAGCAGCCCGATTCTCTGGAGGATACGAGATGGCCGGCGCATTCGGTGAGAAGCTCCGCTATCGCTTCGAAAACTTCATGTCCAAGGGTGGCGTGTCGATCTTCATCAGCCTGACGGTGCTGTTCGCCGTCTGCCTGGGGATCGCCATCGGGCTGCGCTGGCTGGTGGTGACGCTGGTGCCCGGCCTGAACGAGGTGCCGCTGCCCGACCACTTCTGGAACACGTTCCTGGCCATGACCGACCCGGGCAACATGGGGGTGGACGAGCAGCCCGGGGTGGTCCTGCGCGCCTCGGTGATCGTGGCCGGCTTCCTGGGCGTGGTGATCTTCTCCATGCTGATCGCCTTCATCACCACCTCGCTCGACTCCCTGCTGCACGAGTTCAGGAAGGGCCGCTCCCGGGTGGTGGAGAAGGGCCAGACCGTGATCCTGGGCTGGAGCGAGCGGGTGCTGGACATCCTGCGCCAGCTCGTGGTGGCCAACGAGAGCGAGAGCGACGCCAGCGTGGTCATCCTGGCGGAGAAGGACAAGGAGGAGATGGAGGACGAGATCTCCACCTACCTGCCGAACCTCCGCACCACCCGGGTGATCTGCCGCAACGGCCACACCTCCACCATCGCCAACCTCAAGCGCATCAGCGCCTTCGCGGCCAAGTCGTCCGTGGTGCTGGCCACCTGCCCGGAGACCGCCCCGGACGACGACAAGCGCGTCTCGGACGCCAAGGTGCTGAAGACCGTGCTGGCCCTGGTGGCCTGCCAGGAGGGCGGCAAGAACCAGATCCCCATCGTGGCGGAGCTGTACTTCCAGGACAGCCGGGACGTGCTGGCCACCATGGACGATCCGCAGATCGTCTGCCTGAACGCCCGGGAGATGCTGGGCAAGATCATGGTGCAGACGTCCCGCACCAGCGGCCTGGCCGTGGTCTACAACGAGGTGCTCGGCTTCGAGGGCAGCGAGTTCTACCTGACCCCGCAGGCCTGGCAGGGCATCCGCTTCTACGACGCCCTGTACCGCTTCCCGGACGGGGTGCTGCTGGGCATCGAGCGGGCGGACGGCAAGCTGGAGCTCCGCCCGGCCGCGGACGCGGTGCTGAACGAGGGCGACAAGTGCCTCATCATCACCTCGGACAACTCGGCCATCGACTTCAGGCCCGCGCCGGTGGCGAGCCCCAAGGACCACCCGTTCGAGCTGCGCCGGCAGGAGAAGAGCGTGGAGCACGAGCTGCTGCTCGGCTGGCACGGGATCGCCAACACCGTGGTGAGCGAGTACGCCGACTACCTGCTGGAGGGCTCGAGCATCAACATCGTGGTCCACCACCCCTCGGAGAAGATCAAGGCCGAGGTGCAGGCGCTGGCCAAGGAGTGCCCCAGCCTCAAGATCCGCCTCATCGACCGCAACCCGCTGGACCTCGAGCAGCTCCGCTCGCTGAAGCCGTTCGCCTTCCACAACGTGTTCGTGCTGAGCCAGAGCGAGGATCCCAACCCGGAGAAGACCGACTCCGAGACCGTGGTGATCCTGCTGCTCTTGCGCAAGATCCTGCGGGACGCCGGCATCGAGAAGCCCAAGATGAAGCTGATCACCCAGATCCTGGACTCCGAGAACCAGGATCTGATCAGCCAGACCAACGTCGACGACTTCATCATCAGCAACAAGCTGGCCTCGATGATCCTGGCCCAGCTCAGCGAGGCGCCGGCCATCAAGCGCATCTACGACGACCTGTTCAGCGAGGAGGGCTCGGAGGTGTACCTGAAACCGGTGGAGCTGTACTTCACCGAGCTGCCGATCGAGGTGCCCTTCGTCGACTGCATAGGCCAGGCGCTGAAGCGCGAGGAGATCTGCTTCGGCTACCGGCTGGGCGCGCTCAGCAACCACCCGGAGGACAACTTCGGGGTCAAGGTCAACCCGGACAAGGGCGCGCGCATCAAGCTGCAGAAGGGCGACTCGCTGGTGGTCCTGGCCGAAGACGAACTCTGAGCTTCAGTCCACCACGCCTTCCTGACAGGTGATCTCGGCGATGCACGCCGCGCGATCGGCCTCGGCCGGCATCCAGTAGGGCCAGAACCGGGTCCCGTCCGGGTAGAGCACCGCGTCCTGGGACTGCAGCCCGACCATCGAGTGCCACAGCACGCAGGGCTGGGTGGTGAGCTCGCCGATGATCTCGGGTCCGAAGCCGGTCTCGTTGCAGGCCGCGCTGTCGACCAGGGTGATGGCCGCGCCTTCGCACTGGCAGCTCGGGACCCTCGTGGCCTCCCCGCCCATCGGGTAGAGCACCAGGTTCCAGGGATGCCAGGCGGTGATGCTGCCGTCGCTGAGCAGCAGGGCCAGGTTCACGGTGAAGGCGTTGCCCGGCGCCCCGGCGAAGGTGTTGACCCGGGCGCGGAAGGAGATCTGGGTGCCGGTGATGTTCGGGGTCGCCGGCTGGATGAGCTTGTAGCTCGTCGCGACGTCGGTCTTGTTGGCCTGCATCACGAAGGCCACCCCGCCCACCACCAGCCCGGTCAGATCCGTGTCGGCCGACAGCACCACGTCGAACCACTCGCCGTAGTCGGCGCGCTCGATGAGGGTCGGGTCGGGCGGGCTGATCACGTGCGGCGCCATGAGAAAGGTGATCCGCGGCGCGAGCGCCACGGTCTGGTCCGGCGCCCCGGACCGCACGCTCTGGTCCTCGAACTCGATCCCGTCGGTGAACTCCTCGGCCAGGGCCTCGGCCATCTCGCGGGAGCTGAGCTGGTCCGAGGAGCAGTGGGCCGCGCCGAGCGCGGCGAGCAGCACGAGCGGCCAGGCCGGCATACCCAGGATGGTCTTGTTCATCGCGCGGGATCTCCTTTCGGCTCGTTCACCAGTAGGCGATCAGCCCGACCGAGAAGCCCAGCAGGTGGAGCTGGTCCTGGACGGCGACGAGCTGCTCGAGGCGCTGGGTGACCTGGCGCGGCACCCCGCCGAGGGTCGCGGTGTAGGGCTCCGACTCGCCGCGGTAGGTCACCCGCAGGCTGTCCGCGGAGGAGAACGCCAGGCTGAACGCGTAGCGGGCCTCCAGCTTGAGGCCCAGGTTGGGCGACAGCAGCCACTCCGCGCCCGCGGCGGCGGTCAGCTCGAAGGCGAAGAAGCTCTTGTCCCCCTCGGGCTGCATGTCGAGCGCGAGCGAGCACAGCTCTCCGTCCTCCGGGTGGTCCCCGTAAGGGGGCTGGCACTGCCTGGGCTGGCCGTCCTCCCGGGCCTCGGAGAAGAACACCGCCCGGGAGCCCGAGAACCCGAAGCGGTTCCAGGAGAAGCCCAGCCCGACCAGGGCGTAGGGCAGGAACCGGCCCGTCGCGGGCACCGCCTTGATACCCAGGTGCAGCGGCAGGCGCAGGGCGTCGTAGCGGTAGTTGGCGGCCACGGCCTGGAGCAGGTAGGCGGAGGGCTCGTCGGCGCCGAGCTCGAACACCTGGGCGAACTGGCTGCTGTCCTTCTGCCCCGCGGCCGCGAAGGAGTAGTCCGCGCCCAGCGAGCCGAAGGCGCGCAGCCAGCGCCAGATCGGGAGCTCGGCGTCGATCCGCAGGGCGTAGCGCTGCGGGCGGAGCACCAGCAGGTCCTGCCCCCCCGAGGCCGTGTTCCAGCCGACGTCCGCGTCGTACACGAAGCTCAGCGCGAAGAAGGCGGTCTTCACCTTCTCGGAGATGGCCAGGTCGTCGAGGAGCCCCTGGCTGAGGTCCGGGGCCACGCCCTTCTCCTCGAGGGTCAGCGCCAGGGCGGCCGCGCGCAGCGAGCCCAGCAGCCCCTCCTCCTCGCCCGCCAGGGTCTGGCTCACCCGGCGCACCACCCGGGCCTGCTCCACGTCGAGCAACCGGAGGCTCAGCTGGTACAGCGAACCCACCCGGCCCAGGGTGGCGGCCAGGGCGAAGGGCGTCCGGGCGCGCTTGCCGATCTCGGCCATGCGCCCCTCGAAGCCCTCGTCGCCCAGCAGCAACCGGCGCTCCTCCACCTGCAGCATCAGGCGCACGTCGCCCTCGCCGACCACCTCGAACAGCCGGCCGCGCTCGATCTCCAGCTCCAGCAGCCCGGTCAGGCTGCGGGCCAGCTCCGCGGGCACGCCCTGGGGCTCGATGTCCAGCAGCAGCAGCCGGGGCGGCGGCAGGGGCGCGTCCTGGGCGCGGGCCGGCCCCAGTCCCGGGAGCAGCGCGCAGGCCAGGGTGAACCAGGCGAAGGGCGAGGGGTGGCGCATGGGGGGGGCCTCCGGGCCTGGCGGCGAGTATCGCCCGGCGCGGGCTGGTGTTCAAGGCGGGTCGAGCAGCGGCAGGAGGTACGGGCCGCTGACGGCTTGGCCGCCGCGCAGATCGCGGATCACGAACCACAGCGCGACCTCGGTCTGGCCGGGCAGCAGCTCCTCGGCCCGCCAGGTGACCCGCACGTCCGTGCCCACGTCGCGGTCCCAGGCGAAGCGGCCGGCGGTGGCGTAGAAGCTGACCAGCGGCTCTTCCGTGCGCGCGATCCCGGCCTCGTCCAGGTAGGCATCCAGGCTGTCCTCGTCCACCAGGACCCGCAGCTCGAGCTCGTCGCCCGCCTGGACCGGGTCGAGCGGCGTGCCCGGCTCCACCGCCAGCCCGGCCGCCTCGACCCCCGCCAGGCGCGGGGCCTGGTTGGGCGCGGGCGGCGGGCCCTGGGTCCAGAGCGGCAGACGCAGGACCGCCTGGCGCTCGTCCCCGGCGGCCGTGCGCACGCTGTAGCGGAACCGCACCTCGATCCGCTCGGGCACCTCCTGGGGTAGGCCCGGCGGCGGCTCCCCGCCCGCCGCGAGCGCCTGGGCGCACTCCAGCGCCAGCTCGAGCGGCCGGGCGCGCGTCGCCCCGTCCGGCTCGAGCGGCAGCTCGAGCTCGCACGCGGGGGCCAGGCAGGCGTAGCCGGACTGGGCCCCCAGATCGAAGGGGCAGAACGACCAGCCCTGGCCGGCCAGCGCCTCCCCGGGCGGGAGGTACACCGCCGGGTGGAGGCGCACCTCGTCGTCGGGACCGATCTCCAGGGGCTCGGCCAGGAGCGCCAGCACGCGCAGATCGTCGAGCAGCGAGGGGGGCGCGAAGTCGTCGCCGCAGCCCGCGGCCAGGGGGACGAGGGCGAGCAGCGCGGCGGCGAGCAGGCGTCTCGTGGCGTGCATGGCTACCACTCCCCGTACAGGCCCAGGATGGGCAGGATGGGCAGGCCGGTGATGGCGCTCCGCTCGCGGTAGTCGAAGCTGAAGCTCACGCCCTCCTGGTTGGCCTGGTTGTAGACGTTCTGGATGTCGAGGAACAGCCCCAGCTTCCACAGGTCGAAGGTCCACACCTTGTCGGCCCGCAGGTCGAGCTGGTGGAAGAGGTCCTGGCGCGTGGAGTTGACCGGGCCGTAGATCGGCACCCACTGATCGCTGGAGGAGTCATACACCGCGCTGACCACCGGGGTGCTGGGGTTGCCGGACACCAGCCGGAAGCGCAGCCCGGCCGACCAGCCCGCGCCGAAGTCGTAGGTGCCCACGAGCGTCAGGATGTGGGGCTGATCGAAGTCGAAGGGCCGCTCGGGGCCGCCCGGCACGTCCTTGCGGAAGGAGCGCTGGAAGGTGTAGGCCAGCCAGCCGGTGAAGCCACCGAGCTCGGCCCGCACGAGCAGCTCCAGGCCGCCGATGCGTCCGGTGCCCCGGTTCAGGTACTCGGGCTGCCCGGGATCCACGTAGGCCAGGGGGTTGCGGGTCACCTGCCGATCGAGCCACTTGTAGAACCCGGTGGCCTCGACGGTCAGCCCGTCCAGGATGCGCTGGGAGACACCCAGCGAGGAGTGGGTGCTGCGCGGGGCGTAGAGCTGCGGGTTGCCGGCCACCGGGCTGGACTGGTCGGCCGTGGGCGGCTGCTGGAAGTAGCCCACCCCCGCCTTCAGGATGGTGCCCGGGAAGGCTTCCCAGGACGCGCTCAGGCGGGGGTCGAAGGTCCAGCGCTCGATCTCCCCGTAGTAATCCACCCGCAGGGCCGGGGTGATCATCAGCGCGTCCAGCGGCTCGAAGCGCAGCTCCAGGAACAGGGCCGGCTGGAACAGGGTGGTGTCGGTGTCGAGCGACACCACGCGGCGGGTGCTCTGGGGTGGGGTCTGCTCTCCCTCCAGCGGCCGGGTGGCGGAGTTGAGCGCCAGCGACACCCGGTCCACCTTGAAGTCCAGGCCGGCGCGTACCGCCAGCCAGGGCAGGGCCTGCAGCTCCCAGGCGCTGCGGAAGCCCAGCCCGACGATCCCCAGGTTGAAGTACAGCTCCGGGCCGAGCGCCAGATCCAGGGCCTGGTAGCCGATCTGCAGCGAGGTCTGCTGGCTGAGCGCGTCGCCGAGGCGCGAGTCGTACACCGCCGAGACGTCGTGGAACATGGTGCGGACGTTCACGTTCTCCCGCACGGCCGGGTCGCCTGGCGGGCGCTCGAACAGCACCTCCACCTTGTCCATGGAGCCGTACCAGGTCAGCAGCAGGTGGTGGTTGGCGTCGGGCCGGTAGGCCGCCAGGATCTGGTAGTCGTAGAAGCGCGGGGCGGTGTTGAAGGACAGCGCGCTGTCCTCCGGCAGGACGGCCCCCAGGAAGGTATCGACCCACGAGCGGTGGAAGGCCCCGCCCAGCGACCAGTCCTCGCTCACCGGCCCCTCCAGCACCAGGCCGAAGTCGTACAGGTTCACGTCCAGCCGGCCGTGGAAGCCGTCCCGGGCGGGGTCGCGCACCTGCACGTCGATGATGCCTCCCATGGCCCGGCCGAAGTCCGCCCCGAAGTTGCCTGGGATGAACTCGACCGCCTCCAGGAAGGCCGGGTGGAAGGTGCTGCGCAGCCCGCCGAAGTGGTACAGGCTGGGGATCTCCTGCCCCTCCAGGAAGACCCGCGTGTCGCCCGGGCTCGCCCCGCGCAGCACCAGATCGCCCCCGCCGAAGGAGGCCCGCGCCACGCCGGGCAGGTTCTGGACCACCTTGAGGGTGTCGCCCGAGGTGCCCGGCAACCTGGCCACCAGCTCCCGGGGCAGGACCTGCTTGGTCACCTCGCGCCGCACCCGCTCGGCGCGGATCGTGGTCTCGAAGCCGGTCGAGAGGGTCTCCAAGTAGAAGGTCTCCTCGCGCTCCTCGCCCGGCGCCGCCGACACCTCGACCGTGAGCGGCTCGTGCCCGGCCGGCACGGCCTGGACCTGGAAGGCGGTGGCCGGCACCTCCAGCCGCGCGCGGCCCTCCTCGTCGGTGGCCGCCGTGAGGCGGAGCTCCTGCCCGCCGAGCAGCACGAGCTCCACGCCCGCGAGCGGCCTGCGGGTGCCGCGCTCGAGCAGGCGGGCCGTGTAGCGCACGGGCGCCACGGCCTCCCGGGGCGCCTCCGGCTCCGCGGGCGCCTCCGCGGCGGGCGCGGGCGGGGCGCTCAGACGCATGCGGAAGGTGATGGTCACCGGCACCGCCTCGCCCGTGGTCAGCAGGGCGGGCTTGAAGCGGAAGCGCCGCGCGGCCGCCAGGGCCGCGCCGTCGAAGGGCTCGCCCGCCCCCTCGGCCACCCGCACCGCCTCCACCTCGCCCTGGGCGTCCACGTCGAGCTCCAGCAGCACCAGGACCTCCGGGGCGGGGAAGGCGGTGCCCTCGGGCAGCTCGGCCTGCACCAGCTCGACGAGCTCCGGGGGGCTCTGGAGCGCGGCCTCCTCCTGGGTGGCCGGCTCCTGGGCCAGGGCCTGCGCCCCGAGCGCCCAGGCGGCCAGCAGCAGCGTGCGCGCGATTCGTCTCGGCATGAGCTCGCTCCTCGACCCGCGCGGCCTCAGCCGTCGAGCCGGAACTTGTAGGTCCAGGGGATCCACACCGGCACGGGCCGTCCGTCGCGGCTGCCGGCCTCGAAGCGGAAACGCCGCACCAGCTCGAGCGCCACCTCGTCGAAGCCCTGGCCCGCGCCGCGCACCAGCTTGACCTCGACCACCTCGCCCGAGGTGCCCACCAGGACCCGCAGGCTGACGTCGGCCTCCAGCCCGTCCCGCCTGGCCGTGGAGGGATAGAGGGAGCGCATCTCGGCGCTCGTGGGCTGGCTCAGCAGGCGCGGCGGGCGGGACACCTCGGCCGCGGTGTAGGGCCGTGCGGGACCGCGCGGGCCCGTGCCCCACTCCGCGCCGGGCGCCGGGGCCGGCCCCAGCCGCCGCTCGCCGTCGATCGCCCCGTCCTTCGCGCCGCGGGCCCAGGCCTCGCCGGCCGGGGCCGCGGGCACCGCCACCCCGCCGGTCTGCAGGGTGGCCTCCATGGCCACGGAGAAGCGGCGGACCGGCCGGGGGGGCTCGGCGGCCGGCGCGGAGGGCGCGGGCTGCGGCTCGACCGGCGCGGGCGCCGGCGCCACCTCGGGGGCGGGCGCGGGGGGCCTGGGCTCTGGCCTGGGCGCCGGCCTGGGCGCGGGCCTGGGTTTCGGGGCCGGTGGCTCGACCGGCGCGGGCGCCGGCGCGACCTCGGTGGCCGGCGCGGGCGGCCTGGGCGCGGGTCTGGGCCGGTCGACCACGCGGATCCTGACCGGCGGGCGCACGACCGGCACGGGCGTGGGCGGCGTGCCCAGGAAGAGCCCCAGGAGCAGCGCGCCGTGGACGGCGCCCGTGCCGAGCAGCGCCCAGGCGGTCCGTGCCCACGCGGAGCTCATCGCGCGGCTTCCTCCAGCGCCGTGGGTTGGGTGTCGAGCGCGATGTCCGCGACGCCCTCCGCCCGCAGCCGATCCACGACCGCGGCGAACTTGCCGTAGGGCGTGGCCACGTCCGCGGCGATGAAGGCCGTGACCGGCTTGCCCTCGGCCTGGCCCCGGGCGCGCGCCGCGGCGATGGCCGGGCCGAGGCCGTCGAGGGTCACGGGCTTGCCGTCCAGGGCCAGCTCGCCCTGGGCGGTGAGGGCCAGGTTGAGCAGGCCCGCGCTGGCCGCCTCCCCGGTGGCGGCGCGGGGCAGCTCGATCGGGATCTGGGTGCGCAGCACGAAGGAAGCGGTCACGATGAAGATGATCAGCACGACCAGCACGATGTCGACCAGGGGCGTCACGTTGATGCCCGAGATCACCTCGTCCTGGTCCTGGCTCGCGGCGGCCATGGCTCACCCCTTGGGAGAGGACTCGTGGCAGGTGAAGCGGCCGACCCCGGACACCACCGCCCGCATGAGCGCCTCGGCGTTCTTGACCCGCGAGGCGATGCTCGCCTTGGCCCAGTTGAAGGCGGCCACGGCCGGGATGGCCACCAGGATGCCCACCCCGGTGGCCACCAGGGCCTCGCCGATGGCGGACATGATCATCGGGTTGGCCCCCCCCACCTGGTCGGCGCCCAGCTTGCCCATCTGGTGGAAGGCCTGGATGATGCCCAGCACCGTGCCGAACAGGCCGATGAAGGGGGCGTTGTTGCCGATGGTGGCCAGCGGGGTCAGCCGGGCCTCGTAGCGCGCCCGCTCCCGCGCCATGGCCCCCAGCATGGCCTGCTCCACCGCCCCGGGCTCGGTCTGGCCCTGCGCGATGAGCTCCACCCCGGGCCGCAGCACGTTGCTGACGAAGCTGTCGCGCGCCACCGCCCGGGCGGCCTGCTGGGTGTCGCAGCGCTCCAGCGCGCCCACCAGGGCGGGCTCCAGCTCGGCGATGCGCTCGCGGGTGCGGGCGAAGAGGATGACCCGGTCCAGCAGCAGGTAGATCGACAGGACCGACAGCGCGACCAGCAGCCACAGCACCCACTCGGCGCCTATCAGCGCGAAATCCAAGAGCTTTTCTGTAAGCATCTGGCTCTCCCTCGGGGTCTCCCGCCCTGGAGGCGGGCCGCCGGCGTGCATCGCGCGGCTGGATGATTCTGCCCCTCGGTCGGGAACAATAAGAATCTCCTTTCACTTGTCCAGGGCGAGTCGCGGGGGCGAGGCGCAGGCCAGCCTTCCGTTTTTCCTCGGTTTCTGTAAGCTGACGACATGTGCGGACGCTTCGCCATCCTCTCCCCGGCCCCCGAGCTGCTGGCCGCGTTCGGCGCCGAGGGCGGCGGGGAGCACCTGGCCAAGGCGCGCTACAACGTGGCCCCCAGCCAGCAGGTGCCCGTGCTGCGAAACGCCCTCCCGCGGGTGTTCGCGCCGCTGCGCTGGGGGCTGGTGCCCGCCTGGGCCAAGGACCCCTCCATCGGCAACCGGCTCATCAACGCCCGCGCCGAGACCCTGGCCGAGAAGCCCGCCTTCCGCGCGGCCTACCGGGCCCGCCGCTGCCTGGTGCCGGCCGACGGGTTCTACGAGTGGAGGCGCGAGGGGCAGGGCCGCCGGGCCGTGAAGCAGGCCTACTTCATCCGGCGGCGGGACCGGCGGCCCCTGGCGCTGGCCGGTCTGTGGGAGGGCGAGAGCTTCACCGTCGTCACCTGCGCGCCCAACGCGCTCATGGCCCCCATCCACGACCGCATGCCGGTGCTGCTGCCGCCCGAGGCCTGGGGCGACTGGCTCGACGCCGCCCCGCGCGCGCCGACCGAGCTCGGCCCGCTGCTGGTGCCCGCGCCGGCCGGGGAGCTGGAGGCCGTGCCGGTCTCCTCCCTGGTGAACTCGCCCGCGAACGACGGACCTTCCCTGCTCGAGCCGCTCACCAGGTGACCCGGAACTCCTCCCAGGCCCGGCGCCTGAGCCAGGGCTGGAAGCGCGGGTGGGCCACCGAGACCAGCGCGCGGATGAAGCCGGACTGGCTCTGGCCCGACAGGCGCGCCACCCCGTGCTCGGTCACCAGGAACACCCGGCCGCCCTGGCGGCCGCCCATGAGATCGGCCCCCACCAGGCTGATGGGTGTGCCGACGGGCTGGTAGGGGCAGATGGACGAGCGCAGCTCGCCCGTGGGGGTGCGGTGGGTGGACTTGAGGCACAGGTAGGCCACCCCGCCCACGCTCAGGCCGCGCACGATCTGACCCTGGCCGCCGATGCCCGAGTGGTGGTTCCTGTCCTTGCCGGCCGCGTTCACGTGGCCCTGGAAGTCGACGCCCAGGCAGTTGTTGATGCCCAGGCCGCCGTAGAAGGCGGGCGAGATCACCACGCGCGAGGCCGGCGCGATCACCACCGCCGGGTTGCGATCGAGGCGGCGGTAAAAGCCGCTGCCCTCCTCGGCCATGGTGAAGGTGCACACCACCTTGCCGTCGAGCGGCGTGCGCCGGCCGTCCAGCTCGAGGAGGTGGGAGCCGGCGATCTTGCCCGCCTCCAGGAGATCGAGGCTGAAGGGCTCCAGCATCTCGGTGTACATCCGCCCGGTCCAGCTCGAGTCCCGGAGCAGGCGGATGGCCTGCACCCCGGTGCGCCCGATGCCGACCTGGATGGCCCGCCCGTGGGTGAAGGCGGCGTGGGCCTCGATGTGGTTGACCACGTGCTCGGCGATGGCCACCTCGCTCCTCGACGGGTTGGCGAAGCTGCCGCTCGGGGCGCAGGGCAGCTTGCCGTCCGCGTCCCACACCACCGTCAGCCGGCCGGCCTCGGCCAGCGGGCGGAAGCGCTCGGCCGGCACGCTGTTGGGCGCGTCGCCGTACCCGCGGGTGAAGGGGTAGGCCGGGTTCAGGTACAGCAGCAGGTCCACCGAGCGGTGCTCGAGGATCAGCTCCAGGATCTCGCCGTTGGCGCCGTTGGCCAGCCCGTGGGAGAGCTCGCCCCGCTCGTCGGGCGGGGTCATCACCAGCACGAACAGGTCAGCCAGCGGCGTGAGGTCCGGATCGTAGCCCATGCTGTCCACCGCGTCGGGGAAGTGGATGGACTGCATGTCGGTGATGCCCATGCGGGTGCTGTTGCGCCCGGCCAGCTCCGGGTAGACGACGCGCAGCAGCGGGTGATCGGGGATGATCGGGTTCAGGGTCGCCCCGATGAAGGGGCTGGTGAAGGTGATGCGCCGCGCGCGCAGCTCGCGGTAGTGCTCGGCCAGGCGCCCGAGCCCCTGCAGCTTGCGGGAGACCCGGTGCACCCGCCCGGCCAGGCGGCCCAGGGCGCCCTCCCGGCGGGCGGCCTGGCCCAGCAGCCCGCGGCCCTCGAGCGCGTGGCCGATGCACAGCCGGTGGGGCGCCATGAACAGCGCCTGCTTGAACTGCAGCTCGCGCAGATCCCGGCGCTGGATGTGCTCCCACAGGCCGTCGTAGAAGGTGTGCGGCTCCGAGGTGGCGAAGCCCGAGGCGATCCGCCGGCCGGAGCGCACCAGCCTGGTCAGGGCCTCCTCGTGGCTCACCAGGCACCCTGCCAGGAACTCAGGTAGCTCGCCCGGGCCCATGCGCTTGCCCTCCTGCCCACCCGCCTGCCCGGCCAGCACGTACCGCATCCGGGCGCGGGGCACAAGCCTCGCCGCCCCGATCGCTGGACACGTCCGGCGCGGCGCGGGTACACTGCCCCGGTGTCGGCCCCCCGGGCGCGGGGCGGCGAGGAGGACGGACGTGAAGATCGCGGTGGTCGGCGCGGGTTACGTGGGGCTGGTGGCGGGCACCTGTTTCGCGGAGACCGGCCACGAGGTGTGGCTGGTAGACGTGGACGCGAAGAAACTGGCCGCCCTCGAGGCCGGGCAGGTGCCCTTCTACGAGCCGGGCCTGGCGGATCTGCTGGCCCGCAACCAGCGCGAGGGGCGCCTGCACGTCAGCTCGAAGCTGGCCGAGGTGGTACCGCAGGTGGCGGTGGTCTTCATCGCGGTGGGCACCCCCCAGAGCCATGACGGCGCCGCGGACCTGCGCTACGTGCTGGAGGTGGCCCGCGACGTCGGCCGGGCCATGGTCGGCCCGCTCACGGTGGTGAACAAGAGCACCGTGCCCGTGGGGACCGCCCGGAAGGTGCGCGCGGCCATCGAGGCCGAGACGCGCCACCCGGTGCGGGTCGTGTCCAACCCCGAGTTCCTCAAGGAGGGCGCGGCGGTGGACGACTTCCTGAAGCCCGACCGGGTGGTGATCGGCACCGACGACCCGGCGGCCCGGGAGATCATGGCCGATCTGTACGCGCCCTTCGTGCGCACCGGCAACCCGATCGTGTTCATGGACAACCTGAGCGCCGAGATGACCAAGTACACCGCCAACGGACTGCTGGCCGCGCGCATCTCGTTCATGAACGAGGTGGCGCTGCTGTGCGACGCGGTGGGCGCGGACGTGGACAAGGTGCGCCTGGGGGTGGGCTCGGATCGCCGCATCGGCAACGCCTTCCTGTTCGCCGGGGTGGGCTACGGCGGCTCGTGCTTCCCCAAGGACGTGCGCGCGCTCGTCAAGACGGGGGCCGAGCACGGGGTCGAGCTGCTCATGCTGCAGGCCACCGACCGGGTCAACGAGCGCCAGAAGAAGGTGCTGGCCGATCGGGTGAAACGCGTGCTGGGGGCCGATCTGCGGGGCAAGACGCTGGCGGTGTGGGGCCTGGCCTTCAAGCCGCGCACCGACGACGTGCGCGAGGCCCCGGCCCACGTGATCGTCGAGGAGCTCCTGGCGGCCGGCGCCGCGGTGCGGGTGTGGGATCCGGAGGCCATGCAGACCTCCCGGGAGCGGCTGGGCACGCGGGTGACCTACAGCGAGTCGGCCTACCACGCCTGCGAGGGCGCCGACGGGCTCGCGGTGGTCACCGAGTGGAACGAGTTCCGCCGGCCGGACTTCGAGCGCATCCGCGCCCTCATGCGCCGGCCGCTGGTTTTCGACGGGCGGAACGTCTTCGATCCGGAGCGCATGCGCGCGCTGGGGTTCGAGCACCACGCGCTGGGGCGGGGCCGGCCGTGAAGGTCCTGGTGACCGGCGCCGCCGGCCTGCTGGGAGCGCGGCTCGCCGAGCTGCTGGTCGAGGCCAAGCACCGCGTGCTGGGCCTCGACGTGCTGGACGGCCAGGATCCGCAAGCCCTCCAGGAGGCCCGCCTGGCGGGGCTGCGCGCCGATCCGCGCTTCGCCTTCCGCCAGGCGGACGTGACCGATCTGGTCGGGCTGGAGCGCGAGGTGCGCGCCTTCCGCCCGGACGCGCTGGTCAACCTGGCCTCGCGGCGCGACCTGCAGTGGGCCGAGGAGGATCCCTCCGGCTGCTACCGCCTGCAGGTGGGCGGGGCCCTGGCGGCGCTGCGGGCTTGCCGGGACGAGAACGTGCCCCGGGTGATCCTGGTGTCCTCGTCGCACGTCTACGGCGGCTCGCGCGTGTACCCGTTCCGCGAGGACGATCCGTGCGACCGGCCGCTCTCCAACCTGGGCGCGGCCCAGCGGGCCATGGAGCTGATGGCCTCGGTGCACGCCCTGCGCTCGCCGCTGTCGGTGTCCGTGGCGCGCGTGTTCTCCCTGTACGGCCCGCGCCAGTCGCCGCGCTGCCTGGTGCCGGCCCTGTGCGCGGCCGCCGAGCGGGGCGAGCCGATGCCGCTGCTCGGCGACGGCACGGCCGGCCGCGATCTGCTGCACGTGGACGACGCCGCGCTCGGCCTGCTGCGGCTGCTCGAGCGCCCGGCCCCCTTCCAGGTGCTGAACCTCGGCTCGGGCCTCAGCACCACCCTCGGCCAGGTGGCCGAGCAGGTGGCCTACCGCATGAACGTGCGGCTGCGGCTCGGCAGCCGGCCGGCGCGGCCCGGGGAGATGCCCAACACCTGGGCGGACATCGAGCGGGCCCGGGCCGGGCTGGGTTTCGAGCCCCAGGTGGGTCTGGAGGAGGGCCTGCGCCGCACGGTGGAGTGGTTCCGCGGACGGCCGGACGCCTTCCGCCCCTAGCAGCGAGGAGGACGACATGGACGAGGCCAGCATCACCTTCCTGGGGGCGGCCCAGCGGGTGACCGGATCCTGCAGCCTGGTGCGGCTGGGCGGCCTGCGCATCCTGGTGGACTGCGGCATGATCCAGGGCGGCGACGACGCCGAGGAGCAGAACCGCGAGCCGCTGCCGATCAAGCCGGGCGAGCTGGACGCGGTGGTGCTGACCCACGGCCACCTGGATCACACCGGGCGCCTGCCGAAGCTGGTGGCGGACGGCTACGCCGGGCCGATCTTTGCCCACCCGGTCACCGTGCAGCTGGCCGAGGTGGTCTGCCGGGACTCGGCCCGCCTGAGCCAGTCCTGGGAGGGCGGCGCGCTGTACGACGAGGCCGCGGTGGAGCGGACGCTGAAGCTCATGCAGCCCGTGACCTACGGCCAGCCGCAGGAGCTGGGCGGGGTCCGGCTCACCTTCCACGACGCGGGCCACATCCTGGGCTCGTGCCACGCGGAGCTCGCGGGCGGCGGCAAGCGCCTGCTCATGTCCGGGGACGTGGGCGCGCGGGACACCCCCATCATCAGGGATCCGACCACGGACTGGGGCGACACCCCGCGCTTCGACGCGGCGGTGGTGGAGAGCACCTACGGCAACCGGCTGCACAAGGGCCGGCCCGAGACCCTGGCCGAGTTCGAGGAGATCGTGCAGGCGGCGGTGCGGCAGAGGGCGGTGGTGCTCATCCCGGCCTTCGCCATCGGCCGCACCCAGGAGCTGCTGTTCCAGCTCCGCAACCTGGAGGCCGAAGGGCGCCTGCCGCGCGTGCCCGTGGTGCTGGACTCCCCCATGGCGAACCGGGTCACCGCCATCTACCGCAGCAACGTGGCCGACTGCTACGACCAGGAGAGCCGGGCGCTGCTCGCCTCGGGCAAGCGCCCGCTGCGGCCCGAGAACCTGCGCGAAGTCACCTCGGCCGAGGAGTCCAAGGGGCTGAAGAAGCAGGCCGGGCCGATGATCATCGTGGCCGGCTCGGGCATGTGCACCGGCGGCCGCATCCTGCACCACCTGAAGGACTTCCTGCCCCGCAAGAGCACCACGGTGATGTTCGTGGGCTGGCAGGGCCAGGGCACCCTCGGCCGCCGGCTGGTGGACGGGGTGAAGAGCGTGCGCATCCACCGCGAGCAGGTCGAGGTGCAGGCCCGCATCGCCACGCTGAACGGCTTCTCCGCGCACGCCGATCGCGACGCCCTGGTGGCCTGGGCGCGGAAGGTGCCCGGCCCGGTCGGCCGCTTCCTGGTGAACCACGGCGAGCCGGACTCGACCCAGGGGCTGGTGGTGGCCTTCGGCCAGGCCGGCCTGGAGCGGACCAGCGCGGCGGAGATGGGCCAGACGTATGCCTTCTAGGTCCCTGGCCACCTTCCACCTGCTCGGCCTGGGCTGTCCCAAGAACCGCGTGGACGCCGAGTCGATCTGGGCCGAGCTCGCCCGGGCGGGCCTGCGCGCGGTGGACGATCCGGCCGAGGCCGAGCTGATCGTGGTCAACACCTGCGCCTTCATCCGCCCCGCGGTCGAGGAGTCGCTGGACGCCGTCCTCGAGATGGCCCGCCTGCGCCGTGCGGGGTCCTGCCGCCGCCTGGTGGTGGCCGGCTGTCTGCCCGGGCGCTACCGCGAGGGGCTGCTGGGCGAGCTGCCCGAGGTGGATCTGTTCGTGGCCCCGGGCGAGGCGGGCCGGCTGGCCGAGCTGGCCCTGGGGGCCGCGCCGCCGCCCGCCCGGCTGGTGGGCGCGCCGGCGGCGGCCTGGCTGGGCAGCGCCGCCTCGCCGCGGGCCAACTCGCTCTCCCAGGGCGCCGCCTACCTCAAGGTGGCGGACGGCTGCGCCCGGCGCTGCGCCTTCTGTTGCATCCCGGCCATCCGCGGCCCCCAGCGCTCCCGGCCCCTGGCGGACCTGGTGGCCGAGGCCGAGGGGCTGGCCCGGCTGGGCGTGCAGGAGCTCGTGCTGGTGGCCCAGGACCTGGCCGCCTGGGGCCGCGATCTGCCCGGCCGGCCCGGGCTGGACGAGCTCGTCGCGGCCCTGTCCGGGGTGGCGGGCGTCGCCTGGCTCCGGCTCATGTACCTCTACCCGCGGGAGGTGAGCGAGCGCCTGCTCGGGCTTGTGGCGGAGCGCGAGAACGTGCTGCCGTACCTGGACGTGCCCCTGCAGCACGTGGACGCCCGGGTGCTCCGGCGCATGGGCCGCGGGGGCGGCGCGCGGGGGTTGCTCGCCTTCGTGCGGCACCTGCGCGCGGCGGTGCCCGGGCTGGTGCTGCGCACCTCGCTGATGACCGGCTTCCCGGGCGAGGACGCGCGCGCCTTCGAGCGCCTGCTGGGGTTCGTCGAGGCCGCCCGCTTCGAGCGGTTGGGGGTGTTCGCCTTCTCGCCCGAGGAGGGCACCCGGGCGGCGGGGCTCCGCCCGCGCGTGCCGGCCCGGCTGGCCGAGCGCCGCCGGGAGCGGCTCATGACCGCCCAGCAGGCCATCGCCCGCCAGTACCACCAGGGGCTGGTGGGCCAGGTGCTGGAGGTGCTGGTCGAGGGGGTGGGCGAGGACGGCACGTACCTGGGGCGGGCCTGGAACCAGGCGCCCGAGGTGGACGGCGAGACGAGGGTGCGGGGCGAGGCGATCGTCGGCGAGCTCCACCGGGTGCGCATCACCGCGGCCGACGCCTACGACCTCGAGGGCGAGGTGGTGGACTGAATCACGCAGGCCGACGGCACGTCCCTGCAGGGGAGAAGGCCGAGGAGGTGGTCCGATGCTGGTGAGGCGCATGGGCTGGTTGGTGCTGCTGCTCGGCTGCGGCGCGCTCTGGTGCCCGGGCGGGGCCCGGGCCGAGGCGGCGCTCGACGCCCGGCAGGTGGCCGAGAAGCTGCAGCAGGTGTACGAGGGCACCCGCGACTTCAAGGCCGCGTTCCTGCAGGAGTACACCTCGGTGGCCCTCGGGCGGCGCAAGGCCTCCAGCGGCTTCGTGTACGTGAAGAAGCCGGGCATGATGCGCTGGGACTACAAGGAGCCCGCGCCCAAGACCTTCGTGGCCGACGGCAAGGCGCTGTACGTCTACGATCCGGAGCTGGAGCAGGTCATGGTGGATCGCTCCTTCTCCGGCTCGGAGCTGAGCACCGCGGTGACCTTCCTGTGGGGCAAGGGCGACCTGCTGGCGGAGTTCGAGGTGGCCTTCTCGCAGCGCGCCGAGCTCCAGGGCGGCCAGGTGTACGTGCTCGAGCTCAAGCCCAGGAAGGCGGCCCGCTTCCGCAGGCTGTGGTTCGCCGTGGAGAAGGACACCTTCCGCGTGCTGCGCACCCTGGTCGAGGATCCGGGCGGCAACCTGAACCGCATCACCTTCTCGAAGATGGCCACCAACGTGGGCCTCGAGGACGCGGCCTTCGCCTTCGAGATCCCCAAGGGCGTCGAGGTGATCGAGGCGCCGGGCGCCGGCAACTAGGCTAGCCCGCGCGGCGCTAGCCCCGTGTCGCTGCGCGCCACGGGACAAGCAATTCTTCGCCCTGGCAATCGGGCTCGAATTGCTAGTAAATGCCGCGCTCCGACGGATCGCCCAGCTGGTAGGCCCACAGGGCCTCGCGCAGGTAGGCCGGCACCGACATGTAGTGGCCTAGATCCACGCAGGCGCGGTTCGAGCTGCAGTCGCACTGGCTGCTGTCGCCCGCGTTGCAGCCTGGGCGGCTGTCGACGATGTAGCCCTCCTCGTTCACGAACTGCATGCGGGGGTCGTACTTGACCATCGGCTGGCCGGTGGTCGGCGAGAGCTCGGGCAGGTACCAGTCCGGGCCTCCGTCGCCGTCGAGATCCGGGCCGTCGCTCACCACGTAGGCCTGGACCAGCAGCTCGTTGGCGTACTCCAGCACGCGCGCGGCCACGCCCCGCTGGACCGGCTTGCCGAGCAGGGTCTCCTTGCCGAAGGTCTTGGCCACGTACACCTTGCCGTTCGGGTCGTGCAGCTCGATGCGGTTGCCCACGCCCGGATCGGCGTCCGCGCCCAGCTCCCAGATGCGCAGCAGGTCCAGCCAGTACTGCTCCTGGTTCTCCGGCAGGTACAGCATGGTCCAGGCGATCAGGAACTTCTGCTGCTCCCAGCCCACCTGCGGATCGAGCACGGCCACGCCGGCCGGCGCCCGCGGGTCGAGCGCTCCGCTCGTGGGCGCGGTGTAGTCCGAGCACAGGGTGGTCTGGCCGTTGGGGAAGCACACCTGGGGCGTCGAGGGCCACCAGGAGATCCAGCCGAGGTAGGGGGCCATCTTGGTGCCGAACTCGGCGTCCGGGGTGCCGTCCGCCTGGGCGGGCACGCGCCAGCCCTTGAGCAGCTCGTCGCCCGTCAGGTTGTTGCCCAGCCAGCGGCGGAAGCCGTCCGGGAAGAGATCGGCCAGGGACACGGCCCGGTAGCGCGGGTCGACGAAGTCCATGCGCGAGTCGGAGATGAAGTTGTCCACGGACTCGGTCATCAGCATGGCCGTGTAGAGCTTGTCGTAGTAGGAGCCGGCGTTCACCGTGTAGTCCGAGTCGTACTCGCCCTGGCCCTCGGCCAGCTGGTTCTCCACCAGCCAGCCGCCCAGCACGATGGAGTCGTACCTGCCCTTCACCCCGGCCGGGATGTTGACCAGGGTGGGGCCGGGCGTGGCCCAGGAGTCGTTGTCGGAGAACAGGAGCTCGCTGTAGTTGCGCCGGAAGTGAGCGCCCGGCGTGGGCCGGTCCAGGGTGCGGGCGAAGTGGTCGAAGGCCAGGCTGGAGGCGATGATGTTCTCCTTGTACCAGCCGGCGGCCGTCGGCCACAGGGAGCTGAACTCGTAGCCCAGGTCGTAGGCGATGCCCTCGTAGTAGTTGCGGAACAGCGACAGGCCCTTGGCGCCGTCGCGCACCTTGGCGCTGTAGCGCTCGAGCGTGCGGGCCGCGGCGCCGCGCACGCTGAAGGTCTGCCGGCCCCGGCGGAAGCGGTCGAAGATGTAGTTGACCTCCTGCTGGGAGATGAGGAAGTCGAAGATCTCGTAGGGATCGGCGCCGTTGTCGTGGCGGTAGACGCTGACGTTGCCGAGGTCGGCCCAGCGGTCGGTGGCGAAGCCGTACGGCACGCGCGTGCGGCCGGCCGGGTCCACGCTCGGACCGCCGAAGTAGGAGCTGCCGGCCTGGGCCACGCTGGGCATGCCGAGCTGGTCCCAGTCCACGTAGTCCACCGGCTGCTGCTGGCAGCGGGACCACTGGTTGTCCACCTTGACCAGCAGGCCGTCGAGCAGCGGGCTCCACACGCCGTCCTGGTCCTCGTCCCAGTTGGCCGGTCTGAAGAGGGTCGGGTCGGCGAGGTTCTGGCAGTCGCGGATGAGCTCCAGGCGGTTCTGCATCTCCGAGTAGTGGTAGTTCTCGCCGCCCCAGGTGGGCTGGATGCCCAGGATGCCGCCGAAGGAGTCCATCTTGTCCAGCATGGCGGCGCCGCGGGCGGTGCCGGCGTTGAAGCTCGGGTCGGCGTGCACCGGGGCCGCGTCGCCGTACAGCATGCGCACCGCGGCGAAGTCGTACACCCCCAGGCCCAGCATGTCCTGGGTGATGTCGCCCGGGTACTCCATGATGGAGGAGTGCATCCACATCCAGATCAGGTTGTTGCGCTCCTCGGCGGTGACCGGATCGAAGTAGCGCGGGCCCACGCAGCTGTCGCCGTCGGCGGTGAGGTCCTGGCAGGGCGTGGTCACCTGGCCGTTGCGCGTGCGCAGCTGCCAGTACTGCGGGCGGTAGTCGAGCGCGTCGGACGAGGACACGAAGTTGTGCCGCAGGCCGACCGAGTGGCCCATCTCGTGGGCGATGACGGACATGTGCATGCGGCGGGCCACGTACTGGCGCATGCGCTCGGCCCGCACCTGCTGGACCGCCCGGGGATCGGCCGGGTTGAAGCGCTCGAACTTGGCCTCGAGCACGTCCGCCAGCCCGGGCAGGGACACCGGGGCGATGGACTCGTCCGGGTGCAGGATGCAGGCGCCGCGCCTGGCCAGCGCCTCCTCCTTGGCCTGCCTGAACTCGCGCTGCATGGCGGGGTTGGCGCCGCGCAGCGGGGAGGCCAGGTTCATCACCGCGTCGCTCAGCGGCAGCCCCAGCGTGCCGGTCAGCGCCTGGAGCATGGGCGTCATCAGGGCGGCCTCGAACTCCGTGCCCTGGGCGGCCCGGAGCCGGGAGGCGTAGACGGCCTTGTGGGTCGAGGGGGCGTCCACCGTCGCGCGCACGGCGCGGATGTCGTGGTTGGCGCTGCGGACCTCCTGCTGCACCTGGTCCGGCAGGCCGCCCACGCCGCGCTCGACCTGCTCGGGCGTGCCGCCGCTGAACTCGGCCACGAGCTGGTTGAGCTCCGCGCGGCTGAGCTTGGGCAGCACGCCGTGGCTGCCGGCGGACTGGGCCGCCTGGGCCCAGTCCTCGATGAACCGGCCCTCGGTCACGTCGACCGAGCGCAGCTCGCCCTTGAGGTAGCGGATCTGGTCCAGGGTGAGCTGGCTGATGAGGTCGTTGATGTAGGACCACACGTTGATGCTGGCCGCCACGCTCATGCCGCTGACGGGGTCGATGGAGTCCACCATGATGCCCCAGGGCGAGGGGGTCTGCGGCTCGGGGATCACGTTGATCTGGTGGTAGCGCAGATCGCCGCGCCGCGCGTGGCGGGCCTGGGCGCAGAGCTGCTGGGTGAGCTCGTCGCCCCCCTCGCGGGCCTCCGCGCACTCGGCCGCCGTCAGGCCCGGGGGCAGGCGGTCCGCCGGGCCGCCGCAGACCTCGGGATCCGCGGCCTCCACCGGGCTGTGGCACAGCACCACCATCTCGGGCATCTTCGCCAGCGCCACCACCGCCGGGCTGTAGCCGCGGGCCGAGCCCAGGCTGTCGGCCAGCGCCTGGCAGTCCTCGGCGGAGGCGGACAGGCGGGCGCGGCAGTCGTCCACCTCGCGTGCCAGGTTGAGGGCGTCCTCGTTCTCCACCTGCTGGCCGGTCGGCACCGGGTAGCTCCCGGCGCAGCCCTGGCCGCCCGTGCGCTGGCACTCCACGTAGCGGGCGGTGACCACGGCCTGGCGCAGGGCCACGTCCCACTGGTGGGCGGCCTCGCGGGTGGGCTCGAAGTAGAAGGGGTCGGAGCCATCGGAGTAGTACCAGGCCAGCGCGCGGACCTCGCGCTGGGCGTAGGGCAGGGTGCAGCGCTGGCGGAAGATGTCGCAGCGCGAGCCCGCCCCGGCCGCGGCGCACTCGTCCGCGGTGCCGTCGGCGTCCTCGTCGCGGTTGGGGTCGTCGCCGAAGCCGGTGGTCTCGGGCGTGTTGCAGGCCACGGGGCCGGTCATGGCCTCGGGATCCTGGTAGTAGTGCGAGCGCTCCCAGATGCGGTGGTGGTTCAGGAAGCGGTACCACAGGGCGTCGGCCATGCCGTAGTTGCGGGCGAAGCCGTAGCGGTCGGTGGTGAAGCCGCCGAAGGACTGGAAGCGCTGCCCGTCCCAGTGGATCGGCTCGAAGTCGCCCTCGTCCACGCGGCGGAACGACTGGCGGATGGTCAGCTCCACCGGGTTGCAGCTGCCCGCCGGCGCCGAGCCGCCGGTGAAGTCCGCCTCCAGGAAGCAGGCCGGGAAGCTGTCGATGCCCCAGCCCAGGTAGGCCAGATCGACCAGCTGCGGCGTGGCGAAGGCCTTGTTGGTCACGTCGAAGTAGCCGTTCTCCAGATCCAGCACGGGGGCGTCGGGATCCCCGGGGTCGGTCACGTCGTAGTCCAGCGACTCGTAGGTCACCCCGCCGTAGACGCCCAGCATCGACAGCGTGTCGAAGTCGTAGGAGTCGGTGTTCATGTTGCGCGACCAGTCCACCCGCATGTACTCGCGCTCGTACCACGGCCGGTCGGAGCTGTTCTCCTCGAGCACGTTGAGCTGCTCGCCGGTGGTGGGGTTGTAGGCGCGCACGATGTCGAAGTGGCTCTCGACGGGGAAGGCCACCACGATCACCCCGTCGTTGGTGGCCCGGCCGGCCCCCTTGCCGTCGGAGTCCTGGATGCGCTCGTAGGCCAGGCGGCCGAGCAGCAGGTTCTCGGTGATCTCCCAGCGGATGCGCGCCATGGGCTGGGCGTAGGTGGAGGTGAACAGGCCGTCCTGGGCCGCGCCGTAGCCGACGTCGATGAGCGTGCCCTGGGTCCAGAACTCGGGGTTGTCGGCCGCGTCCTGCAGGTCCTCGCCCACGAAGTAGCGCTTCTCCAGGGCGTACGGCTGGACCCGGTTCACGGGCGGGAGCTGCTCGGCGCAGGCCGGCAGGAGCAGGGCGGCGGCGAGCGTCCAGCGCAGGCAGTGTGGCTTCATGTCAGTCCTCTCCGTCTTCTCGGGTGAGCTGCTCGACGAGCCCACCGAAGTCCAGGCGCAGGTCCAGGTAGACCAGCGAGTAGCGGTTGTAGAACGGGTTGTAGTAGGACGCGTCGGGCGCGAGCTGGGGGCTGACGGTGCTGAGGCCGAGCGCGACGCCCAGGGACGGCAGGGCCTGGAAGGCGAGCGCGGCGTCGAACTGCGAGCCGTGGCGCTGCTGCCGGCTGCCCCCATCGTCGTCGAACGGGTAGGTCCAGTCGAGCACCAGCCCGTAGGCCAGCTCCAGGCGCAGCCAGGACAGGAAGGCCAGGCTGAGGTCCAGGCTGTTCACCACCCGGAGCTGGCTGTTGCGCAGCCCCGAGTTGCGGAAGGGGTCGCAGGAGCCGTCGGTGGCCGTGCAGCCGACGATGCTGGCCGTCTCGGAGGTGGAGGTGGTGTAGCGGTGCAGGTTGCCGTTGAAGCGCAGCGTGTAGCCGACCTCGAGGCCCGCCAGCAGGTCGAAGGAGCGCGACAGGCGCAGCCCGGGGCCGAAGCCCACCCGCAGGCTGCGGGCCTGGGACAGCTTGCTGGTGGGGGTGGTCAGCACCAGGTCGAAGCTGACGTCCACCCCGACCAGGGGGAGGGTGAGGATCTTCGACAGGCCGGCCACCACGGCCAGATCGCCGAGCACCAGCTCGTGCTGGTAGGTGGTGTCGTCCGCCGTGGTGAGCTCCACCTGCATGGCCAGGCTGGCGCGCACGTACAGCGCGTCGCCGAACCACAGGCGGGGACCCAGCTCGAGGCCCATCAGGTAGCTCGGGTCGTAGGTCAGCTCGGCGCCCCGATCGAAGGAGTTCAGGCTGACCGAGTTGCGGTAGCTCAGGAACGAGCCCCGCCACATGGCCCGGTCCTCGGACTGCGCGGCCGGCTCGGCGGCCACGGCCTCCTCGGCCCGGGCCGCCGGGGTCGCGGCCAGGAGCGCCAGCGCCAGCCAGGGGGCGGGCCGCCAGCGCCGCACCGGCCCGGGCCGGAGGCCTGCGTGTTCCTCGTGCGTCAAGGCACCGCTCGCTTTTCTCCCGCCCCGGTTCCGAGGGGTGTAACCCGCGGCCGGCTGATGGTGGCAAGGACGCCCGGAGAATGGAGCAAGCCCCCGGAATCACGGGGCGCGGCGTGTCACGGCCGGGTCACGGACCGGTCACGGCGGGTGGGCCGGGGCTCAGGTCGGCATCGGGTTGTGGATGAGGACCTCGCGCGGGCGGGCGCCGTCGGCCGGGCCGACGATGCCCTCGCGCTCCATGCGCTCGATCAGGCGGGCGGCGCGGTTGTAGCCGATGCGCAGCTTGCGCTGGACCATGGAGGTGGAGGCCTGGCCCAGCTCGGACACGATCTGGACGGCCAGGTCGTACATCTCGTCGTGGTCCTCCTCCTCGGCGGCGCCCTCGCCCTCCTCGCCCTCCTCGGCCGAGGCCAGGATGCTCTCGTCGTAGACGGGCTCGCCCTGCTTGCGCAGGTGCGTCACCAGCTTCTCGATCTCGTCCTCGGTGATCAGCGCGCCGTGCACCCGGATCAGCTCGGAGGTGGTGGGCGGGTGGAACAGCATGTCGCCGTTGCCCAGCAGCGACTCGGAGCCGTTCGCGTCCAGGATGGTGCGCGCGTCCACCTTGGAGGCCACCCGGAAGGAGATGCGCGCGGGCAGGTTGGCCTTGATGAGGCCGGTGATCACGTTCACCGACGGGCGCTGGGTGGCCACGATCAGGTGGATGCCGGCCGCGCGGGCCTTCTGGGCGATGCGGGCGATGTTGGTCTCCACCTCGCGGCTGGCGGTCATCATCAGGTCGGCCAGCTCGTCGATCACGATCACCACGTGGGGCAGCTTGTCCCAGCGCGGGCCCTCGGCCGGGGCGCCGTCTTCCTGGCCGGGCTTCACCTCGATGACCTGCAGCTCGTCCTCCGGGTGGGCGGCGGTGCGGTCGATGACCAGGATCTTCTTGGAGCGCGGCACGCCGGGCGCGGCCATGCCCAGCGGGGCCGGGGCGGCCTCGGCCGGGGCGGCCTCGGCCGGGGCGGCCTCGGCCGGAGCAGTCTCGGGCAGGGCGGCCTCGGGCGGCACGGCCTGCTCCTGCACGGCCTCCGCGGAGGCCTCCGGCCCGTCCCCTTCGTCCCCTTCGTCCGCCTGGACCGCGGCCTCTGCCTCCGCCGCGGCCTGGCCCGCCTTCAGCTTCTCCACCTTGGCGTTGTAGGCGTCCAGGTTGCGCACCCCGGCCGCGTGCAGGACGCGGATGCGGCGCTCCATCTCGTTGACCGCCCACTGCAGGGCGGCCTGGGCCTTGCGCGGGTCGGTGACCACCGGCAGCAACAGGTGGGGGATGCCCTCGTACAGCGACAGCTCGAGCACCTTGGGATCCACCATGATGAAGCGCACGTCCTCGGGCGTGGCCTTGTACAGGATGGAAGCGATCATGGTGTTGAGCGCCACGCTCTTGCCGGTGCCGGTGGCGCCGGCCACCAGCAGGTGGGGCATCTTGTTCAGATCGGTCACGAAGGGGGCGCCCTCGATGTTCTTGCCCAGCACCAGGGTGAGCTTGGACTTGCTCTTGACGAAGGCCGGGTGCTCGACGATCTCGCGCGCGTAGACCGTCTTGCGGGTCTTGTTGGACACCTCGATGCCCACCACGGCGCGCCCAGGGATGGGGGCGATGATGCGCACGCTGAAGGCCTCGAGCGCCAGCGCGAGATCCTGGCTCAGGCTGGAGATCTTGGACACCTTGATGCCCGGGCCCGGGGCGTACTCGTACATGGTCACCACGGGGCCCGGCATGATCTTGGTCACGCAGCCGTCGATGCCGTAGTCCTTGAGCTTGGCCTCCAGCCGCCGGGCGTACTCGTGCAGCTGGGCCTCGTCGATGACCGTCTCCTCCTGGACCCCGACCTGCAGGAAGTCGATCGAGGGGAGCTGGAAGTTGCGGTAGTCCGGGGAGGGCGGGGGCTTCGGCTCCTCGCGGGCCTCGCGCACCGCCGCGGCCTCCTCCCGGCCGTCGTCCGGGCGCGGGATGACGATCTCGGGCATGCGCCGGGCCGCCTCGCGGGTCGCGGCCGGCGGCGCGGGCAGGGGCGCCGGCTCGGCCCGGGGCTCGGGGGAGGCCTGGACCGGTCCGGGCTCGTCCGGCTCGAAGGTGGGCTCGGACGCGGGCGGCGGCTCCGAGGTGACCACCGCCGGCTCGCGGCGGCCGAGCGGGGGCGGGTCGCTCATCGGCGGCGCCAGCAGGCCGCGCATGCGGCTCCGCCCGGCGCGGGCCGGCACGATCGCGGCCTCGAGGATCGGCTCGGAGAACTGCGGCGCGGACACCGGCCCGGCCTCCGGGGAGGCGTGGGCCAACGCCGGCTCGGGCCGCTCGCGCAGCGCGCGGATGAACTCCCGGGTCTGCTCGCGCAGCCAGCGGCCCATGGCCAGCCCGGCCGCGGCCAGCGCCCGCCCGGCGTGGCGCCCGCTGAAGCACAGCGCCCTGCCCGCGGCCCGGCCGGCCAAGGCCAGGCCCCGGCCCAGCCACCGCCCGGTCCGGGTCAGGCTGAGGCCGGTGGCGGAGATGAGGGCGAGCAGCGCGCCCGCGCTCAGCACCACGACGGAGCCGGCGCCGGCCAGCAGCGAGACGCACAACCCGCCCGCCACCTCGCCCAGCAGCCCGCCCGGGGCGTGCCCCAGCACGGGCCGCCCCTCGAGCAGGATGTGGGCCAGCGCCGCGGCGCAGATCACCAGGGAGGTGTAGCCGACCACCTTGCGGGCGCGGAAGGCCAGGCCGCCGCGGGTGAAGGCCGCCCCGGCCACGTAGGCCAGCGCCCCCACGATCAGGAAGGCGCCGACGCCCAGGCAGAACAGCAGCCCGTCGGCCAGGTAGGCGCCCACCAGCCCCACCAGGTTGTGGGCCTTCTGGCCCGCGCCCTGGAAGATGGGATCGGCCGGGTCGTAGGAGGCGAGCGACAGCAGGACGATGCCGGCGGCCAGGGAGAAGATGACACCCGCCACCTCGTGCCGCCTGTCGCCACCGACCGCCTTGCCCTCGGCCTTCTTCTCGACCTTCTTCGGAGCGATGCGCCTGTTGTGGGCCATGGTTTCCTTCCTCGCGCCTTGGATCCCTCGAGAATTCACTTGGGATCCTTCCTGTATGCGCCCAATGGTAAATGGCTATTTCAAACCTGTCAAAAAAATGACCACATTATCCCACATCGGGGACGGAGGTCGCCCTCGCGGGGGGTGCCAGGCCCACGAAAACCAATATTCTACGAGCCGTTATGTCTCTGGACGGGTGCGCTCCAGGCGGGCCAGGCGGGCCGGGTCCATGCGCACCAGGAGGGTCTTGCCGCGGGCCACGGACACCAGCCCGGGCGGGGCGCCCTTGATGGGGTGGACGTGCTTGGCCAGGGTGTAGGTGACCTCGGCCTTGGCCGCGTCCCGGAGCGGGCTGTGATGCACCGCCAGCGTGGCCGCGTCCAGCAGGCTGGCCTCGTCCAGCTCCTCGTCCCGCGCCAGGCGCACGACCACGTGGGCGCCGGCCGCGTCCCGGGTGTGCAGCCACAGGTCGCTGCCGCGGGCCACCTGGAACGAGAGGGCGTGGTTGTCGCGGCCGGAGCGGCCCACCAGGATCTCCCGCCCCGCGGCGGACAGGTAGCGCTTGAAGGGCTGTCGCCGGGCCGGCCCGCGCGCGCGCGGCGCGGGTGAGGGCCGCGCCGCGGCGCCGGCCCCGGGCAGGGCGAGCGCGCCGAGCGCCCCGGCGTCCGCGGCCGCCTCGATGGCCTGCAGGGCCCGCTCGCAAGACTCGAGCTCGGCCCGGGCCTCTCGCAGGCGCGCCTCGACCTTCGGGCGGGCCTGGCGCAGCCGCCGGGCGCGGGAGAAGAGCCGCTGCATGTGGACCACGGGCTCCACGGCCGGGTCCAGCGCGATCTCCACCGGCGGGCCCTGGGGGTCGAAGGGATCGGGCAGGCTCGCCCGCGCCGCGCCGCGCGGGACGAGCTGCAGCCCGTGCTTGAGGGCCTCGGCCTGGCGCGAGAGCCCGTCGGCCCCGGCGATGCGCGCGAGATCGGCCTCGATGGCCCCGACGCGGCGCCGGGCCCGCTCCCGTCGCGCCGCCAGCGGCCGGGCGGCTTCCCGCCGGGCGCGGGCGAGCTCGCTCGCGGCCAGGAGCTCCCGGTAGTGGGCCTCCACGGCCCGGTTGACGGCGAGCGCGCCGGGCTCGGGCGCCGGGAAGCGGCTCGGCGGGCCGGGCCGCGCGGCGCGCGCGGGCGGGGCGTAGGGCTGCCCGCGCTGGCCGGCCCCGAGCAGCGGGTACAGCACGCGCTCCTCGCCGTCGAGCAGGAGCAGCCGGCCGCTCCGGCCGAACAGCTCGGCCACCAGCGCCCGGCGGCCGCGCCGGCCCTCGAAGGCGAGCCGCACCACGCGGTCGTCGCCCAGGAGCTCGAGCGAGGCGAGCGGCAGGTTGAGGAGCTCGGCCCGGGCCTTCATCACCCAGGCCGGCGGGCTCGGCGGGCCGGGCGCGCGCTCCTCGACCAGGTGCAGGCGCAGCGCCCCGGGCTCGAGCGACAGGATCAGCACCCGGCGCTGGAGCACGAGCTGCAGCACCTCGGGCCGCACCGCGTGCAGCTTGTCCAGGCGGGACCCGGGCAGCACCGCCGCGAGCTCGGCCACCACGTCCCGGAGCTCCTGGATGGAGAGGCTCACAGCCGCATGGGACCCCGCGCCCCCGCGCGTGTCAAGGAGAGGAGGGATTGGCGCCGGCCCTGCGGGCCGGCGTGAGGGCAAGGATTCATCGAGGGAGTGTTGCCGGACTCTGCATTGCAGAGGGGTGGCGGCGAGGGGGCCCCCATCCACGCGGAGCGCCGAGTGAGCATGGATGGGGGGCGAGCCGACAGGACCCCGATTGTCGTACACGCTGAGGACAGGGCTACCCAGCGGTGCACATCGGCCAGAACATGGAGCAGCGCAGGCCCTCGCAGCAGTTGGGCGAGAACGGGTCGCAGCTGTCGCCGGCCGCGTGGCAGCTCGACTGGCAGGAGCAGTCCGGCCGCACGCCCACGCACAGCTGGCCGCCGGTGCAGGCGGGCACGCAGCAGGAGGCCACCTCGCACTGGTACGTGGTGTCGTTGCAGTAGGCGTCGATCGCGCAGTCGAGGTCGCTCTGGCAGTTCAGGTTGCGCTCGCAGGCCTCGGTCGTGGTGCAGTAGTAGCCCTGGCAGCAGCCGCCGCGCGCGTCGGGATCGCCCGGGTCGTAGGTGCAGTGGTCGGCGGGATCGTAGGCCATGTCGACCGTGCCGAGCGGCTTGCACTGGCCGTCGTGCATGTCGCAGCGGTAGCAGGGGTCGATCTGCTCGCAGGGCGCGTCCGGGTCCGCGTACTGGTAGCAGGGCTGGGGTTCGCACACGAACTGGCCGCTGGTGTCGTCGCACACCAGGTTCTCGGAGCAGTGCGCGTCGTCGGTGCACTGCACGCAGGAGTACTGGGGCGGGTTGTTCGGCACGCTCGTGGTCTTGCAGCGGGTCCTGCCGTCCTGGTTGCCGGCGCAGTCCGCGTCGAGCGTGCACTCGGCCCAGTAGCACGCCCCGGTGGCGACCGTGCAGCGGTTGGTGTTGGCCACCTTGTCCTCGCACTCCTGGTCGGTCTGGCAGCCGCTCTGGCAGGTGTTCGTCCGGCACCACTGCAGCGCCCCGCAGTGGGTGTGATCCTTGCACTGCACGCAGTCGCCCGTGGCCGGCAGGCAGTACATGCCGTCGGGGGAGGCCGCGCAGTCCTGGTCGGTGGCGCACACCAGCGCGGTGCAGTTGTGGCTGGACTGGTTGCAGCGCTCGCCGCCCGTGCAGTCCTGGTCCGTCAGGCACTCGACGCACACGCTGTCGGGCAGCAGGCACTGGCGGAAGGGGTTCACCCCGCAGTGGGCGGAGCTCAGGCACTCGACGCACACCCTGGTGTCCGGGGTGCAGTGCTGCCCGTTGCAGTGGGTGTCGTTCGCACACACGACGCACTTGCCCTGGGCCGGGTCGCAGTGGAGCTTGCCGTCCGGATCGCCCGCGCAGTCGGCGTCCGTGGAGCAGTCCGGCCCGACCGCCTCGCACTCGTACTGGTCGTTGCAGAACACCGCGGCCGGATCGCCGCAGTGGACGGCCTCCAGGCAGCGCACGCACAGGCCGCTGGCGGTCAGGCAGTGCGGCAGGGCCTGCGAGGTGCAGTCCGCGTCGGTGGCGCACGGGTTCTCCGGGACGCACACCTCCTTCATCAGCAGGCACACGCTGCCGCCGGGGCAGTCCCCGTCGCCGAGGCAGGCGGTGCCCGGCTGGCACAGCCCGCCCATGCACACCGTGCGCACCGGGCAGTCGTTGATGGTGGTGCAGGGCGGCGGACCCGGGTCGTTGTCCCCGTCGCCGTCCAGCGCGTCGAGCCCCCCGTCGCCCTCCCCGCCGCCTCCGGAGCAGGCGCCGAGCGGCAGGCAGGCGAGCGCGGCGAGCAGGGCGAGCGGCAGCACGGATCGCAGCGGCTTCATCGGGCCCTCCCAGGTGTGGCGCGGGCGGCTCAGGGCACGCACAGCCCCTTCAGGCCCAGGTGGCGGTAGTTGCAGGAGTAGGCCCCGTTCGAGCAGGTGCCCATCAGCAGCGAGCACTCCTCCCGGCACACGAACTCGGGCACGAAGGTCTCGTCCATCAGCATGCAGCCGATGCAGAACAGGGAGCCGTCGCACAGGAAGCCCTGGGTCGCGTCGCACTCGGCGTCGGCGAAGCACGGGTCGCCGTCCCCGCCGCCACCCGGGACGGCGCACACGTCGTTGACCCCGCACACCTCGGGCGCCACGCAGGCCGGCACGCAGTTGCCCTGCTCGGCCTCGCACATGCCGGTGACCTCGTTGCAGGTCGAGCCGGCCGGGCAGGCCGCGTCCGTGCACACGCACTGGCCCGTGGCCGCGTTGCAGGTGAAGTTGGCCGGGCAGGCCACGCACTTGTTGGAGGCCGCGTCGCAGGTGGTGTTGGGGTACAGGGTGCAGGAGCCGAACACGCAGTCGCCCCGCACGCAGGGCTCGGCGCAGGCGCAGCTCAGGGTGTCGCAGTAGGCGGGCGCCTGGCAGGCGTTGCCGCAGCAGTCGGTCTGGCCGCAGGCGTGGGTCTGGTAGTTGCAGGTGTTCGGGGTGATGCAATCGCTGTTGGAGTCGCAGCCCGGCTTGCAGATCCCGTCGCCCGTGTCGCACCACTCACCCACGGCGCAGGATTCCGGCGAGCAGCCGACCGACTCGCAGTGCGTGTTGACGCACGCCTGGCCCTGGAGGCAGTCGATGTCGTTGACGCACTCCTGCACGCAGCTCCCGTCCACGCAGCGCGGGAAGTCCACCTCGGTGCAGTCGTTGTCGGCCAGGCAGCCGGTCTCGACCGGCACGCAGGTGCCGAAGTTGCAGCGCCGCCCCACGCAGCAGTCGGCGTCGCCCGCGCACACGGCCGGCTCGGACACGCACTCCTGGTTCTTGCACACCATGCAGCCCGCGCCGCCCACGCACTCCTCGCGGGTCGCGCAGGCCGCGGGCCGGCACAGGCTGTCGCGGCACTCCAGGCCCTCGGCGCAGTCCTCGTCGCCCTGGCAGGCCGCCACGCAGGCGCCCTGGTCGCACACCTCGTCGGTGAAGCAGTTGCAGTCCGTCTGGCAGTTCAGCGGCGGCGCGCCCTGGATGCACCTCTTGGTGCCCTGGTCGCAGACCTGGCCCGCGGCCTTGTCGCACTCCTTGTTGCAGCCCGTCGGGCAGGCGCCGACCGGCAGGCAGAAGCCGTCCACGCACCCATGCTCCTCGCAGCAGTCGCCGTCGACCGAGCACAGGGTGGGGCACTGGCCGCCGTCGCCGTCGCCGTCGGTGTTCGTGTTGCCGTCGCCGCCGTCCCCGGTCGTGGTGCCGCCGTCGCAGCCCGCGCCGAGGAACAGCAGCGCGCCCACCAGCGCCAGACCGATCATCCAGTTGCTTCTCATCGCCATCACCTTCCCGTTTCGCGGAGGCCTGCGGCCCCGCCCATCCTGGCTCGGGGTGGCGCAGGCTGCCGACCGTGGAGGTTGGAGCACCGCTCCCAGATATTAGAGAGGACGGCGAACCCGCGTCAAGTCTGCGTGCGCCCATTTTCCGGCTTGATCCGAAAGGGGAATTCTGCGGCGGTGGCCCCGGATCGCCTCACAGGGTGCGGGCCACGCTCAGCCCGCGCACCTCCCGCGCCCCGGCCGCGAGCAGCGCCTCGGCCGCGGCGTGCAGGGTGGCGCCGGTGGTGACCACGTCGTCCACCAGGCAGACGCACCTGCCCGCGAAGGGGTGGCCCGCCCTCACCGCGAAGGCGCCGCGCACGTTCGCGAGCCGCGCCGCGCGATCCTGGGCCCGGGCCTGCTCCGGGGTGGCCCGGGTACGCACCAGGTGATCGAGGCTGAGCGGCAGGCCGTGGGCGCGGGCCAGCGCCCGGGCGATCACCGCGGCCTGGTTGAAGCCGCGGGCGTGGAGCCGCCGGGGGTGGAGCGGGATGGGCGCGAGCAGCTCGAGCTCCTGCCACTCCCAGCCGGGGAGAGCCCGCGCGGCCAGCCGCGCCCCGAGGTCCTCGGCCAGCTCGATGCGCCGGCCGAGCTTCATGCGCAGGATGGCCTGCTGCAGCGCCCCCTCGTAGGCCCAGCCGGAGCGCAGCCTGGAGAGCGGCCCGGGCTCGCCCCGGCAGGCCGGGCAGGGGTCCGCGCCCGGCAGCCCGCAGCGCCCGCACAGCGCGCCGCCCAAGGGCTCGAGCTCGGCCGCGCAGTTGGGGCACAGCACCTCGCGGCGCTCGTCGAGCAGCGCCTGGCACACGCCGCAGGCCGGGGGCAGCAGCAGATCGAGCAGGCCCTGGCAGGCGTCGAGCGGTGCGCAGAGCAGCCCGAGGAGCCGGGCGCGGGGCGGGGCGGGGCTCATGAATCGGCGAGCGCGACTTCCTCGGCGTCCACCCACAGGCCGTCGAGATCGTAGTACTTGCGGGTCGTCTCCTGCATCACGTGGACCACCACGTCGCCGAAGTCGAGCAGGATCCACTGCCCGCCCTCGACGCCCTCGACGCCCAGCGCGCGGACCCTGGCGGTCCTCTTGATCTCGCTCGCCAGGAAGTCGGCCAGCGCCCGCGCGTGGCGGTCGCTGGTGGCCGACAGCAGCAGCAGGTAGTCGGTGTAGGAGGTCAGCGGGCCCACGTGCAGCAGGCGCGGGCGGCGAGCCTTCTTCTCCGCGCCCAGCGCGGCCAGGCTCTCGGCGAGCTTCAGGGGTTCGATGGGACGCCTCCTTCGAGCGGGGGCTGGGGGGCAGCCTCGGCCTCGGCCTTCTTCTCGTCCTCGGAGCGGCGCGCCACGCCGGCGGGCAGGCCGAGGGTGGAGGTGTAGCCCTTGCCGTAGAAGAAGTCGAGCGGCTTGGTGTCCACCACCAGCCGGTCGGGGACGGGCGTGAGCTCCCCCTCGGCCGGGCCCGGCAGGCTGGGCGGGTTGCCGAACCCGTCGGCCGTGATGGCCGCCGACACCCGCAGCTCCAGCGCCTCGCCGGCCGGGCTCTGCCAGGCCAGCCGGCCGCGGAAGCTCACCTCGAGCAGCACACCCGTGTCGGTGTCCACCAGCAGGCTGCCCAGGGCCTCCTGCGGCTCGGCCCGGTCCCGCCAGCCATCCTCCTCGCTGGGGGTGGGCTCGATCGGGAACACGTACCTGCTCACCCCGGCCGGCGGCTGCGGCGCGGCGGGCGCGCCCGGCAGGTTGGCCGGCCCGGGCCCGAGCGCGATGCCGTAGCGCATGGCGTCCCGGCCGTGGTGCCGGGCGAGCCCCTGCTTGGACAGGAACAGCCGCCCGCGGAACAGGCGCACCAGCGCCGCGTAGCCGCGGGTGGCCTCGTCGCGCCAGCGCAGGTGCTGGGCCTCGAGCAGATCGCGGGGGTGGAACTTGCCGTAGCGCTGGCGGACGAAGAGCTGGCCCCCGGTGAACAGCAGCTCGTAGCCCTGGCTGGCCTGGTTCTCCACCTTGAGGCGGAACCCGCCGTCGGCGGCCTGCACGAGCAGGGCGGTCTCCTGGAGCGCGACCTGGGCGTTGCCCCGCTGAAAGGTGTACTCGATCTTCGACTGGAGGCGGTGGGCGCCCAGGCGCGCGGCCACCTCCCGGTAGGGCATGCCCACCACCCGCGCGGCCACCTCGGGCGACTCCCCCAGGGCGTAGGCGTCCGGCGGCGGCGGCAGGGGCGCGGCCTGCTGGGCGGCCGGATCCCCGAACTTGGTCAGGTGCGTCTCGAGCTTGTCCCCGCAGGAGGTCGCGGCGAACGCTGCGAGCAGCACGAGCTGGAGGCGTACGGCGGTCATCCCGGCGGTAGCTTGCATGAAGCCTCCGCCCCGGTCAACCGTTTCTCGCCGCTTGCGGTGGGCCTTTCGGTCGTGCTAAGGGGGCCCCATGCTGGACTGGACCGAGCTGGCCGGCCTGCGCGTCATCCGCCGCATGGCCGAGATCATCAACCGGCGCTGGAACCTGGGCGTGGGCTTCGCCGACGCCCAGGGCGCGCTGATCGAGACCCCGGAGGTGGTGCGCTTCGCCACCCGGCGGCCGCTGTGCGAGCTCTTGAAGGGCAGCCCGGAGGGCCAGGCGCGCTGCCAGCGCACCGCGCACCAGATGCTCGACCACCACGGGGCCAGCGGGCAACCCGAGGGCGCGAGCTGCCTGACGTGCCACGCCGGCCTGGCCGAGATGTACGTCCCGGTGGCGGTCGAGGGCGAGCCGCAGGGGCTCATCCTGGCGGGCGGCTTCTTCCGCCGGGAGGCGCTCGAGGATCAGATCGAGGCGGTGCTCACCCGGGTGGCGGATCTGCCGCTGGCCCAGGCCGAGGTGCGCCGCGCCTGCCGCGAGACGCCGGTGCTCTCGGCCGAGGCCGAGGCCTTCCTGGCGGACGTGCTCGAGCTGGTGGTGCGGGAGATGCTGGTGTTCCGCGAGGAGGTGGCCCGCAAGGAGCGCCGGCTGGACCGGCTGACCCGCGAGCTGGCCGAGCGCTCGAGCTACCACCAGATCATCGGCAAGAGCCAGCCCATGCGGGAGCTCTACCGCCTGATGGACAAGGTGGCGGCCACCGACTCGACCGTGCTGGTGACCGGCGAGAACGGCACCGGCAAGGAGCTGGTGGCCCGGGCGGTGCACTTCAACTCGGCCCGCAAGGACAAGCCCTTCGTGGTGCAGAACTGCTCCGCCTTCAACGACAACCTGCTCGACAGCGAGCTGTTCGGGCACGCGCGGGGCGCCTTCACCGGCGCGGTCGGCACCAAGAAGGGCCTGTTCGAGGTGGCCGACGGCGGCACCTTCTTCCTGGACGAGGTCGGCGACATGAGCCCGACGCTCCAGGTCAAGCTCCTGCGCATCCTCCAGGAGGGCACCTTCATCCCGGTCGGCTCGACCCAGACCCGGCAGGTGGACGTGCGCATCATCGCCGCCACCAACCGGGACCTGCACGCCATGGTCGAGGCCGGCCAGTTCCGCGAGGACCTCTACTACCGGCTGCACGTGATCAGCATCCACCTCCCCTCGCTCAGGGATCGGCGGGACGACATCCCGCACCTGGTGGAGCACTTCCTGGCCAAGCGCTCCCAGCCCGGCAAGCGGCACCGGCTGGCGGCGGCCTGCCTGCAGCGGCTGATGGACTACCACTGGCCGGGCAACATCCGGGAGCTGGAGAACGAGATCGAGCGGCTGGTGGTGCTGCGGGGGGAGGACGAGGAGATCGGCGAGGAGTTCCTGTCCCCGCGCATCCGCTACGAGATCTACGCCACCACGGAGGCCGCCCGGGACCAGGCGCCGTCGCTGCCGGACGCAGTCGAACGGCTCGAGCGCACCATGATCCTCGACCACCTGAAGCGGGCCCGCTGGAACAAGACCAAGGCGGCCGAGAGCCTCGGGATCTCTCGCCGGAATCTGATCCGCAAGGTCCAGGCCTACCAGCTCGACCGGCGCGCCAAACTACGTAACCCGACGTGATTCCAGGGGTTAGGGCGGGTCATTTTTTTGTTGTGTGTGTATGTCGAGGCGTGTAGTATACGCCCGCTTTCCAGCCTTGAGCTTCATCCGGTGGGTCTTTGAGCCTTGGTTCCTGGTTTCCGGTCGACGGCCCTGTGGACCGTCTCCGGAGGGTGTTCGGCAACCTTAATTGACGTTGGAGGAAGGCATGCGAAGCACGTACCTGTTGGGCACGGTCCTGTTGGCCCTGGCGGTGGCGTTCACCGGCCTGGGCTGCGACGACGGCGAGAGCGGCCCGGACTGCGAGGCGGTGGCGAACGCCTGCGTGACCCTGGGCGCGGTGCAGTGCAACACGGACAGCACCGGCACCGAGCGCTGCGCAGAGGACGCGGATGGCTGCGCGGTGTGGACGACCTACGAGACCTGCGCCGGCTCGCAGACCTGCGAGGCGGGCCTGTGCCGCTGCGAGAACGCCTGCGCCACCGCGGGTGACACGCAGTGCAACGGCGCCATCGTGCAGACCTGCACCGCGGACAACCTGGGCTGCCTGGCCTGGGACGACACCACCGACTGCGCCACCAACGGCCAGATCTGCGAGGACGCGACCGGCACGGCGGCCTGCGCGGACACCTGCACGGACGCCTGCGACACGGTCAACGCGACCCAGTGCACGGGCAACACGGTCGAGACCTGCCAGCTCGGGGTGGACGGCTGCAACGACTGGGTGGTGACCGACACCTGCGAGGCCAACGAGGCCTGCCAGGTCACCGGCGCCGACGCGGCCTGCGTGGTCACCTGCACCCCGGACTGCACGGGCAGGGAGTGCGGCAGCGACGGCTGCACCGGCAGCTGCGGCGACTGCGGCGTGGATGAGCAGTGCAACGTGGACGGCGTCTGCGAGCCGGTCTGCGTCCCGGATTGCACCGGCCTGGAGTGCGGCGACGACGGCTGCGGCGGCTCGTGCGGCGACTGCACCGCCCCCGAGGTGTGCATCCTGGCGAGCGGCCTGTGCGAGGACTGCGCCCCGGACTGCACCGCGCGCGAGTGCGGCGTGGATCCCGTGTGCGGCGCCTCCTGCGGCGACTGCGGCGTGAACGAGCAGTGCGACGTGGACGGCATCTGCCAGCCCATCTGCACCCCGGTCTGCACCGGCCTGGAGTGCGGCGACGACGGCTGCGGCGGCTCCTGCGGCGCCTGCACCGCCCCCGAGGTGTGCATCCTGGCCACCGGCCAGTGCGAGGACTGCACCCCGGACTGCACCGGCCTCGAGTGCGGCCCGGATCCCGTGTGCGGCGCCTCCTGCGGCGCCTGCACCGCGCCCGAGACCTGCAACGCCGGGCAGTGCGAGTGCGTCCCGAACTGCACCGGCCTGGAGTGCGGCGACGACGGCTGCGGCGGCTCCTGCGGCGAGTGCACCGCGCCCGAGACCTGCAACGCCGGCCAGTGCGAGTGCGTCCCGAACTGCACCGGCCTGGAGTGCGGCGATGACGGCTGCGGCGGCTCCTGCGGCGAGTGCACCGCGCCCGAGACCTGCGACGCGAACGGCCAGTGCGTGGGCGGCGGCAGCTGCACCGAGCTGGTGACCGACGGCGGCTTCGAGGCCGGCGCGGGCTCCGGCGCCTGGACCGAGGCCTCGACCCAGTTCGGCACCCCGCTGTGCGATCTCGACACCTGCAACAACAGCTTCCCGCCGCACGCCGGCAACGTGTGGGCCTGGTTCGGCGGCGTGGAGAGCGGCGTCGAGGACGGCTCCCTGAGCCAGAGCGTGACCATCCCGGCCGGCCAGCCGGCCACCCTGTTCTTCTTCCTGTGGTCCTTCGCGGACGGCTCGGGCACCGCGGGCTACCTGGACGTGACCGTGGACGGCACCCAGGTGTTCCACACCACCGAGGCGGACGTGGACAGCTACGCGGCCTGGACCCTGGTGCAGATCGATCTGTCGGCCTACGCCGACGGCGCGGCCCATGACCTGGCGTTCGTGTCCAACGTGCAGGGCGCGGGCATCTCCTTCCTGGTGGACGACGTGAGCCTGGGCAGCGGCGCGGCCTGCTGCATCGGCGAGTGCACCGTGGGCGACCCGAACGTGTGCCAGGGCGACTCCGTGTTCGCCTGCGTCGCCGACGCGGGCGGCTGCGGCGTGTGGACGCTGAACGAGGACTGCGCGGCCGCCGGCGAGCTGTGCCTGAACGGCGCCTGCGTGACCTGCGTGAACAACTGCGACACCGAGGGCGCGACCCAGTGCGCCGGCAGCGTGATCCAGACCTGCAGCCTGGGCGGCAACGGCTGCCTGGACTGGGTGGACGGCACGGACTGCGCCGCCACCGGCGACCTGTGCATCGCGGGCGCCTGCGTGACCGTGAGCTGCACCGACATCGCCAGCAACGTGGGCGCGGCCGTGGCCACCGGCTCGAACACCGGCATGGCCAACACCTTCACCCCGGTCTGCCAGGGTAACAGCGGCGCGGACGTGTGCTTCACCTGGACGGCGCCGGCCGACGGCACCTACCTGTTCAACACCAACACCTCGAGCTACGACACGGTGATCATGGTGCTCGACGCGACCGGCGCCCAGGTCGCCTGCGACGACGACAGCGGCGACGGCCTGCAGTCCATGACCAGCTACGCGGTGACCGCCGGCGCGGTCTACACCCTGGTGATCGACGCCTACAGCACCGGCACCGGCACCTACGTGCTGAACATCCAGCAGCCCGAGTGCACCCCGGACGAGCTGCGCTGCATGGACGCCATGACCCTCCAGATCTGCAACGCCTCCGGCCTGTGGGGCGACACCTACACCTGCATCATCGGCTGCGACGACACCCTGGATCCCCCCAACTGCACCACCATCTGCGAGCCGGGCGCGACCCAGTGCAACGCGGACGGCGTGACCCTCGAGACCTGCGGCCAGACCGGCGAGGAGTGGGTCCCCACCACCTGCCCGAACGGCTGCGAGGACCTCGGCGATACCGCCCGCTGCATCCTGAACTGCACCGACATCGCCAGCGCGGTCGGCACCCCGGCCACCACCGGCGACCTCACGGGCGCCCCGGCGGTCTCCGACCTGCCCTGCTTCGCCGGCAACCCGCCGTCGGGCCCGGAGGTGTGCTTCCTGTGGACCGCCCCGACCACCGGCTCCTACATGTTCGACACCCTGAACTCGAGCCCGGTGGATGACACCGTGCTGGGCGTGTACGACGCCGCCGGCACCCTGCTCGGCTGCAACGACGACGAGGCCAACTCGTACCTGTCCGTCACCGGCGCTCCGACCGTGGCGGGCGCGGAGTACACCATCGTGGTGGACTCCTGGCCCGGCCAGACCGGCGCGTTCAACCTGAACATCAACGAGCTGCTGCCCGAGAGCGCGTGCGACGACATGGCCGACAACGACATGGACAACTACATCGATTGCGCGGACGATACCGCGTGCGCCGGCACGGCCTCCTGCACCCCGGGCGCGGGCATCCTGGCCGCGGCCTGCACGGTCCCCTCGGACTGCGCCTCCAACGCCGGCGCCGATCCCTTCTGCTTCCCGGACGCCTGGGGCTTCACCAACGGCAACTGCTCTGAGTGGTGCGACATCGCCGCCCAGGACTGCGCCGCTGGCGGCGTCTGCGCCCAGCTGTACATGGGCGGCGTGCCCCTGGCCGAGGGCCTGTGCCTGATCGCCTGCGACGGCGGGACCGTGTGCCCGACCGGCCTGACCTGCGATCTCGAATACGGCTTCTGCTTCCTGTAAGCCAGGAGCCTGCCTGACCCCGAGGGCCCCGTCGGCGCTGCCGGCGGGGCCCTTCTTCGTTTCTCGCGGCGTGGCCGGGGGCGCGGGCGGGGCGGGCTCAGGCCTTGGTGGCCTCCAGGCGCCCGAGGTTCAGGCTGAGCTCGAGGCCGGCGGGGAAGTAGGTGTCGAGCGCCTTGACCATGCCGGCCAGCACCCCCTCGCGCCAGCTGCGGTCGGGGATGAGGGCCAGGCAGCCCTCCAGGCAGAAGGCGCGCACCAGCGGCGACTGCAGCAGGGCCAGCGCGCCGGGGAAGGCCAGGCTCGCGGGCTGGGTGCGGGTGCGGGGCTCGACCAGGCCGGCCTCCTGCAGCCAGCGGTTGGCCGTGGCCCGCTCGGGCAGGCGCTGCTGGATGCGGTCCAACCCGTCCTGGACCGGGATCAGGTCCTCCTTCTCGGCCACCTCGCGCAGCGCGTCGAACAGCTCCTGGAACGAGCCCTGCAGCGGCACCCCCAGCAGCAGGAAGCCGCCGGGCTTCAGCAGCCGCGCGGACTCGGCCAGGACCTTGCGCAGATCGTAGATCGGCGGCAGGCCAGCGGCCAGCACGCCGTCGAAGGTCGCGTCGGCGAAGGTGATCTTCTCCGGGGCCTCCTTCTTGAAGAACACCCGCCGGCCGCCCACGTCTGCCACGCGCTGCTTGGCCAGCTCCATCAGCTCGCGCCCGTCCTCGATGGCGATCACCCGGCCCTGGGCCGGCAGGCGCTCCAGGAGCTCCTCGGTCAGCCGGCCGGTGGCGCAGGCGAGCTCCAGCAGGTTGGCCTTGGCCGGCAGCTCGTCCGGGAAGGCCTCCAGCAGCATCGGCAGGAAGCGATCGTCCCAGCCCGGGCCCACGTCGCTGTCGTAGCACTGGGCCAGCTTCCGGCTGTCCATGCCTCTCCTCCGCGGGCCTGGTTAGCGCCCGGGCCTGGGTGAGGGCCGGGCAGGGGCGGCCAGCCGCTTCATCCTGCCCAGCAGGTGATCCGCAAGCTCCAGGAGCTCGCGCGCGCCGGGCCGCTCCGGCGCGAGCCACAGCGCCTGGGCCGCGTCCTGGCGGGCGCGCACCACGAGGTCCTGCTGCCAGCCCAGGTAGCCCAGCATGAGCAGCGCCCGGGCGTGGGCCAGGCGGGCCTCGGCGTGCTCCGGCCAGGCGGCCACCGCGGCCTCCAGCAGCGGCCGGGCCGCCTCGTACTGGCCGAGCGCGAGCAGCCGTCCGCCCTCGCCGAAGGCGGCCTCGAAGCGCCGCCGGGCGTCCGCGTCCGGGACCCGGGGCGGGGGCGGCGCCACCCGGGGGGCGGGCGGCAGGCTCACGGCCGGCAGCCAGGGGGCGCCGGCCCGGGCCGAGGGCTGCAGCAGGCCGAGGGCGAGCAGCAGGGCGAGCGCCGCAGGCTTCGCGGCACCAGGCGCTCTTCGAGTTTCTGGAGGGGTGGCGCGCATGTCGGCTCGGGATGATAGTCGCCCCGGGGCCGGGCCGCAAGGCGCGCCTTGACAGCCCGCGCACCCGCCGCCTACCTTGGGCCCATGCGCGCATACATCCTGGCCTCCGGCCGCCGCATCCAGCCCTTCGGCGATTCCGTCGCGGACAGCATGATCGGGAACCACCGGCTGGGCGACCTCCAGGCCGCGGTGCTGACGCGGGCCGGGCTCGAGGTGGTGCGGGTGGCGGAGGCGCGCGAGCTGCCGCCGGGCCGTCACCTGGTCACCTGGGACGACGTGCTGTTCACCCGGCGGGTGCTCGACAGCCTGCTCGAGCAGGCCCGGCGGAGCCCGGGCTCGCTGCGGGCCGGGCTGCCCGCGGGCTCGCTGCTCGTGGCGCGCACCCGGGCGCTCCAGGAGCTCGCCGAGGGGCAGGCCGAGGGTGAGGAGCTGGTGCTCTACCGCCTGGCGGTGCTGGAGCTGGCGGCCTCCCCCGCGGGCCCCGCGGAGCTGGAGGGCGCGCTGGCCGCCGCGCGGCCCACGCGGGTGCGCTTCAAGGAGAAGGTCCTGGAGGTGCCCACCCCGCCCAACATCACCGGCGCGGCCACCTACCGCCACCCCATCACCTCGAGCATCCTGATGCACGTCGGGCACTGGGTGCACGTGCTGTGGGCCAACCAGCTCTCCATCCAGGTGCGCTGGGTGGAGACCCTGCTGGACCACAAGCTGTGGGCCGCGGCCCGGCTGCTGCGAGGGGCGCTGGACGGGCTGTGGGAGGTGGGCCGGAGCGGGCGGGCCGAGCCGGCCCTGGTCAAGTGGGGGGCGCTCTCGCGGCTGAACGTGATCGGCAAGGGCTGCGACATCCACCCCACCGCCCAGCTCGAGGCGGTGCAGCTCGGCGACCACGTGCGGGTGGGCGCCTACACGCTGATCCGCGGCTCGCTCGTCGGCGCGGGCACCACCATCGAGGACCGGGCCAACGTGATCTTCTCCGTGGTCGGCCCGGGCTGCTTCATGTCGAAGAACTCCAGCATGACCCTGTGCGCCGGCTACCCGGAGTCCGACCTCAGCATCCGCGGGGTGCAGTGCAGCCTGTTCGGCCGGCGCGCGGCCATGACCTCGGGCGCCCAGGTGATCGACATGAAGGTCAAGGGCGAGATCCAGGTGATGCACGAGGGCCGGCTGCGGTCGACCGGCACCAACTTCCTGGGCGCCTGCTTCGGGCACGGGGTGTTCGCCGGCGGGGCCATCGTGGTGCAGGCCGGCCGGGCCGTGCCGAACGGCGCGGTGCTGGTGACCCCACCGGGCGACTCCTTCCAGGTGATCCCGCCGGACCTGCCGCCGGGCGAGCCGGCCTGGGCCGAGGACGGCCGGGCGGTCGTCCGCAGGCGCGGCAAGTCCTGAGGCCGGTCCCCGGTCCGCCCCCTCACTGGCAGTAGTTCTGGCCCGTGTTGCAGATGTCGTGGGCCGTGTCGCCGGGGTTGCAGTGGGCGTCGTTGGTGCAGCCGCAGCGGTAGCCGCCGTCGTCCACGCAGGCCTTGTCGTAGGAGTCATCGGTGCAGTTGTTGGTGCAGCTGCCGCACGAGGTGGCCAGGGCCAGGCTCCGCTCGCAGCCGTCGGCGCGGTTGGGGTTGCAGTCGTCGTAGTTCGCCATGCAGGTCGTGTAGTCGCAGGTGCCCGCGTTGCAGAACCTGCCGTTTGCGTTGGCGGTGTACGTGGTGCAGTTGCGGAAATTCAGGCAGGTGGTGCCGCAGGTGGTGATGGCGTCCAGATCCACCTCGCAGCCGTCGGTCGGATCCCCGTCGCAATCGTCGAAACCGGCCACGCAGGCGGTGTAGCCGCAGGTGCCGCTGGCGCAGGTCAGGCCGGTGGCGTTGTCGACGGTAGCGCTGCAGTCCACGGTGGTGCACGTGGTCCCGCAATTGGCCGGATCCCAGATGTCCTCCTCGCAGCCGTCGGTCGCGTCCCCGTCGCAGTTGCCGTAGCCGGGGTTGCAGGTGGTGTAGCCGCACACGCCCGTGGTGCAGGTGATGCCGCTGGCGTGCTGCACGCTCGTGGTGCAGTTGACCCGCCCGGCGCAGGTCAGGCCGCAGGTGGCCGGGGCGTTGAGGTCCACCTCGCAGCCGTTGGCCCGGTTCAGGTCGCAGTCCCCGTAGCCCGCGTTGCAGGACTCGTAGTCGCAGGTGCCCGAGGCGCAGCTCACCCCGGTGGCGTTCAGCACGGTCGCGCTGCAGTTGACCCGGTTGCCGCAGTTCGTGCCGCAGGAGGTCAGGGTGTAGAGATCCGCCTCGCAGCCGTCCGTGCGGTCGCCGTCGCAGTCGCCGTAGCGGCTCGAGCTGCAGGCGCCGTAGTCGCACGCGCCCTGGTCGCAGGTCTTGCCGGTGGCGTTCAGCACCTGGCTGTTGCAGTCGACGCGGTTGCCGCAGGTCGTGCCGCAGTCGGCGGTCTCCCAGATGCCCTCCTCGCAGCCGTCGGTGTCGTCCCCGTCGCAGCTCCGGTAGCCTGCGTCGCACGTGGTGAAGTCGCACAGGCCGCTCGCGCAGCTGGGGTCGGGCGAGTGCAGCACCTGCGCCGTGCAGTTGACCCGGTTCAGGCAGGTGGTGCCGCAGTCGGCGGTCTCCCAGATGCCCTCCTCGCAGCCGTTGGTGCGGTTCGTGTCACAGTTGCCCCAGCCCGAGTTGCAGGAGGTGTAGTCGCAGGCGCCGCTGGCGCAGGTGATCCCGGTGGCGTGCTGCACGCTCGTGGTGCAGTTGGCCCCGGCGGCGCAGGTCGTGCCGCAGTTGGCCACCTGCCACTTGTCCCGCTCGCAGCCGTTGGTGCGGTTCACGTCGCAGTCGGCGTACTGGGACGTGCTGCAGGCGCTGTAGTCGCAGGCGCCGCTGGCGCAGGTTTTGCCGGTGGCGTTCAGCACCTGGGTGTTGCAGTTGACCCGCCCGGCGCAGGCCAGGCCGCACTCGGCCACGTCCCAGATGAACTCCTCGCAGCCGTTGGTGTCGTTGGCGTCGCAGCTCATGTAGCCGGCGTCGCAGGAGGTGAAGTCGCACAGGCCGTTCACGCAGGCGGGGTTGGGCGAGTGCTGCACGGTGTTGGTGCAGTTCACCCGGGTGGCGCAGGTGGTGCCGCAGGAGGTCTGCTGCCAGATGTTCTCCTCGCAGCCGTCGGTGTCGTCCCCGTCGCAGCTCCCCCAGCCGCTGTTGCAGGCGCCGAAGTCGCACAGGCCGCCCGCGCAGTTGATGCCGGTGGCGTTGACGACCGTGGAGTTGCAGTTGAGCCGCCCGGCGCAGGCGTTGCCGCACAGGGTCGTCTGCCACAGGTTCTCCTCGCAGCCGTCGGTGTCGTCCCCGTCGCAGCTCCCCCAGCCCACTTCGCACTGGTTGAAGTCGCAGGCGCCGCTCGCGCAGCTGATGCCGGTGGCGTGCACCACCTGGGTGTTGCAGTTGAGCAGGTTCTGGCAGGTGGTGCCGCAGGCCCCGGCCTGCCACAGGCTGGTCTCGCAGCCGTTGGGGCGCTGGCCGTCGCAGCTGCCGAAGCCGGTCAGGCAGGCGCCGTAGTCGCAGGTGCCGCTGGCGCACAGGGTCCCGCTGGCGTTCTGCACCTGCTGGCTGCAGTTGACCCGGTTCGCGCACACGGTCCCGCAGGAGGTGAGCTGCCACAGGTCGGCCTCGCAGCCGTCGTCGGTCTGCCCGTTGCAGTCGCCGTAGTCGGTGTCGCAGGAGGGCGCGCAGGCGGAGGCCAGGCACTGGGTGCTGCCGTGGTCGTTCAGGCAGGCGTGGTCGCAGCTCCCGCAGTGGGCCAGGGTGATGGTCGTGTCGGTCTCGCAGCCGTCCGGGTGCAGGCCGTTGCAGTTGCCCCAGCCGCCGTCGCACTCGCTGATGCGGCACTCCAGCCCGGTGGCGCAACTTTCGGTGGCGTGGTCCAGGGCGCAGATCTGGTCGCACGCCACGCAGTCCTCGAGCGTGTTCAGCGGCGTCTCGCAGGCGTCCTCGGGGTCGTCGTTGCAGTCGCCCCAGGTCCCCACGCAGGTCTGGATCACGCACACGAAGTTCTCGCACAGGACCTCGGCGTGGGCCGTGGTGCAGGCGTGGCCGCAGGCGCCGCAGTGCGCCATGTCCGCGGACAGGTTGATCTCGCAGCCGTCCGAGGTCTCGTTCGCCAAGTCCAGCGGGACGGGATCGTGGAGGTCGGTGTTGCAGTCCTCGTAGGGCACGGCGCAGGCGTAGTCGCAGGCCGAGGCGGCGCAGGCGGTGACCGTGGCGTGGGCGCGGTCCGGGCACAGCGTGCCGAGGGCCTCGGCCGCGTCGTCGCCGTCCGTCAGCCCGTCGCAGTCGTTGTCCAGCGTGTCGCAGCGTTCGACCAGCGGGGTGGATAGCGTGCAGGCGTACTCGCAGCCGTCGGCCGTGGCCAGGCCGGCTGGCGCCACGCTGCGATCCTGCTGCAGGTCCCAGTAGCCCTGCAGGCAGGTGAAGCGGCACACCCCCTGGGAGCAGCCGGACAGGACGGCGTGGTAGCTCACGGTCTTGCCCGCGGCCTCCAGGGCGGCCAGGCAGTCCGCCCCGGCCTCCAGGCTCATGTCCGAGACGCCGTCGCAGTCGTTGTCCTGCGCGTCGCACAGCTCGACCGCGGGCGGGATGCAGTCGGCGTCCATCTGGAACTGGCCGTCCACGCACACCCACAGCCCGGCCTGGCAGTCGCCCTGGTCGGGATCGCCGGTGGGCGTGGCGGGGCACGGCTGGGTCGAGCCCACGCTGCACTCGCACTGGCCATCCACCGCGTCGTCGGGCACGCCGTTGCAGTCGTTGTCCTGACCGTCGCACAGCGCCCCGGTCTCCTCCAGGTCGTAGCAGTCGAGCTGGTCGTCCGTGCAGCAGGCCGGATCGCCGGCCTGGCCCAGGCACAGCCTGGCGCGGGCGTGCTGCTCGTAGTCCTCCGGGGTGCAGTCGACCGGCAGCCCGCCCACGCAGCGCTGCTGGGCGCCCGAGCACACCCCCTGGAAGAGCGTGCACGGCCCGGTGGTCACCGGCGGGTCGTCGTTCTCGCCGTCGCAGTCGTTGTCGCGGCCGTCGCACACCTCGTCCGAGGGCGTGACCTCGTCCTCGCACGGGCCGTAGCTGCCGTCCTCGCAGCGCATCTGCCCGGCGTGGCACACGCCCACGTTCTCGGTGGTGGGCGGCTCGCCGGTGTAGCAGCGGTTCCAGGAACCGACCACGCAGCCGCCACAGCCGGTGTCCTTGGCGTCGAAGAAGCCGTCGCAGTCGTTGTCCTCGGTGTCCAGGCACAGGTAGCAGTCCACGGCGTCGCCCGGGCACCGCTCGGGCACGGGCAGCAGCATGCCGGCGCACGCCCCCCAGCCCTGGGGCTCGCAGCGCTGGAGGCCCTTGACGCACGGCGAGCCGGGCACGGGCTCCGCGGCCCACTGCGGCCAGCACTCGCGCTCCAGGCCGGGGGAGCAGGGGCAGTCCTCGTCCCGCGTGCCGTCGCAGTCGTTGTCCAGGTCGTCGCAGAACTCGGTGGCCTCCGGGTTGATGGCCGGGTCCTGGTCGTCGCAGTCGTCGGGCACGTAGAAGCCGTCCTGGTCGTCGTCGGAGCCGTCGTGGGTCAGCACCAGGACCGGCACCGCGTCGATGATCGCGCCGCGCTCGAACTCCAGGCGCGGCAGCTGGCCGTGGGCCACCTCGCGCTCGGCGCGGAACCCGGTGCCCTGCACGCGGATGGCGCGGGTCGCGTACACCTCCCCGGCGAACAGCAGCACCCACAGGTCCGCGTTCTCCGGCGCCGGCAGGAAGATCTCCTGCTCGGCCGCCGCGGTCGGCTCCGCGCTCTCCGCGTCGAACACCTCCAGGGCGATCTTGTCGAGCAGGATCTCCGGGCTGCTCACCCGGAGCCAGATCCCGGTCCGGCCTTCCTCCCCACAGCCCGAGCACAGGCCGAGGGCGAGGAATAGGAGCCCTGCGACCGTCCGTTCGACGCCTCGCGTGCGCTGCATGACTTCACCGCCTGGAGGAGAGGTTGCGCCCGGGGGCGCCCAACTTCATGGGTCTAGCATGCACCGCGCGAGGGGGTCAAGGCGAGGCCCGCGGCTTGACACCCTGAAAGGCCCCGTGGTAGAAGCGCCCTGTTCGCTGGTCGATCAATGACTTGCGCGCGAGCCCGGCGGCCCCTCCAGGCCCCGGTGAGGACCCTCGACGCCCGTCTTCTAGGAGGCGCGATGCGCTGCTTGTGGACCTGCTGGCTGGTGATGGGTCTGGCCCTCTGCTCGACCCCGGGCGCCGCGTGGGCGCAGCCCTCCGACGATTCCTCGGGCGATGGCTCAGGGGAAGCCAAGCCGGCGGACGAGAAGCCGGCGGACGCCAAGCCGGCCGACGCCAAGCCGGCCGACGCCAAGCCGGCCGACGCCAAGCCGGCCGACGACAAGGGCCTGCCGCCGTTGCCGCCCGTCACCGATGGCGATCTGCCTCCGACCGAGGGCGGGGAAGCCCTACCGCCGCCGCCGCCCGGGTTCAACGAGGTGTCGGGCGATCAGCTCGGGGCGGTCAAGCCGCCGCTCAACCTGCTCGACCTGCACGGCTACCTGCGGGTGCGCGGCGATCTGATGGACGGGCTCGACCTCGGCCTCGATCCGCGCTCCGACCTCGAGCGCGGCGCGGCCTACCCCCAGTTCCCGCGCTCGGCCACGGGCAAGAAGGACACCCTGGCCGGGGCCAACATGCGCTTCCGGCTCGAGCCCACCCTGAACATCTCCGAGGACGTGCGGGTGATGGCCCAGATCGACATGCTCGACAACCTGGTGCTGGGCTCCACGCCCGACGGCTACCCGTCCAACACCTACTACCCGATGGTGGCCTTCAGCCAGTCCCAGAACCCGCCCATCGCGGGCTGGAACTCGACCCGCGACAGCATCATGGTCAAGCGCGCCTGGGGCGAGGTGATGACCCCGCTGGGCATGCTGCGCTTCGGGCGCATGGGCTCGCAGTGGGGCCTGGGCATGCTGGCCAACGACGGCGGCCCGTCCCACGTGGACAACGGCCCGTTCGTCACCCGCAACGATCCCTTCGCCCCCACGGGCATGTGCCTCGAGTGCAACTACGCCTCCACGGTGGACCGGATCATGTTCGTGACCAAGGTGTTCGGCCACTACATCATCCCCATGGTGGACTTCACCGCCGAGGGCCCCTACCTCGCCTCGCTCAACGAGATCGGCGGGCAGGACTTCGACGTCGAGCAGCTCGACGACGTGACCTCCTGGATCATCGCCATCGCCAAGCGCGACAAGCCCGAGGACATCAGGGAGATCCTGCTGCAGGACGACTGGAGCCTGAACTACGGCGCCTACTTCGCCTTCCGCAACCAGTCCTACGACGCCTCCTGGTACAACACCTATGGCGACGTCTGGGATGGCGCCAACCTGACGGTCGATCGCTACACCGTGCGCAACATGGAGGCCTACATCCCCGACGTGTGGGCGCGGCTGATGATGGGCAAGCTGCGCATCGAGCTCGAGTTCTGCATGGTCATCGGCAAGATCGGCTACGACACCCTGGGCACCAACCTGGACGTGGACGGCAACCTGATCCTCGGCGTGGCGGGCGAGAAGGTCAGCCTGCTCCAGTACGGCGGCGTGCTCCAGGCGGACTACAAGTTCCTGGACGACGCCCTGACCATCGGCCTCGAGCTGGGCTTCGCCTCGGGCGACAAGTCGCCCGGCTTCGGCGTGCACCCCTTCGAGGAGAAGCAGTTCGATCACCGCCTGGGCGATGACGACATCAACAACTTCCGCTTCCACCCGGGCTACAACGTCGATCTCATCCTGTGGCGCCAGATCATCGGCACGGTCACCGACGCCATCTACATCAAGCCCACGGTGCAGTACAACATCACCGAGGGCATCGGCGGCAAGCTGTCGGTGATCTACTCCTCGGCCCTGGAGAACGAGTCGACGCGCGGCAAGGCCAGCCCGCTGGGCCTGGAGTTCGACGTCGATCTGTTCTACTTCTCGACCGACAACTTCCACGCCGGGCTGTCCTACGGCCTGCTGATCCCCTTCTCCGGCATGTCCGATCTGGGCGACGACGAGCTGCCCGGCGGCGAGCTGGAGGCCGACCACGACACGGACGCCGAGATCGCCCACCGCGTGCTGGGCCGGCTGGTGCTGTTCTTCTGACCGTCCGCGATGCGCGAGACGCCCGACACCCGCCGCGCCGCGCGCCTCCGCTGCCGGGGCCCGTGGCGCCGGCTGGGGCTCTGCCTGCTCGGCCTGCTCGCCTGCGCGGCCTGCGGCATCAAGGCCCCGCCGCGCCCGCCCGGGCCCGAGCCGGCCGCGAGCGCCCCCGCGGGCGGTGAGGACGGCGGGGACGCGACCTCCGGGAGGTGAGACGTGACCGCGAAGAGGAAGCTCACGGGCGTGCTGACCGCGCTGGTCACCCCGTTCCGCGCGGGCCGGCTGGACGAGCCGGCGCTCCGGGCCATGGCGCGGCGCCAGCTCGACGCCGGCGTGCACGGCCTGGTGGTGTGCGGCTCCACGGGCGAGGCCGCGGCCATGACCCTCGAGGAGCGGCTGCAGGCCATCCGCGCGGTGGTGTCCGAGGTCGGCGGGCGGGTGCCGGTGGTGGCCGGCACGGGCTCGAACAACACCCCGGCCACGGTGGACATGACCGCCCGCGCCCGCGAGCTGGGCGTCGACGCGGCCCTGGTGGTGACCCCCTACTACGTGAAGCCCACCCCGCGCGGGCTGGTCGAGCACTTCCGCGCGGTGGCCGCCGCGGGGCTCGACCTGGTGGCCTACAACGTGCCCTCCCGCACCGGCGTCAGCCTGTCGCCCGAGACCGCCGCCGAGCTGGCGGGCCTGGAGCGCGTGGTGGCCCTCAAGGAGGCCTCCGGCGATCTGTGGCTGGACACGCGCATCCTGGCCGCGGTGGGCGACGGGCTCACGCTGCTCTCCGGCGACGACTTCACCTTCCTGCCCTTCCTGGCCCTCGGCGGCCACGGGGTGATCTCGGTGGTCTCCAACCCGGCCCCGGCGCTGCTCGTCGACCTCCACCGGCGCTTCCTGGCGGGCGACCTGCGGGGCGCCCGCGACCTGCACTTCCGCCTGGCGCCGCTGATGAAGGCGCTGTTCCTGGAGACCAACCCCATCCCGGTCAAGGCGGCCATGGCCGCCCTCGGCCTGTGCGGCGAGGAGATCCGCCTGCCGCTGACCCCGCTGTCCACGCCCCTGCGGCCCGAGCTCGCCCGGGCGCTCGCGGCGGCCGGGCTCCTGGAGGCCAGGCCGTGAGCCCCCGCGCCGCGCGGGTGTGCCTGTCCGGGGCCCGCGGCCGGATGGGCCAGCTCCTGGCCGGCTTCCTCCAGCGCGCGGACGATCTGGCGCTGGGCGCGGCCCTCGAGCGGCCGGGTCACCCCGACCTGGGGCTGGACCTCGGCGGCGGGGTGAGGCTCGGCGACGAGCCGCGCGCCGCGCTGGAGGCCTCGGACGCGCTGCTCGACTTCGGCCCGCCGGCCTCGGTCCTCGAGCACGCCGAGCTGGCGGCGCGGCTGGGGCGGCCGGTGGTGACCGGCACCACGGGCTTCGACGCCGCCCAGATGGAGGCGCTCCGCGCGCTGGGCGCCCGGGTGGCCGTGCTGCAGAGCGCCAACATGAGCCGCGGGGTGTTCCTGCTGACCGATCTCGCGCGCCAGGCCGCCGCCCTGCTCGGCCCGGAGTTCGACGCGGAGATCCTCGAGCTCCACCACCGCGGCAAGGCCGACGCCCCCTCGGGCACCGCGCTCCGGCTGGCGGAGGCGCTGGAGGCGGCCTCGGGCCGCGGCCCGACCCGGGCGAACCGGCAGGGCGCCCGCCAGGCCGGCGAGGTGGGGCTGGCGTCCATCCGCGGCGGCGACGTGGTGGGCGAGCACCAGATCATGTTCCTGGGGCCCGGCGAGCAGCTCGTGCTCACCCACCGCGCGCTCAACCGGGAGCACTTCTGTCGCGGGGCCCTGGACGCGCTGCGCTTCATCGTCCGGGCCCGGCCCGGCTTCTACGGCATGGGGGACGTGTTCGGTCCGGGCGGGGGAGCCGCCGGAGGTGGACCATGAGGTTCGCGCGCTTCTGCCCCCTGGCCGGCGGCCCGCCGCGCTGGGGCATCCTCGAGGGCGAGCAGCTCGTGGAGCTGGAGGGCGATCTGTTCGCCGGCTACGCCGCCACCCCGCGGCTGCACGCCCGGAGCGAGGTGCGCCTGCTCTGCCCGGCCTCGCCCAGCAAGGTGGTGGCGCTGGGCACCAACTTCCGCGACCACGCCAGCGAGATGGCCAAGCCCCTGCCCGCGGAGCCGAAGATCTTCCTCAAGGCCCCCTCCGCGCTGATCGGCCCGGGCGAGCCCATCCGCCTGCCGGCGGTGCCGGGCAACATCGAGCACGAGGCCGAGCTGGCGGTGGTGCTGGGCCGGCGGCTGTGCGACGCGAGCCCGGAGGCCGCGCGGGCCGCGGTGCTCGGCTACAGCTGCTTCAACGACGTGACCGCCCGCGCCCTGCAGCGCCAGGACGGCGTCTTCGCGCGCGCCAAGGGTTTCGACAGCTTCGCCCCCATGGGGCCGTGGATCGAGACCGAGGCCATCCCGGAGGAGCTGACCCTCGAGTGCTGGGTGAACGGGGCGCTCCGCCAGCGGGGGGACATGGGGCAGGCGATCTTCCCCGTGCCCGAGGCGCTGGCCTTCATCTCCCGGGTGATGACGCTCCTGCCGGGCGACGTGGTGGCCATGGGCACCCCGGCCGGGGTGGGGCCGCTCTCGCCCGGCGATTCGGTCGAGGTGCGCATCGAGGGCGTGGGTCGGTTGGAGAACCCGGTCGTCCGCCGGGAGGGCTGAGCGGGGGAACCAGGAGGAGGTCCACCATGGCAGTGCGACTGGCCAGGCGCATGTCGGAGCTGGCACCCTACTTGTTCGCCGATCTGGATCGGAAGAAGCAGGCCGCCCTGGCCAAGGGCGTGGACGTCATCACCTTCACCATCGGCGATCCGGACCTGCCCACCCCGCCCGAGATCGTGGCCGCCGGCCAGGCCGCCCTGGCCGATCCCCTGAACCACCGCTACCCGGCCTACGCCGGGGCCAAGGTCTTCCGCCAGGCCGCGGCGGACTTCATGCTGCGGCGCTTCGGGGCGCGCTTCGATCCCGACCGGGAGGTGCTGGCGCTCATCGGCACCAAGGAGGGCATCGCCCACCTGCCGCTGGCGCTGCTCGATCCGGGCGACGCGATCCTGTGCCCCGAGCCGGGCTACCCGGTGTACGCCATCGGGGCGCGGCTGCTGGGCGCCGTGCCCTACCAGATGCCGCTCCTGCCCCAGAACGGCTTCCTGCCCGATCTCGAGGCCGTGCCCGCGGAGGTGCTCGGGCGCGCCAAGGGGCTGTGGCTGAACTACCCCAACAACCCCACCGGCGCCGTGGCCGATCTCGACTTCCTGACGCGGGCGGTGGCCTTCGCCCAGCGGCACGACCTGGTGCTGCTGTCGGACAACGCCTACTCGGAGATCGCCTTCGACGGCTACCGCTCCCCCTCGGTGTTCGACGTGCCCGGCGGCCGGGAGGTGGCGGTCGAGTTCCACTCGCTGTCGAAGACCTACAACATGTGCGGCTGGCGCGTGGGCTGGGCCGTGGGCCGCAGCGACCTGATCAAGCCCTTCTCCGACCTCAAGTCCAACCTGGACTCGGGCGTGTTCACCGCCGTGCAGGCCGCGGGCGTGAAGGCCCTGTCCCTGTGGCCGGGCCCGCTGGAGGGCATCTGCGCCGAGTACCGCCGCCGCCGGGACTCGCTGGTCGAGGGGCTGCGCGCCGCGGGCTACCAGCCCCCGGTGCCCAGGGCCACCTTCTACGTGTGGATGCCCGTGCCGGGCGGCGACGACCGGGCCTTCGCCACCGAGCTGCTGGAGCGCGTGGGCGTGCTGGTCACCCCGGGCTCGGGCTTCGGCGCCTCCGGGCGTGGGTTCGTGCGCTTCTCGCTGACGCAGCCGACCGCCCGCATCGCCGAGGCCGTGGCGCGCCTGAAGAAGCTGGGCGCGGGCTGAGGCGGCGGCCCTTGGACCGCGCCTACGTCTCGATCGGCTCGAACCTGGGGGCGCGCGAGGCCACCTGCCTGGCGGCGGTGGAGGGCCTGGGGCGCCTGCCGGGGGTCCGCGCGCTGCGCCGCTCGCGGCTGTACGAGACCGAGCCCTGGGGGCTCGCCGAGCAGCCGGCCTTCATCAACCTGGCGGTCGGGCTGGACACGGCGCTCGCGCCGGTCGAGCTGCTGGCCGCGCTGCTCGAGCTCGAGCGCGGCCTGGGCCGGCGGCGCGCGGCGGGGGAGCCGCGCTGGGGGCCGCGGGTGGTCGATCTCGACCTGCTGCTGCACGGCGCGTGCGTGCTCGACACGCCCGGGCTGGTCCTGCCCCACCCGCGCCTGCACGAGCGGCGCTTCGTGCTGGCGCCGCTGGTCGAGCTCGACCCCGCACTGCGTCATCCCGTGCTGGGTCGGACCCTGGCCGAGCTCCTGGCCGCGCTCCCGCCCGGGGAGGGCGGCTGGGTGCACCCGCTGGAGGAGGCATCGGCGCCGGGCCAGGAAACACATAACCCTATATCGTAGAACGGAATTTCAAGGAAACTGACATGCCAGTCAAATCCCTTGACAGCCCTCGCAGGTGCGGCCATAGAATGGGGCCCGAATCGCGCGGGAGGCAGCCATGAAGTTCTTCCTCGACACCGCTGACGTGTCCGAAATCAGAGAAGGCGTGGCCATGGGATTGGTGGACGGCGTGACCACCAACCCCAGCCTGGTGGCCAAGACGGGCCGGCCGTTCCGCAAGGTCATCGAGGAGATCTGCGGCCTCGTGCCCGGGCCGGTCTCGGCCGAGACGGTCAGCGAGGACGCGGCCGGCATGCTCGCGGAGGCGCGGGAGCTGGCGGCCATCGCCCCCCAGGTGACGGTCAAGATCCCCATGACCCTCGAGGGGCTGAAGGCCACCAAGGCCTGCACGCAGGCCGGCATCAAGACCAACGTGACCCTCGTCTTCCAGCCCCTGCAGGGGCTGCTGGCCGCCAAGGCCGGCGCCACCTTCGTCAGCCCCTTCGTGGGCCGGCTGGACGACGTGGGCACGCCCGGGATGGACATGGTGGCCGATCTCAAGGAGATGCTGGACAACTACGGCTACCCGACCGAGATCATCGTGGCCTCGATCCGCCACACGATCCACGTGCACCAGGCCGCCATGCTGGGCGCCCACATCTGCACCGTGCCGTTGAAGATCCTGCGGGGCCTGGTCCAGCATCCCCTGACCGACAGCGGCATCCGCAAGTTCCTCGAAGACTCGAAGAAGATCCCCAAGGGCTAACCTACCGAGGAGGGAGATCGTGAAGATCCTGGTCACCGCCAAGCAGGTCACCGACCCCGACATGAAGATCAAGGTGAAGCCGGACGGCTCCGGCATCGCCACCGAGGGCATCTCCTACAAGGTGAACCCCTTCGACGAGATCGCCATCGAGGAGGCCATCCGCATCAAGGAGAAGGGCGCCGCGGAGATCGTGGTCGTCTCCGTCGGGCCCAAGGACGCCTCCAAGGAGATCCGCTCGGGGCTGGCCATGGGCGCCGATCGGGGCATCCTGGTGGTGTCCGAGGGCTTCACCGATCCCTGGACGGTGGCCTCGGTGCTGAAGAAGATCGTCGACGAGGAGAAGCCCGAGCTGGTGCTCATGGGCAAGCAGGCGGTCGACGGCGACAACAACCAGGTGGGCCAGATGCTGGCCGAGATGCTGGGCTGGCCGCAGGCCTGCTTCGCCTCCAAGGTCGAGCTCTCGGCCGACCGCGCGAAGGCCAGCGTGACCCGCGAGGTCGACGGCGGCTTCGATCACGTCGAGGTGGATCTGCCCGCGGTGATCACCGCGGATCTCCGCCTCAACGAGCCGCGCTACGCCTCGCTGCCCGGCATCATGAAGGCCAAGAAGAAGCCCTTGAAAGAGATGGAGCTCAAGGCCATGGGCCTCGACGCCCAGCCGAAGGTCAAGTGGCACAAGTTCCAGGCGCCGCCGGAGCGCAAGGCCGGCATCAAGGTCCCGGACGTCCCCACGCTGGTCGCCAAGCTCCGGGACGAGGCCAAGGTGATCTGAGCCGCTGCGAGCGGGCGCGCGAGGAGACGAACATGGGCAACGTTCTCATTCTGGCGGAGCACAAGGACGGGACGATCAAGAAGGTGTGCCGCGCGGCGTTCACCTTCGCCAAGCAGTACGCGGCCAAGCAGGGCGGCCAGGTCCACATCCTGGTGATGGGGCCGGGCGCGGGCAAGGCGGCCGAGGAGGCCATGTGCTACGGCGCCGCCAAGGTGCACGTGGCCGAGCACCCGGCGCTCCAGAGCTACCTGGCCGAGAGCTACGCCATCGTGGTGGCGGAGGTGGCCAAGGCGATCGGGGCCAGCGTGGTGGGCGCCACCTCCTCCTCCATGACCAAGGACATGCTGCCGCGGGTCGCGGCCAAGCTCGGCGCCGGCATGTGCTCCGACATCGTGGGCACCGACGACCAGGGCCACTTCCTGCGGCCGGTCTGGGCCGGGAACGCCATCGTGGCGGCCGAGATCACCAGCCCGATCAAGGTGGTCAGCGTGCGCGCCACCGAGTTCGCCCCGGCCGAGAAGGGCGCCGCGGGCGGCGAGAAGTCCGCCGTGGCGGTGAACGTGGATCTGGCCAAGCTGCGCAAGCGCTTCGTCAAGTTCGAGGAGATCAAGTCCTCGCGGCCCGAGCTGACCGAGGCGAGCGTGATCGTCTCCGGCGGCCGCGGCACGAAGGGCGACTTCAAGGTGATCGAGCAGCTCGCCGACCTGCTGCACGGCGCGGTGGGCGCCACCCGCGCGGCCGTGGACGCGGGCTGGGTGCCCAACGACCTGCAGGTGGGCCAGACCGGCAAGGTGGTGGCCCCGGATCTGTACTTCGCGCTCGGCATGTCGGGCGCCATCCAGCACCTGGCCGGCATGAAGGGCTCCAAGGTCATCGTGGCGGTCAACAAGGACGAGGAGGCCCCCATCTTCGGGGTGGCCGACTACGGCCTGGTGGGCGATCTGTTCAAGGCCGTGCCCGAGATGATCGAGGAGATCAAGAAGGCCAAGGGCTGACCGCCCGCCCCGGGCGCGCACCCGTGTTCTCCCGGCCCCGCTCCCTCCACGAGGGGGCGGGGCTTTTTCGTGGGTGGGTGTTGTGCTCGGGCGGGGGTCTGGTGCAGGATGGCGCGCGGAGGTGCGGCGTGACGCTCGAGCGAGGCGTGCGAGGCGAGCTGCAGCGGATCCTGGGCGCGGCGAACGTGCTCCTCGATCCGGCCCAGCTCCTGACCTACTCCTACGACGCCACGCCCGGCGCGCCGCGCTGCCCGCCCGAGGCCGTGCTGCTGCCGGAGGACACCGCCCAGGTGGCGGCCGTGGTCGGGCTGGCCGCGCGCACGCGCACGCCGCTCGTGGCGCGCGGGGCGGGCACCGGCATGACCGGCGGGGCGCGGGCCATCCGGGGCGGGTGGGTGCTCAGCACCCAGCGCCTGAACCGCATCCTGCGCATCGATCTCGACAACCTGCAGGCCGTGGTCCAGCCCGGCGTGGTCCTCAAGCACTTCCAGGAGGCGGTCGAGGACCAGGGGCTCTTCTACCCGGTCGATCCCCAGAGCCTGGAGGCCTGCACCCTCGGCGGCAACCTGGCCGAGAACGCCGGCGGCCCCCGGGCGGTCAAGTACGGGGTCACCCGCCAGTACGTGCTGGCGCTCGAGGCGGTCCTGGCCGACGGGGAGATCGCCCGCTTCGGGGCGCGCACGCTGAAGTCCGTGGCCGGGTACGACATGCTATCGCTGCTGGTGGGCTCCGAGGGTACGCTGGGGGTGATCACCGAGGCCACCCTGCGGCTGCTGCCCGCGCCCGCGGCCCGCGGCACGCTGCTGGCCTGCTTCGAGACGCTGGAGGGGGCCGCCGCGGCCGTGGGCGCCACCCTGCGGGCCGGGATCGTGCCCGCGGCCATCGAGTTCCTGGATCACGCCTCCCTGGGGGCGGTGGAGGCCGTGGAGCCCCTGGGGCTGCCGCCCGGGGTGGCCGCGGTCCTGGTGCTGGAGGTGGACGGCTCCGCGCCCGAGGTGGAGCGCCAGGCCGGGGCGGTGCGCGCGGTCATGGCGGCCGCGGGCGCCAGCCGCGTGGAGCTGGCCGCCTCGGAGGCGGAGGCCGAGCGGCTGTGGCGCGCCCGGCGGGCGCTCGGCCCGTCGCTCGCGCGCATCGCGCCCCACAAGCTCAACGAGGACATCGTGGTACCGATCGTCCGCCTGCCCGAGGCTGTGGCCGGCGTGCACCGCATCGCGACGGAGGCCCGCGTGGCCTGCGCCTGCTTCGGCCACCTCGGGGACGGGAACATCCACGTGAACATCCTGGTGCACCCGGAGGACGCCGGGGAGATGGCGCGGGCCGGCCAGGCGGTGCGGGCCACCTTCGAGCTGGCGGTGGCGCTGGGCGGCAGCATCAGCGGCGAGCACGGCATCGGCACGGCCAAGCAGCCCTTCCTGGGGCTGGAGCTGGGCCCCCGGGCCATGGCGGCCATGCGCGCGGTCAAGGCCGCCCTGGACCCGCTCGACATCCTGAACCCGGGCAAGATCTTCCCCGTGCAGGACCAAGCCGAGGTCCCTCCGAGGTGAAGCCCAATCCCTCACCGGCGTGGCCGCCGCGAGTGGATGGCTCGATTCACCCACCGGCGTGCGGCCCTGTGTTCAGCCCGGGCACTCCAGCCGGTCCAGCCTTGAAGTCTGGTGTGCCGGAGGCCCATGGCCACCCCCGGCCAACACACCCTCATAGAAATTTCTGGATCGTGTAGCCCATGGATCCCACCGTCCTCGACGAGCTTCGACGCTGTATACGCTGCGGCACGTGCATGGGCGTGTGCCCGGTGTACGAGGTGATGCGGCGCGAGGCCGGCTCGGCGCGCGGGAAGCTGGCCCTGGTGGCCGCGCGCGAGGAGGGGGTGCTGGGGGACGAAGGGCTCTACCGCCACCTGCTGACCGCCTGCCTGCTGTGCGGGCGCTGCACCAACAGCTGCCCGAACCAGGTGGACGTCCCCCGGGTGGTGCGCGCGGCCCGGGCCGGGCTCGCGGAGCGCGGTCGGCTCGGGCGGCTGGAGCGGCTGGTGCTCGGCCGGCTGCTGCCCGGCCGGCGCGGGCTGGCGCGCCTGCTCGGGCTGGCGCGGCTGACCCGCTGGGTGTGGGCCGCCCGGGTGCCCGGGGAGAGCGGCCTCCACCTGCGCTTCGCCCGGCTGCCCGGCGGCGCCCGGCGGCGGCTGCCCGCGCTCGCCCGGCCCTTCTTCCTCGAGCGGCCGCAGGCCGCCCAGGCCGCGGGGCAGGGCCCGCGGGTGGCCCTGTTCGTCGGCTGCGTGAACAACTACCTGCGGCCCGAGGCCGCCCAGGCCGCCCTGGAGGTGCTGGCCGCCGCGGGGGCCCGGGTGGAGGCCCCGGCCGGCCAGGGCTGCTGCGGGTTGCCGGCCTTCTCCTCCGGGGCGGTCGAGGGCGCCCGGGCGCTGGCCGCGCGCAACCTCGAGGCGCTCTGGCCCGCGGGCGAACCCGGGCCCGACCTGGTGACCAGCCCGTGCGCCTCCTGCGCCTCGATGCTGGCCCACCACCTGCCCGGGCTGCTGGCCGGGGATCCCGCCCGGGCGGAGCGGGCGCGGGCGCTGGCCGCGCGCGTGAAGCCCTTCTCCGTGGTGGTCACCGGCCTGGGCGGGGTGCGCGGCGAGGGGCCGGGCCGGGGGGCCTCCGCCGACCTGCCGGCGCTCACCTACCACGATCCCTGCCACCTGTCGCGGGGCTTCGGCGAGAAGGACGCCCCGCGCTTCCTGCTGACCTGGCTCCCCGGCCTGCGCTTCGTCGAGCCCTCCCACCCCTGCCGCTGCTGCGGCCAGGGCGGGACGTTCGCCCTGCACCACCCGGAGCTCAGCGAGGCCCTCGGGCAGGACAAGGCCCGCCGGCTGATCGAGACCGGCGCGCGCTACGTGGTCACCGAGTGCTCGGGTTGCTGGTTGCAGCTCCAGGACCTGCTGGCCCGGGCGGGGAGCGAGATGGAGGTGCTCACCACGGCCGAGGCGCTGCGGCGCTGGAGTTGACACCTCCCACCGGATGCCTCTATCCTAGCGGCGTTTTTTGCGCAGCGCGTCCACACGAGGAAAAACCATGGCGACCAAGAAGAAGACCGTCCCCGCGAGCAAGGCCGGCGCCAAGTCGAACAAGCCTGCCCCCAAGACCGCCAAGGCTCCGGCCAAGGCCCCGGCCAAGGCCCCGGCCAAGGCTGCCAGGCCGGCCAGGCCAGGCAAGCCCGCCGGCAAGGGGGCGGGCAAGGCCGCCGGCAAGCCGGCGAAGCCCGCCAAGGCCCCGGTGCGGCTGGCGTACAAGCTCGACAGCCGGATCAACCTGCGCAAGGACGTGGCCTGGCGCATGATCGAGGGCGAGGCGGTGATCGTCACCCCGGCCGACAGCATGATGCACTCGCTCAACGAGGTGGGCACCCGCATCTGGCAGCTGCTGGACGGGAAGCGCACCATCCGCGACGTGGCCTCCACCCTGGCCGCGGAGTTCGAGGTCGAGGGCTCCCGGGCCGAGTCCGACACCCTGTGGTTCGTGGAGTGTCTCGCCAAGAAGGGCCTGGTCGAGACGAACTGAAGCCGCTGTCCACCCCCGGAGGGCTGCTCCGGGGATGCCCATTGATCCGCCGCCTGTCCCAGCGCTAGTATGTGCCATCCCGCCGGATCCGGCCGCCCGCGGCCGGGCCGGTGCACGTCCGGGGAGGTAGCTCATGCGTTCGCTCGCGCGCTTGATGGTGGGAAATCTGTGGCTCCTGGGGCTGGTGATGTGGGCGCCGGCCTGCGATGACTCCGCGGCACCCACCTGCGACTGCGAGCCGGCCATCACCTTCCTGAGCCCGACCGGCGGGGCGCTCACCGAGTTCCACGACCAGGACGCCAACGAGCTGGGCATCCAGGTGGACGTGCGCCTGCGGACGCACTGCATCCCCGACGGGACGCGGCTGCTGTACACCAACAGCCAGGTCCCCGGCGAGCAGGTCGAGGGCCGGGTGGTCCTGGACGACGCGGCCACGGGCGACGGGCACGTCGATCTCGGCATGCAGACCTTCCTCGAGGGCAGCAACCGGGTGTGCGCCTCCGGCGGGGTCGAGGTGACCTGGCTGGCCGAGGGCGAGGGCTCCTGCTCCGCGCGTCTGGTGGACCCAGTCGAGGGCTGCAAGGACGTGCTGGTCCAGCTCGGCCTGCCGGCCTGCCGGTTCGACGTGCCCCAGGACGGCGCCACGCTGGTCGCGGCCGAGGACGCCTCGGGCGCGCCCGGCTTCCAGCACGACGTGGTGCTCACCTGCAAGGGCATCGACGACGGCGCCCTGCTGTCGCTGGTGGTCGGCGCGGCGCTGCCCCTGGAGACGGCGCTCCGCCAGGCCAGCGCCAGCTTCACCGCGGTGGAGCTCGGCGAGGGCCTCAACCTGCTGCGGGCCGAGGTGGCCGATCCCGACGGCAACCCGGTGGGCGCGGAGATCTCGGTGATCGTGGACACGGGCGGCTGCGCCGTGCGCCTGCTGCCGCCGGACGGCAGCGTGCTGCGCGCCGCGGACGATCAGGACCCCGTCGCCGAGGGGCTGCAGATCCGCGCGGAGGTGGAGACCGACGCGGACGGCGCCTTCGCCTGCCCGGACGGCGCCGCGGTGACGCTGGACGTGGGCGGCGAGCTGTCCCAGGGCGTGCTCGCGGGCGGGCGGGCCGAGTTCGTGGTGACGCTCGCGGACGGCACCCACGCGGCGTTCGCCACGGTGGCGGCCCCGGGTGGCCCCGAGGGCCGCTCGCTGACGAACGTGTACCGGGTGTGCGCCACCAGCGTGGCGGTCGCGCTCGAGGCCCCCGCCGAGGGCGTCACCCTGACGGACACCAGCGATCGCGACCCGGCCGCCATGGGCATCCAGATCGCGGTCCGCGGCACCTCGCAAGGCGTGACCTCGCCCGACGGCCTGTGGCTCGAGCTCGACGGCGTGGTGGTGGAGGAGGACGGCGCGCCCCTGCAGCCGGCCCTGTTCCAGCCCGGCGGCGCGTTCGAGTTCCAGTACCTCGACCTGCTGCAGTCGCGCACCTACGCCGTCCAGGTCAAGGCCCGCAGCACCTGCGAGGACGAGGGCATGAGCGCGGTGCACCAGGTCCCGGTGCTCACCGAGCAGCTCACCTGCCAGATCGTGGCGCCCGCCGACGGCGCGGTGCTGCTCCTGGCCGACGACCAGAACGCCGACCCCGCGGACGGCCTGCAGACCACCGTCCATGTGGTCACGGCCAACGTGCCCGACGGCTTCACCTTCGATCTGCACATCGGCGGCCAGGACACCCTGGCGGGGCTGCCGGTCCAGGCCAACGGCTGGAGCGGTGAGGTGACGCTCCTGGACGGCGAGGACAAGGGCCTGTGGTGCCAGCTCCAGACCCAGCAGGTCTCGCCCATGGTCACCGTGACCGTGGACACCCTGGCGCCCACGGTGGAGATCCTCGATCCGCCGGACCGGGCGGTGTTCGGGCACCTGGACATCCAGGTCTCGGGCGGCTCGACCGACGCGGTCGGCCAGCTCGTGACCGTGACCGCCAGCGACGGGGTCAACACCCAGGCCTTCACCGGCACGGTCGCGGCGGACGGCAGCTTCACCCTCCCGGTGACCCTCTTCAGCGGGGACACGCTGCTGACGGCGTCCCTCACCGACGCGCACGGCAACCCGGCCACGGACGCCATCACCGTGACCGCCTTCCCCTGCGCGGGCGGGCCGGTGATCACCTTCCTCGATCCCGACGGCTCCCTGCCGGAGCCCGTGGAGGTCCCGGACGGCGCCGCCTACGACGTGCAGGTGGAGGTGCTGGACTTCGTCGCCGGGCTGGGCAGCCTCGAGCTGCGGGTGGTGCAGGGCGCGGTCAGCGTGAGCTACACCAGCCCCACCTGGGCCGGCAGCGTGGCCACCTTCGCCGGGGTCCAGCTCCCCAACGGGCAGGTGAGCCTGGAGGTCGAGGCGACCAACTCCTGCGACACCAGCCTCGAGGAGCTGCTGCTGTTCGTCGGGGAGCCCAACGCGCCCAGCGTGGTGATCACCGCGCCCGCGGACAACACCTGCGGCGAGCTCGCGAGCTACCAGCTGGCCGCCCAGACCGCGAACGCCACCGGCGACTGCCTGGTGTGCGTGCGGGCGTACGACCCGCAGCCGGTGCCCGAGTGCACCGCGGCGGATGGGCAGGTCGCGCAATTGCAGGTGGACGGGAGCTGCGCGCTGACCGTGGACCTCGGCGGGGAGGGCGACTACCAGCTCTGGGCCAGCGCGCCGGGCCAGCTCGGCACGGTGGGCACCTCGCTGCCGGTGCGGGTGATCGTGGATCTCACCACACCCACGGTGGCCATCACCGACCCGGCCGCGGACCTGAGCGTGGGCGCCGCCGCGGTGGACTTCGATCCGGTCAGGGCCGGCTTCCAGATGCAGCTCGAGGTCACCGCAGACGTCCAGGACGGACGACCTGTGGCCGTCAATGACGTCGAGGAGCTGATCGACAGCCCGACCTTCTCGGGCGGCGTCGCTCGACCGGTCGTCACCCTGGCCGATCGCGCCCACGCGGTCACGGCCGAGGCCTGCGACTGCGCGGGCCACTGCGCCGAGTCTCCGGCGCGGAACATCCTGGTCGATCGGCAGGCGCCGCTGGTGGTCATCACCAGCCCGAGCAACGGCTCCATCCTGGGCGCAGCCTCGGACGTGTCGGCCGCGTCCGGGTTCCAGTACAACGTGCGCTGCCAGTTCACCAACGCCCAGGTGGGCGACGTGGTGGAGCTGCAGGTGGATGGGATCGTCGCCGACACGCACACCCTGGCCGCGGGCCAGACCAACATCTATGTCTTCCCGGCGGTGACCTTGATGCCTGCCGGTCCGATCCAGGCCAACGTGTCCATCCTGGCCACCATCAGCGACCCGGTGAACCCGCCGGACTCGGATCTGTCGGACGTGTTCATCAACCTGTCCGCGCCCGAGGTGATCATCACCCGACCTGTCGCCGGCAACCTGAACATCTTCTCGGACATGTGCCCGCCGGACGGGCTGCAGACCCAGGTCGATATCCTGACCCACGGGGTGGTGGCGGGGGACCTCCTGGAGCTGTGCGTGTGCGAGGGCCCCTGCCCCCTGCCCGTCCCGGGCTCGCCGGATCGCTGCACCGCGGCGGGGTTCGGCCGCTCGCTGTGGCAGGGCACGGTGGCCACGGCGGACGGGACCACCATCCTCTCCTGCGTGGACATCCCCGAGGGAGACATCACCCTGTATGCCTTCGCCGCCCCGGCCGACCTGCCGGGGCAGGGCACGTTCTCGAATGGGGTGGCCTTGGTCGTGGACAGCCTGCCGCCCACGGTGGACACGCTGACGGTCCTCTCGGACGCGAACGCCGACGGCTGCCTGAACCAGGCCGAGGGCGGGCTGCAGCTCCAGGCCGTGGTGTCCGACCAGGGCACCGGGGTCCAGGACCGCACCGCCACCCTGTACCGCAACTGGCCGCCCGGCAGCTCGCTGGGCACCACCACGGTCAGCGGCGGGCTGGCCACCTTCTCGGTCAGCCTGGCCGAGGGCGACTACGACCTCACCGTGGTGCTGAGCGACGCGCTCGACAACCCGAACATCCGGGCCGCTGCGCCGATCATCGACGACCCCGAGGCGTGGGTGCTGCTGTCGGTCGACACCACCGCGCCCGGCCTGCTGCTGACCAGCCCGAGCAAGAGCACCCTGGTCAAGGCCGACGACGTCCTGGATCCGGCCACCGACGACCTCGAGCTCAGCCTGGCCGTGTCCACCGACGCCGAGGACGGCCAGGTGGTCACCTTCGGGCCCATGGCCGGGGCCACGGCCACGGTCTCGGGCGGCGTGGCCAGCCGGGTGGAGAGCCTGGGGCAGGGCAACACCACCCTCAGCGCGGACGTGAGCGACGCCTGCGGCAACCCGGCCGTGCAGGCGAGCCGGCCGGTCCTGGTGGACACCCTGGCGCCGACCATCGCCTGCTCCCAGCCGCTGGACGACGCGAGCTTCGTCCAGCAGCAGGTCCCCTTCGTGTGCGCCACCAGCGGCACGGACGCGAGCCAGACCATCACGGTCGTCTCCAGCGTGGGCGGCCAGCGCTGCCAGGTGCCGGTGGACGGCAGCGGCACCACCTCCTTCAACTGCAACCTCTCCCCGGGGGCCGGGCAGACGCTCACCGTGACCACCCGCGACCCGGCCGGCAACCCGGCCAGCGACACCATCCTGAACGTGTCGGTGACCATCGCCGGCTGCGACCTCAGCTTCCAGGGGCTGAGCAGCACGGAGCTGTGGAACGCCGCGGACGACCTCGACGGCAACGCCGGCAACGGGCTGCAGCAGAACCTGACGGCCTGCAGCGCGGCCTGCACCAACCTGACCTGCCCGGGCTGCCGCCTGCGGCTGCTCGTGGGCGGGACGCCCTTCGGCGCGGGTGTCGCGCCCGACGGCGCGGGCTGCGCCACCTGGAGCGGGGTCACGCTCGCCCAGGGCGCGGCCAACGTGGAGCTCACGGCCGAGATCGACGACCAGGCCGGGCACATCACCACGGACCTGGTGACGGTCGAGCTGGTCGACATGGTGCTGCCGACCCTGACCCGGGTGCGCCCGGGCGCGGCCGACGTGTTCTGCGTGGCGAGCAGCGGCAACCTGCACCTGGACGATCCCAACACCCCGGCGCCGGCGAGCTACGTGCGCGACAAGGTGGCCGGCGGCGGCTGCGACATGGACTTCGAGCTCACGGTGACCGACGACCAGATCGCGAACGGGTTCGAGGCCACCCTGACCCTGGAGCGGGGCGGCACGCCCATCCAGGGGCCGAGCCTGGTGTACGGGAGCCCGGAGAACGTGGTGTACGCGAACACCCAGCTCGCGCACGACCAGGTGCACGCGCTGGTGGCGCGGGTGCGGGACTACGCGGGCAACGAGGCGACCCTCGACCTGTCGGTCACGGCGGACGTGCAGGCCCCGGCCATGCTGGCGGCCACGGCCGCGCTGGGGGCGGATCCGGCCGCCAGCCGCCACGCGGACGTGGTGGTGGGCTGGGCGGCGGTGGGGGACGACGGCGCCACGGGCACGCCGGCGGCCTACAACGTGCGCTGGTCGCGCGCGGCCATCAACGACGAGGCGCGCTGGTTCTACACCGGCACCACCTGGCCGAATCCGGTGTACCAGGTGTACAGCGGGGCGAGTGTGGGCGCGAACCTGGTGCTCCCGCCGCTGAACGACTACCACGTGGCGGTCCGCGCCGTGGACGAGGTGGGCAACCAGAGCCCGATCCACGGGGACGTGCTGGTGGGGAACAACTGGAACGAAGTGGCCTACACGGGCCCTGCAACAGTCAACTTTGGTTACACTCTGCGGAACGTCGGCGACGTCAATGGCGATGGGCGCGACGATCTCGTGGTCGGCGCCGCCACCTACAGCACCAACTACGGTGCGGCCTGGCTATTCCTCGGTGCGACTGATCTGAGCACATGGAACCTTCCGGCCACTCCCATCCCGCTGCTTCATGGGACCGCTGGTGAATCGTTCGCGTTCTTCGTGCAGAAGATCGGCGACATCGATGGTGATGGAGTGGACGACTTCGCCATCGGGGGAAATGGTTTCCAGTCTTACCGTGGCAGGCTATCGATCTACTTCGGCCGCGCCGACCTTGCTGCCAACCCGCCGACGGGACCAGACTTGGAGATTCGCGGAAACACAGCGACCACTGGCCGGTTCGGGCTCAGCTACGCCGCCATGGGTGACGTCAATGGGGACGGATATGGTGACCTGTTCGTCTCAGCCAACCGGCTCGACCTGAATGGCCGTGGCTACATCTTCTATGGCCGGCCGCGTTCAGCCGTGGACCCTGCCCATCCCACGCTTTACTACTGGTTCGACGACACCAACGTGCGGACCGGCCTCGAGTCCGGTGTCCGGTTCGTGCCAGCGGCCGAGGCCGAGATCAAGTTCCTCGGCATCGATGCCGATGACCGTCTGGGATCCCGCTACGGCAACACGAGCCTGGGTGACATGGATGGAGACGGATTCGACGACGTTGCCATCAGCGCCTCGCGTGTGAATGAGACCTACACCTTTGACGGCGCAAACATCAGTAGCATCGTGGGCGACGTGAGCCCGGGCAACGCGAGCCACCGTGTGGACCTGATCACCTACGGTGCGGTCATCGACAATGGCGGATTTGGACAGTTTGCCATCGGAGGAATGGACGTCACTGGTGACGGGATTCTGGATCTAGTTGTATCAAGCGCCTACGCTAACCAAGTCTACCTGCTACCGGGTCATGTGGTGGCGGGTGATCCAGCCGTAGCAATCAACCCTGTTTTCGCAAGACGCCTATCCTGGGGAGAAAATATCTGGTTTGGTATCGCTTTCGATGCCGCGGACCTCAACATGGATGGTTGGCCCGATCTGCAGGTGGGATGTAATTCCTCCGGCGGGCATCGCGCCTTCCTGTTTATGAATAATCGAACAGCCGCTGGTGGTTCGCCTTTCTTTGATAGCTTGCCGAGCAGTGTGCTTTCCGGGGCCAACGGATCTTATTTTGGTGTGGACCTTTCGGTCGGTGACTACAACGGTGATTCACTGCCTGACCTGGCAGTAGGCGCCAATAGTAGCGGCCAACTGGTAGTTCGCTACTGATTTGTTTGGAGGAATCCCATGACAAAAATTCAGCAGCCTAGGAACCGGAAGACCTATTTGAAGCCTTCTGTCACATCGAAACTGGTAAAGTTTCTGCTGAACACCATCAGTGGTGCTAGCGAAGTCCCCGTTTCGGGAGGTGTGGTGGGCGATGGGTACGGACCATTTCGCGATGGGCCGCGCCGTACGAACAACTAGTCCGCCTTTAGCCCGCTACTGAATCGCTCCTCTGTGCTCTTGTTATGCGGCATCGCATCTACTTCACCGCTGGAGGCCTCTGCTTTCTGGTTGAATCCGAGGCGAGGCCCTCCCGCGCGCTGGTAAGGCTTCTGAGTGGCTTTCGGACAGTTGGCGTTCAACGCGCGTATATGCACATTGATCTGGTGAGCAATAATAGAGTTTCAGAGGATCGTCCTCGGAAGTCCATTTCCCCAGAGCCGTTGTTGCTCGGTTGGGGATTGCATCGAGTCGTGGTTGGAATTGATGAGGAGAGCGAGAGGTCCCTAGTCGATGGAATCGGATACGGGATCGTGTGGGCGCTAATCGCGAGGCGTGGGCTATTGCTGCACGCGTCTTGTGGGCTTAAAGATGGACTGGCATATGTTTTTGTGGGTCCTTCGGGCGCTGGAAAATCTACCATTTTGAGGAATGCCAGTGGGCTTGCGCGTGTGAATGACGATCGCATTGCTGTCAGAAGTATAAGACAATCTGTTGAAGTCTTCAGCGTGCCTCAGTTCGATAATGCCGGTCGGACTGGTAATCAGAATGGAGGTCGCCTGGGAGGTCTATTCGTCCTTGAGAAGGGTGGGTTCGCCAGGATTGATAGAATGTCCTTAGATGCTGCAGTTGGTGCACTTGCACTCCAAACCGTGTTGCCTGAGGTTTTTGCCAGCCAGAGATCTGTTGCTCTCGCGACAATTCTACATTGGATCGGTCTTGGGCGGGTTTTCAGGCTCCAGTTCCGCAGGCTTGACGATGTAACCAAGTTGGTCGAGGAAGTCGGACATGGCTGATCACGTGATAGCTGAGATCCCAATTCTACGTTGTCGTGTCCTTTCCTTGGCGCTAAGTTGGAAATGCGACGCTCATTGCCTGCACTGCTTTCTCCCGCGTAGGATACGCCAAAGAGATGCCTACGAACCAGAAGTGGTGCATTCTGTTTTGGCACATCTTCCGGATGAAGTGAGCCTTGTAAGTCTTACTGGGGGCGAGCCGTTCCTTGAGCCCAAGCGCTTGCTCGATGTCTTATCGCGTATTGATGCGCATGGCCGAATTGCCGCCATCGTGACGAATGGACTGTGGTCGCGAGATTGGCAGAAGGCCAGGAAGTTGCTCGGCACAGCATTTCGACTGGGCTTGAGGATTTTCTCCCTCAGCCTTGACGAGTATCACCGGCCAGCACTTTCTGATCAGGAAGCCATTAGGCTACTCAGGGAGGCAGTCCAACTTGGCATGGAGGTGAGTCTCAAGGGTACGGGCAGGTTCGCCAGGAAGAAGTGGGCGCGAGTCTCTAGCCACCCAGATCTGAGCAGTGTCCGAGTTCGACCAGGGTGGGAGAATCTCGAGACGATAGGCACAGGACGCGGCTTGCCTGCAGATCATCAGCGGGGGCCATCTACCATGCGGGATTGTGGTACCGTTCTCCTCCCCCTAGTGCTTCCTGATGGCCGTTTCATGGCTTGCTGCTCGACTTTGATGTTCCAGGCGAAAGGAACCTGGCTGGATGTGGGGACAGTCAGGGAAGAGCCCATCGACAGGTTGATTGATCGCTATCGGCGGAGTTTTCTGTTGGCTGGATTGTTCGTGTTTGGCCCACTGGGGTTTCTTCGCCGTGTGGGCATCAGCAGGCGTCCCGATCAGGAAACGAAGTGTGGCTTTTGCCTTGGCTGGCTGAAGGACCAGGAGATTTGTCGTAAGGTTGCGGATCGGTTAGGAGTTGACATGGCGCTGAAGAAGGAAATCGTTGCCAGGGTCATGCTTTTCGAGCACACGCGTAGCGTTGAGCCATGCTGTGAGTGAGGGAGATGCGCGGAGGCAAAAGGTCTTGTCTGCGCGGAGTGATTTCATTTCCGTTGGGAGTAAGACAACCGGCGTTCTGCTGCTCGGTGGAGTGCCGTGCGAAAAGGGCCTCCAACGTTGCATCATGATCGGCCGTTGTATGAGCCCATGGATTCTTCCAGGCGATCGCCTGATCGTGGATTCCAAGCCAACAGAGCTGAAGCGCGGAATGATTGCACTGTATTCCGTAGGTGACCGGATAGTTGCACATCGGGTAGTACGAGTCGTTGATGGTCAACTCTTCGGCCGGGGCGACAGTGCCACGACCATCGACGGCCCCATCCCTCTTCCTGCAGTCCTTGGACGAGTCATTGCGGTCGAAAGAGAGGGATGGACCATTCAGTTGGAGGTCCCTTCGTCCCGCGATCTTGCGAGCATCTGGTCGGGGTTGGCGTTCCGAGGAAAGCGGGTGCTGATCCGGTCTGAGTACTTGACGCGCAGGTTCGAGGTTGATGTTTTCTCGATGGGATCCTTCCGTGGGTTTGGCCAGAGCATTGGACGGCTCGTGCTCGGTGATCCGGTTCTGGACGTCGTCCGCAACCAGGCGCGCGTGCTGGCGGAAGCTCTGTCAGTCAGTGGCCAGTTCAATCCGTTCGGAATCGAGAGCATTGAACAATCCGCAAAAGATGAGCTCCTCCGGATGATCCTGATCGGTGGCAAGCGGTTCCCTGATCTCGGTCGCATGATCCTCGTCAGCGCGGGAACGCTTGGGCTCGTTCATTCGCTACACGTCAAGCGCGGTTGGCGCGGCATGGGATTGGGACGTAGCCTTCTAGAACGCGCAGTTGCGGTCGCCAGCGAGGACCAGTGGACCGGAGTGGTAGCCTTGGTCCCGGAAGTTGATGAGCGCTCCCTGGGCCTGTTCCGCTCCCGGGGCTTCTTCGAGTCGGCCCCGTGGGAGCGGCCGGCGGGGCTGCGGGAGGCGGACCACTGGCTGGTCAAGCGCCTGAAGGGTTAGGGTGAGGCATGAGAAGCATTGCGCGCCTGGTGATCTCGGTGCTGGCGATCGGAGCGGCCGCCTGCGGCGACGGGGCCGGGAGCGGCGGGCTCGAGGTGATCGTCGATCCCGGCCACCGCCTGCTGCGCCTCGACCTCCCGGCCCCGGACCCGGGCCAGCAGGCCCTGTTCGGCGGGCCGGCCTGGGGCCGCGAGGGGCCCCGCGCCTTCTGCCTCGACCATGCCCGGGACCGCGCCGGTTCCGCCGCCGACCGACAGCCCCGCGACGTGTGGCCCGCGCCGGCGCTGACCGCCGCCGAGGTCGAGCTCACCCTGCGGCCGGCCGAGCGCAACCTGTCGGGCCGGGCCGTGCTCTCCCTCGGCGCGGTGGGCACCGAGCTCTCCAGCCTCGCGCTGGCCCTCGACGCCCAGGCCGTGGACGCGGTCCACGCCGCGGACCCCGCCGCCACCTTCACCTACGCCGACGGCGTGCTGACCGTGACCCCGGCCAGCCCGGTGCCCGCGGGCCAGCCCTGGACCCTCGAGGTGCTGTGGCACGACGGCGAGATCGAGCACTACCTGGACGCCTTCGAGGAGGGCGGCGGGCGGGTGCTGGCGAACCTCCTGGGCCCGGCCTCGACCTACTTCACCTACGGCTACGCTTACTTCCCCGAGCCGCTGGGCACCACCTACGGGACGGGCTGGACCTTCCGGGTGACCTTCCCGGCCGATCGCACCCTGGTCATGGCCGGCACCCGCGGGGCGGCGGTCGACAACCCCGACGGCACCCGCACCGAGACCTGGACCCTCCAGCGCTCCCGCCGCGGCGGGGTGCCGCTCGCCCTCGCCGCCTACGAGCGGGTCGAGGCCGCCTGCGGCCCGGTGTCCCTCGAGCTGTACGCCATCCCGGGCACCAGCATCGACGGCTACCCGATCGCGCCCGCCAGCTACGGGCCGGTGGTCGCGGCGCTGTGCCAGAGCCTGACCGCGATGTTCGCCGAGCCTTTCGTCAGCACCATCCGCCTGGTGGGGGTGGACGAGCGCTTCTCCAGCGGGCTCTCGGCCGCGGGCATGATCCTGGTGCCGAACTACACCTGGGACGACGACGGCTCGGGCTCCTTCCCGCGCCGCGACTTCTACCTGGCCCACGAGCTCTGCCACCAGTGGTGGTCGGGCAGCATGGCGGCCCAGGCGCGCGACCTGTGGCTCGTCGAGGGCACCGCGGACTTCGCGGCCCTGGCCGCCGCGGGCGAGCGGCACGGCGCCGAGGTGGCCGACTGGCTGTGGCTGTGGGAGGCGGAGCCGCTGCTCGGCCTGTACCGCCTGGGCCAGCCCGAGCAGCCCCTGGTGCCCGCGCCGGGCGTGGCCGTGGATCCCAGGATCACCTACGTCAAGGGCGCCTGGGTGCTGCGCATGCTGGAGGACGTGGCCGGCCCGCAGGCCGTGGCCGGGGGCCTGCGCACGCTCCGGGAGCTGCACCGGGACACGCCCTTCGCCTCCGAGGACTTCACCGCCCTGGTGGACGGCCTGGCGGGCAGCGACCTGGGCTGGTTCCACTCCCAGTGGTTGCAGGGGCTCGGCCTGCTCGAGCTCGCCGAGCAGCACCAGGCGCTCGGCGCCGAGCTGCAGATCCAGCTCGAGCAGCGCCGGGGGTGGGCCGCGGCGCCGGTCCAGTACTTCCGGGCGCCGCTCGTGCTCCGGGCCGAGCAGGCGGGGCGGTCCTCCCAGGACACCTTCCAGCTCGTGTCCGCCACCCACTCCTTCTCCCTCCCCCTGCCCTGAAGCCCGGCCTGCGGATCGGTGCGGGCCCCTGACATCCGTGTCAGGAGACGGCCCCGGCACGCGGGGGCTGCCCCTGGGCGGCGCTCCTCGATCTCCACGTCGTCACGGGGGGTTGCGGTGGCTCCCCCGGAGCGGCATGTGCGTTGCTTCGATCCCCGTCGAGGTAGGTGGAATGCGCAGTTCGAGCTTCACCGCTGGTTCGCTCGTCCTGGTGCTGGCGCTGCTCGCCGGGTTGACCCAGGCGGGCTGCGGCTTCGACCTCGACCTGAGCGGCCTCTGGGACGACACCTGCTACGACTGTCGCACGGTGTGCCAGGGCACGCTGGACGAGGAGCTGAACGACTGCCTGGCCGCCTGCTCCCAGTGCCAGGGCTCCTCGGAGTGCTTCACGCTGCTGGATGGCCGCTTCGTGGGGATGCAGAACTCCCTGCCCGATTGGACCGCGGTCGACTGCGCCCGCCTGGACTAGAACCTCGAGCCCCTCAGGGACGGGTCCTTGTGCCGCGCCTCGCGCGGCGATACCCTGCAGGCATGCGGGGGACGGCGGACAAGAGGGGGCCGCGGCCGATCCGGCCGCTGGCCCGCCTGTGGCAGCTCCAGCTCGCCCACGCCCTGCTGGTGGGTGGGCTGGTCGGCCTGTGGGCCGCCCTGGTCCCGGCCGCGGTGCGGATGCCCGCGGACCTGGCGGCGCGGGTGCGCGGGTACTCCCTGGTGGCGGCGACCCTGCTCCTGGTGGTCTGGGCCTTCAACGCCCTGTTTCTCGGGCCGACGCTCCGCGGCTGGGATGATCTGGTGGCCGGGCGGCTGCCGGACGCCCGGGCCGCGCGCCTGCGCGCACGGCTGGTGCGCTACCCCTACCACTCCTTCATCCTGATCCTGCTGCTGCTGAGCGCGGCGGCTTCCCTCATCGCCGTGCTGCGCTCGGCCGCGCTGCCGACGCCGACCGCGCTGGTGGTCGAGATCTACATCCTGTCCCTGGCCTTCGCGCTGACCTACGCGCTGCTGGCCTTCCTGGTCGGCCGCTGGGTGCTCGAGCCGCTGCTGCTGGCCGCGGGCGGCGCGGAGGTCACGCGCCCCTGGGAGCCGGATCTCCGCAAGCGCTGGGTGCTGGCCGCGGCGGCCACCGCGGCGGTGGCCTGGTGCCTGGCCGGCGTGGCCGCCTTCGATCACCTGCGCCGGCTGGCGCTGGAGGTGGGGCCCGAGGCCGCCCTCCAGCCCGAGGTCGTCTCCGGCGCCCTGGCCCTGGCGGTGGGTGGGCCGCTGTTCGTCGTCCTGGTGGGCGGCCTGGCCGCGCTGGCCATGGGCACGCTGCGCCGGGAGCTGGGGGTGCTGGCCAGCGGCCTGGGCGCGATGGCCGACGCGCCGGGGGCGGAGCCCGCCCGGCGTCTGCCGGTGCGCTCCCTGGACGAGATCGGGGAGCTGGGCGCGGCGACCAACCGGCTGGCCGGCCGGGTGGAGGCCCTGCACCGGGTGCTGGGCGAGCGGGCGGCCGAGGCGCGCCAGGCCGAGGCGCGCCAGGCCGATCTGCTGCTCGCGGTCAGCCACGATCTGCGCACGCCGCTGCACTCGATCCTGGGCTTCGGCGAGCTGCTGCTGGAGTCCTCCGCTCCCGGCGAGGCGCTGCTCGAGGGGCAGCGAGAGGATGTGCACGCGGTGGTGCGCGCCGCCCACCACCTGCTGGGGCTGGTGGACGAGCTGGTCGATCAGACGCGGCTCGACAGCGGCCAGATGGCTCTCGCCCTGAGCGCGGTGGATCCGGCCAGGGTGGTGCGCGAGGCCCTGGTGGCCGTCACCGGCCTGGCCCGCAGCTACGAGGCCGAGCTGGTGGCCGAGCTGCCGCCCGCGCTGCCCCCCCTCCAGGCGGACGAGACGCGGCTGCGCCAGGTGCTCATCAACCTGCTGGGCAACGCGCTCAAGTACTCGCGCGGCGCGCGCGTGGACGTCAGCCTGCGGTCGCTGGACGAGGGCGGCGTCGAGGTGCGGGTGGGCGACCGCGGACCCGGCCTGCCAGCGGACGGGCTGGCGCGGCTGTTCGGGGAGTTCGAGCAGCTCCACTCCGGCCTGACCGATCCGGAGCGGCGCGGCTCGGGGCTCGGGCTCGCCATCGCGCGGCGGATCGTCGAGCTGCACGGCGGCTCGATCGGGGCGACCAACCGGGAGGGGGGCGGGGCCGAGTTCTGGTTCCGGCTGCCCGCCCAGCGCGCGCGGGAGGCCGGAGCATGAGCCGCCCGGGCGCAGAGCGCGGCAGCCTGCCGGCGCTGGTGGCGGCCCCCGGGCTCCTGCTGCTCGGCTGCCTCGCGGCCTCGGCCATCCAGGTCGGGCGCCTGGCGCGGGTCGCCCTGCAGGGCCAGGAGCTGACCGGAGCCCAGGCCGCGGCCACGGCCGCCTGGGTGTTCTGGCTGTGCCTGGGGGGCGGCGGGGCGTTCCTGCTGGGGAGCTGGCTGCTCGGGCTGCGGCGACCCCGGCCGGGCCTCGAGCGCGTGCCCGGGCACCTGCGCCTCGGCCTGCGCAGCCGCGCGGCCATGCTCTTCCTGGCCTCCGCGGCCGCCGGCGTCGCCGCCGTGGTGTGGATCGACGGCCGGCAGGCCACGGCCCTGGCGCCGGGCGCGGGCAGCATGCTCGGCGGCGACGGCGCGCTGGTCTCGCTGCTCGCGCTGGTGTTCGCCCTCGGGGTCGGGATCCTGTCCGGCCGCAGCCTGCGCGCGGAGGCCCTCGGGCTGGTGCAGCGCCTGGACGAGCTGGCCCGCGACGGGCACGAGCCGCGCATCGGCCGGCTGCCGGTCCATTCACCCCACGAGACCGGCAAGCTCGCCGCCGCCTTCAACCGCCTGGCCGCCCGGCTGGAGGAGGAGCTGGGGCGGCTCGCGTGCTACGCCGAGAAGGTCGAGCAGGCCGAGCGGCTGCGGGCGCACTTCCTGCGCAACGTCAGCCACGAGCTGCGCACGCCGCTGAACTCGATCCTGGGCTACTCGGACCTGCTGCTGCGCGGGCCGGGCCTGGGGGAGCGCGCGCGTGAGGCCCTGACGATCATCCGTGACGAGGGCGAGCGGCTGCTGCTGCTCATCAACGACATCCTGTGGACCTCCCAGCTCGAGGCCGGCCGGGTCCTGCTCCACCCGGTGCCGGTCCGCCTGGACAGCCTGGTGGCCGCCGTGCAGGAGCTCGGGCCGGCCTTCCGGCGTAGGCCGCTGTCGCTCCGCGCGCCGGCGGGGCTCGAGGAGATCGTCGCCGACGTCCCCCGCCTGGTGCGCAGCCTGGCGGCCATGCTGGAGGTGGGGGGGGAGGTGATCGAGGTCGAGGCGCTCGGCCCGGCGCGGGTCCAGCTGCGCGTGCGCCTCGGCGCGCCTCCGCCCGCGCCCGAGCAGGTGGCCGACCTGTTCACGGACTTCGGGCGGCAGGCGAGCGCCGCGCCCGGGATCCACATGGGGCTGGGGTTGGCGCGGCGCGTGGCCCAGCTCCACGGCGGCGGGCTCGAGCTGCGCGCGAGCGGCGGCGAGGGGGAGCTGGTGCTCGAGCTGCCGCTGGGCGGTCCGACCCCGGAGGCCGGCGCGTGACCCGCTTCGAGGCCTGGCTGCTGCTCCGGCGCCACGTGCGCACGGCCTCCGTGCGCCGGCGGGCGCTGGCCGTCGAGGCCATCATGGAGGCGCTGGCCGGACGCCTGGGCGGGGAGCCGGACCGCTGGGGCCTGCTCGGCCTGCTGTCCGAGCTGGACGCGGACTTCACCGCGGCCAACCCGGCCCGGCGCGGCGCGGTGGCCGAGGACATGCTGGCCGGCGCCGGGCTCCAGGACGAGGAGCGCGCGGCCCTCCGCGCGCAGTGGTGCGCCGGCCCGGACGCCGGCGTGCTGGTTCGGGCGCTGGCCGCCGCCGTGCCCTCCGCGCGCCTGCTGCTCGAGGGCAGCGCGGACCGGGAGGCGCTGGGCGCGCTGACGCCGGCCGAGCTGGCGGGGCTCGTCGAGGACCCCTCGATCGCGCCCGAGGCCAGCCGGACCCGGGTGGGGCTGCTGTCCGCCGAGGGTCTGGCGCCACCCGCGCTGCTGGAGCTCGCGCGCGCCCGGCTGCTGGAAGTGGAGGACGAGCTCTTCCCACGGGCCGGATAGGAGCTCGAAGAGATTCCTGCCACAGGCCGCACCGCGGCGCGGGGTCAGGCTCAGGCAGGCTTGGGGCCCTTGCCGGCGGGCGCCTGGGACGGGTTCTGGCCCGCGGGCGCCGCCGAGACCGCGGGCGCCGGGCCGCTGCCCTGGCCGCGGGGAACGCCGCCACGCTGGGTGGGGGCGCGCTGGGTCTCGCTGCCCGGCGTCTCCCCGTCGGCCTCGACCGGGTAGGGGGGGCCGCCCAGCAGGTAGCGCGGGCGGGCGGGATCGGTGGGCGGCTGGCCATCCTCGGGCGCCGGCGCCTTGCGGCGGGGAGGGGCGAGCTGGACCTGGGACATGTCCAGCACCTGCCAGCGGTCCGCGTCCGTCTCCTCGCCGGGCAGGCCGGGCGGAGCCGCCTCCACCGCGCTGAAGCTCAGCTCCTCGGGCAGATCCGCCTCCGCGGGGGACGCCGCGGGCAGGGAGCGGTCGGGGTGCGTGTCCGGCGGCGGTTCTGCCTGGGCGGGCCGCAGGGGCACGGGGGCCGTGTCAGCCCCGAACTTGTCGGCGGCCGCGGAGGGCGACGCCTCACCAGCCAGCACCTTGCGGGTGTCCGGCGGGGCCTCGAGCGGCTGCTCGTCCGTGTCGGCCACCCGGGCGGGGGCCGTCTCGAGCTCCGGCAAGGGGCCGGCCAGCCGCTCCCAGACCTCCACCAGGCGCGCCAGGGAGCGCTCCAGGCCGAAGTGCTCCTCCAGGTGGGCGCGGGCCTGGTTGCCCAGGCGGACGCCGAGCTCGCGGTCGAGCAGGAGCTGCATGAGCGCCTCGGCCAGCCCGGCCACGTCGTTGGGCGGGTAGAGCAGGCCGTGGACGCCGTGCTCGACGAGATCGCGGAAGGCGGGCTGCTGGGGCGCCACCACCGGCCGGCGCGCGGCCATGTACACCAGCACCTTGTGGGGCACGGGCGCGACGATGCGGTTGCGCTCGTGGTTGCTGAGCGGGGCCACGCAGATGGAGGCCTGGGAGACCAGGGCCGGCAGATCCTCGAAGGGCACCGGGTCGAGGAACTCGACGGACCGGGTCAGGCCCAGCCGCTGCACCAGCTCCCGCAGCTCCTTGTCCCAGGGTTGCTCGCGCGGCGCCACCACCATCAGGCGCGTGCGGATGTGGCGTGGCAGGCCGGCCAGGGCGTGGAGCAGCAGCTCGACCCCCTGCCAGGGCTTGATGCTGCCCAGGTACAGGATGGTGCCGATCCCGCCGCTCGGCGGGCCCACGCGCTCGAAGGGGGCCAGGTTCACCGCCGGGGTGACCACGCTGATCTTGGAGGCGGACACGCCCCGGCGCTCGAGGTGCTTGGCCACCAGCTCCGAGCCGGCGATGAGCTGGTCGGCCAGGGCGAAGCAGCGCTCCTCCTGCTGCTTGAGCGACAGCGAGGTCTCGATCTCCTGGGCGTCCTCCGGGTTGCTCAGGCGGAAGTCGATCGAGGGCAGGCGGTGGATCTCGTACACCAGCTTGTAGCTGTGGGACTTCTTCTGGCTGCACAGCTCCATGCCTTCCCAGATCGAGGTGAAGTGGACCAGGCGGTAGTCCTCGCTGCCGAGTTGCCTGTGCAGCGCGCGGCGGAAGGTCTTGATGCGCTCGCGGAAGGGTCCGCCGCCGAGCGGCACGCGCAGCAGGCGCGCCTTGTGGAACCGCTCGATGTGCGAGAGATCCTCGTTCTTGAGCGTCAGCCCGTCGAGGTCGCAGCGGCGGGAGAGGGCGCGGATCACCTCGACCGACCAGCAGGCCGTGCCCGTGGGGCCCGGGATGTGGTCGAAGGAGGCGTACAACGCCTTGGGCTTGGTCGGCTCCATGCTCCCTCTTCCCGCCTCGTCGTCCTCTATTGTACGTAGCCTCGCGGGTCCGCCTGCATCGGTCAGCTGGCCGCGTCCGGCGCGGCCTCCGGGAAGAGCGGGAGCTGGCTCGGGGTGGCCAGCGCGCTGGCCGGCAGGCCCTGCGCGCGCATGGCCGCGGCCAGCTCCTCCGCGGCCCCGTGGAACAGGACCACCGAGCGGGCGCCCGAGCCCGCTGCGTAGCGTAAAAGCTCCTCGCGATCCGCCCGGCAGGTCCAGGCGAAGGCCCGCTCGACCCCCCAGCGCCTGGCCGCCCCGGGTTCGGCCGCGGGCTCGCCCGCGATGGCCGTCGCCTCGTTGGGCAGGTTGGGCGCGGAGACCGGGGCGCGGGCCGGCAGCGGCAGCAGCCAGACCTCGTCCGGCCCGCCCCGCCCGCCCGGGGAGGCCACGCCGGGCAGCTCGAGCGCGGCCGCCTCGGCCAGGGCGCGGAAGGCCGCCCGCACCCGGCGGTGGCCGCGGAGCTGGAGCCCCGCCCGGGCCAGCACCGCGCCGATCTCCTGGGCCACGCCCAGCTCCGGCGCGAACAGGCTCGGCCTGCGGCCACGGCCGAGCTCCGCGCGCGCCCAGGCCACCAGCTCCTCCCCCACCTCGGCGCGGGGCGGGAAGCGGTGGTGGGCGGCGCCCAGCTCGGCCGGCAGCAGCAGCCGGTCGCAGGCCAGGATTCGCCCGGGCTCGACCAGGCCGCCCGGGGACAGGCGCGCGGGCCCGGCGTACACCAGGCGCTCGCCCTCGCGCACGGCCTCGAGCTGGGCCGAGCCGGGCAGCTGCCCGGCCGGGTGCAGCCACAGATCGAGGTTGCCGAAGGTGAAGCGGCGCTGGAAGGGGCACAGCAGCGTGGTGGCCGGATCGAGCGCCCGCCCGAGCAACCTGGCGGTGATCTCGGAGGTCAGCACCTTGCGCGCGCGCCCGGGCGGCCTGCCCGGGTGGGCGTGGGACAGGAAGCACAGGTCGGCCCGCCGCGGCGCGTCCAGCCAAAGGGCGCTGTCGACCACGTGCAGTCCCTGGAGGTACTCCACGTCCACCACGGCCTGGCTCCCGGGTTCACGCGTTTTCCTTGGCCGGTTGCACTGTAGCGGCCCGGGGCGAGGCTTGTCAAACCCGAGCTTCGGCGCGGACTTGCGCGTGGCGTGGGGCAGGTGCTAGAACACCAGCATGGTGAGCCAACCCCGTGTGGAGAGGCGCAGGCCGCGCTCCGGGCCGGGATGGGCGGGCATCCTGCTCCTCGCCTCGGCGGCCTGCATGGGCGGCCCAGCCCGGGCCGGGGACCCCCCCGCGGCGCCGCAGGAGCCAGGGCAGGACCAGGCGGAGGAGCCGGCGCCTGCGCCGGCCGGGGAGGGCGCCCCCGCGGACCCGCCGCCCGCGGCCGACGCGGACGGGACCGAGGAGGGCGCAGGCGAGGACGCCGGGGACGACCCGGACGCCGATCCCTTCAAGCCCAGCTACGTGATCGAGTCGGTGCGTGTGGTCGGCAACCCCAAGACCAGCCCGGAGCTGATCCTGTCCCACCTGCAGTTCCGGGTCGGTGATGCCCTCGACGAGGAGGTGGTCCAGCTCAGCCGCATCCGCCTCCTGGCCCTGGGCTACTTCCGCGACGTGCAGATGCGGCTCGAGCGGGGCTCGGAGCGCGGTCGGGTCAAGGTGCTCATCGAGGTGGAGGAGCGCAACAGCATCATCATCGACGACCTGTTCCTGGGCTACTCGAAGACGAACGAGTTCTGGGGCGGCCTGGGGGTGTCCGACATCAACTTCCTGGGGCTGGGGCTGTCGCTGTCCGGCTCGTTCGTGGCCTCCGAGTGGCAGCAGGCCGCGCGCCTGGGGGTGTACTGGCCCGCGATCATGGCCAGCCGCTTCCAGGCCGGCGTGCAGGCCCTGTTCACCCATGGCCGCGAGCGGGCGCTGGTGGAGGCCATCCCGGACCCGCTCGGGGAGCAGCCCGGGCACTGCCCGTTCGACCGCCCCCTGGACCTGCCCTACCTGCGCGCGGGCGGCATCGTCAGCATGGGCATCAAGCTCGACAGCTCCCACCGCCTGTCGCTGGCGCTGCACACCGAGCACATCGAGGCCGATCTGCACGCGCCCTCGGTGGAGGGCGTGCCCTGCGGCAACTACCCCTTCCAGGGCTACGTGCGCAACGGCCAGAGCACCCTGTCGTCGCTGACCCTGGCCTTCGAGCGGGACACCCGCGACGACTACTTCATGCCGACCCAGGGCATGCACCTGCTGGTCAGCATCGAGCTGGGCAGCAAGATCTTCGGCAGCGACTACGAGTACTCCAAGTACACGCTGTTCTACTCGCACTCCATCACCCTGTGGCTCGATCACGTGCTGCGCCTGTCCGTGCTGGGCGGGTTGATCCAGGACGTGGGCGAGACCGGCAGCCCGTTCTTCTCCCGCTTCTTCGTGGGCGATCACGCGCTGTTCCTGATCGACAAGGGCTCCCTGCCGCGCAACCTGGAGGTGAACTTCTCGGAGGTGGTGGACTACGGCGACCTGCTGGCCTCGCTGGAGGCGGAGTACGACGTGCCGCTCTGGTCCGACGGGGCCTACTTCTACCGCGGCTACTTCTACGCAGCGTTGAACTTCTCCTACGTGACCAAGGCCTCCTTCCTGGCCACCAAGGACGAGTGGACGGGGCGGACCAAGCGGCCGGTGTCCTTCGACCTGGGCCTCAAGTTCGACACGCCCATCGGGCTGTTCACCCTGTCCCTGGGCTACATCATGGACGTGGCGTTCTAGGCGGCGCGGGCCGCGGGAGCACGATCGGCGCGATGGCTGCACACTGGACAGGCAGGCTGGGCTTGGCAGGGCTCCTGGTGGCCCTGCTGTGGCCCGCGCTCGCGTCCGGCCAGCCGCGCGAGGTCCGCCGTTTCGATCGCACCATGGAGCTGCGCTGGACGGCGGGGCGCGCCCGGGTCCAGCTCGTGTTCCCCGAGGTGTTCACCGAGCGGCTGCGGGGGCGGCTGTCCTCCGGCTTCACCAGCCGGCTGCTGGTCACCGCGCAGCTCGTGTCGCGCAAGGATCGCACGCCGCTGGCCCGCGGGCTGCAGCAGGTCACCATCCGCTACGACATCTGGGACGAGCGCTACGCGCTGCGCATCGAGAGCCTGGCCGGCCGGCGCAATCTCAAGGTCAAGAGCATGGACGAGGTGGTGCAGGCCTGCGCCCGCATCGACGGGTTGGCGCTCGACACCCTGCCGGAGGCCAAGCTGCGGCAACGCAGCCGGGTCGAGGTGCGCATCGAGGTGAACCCGACCTCGCCGGAGCAGCGCCAGAAGGTGCGCCAGTACCTGGCCAACCCGGACGGCGCCCGCGCGCAGGACAGCCCGCGCTCCTTCTTCGGCTCCTTCTCCAAGATCTTCGTCAACGAGAAGGACTTCCAGGCGGACGCCGTGTTCATCTACCGCTCGCAGGACTTCGAGCCGGCTCCCTGAGGGCGCGCGCATGTGGCACCTGCGGAAGTTCGAGTGGAAGATCGTGCTGGCGCTGCTGGTGACCGCGGCCGCCCCGCTGCTGTTCACCATGTTCATGGTCGAGCGGCTGGTCGAGGAGAGCATGGCCATCGGCCTCAATGACCAGGTGCTGACCTCGCTGCACTCCGGGGTCGGCCTGTACAAGGAGGTGATCGAGTCCCGCATGCGCGTCGTCCGCCTGCAGGGACAGATGCTGTCGCAGGACGAGGGCGTCCGCCGGGCCGTGGAGCAAGGCGACCGGGAGGCGGCGCGGCCCGCGCTCGAGGCGCTGCTGGAGGGCTCGTCCTGGATCAGCCGGGCCCGGCTGCTGTCGGGGGGCGAGGTGTGGCTGGAGGTGCAGCACCCCGAGGAGTTCCCGAAGCAGGCCTGGAAGTCCAAGACGGACCGCTGGCAGCTCGGGCAGGCGGACGACGCGCCCACGCTGGAGGTGACCTTCGTCATCCGGCGCGACTTCCTGGCCGCCTCGGAGGCGCTACGCGAGCTGGTGCTGACGCTCGAGGACGTGGAGGAGAACTTCCAGCCCTGGAAGCTGGCCTACTACCGCATGTTCCTGCTGGCCTACACGGTCATCCTGATCGCCGCGGTGCTGCTGGGCATCCTGCTGGCCCGCGGCGTCACCGGGCGGGTGGCGCGCCTGGTGGCCGCCGTCCACCAGGCCTCGGGCGGGAACCTGGGCGTGCGGGTGGAGGTGCGCTCGCGGGACGAGATCGGCCAGCTGACCGTGGCGTTCAACCAGATGCTGGACGACCTCCAGCGCGGCCGGGATCGCATCGTGTACCTGGAGAAGATCTCCTCCTGGCAGGAGATCGCCCGCCGCCTGGCGCACGAGATCAAGAACCCGCTCACCCCCATCCAGCTCGCCGTGCAGGAGCTGCACCGCTCCTACCGCGGCGACGATCCCAAGTTCACCGCCAAGCTGAGCGCGTCGGTGGAGATCGTCGAGGAGGAGGTCGGCACGCTCAGGCGCATGGTGGAGACCTTCTCGGCCTTCGCCAAGATGCCCGCCGTCCAGCCGCAGCCCGCCGAGCTGAACGCCTTCGTGGCCGACTTCCTCAAGCTCAACCCGCAGTTCTCCGGCCGGGTGGGGTTCGAGCCGCGCGCGGTGGCCATCCCGGTGCGGCTCGACCGCTCGCTGATGGGCCGGGTGCTGACCAACCTGATCAACAACGGTCTGGAGGCCTCGCCGTCCGACCAGCGCGTCGAGCTGGAGGTGGGCGGCGCGGACGGCTGGGGCTGGCTGCGGGTCATCGATCACGGCGCGGGGCTCAGCGAGCTTGCCCGCCAGCGCCTGTTCCAACCATACTTCACCACGAAGGAGCACGGCACCGGCCTCGGCCTGGCCATCGTGAAGAAGATCGTGCTACAGCACGGCGGCGAGATCAGCGCCGCCGAGGGCGTCGAGCGAGGGGCCGTGTTCACCGTGCGGTTGCCGCTGGAGGCGAACCGCGCAGACGACCGGGCGCGCGGGTGAGCCCGGGGAGGAAAGCATGGACGTCCAGCTCCAGGGCCGGTTGTTGATCGTGGACGACGAGAAGAACATCCGCCGCACGCTGCAGATGGTGCTGGCGGATCTGGCGGCCGAGCTCCAGGACTGCGGCTCGGCGGAGGAGGCCCTGCGCCTGATGCGCGAGGCCCCGGCGGACGTGATCCTGCTCGACATCAAGCTGCCCGGCATGGACGGCATCGAGCTGCTCGGCAAGCTCCGCAAGGAGTGGCCGGACAGCGAGGTGATCATGATTTCCGGCCACGCCACCATCCAGGACGCCATCGAGGCCACGCGGCTGGGGGCCTACGACGTGCTGGAGAAGCCGCTCGACCGCGACCGGGTGGTGCTGTCGATCAAGAACTGCATGGAGAAGGTGACCCTCAACCGGCAGGTGGCGCAGCTCCAGACCCGCCTCGAGGGGCAGTTCGAGATGATCGGCGAGAGCCAGGCCATGCGCCACGTGCTCGAGGAGGTCCGCAAGGTGGCGCCGACCAACGGCCGGGTGCTGATCACCGGCGAGAGCGGCAGCGGCAAGGAGCTCGTGGCCCGCGCCGTCCACCGCCTGTCCAAGCGGGCGGCCGGGCCGTTCGTCAAGGTGAACTGCGCCGCCATCCCGGCCGAGCTGATCGAGTCGGAGCTCTTCGGCTACGAGCGCGGCGCCTTCACCGGGGCCACCAACAAGAAGAAGGGCCAGTTCGAGCTGGCCAACGGCGGCACGCTCTTCCTGGACGAGATCGGCGACATGAGCCTGGCGGCCCAGGCCAAGGTGCTGCGCGTGCTGCAGACCGGCGAGCTCAGCCACGTGGGCGCCGAGGGCACCATCCAGGTGGACGTGCGCGTGCTGGCCGCCACCAACCGCGATCTCAAGAAGGCGGTGACCGACGGCACCTTCCGGGAGGACCTGTACTTCCGCCTGAACGTCATCCCGGTCCACTGCCCGCCGCTGCGCGACAGGCTCGAGGACATCCCGCTGCTGGCCACCCGCTTCGTGGAGGAGTTCTGCAAGGAGAACGGCTTCAAGCGCAAGGAGATCGAGCCGGGCGTGCTGCAGAAACTGAAGCGCTACGCCTGGCCGGGCAACATCCGCGAGCTCAAGAACGTCACCGAGCGCATGGTGATCATGAGCGGCGAGCGCATCACCGCCGAGGACGTGCCCGAGCAGATGTCGGGCGACGTGCGCGGCATGGACGTCCAGCGCTTCGATGGCATGAGCCTGAAGGACGTGCGCGACGACGTCGAGCGCGAGTACATCCGCTCGAAGCTGGACGAGTACGGCTGGAACATCACCAAGACCGCGGAGAAGCTCGGCATCGAGCGCACCAACCTGCACAAGAAGATCAAGCAGCTCAACCTCAAGCGGGCGGAGTGACCGGCGCCGCGCCGAGGTCCTCGGCCAGGGTCGAGGCGCGCGCCGCCCGCCGGCCCAGGGCCGCGCGCAGCTGCCGCGCGTCGGCCACGAGGGTGAGCGCGCGGCGGGCGCGGGTGACGGCCGTGTAGACGAGCTCCCGGGTCAACAGCAGGCTGGCGCGTCGCGGCAGGACCACCATGAGCTCGTCGAACTGCGAGCCCTGGCTCTTGTGCACCGTGAGCGCGAAGGCGGTCTCGTGCGGCGGCAGGCGCGCGGCCTCGAGCAGCTCCACCCGGGCGGGGTCCGCGGCCGGGAAGGCCGCCTGCAGCCCCCTGCCCCCGGGCAGCAGCAGCCCGAGATCGCCGTTCATCCGCCCCAGCGCGTAGCTGTTCTCGGTCACCAGCACGGGGCAGCCCGCCCAGTCAGCGCGGCCGCGCGGCGCCTCCGGTCCCAGGGCCCGGCCGAGGGCCGCGTTCAGCCCCTCCACGCCCAGCGGCCCGGTCCGGTGCGCGCACAGCACGCGGAACCCCTCGTGCAGCCCGAGCACCCGGCGCAGGAAGGTCTCGCGCGCCTCGCCCGGGCGCGGGCCCCGGTCGAGCTCCGCGAGGTAGGGCCGGTAGCCCTCCAGGGCCACCCGCATGGCCTCGGCCGGCAGGCCTGCCTGCGGCTCCTCCGCCGCGGGCGGGGCCAGCAGCCGCACGCCGGGCAGCGCGTCCGCCTCCAGCGCGGCCACGATCTGGTCCAGCCCCTCCGGGCTCCCCGCGGCGATGGCCCGGGCCAGCCGGCCGAGGCCGCTCTCGGCCCCGAACCGGTGGGCGTGCTCGAGGCGGGCCAGGCAGGCGCGCAGGGGGGAAGCGGCCGGCCCGCGCTCGGCCCCGGCCTGGATGTCGGCCAGCACGCAGCCGGCCTGGACGCTGGCGAGCTGATCCGGATCGCCGAGCAGCACCAGCCGGGCCCGGGGCGGCACGGCCTCGAGCAGCTTGGCCATCAGGGCGAGGTCCACCATGGACACCTCGTCTACCACCACCACGTCGGCCTCGAGCGGCCTGGCCAGGTCGTGCCGGAAGCGGCTGGGCCGGCGCGGATCGAAGCCCAGCAGCCGGTGCAGGGTGACGGCCTCCAGGCCCGCCAGCCAGGCGGCCTCCCCGGCCGCGAGCGCGAGCTGCGGGAGCTCCTCGCCGAGCGAGCGCGTCAGGCGCACGGCGGCCTTGCCGGTGGGCGCGGCCAGGGCCACGCGCGGGGCAGAAGCCGCGCGGAGCGCGAGCAGCAGCTTCTTGACCGCGGTGGTCTTGCCGGTGCCGGGGCCCCCGGTCAGGACCAGGAGCGCGCGCTCCAGGGCCCGGCCGAGCGCGGCCCGCTGCTCCGCCGCGCCCGGGCCGGGCGGGGTGAGGGCCTCCAGGCGCGCCCAGGCCTCCGGGCCGGCCGGCAGGCGCTCCGCGGCCCGCGCCCACAGCGCCGCGCGCAGGCGCTCCTGGTAGCGCAGCCAGCGGCGGGCGAGCAGCAGGCCGCCGTGCACCGCGAAGGGGCGGACCGGGCCGCCGTCCCGCGCGGCGACCAGCGGGCTCGCGGCGACGCGCGTCAGCCAGGCCTGCCCGTCCGCGGGCCAGGGCAAGCCCGCCACCCGGGCCTCCAGGTCGGGCTCGGCCCACGCGGCCTCGCTCAGGGCGGCCTCGCGGGCGCGGGCCAGATCCACCCCCACGTGGCCTCGGCGCGGGGCGGCCAGCGCGAAGGCCAGGCCGAGCAGGACCTGGGGCTCGCGCTCGCCGGAGGGGGCGGCCAGCGCGTCGAGCGCGTGCAGCTCGGCCAGCCCGAGCACGCCCGCCTCGGCGAAGGGCGCGGCCAGCTCGGCCAGCCCGGGGGTGGTGAGGGCGGGCCTCACGCCGAGCCTCCCCCGGCCTCGCCCAGAACTCGGGACAGGCCCTCGATCACCGCGCGCGGAGGTCGGTCGAACAGCACCCCCGCGCCCGGCCGTCCGTCCATGACCCGCAGGAAGAGGTACAGGCAGCCGCCCACGCAGCGCTCGTAGTCGTAGGCCGCCCCCAGCCGCCAGCGCAGGTAGCGGTGCAGGGCCACCAGGTAGAGGTGATACTGCAGCGGGTAGTGGTGGCGGGCCATCTCCTGGAGCAGCGCCGCGCGCTCCGGGCCCACCCGGTTGGTCTTGTAGTCGGCCAGGTACCAGCGCGGGCCGTCCGGACCGGGGGCGCGGAAGATCAGATCCACGGCGCCGGTCAGGAACCCGGCCAGGTCCGGGAGGCGCAGGTCGGCCACCCTCGCGGGGTAGTCGTCCGGCCAGGGCCCGCCCGGGCGCGCCAGCAACGCGGACAGGGCCGCGCCCGCCACCGGCGGCGCGCCGGGCCGCCAGGCCAGTCCGCCGGCCAGCGGGAGCTCGAAGCGCAGCTCGTCGAGCCGGTCTCCGAGCGCGAGCGCCTCCAGGCGCAGCCCGCCCAGCTCCTCGCCCAGCGGGGTGCGGAGCGCCCGCGTGAGGATGCTGGCCAGGGCCTGGTGCGCCTCGGCCGACGCGAAACCCAGGCGCCGTCCCTGCGCCGCACACAGCTCCTCGAGCGTCCTGGCCCGGCTACCCGGGCGATCCCGGCGCTCGCGCAGGTCGCGGAAGTCGAGCTCCTCGAGCACCTTGTGCACCCAGCGCCCGGCCGCGCGTCCGCCGGGCAGGCCAGGCGCGGCGGGCTCCGCGGGGCCGACCGGGTGGAAGTCCAGGTCGGCGTCGGGCGACGGGGCCGCCGCGGCCGGGGGCGGCGGTGGGGCGGCCGGTCGGCCCGCCTCGGCCGCCTCGGCCAGGCTGGTGTAGGAGCTGCGACGGAAGGTGCGATCGAAGCCGCGCGCGAGCCTGCGGGCCTGGAGCCCGGCCGGCGGCGCGCCCGGCGCGGGGCGCGCCGCCGGCGCGCGCCCGGCCGCGGAGCCTGCCGCGGGGCGGATGGGCGTCCAGGCCAGGTTGCCCGAGCGCAGGGCCTCCAGGTCGGGGCACAGGCCACGCCCGTCCCCCCCGTCCTCGAGCGCCGCGCGCACGCGCGCGGCGGCCCGGAGCACCGCGCGCTCCGGGGCGGGCGCGGAGGCCCGGTCGGGCCCGGCGCGGCCGTGCAGCAGCACGCCGAGCGCGGCCGTGGGCGAGTCCCTCAGGGCCAGACCCCAGGTGACCACGGCCGCGTGCCGGGCCCGGGTCAGCCCGACGTACAGCAGGCGCAGCGACTCCTGGAGCGCCTCCTCGTCGGCGCGGGCCGCGCGCGCCGCGCGGTCGGGCTGGCTGGGATCGCGGTGCAGGTCGAGCAGCAGCCCGGTGCTGTCGGCCGGCTCGTGGACCAGCAGCGGGGCCTCCGCGTCGCCGGGGCCGAGCTTGCCATCCCAGGCGTAGGGCAGGAACACCAGCGGGTACTGCAGCCCCTTGGCCTTGTGCAGGGTGACGATCTGGACCGCCTGGGCCTCCGACTCGAGCCGCAGCTCGCTCGCGGCCTGCTCGAGATCGCGGCGCTCGCGCCGCTCGCGCAGCCAGCCGAGCAGGCCGGTGGGCCCCAGGTGCTCCCGCGTGGCGGCCGTCTGCAGCAGCTCGAGCACGTGGCGCAGATCGGTGGCCCGGCGCTCGCCGTCCGGCAGGCCGAGCAGCCGCTCCAGGGCGCTTGGCGCGCCCGGCTGCCAGGGCTCCTCCAGGGCGACGCGGGCGGCGCGGGCCAGGCCGTCCTGCTCGAGCAGTCGCGCCCAGCCCGCGATGGCCTCGAGCCAGGTGGACCAGCGCCCCGGCTCGGGCGCGGCCAGCTCCGGACCGGTCCAGCCGAAGAGCTGCGAGGCGGCCAGGACCCGGGCCGGACCGTCTCGGCCAGGGGCCAGCGCGGCCTCCAGCCAGCGCTCCAGGGCCTGGGCCTCCTCGCTCTCGAGCACGTTGCCCGCCTGCGCCAGGACCGCAGGCAGCCCGCGCGCTCTCAGCGCCGCCTGGATCTCGCGCGCCTGGCTGTTCTTGCGCACCAGCACGGCCAGGTCCTGCGGGCCGAGGGGCCGGAAGCCATCCCCGGCGCGCACCTCCCCGCCCGCCGCCAGCAGCTCGGCCACGTCCGCCGCCAGCCAGCCCGGCACCAGGGCCTGGAGCGCGCCCTTGGACAGCGGGCCCCGGGTGTGCCCGGGCAGCGAGCGTCCGTCGAACCAGCGCAGGCTGAGCGCCGCGGGCAGGGCGCCCGGACGTCCGCGCGGGAAGCGCAGGCCAGGCTCGGCCAGCCGGGGGCTGGCCGCCACCCCCGGGTAACCTATGAACTCGAGATCGAACGGCCCGCGCGGCGCGAAGGCCTCGGCCGGGCCGAACAGGCGGCCGAGGGCGTCCAGGTAGCCTGCGTCCGCGCGGTGGTTCACCGGCATGGTGAAGCGCGCGTCCGCGCGGGTGTGCTCGCCCGCCGCGCGGTAGACGAACACGTCCGCGCCGCGGAAGGCGTAGATGGCCTGCTTGGGATCGCCGATCAGCACCAGGCGGTGCTCGGGGCTGTCGGCGAACAGCCTGCGGAAGATGTCCCACTGCACCGTGTCCGTGTCCTGGAACTCGTCCACCAGGGCGGCCCGGAAGCGGCGGCGAAGCGCGGACACCAGCCCGGGCTGCCTGAGCCGGTCGCGGATCCGGGTCAGCAGATCGTCGAAGGTCATCAGCCCGCGGGCCGCCAGCCGGCGCGGCAGCTCCTCGCGCACCGCGCGGGCGAAGGCCAGCCAGGGCGCCTGGACGAGGGGGGCGGCGGCGTCCGTCAGCGCCTGCCAGGCGTCCAGCGCGGGGTGGACGAACGGCGCGGCCTGGCGCGCGGTGAAGTGGCGGATCCAGGCATCCCGGCTGCCACGGCCCCAGTCCGGCGTCTCGGGCAGGCCCGCCTCGGCCAGCCACGCGTCGAGGCGCGCCGCGTACTTGGCCGACTGCCCGCGCCGGTAGACGCGCCCGTCGAGCAGGCCGCCCTTCGCCTCCCGATCGGCCTGGATGGCCCGCAGCAGGTCCTCGCGCCCGCCGTCCTGCCAGGCCGCCCGGAAGTGCGCGAGCGCCGCGTCCCAGCGCGCCCGCGCGTCGCCCGCGCCCGCCCCGGGCGCGCCCTCGGCGGGCGCGAGCACGGCCGTGGGCTGGGCCAGCACGGCCCGCGCCAGCCCCAGCAGCGCCTCGCGCCGGAGCCCGCAGGCCGCCTGCAGGCAGGTCGAGGTGCGCGCGTCTGCCCGGGCGAAGGCCTGCGCCAGGAAGTCGTCGACCAGCTCGGACAGCAGCGCCCCGGGATCCTCGAGCAGCTCCTGGTCGAAGCCCGTCTGGCTCTCGAAGGCGTGCAGCTGCAGCATGCGCTGGCAGAAACCGTGGATGGTGGAGATGGCCGCGGCGTCGAAGTCCTCGAGCGCCGCGCGCAGGCGCACCCGCAGGGCATGCGGCTCGGGCGAGTCGAGCAGGCGGGCGAGCACGCGGTCGTCGCCCGGCGCCGGCGGCGCGCCGGCCTGGCGGGCCTCGAGGGCCCGGGCCGCTCCGGCCAGCCGGGCGCGCACCCGCTGGCGCAGCTCGGCCGTGGCGGCCTGGGTGAAGGTGACCACCAGGATCTCCTCGATGCGCAGGCCCTCCTCGGCCACCAGCCGCAGCACCAGATCGGTGATGGCGTGCGTCTTGCCCGTGCCCGCGCTGGCCTCGATCAGCCAGGCGCCGGGCGTGAGCGGCCGGCAGGGGTCGTAGGGGGCGAGCGGCATGGCGGCGTTCACCCCCCGTCCGTCCGGGAGGCCGCACCCAGCGCCCCCCACACCGTCCAGGCCAGCTCGACGAACTCCGGGTGCAGCCCGGCGCGCCCGGACCCCTGGAAGGGCGGCGCGCCGCCGAAGGCCGCGCGCAGGTACTCGTCCTGGCCGTCACCGGGCGCGTCGTCCCGCCCGGTCCAGGCGCGGCGCGCCTCATCCGCCGCGCGCTCCAGCGCCTCGGTCCGGGCCTCGGCCCACGGCCCGGGCTCGCCCCCGAGCGCCCGGGCGAAGGCCGCCGAGCAGCGGGGCAGCAGGCGCAGCGGCCGGCAGGTGCCCCGGGCGTGCAGCGCGACCAGCGCCGCCAGGGCGGCGCGGGGCTCCCCGGGGGCGCGCAGCACGGTCTCCTCGCCGCCCCTCCCCAGCACCCGGGCCAGGCGCTCGGGGCGGGGCGCGTGGAGCTGCAGGGCGAGCAGCCCGAGCCAGGCCCGCAGCACCTGGCGCGAGCCGCCCGCCTCCAGGCGGCTCGGGGTGAGCAGGAGCAGGTCGCCCTGCGGACCCACGCCGGGCAGGCGCGCCACCAGCCCGGGCAGCCCGGGCGCGAGCGGCGCGAGCGAGAGCTCCTCGCAGGTGCGCGGCACGGCCCGCGCGGCGCGGGCGCGCTCCAGCAGGGCGCGGGTCTCGTGCCAGGCCCGGGCCGCGGCCAGCTCTCCGGCGCCGCCCGGGGGCAGCTCGCCCCGCGCCCGGGCCAGGCGCTCGACCCGGGGGAGGATGTCCCCCTCGTCCGCGCCCGCCAGCGCCAGCGCCAGCATCTCGTCCTGCAGGCGCCAGGCGTCGAGGTGGCCCTGCTCCACCGGCTCCCGATCGTCCAGGGCCTGGCCGCGCGCCTCCAGGCGCAGGCCGAGCCGGCCGCGCAGCAGGGCGCGCACCGGGTGCTCGAGGAAGGCGGCCAGCTCCTCCAGCTCCAGGCTCTCCAGCGGCTCCGCGGGCAGGCTGTCGTCGTCGGCGAACAGGGCGTGGGGGCGCGCGCGGGGGCCGCGCAGGCGCTCGGCCGCGGCGCACATGCCCGGGTCGAAGGAGCGACCCGGGGCGCCACCCGCGGCGCCGAACAGGCGGGCGTCGAAGGGCTGCAGGGGCTCGACCACCTCGACCAGCGCGCGGGCGCTGCCGGCGGGCCCGCTGAAGCCGGCCTCCACGGTCTCCAGCAGCTCGCCCAGCGGCACGGCGGGCGGCAGGGGCGCGCCCGTGTGGAGATCCCGGCCCGTGTACAGGAGCAGCAGGTGGTCGCGCGCGGACAGCAGGGCCTCGAGCAGCAGGTGGCGGTCCTCGTCGCGCGGATCGCGATCCCCCGGGCGCGGTCGCAGGCGGGTCAGGTCGAAGCCGCGGCCGGGCGGGCAGCGCGGGAAGAGCCCGTCGTCCAGGCCGAGCAGGCAGACCACCCGGTGGGGGACGCTGCGCATGGGCTGGAGGGCGCACAGGGTCACCGCGTTGGCGGCCGCCGGCTGCCAGGGGGTGGGCTGGCCGAAGCGCTGCGCGAGCACCCGCGCCAGCGCGTCCAGGCCGAGCGGGCGGGTGAGCCCCGCCGCGCGCGCCTCGGCGCCGAGCGGCTCGAGCCCGTCGAGCACCTCCTCGCGCAGCCAGGCCTCCTCCTCGTCCACGGCGGTCAACGCCTCCAGGGCCGCGCCCAGGTCCTGCGCCCAGTCCGGCAGCGCGCGCGGGGCGCCGAGCTCCGCGCGGAGCGCGAACAGCCGCTCGACCGCCTCGGCCAGCCGCCCGAAGATCTCCAGCCGCTCGCCCTCCAGCTCGTCGTAGGGCAGGAGCCCGGCGAACAGCGCGCCCTCGTCGGGCATGCAGGCGCCCAGCGCCAGGCGTCGCAGCCCGAAGCGCCAGGTGTTGAGCTCGCTCGCGGGCTGGCCCGCCCGGGCGCGGTCCGCGGCGTCGATGCCCCAGCGCACCCCGCTGTCCGCGACCAGACTGCGAGCCACGGCCAGCTCCTCCGCCGACAGGTCGAAGCGCCGGCGCACGGGCGCGAGCGCCAGCAGGTCCATGACCGCGCTGGCCGTCACCCGCGCTTCCCCCAGGGCGAGCAGGCGGCACAGGGCCTCGGCCAGCGGGTTCAGGCTGGCCGCGCTGCGGTCGTCGACCACCAGCGGGAGGGCCGGCGAGCCCTCGGCCTCGCGGGCGAAGACCGCCGTCACCAGCGGGGCGAACGCCTCCAGCGCGGGCGTCATGACCACCACGTCGCGCGGCTCGAGCCCCGGGTGGGCGGCGAACAGCCCGAGCAGGGCCTCCCGCAGGGCCTCGGCCTGGCGCGTGGCGCCGTGGCAGGCGAACACGCGCAGCGAGTCGTCGTCCGGGCGGAGCGGTCGCGCCTGGCCGGGGGACGGCGCGCGCAGCTCCTGGATGTCGGCCTGCAGCCAGGCGAGCAGGCCGCGCGGCTCGTCCGGCTCGGCGAACAGGCCCTCGCCCGGCTCCTGGTAGCCCGGCGCCAGCTCCTCCAGCACGCCCTGGAAGTCGCGCGAGGCGCGCCCCAGGGAGGTGAGCAGGGGGTTCTGCCGCTCGAGCTGCTCGGCCAGCAGGCGGGCCGAGCGCTCCCGCTCGCCGCCCGTCGGGCGCGGGCGGAGCTCGCGGAAGCCCCGCCGCAGATCGCCCCAGTACAGGTCCGAGGGGCAGAGCAGGTACAGCTCGACGCGCGAGGCCTCGGCCTGGTGGGCCAGCGCCTCGACGTAGGCCGGGGGTAGGCTCGAGACCCCGAACACGTAGAGCGGGCGGCGGCCGCGCGGCGCGGGCCGGGCCAGGTGCCGCGCCACCCGCCCGGCGAACGAGCCGTCTCCCAGGCGCTCCTCGAGCGCGCGCCACAGCGCGGCCTGCCAGCCCGCGTCGGGCGCCTCGCCGAGCTCGGTGGGCAGCTCTCCGCGCGACCAGGCGGCGGTCCAGTCCCGCCGGTACAGGGCGTAGCGATCCAGGCTGTCGGCCAGCTCGCGCGCCAGCGCCCAGGTCCGGCGGTCCACCGGCCCTCCTGCGGTGCCCAGGTAGCGGCGCAGCGGCTCGAACTCCGGTCGCGGCAGCAGCCCGGGCAGCGCGGCCAGCACGGCCCAGGTCAGCGGGCCGCTGGACCAGGCGCCGGGCCGGGCCGATCCGCCGCCGGCCTCGGCCAGGAGCTCCTCGAGCGCCTGGGCCGGGAACTGGAAGCTCAGGTTGGCGGCGATGCCCAGGCGGCCGGCGAGCTCCTGCCCGAGCCAGCGGGCCATGCCGCGGCTGCCCACGGCCAGGCGCACGGGCGCCACGGCGTCCTCGCCCGGGCTGGCCGCGAGCCGCGCGGCCAGCACCGCCGCCAGCCGCTCGATGCGGCGGGCGCGGAACACGAACAGGCCCGCGGGGGGCGGCTGATCGGTCGGCGCGCTCATGCGGGCGGGATGGTAGCAGCCACCCCTGACGCTGTCGACCGCGCCCGCCTGCGCCGCCAGGCCAGGCGCACCAGGTACAGGCTCACCCCCAGGATGACCAGGATGAGCCCGCGCGCGGCCCACAGGTAGGGCCTGCGCTCGTCCGGCACGCCCTCCATGCGCAGCACGCCCCAGGCCTCGTCCACGCTCCAGACGATCAGGATGGCCAGCAGGAAGGTCGGGGTGAGGTACTTGATCACCACCTTGAACAGGCGCGGCACGCGGATGTCCGCCCCGCGGTCGAGCTCCTGGAAGCCGCGCTCGACCCCGAACACCCAGGCGAACAGCACCACCTCGACGAGCGCCAGCACCACCAGGCCGAAGGTGCCCACCCAGAAGTCGAGCTCGTCCACGAACCCGTGCCGGAACCACAGCACCACCAGGGCCGAGCAGGCGATCTGGAAGGCCAGCACCGCGTTCACCGCGCGCTTGCGGCTCCAGCCCAGCTCGTCCTGCAGGAAGGCCACCGCCGGCTGGAGCATGGCCACCGAGGAGGTGACCGCCGCGATGAACAGCAGCAGGAACCACAGGCAGCCGAACAGCTGGCCCCAGGGGATGCGCTGGAAGATGATCGGCATGGACTGGAAGCCGAGGTCGAAGGCCCCGCCCTGGGCGATGGCCTGGGTCTCGGCCAGCCCGAAGAAGGCCACCGCGGCCGGGATGGCGATGGTGCCCCCCAGGATCACCTCGGCCACCTCGTTGGTCATCGAGGTGCTCAGGGCGTTGAGCGAGATGTCCTGGGTCTCGCTGACGTAGGAGGCGTAGGTGTTGATCATGCCCTGGCCCAGGCTGAGGGTGAAGAAGATCTGCCCGGCCGCCACCAGCCACACCCCGGCCTCGCTGAGCCGGCTGAAGTCCGGGTTCCACATGTAGGCCATGCCCGTGGCCACGCTCCGGGCGGGCAGGGCGGGGTCCGGCGCGCCCAGGGTGAGCACGCGGATGGCGAGCGCCAGGGCGCACACGAACAGGACCGGCATGCCGTAGCGCGCCAGCACCTCGATGCCCCTGGCGATGCCCCGGCGCAGGAAGAGGTAGTTGAGCCCCAGGGTCAGCGCCATGAACAGGCACACGGGCAGCGCCGAGGAGAAGAACTGATTCGACTCCGCGCCCTGGAAGCCGCGCAGGAACTGGCCCATCTCCGTCCGGGTGGTCAGGCCCCAGTAGGCGCCCGTGCCCGAGAACCAGGCGAAGCCGAGCGTCCAGGACTCGATGAAGGCGTAGAACACCACCACCCCGAAGGGCAGCGCCAGGCCGAGCGCCCCCAGGTACTTGGCCGCCGGGTGGCGCCAGAGGAGCTGGAACTGGCCCGGGGTGGAGCCGTGCCCGCGCGCGCCCCCGTGCCGGCCGATGGTCCACTCGACCCACATGAGGGGGATGCCGAGGAGCAGCAGGGCGACGAAGTAGGGCACCAGGAAGGCGCCCCCGCCGTTGGCCGCGCACTTGACCGGGAAGCGCAGGAAGTTCCCCAGCCCGATGGCGTTGCCGGCCATGGCCAGGATGAGCCCCACCCGGGTGGCCCACTGGACCCGGCTGCCCGGGTCGCCGGCCGGGGCGCCGAGCGCGGCCTGGCGCCTGCGCGCCCGCAGGATGCGCAGCACGCAGAAGGCGGTGAAGGCCAGGATGATGCCCCAGCCCATCCCCAGCGACAGCCAGCCCCAGCCGGTGAGCGCTCGCTCCACGCGTCTCTCCCTCGTGTGTGGTGGCCCGGGAGTGTACACCGGCCGCCCAGGGCTGGCCAGCGGGGCTGCCTCCACGGGCCCCAGGTGGTGCTTGACAGCCAGTTAACCGCATGGTTGACTGGCGCCGTGACCGACGAGACCGCCAAGGCCGGGCTGAAGCTGGTCGACAGGCCCGAGGGCTCCGCCGCGGAGCCCCCGGAGGCGGACGACTGGGCCCAGGAGAAGCCGGCCGAAGGGCTCGAGCTCAGCGAACTCCTGGCGCATGCCAGCAAGAAGGACAAGAAGCACCTGCGGGCCCTGGAGCAGGCGGCCGGGGACTACGGCACCGACTTCGTGCGCAAGCTCGATGGCGTCCGGGATCCCCGCGAGCGCATCGTGTTCGTGGCCGAGGCGATCTTCGCCCGCATGGGCTTCGGCGGCGCTCGCACCCAGGCCATCGCGGATCTGGCCGGGGTGAACAAGGCCATGATCCACTACTACTTCGACAGCAAGGAGAAGCTCTACCACGCGGTCCTGGACAAGATCCTCTTCGATCTCATCAAGTTGTCCCAGGAGGCCAGCCGCGACGATCTGAGCATTCCCAGGGCCCTGGAGGTCTTCTACCGGGGGTTCTTCGACTACGTGGCGACCCACCGCAACTTCTCCCGCATCACCTCGATGGATCTCGGCAGCCAGGACCGCTACCTGGCCCGCCTGGTGGAGACCTTCTTCAAGCCCCTGTTCGACCGCGGGGTGGCCTTCATCAAGGCGGGCATCGCCCAGGGCGACTTCCGCAAGGTGGATGCCCGGCAGTTCCTGCTGAGCGTGTACGGGATGACCATGTCGTACTTCTCGGAGGCCGAGTTCATGCGCCTGTTGCTCGGGGAGGATCCTTTCCGCGAGCGGTTTTTGCACGAGCGCCGGGAGCAGCTCCTGGACCTGGTGTTCGCCGGGCTGGGCTGCAAGCGCCCGTGAGCGGAGCAGGGTGGCGGACCCTTTTTTTTGCCCGATCAGTCAACCAACCGGTTGGTTCATGGAGGCAGGGATGGAAATTCGAAACGTGGTCATGGTCGAGCCCAAGGCCCCTGGCAGCCACATCTACTCGCGCTACCTGCTGCCCCGGCTGGGCCTGCCCATCCTGGGCTCGATCGCCCGGGCGCGGGGCCTGTCGGTGCGCATCTACTTCGAGGAGATGAAGGCGCTCGAGCAGGCCGCCCTGGAGGGCGCGGACCTGGTGTGCATCTCGACCATCTCGTGCACCGCCATGGCGGCCTACCGGCTGGCGGACCGGGCCCGGGCGCTGGGCAAGACCGTGGTGCTGGGCGGCGCGCACCCGACCTTCATGGCGGAGGAGGGGCTGGAGCACGCCGACCTCGTGGTGCGGGGGGAGGCGGAGCAGAGCTTCCCGCGGCTGCTGGACGCGCTGGCCAAGCCGGACGGTGACCTGGCCGCGGTGCCAGGCCTGTCCTGGCAGGACGGCGCCGGGCTGCACCACAACCCCCTGCCGCCGCCGAACCTGGACCTCGATCAGGTGCCGGTGCCGGACTTCTCGCTGCTCGCGGGCCGCCGGGGCGACTGGTTCCAGCGCGGGGTGATCCCGGTGCAGACCTCGCGCGGCTGCCCGCACCACTGCACCTTCTGCTCGGTGACCCCCATGTTCGGGCACAGGATGCGCTACATGTCGCCGGAGCGTGTCGCGGACGAGCTCGATCGCCACCGGGGCCAGGGCGACTACGTGTTCTTCTACGACGACAACTTCGCCGCCTCGCCCGTCCGGGCCAAGCGCCTGCTCGAGCACCTGCTCTCCCGGGGCGTGTTCCTGCCCCGCTGGAGCGCCCAGGTGTCGGTGCGCGCGGCCCGGGATGCGGAGCTGCTCCGGCTGATGCGGCGCGCGGGCTGCGCCCACCTGTACGTCGGCTTCGAGTCGGTCAACGACGAGTCGCTGGCGCTGCTGCACAAGCGCCAGGCGCTGGACGACATCCGGCAGGCCGTGCGCGCCTTCCACGCGCACGGCATGTGGGTGCACGGCATGTTCGTGCTGGGCGCGGACACGGACGACGTGGGGACCATCCGCCGCACGGCGGAGTTCGCCCTGCAGGAGGACCTCGAGAGCGTGCAGTTCCTGATCCTCACCCCGCTGCCCGGGACCGAGATGTTCGCCGAGATGGAGGCCGCGGGGCGCATCCTGACCCGGGACTGGTCGAAGTTCGGCTGCCACCACGCGGTGTACCGCCCGGCGCGCATGTCGGCCTTCAGCCTGATGGACGAGGCCTTCCGCGCCATGGCCCGGGTGTACTCGGTGCCGCGCTCGCTCGCCCACCTCGGCCGGGGGCGGCTGGACCGCATGCTGATGAGCCTGTACGCCCGCAACCAGGTCCGCCGCTGGCGCAGCGAGAACCGATCGCTGCTGCGCGCCGCCCGCCAGGCCCCCGGCGGCCACCCCTTCGCGGAGCCCGCGGCCGCCCGGTCCTGAGGGGGCGCGGCCCGGCCCGGCCACCCGCCCTGTCGCGCCGCGGAGGTTGACCTGCCCGCGGTTTCGCGTGGTATCATCCCCCCGCAAACAACCCGGTGCTTCCACTTGGCATTTCGCCCGGTTCCGGGAGGCGACGTGTGAGCAAGACCATCCTGGTCGTCGAGGACGACAAGTCGGTGCAGAAGATGCTCCAGGAGCTCCTCGAGGGCGAGGGCTTCCGGGTGGTGTGCGAGAAGGACGGCGAGTGGGCCCTGCGCTCGTACGAGTCCAAGCCCATCGACCTGGTGCTGCTGGACATCCTCATCCCGGTGATGAACGGCTTCCAGGTGGCCGAGCGCATCCGCAAGCTGCCCCAGGGCGCGGGTGTGCCCATCGTCATGCTGAGCGGCATCTACCGCGGGGTGAACCACCGCGAGGAGGCCAGGCGCAAGTACGGCGTGCTCGACTACCTGGACAAGCCGCTGGAGATCGAGCGGTTGCTGGCGATCCTGCGAGAGACCTTCGGGGCCGAGTACCCCTCGCCGGTGGCGGCCGCGGCCGAGCGCCGGGCGGTGGACTCGCGCTCGCCCGAGTCCTTCGCCAGCCCCGACAGCCACGCCGAGACGGAGGACGTGGAGGCGCGCGAGAAGGACTTCGGCCGCTCGGTGCGCCGCGGCTCGCTGGCCGAGCGCTCCTTCGCCGAGCTGCTGGCCGACATGTACCGGGAGAAGGCCGACGGCGCGCTGCTGCTCCGGCGCGACAAGGTCAAGAAGATCGTCTACTTCAAGTCGGGCTACCCGACCTTCATCAAGTCCAACCTGCTCAACGAGTGCCTGGGCAAGGTCATGGTGCGCGAGCGGATGATCTCCGAGAAGGACTGCGAGGAGTCCATCCGGCGCATGAAGGAGTCCAAGCGCCAGCAGGGCACGGTGCTGATCGACATGGGCTCCATCTCGCCCCACAACCTGCAGTACGCCCTCGAGCTGCAGCTCCAGGCGAAGCTGTTCGATCTGTTCGACTGGGAGGACGGCGAGTTCCAGTACAACCCGGCCAGCTCGGCGCCCCCGGCCACCATCTCGCTGGACGAGACCACGGCCGCGCTCATCAAGCAGGGCGTGCTGCGCTACCCGCTCGCCCGCCTGCAGCGGCTGCTCGACCGCGCGCTCGACCGCTACGTGGTGCCGCACCCGGACCCGCTGTTCCGCTTCCAGGACATGGGCCTCGACCCCGGCGAGGAGCGCTTCGTCGGCCGCCTGGACGGTACGCTCACCCTGCGCCAGATCCTCGACCTGGGGCTGGAGCAGGCCCGGGTGTACCCCCTGGTCTACGCCCTGCTGGCGGCCGGCATGGTCACCCTGGAGACGGCCGCCAGCGGCGGGCAGGAGGTGGCCGCCGCGGCCGATCTGCCGGCGCCGCCGCGCCCGCCGCCCGTGCCCGTGCGCGGCCGGTCCGCCAGCCCGGAGCCCCCGCCGGCGGCGGGTCCGGAGGACGACGGCGAGCGGCTGGCCACCGACCGCATCACCACCCGGCTGGCGGAGACCGGCGGGGTGCCGGTGCCCGTGCTGTCCGGCCCGGACGCGCCGCTGGCCAGCAACCTGACCGCCGAGGAGCGCTCGCTGCGGGAGCAGCTGGCGCGCGAGATCGTCGAGCTCAAGAAGCGCGACCACTTCGAGGTGCTGGGCGTCTCCAAGAACGCCAGCATGGCGGAGATCAAGAAGGCCTACTTCGCGCTGGCCAAGCAGTACCACCCGGATCGGCTGTACGCGGGCGCCTCCATCGAGGTGCGCAACCTGGCCGACGAGCTGTTCAACCTCGTGTCCCACGCCCACGACGTGCTGACCGACGACGAGCGCCGGCGCGAGTACGTGAAGGCGCTGACCTCCGGCCAGAAGAGCGGCGTGTCCAACGAGGTGTCCAAGATCCTGACCGCCGAGGGCGTGTTCCAGCAGGGCGAGGCCGCGCTGCGCAAGCGCGAGTACGCCCGGGCCCGGGAGCTCTTCGCCGAGGCCTCGCACCTCTGCCCGGACGAGGGCGAGTTCCGCGCCTTCCTCGGCTGGGCCACCTTCCAGAGCGATCCCAAGAGCGAGGAGGCCGTGCGCGTGGCGCGCGACCAGCTCAGCCAGGCCATCTCGCTCAACCCCAAGATCGACAAGGCCTACCTGTTCCTGGGCTACATCTACAAGGCGATGAACTACCGCGAGATGGCGGAGCACGAGTTCGAGAAGGCCATCCAGTGCAACCCCGACTGCACCGAGGCCCTGCGCGAGCTCCGGCTGATCAACCTGGCCCGGCAGGGCAAGAAGCGGAGCCCGTGAGCCGCCCCGCCGGCGACGTCCGCGCGAGACAAGCATGAGCCAAGGCACCCCATTCGGCCGGTACGTCCTGCTCGAGACGCTGTCCTCCGGTCCCCTGGCCGAGCTGCACCGGGCCGTGACCCGGGCCGCCGACGGGTCCGAGGTGCAGGTGGTGGTGAAACGCATCCGGGACGAGCTGGCCAGCGACCCGGCCTTCGCCGGGCCCTTCCTGGACGAGGCCCGCCTGGCCACCGTGCTGCAGCACCCGAACATCGCCCGGGTCTACGAGTGGGGCCGCGAGGGTGAGAGCCTGTACATCGCCATGGAGTACATCCAGGGCACCAACCTGGGCTCCGCGCTGCAGGCCACCATCGAGCAGGGCGTGCGCTTCCAGCCCACCGTCGGGCTGCACGTCCTGGCCGAGGTGCTGCAGGGGCTGACCTACGCCCACGAGCTGACCGATCCGTTCGGGCTCAAGCTGGGGGTGGTGCACCGCAACATCTGCCCCCAGAACATCGTGCTGTCCGCCGCGGGCCAGGTGAAGCTGGTGGACTTCGGGCTGGCGCTGGCCACCTCGCGCACCGCCACCACCCGGCCCGGCATGTTCGCCGGCGGGCTGACCTACCTGGCGCCCGAGGTGCTGGCCCGCGCGCCGACCGACTTCCGCGCCGACCTGTTCTCGGTCGGGACCGTGCTGTACGAGGTGCTGACCGGCCGCAAGCTGCACGTCCAGGCCGGGCCCGCGGCCACCCAGGCCGTGGCGCGCGCGGTGCGCGAGAACCCTCCCTCCCGGGTGCACACGGACATCCCGCCCGCGCTCGACGAGCTGGTGGTGCGCGCCACCTCCCCCGCGGCCGGCGAGCGGCCCGCCTCGGCCCGCGAGTTCCGCGCCCGGCTGGTGGAGGTGCTGGCGAGCTGGTCCAAGCCGGTGGAGCCGGCGGGGCTGGCGCGCTACCTGGTGGAGGTCCTGTCGGGCCGCGCCCGGCAGGTCTCGGGCCGGGCGTCGTTCGCCTTCGGCGAGGCCACCAGCCACTGGTTCGCCCAGGGCGAGAAGCTGGAGCGCCTGGAGCCCGGCGCCCCGCCCGCGGAGGGCGCCCCGGAGGACCCGCTGCTCGCCGCGGTGGCGGCCCCGGCGCCGGTCGTCGGCACGCTGCTCGAGACCGCCCCGCGGCCCGATCCCACCGACCCGGTGATGCGGGCCCCGCGCGGCCGGTTCGCCGATGGCTCGACGGTCATGGCGGTGGAGGAGGGCGGGCTCGGCCGCAAACGCACCTGGAAGGCGGTCGCCATCGTGCTGGGCGTGCTGGCGCTGGGCGGGGCGCTGATCGCCGCCCTGCTCAGCAGCCTGTCCTCGGGCCCCGAGCTCGGCCAGCCCGACGCCTCGACGGTCGCCGCGCCGACCGAGACGGCCTTCTCCGGGCCGGTGGCCCTCAAGGTGCAGCCGAGCCTGGTGGCGGTCTTCGTCGACGGGGATCCCGTGCAGCCCGAGGGCGAGCCGCCGGCCCTGCTCGGCCTGCGCGCCGGCACCCACCGGGTGCGGCTGGTCGCCCCCGGCCACCTGCCCTGGGAGGGCGACGTCGTCCTGGTCAAGGACGCGCCGGCGGAGATCGCCCAGAGCCTGGAGGTGCGCCAGGGCACCCTGGCGGTGAAGAGCACGCCGCCGAAGGCGATCGTGTGGCTGGACGGCAAGAAGGTCGGGCTGACCCCGCTCGAGCTCCCGCGGGTGGACGCCTCGCGGGACCACGCCCTGCAGCTCGTGCTGCGCGGGTACGCGCCGCACAAGAGCACGCTGAAGCCGGCCGACTGGCCCGACGATCCCGCCGCCCCGCTGACGCTGGAGAAGACGCTGGAGAAACCCAGGAAACCGGCGAAGCCCAGGCGGCGCGGCGGCCGCTAGAGGGGGTCCGCGTGGCACACCAGGACGACGTGGTCATCTGCGCTTACGCCCGCACCCCCTTCGGCAAGTTCGGCGGGGCGCTCAAGGACATGCCGGCCGTGGAGCTCGGCGTGCGGATGGTGCGCGCGCTGCTCGAGCGCGCCTCGCTCTCCGAGGCGCAGGTGGACGAGCTGGCGCTCGGCTGCTGCATCCCGGCCGAGACCCAGGCGGTGGCGGCCGTGGTGGCCCGCCAGGTCCTGCTGGGCGCGGGCCTGCCGGTCGATCGACCCTCGATCACCCTGGACCGGGCCTGCTGCTCGGGCCTGAGCGCCTGCCAGTGGGCCTGGCGCTCGCTCAGGCTGGGGGAGGCCGGGGTGGCCATCGCCGGCGGCACCGACAACATGAGCCGCACCCCGCACGTGGCCCAGGGGCTGCGCTGGGGCCTGCGGGTCGGCGGGGCCAGCCTGGAGGATCCGCTGCAGGGCATGGCCTACAAGCGCTACAACCCGGTCAGCGTGGACGCGGGCGAGGTGGCCCTCGAGCACGGGGTCGACCGGGAGCTGCAGGATCGCTGGGCGCTCCGCAGCCAGGAGCGCTACCAGGCCGCGCTGCGGGCGGGCCACCTGGAGGCGGAGCTCGTCCCCCTGGAGGTGCCCGGCCGGCGCGGGGCGACGACCCGCGTCACGGCCGACGAGCTGCCGCGGCCGGACTCCAGCCTGGAGGCCCTGGCCGCGCTGCCCACCGTGTACGGCAGCCCCACCTGCACGGCCGGCAACGCCCCCGGGCTGGACGCCGGCGCGGCCGGCCTGGCGCTGGCCACCCGGGCCCGCGCCGGGGCGCTCGGGCTGCCCGTGCTGGCCCGGCTGGTGGGGGTGTTCTCGACGGCCGAGGCGCCGCGCCAGATCGCCAGCGTGCCGGCGGCCGCCATCCGCAAGGCGCTCGCGCGGGCCGGCTGGAAGCTCGCGGATCTGAGGCGCATCGAGATCAACGAGGCCTTCGCCGCCATGCCGCTGGTGTCGACCAAGCTGCTGGCCGAGGGGGACGGGGCCGATCTCGAGGAGCTGCGCGCGCGGGTCAACGTGAACGGCGGCGCCATCGCCATCGGCCACCCCATCGGCGCCAGCGGGGCCCGCATCCTGGGGAGCCTGGTGCTGGAGCTGCGCCGCCTGGGCGGTGGGCGCGGGGCCGCGGCCATCTGCGGGGGACTGGCCCAGGGCGACTGCGCCCTGGTCGAGGTGGAGTGAGGAGACGCCCGTGAAGATCGCCGTGGTGGGCGGGGGCAGCACCTACACGCCCGAGCTCATGGAGGGCCTCCTCCAGGCCGCCGCCGGGCTGCGGCTCACCTGCGTGTCCCTCATGGACATCGACGCCGAGCGCCTGGCGGTGGTGGCCGGGTTCTGCGAGCGCATGCGCGCCCACGCCGGGGTCGCGCTCCGCCTGGAGGCCTCCGGCTCGCTCGACGCGAGCCTGGACGGCGCGGACTTCGTGCTCACCCAGGTGCGGGTGGGGGGCCAGCGCGGCCGGCACCTGGACACCCGCCTGGGGCTGGACCACGGGCTCATCGGCCAGGAGACCACCGGGGTGGGCGGCTTCGCCAAGGCGCTGCGCACGGTGCCGGTCATGCTGGAGGTGTGCGGCCGCATGCAGGTCCGCTGCCCGGACGCCTGGCTGGTCAACTTCACCAACCCCTCGGGGCTGGTGACCGAGGCGCTGCTGAAGCACGGGCGCGAGCGGGTGATCGGGCTGTGCAACATCCCCATCAACCTGCGCATGGACATCGCCAGGCTCCTGGGGGTGGAGCCCGCGCGGGTGCAGCTCGACTACCTGGGCTTGAACCACCTGAGCTGGGTGCGCCGGGTGCTGGTCGACGGGCAGGACGTGCTGCCCCGGGCCCTCGAGCAGTTCGCGGGCGCGGGGCGGCCGGCCAACATCCCCGAGGAGCTGGACTACCCGCCGGAGTTCGTGCGGGCGCTGGGGCTGCTGCCCTCCTCGTACCTGCGCTACTACTACCTGCCGCGCCGGGCGCTGGCGGAGCTGCTGGCCCGCCCCAGGAGCCGGGCCGAGGAGGTCATGCAGGTGGAGGCGGAGCTGCTGGCCACCTACCGCGATCCCTCCCAGCACGCGAAGCCCGCCGCCCTGGAGAAGCGCGGCGGGGCCTACTACAGCCGGGCCGCGGTGGAGCTGGTGCAGGCCCTGGCCGGCGATCGGGGCGAGCGGCACGTGCTCAACGTGCGCAACGCCGGCGCGCTCGCCTGCCTGCCGCCCGAGGTGGTGGTCGAGCTCGAGTGCCGCGTGGACGCCCGCGGCGCGACCCCCCTGCCCGTGGCCGCGCCGGGGCCGGAGATCCGGGGGCTGCTGCAGCACGTGAAGGCCTACGAGGAGCTGGCCGTCGAGGCCGCCGTGCGGGGCAGCCGCCGGCAGGCCATCCTGGCCCTGACCAACCACCCCCTGGTGGGGGACGCCGAGCTGGCGGTGCAGCTCGCGGACGAGATCGCCCGGGTGCACGGGCTGCCCTGGCGGGAGGCTTGAGATGCTGAGCGTCAACGAGCGGCTGGGCTTCGGGCCCCGGGAGAAGCTGTTGGTCATCAACGCCGACGACGCCGGCATGTGCTGCGCGGTCAACCAGGGCGTCGAGCGGGCCATGTCGGAGGGCCTGGTGACCTCCTGCACCGTGATGGCCCCCTGCCCCTGGTTCGACGACTTCGCCGCCCGGGCCCGGCGCAACCCGCGCATCAAGCTGGGCGTGCACCTGACCACGACCAGCGAGTGGCAGCACTACCGCTGGGGGCCGGTCAGCCCGCGCGAGAAGGTGCCCTCGCTGCTGGACGAGCACGGCTACCTGCACGCGAGCATGGAGCAGTTCCTGGAGCGCATGCGGCTGGACGAGATGGAGATCGAGCTGCGCGCCCAGATCGAGCGGGTGCTCGGGGCCGGGCTGCGACCCACCCACCTCGACTCGCACATGGGCATCTACCACTTCCGCGAGGAGACCAACGAGCTGGCCCTGCGCCTGGCCGAGGAGTACCACCTGTGCCTGCGAGAGGCCATCTCCGAGCGGGTGGAGCGGCTCCAGGCGCGCGGCCTGTGCGTGGTCGACCGCATGGTGTTCGACACCCACGACATCCCGCTCGAGGCGCGCCGCGCCTTCTACACGGAGTTCTTCGGCCTGGTCGCCCCCGGGGTGACCGAGCTCATCACCCACCCGGCCGAGCCCAGCGAGGAGCTGCGGGCCATCGGCGGCATGTGGCAGCGGCGCGGCTTCGACCTCGAGTTCTTCACCAACCCGGAGACCGCCGAGCTCATCGCCTCGCACGGCATCCGGCTGGTGGGCTACGACCAGCTCCAGGCCGCCAGCGCCGCGGCCCTCGGCTGGGACCATCGATGACGCTGCCCGGGTGGGAGGACCTGCTCCGCGGGCTGTGGCGCCTGCCCGTGTGGGGGCCGCTGGCCGCCGGGCTCGAGCGGTTCGGGCGGGGGCGCCTGCCGCGCCTCGAGGTCCCGCCCGTCCCGCCGGGTGGGCCGCGGCCGCTGGACGCGCTGAGGGACGGCCCGGGCGAAGGCGGGCTGGTCGCGGGCGCGGCGGTCGAGGACATCACCCCGCCGCTCGGCTGCCGGCTGGCAGGGTTCGGCTTCGAGCGGCGGGCCACCGCGGTGCGCGACCCGCTGTGCGCCCGGGCCCTGGTGCTGTCCTCGGGCGGCACCCCCTTCGCGCTGGTGGCGCTCGATCTGATCGGCCTGTCCGCGGTCCGCACCGCCCGGCTCAAGGCCCTGCTGACGGCGCGCCACCCGGACCACGTGTGGCTCGTCTCCACCCACAACCACCAGGCTCCGGACACGCTGGGCCTGTGGGGGCCCGGGCTGTTGGGGGTCTTCCCCTGCCGCAGCGGCCTCGAGCTCGACTACCTGCGGCTGGTGGAGGAGCGGGTGCTCGCGGCCGTGGAGCGCGCGGTGGCCGCGGCCCGGCCGGCGCGCCTGCTGCTCGCCAGCGGGCCGTTCGACGCCGAGGGGCGCTGGGTGCACAACGAGCGCAGCCCGCTGCTCGATCGCGAGCTCCGGCTGCTGCAGCTCGTGGATTCCTCCGGCGGTGCCATCGCCACGCTGGCGCAGCACGCCTGCCACCCCGAGACCCTGTGGAGCGACGGCACCCGGGTGAGCGCCGACTTCTGCGGCGTGGTCTGTCGGCGCCTGGAGGCGGAGCTGGGCGGGGTGGGGCTGTACCTCAACGGCGCGCTGGGCGCCATGGTCTCGGCCGCGGTGGGCCACGCCACGCCGGCGGCCGAGCGCGAGGGCCTGCTCGAGGGGCTGGGCGAGGCCCTCGGCCGGGCCGCGCTCGCCCTGGCCGCCGAGGCCCGCCGCGCGGGCCCGCGGCCGGCCGAGCTCGTCGTGCGCCGGGCGGAGGTGAAGCTCCCGGCCGACGAGAGCCGCCTGTTCCGCATGTTGCTCGCTCTCGGTGTCGTGGAGCAGCGCCCGAGCGCCGACGGCATCCGCACCGAGGTGAGCTTCGCCCGGCTGGGGCCGGCCAGCCTGCTCGGGCTCCCGGGCGAGCCGGCGCCGGCCCTGGGGCTCGGGCTGGTCGCGCGGCTGCCGGGCGCCCCGCGCTTCCTGCTCGGCCTGTGCAACGACGAGCTCGGGTACCTGCTGCCGCCCGAGTTCTTCGCCGACCGGGCCTACGCCTACGAGCAGACCATGAGCCCGGGGCCGAGCACGGCCGCGGCGCTCGGCGAGGCCGTCGAGCGGCTGGTGCGGGTTCGGAGTTGAGCCCGGCCGAGGGTTGGGGATACGATGGCGGCGTCCAGGCGGTACGAACCATGAGCACGAGGAGGGCCCCGTGAAGCGCGCGTGTACCACGAGCATCGGGCGTGCGAGCCTGCTGGCGGTCCTGGCCGGGCTGTGCCTGGCGCCGATCGCCAGGGCCGAGGAGGGGGAGGGCGACCCCTCCAGCGCGGAGGCCGCGCCGGCGGCGGAGGAGGAGCCGAACGGCTACAAGGCCTTCATCGACAAGTGGGTCGATCGGGTGTCGAACCTCGATCTGTACGGCCTGAGCGCCCAGCTCCCCCAGGGGGTGTTCAGCTTCAAGATCGAGTGGAACATGCGCCGGGCGGTGGGCCGCTTCAACAACCACCGCAAGCGCACCGCCATGGTGGCGCCGATCACCTTCGGCGATCCGGAGAACCCCACCCTGGCCCTCGATCTCGGCGCCTCGGGCGAGGGCGGCGGCATCACCATGCAGTTCTCCTATGGCCTGACCGACCCGCTCGACTTCTACGTCGAGGTGCCGCTGCAGTACATGCACGTGGAGCTGCGCCCCAAGCTGACCCGCCTGGATCCCACGGCCGCCCTGCTCATCAACTCCTACATGGCCGGGGGCGGCTACCCGCAGAGCCAGGCCGAGTGGTTCGACGCCAGCGGCCACGTGCTGCCCGAGCACGCCAACGAGGCCGCGGCCTGGTTCATGGGCTACCTGCCCCGCCTGGGGCGTCCGACCATGATCGATCCGCAGGTGAGCGACCTGGAGACCAAGGGCCCGGGCAAGGTGTACGACTCGGACGGGGTGGTGCTGTCCGATATCAACCTGGGCTTCTCCTGGAACTACCTGCGCAACGAGCGCTGGAGCGGCTCGTTCACCGGCCGGGTGTACCTGCCCACCGGGCACATCGGCGACCCGAACAACTCTCTCACCCTGGGCACCGGCCCGGATCTCGACGCGGGGGTGGGCTCGTTCGGCATGGGCTTCACCAAGAACTTCGACGTGCGCGTGTTCAAGCACTCCTACTGGATCGACATCGTGCTGAGCGCGGAGTTCGGCGCCGCCTACCGCTTCAAGCAGACGCGGCGCTACCCGGACTTCCCCGAGCCCACCCCGGATGGCAACCGGCTGCTCGACATGCTCGACCCCGATCGCGCCTACTTCCCGGACATGCACGATCTCTCGGGCGGGAGCTACGACTACACCCCGGGCTTCGGCTGCAGCGCCCAGGTGGGCCTGGGCATCGCCTTCCTGCTGTTCGACTTCGGCGCGGCGGTGGGCTACTCCTTCAGCCAGGAGCCCGAGCTCAAGGCCGACTGGCGCTTCGAGCAGATGGTCAAGGCGCTGGAGATGCAGGCCGCGGGCCACTACGAGATCATGCGCCTCTCGGCCGGGGTGAACCTGTTCCCCATCTACGTGCCGCTGCACCTGCGCTACCAGTACGAGAGGAACATCGGCGGGCGGAACACGCTCATCTTCGATCACAACCACTGGTTCACCGTGCAGGGCTACCTCCCGACCTTCTGAGGAGCGCACGCCATGAACACGCGAATCATCAGCCTGCTCTCGATCCTGTGGCTGGCGCCGGCCGCCCTGCTCGCCCAGGAGGCGCAGCCACCCGGCGAGCCCGCCCCGCTGGCGCTGGCCGCGGACGACAAGGCGGTCATCGAGTTCCAGATCGGCGCCGACGTGATGGCCGGCTTCGGGCTCGGGGACGCCGAGCTGGTGGCCGGGGTGAACGCCATGTTCCTCTACCCGGTGCTCGACTGGCTCAACGTGGGCATCCGCCCCAGCCTGCACTACATCCTGCCCGAGACCTCGCCCTACGACGTGACCTGGATGCACGCGGACGTGGCCCTGGGTTTCGACTTCCTCGAGGACCCGGTGCGGGTGTACGGGCTGCTCGCGGGCGGCTACGCGTTCGCCAACAACACGGACACCTACGTGGCCCTGGCGCACGGCGGGTCCGGCCTGGCGGCCGTCGGGGTGGCCTGGCGCTCGGAGTCGAACTGGGGCGTGTTCGCCGAGCTCGGGTTCCGGGTCGGCCAGGCCAGCCACGACAAGACCCGCTGCAGCCTGGACGACGCCGGCGAGCCCATCATGGACGAGGACTCGCTCACCTGCGTGCGCGAGACGTACACGAACACCTTCGAGCTGTACGCCTTCACAGTGAACTTCGGCATCACCATCAGCCCGTGACGCCGACGACGCTCAGCCTGGTCGATCTCGACCAGCCCAGCGATGGCTACCGGCGTTTCATCGCCTGCTGGGTGCTCGCGCGCCCCGGGCTCGGCCTGGTGGTGGACCCCGGCCCGACCCGCACCATCCCGCAGCTCGTCGAGCGGCTGCGGGCGCTGGGCGTGGAGCGGCTGGACCTCGTGCTGCTGACCCACATCCACCTGGACCACGGCGGCGGCACGGCCGCGCTGCTCGAGGCGTTCCCCGGGGCCAGGGTGTTCTGCCACGCGGGTGGGGTGAGGCACCTGCAGGCGCCCGAGCAGCTGTGGCAGGGCTCGCTCCGCGCGATCGGGGCGGTGGCCGAGATGTACGGGCCGCCCGGGCCCGTGGCGGCCGGGCGGTTCGCCTCGGAGGCGGAGCTGCGGGCCCAGGGCGTGGAGGTCATCCCCACGCCCGGCCACGCCCCGCACCACCTGTCCTTCCGGGTGGGGGAGATCCTGTTCGCCGGCGAGGCGCTGGCGACCCGCATGCAGCTGTCGAACGGCCGCGAGTACCTCCGGCCGGCCACCCCGCCGCGGTTCGAGCTCGGGGTGTTCCTGTCCTCCCTCGAGCGGCTGGCCGCGCTCGCGCCGGCCCCGTCCAGGGTGGCGCTCGCCCACCACGGGGAGGTGGGGGATCTGCGCGCGCTCGCGGCCCGCGCCCGGGCGCAGCTCGCCGTGTGGGTGGAGGTCTGCCGGCGGCAGCGCGCCGCGCGGCCGTCCGCGCCCGAGCCCGAGCTGGTCGAGGCCATCTTCCGGCGCCTGCTGGCGGAGGACCCGGCCTTCGGCCAGGACGCCTTCCAGGGCCTGCCCGCGGACATCCAGACCCGCGAGGAGTTCTACGTGAAGAACAGCCTGCGCGGCCTGCTCGGCTACCTGGCCCTCCAGCCCTGAGCCCGCGGCGGCGCCTCCGCCGGAAATCTTTTTCCGCTTCTTGACCATCCGCTGACAACCCGGCCCGCGCGCCCGGCTAGCCTGGGCTCGTGGGCGCCACCCCAGCGCGCCCCGAGGAGGAACCCATGGGTGCACGGTGGATCGCGCTGCTGCTTCTGGGCCTGGCCGGAGCGGGCTGCGTCACGGGCGGGCAGCCCGGGGTGCCGCAGGTGTTCGTGCAGCTCAACGACGGGCAGGTGGTGGCGGGCGCGCTCGACACCTCGGCCTTCACCCTGAAGACCCAGCTCGGCGCGCTCGAGTTCGCCGCGGAGGACGCGGGCGAGATCGGCCCGCTCGAGGGCGGGGACCTGCAGGAGTCGGGCAGCCTGATCCGCCTGTGGCTGCGGGACGGCAGCGAGTTCGTGGGCGACTGGCAGAAACCGATCGTGCGCGTGACGCTCGAGGTGGGCGGCGCGCAGGTGCCGGTCGACGTGCCCATCCAGAAGCTGGCCCGGCTGCGGTTCCGCGGCCAGGCGGTCGGCCTCGAGCGGCCGGCCTTCCGGGTGCTGACCCACAGCGGCGACGACTTCTACGTGGACGCGGAGCAGAGCCGGGTGCGGCTCAAGGGCGAGATGGGCACGCTCGAGCCCTTCCTGGCGGAGATCGTGTCGCTCGAGCGCCGCTCCCCGGGCAAGAACGACTGGCGCCTGGTGCTGAAGAACGGCTGCGTGCTGCACGCCGCGGTGGAGCCGGACGGGGTGGACCTGCGACCCATGCTCGGCCCGGAGCGCATCCAGGTGGCCTGGTCGGAGGTTCAGCGCCTCGAGCTGGCCTCGACCGCGCCCCTGGCCCAGGCCGTCCAGGGCCTGGACGGCAGCTACTTCGACAACGGTGCCCAGCGCCTGCACAAGCAGTCCGAGGCCAGCTCCTGGCGTTGATCCCGGCCCCCGCCGGTGGTACCTCTGGGGCATCTCGAATCCCGGAGGTGGCCGATGCGGTCTATGCGGAGCGTGCTGCTGGCGGGCGTGGCGGGGCTGTTGCTGGCGGGCGTGGCCTGGGCCCAGGACCCGGGCAAGCAGCTCGTGGACAAGGCCGAGAAGGACTGCCTGAAGAATAAGGGCGACGGCTGCCTGACGGTCGCGGCGGCCCTCAGCCTGGGCCAGGGCGAGCGGGCCAAGGACGAGGCCAAGGCGCTCGACTTCTACCAGAAGGCCTGCGACCTCAAGAAGGGCAAGGGCTGCCTGATGGTGGCCGTGGCCCACGAGGAGGGCGCGGGCCGCCCCAAGGACCAGGCCAGGGCCGAGGCGCTCTACCAGAAGGGCTGCGGTCTCGGGGAGTCGCTGGGCTGCGACAAGCTGGGGATGATCTACGGCGCGCCCGACGCGCCGGTGTTCGACGGGCCCAAGGCCATCCAGTGGTTCGAGAAGAGCTGCAAGCTCAAGAGCGAGAACGGGTGCTTCATGCTGGGGCTGATGTTGACCGAGAACCCCAAGGTCAGCCCGGACCCGAAGCGCGGCGCCGCGGCCTACGCCAAGGCCTGCGAGCTGGGCTCGCACATGGCCTGCACCAACCTGGGCGCCATGCAACTCAACGGCCAGGGCGTGCCCAAGGACGAGGCCCAGGCGCTGAAGTCCCTGGGGCGGGCCTGCGAGCTGAACAGCCCGAACGGCTGCGGCATGCTGGGGCTCTGCCACGCGCAGGGCCGCGGGGTCCCGGCGGACCTGGCCAAGGGCAAGGTGTTCCTGCTCAAGGGCTGCGGGCTCGGCTTCAAGCCCGCCTGCCAGATGGCCGAGTCGATCAAGTAGGGGCGCTCACTCCACCGTCACGCTCTTGGCCAGGTTCCTCGGCTGATCCACGTCCGTCCCGTGGAAGTCGGCGATGTGGTACGCCAGCAGCTGCATGGGCAGCACGTTCACCATGGGCGCCACGCTGGGCAGCGCACGGGGCACGTGGATCTGGTGCTGCGCCAGCGCGCCGAGCTGCTCGTCGCCCGCCTGGCCGATGGCGATCACCTGCCCCTCCCGGGCGCGCACCTCGGCCAGGTTGGAGAGCATCTTCTCGTAGGACTCGCCCTGGCAGGCGACCGCCACCACCGCCACGTGCTCGTCGATGAGCGCGATGGGCCCGTGCTTCATCTCGCCGGCCGGGTAGCCCTCGGCGTGGATGTACGAGATCTCCTTGAGCTTGAGCGCGCCCTCCAGCGCGATGGGGTAGTTCGCGCCCCGGGCGATGTACAGGAAGTCGCGCGTCTGGGCGTAGGCGCGGGCCACGGCCTCGATGCGCGCCTCGTCTCGCAGCACGGCCTCCAGCAGCTCGGGGGCGCCGGCCAGCGCCTCGAGCTGGCGGCCGGCCTCCTCGGGCGAGAGCTTGCGCCGGGCGCGGCCGAGCCGCACCGCCAGCAGGAACAGGGCGCCGATCTGGGTGACGAAGGCCTTGGTGGACGCCACCCCGATCTCCGGCCCGGCGTGGGTGTACAGCACCCCGTCCGCCGCGCGCGGGATGCTCGCGTCGACCGCGTTGCACACCGCCAGCGTGCGCGCCCCCAGGCGCTTGGCCTCGCGCAGCGCGGCCAGCGTGTCGGCCGTCTCGCCCGACTGCGAGATGGCCACCAGCAGATCGCCCTTGCCCACGACCGGCCGGCGGTAGCGGAACTCGGAGGCCAGATCCACCTCCACCGGCAGCCGGGCGAACCACTCGATCAGGAACTTGGCCACCAGGCCGGCGTGGTAGGAGGTGCCGCAGGCGGCGATCACCACCCGGCCGAGCGCCTTCAACTCCGCGGCCTCGAACCTCAGGTCGTCGAGGCGCACGTCCGCGCGCCCGTGCAGGATGCGGCCGGTGAGGGTGTCCGCGAGCGCCCGGGGCTGCTCGTGGATCTCCTTGTGCATGAAGTGCTTGTGCCCGCCCTTCTCGGCCATGAGCGGGCTCCAGTCGATCCGGCGGGTGGGACGCGCGACCGGCTCGCCCGCGAGCGTGCGGATCTCCACCCGCGCCGCGGTCAACACGGCCAGGTCGCCGTCCTCCAGGAAGACGAAGTCGCGCGTGTGGCCGAGCAGCGCGGGGATGTCGGAGGCCACCAGGTTCTCGCCCCGGCCGAGGCCGAGGACCAGCGGGGAGGAGCTGCGCGCCACCACGATGCGGTCCGGCTCCCGGCGGGAGAGGACCGCCAGCGCGTAGGTCCCGCGCACCCTGGCCAGCGCGCGGGCCACCGCCTGCTCGAGCGGGCGCCGGCCGAGCTCTTCGTCGATCAGGTGGGCGAACACCTCGGTGTCGGTCTGGCTGGTGAAGCGCCGGCCCTTCTTCTCCAGGGCGCGCCGCAGCTCGGCGTGATTCTCCAGGATGCCGTTGTGGACCAGCACCACGTCGCCCGAGGCGTGCGGGTGGGCGTTCTGCTCGCTGGGGGGGCCGTGGGTGGCCCAGCGGGTGTGGCCGATACCGAGCGTGCCCGGCAATTGCCGGCCCTCGAGCAGCCCCGCGAGCCTGGCGAGCTTGCCCGGGGAGCGCAGGATGCGGATGTCCGCGCCGTCATGCACGGCCAGGCCGGCCGAGTCGTAGCCGCGGTACTCGAGCCTGGACAGCCCCTCCATCAGGATGGGCGTCGCCTCGCGGGGTCCTGCGTAGCCGACGATGCCGCACATCGCTCCCACCTCCACGGTGCCCCTGGGCGAGGACGGCACCGCCTGCGCGCGAGTGTATACCTTTTTGTCCTGCGTGGAAGTCGGGCGAGGGCGGGAGGCGGGCGAGCTGGACCGGGCTCAGTAGCCCGGGTTGAAGTGCTCCCAGCCCGGGGGCGGGTTGGAGTAGTCGTCGTACCGGGGGGGCGGGTAGTAGGGCTCGGGCGGGTAGTCGGGGTAGCAGAAGGCCCCCAGCCCCAGGTTGCACAGCCCCCGGCGGTCGTCGTAGCGCAGCCCCAGGCGCGCGGCCGGGCTGCCCCAGTTCTCGCGGGTGAAGCTGGTCTCGCTGACCGGCGAGTAGCGCCGCTCCCCGAACTCGGTGCCCAGGTTGCGGGCGCTGCCGCGGTAGTAGCCGTCGTCGCCGTAGCCGCCCATGGACTTGGCCGCGCCCGCGGCCGGGGCCTCGGCGGCGGCGTCCCAGTCGCCCGGGCGGCCGCGCTCCTCCATCACGTACGGGGGGCGGGGGCGAGGGCGGGGCTGGGGCCGCACGTACTCGGGGAAGATGGCCACGCCGACCACCCCCACCTTCCAGGGGGTGCCCATGCGCGCGGTGTACGAGTCGGGCACGGTGGTGAAGCGGAACGAGGCCACGTCCGCCCGGTTCAGGCGGAAGCCGTCCACGTCGATGAACGAGTAGGCCGGGATCACGTAGCCCCGCTTGTGGAGCTGGGCGTCGCGGCCGTCGATGGCGTCCCGGCCGTCCACGGAGATGACCGCCTCCACCCGCCGCCAGGAGCGGTTGTGGACCCGGATGACGTAGCGCTCGCCGATGCGCCCCTCCGCGTAGGCCTGTCCCGAGAGCCAGCCCACCGGCACCGGCGCCCCGCCGACCAGCAGCTCGACGGAGTACTCGCCCGTGGAGGGCGAGCCCGAGAACCAGATGTCCGCCCCGGCGTCCGCCGGGAGCAGCAGGCTGGTCACCAGCAGGGCGGAGGAAGCAAGCAACGCATTGATCTTCATGGGAAAACCTCCCGTTCAGGCACGTTACGAAGGATACCGACGTCCCAGGGGGCGCCAGGATCTATCCCGCCGCACGGCCAGGGCCTCGCCCCATGATACCCCTGTCCGGGGGGCGGTTCCATCGGCCCAGGGCTCCATGGTAGCATGCCTCCGGCGCGCCTCCCGATGGGGGCCGGAAGGGACGGTCGTCGATGTCGCAGGACATGGAGAGCTTCCGGGAGCAGGTGCTCAAGCTGACCCAGGTGGGCATCGCGCTGACCGCCGTGCACGAGCTCGACCAGCTCCTCGAGATGATCGTGCGCGAGGCGCGGGCCTTCACCTCCGCGGACGCGGGCTCGCTGTACCTGCGGGAGGGCGACAGCCTGCGCTTCGCGGTCTCGCAGAACGAGACCCTCTCCCGCCGGCTGGGGCCCGACGGCGAGGACGAGCTGTTCTCCCCCTTCACCCTGCCCATCACCGAGCACAGCATCGCCGGCTACGTGGCGGTGACCCGCAAGAACCTGAACATCCCGGACGCCTACTCCATCCCGCGCGAGGCGCCCTACGGCTTCAACACCTCCTTCGACGAGCGCAACGACTACCGCACCCGCTCCATCCTGACGGTCCCCATGCTGGACCACCGCGGGCAGGTGCTGGGGGTGCTGCAGCTCATCAACGCCACCGTGACGGGCCAGGTCGTGCCCTTCGAGCCCGAGCGCGAGGACCTGGTGCGCTCGCTCGCCTCCCAGGCGGCCGTGGCCGTCAACAACGCGCGGCTGACCTCAGAGATCAAGCGCATCCACCTGGACACCATCTACCGCCTGGCCATGGCGGCCGAGTACAAGGACAAGGACACCGCCCAGCACGTCCGCCGGGTGAGCAATTACTCGGCCAGCCTGGCCCGCCGGCTGGGCTGGGGCGCGGCGGACGTGGAGCTGATGTTGTACGCCTCGCCCATGCACGACGTGGGCAAGATCGGCATCGCCGACGCCATCCTCTTGAAGCCCGGCCGGCTGACGCCCGAGGAGCGCGAGGCCATGCAGCACCACACCACCATCGGCAGCCGCATCCTGGCGGGCTCGGAGTCCCCGGTGCTGCAGATGAGCGAGCTGGTAGCCTGGACGCACCACGAGAAGTGGGACGGCAGCGGCTACCCGCGCGGACTCAAGGGCAAGGACATCCCCCAGGCGGGCCGCATCGTGGCGGTGGCCGACGTGTTCGACGCCCTCATCTCGAAGCGGGTGTACAAGGGCGCGCTGGGGGTGGAGGAGACCCTCGGCATCCTGCGCCAGGACGCGGGCAAGCACTTCGATCCCGAGGCCGTGGAGGCCTTCGCCGCGGGCATGGACGAGGTCCTGGCCATCCGCGATCGCTACCGGGACGAGGAGCAGGCGGCCAAGTCCGAGTGCGCCCCCGCCCCCGGCAAGCCCGCCGGGGCCTCGCCCGGCGGCTCTCCGATCGGCCAGGGGACCGGCCAGGGAGCGTGAGATGCCCTATGCCATCCTGGCCGTGATCGTGCTGTGCCTGGGGGTGCTGCTGGCGGCGGTCGGTCCGCGCGTGCTCGGCCCGCGCGCCACGGGCGAGCGCGCCCCCCGGGGGGATCTGGCCGCGCAGGAGGCTGCGACCATGGCCGAGGTGGCGAGGACCCTCAGCCGCGAGGAGCTGGCCCAGCGCCTGAAGGCGCTGTCCGCCAGCCCCGACCCGGTGCTGCAGAACGAGCGCGGGGCCATGTGCTACCGCGCGGCGGCGCCGCCCACCACGGCCGACTACGTCTGCCCGAAGTGCGGCCAGCGCACCCACCACAAGAACGATCGCGCCACCGCGCGCCTGGTCCTGCGCGAGCTCCCGGCCATGCGTGGCCTGGTGAAGGCGCTGCCCGGCCTGGACGCGCGCCTGGACGAGTCCCAGTTCTGCAAGCAGTGCAGCCCCGGCGTGGAGGCACCCCAGGCCGTGCTGGTGCTGCGCTTCCCGGGCGTGCCCGACGAGCACCGCGTGGCGGGGGTCTCGACCGCCGACCTCCGGCTGCTCCAGGAGTTCTTGGCCGGCGAGAAGGTCCACAAGGGCGAGCGCGACTCGGAGTCCGCGCTCAAGGCCCACGCCGGTCGGCTCGAGGAGCTGCTGGGGCTGCGGACCGTGGCCCGCTGAGCCCTCCACCCGCCCCCGGCCGTCTCAGGGGACGGCTGCGCAGTCCGCCTGGCCGAGCAGCAGGACCAGCTCGTCCGTCTCCTGGCACAGCGCCAGCGCGTCCTGGACCCCGTTCGGCTCCTGATCCGTGGCGAGCAGGCCCGCCGGCCGGCCGCCGACCGGGAAGAGCCGTGGGGCGGCGAAGGTGCCGTCCCCGCGCCCGCTCGCGCCCTGGCCTGGGAGCAGCGCGATCGCGCCCTCGCCGCCGCAGGCCACCAGCAGATCGAGGATGTCGTCGGCGTCCAGATCGACCGCGCGCACGGCCAGGGGCTCGGCGCAGGCGGCCACCGGCGCGGCCGCGGCGAAGGTGCCGTCCCCGCGCCCGCCCGCCCCGCCGCCGAGCAGCACCGACAGGGTCCCGGCGCCGGCGTTCGCCACGGCCAGGTCGGTGATGTGGTCGCGGTCGAAGTCGCCGGGCGCGAGCGCGACCGGCCCGTCGCCCACCGGGTAGCGCTGCGCCACGGAGAAGCTGCCGTTCGGCCGGCCGTCGTCGCCGTCGCCGAGCAGCACCACCACCTGGTCGCCGGCCTGATCCACGACCAGCAGATCGAGGATGGCGTCGGCGTTCACGTCCGCGGCCGCCAGCGCCCGGGGCTCGCCGCCCAGGTCGTAGGCGACCGGGACCGCGAACGCGCCCGTGCCCCGGGCGTCCGCCCCGAGCCCGAGCAGCACCGAGACGGTGCCGGCCGCGGTGTCCGCGGTGGCCAGATCCGGGATGCGGTCCCCGTCGAGGTCGGCCGCCACCAGGTCGCTCACCCCGGCGCCCGCCGCGGCCAGGCCCTCCAGGGAGAATGCCCGGGTGGGCCTGCCGTTCGCGCCCGCGCCGCGCAGGATCTGCACCTGGCCCGAGCCCGGCAGGGCCACCGCCAGGTCCGGGATGCCGTCGAAGGCGAAGTCGGCCGCGGCCAGGGCCGAGGCCGGCCCGGGCAGCTCGAGATCGAGCGGCGCCCCGAGCGCGTCCTCGCCCGGATCGCCGGGCCTCACGCCGAAGCGCACGTGGAGGTGCCGGCCGCTGCCGGCCAGGGCCACGTCCGGGCGGCCGTCGAGGTCGAGATCGGCCGAGAGCCCGGCGGAGGGCTCCTCGGGCAGCGGCAGGCCGGGCAGGGGCTGGAGCGCTCCGCTCGGCCTGGCGCCGGCGCCCAGGCCACGGAAGACGAACAGGGAGCCCGCGACCGTGTCGTTCGCCGCGAGGTCGAGCAGGCCGTCGCCGTCGAAGTCGTCGACGGCGACACCTTCGGGGCCGCCCACGGCCGGATCTTCGCTGAGGGAGAGCGTCACGGCGTTCGCCAGGAATCCGTTGCCGTACCCGCTCGCGCCCAGGCCGCGAAACACGCTCAGGCCGTGGGACTGGGCGTCGGCGGTGATCACGTCCGCCAGGTGATCGCGGTCGAGATCCGCGATCTGGACGCCGAACGGGTACGAGCCGCCGACCGGGAGCAAGGTGTGCTGCAGGAAGGTCGCGGTGCCGATACCGCCGCTGCCCTGACCCGTGAGGATCTGGAGCTCGGCGTCCGCGTCGAGCGCCACGGCCAGGTCGGGGATGGCGTCCGCGTCCAGGTCCGCCACCGCGGTCCCGCGCGGAAAGCTGTGCAGCGCGACGCGCGTGGCGGGTGCCCGGAAGGTCCCGTCGCCGCGGCCGTCCTGCCCCTGCCCGTGGTACACGTGCAGCCGCGACTCGTCCCAGTCGCTCGCGACCAGGTCGAGGATCCCGTCGGCGTCGAGGTCGGCGGCCGTGACCCAGCCGGCGTGGAAGTCCGCGGCCGGGTGCTCCACCGGCGCGAAGGTTCCGTCCCCACGGCCGCCCTGGCCGTTGCCGCGCAGGACGCCGATGGACTCGGAGAAGTCCACCGAGCCCCGGCAAGCCACCACCAGGTCGAGGATCCCGTCCGCATCCAAATCGGCCGCGGAGAGGTGCTTGGGCGCGGGGCCGACCGGGTGGCTGGTCGGCGGACCGAAGGTCCCGTCGCCCCGGCCCGCGGCGCCGCCTCCCAGCAGCACGCTCACGTCGCCGGAGTACCGGTTGGCCGTGGCCAGGTCGGAGACGCCGTCGGCGTTGAAGTCGGCTATCACCAGCCACTCCGGGAGGTCGCCGCAGGGGTACTCGACCGCGGCCCCGAAGGTGCCATCGCCGCGGCCCCCGCTGCCCTGGCCCAGGAGCACGTTCAGCGCGTCGGCGCGCCAGTTGACGGTGACCAGATCGGGGATGCCGTCCGCGTTGAAGTCGGCCGAGTCCGCGGTCAGGGCCTGGTCGCCGGCCGGGAACCGCGCGGGCGGGTCGAAGTCCGAGGAGGCGGCACAGCACTCGTCGGCCGATCCGTCGCAGTCCTGGTCCCGCCGGTCGCCGCAGATCTCCATGGCCGGAGATTCGGCCAGCAGCGTGTGTCGGCACTCGCCTTCCTCGGTGAGCGGGTCGAACTCCCAGCAGGAGTCCAGGGTGCAGGCGTCCGCGTCGTCGCACACCCGATCGGACTGGGCCAGGCACGCGCCCGCGGCGCAGCGCTCGTTGGTCGTGCAGTAGTGCTCGTCCTCGCAGCTCGCGCCATCCTCGGCCAGGACCGGCAGACACTGGTCGCCCGGCTCGTCACAGCGGAAGCGCACGACGCACGGCGGCAAGGCCTGCTCGCACGAGCGCAGCGTGGCGCCGCGGCACTCGCCCTCCTGGCACCGGTCGCCCTCGGTGCAGAAGAGGCCGTCGTCGCAGGCGAGCCCGTCCGCCGCCGCCGGGTGGGCGCAAGCTCCGGCCGAGCACAGGTCCAGGCTGCACACGTTGCCGTCGTCCGGGCAGGCGCTGCCGTCCGCCAGGGCCGTGGCCGCGCAGGCCCCCTGCTGGCAGCGGCCCTCGGTGCAGGGGTTGTCGTCGCCGTCCTGGCAGGCCGGGTTGCCCGCGACGGGCTCGTGCTGGCACAGGCCGCTCGCCAGGCAGGCGTCCTGGGTGCAGGCCCGGGCGTCGTCGCAGTCCGCGTCCAGCCCGCACTCGTCGGTGGCCCCGTCGCAGTCGTCGTCCAGCCCGTTGTTGACCACCTCGGCCGAGTAGGGCGGACAGAACAGGCTCTGGCCGAGGTCGCAGCCGGCGCAGACGGTGAGCAGCAGGCCCAGGGTGAGTGGCAGCCTCATGGACTCCTCCGTGGTGTTCGCGCATCGAGTGTACACCAGCCCTGCGCGGGCCACACGCGTCGCGCGGGGGCCCGCGCCCGGCGCCCTTGTCTGGCGAGGGTGTGGCTGGTACGCTCCTCGATCATGCGAAACCCTCGCTCGCTTGCGCTGCTCGCCCTGGTGCTGCTCGGCCTGCTCGGGCCCGGCCGGGCCGGGGCCGAGGAGCCAGCCCTGGCGGTCTTCAACTTCGGCTCGAAGGGCGGGGTGAGCGCCGACCAGGTGGACGCGCTCTCGGACGCCCTGGTCAACGAGCTCAAGGGCCTCGGTCACCTGCAGGTGCTCGGGCGCTCGACCATCCAGAGCATGCTCAAGCTGGAGGAGGACCGCCTGCGCGCGGCCGCCTGCGGCGAGGCCTCCTGCATGGCCGAGATCGGCGGGGCGCTGGGCGTGCGCTGGATCGTGGTGGGCAACGTCAGCCAGTTCGAGGGCGTCTACCTGCTCAACCTCCAGGTCCTGGACGCGGAGAAGGTGCTGGTGGCCGCGGGGGTGTCCACCCAGGTGGAGGGCGGGCTCGAGGACCTGCTGGCCGCCCTGCCGCGCTCCGCGCGCGAGCTGGTGCAGGCGGCGGCCGCGCCCATGGGGCTCGGGGACTGGACCCGGGAGCTGATCGACGAGGACCCCTGGTTCGAGCTGCAGGCGCACGCGGATCTGTTCGGCGGCATGTGGAGCGGGCGGCGGGCCGAGCTGAACGAGACGCTGGACGCGCGCGGCGACATGGACGGCGACCGGGCCGGGGTGGGGCTGCGCTTCGGCGTGCGCCTGGCCAGGCTCCACCTGGTGTTCGTCCAGATCGACTGGCTCCAGGAGCACTGGCGCTGGGGCTTCTGCCCGCTGTCCGCGCCCGCGCAGCCGGGCAGCCCGCACGTGCCGGTGACGGTGCCCTGCGACCCCAGCCTGCGCTGGCGGGCGGAGACCGACCTGAACATGATCCGCGCGCTGCTGGGCTACCGCTTCGCCTACCCGGTGCTGGACTGGCTACTGCCCTTCGCCGAGCTGGGCGTCGGGCTGCACTACTACCTGCCCTACGAGCGCACGCTGCGCGATCAGTCGCAGGACCCGCCCGCGGAGCGCAGCTTCGCCTTCCAGCCGGACGGCGGCCTGCGCCTGGCGCTGATGGTGGGGCTGGGCGCGCAGGTCATCCTGTACGACCCGCTGTTCCTGACCTTCTCCTACTTCTGGGACGCGCCCATCCAGGCGGCCAGCTCCTCGTCGGCCATGGTCGGGGTGGGGCTGCGGCTCTGAGGGGGGCTACTTCGCCTCGCGCTCGCGGACGGCGCGCAGGCGGTTCTCCGCCCGGGCCAGCTTCTCCTCGAGGTGGGCGTGGAGCTTCTCGTCGGTGGGCGAGGCGGCCGCCAGCTTCATGCGCGCCCGGTCGCGGGCCACCTCGGCGCGCACGCGGTCCACGTCCTCCGGCTTCTCGGCCGAGTCGACGAACACGGTCACCCCGCGGGTGTGCACCTCGGCGAAGCCGCCGCTGACCACCAGCCGCTCCTGGCGGCCGTCGATGGCGTAGCGCAGGATGCCGGGCCGGAGCTGGCTGACGAACAGCGCGTGGCCCGGCAGCACGCCGAACTCGCCCTCCAGGCCGGGCAGCAGCAGGGATTCCACCTCCCCCGAGAGCTCGGTCTCGAAGGGCGACAGGATCTCGACGTGGATGGTCTTGGCCAAGGCGCGCCTCGCCTTCTCAGGAGACCATCTTCTTGGCCCGCTGCTTGACGTCGTCGATGGTGCCGGCCATCCAGAAGGCCTGCTCGGGGAGATCGTCCAGGCCGCCCGAGAGGATCTCCTGGAAGCCGGCGATGGTGTCCTTCAGCTCCACGTACACCCCGGCCTTGTTGGTGAAGGCCTCGGCCACGTGGAAGGGCTGGGACAGGAAGCGCTGGATCTTGCGGGCCCGGGAGACGATCTGCTTGTCCTCGTCGCTCAGCTCGTCCATGCCCAGGATGGCGATGATGTCCTGCAGATCCTTGTAGCGCTGCAGCACGCGCTGCACCTCGCGCGCCACGCGGTAGTGCTCGTCGCCCACGATGCGCGGGTCGAGGATGCGGGAGGTCGAGTCGAGCGGATCGACGGCCGGGTAGATGCCCAGCTCGGCGATCTGCCGGGACAGCACCGTGGTCGCGTCCAGGTGGGCGAAGGTGGTGGCCGGGGCCGGGTCGGTGAGATCGTCGGCCGGCACGTAGATGGCCTGGACCGAGGTGATCGAGCCCTTGTTGGTGGAGGTGATGCGCTCCTGGAGCTCGCCCAGATCGGTGGACAGGGTGGGCTGGTAGCCCACGGCCGAGGGGATGCGGCCCAAGAGCGCGGAGACCTCGGAGCCCGCCTGGGTGAAGCGGAAGATGTTGTCGATGAACAGCAGCACGTCCTGGCCTTCCTCGTCGCGGAAGTACTCGGCCACGGTCAGCGCGGTCAGGCCCACGCGGGCGCGGGCGCCGGGCGGCTCGTTCATCTGGCCGTACACCAGGGCGGTCTTCTGGATGACGCCCGACTGCTTCATCTCCAGCCACAGCTCGTTGCCCTCGCGGGTGCGCTCGCCCACGCCGCCGAAGACCGAGAAGCCGCCGTGCTTGGTGGCCACGTTGTGGATGAGCTCCATGATGACGACGGTCTTGCCCACGCCGGCGCCGCCGAACAGGCCGATCTTGCCGCCCTTCATGTAGGGCTCGAGCAGGTCGATGACCTTGATGCCGGTCTCGAACGCCTCGATGTTCACGCTCTGGTCGAGGAAGGCGGGCGCCGGCCGGTGGATGGGGTACTGGACCTTGGTCGTCACCGGCCCGGCCTCGTCCACCGGGCGGCCGATCACGTCGATGATGCGCCCCAGGCACTCGCGGCCCACCGGCACCAGGATGGGCTGGCCGGTGTTCTTGACCAGCATGCCGCGCACCAGGCCGTCGGTCGAGTCCATGGAGACGCAGCGGGCCACGTTCTCGCCCAGGTGCTGGGCCACCTCGATGACCAGGTTGTCCGCCTCCTGGCTGATCGACGGGTTGGTCACCTTGAGGGCGGTGTAGACCTCGGGCACCCCGCCGGGCGGGAAGGCCACGTCCACCACGGGCCCGATGACCTGGACGATCTTGCCGTCGCTGTGCTTCTGCTGGGCGTTCGTCATGCGTGCTCCTTGAGGGCGCTCAGGCGCCGGCCCGGAGGGCCTCGGCGCCGGTCACGATCTCCATCAGCTCCTTGGTGATCGTCGCCTGGCGGGTCTTGTTGTAGTTCAGGGTGAGCCGGCTGATCATGTCGCGCGCGTTGGACGAGGCGTTGTCCATGGCGGTCATGCGCGCGCCGTGCTCACTGGCCACCGACTCCAGCAGGATCATGAACAGCTGGTTGGCCAGGTAGCGGCGGATCAGCCGGTCGAGCAGCACGGGCTTCTCGGGCTCGTACTGGTAGTCCACCAGGCTGCGCTGGTCGGCGGCCTGCTGGCCGACCGGCGGGTCGAGCGGCAGCAGGGTGCGGAACACCACCCGCTGCTGGATGGCCGAGCGGAACTCGTTGAACACCAGGGTGACCCGATCGAGCTCCCCGCGCACGAAGCGCTCGACCAGCTGCTCGGCCTGCTCCATGGCGCGGCGGTAGCTGGGCTTGTCGAGCAGCCCCTCGATGTTCTGCTCCACCCGGTACTTCTGCTTGGTCAGGTAGCTCAGCGCCTTGCGGCCCACGGTGACCAGGTGCACGCTGTCCAGCCGCTCGTGGCGGTCGAGCAGGTAGTGATCGAGGGTGTGCAGCACGTTGGCGTTGAACGAGCCGCACAGGCCGCGATCCGAGGTCAGCACGAACAGGAGCTCGTGCCTGGGCGGATCGCGCCGGGCCAGCAGCGGGTGATCGCTGATGTCCTTGTGCAGGGCCACCCTGGTGAGCGTGGCGTGCATCTCCCGGGCGAAGGGCCGCGCCAAGAGCACGGCCTCCTGGGCCTTGCGGAACTTGACCGCGGCCATCATCTTCATGGCCTTGGTGATCTGCTCGGTGTTCTTCACCGAGCCGATGCGCTTGCGGATGTGGCGGAGCGACGGCATCGCGGGCGGCTCCTCGGGCTCAGGCCGTGGCCACGAACACCTTGCGGAACGCCTCCAGCATGGCGTCGAGCTTCTCCTGGATGGCGTCCGACAGCACCCGCTTCTCGGCGATCTCGGCCAGCAGCTCGGGGTGCTTCTGCCGGCAGAAGCCCAGCATCTCGTCCATGTAGCGGCGCATCTGGCCGACCGGGTAGTCGCGCACCCAGTTCTTGCCGGCCGCGTCGGTGGAGGTGGCGGCGTAGATCTGCGCGACCTGCTCCTCGACCGGGACGGGCTTGTACTGGCCCTGCTTCAGCACCTCGAACAGGCGCTCGCCGCGGGCCAGCTGCTCCTGGGTGGACTTGTCGAGATCGGAGCCGAACTGGGCGAAGGCCTTCATCTCGCGGTACTGGGCCAGCTCCAGGCGCAGCGGGCCGGCCACGGCCTTCATGGCCTTGATCTGGGCGTTGCCGCCCACGCGGGAGACGCTCAGGCCGGTGTTGACCGCGGGCCGCTGGCCGGCGAAGAACAGGTCGGTCTCCAGGAAGATCTGGCCGTCGGTGATGGAGATGACGTTGGTCGGGATGTAGGCCGACAGGTCGCCGGCCTGGGTCTCGATGATGGGCAGCGCCGTGAGCGAGCCGCCGCCGCGCTTGTCCGACAGCTTGGCCGCGCGCTCGAGCAGGCGGCTGTGCAGGTAGAACACGTCGCCCGGGTAGGCCTCGCGGCCGGGCGGGCGGCGCAGGAGCAGCGACAGCTGGCGGTAGGCCACCGCGTGCTTGGACAGGTCGTCGTAGAAGATGACCGCGTGCATGCCGTTGTCGCGGAAGTACTCGCCCATGGTGGCGCCGGCGTACGGGGCGATGAACTGCAGCGTGGCCGGATCGGAGGCGCTGGCGTCCACCACGATGGTGTAGTCCATGGCGCCCTCGCGCCGCAGGCGGTCCACCACCTGGGCCACCGTGGACTGCTTCTGCCCGATGGCCACGTAGATGCAGAACACGCCCGACTTCTTCTGGTTGATGATGGTGTCCAGCGCGATGGCGGTCTTGCCCGTGCCGCGGTCGCCGATGATCAGCTCGCGCTGGCCCCGGCCGATGGGGATCATGGCGTCGATGGCCATCACCCCGGTCTGCAGCGGCTCCTTGACCGGCCCGCGGTGCACGATGCCGGGGGCCTTCAGCTCGATCACCCGGTACTCGTCGGTGGCGATCGGGCCCTTGCCGTCCAGCGGCACGCCCAGCGCGTTCACCACCCGGCCCGCCAGCGCCTTGCCCACCGGCACAGAGGCGATCTTGCCGGTGCGCTTGACCACGTCGCCTTCGCTGATCTTGTCGACCTCGCCCATGATGGCGATGCCGACGTTGTCCTCCTCGAGGTTCAGCACCAGGCCCTGCAGCCCGTGCGGCAGGTCGACCAGCTCGCCGGCCATGGCCTTCTCCAGGCCGTGCACGCGGGCGATGCCGTCGCCGACGCTCAGCACGGTCCCGGTCTCGGCCACCTCGACCCGCGACTGGTAGCCGGCGATCTCTTCCTTGATGATGCGGCTGATCTCTGCGGCTTTGATCTGCATCGTGTCCTCCGCCCGAACTCGGTTGCGGCCCGAGCCCGCCTCAGGCCTTGCGCCGGGCGAGCCGTTCCTTGAGGCGCTCGAGCTGGCCGCGGAGCGAGCCGTCCAGCACGAGTCCGCCCACCCGGAGCTGCACGCCCGCCAGCAGCGCCGGCGCCACGCGTGTCTCCAGGACCACCTTCTGTCCCAGGCTGGCGACCAGGGCCGCCTCGAGCTGGGCCCTGGCCGGCGCCTCGAGGGCCGCGGCGCTCTCGACCACCACCCGCACCCGGCCCTCGCGCTCGTCCACCAGCTCGCCGAAGCACTCGGCCACCGCCCCGAGGTAGGCCAGCCTGTGGCGGGCGACGAGCAGGTCGATGAAGCGATCGAGCGGCGCGTGGAGCGGGCTCACGGCCTGCAGCCGCTTGAGCACGCGGCGCCGTTCCTCGAGTGAAAATACGGGGTTGGACAGGACCTGCGCGAGCTCCGGGTGGCCCTGGAAGGCCGCCGCGAAGTCCGCGAGTTGCGCTGCGACCGCGGCGTGGTCCTCGGTCACCAGGTCCATGAGTGCCCGGGCGTAGCGGCGAGCGATGCTGCGCTTGATCATCGCACGGCTCCTCGGCGGTCCCAGTTCAGCGCTGGACTAGACCATGCCTTGACAGGTGAGTCAAGGATTATCAAGGAATGGCCGATTTGCATGTATCTATTTGGTATTGTTCAGCAAGTCTGCGGCTTCCAGGCCCTGGATCAAGGCGTCCTCCATGGACGAGTACTCCCAGCGCCCGTACCGCCCGATCGGAACGATTTCCCGTCGGCGGAAGTGCCCGAGCGCCCGCGCCACGGCCGCGCTGCGGGCGCGATCGTAGATGGCGTAGGCGTGCTCCAGCACCAGCGGGCACTCCACCCGCACGTCCCGCAGGGAGCGGATCACCCCCAGCGCCACGAGATCGCGGAGCACGCGCGCCCGCAGGTCCCCGAGCGCCGGCGGGCGGCGCGGATCGAAGGCCACCTCGGTGTACACGGCCGCCCAGCCCTCCGGGGCCACGGCCGGCGAGAAGTTCGAGGCGTAGCCGAAGCGGTACAGGGCGAAGCGCTCCTCGGGCACGTACACCCAGTGGCGCCGCTCGCCGCGCTCCCGCACCCCCAGGTTGAGGTTGTAGACCGACGACCAGCGCAGCGCCCGCCCGGCGGCCCGCACCCCGTCCGGCAGCGGGTGGCACATGCGGACGAGCGCGGGCAGCGGCACGGCGCTGACCAGCCGGCCGAAGCCGAGCTGCGTCCCGTCCGCCAGCCTCAAGCGCCGGGCGCGCAGATCGATGTCCACCACCCGGGCGCCGCAGTGCAGGCGCGGGACCCGCCGCGCGAGCGCGCGCACCAGGGCCTCGATGCCGCCCCGGCGCGGGTACAGGAAGCGGGCGTTGTAGCCGGCCTCGGAGGGGCGGTCCGAGAGGGCCCCGCGGATCACCTCGCCCAGCTCGGGCCGGGGCACGAAGCGGCCGAGCCACTCGGTGGTCAGGCGCCCGGGCGGCACGGTCCACAGCTTCCGGTTGTAGGGGAACATGAAGTGGCGGGCGACCCCGGGGCCGAAGCGCTCGAGCACCCAGCGGTCGAAACGCGTGGGCTCGGGCGGGCGCGCGCCCCCGTGGCGGCCGCGCCGCGCGGCCCGCACGTGGGCCTCGATCACCCCCAGCAGGCACTCGACCGCCACCTCGGTGGGCAGCCCGTGGAAGTTCGACTGGAAGGGGTAGCGGGTGGTGACGCCGTGCGAGTGGACCCAGGTGTCCCGCGTCCGCTCCACCCGGTTCGCGCCCAGCAGCTCCTCGACCAGGCCGCGGGTGCGCGGGTGCCGCAGGTGCAGCAGGTGGCCGGTGCGGTCGAAGGTGAAGCCCTCCAGCCGCTCGCTGCGGCACAGGCCCCCGGGCCGCGCCTCGGCCTCCAGCACGAGCCCGTCCCCGCGGAAGCCGGCCGCGGCCGCCAGGCAGCTCAGGCCGCCACCCAGGAACACCGTTTCGTGGAAGTCCGCCAAGCGACAGACCTTTCAAGCGCCGAAGGCGCGAAGGAAGTCCTGTCCCGTGGCGCGCAGCGACATGGGGTCAGCCCTTCTTGGTGATCTCCGCGCGGATGAAGCGCACCAGCGCGCGCTGGTGGGACTCGTCGATGCCGGTGAAGGAGGCGGCCAGCTCGTAGCGGTGGCCGGCCACCAGGCAGGTGCAGCGGATCACCTCCGCCAGCACCACCAGCGGCCGCCGGGCGGCCTCGCCGAAGTGCTTGAGGAAGGAGGGGGTGAAGCGCTGCCAGCCCACGAAGTTCATCTCGATCTTGAGCTGGCAGCCCACCGGGAAGAACTGGGCGCACTCGAGCTGCAGCCCGCCGCCCGAGATGTCGATGATGCGCGCCCGCTGGTAGCGGCCCCGCTCCGGGTAGGAGTACTCCTTGACCTGGACCTCGTCCCGGCGTTCGAGGCGCTGGTACTTGCGCCGATCCTCGCTCTTCTCCTCCGGCATGTCGCTCCCCTGGCTCTCCCTGTGTGTACTCCAGCAGCCGGCCTGGATCAAGCCGGCCCCGATCGGCTAGCATGCCGTCCATGGATCAGACCGCCGAACGTGCACTGGTCGAGACCTTCGAGGAGCAGCTCGTCAAGGAGTCGAACCGCGCCCTGGGGGTGGTGGGCTTCTGGCTGGCGCTGCTCGGGCTCACCGCCGGATCCCTGGTCGGGGTCCTGCTGCTCTCGGGCGCCGCGCGCGACCTGGAGGTGCCCTGCGCCTTCGCCTTCTTCGCCGGGGGCTGCTCGACCGCGCTGTGGCAGCTCGGCAAGCGCGGGCTGCTGCGGGGCTGGCTGCGCTACGCGATCTTCGCCGGGATGGTCTCGCTGCCCACCGCCTTCTTCCTGCTCACCCACCTGCTGCTGCCGGCGGGCGCGGCCACCTTCCTGACCGGGCCGATCTCCTTCCTGTACTTCCACCTGATCGTGATGGCCGGGTTCACCTTCGACCCGCGCCTGACGCTCGTGGCCGGCCTGCTGTCGGGCCTGGGCTACCTCGGCTGCTTCCTGCTGGCCCGGCCCGCCCTGCTCACCTTCGCCGCGCCGGACCCGGTCATGCTGCAGGACCTGACCTCGCCCGCCATCTGGGCGGTGAAGGCCTTCATGCTGGCGTTCTTCGGGCTGGTGGTGGGCGCGCTCACCATGATCGCCAAGCGCCTGGTGCTACGCTCGCTGGAGGAGCTGCGCCAGAAGGATCGGCTGCGGCGCCTGTTCGGCCAGTACGTCAGCGAGGAGGTGCGCGAGCGCATCTGCCAGGAGAAGAAGGAGCTGGTGGGCGAGCGGCGCGAGGTGGTGGTGCTGTTCTCCGATCTGCGCGGCTTCACCACCTTCAGCGAGGCGCGTCAGCCCGAGGAGGTGGTGCGCCGGCTGAACGCCTACTTCGACGCCATGGTCGGCTGCATCACCTCGCGCGGCGGGGTGGTGGACAAGTTCATCGGGGACGCGATCATGGCGGTCTTCGGCGGGCTGGTGCCGCTCGCCTGCCCCGCCCGGGCGGCGCTCGAGGCGGCCCAGGCCATGCGCGCGCGCCTCGCCGCCCTCAACGCCGACGCGGCCACGCGCGGGGAGGAGCCGCTGGAGAACGGCATCGGCCTGCACCTCGGGCCGGTGGTGCAGGGGCCGATCGGCAGCGCCGAGCGCAAGGAGTTCACGGTGATCGGGGACGCGGTGAACACGGCCGCGCGCCTGGAGGGGCTGACCAAGGAGCACCCCCAGCGCATCCTGGCCACCGCGGCCGTGTGGGCGGCGCTGCCGGCCGGGCTGCAGGCCCTGGGCGTCCCGCGGGGCCGGGCCAGGGTGAAGGGCAAGACCGCGGAGCTGGAGATCTACGGCTTCCCGGATCCGGCGGGCTGAGCGCGGGGCTCAGCGGGCGGCGGGGGCGCAGCGGCCGCCCTGGCAGGTCTGGCCCCGGCCGCACTGGCTGTCCTCGCTGCACAGGTAGTCGGGGCTGTTGGTGCAGCGGCCGCTCACGCAGTTGCCGCCCTCGCCGCAGTCCTTGTCCAGGTGGCAGCGGCCGCCCGGGGTGTTGGAGCACTGGCCCTCGTTGCAGCGGGCTCCGCCCTGGCACTCGCTGTCCTTCTGGCAGCTTCCGTCGCCAGGGTGGGTGCAGGTCCCCTCCCGGCAGCGGGCGCCCGGGCCGCAGTCCTTGTCGAAGTCGCAGCGGCCGCCCGGCGCGTCGGCGCACGTGGTCGCGTTGCAGCGGACGCCGGGGTGGCAGTCGGCGTCGGTGCCGCACGGCCCGTAGATCGGCGGGAAGGGCGGGTCGGGCTCCTCGGCCAGCGCGGCCGCCGCCAGCAAGAGCGCGCCCAGCCCCAGGCTCCAGAGCTTGCGCATGGCGTCCCCCTCTCAGCGGGTCTTCTTGAGGATCTCGTCCACGACCCGGTCGGTGGTCAGCCCGGCCGCCTCGCCCTCGAAGTTGAGCACCAGGCGGTGCCTGAGCGCCAGGTGGACCACCGCGTCCACGTCCTCGCGCGAGGCCGCGAAGCGCTTGTCGAGCAGCGCGCGCAGCTTGGCGCCCAGCATCAGCGCCTGGGCTCCGCGCGGGCTCGAGCCGTAACGCACGTACTGGCGGGTGACGTCCGGGGAGGCGGCCAGCTCGGGGTGGGTGTTGAGGGTGAGCTGGATGGCGTGGTCCCGCACGTGCTCGGCCACCTCCACCTCCCGCAGGCAGCGGCGCATGGCCAGGAGCTCCGCCGCGCCCAGCACCCGGCTGGCCTTGGGCATGGCCACGCCGGTGGTGCGCGCGAGGATCTCGGACAGGTCGGCCTTGCCGGGGAAGGGGAACAGGATCTTGAACAGGAAGCGGTCGAGCTGGGCCTCGGGCAGCGGGTAGGTGCCCTCCATCTCCAGCGGGTTCTGGGTGGCCAGCACCAGGAAGGGCTCCTCCAGGCGGTAGGTGGTGCCGCCGGCGGAGACCGTGTGCTCCTGCATGGCCTCGAGCAGGGCCGACTGGGTCTTGGGGGTGGCGCGGTTGACCTCGTCGACCAGCACGATCTGGGCGAAGATCGGCCCGCGGCGGAACTCCATGCACATCTTGCCCGGGCCCTCGGCCTCGGTGATCACCGTGGTGCCGGTCACGTCCGAGGGCATGAGGTCGGGGGTGAACTGGATGCGGGAGAACTTCAGATCCAGCGCCGTGGCGAGCGTGTTGACCAGCAGTGTCTTGCCCACGCCGGGCACGCCCTCCAGCAACCCGTGCCCGTCGCACAGCATGCAGGCCAGCACGGCCTCGATCACCTCGCGGTAGCCCACGATGACCTTGGACACCTCGGCCACCAGCCGCTCGAAGTCCTCGCGGAACTCGGCGGCCCGCTGCTCGGCGCTCTTCTCGCTCATGCTCGCTCCTCGTGGCGTCCGGCCGTCGCGGCCGGGGCGCGGTGATCCTCGCACAGCAGGTACAGCTCGCGCGAGCCCTTTCGGGTCGCCTCGGGCTTGATGCGCTTCAGCCGCCCGAAGGCGGCCTTGAGCTCGGCGGCCAGCGCCTGGAGATCCGGCCCCTCGAACACCTTGGCCAGCATGGCGCCGCCGGGCCGGAGCAGCCGGCGGGCCACGCCGAGCGCCAGCCGCACCAGCTCCACGCTGCGGACGTGGTCCTGGAAGCCGACCCCGGAGGTGTCGGGCGCCATGTCGGACAGCACCACGTCGGCCGGTCCCCCGAGCTCGGACTCGAGCCGCGCCAGGCTGTCCGCGTCGGCGAGGTCGCCCCGCAGCACGCACGCCTGGGCGAGCCCCAGCGGGTCCACCGCCAGCCGGTCGATGCCCACCACCCGGCCCCCGGGGCCCACCTTGGCGGCCGCCACCTGGATCCAGCCGCCCGGGGCGCAGCCGAGGTCGAGCACCCGGGCCCCGCGGGCGAGCAGGCGGTGGCGCCGGTCCAGCTCCAGGAGCTTGTAGGCCGCCCGGGAGCGGTAGCCCTCGGCCTTGGCCTGCTGGTAGAAACGGTCCTTGCGCTCGTAGATCGGCATGGGCTCACATGACCTCGCCCAGGAAGGCGGCCACGCAGTCCTCGAGCGCCGCGCGCTCGCGGTCGAGGGTCACCAGGTGGGCGCTCCCGGGCAGGTAGCGCTGCCACACGCGGGCCGAGCCCAGGCGGCGGGCCAGCCGGCGGGCCCCGGCCGGCAGCACCAGGCGATCCTGCTGGCCGTGGATCACCAGGGCCGGGCAGCGCACCCGCGGGACCAGCCCGCGCACCCGGCGGATGTGGCCGCGGAGCTTCCGGCCGGCCAGCATGGGCAGCACCGGGTAGGCCGGGTTGCGCCCCTTCTGCGCCGGGTCCAGCACCTCGTCGTGGCCGGCGGGCTTGGGGAACTCGGGCCACAGGCGGGCTGCCGGGGTGAACCCGTAGAGCAGCAGCAGCGCCGCCAGCCGGGGGGCGGGCCAGTAGGGGGTGGCCAGCAGGCCCACCGCGGCCACGTCCGCGGGCCGGGAGGCGGCCAGCTCGATGGCCAGCAGGCTGCCCAGCGACAGGCCCACCACCGCCACCCGCTCGCACCGCGCGCGGAGCCCGTCCAGCCCGCGCGCGGCCCCGGCCAGCCAGTCCGCTGGACCGGTGGCCTGCATGGCCGCGGGCGTCAGGCCGTGGCCGGGCAGCAGCGGGGCGGACACCCGGTAGCCCTCGGCTGCCAGGCGCTCGCCCAGCGCCCGCAGCTCGAAGGGCGTGCCGGTGAAACCGTGCAGCAGCAGCACGCCGCGGGGGCCGCCGGGCAGCTCGAAGGGGTCGGGATCTGCCGAGGGCGCGGGGGCGGGTACGGGGCCGGTGGGCATGCGACCTCCGGGCGGGCCGTCAGCCCGCCAGGACCAGGAAGACCAGCCCGCCGCCCACCAGGGCGCCGACCAGGACCAGCAGGGCCGACACCAGGTAGCGCTCGGGCCCGCGGCCCTGCTCGGGCTCCAGGGCGGGCCGGCCCGTGTCGGCGGCCTGCAGCCGCAGCGTGTCCTGCGGCCGCGGCAGGTAGCGGTAGCGCCCGCTGGACTCGTCCCGCTCGGGCTCGAGCTGCGCGAGGTCGTTCAGCTCGTAGATCTCGTGCACGAACAGGCGCACGGCCTCGGGCGTGTCGGCCATGACCGAGGTGAACTCGACGCCCATGCCGCGCTGATCCATGCCGGCGCTGTCCACCACCCGCACCACCCGGCCCACCAGGTGGACCGGCACGCCGCCGAGCTCCGCCGGCAGGGTCACCCGCAGCCTGATCTCCGAGCCCACCGGCGGCGGGGCGAAGTTCTTGATGAAGATGCCGTCGGATGAGATGTTCGTGGCCAGGTTGATGAACTCGCTGCCGCCCACCTGGTAGTGGACGATGGCCTCCATCTGGATGCGGCGGGAGCGCCGGCGGTCCTGCGGATCCACGGGCACCGGCTCCGCGACCGGGCTCTTCGGGTCCCCACCCATGGCGTCAGCCTCCCTCTCCGCGATCCTGCCCCCCGGGCTCCTCGCGCCCCTGGGGAGGGTCGGTGACCGGCAGGTGGTAGCGGTAGGCGGCCCGGTCGGGATCGCTCGCGGCCGGCGCCTGCGACAGCCGCGCCTCCTGCAGGTCCGGCTGCTGGTACACCTCGCGCACGAAGTACTCGATGATGGGCAGCGAGTCCGCCACCACCGACAGGAACTGGATGCCCATGCCGCGCTTGTGCACGTCGGGATCGTTGTCGACCCGGGTCACCTTGCCGTTGATCTGCAGCGGCAGGCCGCCCCAGTCCTGGGGCAGGGTCACCCACAGGGTGATCAGGGTGCCGACCGCGGGCGGGGTGGAGTTCTTGATGAAGATGCCCTGGCTGGAGATGTTGGTGGACAGGTCCGCGTACTCGCGCCCCTGGATGTTGTAGCGGCACACCCGGAACATCTGCCGGCGGACCGATCTGCGATTTTCCTCGCCCATGCGCCCCTCGCTCCTCGCGCGCCGATTCTACTCCCGTCGGCCGGGGCCGGTCCAGGCCCCGGGGCAAGCAATGCTTCGCCCTGGCAGGACAGGACCTTCTGCGAGAATCCAGCGGGCTCGAATGGCTAGTATGCCTCGTCGCCCGGGCGGAGCTTGCCCTTGAACACCCGGTAGATGAAGACGGTGTAGGCGAGGACCAGCGGCATGCCCACGCCGGCGATGACCAGCATCACCCCGAGCGTGTGCGGGCTGGAGGAGGCCTGGACGATGGTCAGGCCGCCCGCCGGATCGCCGAGCGCCGGCACCAGGTGGGGGTAGAGGCTCAGGCCCACCAGGGCGATCTGCAGGCCGATGGCGGCCGCCGAGAGCAGGAAGGCGAGCCGGAGCCGGCCGCGCCCGAGCGCCCCGGGCAGGCCCGCCAGGCTGGCGAGCAGCCCGGCCAGCACCGGCCAGACCAGCGGGTTGCCCGGCAAGATGCGCAGGCGCTCCGGGGCGAAGAAGAAGGTCAGCAGCGTGCCGACCAGGAACAGGGCCACCCAGGCCGCCCAGGCCCGCTCGGCCCAGGCGCGCATGCGCCGCTGCAGGTCGCCCTCCACCTTGCCGGCCATGTACAGCGCGCCGTGGCACACGAACATGCACAGCGCCAGCAGGCCCAGGCACAGGGCGTAGGGGTGCAGCAGCCCGAGGAAGGTCCCGGTGTAGTTGCCGGCGCCGTCCAGCGGCAGGCCGCGCAGGATGTTGCCGACCGCCACCCCGAACAGCAGGCTGGGCACCAGGCTGCCCAGGCCGAAGGCCAGGTCCCAGGTCCGGCGCCAGCCGGGCGCGGCCACCTTGGAGCGGAACTCGAGGGCCACGGCGCGGGCGATGAGCGCGAGCAGCAGCAGCATGAAGGCCAGGTAGAAGCCCGAGAACACGCTGGCGTAGGCCGCGGGGAAGGCGGCGAAGAGCGACCCGCCGGCCGTCAGCAGCCACACCTCGTTGCCGTCCCAGACCGGGGCGATGGCCTGCCCGAACAGGCGCCGCTCGGCCTCGTCCCGGCCGGTCAGGCTGAGCACCCCGACCCCCAGGTCGAAGCCGTCCAGGATCGCGTAGCCGGCCACCAGCACGCCGAACAGCAGGAACCAGGTGAGCTGCAGGGCGCTGGGCGCGAGGCTGTCCATCACGCACCTCCCCCGGCCGCGGGCGGCGGCTCGGGCCCCTGGGCCACCTTCTTGAGGACGAGGTAGAGCCACAGCGCGCCGAGCAGCAGGTAGACCAGCCCGAAGCCGATCAGCGAGGCGAGGATCTCGCCCGCGGACACGGACGGCGAGGCGGCCTCGGCCGTGCGCAGCAGCCGGTACACGATCCAGGGCTGCCGGCCCACCTCGGCGGTGATCCAGCCGAGCTGGCAGGCGGCCACCGGCAGCGGGCTGGCCAGCACCAGCAGCCACAGGAACCAGCGCGTGGTGGCCAGCCGCCGGCGCCAGGCCAGCAGCGCGGCCAGGCCGCTCAGACCGATGAACAGCATGCCGAGCATGACCATGTGGTGGAAGGACAGGAAGCTCAGCACGAACTCGGCGCCCCGGGGGACCTGGTCGGCGGGGAAGTCCCGCAGGCCCTTAACCTCTGCCTCCACGTCGCCGTGGGCCAGCCAGGAGCCGAGCCCGGGGATCTCGATCCTGGCGCTCAGCCCCGGGGGATCGGTCCCGGGGATGCCGAACACGACCAGTGGGGCGGCGCGCTGGGAGTCGAAGATGCCCTCGATGGCCGCGAACTTCTCGGGCTGGGTGGCGGCCACCTGCTGCGCGTGCCAGTGGCCGGTGGGGTAGAGCGCCAGCAGCGAGGCCGCCAGGGCGAAGGCCGCCCCCAGCTTGAGCGCCCGCGGGGCGAGCTCGGGGCTCTTGCCCTTGAGCGCCAGCCAGGCCGAGGCGCCCATGACCGCGAAGCCGCCGGTCACCAGGGCGGCCACCATGGTGTGGAAGAAGCGCGGCAGGCTGGAGGGGTTCCAGACGGCCTCGGCGAACGAGGTGAGCTCGGCCCGGCCGTTCGCCAGGGTGAAGCCGGCCGGGGTCTGCTGCCAGGAGTTGGCCACCAGGATCCAGAAGGCCGACAGGGTCGCCCCCACCGCCACCATCAGGATGGCGAACCAGTGCACCCCGCGGGAGACCCGGTTGCGGCCGAACAGGTACAGGCCCAGGAAGCCGGACTCCAGGAAGAAGGCGAACACCGCCTCGGCCGCCAGCGGGGCGCCGAACACGTCGCCCACGAAGCGCGAGTAGGTCGCCCAGTTCGTGCCGAACTGGAACTCCATGACGACGCCGGTGGCCACCCCGACCGCGAAGGTGATGGCCAGGAGCTTGCCGAAGAACTTGCCCAGCCGCACCCAGGCCTGGTCGCCCGTGCGCCAGCCCAGCCCCTCGATGACCACCAGCGCCCAGGCCAGCCCGATGCTGATGGGCGGGAAGATGAAGTGGAAGCCGATGGTGAAGGCGAACTGCAGCCGCGCCAGCAGGACCGTGTCCATGGAGCTCCTCCCTGCGCCGGGCGCGGATTGTACCCGCACTCCCCGGGGGAGTCCAGCCATGAGGACAAGCTGAGTCCTGAAAATGGGCCGGTTCCTTGAGGGCGCGGCCCGAACGCCCCTAGTATGGAGGCAGATGGGAGGCCCGGGTCGCTCGACCCGGCCGATGGAGAACCGCGCTCTGGATGGAGAGGTGGCTCATGCGAAGAATGTCGTCCTGGCTGGGATGGGTGGCGCTCGTGGCCCTGCTCGGCGGCTGCGGCCGGACCATGCCCGAGTTCTGCGAGAGCGACGCCGACTGCGCCGAGGGGCTGGTCTGCATCGACATCGGCGACGGCTGGCCGCGCTGCGGCGCGCCCGGCTGCACCAAGGACACCGACTGCCCGGGCGACGAGATCTGCGTGGCCGGCGCGTGCGTGCCGCCGGACGTGCCGTGTGAGCAGGACGGGGACTGCCCGCCGGGGCTGGTCTGCGTGGACGGCACGTGCGTGCCCCCGGAGGTGTGCGACGACGACGGGGACTGCCCGGAGGGCTACGCCTGCGAGCAGGGCACCTGCGTGCTGATCCCGCCGGAGTGCGTGCAGGACGGGGACTGCCCGGGCGAGCTCGTCTGCCGGGACGGGCGCTGCGTGCCCCCGGGCTGTGGCCAGGGCGAGCCCTGCCCCGCGGGCTACACCTGCGTCGACGGCCAGTGCGTGGTGCAGGGCGACTGCGAGACCGACGCGGACTGCGAGCCAGGCGAGGTGTGCCTGGCGGGGCGTTGCGTCCCCGCGGTCTGCCAGACCGACGCGGACTGCCCGGAGGGGAGCGTGTGCCTGGAGGGCCGCTGCGTGCCGTGGACCCCGGACTGCCGGGTGGACTGCGATTGCGAGCAGGGCGCGCACTGCTGGGACGGCCGCTGCCAGTGGACCGACCTGCCGAGCTGGTGCTGCTCGAAGCCCGGCTGCCCCGCGGGCGAGCGCTGCACGGACGCGGCGGGGCAGCACGGCGTGTGCCTGGAGTGCAGCGCCGACTGGGACTGCCCCGCGGGCTACGCATGCAGGGAAGGGGCCTGCGTGCCGCTCGGGACGTGCCAGCGCGACCAGGACTGCCCCGCGGGTTACCAGTGCGTGGACGGCCAGTGCGTGTTCGCCGGGGAGTGCCTGGACGATCGGGATTGCCCCTACCCGTACGTGTGCCTCGACGCGCGCTGCGTCTTCGCCGGCGAGTGCCTGGAGGACTTCGAGTGCCCGCCGGGCTACCTGTGCCTGAGCTACCAGTGCGTGTTCGCCGGGGAGTGCAGCGAGGACGGCCAGTGCCCGCCCGGGTTCCGCTGCGATCTGTCGACCTGGCAGTGCGTGTTCGCCGGCGAGTGCCGCGACGACAGCCAGTGCCCGCTCGGGTACGTGTGCGATCTGGGCACGTTCCAGTGCGTGTTCGCCGGCGACTGCCAGACCGACCGGGACTGCCCGCCGGGCTGGACCTGCCTGGAGGGCTACTGCCAGTTCCTCGGCGAGTGCCAGGCCGACTGGCAGTGCCCGCAGGGCTGGCGCTGCGAGGACTACCGCTGCGTGTTCGCCGGTGAATGCCGCGCCGACACCGATTGCCCGGACGGCTACGTGTGCGACCCTGAGACCTACCGGTGCGTGTTCGCCGGCCAGTGCGACGCGGACGGCGGGTGCCCGCCCGGCTACGTGTGCGATCTGGAGACCTACCAGTGCGTGTTCGCCGGGCAGTGCCAGGGCGACTGGCAGTGCCCGCCGGGCTACGTGTGCGATCTCGGCACCTTCCTGTGCGTGTTCGCCGGCCAGTGCCGGAGCGACGCGGACTGCGACGCGGGCTACCGCTGCGACCTGAGCACCTTCCAGTGCGTGTGGGCGGGCGAGTGCCAGACCGACGGCGATTGCCCCGCGGGGTACGTGTGCGATCCGGATCGGCTCGTGTGCGTCTTCGCCGGTGAATGCCGCACCGACGCCGACTGCCCGGCCGGCTACGCGTGCGATCCCGACACGTTCCAGTGCGTGTTCGCCGGCCAGTGCCAGGGCGACTGGCAGTGCCCGACCGGGTACCGCTGCGAGAACTTCCAGTGCGTGTTCGCGGGCGAGTGCCAGACCGACGGCGACTGCCCGGCCGGCTACGTGTGCGATCTGAACCTGTTCCAGTGCGTGTTCGCCGGCCAGTGCCAGGGCGACTGGCAGTGCCCGCCGGGCTACGTGTGCGATCTGAACCTGTTCCGGTGCGTGTTCGCGGGCGAGTGCCAGACCGACGGCGACTGCCCGGCCGGCTACGTGTGCGACCTGAACCTGTTCCAGTGCGTGTTCGCCGGAGAGTGCGACGCGGCCGGCGGGTGCCCGCCCGGGTACATCTGCGACCTGGGTACTTACCAGTGCGTGTGGGCGGGCGAGTGCCGGACCGACCGTGACTGCCCGACGGGTTACGCGTGCGATCCGGATCTGTTCCAGTGCGTGTTCGCCGGCCAGTGCAGGTCGGACGCGGAGTGCCCGGCCGGCTACGTGTGCGACCTGAACCTGTTCCAGTGCGTGTTCACGGGCGAGTGCCAGGGCGATCGCGACTGCCCGCCCGGGTACGTGTGCAACCTGGACACGCTCCAGTGCACGCTCGCGCCGGAGTGCCAGTACGACTGGGAGTGCCCGTCGGGCTACCGCTGCGAGGGCAACCGGTGCGTGTTCGCCGGCGAGTGCACCTACGACTGGGACTGCCCCCAGGGCTTCCGCTGTGTCGACTACCTGTGCGAGGAGCTACCCGGGTGCCAGACCGACCAGGACTGCCCGACCGGCTACGCCTGCGACGCCTGGTCGGGCACCTGCTACTTCGCTGGCGAGTGCATGGACGACAGCTGGTGCATGCCGGGCATGGTGTGCGAGGAGTACTTCTGCGTGTACCCACCCGAGTGCCTGAGCGACGCCGACTGCCCGGCGGGCTACCTGTGCCAGGGCGAGCGCTGCGTCTACTCCCCGGACTGCTGGACGGACGCGGACTGCCCCGGGACCGACTACCATTGCGTGTCCGGGCAGTGCGTGTACCAGGATCCCTGCCAGGGCGTGACCTGCCCGGCCGGCTACCACTGCGAGGGCGGCGCCTGCGCCCTCGACCCGTGCCAGGACAACGCGGACTGCCCGGGCGGCCAGTACTGCATCCAGGGCACCTGCATGGGCCAGCAGTGCCTGGGCAACGGCGACTGCGCGGCGGGCCAGTGGTGCATCATGGGCTACTGCGTGGCCATCTGCTGGGACGACAGCCAGTGCCCCGACAGCTACCGCTGCGAGAACAACTTCTGCGTGTACGACCCGTGCATGGACGTCACCTGCCCGCCCGGTCTGGTGTGCGAGGATGGCCGCTGCGTGCAGGACATCCAGTGCTACAACGACTGGGAGTGCGGTCCGGGCGAGCGCTGCGTGGACAACCAGTGCGTGTTCCTGCCCGAGTGCTACTCGGACGCCGACTGCCCGGAGGGCTTCACCTGCGATCCCTGGTCCTACACCTGCCAGTTCTGGGGCGAGTGCCTGGACGACACCTGGTGCCCGCCCGGGATGTTCTGCCAGGACTACCGCTGCGTGCCCGGCGAGCAGTGCCAGACCGACGCGGACTGCCCGGCCGGGTACACCTGCGACAACGGCCAGTGCGTGTTCCTCGGCCAGTGCCAGGGCGACTGGGACTGCGAGCCCGGCTACACCTGCCAGGACGGCCAGTGCGTGTACGTGTTCTGGTGCCAGGGCGACTGGGATTGCCCGCCCGAGTACGTGTGCGATCTGGGCACGGGCCAGTGCGTGTACGCCGGCCGCTGCGAGGGCGACTGGGACTGCCCGGACGGATACGCCTGCCTGAACGGCCAGTGCCTGCCCTCCGGCCAGTGCTGGAGCGACTGGGACTGCGCCACCGGCGAGCGCTGCGTCAACGGCAGCTGTCAGGTGCCCGAGTGCTGGAGCGACTGGGACTGCGGGGAGGGCATGCTGTGCAGCAACTACACCTGCATCGTGCCCATGTGCTGGACCGACCTGGACTGCCCCGCGGGCCTGCGCTGCCTCGAGGGGCTGTGCCAGTAGGCGCGCTCAGCGCCCCCGCCGCCGGAGCTCGGTGAGCAGGCGGACGAACAGCGCCGGCGCGTCCAGCCCCTGGCCCCAGCCGATCTCCGCCCAGTGATCCGCCCGCACCCGCGCCAGCACCTGGCCGTGGACCTGGGAGGCGGCCGGGACCAGGCCGTCGTTGGGCCCGGCCGCGCGCTGCAGGTAGGCGTGCAGCGGCCGGAGCAGCGGGTGGACCCCCTGGCCGGTCGCGTCCGCGGATGCCGGCACGCAGAAGTAGCGCACCCCGGGGGCGTCCGGGGCCTCGGCGTCGAAGCGCGCCAGGCCCTGCACCGACAGATCGGTCAGCACCCGCCCGGGTAGACCGGCCGCCGACAGCAGCGCCCCCACGCCCCACTCCAGCCCTAGCAGGCGCACCCCCAGATCGGCCGCCGGGGTGCCGCGGTGGGGCGTGCCGAGGGTGGTGAGGGAGGCCACCCGCGGGGCGCAGCCCAGGCGCGAGATGGCCCAGCGCGCGTCCAGGCCGCCCATCGAGTGGGCCACCAGGTTGACCTTGCGGGCCGGCAGCGCGCGCAGGAAGGCCGCCAGCGCCTCGGCCCGCTCGGCGATCCCGCCCAGCGGGGGCAGGCGCGGGCAGTGCACCTCGACACCCAGATCGCGCAGGTGCTCGACCACCCCGTGGAAGTAGTCCCGCCTGAGCGGCCCGAGCTCGAGGCGATCGAAGCCCAGGATGCCGTGCACCAGCACCACGGGCCAGCGCGGCCGCGGGCCGCGCCAGGGCCGGGTGCGCCACAGCCAGGCGCCGAGCCCCGCCAGGCCCAGGCAGACGAGGACGAGCAGGCTGAGCAGCCAGGTGGGCATGGGTCCGCGTCAGGGGCGCCGCAGGGCGCCGCGCGCCACCGGGACGGCGGTGCCGGCCACGCGCACCACGAGCTGGCCCTGGACGTCCTCCGCGAGCTCGATGCGCGCCTGGCCTGGCCGGCCCACCGAGGCGCCCTGCTCGGCGCTCACCCGGGTGACGGGCGGGGTCTTGCGCAGCGCGCCCTCCTTGAGCAGCAGGGCCGCGGTGGCCCCCAGGGCCGAGCCGGTGACCGGATCCTCGGGCACGCCCACCGCGGGCGAGAAGTCGCGGCTCACCAGGCTGGCGTCGCCGGTGAGCGTGTACAGGTGGGTCGAGGCGCAGCCCAGCTTGCGGTTGAGATCGGCCAGGGCCACGAAGTCCGGGCGGGCCCGGGCCAGGGCGTCGACGGAGATCACCGGCACGACCAGCGCCCACAGGCCGGTGTAGGCCAGGCCCAGGGGCCAGCCGGGCGGGATCACGGCGACCTCCAGCCCCAGCGCGCCGGCCAGCAGCTCGAGGCGGTAGCCGAAGTCGGCGAAGCGCGGCCGGGCCTGGGTCATGCACGCCTCCACCTGGCAGGTCGGGTGCGGCCGGAGCTCGACCGGCACCGCGCCCGCGCGGGTGGCGAGCGTGAGCTGACCGGGCAGCGCCTCGGCCCCGGGGCGCCGGTCGAGCGCCCAGGCCACGCCCAGGGCCAGGCTGGCGTGGCCGCAGAAGTCGACCTCCTGGGTCGGCGTGAAGTAGCGCACCGGGAGGCCGTCCTCGGCCGGGGCCCCAGCGAACACGGTCTCCGAGGCGTTGAGCTCGCGGGCCACCCGCTGCATCTGCTCCGCGGTCAGGCCCTGCGCGTCCAACACCACCCCGGCCGGGTTGCCCGCGTAGGGGCGCTCGCTGAAGGCGTCGACGATCTGGTAGGCGAGCCCTGCGTCCTCTGCGCTCATGCGTCACCTCCGCCGCCGGTCACCCAGCGGTCGATGTCCGCCGACGAGTAGGTCAACCAGAAGAGCAGGGGGCCCGCGCCGCGCCGGGCCTCCTCGAGGAAGGCCGCGGCGGCCTTGGCCGTGTACGTCAGCTCCAGCCGCAGGCCTGCCTCGGAGAAGGCGGCCTGGGCGGCCTCACCCTGCGGGGTGGGGTGGCCGTAGCCCGCCCCGAGCTGGCCCTGGCGGATCTCGAGGTTCCCGAGCAGCTCGCGCGGCAGGCGCGCGCCCGGCGCGTGCCGGCGGATGAGCCGGCCGAGCGACCAGGCCAGCAGCTCCAGCCGGGGCCGGTTGGCCACCAGCCGGTCGATCACCCGCACCGCCACCACCCGGGTGCCGAGCTCCCCCAGCCGCAGCCCGAGCGCCAGCCCGACGGCCGTGCCCCCGGTCCCGTAGGGCACGAAGACCGCCGCGGGCTCGGGCAGCGCCCGCGCGCGCACCTGCTCCGCGAGCTCGAGGCCGGCGTTGACGAAGCCCAGGCAGCCGAGCGGCGACGATCCTCCCCCGGGCACCAGGGCCGGGAAGCGCCCCTCGCGCAGGCGCAGGCGGACGAGCGCGGCCAGCACCGAGGCGGGCAGCAGGTACTTCGAGGGCGTGGGCAGCAGCTCCACCCCGGCCCCGCGGTAGGCGCACCGCTGGCGCCTGACCGCCGGGCTGTCCGGCTGCGGGAAGATCACCCCGGCCGTGCGCAGGCCGAGGCCCAGGCCGTGCAGCGCGGTGGCCAGCAGGTGGTTCGAGCCCGCGCCGCCCATGGTGAGCACGGTGCGGGCGCCGCTCGCCCGGGCCGCGCCCAGCAGGAACTCGAGCTTGCGCACCTTGTTGCCGCCGTAGAGCGCCGAGCTGAGGTCGTCGCGCTTCACATACAGGCCCGGCAGGCCCAGCCGCGTGAGCGCCTGCACAGGCGTGGGCAGGCTGGCCAGCTCGAGCGGACCGAGCGCCGTTGCCAGGCTGGGGTAGAGCGCGGCCAGCGGTCGGTTCCAGGCTCCCATGCGGTACCCTCTCCGGCCGGCATGGTACACCGAGCCGGCCGGCCGTGTGAAATCCGTGACAAGGGCGTGTTATTCTGCCGGACGATGAGCGCGAAGCGTACCCTCGACCCCAGCACCCGCCGGCTGCGCAAGCTGGTGCTGCTGGTCATCGCCACCATCTCGATCCCCAGCCTGCTGCTGTCCGGCTTCGGGTTGATCGCCATCCAGAACGAGCGGGACGCGGCCTTCGAGCGCATCCGCGAGCTGTACTACCCGGTGGCCTACAAGCTGGCCGGGCAGGTCAAGGAGCGCCTGCGCCGACTGGTCCAGGAGTCCGGCCTGGCGCTGGAGCAGCTCGAGCGCCTCGGCCGCCGCCAGGCCCGCGAGCCCGGCGCGGCCTTCGCGCGCCTGCAGGCCGAGCACCCCCTGCTGACCAACTTCTTCGTCCTGGACGCCGACGGCCGGCCGCTCCTGCCCGCGCCCGACGATCCGCTGCCCACCTGGCAGGGCGCGCCGGCCGGGCCGCTCGAGGAGGGCCTGCGCCTGGAGTTCGAGGCCGCGGACCCCAGGGCGGCGGCGGCGCACTACCAGGCGCTGCTCGCCCGCCAGGCGCTGGAGCCGGCCGAGGCCGCCTGCCTGGCCCAGGCGGCGCTGCGGAGCTTCGGCCAGGGGGTCCCGCCCAGCGAGGAGTGCCGGCGGGCGAGCGGCCTCGGGCCGCAGCGGTGCGTGTGGCTGAACGGCCTGGCGCGCAGCCTGGATCGGGCCGGCGCGCGGGAGGAGGCGCTGCCCGCCTGGGCTCGCGTGGCCGAGGCCTGCGCCGGGGTGGTGGTCAGCGGCGGCTACAACCTGGGGCTGGGCGCGCTGCTCCGGCGGCTGGAGCTCCTGTGGGCGGGCCAGCCCGCGGAGGCCTTGCGGGAGGCCCAGGCGCTGGCCGCCCGGCTGAGCGATCCGGGCCTGCCGGCCTCCGCCGGCCAGCGGCGCTTCGTCGCCGCGCGCCTCTCGGGGCTGCTGACCGGGGACAGCCGCCCGGCCGTCCGACCGCTGGCCGGGCTGCTGGCGGCCCAGGCCCACCGCGCCGAGCTGCTGTCGGGCTGCGCCGCGCTCGGCCGGACGCTGGCGGAGCTGCCCGAGCTGCGCTCGGTGCGCATCGGCCCGTCGTTGCACATGGTGCTCCTGCGCGGCGGGGAGGTGACGGTGGGGGCGGAGCTGGTGCCGGAGCTGCTGGAGCCCGAGCTGCAGGCCACCCTGGAGGCGCTGGAGGTGGAGGCCGCCCAGGCCGAGCTCGTGCCGAGCACCCAGCCCCTGCCCAACCTGGACCGCGAGGTGCCGGCCGCCTCGGTGCTGATCAGCGACGGCGGTTTCGCCTGGCGGCTCGACCTGGTGCTGCGGGGCGGAGAGACGCTGGACGACCTGGCCCGCACCCGCACCCAGCTCTACCGCTGGGCGCTGGCGCTCCTGGTGCTGGTGCTGGTGGCCGGCATCAGCGCCACCCTGTGGCTGATGGTGCGGGAGAACCGCCTGGCCCGGCTCAAGACGGACTTCGTCTCGAACGTGTCCCACGAGCTACGCACCCCGCTCACCTCGATCCGCATGTTCACCGAGACGCTGCTGCTCGACCGGGCCAGCGACGAGGCCGAGCGCAAGGAGTGCCTGCAGATCATCGCCCAGGAGAGCGAGCGCCTCTCACGGATGGTGGCGCGCATCCTGGACTTCTCCCGCATGGAGGCAGGCCGGCGCACCTACCGGCTGGCGCCCGAGCCGCTCGGTGAGCTGGTGGACGCGGCCCTGGCGGCCTGCCGCTCGGAGCTCGCCGCGCGCGACTTCCGGGTGGAGGTGCGCGTGCCCGCGGAGCTGCCGCGGGTGCTCGCGGATCGGGACGCCCTGGTCGAGGTGCTCATCAACCTGATCTCCAACGCCATCAAGTACAGCACGGAACGCCGCGAGCTCGGCCTGGAGGCCCGCGTCGCGGACGGACAGCTGGAGCTCGACGTGCGCGACCGCGGCATCGGCATCCCCCGGCACGAGCTGGGGCGCATCTTCGAGAAGTTCTATCGGGTGGAGACCCCGCTGACCTCCGAGGTGTCGGGCAGCGGCCTGGGACTGAGCCTGGTGCAGTACATCGTGCACGGCCACGGCGGCGAGGTGCGCGTGGAGAGCGCGGTGGGCGAAGGCAGCACCTTCACGGTCCGCCTGCCGCTCGCGCCGACCGGGGATCGCGCCTGAATGAGGAGAGAGTCCATGGCGGAGACCATCCTGGTGATCGAGGACGATCCGGCCATCTCCATGGGGCTGGTCAAGAACCTGCGCTTCGAGGGCTTCGAGGTGCTGCGGGCCGCCGACGGCGAGCGCGGGCTCGAGCTGGCGCTCGACAAGCGGCCCGACCTCATCCTGCTGGACGTGATGATGCCCAAGCTGAACGGCTTCGAGGTCCTGCGCGAGCTCAGGCGGCGGGAGGTGGATGTGCCGGTGATCGTGCTCACCGCCAAGGGCGAGCAGATCGACAAGGTGCGCGGGCTGGATCTCGGCGCGGACGACTACATGACCAAGCCCTTCGGGCTTCAAGAACTGGTCGCCCGGGTGCACGCCGTGCTCCGGCGCAAGCGGCGCTTCGAGCAGAAGCTCGAGCAGGTCGCCTTCGGGCAGGTGGAGGTGGACTTCACCGCCCGCACGGTCCTGGTGCGCGGCGCACCGGTGGAGATGACCGAGAAGGAGTTCGGGCTGCTGCACCTGTTCCTGTCGCGGGAGGGAGAGGCCCTCGAGCGCCAGGAGATCCTGAATCGGGTGTGGGGCTTTGACTACTTCGGCACCGACCGCACCGTGGACAACTTCATCAACCGGCTGCGCGCGAAGCTCGAGCCCGATCCGGAGCACCCGGAGCACTTCCTGACCGTGCGCGGGGTGGGCTACCGCTTCGTGCGCCAGGCCGAGGCGGACCGGGCCGCAGGACGGGCGGGAGGCGAGGACGGATGAGCGCGGCCCGGCACGGCGCGGTGGCCCTGGCGGTCGCCCTGCTCTGCTTGCCCCGGCCACCCGCGGCCGGGGGTGAGGCCCCGGCCGTTCCGCTGGAGGCGCGCGCGCCGGCGCCCGACGACCTGCAGCGCGGGCTGTTTCTGCAGCACACGGCCGGCGATCTGGACGCGGCGCTGGCCGCCTACGGGGCCGCCCTCGAGGGGCGCGCGCCCGGGGCGGGGACGGACGAGCTCCTCGGCCTGCGGACCGAGTGCCTGGCCTGGCGCGGGGACGGGCCCGGGCTGGCCGCCGCGCTGGAGGAGCTCCGGCGCTCGGCCGCCACGCAGCCCGGCCTGGAGGCGCTGCGGGACGTCCCGGCGGGCGCGGACGTGGTGGCGATGGTGGAGCTCGAGCGGCTGCGCGGCGTCCCCTGGGGCGAGGCGCTGCTCGCCGCCCGGACGGCCGAGCTCGAGCGGGAGCTGCGCCCGAGGCTCGGCTTCGGGCTGCGCGAGCTCAGGCGGCTGACCCTGGCGCTCGATCTCACCGACGGCGCGCGCGCCCTGGACGGCTGGTTGCTCGGCCTGCAGGGCGAGCTCAGCGGCGCCTCACCCGAGGCCCTGCTCCGCGTCCTGGCGCAGGCCTGGCGGGAGCTCGCCCCGGGGCTGCAGCTCGGCGTGCGCGGCTCCCCGGGCACCAAGGCGAGCCTGGAGCTCGAGCTGTCTGCGCTGCGCGAGGCCTCCGAAGAGCCCGGGCCGGTCGTGCGCGAGCGGCTCGGGGAGCTCGAGCTGTTCCTCGTGCCCAGCGGGCTCCGCGGCGCGGAGGGGCGCGAGGAGCGGCTGGGCGCGCTCCGGCTGGATGCGGCCACGCTGCTGGTAGGCGAGGAGCGCTGCCTGCGGCGGGCGCTGCAGGTGCGCGCCCTGCAGGCGCCCGGCCTCCAGGCCAACCCGAGGCTGTGGGGACTCGCCCGGCGCGTCCACCCGGAGGCCGGCCTGTGGCTGTTGGCCGTGCCCCAGGCCCTGGCCGCCCAGGTCCGCCAGGTCGAACTCGATCCCTCCCTGCGAGGCGGCGTGCTCGGCCTGGCCGGGTTGCTGCTGCAGGCCCGCCTCGGGGCCGAGCTCGAGCTCGACGCGCTGGCCTTCGCCGAGGACGCGCAGTCGGTGCGCATCCTGGCCGACCTGGCTCGCGGCGGCCTGGCGCTCCTGCGCCTGGCCACGGGCGACGAGGCGGCCCGCGAGCCCGTGCTGGCCGCCCTGCTCGCCGGCCTCGAGCTCCAGGCCGAGGGGCGCGAGCTGTCCTTCCGCCTGCGCCTGCCGCGCGACCTGCTCGGCCGGCTCTCGCTCCATTGAGCCTCGATCCCGCCTTGTTGCCCGGACAGCGCGCTCGCCCGCGCAGGGGCGAGGCAACCCCTGGGCCGCCTCGCCGGTCCATGCCTGCAGAGACACGGGACGCCGGACGCATGACAGGAAGATGACCGGTCGGTGAAGCGAGCGTGATGTCCCGGTGGGATGCTGGGCCCAGGCCAGACGAGAATCCAAGGAGGCGGCCATGACGCGGTGTGCGACCCGGATCCAGGTGGCGGTGGTGGTGGCGGCGCTCTGCGCCCTGCTCTCCCCGGCGACGGGCCAGGCGCGCACGAGCCTGGCGCCCCTGCCCGAGCTGGCCGACGCGCCGAGCGCGTTCGAGCTCAGCCTGACCGGCGGAGCCGAGCTCGCCTGGGTCGGCCCGGCGCGGGCCTCTGACCCGCAGGCCGCGGGCACGCCGCTGCTCCGCGCGGCCGAGCTGAGCCTGCCGGGCGAGGTGATCGAGGACGTGCTGCTCGAGCGTGTCCCCCTGGCCCCGAGCGGCGCCGCCGAGGCCCTGGCCGACCGCTGAACCCCATCCGCCGGTGACCGAAATATGACCGCCCGGTGAAGGAGCGATGAAGTCCGGCGGGTATCCTGGGCGCGAGAGGCTGGGAAGACGGCCATCGCGAGGAGAGGAAGAGGAGGCGGCCATGAAGACGAACACGACCCGGAACCTGGTGCTGGCGGCGCTCGCGGTGGCGAGCCTGACCCTGTTCGCCCCGGGCGCGGGCCACGCGCGCCTGAGCCTGGAGCCCGGCCTGGCGCGCGCGGGCGTGCTCTCGGCCAGCGCGCTCAGCCTGCCGGGCAACCCGAGCCTGGCCTTCGAGTCGGGCGCCTGCGCCGCGCGCGCCGAGGCACCGGTGCTCCGCGCGGCCGAGCTCAGCCTGCCCGGGGAGGTGATCGAGGACGTGCTCCTGCCCCGGCCGCGCCCGCGCTGATCCTGCCCCCCTGGCCCGCGGCGGACCCGTTTGACACCCCGGATGAGCCGTGGCACAGTCGGAGCCCTGGTGCGAGGGCCCGACTGATGCGTAATCCTTTGAATGTCAATATGATTTTACTGCTCCTGGCGGGCGTCGCGGGCTGCGCTGCCAGCCCGGAGGTGCGACCCTCCGGCGGGCCGGCGCCGGAAGCGGGTGGCGCCTCCGCGGGCGCCTCCGCGGCGCAGGCCCAGGGAGTGGCCGGGGACGGTGGCGAGGAGGCGGACGTGGAGCTCGAGCGCTTGGGCGCGATCACGCGGGCGCGGTTGCCGAACGGCATGACCATCCTGGTGGTGGAGAGCCACTCTGCGCCGGTGGTGGCGGCCCAGGTCTGGGTCCAGGTCGGCTCGGCCGACGAGGGCCCGGAGGAGGCGGGTCTGGCCCACCTCCACGAGCACATGCTGTTCAAGGGCACCGACAAGCGCGGGGTGGGCGAGATCGCCCAGGCCATCGAGGCGGCTGGCGGGGAGATCAACGCCTGGACCTCCTTCGACCACACCGTCTACCACGTGGTGCTGGCCTCCCGGTACCTCGAGCTCGGGCTCGAGGTGCTGTCCGACGCGGTGCTGCGCTCGGCCTTCGACGCCGGCGAGCTGGACCGCGAGAAGAAGGTGGTGCTCGAGGAGATCAAGCGCACCCGCGACATGCCCGGCCGCTGGCTGGGCGATCTGCTGTTCGAGGCCGCCTTCAAGACGCACCCCTACGGGCACAACATCCTGGGCAGCGCCAGGAGCGTCGCCGGCGTGGACCGGCCGGCCATCCTGGCCTTCTTCCGCAAGCACTACCGGCCCGAGCGCATGACCCTGGTGGTGGCCGGCGACGTCCAGCCCGAGGGCGTGGTGGCCCGCGCCCGGCGGCTGTTCCCCGGGTCCAGGGACCGGACCGCCGCGCTGCCGGAGCGCCCGGCCGAGCCGGCCCAGCGCCGACTCCGCGCCCGGGTGCTGGAGGACGAGATCCAGGAGACCCACGTGGGCCTGGCCTGGCACATCCCCGACGTGCGCCACCCGGACGCCGCCGCGCTCGACGTGCTGGCCACCGTGCTCGGCCAGGGCGAGAGCTCGCGTTTCAACCAGGAGCTGAAGCGCGGGCGCGGGCTGGTCAGCGACGCCTACGCCTACGCCTACAGCCCCCAGGACGCGGGCCTGCTGGTGGCCGGGCTGACCTGCCGGCCGGCCCAGGCGCTCGAGGCCGTCGAGCGCATGGCCCTCGAGGTGGCCCGCCTGGCCGCGAGCCCGGTGGGCGCCGCCGAGCTGGCCAAGGTGAAGGCCATGGTGGAGAGCGACGCGCTCTACCAGGGCGAGACCGTGCAGGGGTTGGCCCGGCGGGTGGGTTACCACCAGTCGCTGACCGGCGATCCGACCTTCGGCGACACCTACCTCGGCCGGGTGCTGGCGGTCACCCCGGCCGACCTGCAGCGGGTGGCCCGCGCGTACCTCACCTCCTCCAACCTGAGCGCGGTGGCGCTCGCCCCGCGCCCGAGCGCGGCCCTGGCTCCGGCCGGGGAGGGGGAGCCGCCCCCCCGGCTCACGCGCCTGGCGCTGGCCGCGGCGGTCGAGCGGGGGCTGGCCGCGGCTCCTGCGGCCGAGGTGGAGGAGAGCGCGGCCGAGGGCGGGGTCACCCGGGTGAAGCTTCGCCAGGGGCCGGTGCTGATCGTGCAGGAGGATCACAGCATCCCGCTGGTGGCGCTGCGGGCCGTGTTCCTGGGTGGCTCGCGCTACGAGACCGCGGCGGACGCCGGCGTCCACAGCTTCCTGGCCGGGCTGCTGACCAAGGGCTGCGGCGCGCTGTCGGCCGGGGACGTGGCCCGGGAGGTGGACGCCCTGGCCGGTGGCATGGACGGCTTCTCCGGGCGCAACACCTTCGGCCTGCGAGCCGAGTTCCCCGCCCGCCACCTGGACCGCGGGCTGGCGCTGTTCGCCGACTGCCTGCGCAAGCCCACCCTGCCGGAGAAGGAGATCAAGCGCGAGCGAGAGCTCACCCTGGACGAGATCACCGCTCGCGACGACAACCTGTCGGGGCTGGCCTTCGATCTGTTCGCCGCCAGCCTCTACCCGCAGCACCCCTACCGCCTGCCGATCCTGGGCACCCGCAAGAGCGTGGCCGCCTTCCGGCGGGCGCAGCTGCGGGAGCTCCTCGAGCGCTGGTTCACCCCCGAGCGCATGGTGCTGGCGGTGGTGGGCGACGTGGACACGGCCCGGGTGGTGGAGCAGGCCAAGGCCCTGTTCGGCGCGCGGGCGGCCGGGGCCAAGCCGGCGGCGGCCCCGTCGCTGCCGCTCGATCCGCCCGCCGGGGGCGTGCGGGTGGTCACCCGCCACCGCGCCCGGGCCCAGGCCCACCTGGTGCTCGGGTTCATGGGCGCGCGCCTGACCGGCGGCGACCGGCACGCGCTCGAGGTGCTCATGGCGGTGCTCACCGGCCAGGGCGGCCGGCTGTTCGTCGAGCTGCGGGACAAGCGCTCGCTGGCCTACTCGCTGTCGGGCTTCTCGCTGGAGGGCATCGAGCCAGGCTACGTGGCCTTCTACCTGGGCGTGGACCCGAAGCGCGCCGGGGAGGCCCGCGACGCGCTGCTGGCGGAGCTCCAGGGCGTCCTGGCCGGCCCGCTCCCGGCCGAGGAGATCGAGCGCGCCAAGCGCTACCTGATCGGCACGCAGGCCATCTCGCTGCAGCGCACCTCGGCCCGGGCCGCGGCCATGGCCTTCTCGGAGCTGTACGGCCTCGGGCACCTGGCCCACACCAGGTACGCCGAGGAGATCCACGCGGTGACCGCCGGGGACGTGCACCGGGTGGCCCGCGAGTACCTGAAGCTCGGGACCTACACCCTGGCGGTGGTGGGCCCGCAGGACCAGCTCCCCGAGCTCGAGCCCGCCGCTCCCGCTCCTGCCCCCGAGGCCAAGCCCTGAATCGGGGCTTGTCCGGGGAGGGAGGGGTTGCTACGATGCCCTGGTCTGGGGAGGAGCGGACCATGGAAGCCATCCGGGTGCTGTGCATCGAGGACGACGCGGAGACGCGCATCCTGATCAAGCGCGGGCTGGAGCAGGCCGGGATCATCGTGGACGCGGTGTGGGGCGGCGAGCGGGGCCTGGACGCGGCCATGCAGGGCCGCTTCGACTGCGTGCTGCTCGACGTGATGATGCCCGGCCTGGACGGCTTCCAGGTGCTGCGCACCCTGAAGACCCAGGGCCTGACCAAGGATCTGCCGGTGGTCATGGTCTCCGCCCGGGACGACGAGGACACCCGCCGCCGGGCCGTGGCCGCCGGCGCGGTGGAGTTCGTGGGCAAGCCCTTCCAGATGAAGCAGCTGGTCCAGGTCGTGCAAGCGGCCGTGGCCAGGCGCTCCGGCAAACATGGCTGAGGGCGCGGCCGCCGCCCAGGGCGCGTCGCGCGCCTGGTACATGCTCGCGCTGCGGGTGTGCGCCGAGGCCCAGGACGCCGGGGCCGAGGCCCTGCGCGCGGCCGGCGCGGCCGGGGTGGAGATGGTGGACCGGGAGCACCTGGCCCCGCCCCCGGACCTCGGCCCGGACGAGGTGGAGCTGCGGGCCTACTTCCCCTCCGCGGTGTCCCCCGAGCAGGCCCGCGCCGCCGCCGGCGCCTGGGTCGAGCGCGTGCGCGCCCTGTTCCCCGGGCTCGGCGCCTCCGCGCCCCGGCTGGAGGCCGTGCGCGAGGAGGACTGGACCGAGAGCTGGCGCGCCCACTTCCACCCCGTGCGGCTGGGGCGCTTCTTCGTCCACCCGGGCTGGATCGAGGCGGACCCCTCGGCGCCCTGGGCGCTGCGCATCGATCCGGGGCTGGCCTTCGGCACCGGCCTGCACCCCACCACGCGCCTGTGCCTGCTGGGGCTGGACCGGCTGCTCGCCCAGGGCCGCGCCGCGAGCGTGCTGGACGTCGGCTGCGGCACGGGCATCCTGGCCCTTGGCGCGGCCCGGGCCGGCGTCCCGCGGGTGCTGGCCGTGGACAACGATCCCGAGGCCTGCCGGGTCGCGCTGGAGAACCTGGTGCTGAACGGGCTCACCGGCCGGGTCGAGGTGCGGGCGGGGGAGATCCACGCGGTCGAGGGTCGTTTCGCGGTGGTGCTGGCCAACATCCTCTCGGGGGTGCTGATGGCCCAGGCCGCCGCGCTCTGCGCCCGGCTCGAGCCCGGGGGCGCCCTGTTGCTCTCGGGGCTGCTGGCCGAGGAGCGCGACGAGGTGCGCCAGGCCTTCCTGGCCGTGGGCGCGCGGGTACAGGACGAGCGCCTGGACGACGGCTGGGCCCTGCTGCAGGTCGGGCTCCAGGCGCCCTGAGGGAGCGGAGCATGCGCGCCCGCATCCACATCCCGGCCGCGCGGCTGGGCCCGCGCATCGAGCTGCGCCCGGGCGAGCGCCACTACCTGCTCGACGTGCTGCGGTTGTCCGCGGGCCAGCCACTCGAGGTGTTCGACGGCCAGGGCGGGCGGGCTCCGGCCCGGCTGGAGGCCCAGGCCGGCGCGGCCTGGCTCATGCTCACCGGCCCCGTCGTCCGGGGCGCGCTGGCCACCCGGAGGGTGCGCCTGGGGGTGGCGCTGTTGAAGGGGCGGAAGCTCGACGAGGTGGCGCGCATGGCCACGGAGCTCGGGGTGGACGCGCTCAGCCCCTTCGTCAGCCTGCACTGCGTGGCCCGGCCGGCCGAGGAGGGTCGGGCAGGGCGCCTCGCGCGCCTGCGCACCATCGCGGCCGAGGCGGCCCGCCAGTGCGGTCGCGCGGACGTGCCGCGGGTGGACGAGGTGCAGCCCTTCGCCCGGCTCCTCGCCGGCGCGCCCGAGGAGGCGAGGGTGATCCTCGACGAGCGCGGCGGTGGCCTGTTGCTGCCCGAGCTCCTGGGAGAGGCCTCGGACTGCCTGGTCCTGGTGGGGCCGGAGGGAGGCTTCGCCGCCGAGGAGGTCGGGCAGGCGGAGGAGCGCGGCTTCCTGGTGGGTAGCCTGGGCACCCACGTGCTGCGCGCCGAGACGGCCGGGGTGATGGCCGCCGGGCTCGCCTGCCTTGACACTGCCCGCGCGCTCAAGTAACGCTTGAGGCCCAAGACCCCTTGAGACGGCGCCATGTTATCAAGGGACCTGGGTGGGACCGGAAGGAGCCGCGTCTTGATCTGCCCCCACTGCGCCTTCCCCAACGAGGACGGGTCAAGCACCTGCGCCAAGTGCCGGCGCCCCATGCAGGATCCCGCGCCGGCCGCGCCCCGGGTGACCCTGCCCGGGCCGGTGCCGCCTCCCGCCGCCAGGCCCGTGGCGCCCGAGACCCCGGTCGCGGTGTCGGCCGACGCCGAGGTGCGCGAGGTGCTGGCCGAGGCCGAGATCAAGGAGGCCAGCGGCGATCTGCGCGCGGCCTTCCTGGCGTGCCAGGCCATGGTCATCGACCGCTTCGGCAGCCTGGAGGAAGAGCACCTGGTCGCCCTGTACCTGGTCATGGGGAGGGTGAGCCTGCGGCAGGGCAAGTGGGAGCGGGCCCGCAAGTACCTGGTCAAGGCTCACAGCCTGCGGCCGGGCGCCGCGGGTCTGGCCGAGCTGATGGCCGAGACCGAGCGCCAGTCCTCCTCCGCCCCCCCCGCGGCCGCGCCGCCCCCCGCGGCCGCGTCCGAGCCGGACGACGCCTTCGAGACCCCCGAGGAGCCCAGGCCTGGGTCGATCGGCCTCGTGGCCGAGCCGGCCCCCGCGGAGCCCGTGCCTCCGGAGCCCGTGCCGCCGAGGCCCGGGCCGGCGGGATCCGCGGCCGCCGCGCCGGGCGCGCCTCGCCCTGTCGCCGCGCCGCCGCTCCCGGTGGCCGGCCCCGCGTCCACCCAGGCCGGGGCAGGACGGCTGGTGTACAGCGCCGGGTTCTGGCGGCGGGGCCTGGCCCTGGCGGTGGACTTCGTGCTGCTGCTCGGCCTGCAGCTGGCCATGGTCGCGCTCGGCTCCGCCCTGCTCGGGCCGGGGCCGGCCGCGGCCCTCACGGCCCTGGTCGGCGACCCCGTGAACCTGGGGGTGGTGCTGGGCCTGTTCGTGGCGCTGCTGCTGACCTACCTGACGGTCTTCGCCCGCTTCGGCGGGCAGACCGTGGGCAAGATGCTCCTGGGGCTGCGCGTGGTGCGGCTGGACGGGCGCTCGCTGGGCACCGGGCAGGCCCTGCGGCGGCTCGCGGGCATGCTGCTGGCGGCGCTCCCGGGCCTGGCGGGCTTCCTGTGGGCGGCCTTCGACCTCGAGCGTCGCGGCTGGCACGATCGGCTGGGCGGCACGCTGGTCGTGCGCATCAGGCCGCCGCGCGCGGCCCTGGCCACGCCTGTCGCCGGGGAGGGCTGACACCGGGATGAGCCTCGAACTGGCGAGATTCCTGGTGGAGCGCGGGCTGGTGGACGCCGGCCGCATGGACGATCTGCTCCAGCGTCAGGTGCTGTTCGGGGGCAGCCTCGACACCAACGCGCTGGAGGCCGAGCTGCTCGACGAGGACGCGCTGGCCGGCGCCCTGGCCGAGTTCCACCACCTGCCCGTGGCCACGCCCGACCTCCTGGCCCAGCGCGATCCGCGCATGCCCAAGCTCTTCCCCGCGCGGCTGGCCCAGAAGTACAGGGTGGTGCCGGTGGTCATGAGCGGGCGCTCGCTGCTGGTGCTGGCTGCCGGGCGCATCGATCCGCTGTGGGTCGACGAGATCAACTTCATGCTCAGCCTGTCCGTGCGCACCCACGTGGTTTGCGAGGCGCGCCTGCAGGCCCTGATGCGCGACTGGCTGGGGCTGGAGATCGAGCCGCGCTTCGCGGCGCTGGCGGACAGGCTGGGCCCGTTCGGCGCGGCCCCGCCGGCTCCGCCCGAGCCCGAACCCGAGCTCGAGGCGGGGATCTCGCCGGAGACCCTGGCCGCCCAGGAGGCCCTGGCGGCCGCGGCCGTGGCGGAGCCTCTCCCGGCGCGGCCCGGGCTGGACGACGAGAGCCGCGTGCGGGTGGCCCAGGCGCTGGGCACGCTGGCCGCGCGCGACGCGGTCGAGCGCGCGCGCCGCGAGCTGGCGCGATCGGGCCAGCTCTCCTTGGCCGAGGCCGCCCAGGCCTGCCTGGACGCCCATGACCGCGACACCATCGTGGACGTGCTGCTGCGCTACAGCCGCCAGTTCATGGAGTTCGTGGGCCTGTTCGTGGCCCAGGACGAGGCGCTGTTCGGCTGGGACGCGGTGGGCAGCCTGGACGCCCGCGAGCGCATCCGCCGGGTGCGCTTGCCGGCCGGCACCCCTTCGGTGCTGCGCACCGTGCTGCAGTCGCGGGCCTCCTACCTCGGGCCCGTGCCCGCCTCGGGCAACAACCAGGAGCTGCTGCAGGCGCTCGGCCGCTCGCGTCCGCTGAACGCCTTCATCGCGCCCATCCTGGTCCACTCCCGGATCGTGGCGGTGCTGTACGGCGACGCAGGCGTGCGCTCCATCCGCGGCCAGCGGATTGGCGATCTGCTGGTCTTCCTCAGCCGGCTGTCCGAGGCCTTCGAGCGGCTCATCTTGCGCCGCAAGGGGCTGAAGCCCGGGACCGTGCCCAGGGCGAGCCGCGTGGATCTCCCCCGGGTGGAGCCCGCGCCCGTGGCGCCGGCCCCTGTGCCCGACGAGGCGGGGAGCGCCGTGCCGTCGGTCCCCGTGGAGCCGGAGACCGCCACCCCTTCACCCGGAGCACCGGAGCCCTCCGCCTTCATTCCCGAGGAACGCTGGCGCGCCGCGGCCAGCCGCACCCTCGACCTGCCGGTGGTGGAGGAGCCGCCCCTCGAGGTCGACGGCCAGGCCGGCTGGGCCGGCGCTCCAGGCGCCGACGCGGGCGAGGCCGCCGCGCGCTCCACCCAAGAGGGGCTGGTCTACGAGGCCGGGGACGACGAGCCCCTGGAGCTCGAGGGCGGGCAGGAGGCCGCGGTCGGCACCGAGGGAGCCGCCGCGGAGGAGCGCGAGCCCGCGGTCCGGATGGGCGAGGAGTTGTTCGCCGATCCACCGACGCTCGCCCCGATGGCCCCAGCGGAGCCGGCCCCGATGCCTGCAGAGCCGGCCCCGATGCCTGCAGAGCCGGCCCCGATGCCTGCAGAGCCGGCCCCGATGCCTGCAGAGCCGGCCCCGATGCCAGCGGAGCCTGCCCCCGCCCCTGCGGTGGAGAGTCCGGCTCCCGTGGAGCTCGATCCTGCCCCGGAGCAGGCACGCCCCGCCCCGGCCTCGCCGCGCATCACGGCGGACCTGCCGGCGGTCTTGCCCCCCTTCGCAGCGTCTGCGGAAGAGTCCTTCGTCGAGGTGGCTCCGGCCTCCACCGCCTTCGAGTCGCCGCCCTCGACCCCGCCGCTGGAGGTGCCGCAGCCCGACATCCCGGACGACTACATGCTGGGGGCGGACCTGCCGCCGGCCATCGACTCTTCGGCCCTGGAGGTCCCCCCGGCTCCCCCGCCGCGCCGCCCGGTGACCGAGGAGCGGGTGCGCATCGTGGACATGGAGGAGGAGCCTGCCGCTGCCCTGGTCACCGTGGACACGGACTCGGACGTGGTCGTGGTGAACGACAGCGCGGACGAGTTCGCCCCGCCCTCGGGCCTGGACGTGGCGCCGGCCGTGGCCGCTGCTCCGCTGACCCCCTCGCACCCGTTCCTCCGTGCCGCGCCCGCCGAGCAGGCCGCGCCCGTCGAGCAGGCCACGCCCGTCGAGCAGGCCGCGCCCGTCGAGCAGGCCGCGCCCGAGATCGCCGTCCCGTCCCCCGCGCAGCCCATCCAGGCCATCGAGGCGATGGCGCTCGAGACCCTCGAGGCGGCACCGCCCGCGGTCCCGGCGCTGCCACCGTCCGAGCTGCTGGTGGCCCTGGTCACCCAGCTCGTCGGGCCCGACCCGCAGGCGGCGGCCCAGGCTGGCGCCGCGCTGGTACGCATCGGTCCCCCGGCGCTACCGGCGATCATGCCGTTCTTCCCGGGCCGCCTGGTCTTCGACGTGCGCGGCGCGCACGATCGCGTCCCGCCGCTCCAGGAGCACGGCGCGCTGCTGGCCTGCCTGATCGAGATGGGACCCGAGGCCTGCCAGGCGGTGGTCGAGAAGCTCGAGGCGCCCGACCCACTGGTGCGCTTCTACGCAGTCTCGTTCCTGGGGGTCGTGCCGTGGTCCCGCGCGGTCGGACGGCTGGCGGGCCGGCTGTACGACCGCGACGCCCGGGTGCGCCTGACCGCCATCGAGGTGCTCGGCTGCTACCGGCGCACGCCCGGCTACGACGCGATGATCAAGGGGCTGCGCGCCCGGCTGAAGGGCGAGGACCCGGACCAGCAGGCCATCGCCGCCGCGCTGCTGGGGAATTTCCGGGACGTCGAGTCGCTGCCCGACCTGGTCATGCTGCTGGAGGTCAACGCCAAGGTGGTGGCGCGGGCGGCGGCCGAGTCGCTGGCCTTCATCACCAAGCAGGATCTGGGCGCCAGCGAGCGGAAGTGGCTCAAGTGGTGGCGGGCCCACAAGGGCGAGAGCCGGGTGCTGTGGCTGATCGAGGGGCTGCGCTCGAAGAGCCGGGACATCCGCTTCTCCTCGGCCTACGAGCTCCAGCGGCTCACGCAGGAGACCTTCGGCTACTACTTCGACGCCGATCGGTCGGACCGCGAGCGCGCGGTCCGGCAGTGGGAGCGCTGGTGGGACGAGAAGGGCAAGCTGATGCACCTGGAGGCCTAGGGGCCCCGGGGCGAGGCGAGGGAGGTCGCATGCGTGCTGATCGTCGGCGGAGCTGGGTGGTGGGCGGAGTGGTGCTGGGGCTCTGGTGCTCGCTGGGCCTCGTCGCGCAGGCCGGGCAGGGCCCCGCGGCGGCCGCCCAGGTCCCGGATGGGGTGGCCTTCGCCCTGCTGGTGGAGCGGCCGGGGGAGGCCGTGGGCGCCTGCCTCGATCTCCTGGACCGCTTCAAGGGCATCAACCCCGAGCTGGGCCGGGAGCGCCTGGGCCAGGAGGTGGTGAAGGAGCTGGGCGACAACATCCTCACGCCCGAGGGCATGCGCGCCTTCGGCCTGGATCCCGAAGGCGGCGGCGCCGTGTACGGCCAGCAGCTCGAGCAGGACCCGGCGGTGCTGCTGCCGCTCTCCAACCCCGAGACGTTCATCGCCAAGCTGACCGCCCTCTCGCAGAAGGGCGGGCAGCCCTTCGAGCTGCTGCCCAAGCCCGTGGCCGGCGCCAGGCTGTTCAAGACGGGCAGCGGCTACCTGGCGGTGGGCCCGCGCCAGGCGCTCCTGCTCAACCAGCTCGACAGCGAGGCTCAGGCCGCGAAGAGCGTCGAGGCGGCGCTGGGCGGCGGGAAGAAGCTGGCCGCGAGCAAGCTCTTCCAGAAGGCCCTGGCGGGCCTCCAGCCCGGCGCCCACGCCGTGCTGTACATGGACTTCGCGCGCGTCGGCAAGGGCGCGCTGGCCGAGCTCGACCAGGGCATCCAGGCCGAGCAGAAGTACGCCGGCAGCCTGCCGGCGGAGCAGAAGAAGGCCCGCCTGGCGGACGTCGCCCGCATGCAGGCGGTGCGCAAGAAGTTCGCGGCCCTGCTCGCCAAGTTCGACGTGTTCGGCTGGAGCCTGCGGCTCGAGCCGCGCATCCTCGCCTCGGACATGTTCCTGGGGGCGCTGCCGGCGGGAAAGAAGCTCTTGCAGGACGCCTTCCCGGCCGGGGGCCCGACCGCCTTCCACGCCGCGCTGGCCGGCCACAGCCTGTGGAGCGGCTGGCTCTCGCTGCGGCTCGCGGGTTTCCTGGCGCTGCTGGCCGATCTGCCCGACGGCAGCTACCGCACGCTGGGCGACGGGCTGGCGGAGGCCGACAAGGAGTTCAAGCAGGAGATGGGCCTGGGCCTGCTGAAGGACGTGTTCGGCAACCTGAAGGAGCCCATGGGCTTCTACTTCCTGAGCCCCGATCTCTCGGGCCTGAAGGCCGACGAGCCCATGCAGCAGCAGATCATGCGCCTCTTCAAGGTGGCCTGCGTGGCGCGGGTGAACGACGCCGCCAGGCTGGATCAGCTCATCGCCAAGGTGGCGGAGAAGGCCACGGCCGCCGGTCAGGCGCCCGAGGTGGTGGAGCTCGACGGGGCCAAGCTGCAGGTCTTCCGGCCCGAGCCTGGGTTGGTGTTCGCCCTGGGCCGCAAGGGCGACGCGGCCCTGCTCGGGTTCGGCCAGGACGCGCTGGCCGAGCTGATCCGGGCCTCGGTGCCCGGCGGCCTGGCCGGCGCCGCCCAGGGCGACCTGCGCGGGGTCGGGCGCGTGGACGTGGCCGCGGTGAGCGAGCTCCTCTCCTCCGCGGTGGCCAAGAACATCGGCGGCCAGGAGGGCATGGGCTTCCGCATGCTGTGGCCGATGATCCAGCAGGTCCTGGGGCAGGTGGCCAGCCTGGAGCTGGAGGGCAGGCTGCCGACCGGCGGGCTCCAGGCCCGGTGGACCCTGAACTTCCGCTGACGCCTGCGCGGGGAGGTGCTCAGGCCGTGTTCGCCCCGCTGACCCAGTCGCGCCTGGCGGCCGTGCTTAAGGGCTACTTGCCCTCGGCCTGCCTGGGGCTGCTGCTGTCCGGGCTGGCCGCCGGCGGGGAGGGCGTGGCCGGCGGCACCCTGTCGCTGATGGGGCTGGCGCTGGGGGCGCTGGGCGGGCTGCCCTTCGGCCGCTGGCTGGCGGGCCGGCCCCGGGCCGAGGCCGACTTCCGTCTGCCGATCCTGTGCGGCTGCTTGGCGCTACCGCTGGCGGTCATCCCGGCCTACCCGGACATGCTCGAGGAGTTCACCTTCGGCTTCCACGGCTGGACGAGCGTGGCGGCCGGGGTGGCGCTGGCCCTGCCGCTGGGCGGCTGCCTGGGCTCTGCCTGGACGCTGTGGAGCCAGGCCGGCCGGGATGATTCCGTGCACCGCTTCCGCTACTCCGGCCTGGGGGCCTGCCTGGGCCTGGCCGCGTCCGGGGCGGCGGGCCTCGGGCTCAACGCCTTCCTGGGCGCCTTCCTGCTGAACCTGGTGGCGGCGCCGATGATCTGGCCGACCCTCCCGGCCGGCGGCCCGCGCAGCCTGCTGGCGCGCATGCTGCTGACCCTGGTGGTCGTGGTCTCGGCCATGTTCCTGCTGTTCCTGTGACCCTGCCCGCTGCTCCCGCGGCGCTCGATCAGCGGGGTTCGTCGGCGAACAGCGCCCGGGTGGGGGCGCTCGGACCCGGGTAGCGGCCGAGACCGGGCGGGCTGCCCCAGCCCGCGATGGCCTTGTGCGGGCAGTGGTTGTAGCAGGCCCAGCAGCCGGTGCAGCCCGAGCCCATGCGGGGAGGGGCGGATTCGTCCGGCCAGGTCAGGCAGCCCGAGGGGCAGGCCCGGACGCACGTGCCGCAGCGCTCGCAGATCCCAGGATCGATGCGCACCTGGGTGGACTTGCGCGCCTCCCGGGGGCCCAGCTTGCGGCCGGCCAGCCGGGCCCCCGGCAACCAGGCGCGGTAGAGCGCCTCCGGCGCGGGCGGCGCCCAGGGCCTGCGCGCGGCGGCCGCAGGCATGGCCGCGAGGAAGTCCTCGAGCTCCCGCCGGTCGCGCGCGTCCGGCTCGGTGAGCTCGGCCCACACGAACCCGAGCCCCACGCGCAGGGGCCGGAGCGGGCCCCGGATGAGCAGCCGGCCCAGCGGCAGGCCCGGCTCGACCGCGCGGGACAGCACCCGGTGGGGCGGCCAGTTGCTGGGCATGGCGACCCAGTGGGCACCCAGGACCTGCAGGCCCTTCTGCCGTAGCTGGCGGGCCTGCAGCTCGAAGTGGGCGCCCGGCTCGCCGGCGCAGGTGCAAAGCAAGAAGGCCGGCCGCAGGGTCGCCCCCGGCAGCGCAGCCAGGCCGTCGATCCAGGCCTCCACCGCGAACATGGGCCGGAAGTACATGGTCGGGCTGGCCACCCCGATCAGCTCGAAGCCCACAGGGTCGGGCGGAGTGCCGCGGCCGAGCTCGTGGAACGCGACCTCGTGCCCCAGCCGCGCGAGGTGACGGGCGGCGAAGCGCGCGACCAGGCGCGTGTTCCCGGTGCTCGAGTGGCACAGCAGAAGGATCTTCATCGGGGCGGACCTCGTCGAGGAGAGGGTTCCTCTGCAAGATACGTGGACCTGCCTGGCCGCGCAAGACGGGCCGCGCCACCGGGCCCCGCGGGCGCGCCGCTCACCGGGCGCCCGACTTGCGTACCCGGCGCCTTCGGGGTATGTGTGTGCCATGCTGCTCGGCAAGCAGAAGGTGATCAGCCCCGCGCGGCGCCTGGCGCTGGAGATCCTGCGTCGGGTGGAGGCCGAGGGGGCCTTCGCTACCCTGGCCATCGATCACGCCCTGGAGCGGCACCCCCAGCTCGGCACCGAGGATCGCGGGCTCATCTCCCAGCTCGTGTATGGCAGCCTGCGCTGGCGCCGGCGGCTCGACTTCGCGCTCGCGGCCCACTGCCACCGGCCGCTCGAGCGCATCGAGCCGGTGCTGCTCCGCATCCTGCGCATGACCGCGTTCCAGCTGCTGTTCCTCGAGCGCGTGCCCGACTACGCCGCGGTGGACGAGGCCACCGAGCTCGCGCTCGTGCAGCGCGGCAAGCACGCCAGCGGCTTCGTCAACGCGGTGCTCAGGCAGCTCGCGCAGAACGCCGAGGGCATCGAGTGGCCCGACCCCCTGCAGGATCGCGTGCACGCCCTGGGCGTGCGGCACTCCTTCCCCGACTGGATGGTGCAGTGGTGGGACCGGCTGCTCGGGCCGGAGCGGCTGGAGGCGTTCCTCGCGGCCTGCAACCAGCCCGCGGCCATGTGGGTGCGCGCCAACACGCTGCGCACCAAGAGCGACGCGCTGCTGGAGCTGCTGACCGCCTCGGGCATGCAGGCGCGCGCCTCCAGGCAGGTGCCCGACGCCTTGCAGTTCACCGATCCGGGCGACATCCGCGCGCTGGCGGCCCACGAGGCCGGCCTGTTCCACGTCCAGGACGCCGCGGCCCAGGCGGTCTGCCACCTGCTGGCCCCGCGGCCCGGCGAACGCGTGCTGGACGCGTGCGCGGCCCCGGGCGGCAAGACCGCCACGCTGGCCGAGCTGATGCAGAACCAGGGCGAGCTGGTGGCCGTGGACGTGCACCCGGCCCGGCTGGGCCTGGTGCGGAAGCTCGCCGAGCGCCTGGGCGCGACCTGCATCAGGTGCCAGGCCGGGGATCTGTCCGACCTCGGCGAGGCGCAGCTCGGCACCTTCGACCGCATCCTGCTGGACGCGCCGTGCACCGCGCTGGGGGTGCTGCGGCGCCACCCGGAGGGCAAGTGGCGCCTCGACCAGGCGGACGTCGAGCGCATGGCCGGGATCCAGCGCGGCTTGCTCGAGCGCGCGGTGCTGCTGCTGAAGCCGGGCGGGCACCTGGTCTACAGCGTGTGCACGTTCACCGAGGAGGAGGGGGCGGTGCAGATCGCCGGCCTGCTCCAGGATCACCCGGAGCTCGAGCTCACCGATCCGCGCGAGGGCAAGCGGCTGCCCTGGCACGCGCTCGTGGACGCCCAGCGCCACCTGCGCACCTGGCCCCAGGAGCACGACACGGACGCCTTCTTCGCCGTGCGTCTGCGCCGCCGGCCCTGAGCCCGGAGGATCGCGTGGCTCGCCCCTACCTCATCGCCCCCTCGATCCTGTCCGCGGACATGGCCGCCCTGGGCTCGGAGATCGAGCGCGTGACCCGGGCCGGCGCGGACTGGATCCACGTGGACGTGATGGACGGGCGTTTCGTACCCAACCTCACCATCGGCGTCCCGGTGGTGGCCGCGCTCAAGCGCCGGGGCGGCCTGCCGCTGGACGTTCACCTCATGATCGCCGAGCCCGAGCGCTACGTCGCCGACTTCGCGCGGGCCGGGGCGGCCTGGCTGACCGTCCACGCCGAGGCCACCCTGCACCTGCACCGCACCCTCGAGGCCATCCGCGAGGCCGGCGCCCGGCCCGGGGTGGCGCTCAACCCGGCCACGCCGCTGTCGGCCATCGAGCACGTCCTGGGGCTGGTCGAGCTCGTGCTGGTGATGACCGTGGAGCCGGGCTTCGGGGGCCAGGCCTTCATCCCGGCCATGCTGCCCAAGATCTCCAGGCTGGCGGAGCTGTTGCGGGAGCGGCAGTTGGATGTTGACATCCAGGTGGATGGAGGGATAAAAGGGGGGACCGTCGGGCAGGCGGCCAGGGCCGGCGCCAACGTGTTCGTGGCCGGCACCAGCGTCTTCGGGCCGCCTGACGCGGCCGTGGCCATCCGGGCCCTGCGGGCGGAGCTGGAGTCGGTGGATCGTTGACAAGACCGGGAAGTGGCTCAGTCTGGTAGAGCACCTGGTTCGGGACCAGGGGGTCGCAGGTTCAAATCCTGTCTTCCCGATCGGTTCGCGACTTTCTGCGCGCCCTCGGCGCTTGAAAGTCCTGGGAGGCCGCGCAGATCCGCTGCGCGGCTTTTTTTTTCGGGTAGGGAGAGATGCCGCTGGAACTCCCGGTCCTGGTGCGCTGCGCCGGGTGCGCGCACAACTTCGAGTCCCGGCTGACGGGCAGGATCCGCTGCCCGGTCTGCCGCGCGGAGGTGTGGCTCGAGCCGCCGGCCGGGCTGGCCCCGGATCGCGCCGAGGACGCCCCCCCGCCCGCGCCGCCCGTGCCCGCCGCTCCGGTGCACCCCGCCGACGGGCCCGATCCCGACAGGGAAGGCTCGCCCGAGGAGCCCGCGTCCGAGAGGCCCCCGGGGGAGCCGCCGGCTGCGCCCGACCCGGAAGCGGCGGAGGAGGACGCGCCCGCCCCGGACCCCCAGGCCCTGTTCGCACGCAAGCTCGCGGAGGCCGGTGTCCGCCTGCGCGAGCCCGAGGTGGTGGTGCCGGCCTGGGAGGCGCGCGCCGGGGGACCCGCGCACCGCTTCTACGACACCTTCCGGCAGATCCTGACCAACCCGCCGCGCTTCTTCTACGGGCTCAAGGTGGACCGGCTGGACCGTTCCTGGACCTTCGCCTGGCTCCTGTGCAGCCTGGCCGCCCTGTTCGCCTCGCTCTACGGCCTGTGGAACCTGGACCGCAACGAGGCCGCCCTGCTCGACGCGCTGCGGGCCGAGCCCGGGGTGAAGCCGGAGGAGGTGGTCTCGACGCTGCGAGGCCTGCTGACCTTCGGCGCCTGGGGCGCGCCGCTGCTCGGCCTGGCGAACGCGTGGGTCACGGCCGGGCTCTACCACCTGGGCGTGATGGCGGTCGGCAAGCTGTTCGGCCTCGAGCATCGCGGCTTCCGTGCGACCTTCCGCGCCACCGCCTACGGCTTCGCTCCGCTGCTGCTGGTGGTGGTGCCCGTGGTCGGGCAGCTCATCGGCAGCCTGTGGTCGATCGTGCTCCAGGTGCTGGCCATCGCCTTCGTGCACCGCCTGGGCCCGGGCCGGGCGGCGCTGGCAGTCCTCCTGCCGCTCGCCGGCCTGCTCGGCCTGCTGCTGATGCTGTGGTAGCCGGGGCCGCTCACCAGGCGGACCAGTCCCAGGCCAGCCCCAGCTGGTAGGTCTCGCGGGCGAAGGCGGGCTGCTCCGCGTCCTCCACGGCGAAGGTGTTGCGGTACACGGCCACCTGGGCCACGAGCTGGAGCGACTCCCAGAAGCGCCAGGCCAGGCGGCTGACGAAGACGTTCTCGTTCTCGTCCGCGTCCGGCTGGTAGGACGACTGATCCAGGTACAGCCCGTCCGGGAAGTCGGTGAGCTGCACCGAGCCCATCAGGTGCAGGGTGAGTTCCGCCGGAAGCTCCAGCGACACCACCGCCTCGAGCTTGTGCCAGCGAGCGGTGGAGCCCAGGCTGTTGGAGCCGTTGGCGGTGAAGGTGTAGCCGAGCTGGGCGATGAGCTGGCGCTCGTCCCACCAGGTGGAGCGGTAGCGCACGTGGGCGCCCAGCGCGTGGCGAGCGTCCTGGCGGTCGCGGCTGCCCGGCAGCGTGCCCTCCCCCCCGGGGCTGGCCACCCGGGCGAGATCGTCGAAGAAGCGCACATCGAAGGCGTAGCCCAGCCAGGCGCTCCAGCCCTCCCCCAGGCTGGCCTGCAGCGACAGGCCCGCGCTGGGGCCGGCGTGGCTGAAGCGCGGCGCGCCGGGCTCGCGCTCCCCGTCGTCGTCCGGCTTGAAGTAGAACCCGCGTCCGCCCGCGCTGACCTCAAGGACGAGGGGCGCGAGCAGGCGCAGGCGCCCGACGGCGTCCAGGTGGCCGAGCAGGTAGTCCCTGCCGTGGGTGGCCTGGGTGGCGTCCCGCAACCCGACGCGCAGGCCGATCTGCCGCGTGGGCTGCGGCCGGTGCAGCAGGCTGAGCTCGAGCTGGTTGGCCACCAGGTGCTCGCTGGTCTCGCGGTAGAACAGCTTGGCGCCGCAGGCGTAGTCGGCGTGGAAGTCGAGCTCCGGCCCGGTGTACCCGGCCGCGGCCTGCAGCAGCAGGCGCGTCAGGAAGTCGCCCGGCGTCTCCGCGCCGTCCTCGCTGCCCGTCGCGCCGGTCACGCGCTGGACCCGCTGGGCGTTGGAGTCGTACTCCTCCCCGGCCTGCGCGCGCAGCCTGAGCGTCCAGCCCTCCGCCTGGACCGCGGGGGCGGCCAGGCCGCCGACCAGGAGGCCGGCGAGCAGGCCAGCGGACCAGGGTCGCCTGTCGCGGGGGAGCACGGGAGATTCCTAGCACGACGGCCCGGTGCGGGCCAGGGCTCACTCCTGGGTGAGTTCCTCGGCCTTCTCGCGCAGGCGGTCGTGCAGCACTTGCAGGCGCTTGAGCTGCTCGATCAGGGCGTCGCGCTGGAGCCGCAGGGCGGGCAGGCCGCGCTGCCGGTCGCCGCCCGGCGTGGCGGCTGCGCCCTGCTCCACGCCCACGGGCAGGCGGCCTTCGCCGCCGGGCTGGTCGGGCATGGCCGTCTGTCCCTCCCCGCCGCCCCACCCGCCGGCCCCCGGGGACGGATCCCCGCCGCCCTCGTAGGCCCCGTCCACGTCGCCCTCGGCGGGCAGAGCGTCGTCCGTGCGGCCGTCGTTGGTGAAGTCGGTCTTGCCGGCCTCCGCGCCCCGCGGCACGCGCAGCACGCGCGAACCCTCGTTGAACAGATCCTGGTCGCTGAGGAAGTCGCGCATCTCGCGCTCGAGCCGCAGCTCGCGCTCCAGGGAGGCGATGCGCCCGTCCAGCGAGGCGAGCTGGCGGCGCAGCTTGTCCTGATCATCCCGCACCGCGTCCGCCCGCTCGCCCAGCTCCTCGGGATCGTCGGAGGCCAGCAGGTTCACGCCGGACTCCGGGCCGCCGGCGCCCGCGGGCTCCCGGTCCGGCGCGAGCTCCTGGCGCAGGGTCTCCCGCTCGGAGCGCAGCCGCGCGAGCACCCGGGTCAGGTCCGCCCGTTCGTCCGCACCCGCCGCGCGCAGCGCGCCGACCGTGCCCGCGACCGCCTCGTCGTACAGCGCGCCCAGACGCTCCAGGCGCTCGCGGTAGGTGCGCTCGAGCTGGCCGATCTCGCGGTTCAGCGCGCTGACCGCCTCGCTCAGCTCCTGGCTCGAGCGAAGATCCGCCAGCAGCTGGAAGTCGGGCAGCAGGCGCTCGCCCGCGCCGGAGGACTTGCGGCGTTCGATGTCGCGCGCCAGCGCCTCCAGGCGCCCGGCCAGGGCGTCGCGCTGCGCGAGCACCTGCCGCCGCCCCTCCGAGAGCCGCTCGAGGTCGAGGCGCAGGGAGGAGATCTCGTCGATGCGGCTCCGCGGGCCGGGCGCCTGCCCCAGGGCCGGAGCGGCCAGGAGCAGGGTCAAGCCAAACACAAAGGCGCGGAGCCAGCTCATCGGAGCACCTCTCGCACGGGGTGTTTCGCAAGGAGCGTGCCACTCCCGCGCCGAGGGTCGCGGCGGGGGCTTTCGTTTTGTGATGAGATTGCAGCAGGTTGGAGCAACCCTCCGGCGCCTCACTTCGCGGACGGACCCTCCGGTCCGCGGACCTCGCGGAAATCCCCAAGCCGCCTCAGAAAACCGTCACTCGATGCGGTACTTCTCCAGCTTGTAGTACAGGGCCGAGGTCTTGATGCCCAGCAGCCGAGCGGTCTCGGTCTTGACCTTGCCGGCGCGGGTGAAGGCGTCCACGATCAGGCTGCGCTCGACCTCCTCCAGCACCTCGTCCAGCCCGCGGCCGGCCACGGCCACGTGCAGCCCGCCCGCCCCGGCCGTGCAGGCTGCCCCGCCGTCTCGGGCGGCCAGGTTGGAGGGCAGGTCCCGGGCCTCGAGGCGCGCGCCCTCGGCGAACACCATGGCCTGCTCGATCACGTTCTCCAGCTCGCGCACGTTGCCGGGCCAGCGGTAGCGCTGTAGCAGCTCGAGCGCCTCCGGGGCGAGCGCCTCGAGTTGCTTGCCCGTGCGCCCGGCCAGCTTGGCCAGGAAGTGGCGCGCCAGCGGGGCGATGTCGTCCGGGCGCTCGCGCAGCGGCGGGATGCGGATGGGCAGGATGTGCAGCCGGTAGTACAGGTCCTCCCGGAAACGCCCCTCGCGCACCTGGGCCTGCAGATCCTTGTTCGTGGCCGCGATCACCCGCACGTCGACCGACACGGTCTCCTCACCGCCCACCCGCTCGAACTCGCGCTCCTGCAGGACGCGCAGCAGCTTGAGCTGGAGCGAGGGGCCGATCTCCCCGATCTCGTCGAGGAAGATGGTGCCGCCGTCGGCCAGCTCGAAGCGCCCCAGCTTGCGCTTGATGGCCCCGGTGAAGGAGCCCTTCTCGTGGCCGAACATCTCGCTCTCCAGCAGCGTCTCGGCCAGGGCCCCGCAGTTGACCCGGATGAAGGCCCTCTCCCGGCGGCGGCTGAGATCGTGCAGGGCCTGGGCGACCAGCTCCTTGCCGGTGCCGCTCTCGCCGCTCACCAGGACGGAGGAGTCGGTCGGCGCCACCTTGCGGATGGTCTGGAAGACCGCCTGCATGGCCGCCGACTGGCCCACCAGGCTCTCCAGGCGGGCCTCGGCCCGGGCCTCCTCCCGGAGGAGCTGGTTCTCGGCGCGCAGCCGCGCCCGGTCGCGCTTCACCGCCGCCACCTCGAGCGCCTGGCCCACCTTGGCGCGCAGCACGTCCGGGGTGAAGGGCTTGGTGATGAAGTCGAAGGCCCCGAGCTTCATCGCCTCCACCGCCGTCTCCACCGTGCCGAAGGCGGTCATCAGCATCACCACGGCGTCCTCGTCCTCGGCCAGGACCGCCTTCAGCACCCCCAGGCCGTCCATGGGCTCCATCTTGAGATCGGTGACGACGAAGTCGATCCGCCGGCCGGCGAGCAGCTTGAGGCCGCTCGGCCCGTCGCTGGCCGTGTGCACCCTGTGGCCCAGCTTGGCCACCACGGCCGCCACGCCCTCGCGGATGGTCTCGTTGTCATCGATGACCAGCACGCTCGCCATCAGCCTGCCTCCCCAGAGCCCGGGAGCTCGTCCCGGGGCAACAGGATGCGCACGGTGGTCCCGCGGCCCACCTCCGACTGGAGCTCGAGCCGGCCGCGGTGGGCCTCGGCCACCTTCTTCACCAGGGCCAGGCCCAGGCCGGTGCCCTTCTGCCGGGTGGTGAAGAAGGGATCGAACACCTTGTCGCGGAGCTCGGGCGGGATGCCGACCCCCTGGTCGCGCACCTCGAGCGCCAGGGGCCCGCCCGCGCCGTCCACGCGGCACGCGAGCGTCACCCGGCCGCCCGGGCTGGAAGCCTGCACGGCGTTGCGCAGCAGGTTGAGCAGCGCGCCCCGCACGCGCTCCCGATCCCAGCGCGCGCCGCGCGCGTCGCCCTCGAGCGCCACCTCCAGGACGAGGCCCGCCTGCGCCACCTCGGCGGACATCAGCGTGGCCACGGCCTGCAGCTCCTCGCGGGCGTCGACGACCTCGAGCGCGGGGGGGCGCTTGCGGGCGAACTCCAGGAAGTCCCGCACCACGCGCTCCAGGTAGCCGAGCTCGGTGGCCACGCGCTCGAGCTGCTTCTGCGCCTCGGGGCGATCGGCCACCTCCTCGCGCAGCAGCCCGACGAACAGCGCCATGCCACCCAGGGGGTTCCGCACCTCGTGGGCGATGCCGGCCAGCATCATCTGGAGCTGCTGATCGCGGGCCAGGATGGAGCGCCGCATGTCGTTGAGCGTCCAGGCCAGCACGCCGATCTCGTCGCGCGTCTCGACCCCGATCTCGCCCTCCAGCTCTCCGCGGCCGATGGCCCGGGCGGCCTCGACCAGCCGCTGGAGCGGCTGGGTGATGCGGCGCGCGAGCAGCACGCTCATCAGCCCCACCAGGAGGAGCGCCAGCCCCCCCACCAGGCCCAGCACCCGGCCGAGGTCGGCCAGGGGCTCGAAGAAGCGGGCCGAGCCGTCCACGCCCACCGCGGCCACGACCTCCGGGCTGCCCTCGAGCCGCACGGGCGCGAAGCCCGACTTGAAGCGCGCGCCGTCCCGGCCGGTGAACAGCAGGCTGGAGCGCGGCTGGCCGGCGAACACGCCGTGCAGCTCGGCCCGGTCGGCCGACAGCCGGACGATCTCCTCGCCCACGCGGAGCTCGCCGGCCGAGTCCACCAGGGCCCGGCCCCGGGGGTCGAACAGGTAGATGCGCTCGACCTCGGTGGCCGCGCGCAGCGCCTCGAGGCGCTCCTGGAGGTTCTTGTAGGTGCGGCTCTGCTCGTCGCCCGGCTCCAGCCTGAGCGCGCGCGGCTTGCCCACCTGCCCGGCGGACACGCGCGCCACGGCGATCAGGCTGTCGCCCAGCTGGGCCTCCATGGCCTGGGCCGCCGCGCGAAAGGCCAGGTAGCCGATGCCGGCCAGGATGAGGGCGGTGGACGCCAGGAAGGCGACCAGCAGCTTGAGCCACAGCTTGGCTCCGTGGGTGAACACCCCCCGAACCTACCGCGGGCCGCTGGGCAGCGCAAACCGGCCCCACGCCGCCGCGCCAGTACCACCGGCGCCCGGGCCGTGCTAAGGGTGTTCCCATGCGGCCGGTGTTCGCTCTCCGTGTCACCCCGCGAAACCGCAACTCGTGGCCCAGCGTGGCGACCGCGCTGCTCGGCGCCGAGGCCGCCCAGGCCCTCGACTTCCGCGTGCTCGAGCGGCCGGGAGAGCTGCCCGACGGCACCCGCGCGCTGGCCTTCTCCTTCGTCACGCCGGAGCTGGAGGGCGTGGCCCGGGAGGTGCGCGCCCTGCGCGCGAGCCACCCCGGCCTGTGGCTGCTGGCCGGCGGCGCCCACGCCAGCGCGGATCCCGAGGGCACCCTGGCGCTGGGCTTCGACGCGGTGGTGGCCGGGGAGGGCGAGCAGGCCGCGCAACGCCTGTGCGGCGCGCTGGCCGCCGGGGGGCCGCCCCCCACGGGCGTGTGGCGCAGCGAGGCGCTGCTCGAGCTCGACCAGAGCCTGCACGTCGAGCCACGCCTGGGCCTCTTCCCCTTCGCCGAGATCTCCCGCGGCTGCCCCTGCGGGTGCGCCTTCTGCGTGGCCACCCGCCTGTTCGGCCGGCGCATGCGACACCGCAGCCCGCAGGTGGTGGCCGCGGGCGTGGCCCTGGCGGCGCGGGCGGGCTACCACCGGTTCCGCTTCCTCAGCCCGGACGCCTTCTCCTACCTGGGCCGCGACACGCTCGAGCGCCGGGCCGCGCTCGAGGAGCTGCTCGTGCGTTGCTTCGAGGCAGGCGCCAGCCAGCTCATGCTGGGCTGCTTCCCCTCCGAGGTGCGGCCCGATCGCGTGGAGCCCGAGCTGCTCGCGCTGCTGCGCGCGCGCTGCCTGAACCGCACCGTGGTGATCGGCGCCCAGGCCGGCAGCGATCGGGTGCTCGGCCTCATGCACCGCGGTCACACGGTCGAGGCGTCCCGCCGGGCGGTGCGCCTGGCCCACGAGGCGGACCTGGTCCCGCTGGTGGACGTGATGTTCGGCTTCCCCGGCGAGGCGCCCGAGGACCGCCAGGCGAGCCTGGCGTTCATCGAGGAGTGCCTGCGCGAGACACGCGCCCTGATCCACGCCCACGTGTACATGCCGCTGCCGGGCTCGGCGGCCTGGCCCGCGGCGCCCGAACCGGTGGAGGACCGGGTGTGGGCCGCGCTCGAGGCCCACACCCGCACGGGCCGCCTGGAGGGCGACTGGCGCAAGCACCAGCGCATCGGCGCCCGCATCCTGCGCTGGCGTGAGGAGGGCTTGATCCGGGTCTAGTGCCTCAGAACTCGAGGCGGTAGCCCAGCACGCTGGACAGCCCGGCCACGTTCACGTTGGACATGCCCGTCACGTCCGCGCTGGTGAAGCCGGCGCGAATCTCCAGGCCGAGGAAGCCGGGGCCCAGCTCGAGCTCCCCGCCGGCGCAGACGTGGCCGCCGAAGGCGAACGACGTGCCCGACAGCGCCGAGCCCGGATCGTTCGTGTAGCGCGTCTCGCTCATGACCACGTACATGTCGCCGCCGGCGCCGAAGAAGAGCTGGAAGATGCTGGCCAGCGGGATGGCGTAGAAGAGCTGCAGGGCCACCGGGATCACCTTGAGCTCGGCCTCGAGATCGCGACCGGTGACCGCGAGCGCGTACTGGTGGTAGCCCACCTCCACGCCCAGGTGCAGGTTGCCGTCGGTGGCGGGGATGATCCAGCGCAGGTCGAAGACGCCGGTGAAGGAGGTCGTGCCGATCGCCTGGAAGGGGCTGATCTGCCCGAGCTTGAGCCCCAGGGACACGACCGCGGGCACCTCCGTGGCCTCGCCGGTCACCTCGGGCGGCTGGGCTGCCTGACCCTCGATGGTCTCGACTCCGGGCTTCGCCTCGACGGGCTTATCGGCGTCTTTGGCAGTTTCCGGTCCTCCGGGGGCAGCCGGCTTGTCCACCGGAGCCACCGCGACCACGGCGGGCTTGTCCGCCGGCTTGTCCGCCGGCTTGTCCGCGGGCTTGACCACGGGCTTGTCCGCGGGCTTGACCACGGGCTTGTCCGCGGGCTTGACCACGGGCTTGTCCGCGGGCTTGACCACGGGTTTGTCCGCCGGCTTGTCCGCGATGGCCACGGCGTCGGCCGGCGGCTTGCCGCTGTCGACCGGAGCCAGGGGCACCAGGGGGATGTCGTCCATGCCGGGCCCTTCCCCGCCGGGCGCCACCAGCGGGACCAGGGCCATGTCGTCCGCGGGCATGGCCGCGGACTGGTCGGCGCTGGAGTCGTAGCTGATCCCCAGGGTCATGCTGACGCCCCTGGCCGCCTTCAGGGAGACGGTGTAGTGCTGCAGCCCGTCAGGGACCTTGAGCTTGAACGACTTGGGATTGGAGGGCTGGAGGCGCCGGTCCTCCTTGTAGGCGCCGACCCTGGAGCGGAACAGGTTGAGCCTGTCCTTCTTGAGGACCTTGCCCGCCCGCCGGATCTCCAGTTCGCCAGTGAAGGAGGGCAGCTTCTTCGCGCTGTTGAGGCGCACGGTCAGCACCAGCGAGCCCGGGCCGACCAGATCCACGCTCAGCGGCTTCCCCGGCATGACCTGGAAGCCGAAGCTCCCGTCCGTGTTCAAGGTGAGCGCCGCGTGGGTGGTCTTGGGCGTCGGGGTCAGGGGGGCGGCCCAGGCGACCGGCGCACCCACGAGCACGGCGAGGCACGACACCCACGCGGCAAGGAAGGGGGCCCTCTTCATGGCATCCTCCAGGGGTCTCGCGAGCCAGACCATCATAATCCGATCTCCGAGCAAATGCCAAGTCCAGGGCAGTTCGCGCTTTCTTTTGGCGTGGGCATCTGCCATGCTCTTGGACGTTCCAGCTCTTTGTCAGGTTGCGGCTTCGTCGGTGTGGTCCAGGCGTCCGCTGGCAATCCCGCGCCCCCTCCGGGGGGAGCGGGGAGGCGAGAGGAAAGTCCGGGCTCCGTAGGGCAAGGGTGCTGGCCAACGGCCAGTGGAGGCGACTCCAAGGAAAGTGCCACAGAGAACAGACCGCCCGCCCGCCCCCGAGCGCTTCGGCGCGCGAGGGCGTGCGCATGGGGGACGCCCCTCGGGGTCTTCCCCCTCACCCTGGCCGGCCTCGGCCGGCCGGGGGGCAAGGGTGAAACGGTGCGGTAAGAGCGCACCGCTGGGGTGGTGACACCCCGGGCACGGTAAACCCCACCCGGAGCAAGGTCTCGCAAGGGCCCCTGCCCACGCGGTTCGTCCGCGGGGCGGGGACGGGTTGCCCGCCCGGTGTCCCTGGGTCGACCGCTCGAGGCGGCTGGCAACGGCCGTCCTAGATGAATGGGCGCCACCCCGCCGGAGGTAACGAAGGCGGGGGACAGAACCCGGCTTACGGCCCAGACCGGCGAAGCCGCTTTTTTCGTGCCTGGTCCTCATCGAGCTCGACCCTGGAGGAGCCCCCATGCGTCGTCCCTTGGTGCTGTGCCTGTGCGTCCTGCCGCTGGTCGCGGCCTGCTCCGGCGTGGAGGAGGCGGTGATCTCGTCCCGGGCCTACAAGGGCCACGAGAGCGACCTCGACATGAGCCACTTCGTCAACGCCCACCGGCACACCGCGGGCACGCGCCTGGATGACTGCCAGACCTGCCACGCCAGCGCCACGTTCACCTACGGCTCCGGCCCCGACGTGCGTACCGTGACCAAGAACGCCTGCGACCACTGCCACCTGATCCGCTGGCCCGCGGAGCCGGGCTTCAACGAGCCTCAGCCCACGGCCTTCTCTCAGGTGCTCAACCCCTACGGCGCGGCCTACCTGGTCGCTGGCCGCACCCAGGCCGCGCTGGCGAGCATCCTCGACGCGGACAGCGACGGGGACGGGGCCTCGAACGGGGGCGAGATCGCCGACCTCAAGTACCCGGGCGATCCGGCCAGCAAGCCGGGCCAGCGCGCTGCGCCCCTGCGCACCTTCGATCTGGCCGGGCTGCGCGCCCTGGCGGCGCACGAGCAGTTCCAGCTGTGCAACGCCAGCAAGCAGCAGTTCGACGAGTACGTCAGCTACCGGGGGGTGAAGATCAAGGACCTGCTGGCGGCCGCCGGCGTGGACACCACGGCCGCCGGCTTCACCGGCATCACCGTGATCGCCCCGGACGGCTACCTGAAGGACATCCCCGCCGAGGAGATCAACCAGACCTACCCGGCCGGAGAGTTCCACGCCGGGCTGGACACGGCCACCCTGGGTCCGGACTGCGGGTTCGTGCGCTATCCGGGCACCCTACCCGCCGGGGTGAGCGACGGTCAGCCCGTGCCCGGGGAGCAGTGGCTGCTGCTCGCCTACCAGCGCGACGGCGGCCCCCTGGACGCGGCCAGGCTCGACCCCAGCTCGAGCAAGTTCGGCGGCGAGGGCCCCTTCCGGCTGGTCGTGCCCCTGGCCAAGCCGGGCTCCCTGGACCGCGGCTCCCAGCGCTCCCCCAGCCGGTGCAACGACGGCTGGGACTACGATCCCGCCAAGGACCACAACGCCGGGGCCATGGTGCGCGGGGTGATCGCCATCCGGGTGAACCCCCTGCCGGCGGGCGTCGAGGACTTCGACTACCGCAATGGTGGCTGGGCCTACGTCGACGCTGCCCAGCTGCTGGTGTATGGCTTCGGGGTCCGCGCGGACTGAGCCCACCGCGCGCAGGCGGGGCTCACTGCGCGTGCGCGGCGGGGAGCTGCTCCAGCGCCTGCGCGTAGTACAGGATGCGGTGGCAGAAGGGGCAGGTCTCGATCTCCTCGCCCACCAGCACGCGGTTGTAGAGCTGCGGGGGGATACCCATGTGGCAACCCTGGCAGTGCTCGTCCAGCACCGCCACCACCGCCATCCCGTCCCGGCGCTTGCGAATGTTGTCGTAGCCGTTCAGCCAGCGCTCGCTGACCACGGCCTTGGCCACGTCCCGGAGTTTCTGCTCCTCGGCCACCTTGGCGTTGAGGCTGGCCAGGCGCTCGTCCAGGCCGACCTTCTCGGCCTGGTACTGCTTGTCGAGCGCGTCCAGATCGCCCTGGCGCTGGGTGATGACCACCTTGAGATCCTCGATCTCCTGCATCTTCTTGAGGATCTCGTCCTCGATGCCCAGGTTGGCCTTGCGCGCGCCCTCGATCTCGCGCGAGAGCGCCTGGTAGTCCCGGTTGTTCTTGAGCTCGTTGAGGCGGGCCTCCCACTTCTTGATCTTCTCCTTCTCGGCCTTGAGGTCGCTCTCCAGCATGCGCCGGCTCATCTCGGCCTCGTCCATCTGGTTCTTCGCCTCGTTGAGCTCAGCGCGCTTGCTGGTCAGGGAGGAGGTGAATGTCTCGAGGCGGGAAGGGATCTGCTGGCGGTCCTTCTCGAGGTCCCGGATGCGGAGATCGATGGCCTGCAAGTCGACTAGGGCCTTCAGGATTTCCAGGGTGGACACGGTGTGCGCCTCCTCGGCCGACCCCCCAAAATTGAAAAAGCGCCCGGACGAACCCGGACGCTTTCACCTGGACGCGCAGGCAAGACGCGCTGTCCTGGACCCAAGATGAGATTTTCGCCAGGTCCCGTGGGCCTGCCTGCGAGCAACATGCGCGCAACCTATCCCCGGCCCCCAGGGCTGTCAACGGAAAAAGTGGGCCCACCAGGATTCGAACCTGGGACTTGCCGGTTATGAGCCGGCGGCTCTGGCCACTGAGCTATGGGCCCCCCGGCGGGATCATTCCTCGATGAAGGAGCGCAGGCGCTTGGAGCGGGAGGGGTGACGCAGCTTCCGCAGGGCCTTGGCCTCGATCTGCCGGATGCGCTCGCGGGTGACCTCGAAGTCCTGGCCGACCTCCTCCAGGGTGTGGTCCGACTTCTCGCCGATGCCGAAGCGCATGCGCAGCACCTTCTCCTCGCGTGGCGAGAGGGTGGCCAGCACCTTGCGGGTCTGCTCGGACAGGTTCAGGTTCAGCACCGCGTCGGACGGCGAGACGATGGCCTTGTCCTCGATGAAGTCGCCCAGGTGGCTGTCCTCCTCCTCGCCGATGGGGGTCTCGAGCGAGATGGGCTCCTTGGCGATCTTCAGCACCTTGCGCACCTTCTCGAGCGGCAGCTCCATCTTCTCGGCGATCTCCTCCGGGGTCGGCTCGCGGCCGATCTCCTGGACCAGGTAGCGCGAGGTGCGGATGAGCTTGTTGATCGTCTCGATCATGTGCACCGGGATGCGGATGGTGCGCGCCTGATCCGCGATTGCCCGGGTGATGGCCTGGCGGATCCACCAGGTGGCGTAAGTGGAGAACTTGTAGCCGCGGCGGTACTCGAACTTGTCGACCGCCTTCATCAGGCCGATGTTGCCCTCCTGGATGAGATCCAGGAACTGCAGCCCGCGGTTGGTGTACTTCTTGGCGATGGACACCACCAGGCGCAGGTTGGCCTCGACCAGCTCGCTCTTGGCCCGCTCGGCCTTGCGCTCGCCCTCCAGGATGGAGTGGTAGGTGCGCCGCAGGTGCTCCACGCTCATCCCGGCCTCCTGCTCGACGCGCTGGCGCCGGCGGAAGGCCGCCCGGATGAGCCGGTCCATCTCCATGATCTCTTCCTTGCGGATGCCGAGCTTCTTGCAGATGCGTGGCTCGCGGTCCCGGGAGACGCGCACGTCGCGGATGGCCTTGCGCAGATCGCGCAGCGCCAGCCCGGTGCGGCGCTCGCAGGTGGCGATGTCCTCCTCGGCCCGGTCCACCTGCTGGATGAGCGTCTTGAACTTGGAGACGATGTTGTCGATCTGCAGCTTGACCAGGCGCATGTCCTCGAGGGTCTCGAGCATGGTGGCCCGGTTCCTGTCCAGCACCCCCGCCTGCTCCGCGCGCTTGGCCTCGGTCAACCGGCGGTTCGAGCGCAGGAAGGTCTCGACCTTCTCGTTGTCCTGTCGCAGCTTCCGGATCTTCTCGATCTGGCCGATGATGCGCTGGGTGGCGCGCTCCTCCTCGACCTCGTTCATCTCCTCGTCGCAGTCCTTGAGCACCTCGCGGATGCGCAGCTTGCCCTTCTTCAGCCGTTCGGCGAGGTTCTGGATCTCCTGCATGGCCAGCGGGCTCTCCAGCACCACCCGCATGACCTCCTTCTCGCCCTCCTCGATGCGCTTGGCGATCTCGACCTCGCCCTCACGGGTGAGCAGGGACACGGAGCCCATCTTGCGCAGGTACATGCGCACCGGATCGTTGGACTTGGAGCCGCTCTCTCCGTAGAGATCGCGCTCGCTCTCCTCGGCGGGCGGGGTGGTGAACTTGCGCTCCTCGGTCTCCACCGGCGTCTCGTCCACCACCTCGATGTCCGCGTCGTCCAGGAAGGTGACCAGGTCGTCCATCTGATCGGGGGTGATGTTCTCGTCAGGCAGGCTGTCGTTGACCTCGCGGAAGGTGACGAAGCCCTCGTCCTGACCCTTGAGCAGCAGCTCCTGGAACTCCTTGCGCTCCTTCGAGTCGCGGAACATCTCCTCGGGCAGCATCTCCTCGGCCTTGGCCGAGAGCTGCTTCTCGTGGACCCGCATGAAGGGCTTGGAGTAGGGCTTCTTGATGAGGTGCTTGCCGCCGCTGTCCGACTTGCGCCGCGAGGAGCGCGGGCGGGCCTTGGCCGCCCCCTCGGGGGCCGGACCCGCGAGCGCGGCCGCGTCCGGCGCCGGGCCGGGTGCGGCGGCCGCCGCGGGCGTCGCCTTGGCGGCCTCGGGCTTGGTAGGCGCCGGCTTGGCGGGCGCCGGCTTGGCGGGCGCTGGCTTGGCGGGCGCTGGCTTGGCGGGCGCTGGCTTGGCGGGCGCTGGCTTGGCGGGCGCTGGCTTGCCCCGCGCCGGCCTGGGGGTGCCGGGCTTCCCCGGGGTCTTGGGGACGGGTTTCGACGGCTTGGCGGTCCCGGACCTGGCCGTCTCCGGCCTGGCCGGCCCGGTCTTCTTGGCGGTCGGGGAGCCCTTGCGGCCCGCGGGCGGCTGCTTGGGCTGCTGCTGGACCGTGCGCTTCGTGTTCTTGGCGGCGTCCTTTGCCATCTTCGGATCTCCAAACAGCCGGTTGCGTAGGCCGTCGATCAGCCCCCCCAGCAGAGAGCCCTTCGATCCCCGCGGGGCCGCGTCACCCTGGCTCATCGGGCCCCCTTGATCGCCACACCCAGAGCCGCGAACTCATCGGCCACCTGCTTCTTCAGCGACTGGAGCTGCCGCATCTCGTCCTGCGCCCCGCGCTGCTCGGCCGCGCGGATGCACTCCAGCAGCCTGCCCTCCTCGACGCGGAGCCAGGTCGCCCGGATCCTCCGGAGCAGCTCTCTCAACTCCTCGAGGGCCTCCTCCGGCGTCAGCTCGGGCGCCTTGACGAGGCGCTCGGCCAGCGCCAGCCGGGTGGGCTCGGGCAGCAGCTTGAGGAAGTCCACCTGGGAGAGCACCTCGCCCCGGGCCAGGTCGTCCACGAAGCTCGACAGCGCTTCGCGCAGCGACAGGCTCTGGAAGTCGTCCAGCGCGCGGCGCACGTCCAGCGCGCGCGCGGCCTCGGGCGTCTGGAGCAGCCGCAGCGCGGCGTCCAGCTCATGCCGTGGCGGCGGGCCCTCCTCGTCCCCGGCCAGGGGCCTGGGGCCGGGCGGGGCGGCCAGCGGGGGGGCCGGACGCCGCTCGCGCGCCGCGGCCAGCGCCGCCTTGAGATCGGCCTCGCCCACCCGGAAGCGCTCGGCCAGCCAGCGCAGGTAGCCGGCCCGTCGCACCCCGTCCTGGCAGGCCTGCAGCATGGGCAGCAGCCCGCGCAGGCCGCGGGTGCGGGCCTCGATGTCGTCGCCGGCCTGGGAGAGCGCCCGCAGCGCCGCCACCTCGACGGTCGGCCGGGCCTCGTCGATCAGCCGCTGGGCTTCGGCCTGCCCGTGCGCCAGCACGAACGTGTCCGGATCGTGCCCCTCGGGCAGCTCGACCGCGTAGGGCGCGACGTCGGCCCCGAGCAGCACCTCGGCCGAGCGCAGGCTGGCCTTCTGGCCGGCGGCGTCGCCGTCGTACACGGTCACCACGCGGTCGCAGAAACGCCGGAGCAGGCGCGCGTGGCCCTCGGTGAGCGCGGTGCCGCAACCGGCCACGCTGTTCTCGATGCCCGCGGCCACCAGACCCAGGGCGTCGAAGTAGCCCTCGACCAGCACGGCCCGGCCGCTCTTCTGGATGGCGCCCCTGGCCTGCTCGAGGCCGTAGAGCAGCTCGCCCTTGTCGAACACCGGGCCCTGGGAGGAGTTGATGTACTTGCCGCCGCGGTCCTCGGGATCGAGCTTCCGGGCGCCGAAGCCGCACACCTTGCCGTCCAGCCCGAGGATGGGGAACACCAGGCGGAAGCGGAAGGCGTCGTAGGTGCCGTGCGGTCCCTGCACCACCAGGCCGGCCGCCAGCGCGTCGTCCGCGCTGGCGCCCAGGCGCCGCAGGTGGGCGCCCAGGTTGTCCCAGCCGGGCGGGGCGAAGCCCAGGTGGAAGCGGCGCGCCACGGCCTCGGGCAGCTTGCGCTCCTGGAGGTACTCGCGGCCGACCCGGCCGGGCTCGCCGCTCCAGAGCTGGGCCTCGTAGTACGCGCTGGCCTGTTCGTTCAGCTCCAGCAGGCGCGCCTTCAGCTCGCGCACGCCGGGCGTCACCCGGCGCCGGGCGGGCAGCTCGACCCCCGCGCGCGCGGCCAGCTCCTCGAGCGCCTCGGGGAAGGTCTTGCCCTCCATGCGCATCAGGAAGCTGAACGCGTCGCCGGACTCCTGGCAGCCGAAGCAGTGGTAGAACCCGCGCTGGGGGTTGACGTGGAAAGAGGGGGTCTTCTCGGAGTGGAAGGGGCAGAGACCCACGTACCGGCTCCCTACCTTTTTCAGCTTGAGAAATCGACCGACCAGCTCGAGCATGTCGATGCGCGATCTGACGGTCTCGACCACGTCGTCACGACGGTTCGAGCTCACGGCGACCTCCCGCCTGCGCGCCGGCGCCTCGCTCCGTCTCTCAACGAGTCCAGGGGCTCTCGTCTCGCGATTCGAACTCTCGGCGTGTTGCCGTCGAGCGTGCGGCTCAGGTCTTCTTGCGCATCTTCTTCATCATGCGCTTCTTGGCGGCCAGGGCCTTCTTCTTCTTGCGCACACTGGGTTTCTCGTAGTGCTCGCGCTTGCGGATCTCGGACAGGATCCCAGCCTTCTCGCACTGCTTCTTGAAGCGCTTGAGGGCGCTCTCGAAGGACTCGCCTTCACGGACCTTGACACCCGCCATGCGAACACCACCTCCGGAGACAACCGTTGTACCACGGGAAACTACACGTCTCCCCTGCCAGGAAAGCGCCCCATTATAGGCAGGCGAGGGGGGCTGTCAAGCCTGAAGAATCCAGGCGCCGCCTGGGCCGAACAGCTCGCGCCACACGGTCTCGACGACCCTGGGCACGGCCGCCTCCACCGCCTGGCTGCAGGTCTCGGAGAAGGTGTACGGATCGCACACGCCCACGGCGTAGATCCTCAGATCCTCTGGCATTTCCAGGCCGCAGGCCCGCCCCAGCCCCAGGCAGTGCGCCAGGCCGGCGTTGTGCGGGGTGATCGGCGCGTAGGTCGAGGCGATGTCCTCCAACGCGATGCGGCGCAGCTCGCCCGGAGCGGCCTTGCCGGGCTCGATCGAATCGATGAGCACGACCCGGCGGTACCCTTCCAGCACGTGCAGCAGCTCGAGCCCGCCCACGTGGACGAGCTGCAGCGCGGCGGCTCCCTCCGGGAGGCGGGCGTGCAGCCGCTCGGCCACCAGCAACCCGACCCGGTCGTCGGTCAGGATGGGGTTGCCCAGGCCGAGGACGAGGGGGACGTCCGGACGGGCAGGGCGCATGCCGTGGAGGCCGGCTCAGCCGCGCTTCAGGTGGTGGCGGACGGTGCCATCCGGCTCGCGCACCGTGACCTCCAGCGGCATCTGGCCGGGCAGGCTGTGGGTGGCGCAGGAGAAGCACGGGTCATAGGCGCGGAAGGCCATCTCGACCATGTTCAGCAGGCCCTCCTCGGGGTCGCGCTTGCCCTTGAGCACCTGCTGGGCGGCCTTCTTGACCGACATGGAGATGGGCGCGTTGTTGTTGGTGGTGCCCACGATCAGGTTGGCCTTCACCACGATGCCGTTCTCGTCGGTGGCGTAGTGGTGGGTGAGGGTGCCGCGCGGCGCCTCCACGATGCCCACGCCCTCGGTCGGCTTCTCGGTCGGGAGGGTGTGCACGTCCGGGGACAGGATCTCGGGATCCTCGAGCAGCTCGTTCCAGCGCTCGGCCGCGTACAGCAGCTCGATGACCCGGGCCCAGTGGATGGCCAGGGTCTGGTGGGCTGGCTTGCCGCCCAGCACCGAGTACATCTTCTCGTAGTGCTCCTGGGCCAGCGGGGTGGCCATGCCGTCGGCCGCGTTCAGGCGCGAGAGCGGGATGGCCCGGTAGATGCTGGACTCCGGCCCCTCGACCATGCCCTGCCAGCCGCGGGCCTTCAGGTAGGGGTACTTGAGGTAGGAGTGGGGCTCGATGTGCTCGGCCACGTTCTGGACGTAGTCGGCCGCCTTGTACTTGGCCACCTCGCGGCCCTTGGCGTCCTTCACCCGCACCAGGCCGTCGTAGAAGTTGACCTTGTTGTCGGCGTCCACCAGGCCCATGTCGCCCACTTCCAGGCGGTAACCCGCGGACAGGATGAGGTCCACGTAAGCCTTGTTCTTCAGCACCACGTCGTCGAAGACCTTGAGGGTGAACTTGGCGAACTCCAGGCACTTCTTGGCGTTCTCCCGCAGCGGGACCAGGTCCTCCTTCTTCAGGCCCTTGGACACGCCGCCGGCGATGCACCAGACCGGGTGGGTTGAGCGGCCGGCGATGAGGATCTGCATGTCCTGCGCCAGGCGGCGGTGCTCGATGACCGCCTTGCCGATCTCCAGGCCGACCTTCTCGATCACCCCCAGCACGTTGCGCTTGGCGGCCGGCGCGGTCGGGCCGACCACGAAGTCCGGGGCGCCCAGGTAGTAGAAGTGCAGGGTGTGGTCGTAGACGTAGTAGACGCTGTACATCAGCTCCCGCAGCTTCCTGGCCGCGGAGGGGATCTCCACGTGGTAGACCGCGTCCACGGCCTTGGCGGAGGCCATGTGGTGGGCCAGCGGGCACACGCCGCAGATGCGGGTGACGATGCGCGGGACCTCCTCGACCGGTCGGCCCACGCAGAACTTCTCGAAGCCGCGCAGCTCCGGGATCTGGAGGTAGACGTTGGCCACGTCGTTCTGCTCGTCCATGAAGATCTCGATCTTGCCGTGGCCCTCGAGCCGGGTGACGGGATCGATGCTGATCTTGTTCATCGCCCTCTTGCCTCCTCGCTGACGCTCAGGGCGCCTGGCGGCGCTGCTTGCAGTGCAGCAGCGACATGGGCAGGCCGAAGCGGTAGAAGTAGCCCGCCGGGTCCGGGATGCTGTCCAGGATGCGATCGATCTCGGCCGGGTCCTCGCTGTCGATGTGGCTGGCGATGGCCGACAGGATCTTGGCGCCCTGGTCGGTGGCGTGCGGCAGCGGGCCGTAGCAGCCGCGGCAGGGCATGTTGGAGCCGATGCAGCGCCAGCCGCAGCCGGCGCGCGTGGCCGCGCCGATGCAGATGATGCCCTGCTCCATGAAGCACTGCTCGGGATCCGGGTGCACCAGGTGCCGGCGCTTGAACTCCTTGAACTTGAGCTCCTTCTTCTTGCGCGGGCACTCCTCGCACATGGCCTTGTCGGAGGCCCCGACCACGGCCCCGCGCGGCGGCAGGGCGCCGGTGGCGGCGGCCTGGATCACCAGCCCGATCTGCTTCGGGTTGGGCGGGCAGCCCGGCAGGTAGAAGTCCACCGGCACGGCCTGCGCCAGCGTGCGCACGGTGTCGAAGATCTCGGGCAGCTGCAGCGTGCCCTCGGGCACCTTGGTCTCGCGCTGCGGCAGCCGCCGGTCCGGGTTGGGGGTGGACGGGCTGTCGAGGTAGGCGGCCTGGAACACCTCGTCGCGGGTGTAGAAGTTGGCCAGGCCCGGGATGCCGCCCATGTGGGCGCAGGCCCCGAAGGCCACCATGACCTTCGACTTCCTGCGCAGCAGCTGGGCGACGTGCTCGTTCTCGCTGTTGCGGATGGCGCCGCTGAAGAAGGTGACGTCCAGGTGCTGGTCGGGCATCTTCTCGACGTCCGTGTACTTGAAGTCCATGGCGCACGGCCAGAACAGGAGGTCGGCCACCGCCACCACGTCGAGGATCATCTCGTGGATGTCGAGCAACGCCACGTCACAGCCGCCGCAGGCGCCGCCCCAGTACATCGCCACCTTGAGCTTGTCCGCTGCCATGTCTGCCTACCTCCGCTCCCGTTCGCTGGCTCTCAGGCCGTGGCGGTCTTGTCCTTGCCCACCGCGAGCTGCAGGGGACCGAGCTTGCGGATCTGCTCGACGAAGTCGTTGACCACGTGCTGGTAGCGTTCGCCCTCGGAGGCGGACACCCACTCCAGCCGCAGCCGGTCGCGCTCGATGCCGAGCTGCTCCAGCATGCGCTGGAGCAGCGGGATGCGCCGCAGCGTCTTCATGTTGCCGTTCTGGTAGTGGCAATCGCCGGGGTGGCAGCCCGCCACCAGCACCCCGTCGGCGCCCTCGTGGAAGGCCTTGAGCACGAAGGTCGGGTCCAGCCGGCCGCTGCACATGATGCGCACCACGCGCACGTTGGGCAGGTACTTCATGCGCGAGGTGCCGGCCAGATCCGCGCCGGTGTAGGAGCACCAGTTGCACAGGAAACCGACGATCTTGGGTTCGAAGCTCATCGTCTGTCCGCTCCTTGTCGGCCGCTCCGCCGCGGGTGGACCCCCGGGGTAGGTCATAGCGTGATGGAGGGGAAAGTCAAGGCCCGTCTGGCCTCAGGAGCTCACCAGGCAGACACCTCGGCGAGCAGCAGGGAACGCTGCTGGCCGTAGTCGTCCAGGCCCTCCCGGAGCTTCAGGTGGCGGAGCTGGACAGGCTGGGGCGGGGTCACCTGGAGGGAGTCGCCCGTCAGGCCCGAGGCCAGCGGGGTCCAGCTCTGCCCGTCGAGCGAGGCGGACAGCTCGAGCGCGGAGAAGGAGCCGCGCAGCACCACGAGCTCGACCGCGCGGACCGCGCCCAGATCGATCTGCGCCAGCCCGTCCGGGCTGGTGCTGAGCTCCATCCCTCCGTCGGTCAGCGGGCAGCCACCGGGGTACGACTGCCCGGCCAGGGTGCAGGCCGCGCCGCGGGAGGGCGGGGCGCCGGCCGTGCCGGCGAAGGGCACCGCGCCCGAGTAGAGCTCGAGCGTGTCCACCTGCCGGTCCCAGGCGGTGTTCTCGAAGCGTGCGCGGGCGAGCAGCGTGCCCTGGGCGTCCTCGAGCACCCGGAGGTCGAGCGCCCCGGCGGCCTGGCTCCAGGAGGCGCGGCCCTGCGGATCGGTGAACTCGAGCGCGAGCTCCTGGCGGGTGGTGCACGCGAGTGTCGGCGGGTCCTCGAGCTGGATCCGGATCGCGCCGCCCTCCTCCGAGAGCGCCAGCGCGGGCTCCCACAGCCTGAGGGTGGGCAGCGCCACGTGCTGCTTGCGGAGGCGGGCGAAGGCCACCAGCGAGGGCCGGGCCAGCCCGTCCGGTCCGGCCGGCAGCCCGGCGAACAGCAGGAAGGTCCGGTCGAAGCCCAGGGTGCCGACGGTGTCCTGCTCCTGCACCGAGAAGGAGAAACGCCCGCCCCCGTCCAGGGCCAGCCGCTGGTACTCGCTGCAGTCGAGCCCCGACAGGTCCTCCTTCAGGCAGGTGAGCCCCAGGGTCAGCACGGCGCCGAACAGATCCTCGAGGGTGGGCGGATCCTCGAGCAGCACGTGGCCGGAGAGCGGCGTGCCGTCCGCCCGCAGCGCCTGGCCGTCCACCGCGATGGTGCTGCCGTCCTCCGCCAGCATCTCGTCCGAGGAGTCCCAGCAGTCGCTCTCGTCCGGGCCGAAGAGGCAACCGGGGCCGAGCAGCAGGGCGGCGCCGGCTGCGAGCAGGCAGGGCAGGGCGAGCGGGCGGGCATGGGGTGTCATGGCGCTCCTCGTGTGGGCTGGGCCGTGCAGGTCAGCTACACCCCGCGCCGGGCCTGCGCGGTGATCCGGGACACACGGTCTATCAGGCCAGCCCTTTCGCCGGTGCCAGCCGAATGCAGGTGAGGGCACGACGGCTCGGCCTGCACGCCGCGGCCTCGGCGAGCAGGTGGCGCCTGGCTCCACAGGTTGGGAGGAGGAACATCGACCCACAGCTGGACCTCCTCCGTGCCGTAGGGGTGACCGGAATCCGGACACGTCAAGGGCCGCAGTTCGCCAAGACCGCACTGCAGGTCCCCCGTCCGGCAATGGAACACTCCGGAAATTCAAGCCACTGGAGTTCTCATGGCTTGACGGCGTCCCCCTGGCCCGCGGCTTGCTTTGATGCGGGCCGGGAGGGAACCGATGCCGCGCAAGCCATCCAGGCAGAAGGCCCAAGGGCCAATGACTCGACCAGGGTTCGAGGGCAGTGCGGAGGAGCCTTCCTTTGCCGAGGTCCTCGAACTGATCCAGAAGGCCAAGTGGCGGACCCTGTCCCTCGTCAACACCGCGCTGATCGACCTGTACTGGCAAGTGGGTGAGTACATCTCGCGCAAGCTGGAGTCCGCGACCTGGGGTGACGGGTCGGTCGAAGCCCTGGCAGCCTACCTCGCTCGTCGCCGGCCTGGCCTGCGAGGATTCTCTAGACCCAACCTCTTCAGAATGCGCATGTTCTTCGAGGTGTATCGGGACGACAAGAAAGTCTCAACGCTGTTGAGACAATTGCCGTGGTCATCGAACCTGCACATTCTCAGCAAGTGCAAGCGCCCCGAGGAGAGAGAGTTCTACCTGCGGATGGCCGTCGAACAGCGTTGGCCCGTGCGGGAGCTCGCCCGACAGATCGACGGCGCCCTTTTCGAGAGAGTTTTGCTGAACCCTCCCAAGGTCTCGAAGGCCCTTAAGGCACTCCACCCAGGATCTCCGTCCATCCTCCGCGACGCCTACCTGCTCGAGTTCCTGGACCTGACCGAGGGACACCGCGAAGTGGACCTGCACTCGGGCTTGCTGCGGCACCTGCGCCGCTTCCTGGCCGAGCTGGGTCGCGACTTCTGCTTCGTCGGGAGCGAGGTGCCGCTCCAGGTCGGCGGGAAGGACTTCGCCCTCGACCTGCTCTTCTTCCACCGCGGCCTGAACAGCCTGGTCGCCATCGAGCTCAAGCTCTGCGAGTTCCAACCCGAGCACCTGGGCAAGCTGGAGTTCTACCTGGAGGCGCTGGACCGGGATGTCCGCAAGGCGCACGAGGGGCCTTCCATCGGGGTGCTGCTGTGCGCTGGCAAGGACGACGAGGTGGTGGAGTATGCCCTCAGCCGCGCGCAGTCGCCGGCGCTGATCGCCGAGTACCAGACACACTTGCCGGACAAGAAGCTGCTCCAGGCCAAGCTGCATGAGCTCTACGCGCTGACCGTGAATGGTCACCCGGGGTGAGCCCGCTCCTGGGTGACCGTCCGCCCCCCTTCCGCAAGCGCCACCCGCCCGTATGGGTGGGTTGAGTGGCACCATCCTGCGGGGCAGACATGGAATCGGACAATGGTCAATTAGGGATAGGCAGGAGAGGCACACCGTTCCACTGCCAGCAGTAGTCGATGATCCAGAGGATCTTCTTGAGGTAGTCGCTCAATCTGACATCTGTGCGCTTCCTGGGGCCGCCAGGATCTTCCATCCACGAATCGAGTTGGATTGTGTTGTCACTGTCCAAGTACTCTTCCAGGACAGGGATGGCATCTCTGCCCTTCAGCCTTGCGTACCTGGCGAACCAATCTGCTTCCCTTCCATGGCAGAGAAAATGGCTTTGGTATTCCATGCATTTTCGTAGACACCCATCAGGGTCCTCGCTGTACTCGAGGAGTTCCATGCAAACCTGTGTTTTTCCCGATGCGTTTTTTTCGAGCACTCCCCGCGCCTTGGGTTCCTTGTCGTGCCGCTTCAGTAGTTCCCAATAGTCCTTTGCACTACCGTACTGCTTTCCAGAACGCCTCACCAGACTCTCGATGACATCGTATTTCCCGGCCTCGGCAAGTGATTCTAGAAAATCGCTGAAGCACTCTGGATGGTGCACCTTCGAACACATTTTCCAGACAGCGTGTGCAGCGGCGTCACCTCGAGGGAGAGAGGTCATCATTCCAATGACCTTCCTCATCTCCTCCTTTCTCGTCGATCTCTCCGCCCACATCGATTCTCTACTGGTGACGAGCTTCTCTAGATCCAGAATCTCCGCGCCTTCCCCGAACTTCCAATAGACCAGGTTCAGAAGAGGAGGCAGCGCCAGGGTGCAAGCCACGACCGTTAGAGCCAGGAGGGAGGCAGAGACCTTGCTCATACCTGGTCTTGTGTCACGTCCGACGTAGATCGGTTTCCCAGCCATGGCTCGCGGCTCGTCCCCTTCCCGCGGCTTCATTGTACCGCAAGCGGGCAGGGCCGACCTCGACCGCGCGAGGTGAGGGAACTCGGGGAGGGCCTACTTGCGCTTGCCGCCGGAGGAGTGGCCGCCGGAGGACGAGCCCTTGCTGCCGCCGCCGCCGGACGACGACCGGTGGCCGCCGCCCCCGCCGCCCGAGGACGAGCGGTGGCCGCTGTCGCGCGAGCCGCTGCTCGAGGGCTTGAAGGACGGCCGGTCACCCGAGCCGGAGGGCTTGTTGTGGCTGGGGGCGAAGCCGGGCTTGCTGTTGTGGCCGGGCGAGTAGCTCGGGCGGTTGTTGCTGGGCGCGAAGCCCGGGCGGTTGTTGCTGGGCGCGAAGCCCGGGCGGTTGTTGCTGGGCGCGAAGCCCGGGCGGCTGTTGCTGGGCGCGAAGCCCGGGCGGTTGTTGCTCGGCGCCGGGCGCATGCCGTCGGGACCGGAGACGATCGAGCCAGGCATGCGGTTCCCGGCCGGACGGTCGCGGCTGACCTTGGGCGGCCGGTTGGGCTCGATGTCCGCGCCGGGGGTGGGCCGGCGGCGCAGCCCGTCGTAGCTCCCGCTCCCGTCGGAGTCGGCCGGCCGCAGCGCGCGCGAGTTGTCCGGCGCGATCCCGAAGTCGATCACCCGCGGGCGGGCACCCGGCTTCGAGGGGTTGCCACCCAGGGTGCCGAGCCCGGACTTGCCCACCGAGGGCTTGTAGATGGTCAGCTCGTTGCCCTTCAGGCCGAGCCTGGACAGCTCCGAGCGGCTGACCTTGCGGGGCTCCGCGGCCAGGTTGCGCACCGGCATCCTCTCGACCGGGAAGCCCGAGCGCTTCTCCACCAGCCGGCTGGCCGGGCCGCGCTGGCAGGCGGGGTTCGAGGCGTCCCGGCAGCCGCGCGGGAAGTAGGTGTGCCGGAAGTGGTCGCGGGCCTCATCCCGGCCGCTGTAGTGGTGGCGGTGGCCGTGGTGGTGCCGGCCGAAGTGCCCCCACTCCTCGAACAGCCAGTGGGAGTAGAACACCGGGTAGAAGGCCCAGCCGAACCACCAGTCGTAGCCCGCCAGCAGCGGCGCCCAGCCGATGTAGGTGTCCGAGTAGCGCCACATCACCCAGCCCGGGCCCCAGGTGGTGCCCGGCACCCAGATCCAGCCGACCGGATCCATCCAGGACCAGCGCCCGTAGTGGAACGGCGCCCAGCCCCAGGGCTCGTCGGCCACCCAGGTCCAGCCGTACTCGGTGTTGATCCAGTAGCCGGTGGAGTAGGGCCGCCAGTCGGTGTCCACGCCGGTCGGATGCCAGACCCAGCCGTGCTCGGGGGTCCACATCCAGTCGCCGTAGGGAGCCAAGTAGTCGAAGAAGAAGGTCGCGTCCACCTCGCCCTCGACCGGTGGGCGATCCTGGGGCATGTCCTCGGCCACGGCGCCGTCGTCGTAGGCCACCCGATCGCCCTCCTCGGCCCACACCGCGCCGCCCGAGCCGCTGTCCGGAGGCGCAGCCTGATCGTCCAGGAACTCGTCCGGTTCGGTCTGGGCCAGCGCCCCTTGCGCGGGCAGCAATCCCAGGGCCAGGAGAGCCGGGACGGCCAGGAAAGGCATCTTTCGAGCGTTCATGTTCGCCTCCGTGGCTTGCGAACCATCCACCCCGTTGCGCTGCAACCGCCGTGCCGCACTCGCGAGGTGCGTCCCGTGGAGAAATCAGATATTGAATCAGCCGGTTATGGATCGTCCGGGAACATCCTCGAGCAAGGCGACGCGGTGGCATTCCATTTGGGAATAGGGACTCATTCCATCTCGGGCGGGTCGGACGAGCCCTCGCCCTTCATCTTTTTGAGCTTGCGCCAGAGGGTATTGTAGCCGATGCCCAGCAACCTGGCGGCCGCGCGCTTGTTTCCGCCGCAGCGCGTCAGGACCCGTTCGATGTAGCGCTGCTCGAGCTGATCGAGGCTCAGCTCCTCGGCCAGGGCCTTGTCGAGCTCTCCGGCTCCCGGGCCGGCGCTCTCACCTGCCTCGAGCTGGAAGTCGGCCACCCGCAGCACCGCTCCGATGGCGCGGATGACGGCCCGCTCCATGGCGTTCTCCAGCTCCCGCACGTTGCCAGGCCAGGCGTACTCGAGCAGGAAGCGCTCGGCCTCGGCATCCAGCAGCGGCGGGGTGCGGCCCTCCTTGTCGGCGTACTTCTGGATGAAGAAGCGGGCGAGCAGCGGGATGTCCTCGCGCCGCTCCCGGAGCGGCGGCACCCGGATCTGGATCACGTTGAGCCGGTGGTAGAGATCCTCGCGGAACGCGCCCTCGCGCATGCGCTGGGCCAGATCGCGGTTGGTGGCGGCGAGGAGGCGCACGTCCACCCTGAGCACGCGGGTGGAGCCGACCGGCACGATCTCTCCCTCCTGGAGCGTGCGCAGCAGCTTCTTCTGCATCTCGAGCGACATGTCGCCCACCTCGTCGAGCAGCAGCGTGCCGCCGTCGGCCATCTCGAACAGGCCCTTGCGGCTGGCGCTGGCCCCGGTGTAGGCGCCCTTCATGTGGCCGAACAGCTCGCTCTCCAGCAGGTTGTCGTTGAAGGCGGCGCAGTTCACCTTGAGGAAGCGCCTGTCCCGGCGCGGGCTGTTGCGGTGGATGGCCTCGGCCACCAGCTCCTTGCCGGTGCCGTTCTCTCCCAGCACCAGCACCGTCGCGGTGCTGGGGGCCACCCGCACGATCTCCTCCCGCACGCGCCGCATGCCAGGGCTGTCGCCCAGCATGTTGGCGAAGGTGGCCCGGGCCACCTCCTGCTGCAGCTCGGCCAGCTCGCGCTCCAGCGCGCGCTGCTTGTCGCGCTCGGACTCGAGCAGCTTCTGCTGCGCCTGCTTGAGCTCGCCGGCCCGGGCCTCGAGCTCCTGGATGGTGGCCTGCAGCGAGCGGGTCATGCCGCCGAAGGCCTGGGCCAGCTCCCCCAGCTCGTCGGTACGCTCTGTGGCCGGGATGGGCGTGGCGAGCTCCCCCGCGCCGATGCGCTGGGCCACCTCCCCCAGGGCGCGGATGGGCCGCACCAGGCTGCGGGCGAGCGCCACCGACAGCAGCAGCACCAGGACCAGCACGGCCAGCATGGGGCCGAGGGTCGCGCGCCGGGCCTGCAGGGTGCGGGTGCCGATGGCGCCGTTGATCTGGCGCAGCACCTCGATGAACTTGTCCACCCGGGTGCCCATCATCACGCCGCCGAAGATGCCGTACTTCTTGTAGACCCCGCGGTCGTAGAAGATCGGGCTGTAGACGCGGGTGCGCAGCACGCCGCCCAGGTTGTTGCTGGTGGCGATGCCGGTGCGCCCGGCGCGGGTCTCCAGCACCAGCGCGTGGTAGCCCTCGCCCATCTTCCAGTCGAGCTCGAGCAGGTTGACCGGCGTCCGGCCGATGAGCACCTCGGCCTTGAGCGAGCGGGGCGTGTAGGGCGGGACCGGCTGGCCCAGGTGGTCGAGCCCGCGGATCTCGTACTGCTTGGGGTGCGTGATGATCCAGCCCTCGTCGTCGAACAGGTAGGTGTAGTCGGCGTCCCGGTAGCCGGCGAAGACGGTGACGTCCTCCTCCATGGCCTTGAAGTGCTGGGTGAGCTGCATGAGGTGCACGTGGTCGAGCGCCAGGCTGACCACGCCCTCGGGCTTGCCGTCCGGCCCGCGCACCGCCAGCGCGAAGCGGATCACCCCGTCGTAGCGCTCGCCCTCCACCACGTCCTCGGGTTCCAGGCGCTTGATGAACTCCTTCAGCTCCAGCTCGCGGGCCTGGATCTGGGCCGGGGTGACGCCCTGGGGCTCCTCCACCAGCACCCGCGAGTCCTCCCCGGGCACCCGGTAGACCAGCATGGTGCGGTCCTTCTCCTGGAAGGAGCTGGAGTACTCCAGCGCCCCGCCGGCCCGCAGGAGCTCGTACAGCAGGTAGCGGTACATGGCCCGGGTCTGCGGGTCCTTGCCCTTCATCTGGGCCAGCAGCCGCTCCAGCCCGAGCTGCTGCACCTTGGTGAGCTGGAAGCCGGTCAGGTGGCTGACCCAGATCTCGCCCGGCGGCTGGTCGAGCGCGTCCTGGAAGTAGGTCTCGGAGCGGTAGGTGGTCTGGGCGGGGTCGCTCACCAGCCGCCGCTGGGCGGGCCCCATGGGGCGGCCGCGCGCGATGAGCACCTGCTCCTGGCCCGTGGCGTCGGCGAAGGCCACCTCGCGGTACAGCGGTGAGGTCCCGCGCTCCTCGCGCGGGTTGTCGTCGGTGCCGGAGCGCACCCACACCTCGCGGGTGCGCTCGCGGGCGAAGCGCTGGTAGGCCTCATCGCTGCGCGGCAGCGCGGCCAGGGCGCGCAGGTCCGCCTCGCAGGCGCGCAGGAAGGCGGCCACGCGTCCGGCCAGCCGCTCGGCCTTCAGCTCGTAGGCCCGGCTGCCCTGGTCGACCGCCTCGCGGATGCCCTCGAGCTGCAGGCCGACCAGCACCTGCACGCCGGCCAGCGGCAGCACGGACACCAGCAGGAAGGCCCCCAGGAACCGCCAGAACAGCGAGTGCCGACCGCGCGGGTCGGCGCTGGGGGCGGGCTCGCTCACAGCGTCTCCTGGCCGTCCGTCTCGCCCGCCGGCGGCGGCGCCTCGGGCGGCGAGGGTCGGGCCGGCAAGCGCACGCTGAATGTGGCGCCCGCGCCGGGCTCGCTGTCCACGCAGATCGTTCCCCGGTGGTGCTCGACGATGCGGCTGACGATGCTCAGCCCGAGCCCCGTACCCACCCCGGCGGACTTGGTGGTGAAGAACGGCTCGAAGATGCGTTGCAGGTCCTTGGCCGGGATGCCCACGCCGGTGTCGGCCACCAGGAACTCGACGGTCTCGCCCGGGCCGGGGCGGGTGGTCAGGCCGAGCTGACCGCCGCCCTCCATGGCCTGGCAGGCGTTGGTCACCAGGTTGATGAGCACCTGCAGGAGCTGGTTGCGGTTGCCCTGGATGAGCGGCAGCTCGCGGCACAGATCCTGGCTGACCTCCACGTCGTGCTTGCGGATGATGTGCTCGCAGAAGCTCAGGCCCTGGGCCACCAGGTCGTTGAGCTGCAGCGGCTCTGGCTCCTCCGACGAGGGCCGGCCGTAGGACACCAGATCCCGGGTCAGCTTCTGGATGCGGTGCGCGCCCTCCAGCACCTTCTCCAGCTTGTCGTCGTCTCCGGGGCCCACCTGGCCGCTGCGCATCTTCTTGAGGATGTACTCGGAGTACACGCTGATGGAGGTGAGCGGGTTGTTCAGCTCGTGCACCACCCCGGCGGCCAGCTTGCCGAGGGAGGCCATCTTCTCGGCCTCGATGATCTGGCGCTCGAGCGCGCGCACCTGGGTCATGTCGCGCCCGACCAGGATGAGGCTGTCCACCTCGCCCTGCTGGTCGCGCAGCGCCGACAGGCTCCACTGGATCTGGATCGGCTCCCCGCCCCGCCCGCGCATACGGCTCTCGACCGCGCCGCCGTCCGCCTGGCCGGACAGGGTGGCCGAGATGGCCTCGGCGAAGCGGGCCTGATCCTCGGCCGGGATCCACAGGAAGACGTCGGTGCCCAGCACCTCCTCCTTGGGGAAGCCCAGCAGCCGCTCCAGGGCCTGGTTGAACACCAGGATCTGGCGGTTGATGTCGGTCACCACGATCAGCGCGTTGGCCTGCTCCAGGATGCTGGCCAGGTAGTCCTTGAGGAAGGCGGTCTCCTCCAGCAGGCGCTGGTTGCGGAGCGAGAGCGCGAGCTGGTTGGCGAGCGAGATCAGCAGCACCTCGTCGTCGTCACCCAGCGGGGCAGCCTCGGTGCCCTCGACCTGCACCGCACCGAAGAGCTGGTTGTCGGCCGCCAGCGGAACGTGGATGGCGTGGCTGGTGCCCTCGAACAGCCGCTCCAGGCGCTCCCAGCAGACGATGTTGCGGAACTCGGGGTGCGCGTCGTCGAGCTGGGTCTTGGCCACCGCCGAGCGGCTGAGGTGGATGTGCTGGGCCGCGCCCTCGGCCAGCGGGCCGTGGTGCTCCACCAGGGTGGGCAGCAGGCTCTTGGGGTCCGCGAGCTGCACCAGGTAGTAGGCTTCCGGGAACAAGGATCGCACCGCCTCCACGATGGTGCCCAGGATGTCCTCCTGGCTGGCGCCCAGGGTGAGCGCCTTGCCCAGGCCCATGAACACCTTCTGCACCAAGCGGGCCTGCTTCAACTGCGTCAGCGCGTTGCGCAGCCGCTCGTTGGCCTCGTCGATGGGGTCGTATCCGGGCTCCAGCATCCTCGCGCATCCGGTTTGCCCCCCCGGATTCCGCGGATGCCTCCTTCCTGTCCTGCCCGCCGCCGGCCTGGCGCGCCGGGGGCGGGGTGGGTCCACCGTCTCAGTCCGGCTCGGACGACTTCTCCAGGTCGACGATGCGTTGCTCGCCGACGTAGGACTTGGTCTCGTACTTGGTGATGCGCCCGATCTTGCGCACCAGGTCCGCCATGCGCTCGGCCTCGGCGATGACGATGTCCACGATGCGGCCGACCTCGCCCACGTCCCCGCGCTTGCGCTTGGCCATCTCGGCGTAGCCCAGGATGGAGGTCAGCGGCTGGTTCAGCTCGTGGGCCATGGCCCCGGCCAGCTCGGCCAGCACGGCCTGCTGCTCGGAGCGCATGATCTTGTCCTGGGCCTGGCTGAGCTTGCGCTCGATGCGCAGCCGCTCGCGCAGATCGACCAGGATGGCGGCGGTGGCCACCTCGCGGCCCGAGTCCGTCACGCTCCAGGCGGTGAGCTGCACGGGGATCACCTCCCCGTTCTTGGCGACCACGTCCTGGCGGCGGGTGGTGGCGGCGACCGAGCCCTCCGCGCTGTCTCCGGGCAGCAGCCGGGTCAGGGGCTGGCCCGGCCCGGAGGGGAAGAACTGGGCCACGCCGAGCTTGCCGATCACCTCGGCCGCCTGCCAGCCCAGCAGGCGCTCGGCGCCCTGGTTGAAGATCAGCATCACGCCGCGCGGGTCGGTGGCCAGGATGGCGTCGGTCGAACTGTCGATCAGCAGCTCCATGAACTGCTTGGTGCGGCGGAGCTCCTCGGCCACCCGGACGTTGCGCACCGCCAGCGCCACCGCCGAGGCCACCGCGTCGGCGAAGAACAGATCCGGCCCTTCGAGCGGGCGCTGGAACCGCTCCGAGCGCAGGAACAGCACCCCGTCCACTGCCTGGCCGCGCGACATGGGGAACAGCGCCAGCGAGCCGATGCGCTTGGTGGCCAGCAGCGGCAGGATGCCCTGCAGCGACTCGTGCTCCTCCACCCGGCCGACCACCAGCGGACGGCCGGTGCGCACCACCTCGCGGATCTCGGGGTAGTCCTTGAGGTGGATGGGCAGCCCGTGCACCGTGGCGTCCTCGCTGGCCGCGGCCACCACGGCCCGCTCGCCGTCCGGCTCCAGGAACACCACCGCGCAGCGGTCCACCTGCAGGGCCTCGGCGGTCCGCGCGGCCACCAGGTGCAGCAGCTCGCTCATCTCGAGCGACGAGGCCAGCAGCCGGGTGAGCTCGAGCAGCGCCTCGTGGCTGGAGGCGTCCGGGGACAGCCCGCGGCTGGCGGCGATGCGCGCCCGCAGGCGGGCCACCAGCTCCATGCGCCGGAAGGGCTTCAGCAGGTAATCGTCCGCGCCGGCCTCGAAGGTGGCGGCCAGGTAGCGCTCGTCGCTGGCGACGGTCAGCGCCAGGACCGGGATGCGCCGGGTGAGCGGATCGGTCTTGATGGCGCGCAGCACCTCGATGCCCGGCATGTCGGTCAGGCCGAGATCGAGCAGCACCGCGTCCGGGCGATCGGCCCGCAACGCCTCCAGGCCGGCCTTGCCGCCCGCGGCCGAGTGCACGTCGTACGGATCGGCCTCCAGGCAGGCCTCGAGGTACTCCCGGGAGTCCGGGTTGTCGTCGATGACCAGCACCCGGGGGCGCGCGCTTGGCAGACGTGGGGCCACGCGCCGGATGCTAGCACCCCGGCCGACCCGACCACAAGGCGGACAGGACCCGCCGGCCGGTCTACAGCTCGGGCCGGGCGACGGTGGGGCTCTGCAGGGGGGCCGGCATCCACAGCGGCTCGTCCATGCGGAACGAGCGCCGGCTGAACTCGGGCTGCTGGCCGATGCCGTGGCGCAGCTTGAAGGCGGTGTAGCGGATCATCCCGGCCGTGAGCCTGGACAGCAGCTTCTCCTTGAGGCTCAGCGGCCCGGTCTCCTGGACCAGACGCTGGAACAGCTCACCCACCCGCTGCGCGGACGCGGCCGACAGGTGTCGCTGGCTGGCGGGCAGCAGCACCATCGAGCGGCGCGCGATCTGCCGGTACTTCTCGGCCTTGCCGCGGACGCGCGGATCCTGGTGATCGCGCAGGTGCAGGTAGCCCGCCAGGTAGTCGTCCACCACCCGGAACACCGAGGGGCCCAGGCGCTCGAACTCCTCGCGGTAGAGCCGGCGGTGGATCGCCTCCAGCTCGGCCCGCCGCATGGTCGGGTGCTTGAAGGCCGAGTAGAACCCGTCGTGCCTGGTCGTGTCTCTGGCCACCTCGGGCAGCAGCCGGCCCTCGGCCACCAGGCGGGCGTGGCCCGGCGTGCCCCGGGCCGGGCCGTAGATCAGGAACTGGGACATGGTCGGGCGCAGGCTCATCAGCTCCTCGAACTCCGCCTGGATGATGTCCGGGGTCTGGTAGTCGAAGCCGATGATCATGGAGGCCAGCACGCTGATGCCGTGCCGGTGCAGGTCGGCGAACAGCTCGCGGTAGGGCCGGCCCTTCATCTTGGCGTAGCCGGCCCGCTGCCCCTCGTAGCCGATCCACACCCAGTCGATGCCCATCTCCACCAGCTCGCTGGCGGTGTACTGGGACAGGGCCTTGACGCTGCCGAAGATGCTCAGCGCCAGCGGGGGCAGATCCGACTCGCGGATGGCCTCCAGGAAGCCCCGCCCGCGCGCCTCGTCCAGCAGGAAGTCCTCGTCGCTGATCCAGAAGTCGGTCATCCCGGGGTGGATCCCCCGCAGATCCTGGATCGCGCGCAGGATCGAGGGCCCGTCGGGCAGGAAGCGGATGTGCTGCTGCTTGTAGTAGTGCGACGTGGCGCAGAAGTCGCAGCCGTTGGGACAGCCCAGGCCGGCGAAGACGTAGCCGACCTGCCCGAGGATCGGCAGCGAGAAAAGCGACTGGGTCTGGGTGATGTCCGGCTGGACGATGGGCGCGTCGACCGGCTCGCCCAGGAGCTGGCGCATGAAGGCCACGCCCTCCCCCCGGCAGATGTGGTCGGCCAGCGGCGCGAGCTCCTCGCCCATGGTGGTGCCGTAGCCGCCCAGGATGATCTTCGAGCCTGGGGCGTGCTCGCGGATGGCGGCGATCATCGGCAGCAGCTTGTGGAAGGTCGGGACCACGAAGGCGATGCCGACGTAGTCGTAGCCCTTGCGGATCTCGGCGATGAACCGCTCCATGGTCGGGTAGTGCAGTGTGACCGTCGGGATCTCGAGGTTGGCCGCGATGAAGTCGATGCCCCACTGGGTGGTGGTGGCCCGGCTCCGGAACACGCCCTGGGCCCACATGATCTGGTGGCTGCCCTCGTAGGACACCCCCTCTCCGTCGCCGTGCTGGGTCCCGAAGGGCTGGCAGACGCTGCTGAGCAGGAGCTTTCTGTCTTTCATTCTCCTCCGATAGCCTGCCCATGTCATGGCTCGGTCATGGTCCGGCGGCCTTGACCCCCGGGCGGGGGCCGGTGTACTAATGCCTGCGACCGGACCCAAGGAGGCGAGGATGGCGACCCGGGTGCTCATCGTCGACGACGCGCCTTTCATGCGCCAGAACCTGAAGGAGATCTTCGTCGCCCAGGGCTTCGAGGTGGCGGGTGAGGCCTCCAACGGCGTCGAGGCGGTGGAGAAGTACAAGGATCTCAAGCCTGATCTGATCACCATGGACATCGTCATGCCGTACAAGAACGGCATCCAGGCCACCCGCGACATCCTGGCCCTCGACTCCGGCGCGCTGATCATCATCTGCAGCGCGCTCGGCCACGAGTCCCTGGTGACCGAGGCCATCGAGGCCGGCGCCACGGACTTCATCGTCAAGCCCTTCCGGCCCGAGAACGTGCTGCAGGTGGTGAAGAAGTCCTTGCTCGCGCGGCGCCAGCCCGGGTGAGCGCCCCGCCCCGTCGTCCCCCGCGCCCCGGGAGGCAGGTGGAGCCCCCCCCTTGGACATGTCGAAGTACAAGCCGCTCTTCCTGAGCGAGGCGGGCGAGCACCTGGACGGCCTGGAGACCGAGCTGGTGGCGCTTGAGCGCGCCCCGGGCGAGCAGGAGCGCATCCACGAGGCGTTTCGCCACCTGCACTCGGTCAAGAGCATGGCCGCCTCGATGGACTACGAGCACCTGGCCCACCTGGCGCACCGCCTCGAGGACCTGGTCAGCCCCCACCGCGACACCGGCGCGCCGTTCGCGGCCGAGGAGATCGATCTGCTGCTGGCCGGGCTGGACGCCCTGCGCGCGAGCCTGCGCTGCGTGGCGGCCGACCAGCCCGAGCCGGAGCTGCCCGCGGGGCTGATGGCCGATCTCGACACCCGCCTGCGCGCCGCGGGCCCGGCGCGGGTCCGCGCCCGATCGTCACCGGCCTCCCCCGGGCCCGCCGCCCCGGCTGCGCCGGTCGAGCCCTCGGCCCAGGCGCCGGTCGCGGGTGCGCTGTACACCGTGGAGGCGCAGGTGATCGCGGAGTGCTCGCTGCCGGGCGCGCGCGCCCTGGTCCTGTTCCAGCGCCTGGCCGCGCTGGGCGAGGTGGTGGGCTGCGAGCCCAGCCTGGAGGAGCTCCGGCTGGGGAACCTGCCCGAGCGGCGCGTGCGCCTGCGGGTCCGCAGTCAGCGCGGGGCGGACGAGCTCCGGCGGGCGGTCGAGGGCGTGCCGGAGCTGGCCGCCCAGCGGGTGGCCCCGGCCGCGGAGGGCGGCTCGCCGCGCAGCCCGCAACCGGCACCGGCCGCGTCCGCCCCGGCCGGGCCCAGCCCGCCCGAGCCGGGACCGCTCCCGGCCCCGACCCCGGGCAGCAGCGTGCGGGTGCGCGCGGAGCTCCTGGACTTCTTCGTCGACGCGGTGGCGGAGCTCCTGGGCCTGCGCTCGCACCTGGAGGCCCTGGCCGAGCAGCGGGACGATCCGGCGCTGCAGGAGGGCGTGCGCCAGCTCGGCACGCTCGCGCGCCGGCTGCAGGACCGGGTCATGCAGGTGCGCATGGTGCCGGCCGCGACCCTGACCGGCCGGCTGCCGCGGCTGGTGCGCGATCTGGCCCGGGCGCGCGGGCTGGAGGTGGAGCTGCAGGTCTCGGGCGAGGAGGTCGAGCTGGACCGCGGCCTGGTGGAGGCGCTCGACACCCCGCTGCTGCACCTGGTGCGCAACGCCCTCGATCACGGCCTGGAGACCCCCGCCGAGCGGCGCGCCTGGGGCAAGGAGCCGGTCGGGCGGCTGCGGCTCCACCTCGAGCGGCGCCAGGACCGGGTGCAGCTCAGCCTGGAGGACGACGGCCGCGGCATCGACCCGGCCCTGGTGCTGGCGCGGGCCGAGGCCGTCGGGCTGCTGCCTCCGGGTGCCGTGCTCGGCGAGCGCGCCGCCCAGGAGCTGGTCTTCCTGCCCGGGTTCTCGATCCGCACCGAGGCCAGCGAGAGCGCCGGCCGCGGCGTGGGCCTGGACGTGGTGCGCACGGCGCTGCAGCGCCTGGGCGGGCGCATCGAGCTCGAGAGCACCCCGGGGCGGGGCACGCGCTTCGTGCTCGATCTGCCGCTGACGCTGGCCATCCTGCACGTGCTCCTGGTGCAGGCCGGTGAGCACCTGCTGGCGCTGCCCTCGGCGCGGGTCCTGCGCGCGCTCACCGTGCGGCCCTCCCAGCTCAGCCAGGGTCCGGGCGGGCCCGAGGTGCTGGTGGGCTCGCGGCGCCTGCCCTTCACGCCCCTGCTCGCGCTGCTCGGCGAGCGGCTGGGGCCGCCGCCTGCAGCCCAGGAGGCCATCCTGGTCGGGCCCCCGGAGGGCGAGGCCAGCCTGGCGCTGGGGGTCGACCGGGTGACCGGGCACCGCGAGGCCGCCCTGCGCGCGGCGGGGGCGCTGCTCGGCCGCCTGGGCCCCTACGGCGGCAGCACCGTGCTGGGCGACGGCCGGCCGGTGCTCATCCTGGACGTCGACGCGCTCATCGCGCGGGCCGCGCGGGCAGCGCCCGAGCGCCCCGGGGAGGCCTGAGGACGCATGCAGACCGATCAGCTTCGCGCCCTGCTGGCGGACGTGGCCGCGGGCCGGCGCACGCCCGAGCAGGCGCTCGCGAGCCTGCGCGGGCAACCCTTCGAGGAGCTGGGCTTCGCCACCGTGGATCTGCACCGCGGGCTGCGCACCGGCTTCCCCGAGGTGATCTACGGCCAGGGCAAGACCCCCGAGCAGGCGCTGGCCATCGCCGAGCGCCTGGTGGCGGCCGGCGGTCCGCTGCTGGTCACCCGCGTCTCGCCCGAGATGGGCGCGGCGCTGGCCGCGCGCTTCCCCGACGGGGTGCACGATCCCCACGCGCGCTGCTTCCACTGGCAGCGCGAGGAGCCGGCCGACGTGGGCCGGGGGGTCATCCGGGTGATCTCCGCGGGCACCTCCGATCTGCCGGTGGCCGAGGAGGCCGCGCTCACCGCCCGGCTGATGGGCCACCGCGTCGAGCGCGTCCACGACGTGGGGGTGGCCGGCCTGCACCGGCTGCTGCACCACCGCCAGGCGCTGGAGACGGCCTCGGTGCTGGTGGTGGTGGCCGGCATGGAGGGCGCGCTGCCCTCGGTCGTGGGCGGGCTGGTGGCCTGCCCGGTCATCGCCGTGCCGACCAGCGCGGGCTACGGCGCCTCCTTCGAGGGGCTGGCGGCGCTGCTGGGCATGCTCAGCTCCTGCGCGCCAGGGGTCGTGGTGGTCAACATCGACAACGGGTTCGGGGCGGGGTATGCTGCCGCCCGCATGAATCGCCGCACCCCGTGATGCTCCCGGCCCAGGGGTGGCGCGGCCCAGCCCCGGAGCAGCCCGCATGAGGGTCCTGCACTTCGATATGCCCAGCGGCATCGCCGGCGACATGGCCCTGGCGGCGCTCACCCAGCTCGGCGCGCCGCTCGAGCCGCTCCAGGCCGCGCTGCAGGCCATGGGCCTGGCCGGGGTGCGGGTCGGGGTGGAGCCGGCCGAGGTGAGCGGCATCGCCGCCCTGCGCCTGCGGGTCGAGGAGCCCGGGCCGCACCACCCGCACGACCACCGCAGCTACCGCGACATCCGCGCGCTGCTCGGCCGGGCCGGGCTGCCGGCCGGCGCGCGGGCGCGGGCCGAGGACATGTTCGCCCGCCTGGCCGCGGCCGAGGGCCGGGTGCACGGCCGGCCCGCGGACGAGGTGACCTTCCACGAGGTCGGCGCGGTGGACTCGATCGCCGATCTGCTGGGGGTGGCCCTGGCGCTGGAGCACCTGGCGCCCGCGCGGGTGACGGCCAGCCCACCGGTCGTCGGGCACGGCGTGGTGCAGTGCCAGCACGGCCCGCTGCCGCTGCCCGCGCCAGCCACCCTCGAGCTGCTCAAGGGCATCCAGCTGCGCGGGCTGGACGTGGAGGGGGAGCTCACGACCCCGACCGGGGCCGCCATCCTGGCCAGCCAGGTGCACCACTTCACCGCCGCCCCGGCCCTGGCGCCCAGCGCGCTGGGCCACGGGGCGGGCACGCGCAGCCTGCCGGGGCGCCCGAACGTGCTGCGGGTGCTGCTGGGGGAGGGGCCCGAGACCCCGGCCGAGGACTACCTGCTCGAGGCCAACCTCGATGACATGCCGCCCACGCTGCTCGAGCACCTGCTGGAGCGGCTGCTGGCCGCCGGGGCCTTCGAGGCCTGGCTGCAGCCGGTGGTGATGAAGAGATCCCGGCCGGCGGTGGTGGTCGCCTGCCTGTGCGCGGGCGACCGGCTGGCCGCGCTCGAGGGCGTGCTGCTGCGGGAGTCCACCAGCCTGGGGCTCAGGCGCCGGGCCGTGGAGCGGCGGAAGCTCGCCCGGCGGGCCGCCACGGTGGAGACCCCCTGGGGTCCAGTGCGGGTCAAGCTGGCCCTCGAGGGCGAGCGCCTGCTGCACCTCACCCCCGAGTACGAGGACTGTCGCGCGCTGGCCGAGCGGGCCGGTGTGCCCCTGCTGAGCGTCGATCAGGCCGCGCGCGCGGCCTGGCGCGTGGAGGAGCGTGAGCCATGAGTCAGCCCGAAGGCCGTGAGCGCGCCGCCCTGCTGGAGGGCGTGGGCGCCGAGCTCGTCGAGGCGCTCCTGGCCGGGGACTGCGCCGACCCCCACGCCGTGCTGGGCGCCCACGCCGACGACCGGGGCGGCCTGTGCCTGCGGGCCCACCACCCGGACGCCCAAGCGGCCAGCCTGCTGCTCGAGGGGCGGGAGGTCCCCATGACCCCCCTGGGCGGCGGGCTGTTCGCCGCCTGCCTGCCCGGACGCGGCTTCCCCGCGCCGATCTACGAGGTGCGCTTCTCCTTCGCCGACGGCCAGAGCCTGCGGCGGGTGGACCCCTACCGCTTCCCCCCCACGCTGGGGGACCTGGATCTGTACCTGGCCGGAGAGGGCCGCCACCTGCGGCTGTACGAGAAGCTGGGCGCCCACCCGCGCGAGGTGGACGGCGTGGCGGGCGTGTCGTTCTCGGTCTGGGCGCCGAACGCCCGGCGGGTCAGCCTGGTGGGCCAGTTCAACGGCTGGGACGGGCGGCAGCTGCCCATGCGGCGCATGGGCGCCTCGGGCATCTGGGAGCTGTTCGTGCCCGGCGTCGAACGCGGCGCGCTGTACAAGTTCGAGGTGAAGACCGCGGAGGGTCACCTGCGGGTGAAGACCGATCCGTTCGCCTTCGCCATGGAGCTCCGCCCCGGCACGGCCTCCGTGGTGCAGGGGCTGGGCGACTACGCCTGGGGCGACGCCGGCTGGATGGAGGCCCGCCGCCAGCGCGATCTGCGGCGCAACCCGATGGCCATCTACGAGGTGCACCTCGGCTCCTGGATGCGGGCCCCGGATCAGGGCAACCGCTGGCTGGGCTACCGCGAGCTGGCCCCGCGGCTGGTGGATCACCTGCGCTCCCACGGCTTCAACTTCGTGGAGCTCCTGCCGGTGGCCGAGTACGCCTACGACCCCTCCTGGGGTTACCAGGTGACCGGCTACTACGCGCCCACCTGCCGGTTCGGCGGCCCCGACGATCTACGCTTCCTGATCGACAGCCTGCACCAGGCCGGCATCGGGGTGGTGATGGACTGGGTGCCCGGCCACTTCCCCAAGGACGACTGGGCGCTCCGGCGCTTCGACGGCACCGCGCTCTACGAGCACGAGGACCCGCGCCTGGGCGAGCACATGGACTGGGGCACGCTGATCTTCAACTACGGCCGGCACGAGGTCCGCAACTTCCTGCTGTCCAACGCGCTCTACTGGCTGGATCGCTTCCACATCGACGGGCTGCGGGTGGACGCGGTGGCCTCCATGCTGTACCTGGACTACAGCCGCAAGCCCGGCGAGTGGCTGCCCAACAAGTTCGGCGGCCGGGAGAACCTGGCGGCCATCGACTTCCTGCGCGAGTTCAACCGCGAGGTGTACGCCAACTTCCCGGGCGCCTTCACCGTGGCCGAGGAGTCGACCGCCTTCGCCGGGGTGACGCGGCCGGTGCACCTGGGCGGCCTGGGCTTCGGCTTCAAGTGGGACATGGGCTGGATGAACGACAGCCTGCGCTACTTCCGCAAGGACCCGGTGCACCGCAAGTTCCACCACAACGATCTGACCTTCGGGCTGCTGTACGCCTACACGGAGACCTTCATCCTGCCGCTGAGCCACGACGAGGTGGCCCAGGGCAAGGGCTCGCTGTACGACAAGATGCCCGGTGATCACTGGCAGCGGCTGGCCAACCTGCGGCTGCTGCTCGCCTACCAGTTCACCCACCCCGGCAAGAAGCTGCTGTTCATGGGGGCCGAGTTCGGCCAGGGGCGGGAGTGGAACTTCGACCGCTCGCTCGACTGGCACGAGGCGGCCGAGCCCGAGCGGAGCGGGCTGCAGCGCTTCGCGCGCGATCTCGGCCAGCTCTACCAGCGCGAGCGGGCCCTGTGGGCGCGGGAGTGCGATCCCGAGGGCTTCTTCTGGATCGACTGCAACGACTCGGACACGGGCGTGCTGAGCTTCGGCCGCTGGGGCGACGGGGAGGAGCTGGTGGTGGTGATGAACGTCACCCCGGTGGTGCGCCGCAACTACCGCGTGGGCGTGCCCCGGCCCGGCCGCTGGCGCGAGCTCTTGAACTCCGACGCCTCGGCCTACGGCGGCTCCAACGTGGGCAACGGCGGCCAGATCGAGACCCAGTGGGCGCGGTGCCACGGCCACCTGCAGAGCCTGGAGCTCACCCTGCCGCCGCTCGGGGCGCTCATCTTGAAACCCGCTTGACCCGGACCATGATCTAGCCGGCCGCGCGCAGGATCTCGACCAGCTCGGCCAGGTCCAGCGCCACCGGGTTCGCCTTCATGGAGCTGGCCGTGGCGGCCTGGGCGGCCACCTCGGCGTGGGCCTCCGGGGCCAGGCCCAGGCGCCGCAGGCGCGGCACCTCGAGATCGGTGGTCAGGCGCTCGGCCCAGTCGGCCAGGTCCTCGGGCCCGGCCCCGGCCTGACCGGTGAGCAGGCCGGCCGCCTCGCGGAGCTTCGCCAGCGCCGGCGCCTGCGGGTCGCGCGCCCGGAGCGCCCGGGTGTTCACCCGCAGCGCGTGCGGCAGCAGCGCGGCGCACAGCGCACCGTGCGGCGCTCCGAGCAGCCCCCCCAGCACGCCGGCCAGCCCGTGCACCGCGCCCAGCCCGGCGTTGGCCAGCGCCAGCCCGGACAGCAGGGCGGCCAGGCTGAGGTCGGTCCTGGCGGCCAGGTCGCCGGGCGCCTGGCAGGCCCGGCGCAGCGAGCGAGCCGAGCGCGCCAGGCCCTCGCGGCACAGGGCGTCGACCAGCGGGTTCGCGCGCGCGCAGACGAAGGCCTCCAGGAGCTGGGTGAGCGCGTCCAGGCCCGAGGCGGCGGTGATCTCCGGGGGCAGCGACAGGCCGAGCGCCGGATCGACCACCGCCAGGCGCGGCAGCAGGTGGTGGCTGCGCAGGCTCGCCTTGCGCCGGTGGGACGGGGAGCCCAGCACCGCGTTGCGCGTGACCTCGCTGCCGGTGCCGGCCGTGGTGGGCACGGCCACCTGCGGCAGGGCCGGCCGCCCGAGCGCCTGGCCGCGGCCGAGGCCCTCCAGGTAGTCGAGCGCCTGGCCGCCGTTGGCCACCAGGCCGGCGATCGCCTTGCCGGCGTCCAGCACGCTGCCCCCGCCCAGTGAGACCACCAGCTCCACTCCCGCCGCCCGGGCGCGCTCCGCGGCCTGGTCCACCCAGGCCACCTCCGGCTCGCCGGGCACGGCCAGGCGCTCGACCGCCAGGCCCTCGGCCGCGAGCCCCGCGGCCAGCGGCTCGGCCGGGGCCGCCCGGCGTCCGTGGACCAGGAGCGCCCTGCGCCCCAGCCCGGCCGCCAGGCGCGGCACCTCGGCGGACACGCCCGGACCGAACAACACCCGGCCCGCGCTGGCGAACTCCCAGGCCATCGTCCTCACCAGCGGCCCGCGTCGTCCGGATGGACGTTCGCGTACCTGAGGCTCGTGCGCGGGGCGGCCAGCATGCCGGCCACCGCGTCCCGCCAGCGGGCGTAGTGGGCGGTCGCCTTGTGCGCGGCCGGGGCCTCGGGCGTGCGGTAGGCCTCGACCAGCACGAAGCGGCCGGGGTCGTCCTGCTGCTGGAGCACGTCGAAGCGGGCGATGCCCGGCTCCTGGAGGCTCGCGCGGGCGTTCGCCAGGCTCTCCTGGCGGAAGGCCTCGACGTGTTCGGGCTTCACCTGGACCTGGACCAGGACCACGAGCATGGCGGACCTCCTGGGCGTGGTGCGCTCCCTCGCCTGTCGTAGTATACTTCGCCCAACCCGGCAACCGCCGGCTGACCGAGGGAGGACCCGCATGCCCTACGCCTTCCGCGTCGGCTCCAGCGCCTCGCTGGATCGCCTGGAGAAGCTGATCGAGGAGCGCCTGCAGCCCGGCGCCGATCAACACAAGATCGACCAGCGCATCTGGGATCTCTTCGGCGAGACCTGGGCGGTCATGTTCACCGATCTCTCAGGCTTCTCGCGCAAGGTGGCCGAGTTCGGCATCATCCACTTCCTGCAGGTCATCTTCGAGTCCCAGCGGCTGCTCATCCCCTGCATCGACCAGCACGACGGCATCCTGCTCAAGGTCGAGGGCGACAGCTTCCTGGTCATCTTCCGGAGCGTGGCCAAGGCCATCGACTGCTCGGTGGCCATGCAGCGCCTGCTCAAGCAGTACAACCAGGCGCGCCCCGAGGCCGAGCACATCCTGCTGTGCGTAGGGCTGGGTTACGGCCCGATGCTGCGCATCGGCGACGAGGACGTGTTCGGCGCCGAGGTGAACGCGGCCAGCAAGCTGGGCGAGGACATCGCCCGACCCTGGGAGATCCTGGTGACCGAGAGCGTCAAGGGCGGGCTGCGCGCCTCCGAGGGCATCTCCTTCGAGCCGATCGAGGAGGTACCTCCTGGCGCCAAGTCCGCCCACCGCGTGCGCTACAGCTTCTGACCCCCGGAGCGGGCCCGGGTGTCGATGGCCCGCGCCAGCTCCCCCAGATCCAGCAAGATGACGAGCACGCCGTGGTGCCAGGCGTGGCGCCGGCCGTCCTCGCGCGCCGGCCCGGCGGTGCGGATGACCTCCACCCCCTCCACCTGATCCACCAGCAGGCCCAGCCGCTCGCCGCCCAGCTCCGCCAGGATGATCTGGCCGGTCGCGGCCTGGGACCAGCGATCCTCGCCGGCCACCAGGGCCGCGGTGCGCACCACGGCCCGCACGTGCCCCTGGTGGCTGAGCACCCCCGCCACCCAGTCCGGGGCACCCGGCAGGGGCCGGAGCGCACCCGCGGGCGAGTCGAGCACCTCGAGCACGGCCGCGAGCGGCAGGCCGTAGCGCTCCCAGCCCAGCCGGAAGATCACGCTGCGCCCGGGCTCAGCGGCGCTCGGCGTTTCCATCTTGGATCTCCGCGCGGCGGTAGCGCGCCGCCTCTGCCTGGAGGCTGGCGGCCATCTGGCCGAGCAGCGCGGTCTGCTGGGTCATCTCCAGCAGGGTGTTCGACTGCGCCTCGGCCGCCTGCAGCGCGCCGACGGTCGAGCTCGAGTTCTTCTGCGCCACCTGGGCGATGTTGTCGAAGGCGCGCACCGTCTCGGCGGCGCCGGCGATCTGCTCCCGGGCCAGGCGGTTGATGATCTGCACCCGATCGGAGCCCGCGGTGACGCTGGTGACGATGGCCTTCAGCGCGTCCAGGATGGAGGCCAGCTCCTCGCGGCCCTCGCTGAGCTGCTGGGTGCTGGCCTGGGCGGCCTGGACCGCCTCCTGGCTGCCGGCCACCACCTCCTCCACCAGGCGCGCGATGCGCTCGCTCGAGCGCGAGGTGTTCTCGGCCAGGTGGCGGATCTCCTCGGCCACCACGGCGAAGCCGCGTCCGGCCTCGCCGGCCCGCACCGCCTCGATGGTGGCGTTGATGGCCAGCAGGTGGGTCTGCTGGGCCACCTCGGTGATCACCCGCACGATGTTGCCGATCTCCTTGCTGCGCTCGCCGAACTCGAACACGCGCTGGGCGTACCGCTCGACCTGCTGGAACACGCCGCGCATCTTCTCCACGGCCTGGCCGGCGAGCTGGCCGCCCGACTGGGCCACCGCGCTGGCCTCGGCCGAGGAGCGGGCCGCGTCCTCGGCCGAGCGCGAGGCGCGCTCGATGCTGCGGGCCATCTCCCCGAGCAGGGCGGAGGTCTGCTCGATGAGCTGGCGCTGCGCCCCCGCGCCCCGCGACAGCTCCTCCATGGAGCGCGAGATCTCGCCGGCCGACACGTTCACCTGCTTGGCCAGCCGGGTGAGCGTACCCGCGCTGGCCTGGGCCTGGCCGGCCTGGGTCTCCAGGCGCTGGGCCAGCCGCCCGGCCTGGCGCAGCGCGAGCGCCACCACCAGCGCCGCCGCCAGCAGGCCGGCCCCCAGCCCGACCAGCGCGGCGTGCGCGCGCTCGCCCGGCCAGGCCTGGAAGCCGGCCAGGCCGGCGGCCAGCGGCGCCAGGGCCGTGGCCAGGTGGCTTGCGAAGGCGCGGGCGCTCAGGCTCATGGGCGGCTCTCCAGGGGGCGACCGGGCGGCTCAGCCCAGCATCGAGTGCACGATGCGGGTCAGCTGGCCCGCGGTGAAGGGCTTGGTAAGGAAGACGGTGCCGCCCGAGCGGAAGCCCTCGCGCAGCGCCTGGGGATCGTCGCGCGCGGTGACGAACACCACCGGCGTGTGGCGCTGACCCTTGGCGCGCGGGAGCGCGCGGCTGACCTCGAACCCGTCCGCCCCGGGCATCATGATGTCGAGCAGCACGAGGTCGAAGGCCTCGGTCTGGAGCAGCTGCTTGGCCGCCAGGCCCTCGGCGGCCGTGACCACCTCGTAGCCCTCGCGCTCCAGCACCCGGCGCTCGAGGTTCAGGATGTCGGGATCGTCGTCCACCACCAGGATGCGCTTCATGCCGTCCTCATGCCCCAGCACTCGCGGCCGGCCTCGTCCACGGGGCGCAGTCGGTGGCGCGGGGAGCGCCCCTCATTGCGATCCCCCTGACACCGGGAGCAGGATGCTGAAGGTGGAGCCCTTGCCGAGCTCGCTGGTCACCACGATCGTCCCGCCGTGCGCCTCGATGAAGCTCTTGGCGATGGCCAGCCCGAGGCCGGTGCCGCCGTACTCCCGAGTCGACGAGGAGTCCACCTGGTAGAAGGAGTCGAACACGCGCGCGACCTGCTCGGGCGGGATGCCGATGCCGCTGTCGGCCACCTCGATCAGCAGCCAGGTCTCGTCGGGCGGCTGGAGCGCGGCGGGCAGATCGTCCGCGGGCGCGGCCTGCCTGGGCCGCTGCTGGAGCTCGGCCCGCAGGCGCACGCTGCCCCCGCGGCGGTTGAACTTGACCGCGTTGCCCAGGATGTTGATGATCGACTGGCGCAGCTTGCCTCCGTCCACGCGCACCTGGGGCAGCGTGGGCGCGATGAACGACTCGACCTGCACCTCCTGCTTGCGGGCCATGGGCAACACGGTGGAGAGCGCCGCCTGCAGCACGGGCCGGAGATCGGTCGGCTCCAGGCTGAGGCGCAGGTTGCCCGACTCGACCTTGGAGAAGTCCAGGATGCCGCTGATGAGCTGCAGCAGGTTCTCGCCCTTCTCCATGATGGTCTTGACGTAGTCGTGCTGCTCCGGGGACAGCGCGCCGGCCAGCCCCTCCAGCAGCATCTCGCTGTAGCCGATGACCGAGGTCAGCGGGGTGCGCAGCTCGTGGCTGACGGTGGCCAGGAAGCTCGACTTGAGCCGGTCGAGCTCCTTGAGGCGCTCGTAGGACTCCTTGAGCTGCTGGTTCTTCTGCTGCAGCTCGTTGTAGGACGTGCTGACCGACTCCACGTGCAGCCGCGAGGTGAGCATCTGCTTGTAGCCGGTGTACAGCATCACCTCGATCACCCGCGCCAGGTGCAGCACCACCCGCTGGGCCACCTCGTGCTGGACGTGGGGGACCTTCTCCAGCAGGCGCCGGGCCACCGCGGGGTTGAAGCGCTCGCCCAGCTGGAGCGGCTCCGGCGCTGGCCGGCCGGCCGGCCAGAACGGCCCGTACACGATGCGCCCCACCTGGTCGCCGTCGTGGCCGACGGGCGCGATCAGGTAGCGCAGTCCGGTGAAGCAGTCGAAGGCCACCGCGTCCGTGCCCGGGATCTCCAGGTCGCGGATGCGCAGCACCTCCTGCATGCAGCGGGTCTTGCCCGCGGGGAAGTTGAAGGCGTACGCGCAGAAGTCGCTGGCCACGCCCTTCACGTCGACCAGCATCTCGCGCCGGGCGTCGAGCAGCTTGAAGCCGATCTGGAACAGCTCGGCGTAGGACTCGCACACCTCGCGGAAGGAGGCCACGTCGATGAGCTCGCCCAGGGTGAAGCGCCGCTGCAGCACGGACGCGCTGGTCGGCAGGGGGGACACCGGGGTGCTCATGGCGCGCCTCCGCCCCCCGGCTGGCCCGGGCCGGCGCCCGGGGCGGGCGGCGTGCCCCCCCGCCGCAGCAGGTTGTCCACGAACTCCGCCTCCTCGATGCCCAGCTTCTCCGCGAGCTGGTAGCGCTCGTCCAGGGAGCGCCAGGTCATGCGCAGGATGCCCTCCAGGGTCTCCAGCACCCCGTCGCCGCGGATGGCCACCGCCTTGAAGACCTTCTCCCGGCCCCGGCGGGCCACCTCGTCCAGCTCCTCGTCCGGGCGCACGTCCGGCATGTCGCGCTTGTTGAACTGGATGACGATGGGCAGCGTCGTGGGGTCGAGCCCGTTCAGCCTGAGGTTCTGCTGCATGTCCCGCCAGGAGTCGTTGTTGGCCTGGGCCATCTCCTTCTGGCTGTCGGCCACGAACGCCACCCCGTCGGCGCCCTGCAGCACGATGCGCCGGGTGGAGTTGTGCATCACCTGGCCGGGCACGGTGAACAGCTTCACCTTCACGGTGAAGCCCGACCGGGAGCGGAAGTAGACCGGCATCAGGTCGAAGAACAGGGTGCGATCGTCGGAGGTGTCCAGGATCATCAGCCGCCCGCGGGCGTTCGCGTCCATGAGCTGGTGGACCGCCTGCAGGTTGGTGGTCTTCCCGGAGAGCGCAGGGCCGTAGTAGACGATCTTGAGGGTGATCTCCCGGGCCTCGAGGTTGATCTGCACCATGGCGGTTCACGCCTCGCGGGGGGGGGCCAGGGCCCAGCCCAGGGCCTGTTCCAGGGTGTCGGCCGCCAGGATCTCCAGCGGCAGGGGGTTCTTGGCGCGCACCGCCTCCACGTCCGCGCGGTTGGCGCCGGGCACCACCACCGCCCGCAGCCCGGCCCGGGCCGCGGCCAGGAGCTTCTCGCGCAGCCCGCCCACCGGCAGCAGGCGTCCGCGCAGGGTGATCTCCCCGGTCATGGCCACCTCGCGCCGGATGGGGGCCCCGGACACGAGGGAGGCCAGCGCCACGGCCATGGCCAGGCCGGCCGAGGGGCCGTCCTTGGGGATGGCGCCGGCCGGCACGTGGATGTGAACGTCCCGCTGGGCGAAGGCGTCCTCGGGCAGGCCGAGGCTCGGGGCCAGCGTGCGTACCAGGCTGAGGGCGGTCTGGGCCGACTCCTTCATCACCTCGCCGAGCTGGCCGGTCAGGATGAGCTGGCCCCGGCCGGGCATCGAGGTCGCCTCCACGCTCAGCACCTCGCCGCCCGCGGGCGTCCAGGCCAGGCCGTGCGCCACGCCGGGCAGATCGGCCTGGGTCAGCTCCTGGGGCCGGAAGAGCGCCGGGCCGAGGTGGGCGGCGAGATCGTCGGGGCCGAGCGGACCCAGGCCCGGGGCCTGGCCAGGCTCGCCCTCGGCCTCGGCCACCCGGCGCGCGCTGCGGCGGCAGAGCTTGGCCAGCAGCCGCTCCAGCCCACGCAGGCCGGCCTCCTGGGTGTGCTGCGCGACCAGGCGCTCGAGGGCCGCCTGGCCGAGCTCGAGCTGGCCCGGCGCGAGCCCGCACAGCTCCCGCTGCCTGGGCAGCAGGTGGTCGCGGGCGATGGCCACCTTCTCCTCGAGCGTGTAGCCGGGGATGCTCACCACCTCCAGGCGATCGAGCAGCGCCGGCGGGATGGTGTCCACCCGGTTGGCCGTGGCCAGGAACAGCACCCGGCTGAGGTCGTAGGGCACGTCCAGGTAGCGGTCCACGAAGGCGTGGTTCTGCTCGGGATCGAGCACCTCGAGCAGGGCCGCGGACGGATCGCCGCGCAGGTCGTGCCCGAGCTTGTCCACCTCGTCCAGCGCCAGCACCGGGTTGGCTACCTTGGCCTGGCGCAGGGCCTGCATGATGCGCCCGGGCATGGCCCCGACGTAGGTGCGCCGGTGGCCGCGGATCTCGGCCTCGTCGCGTACACCGCCCAGGCTCAGGCGGGCGAACTCGCGCTGCATGGCCCGGGCCACGCTGCGGCCCAGCGAGGTCTTGCCCACCCCGGGCGGCCCGACCAGGCACAGGATCGGACCGCGCGAGTCGGGCCGGAGTTTCCGCACCGCCAGGAACTCGAGCACCCGCTCCTTGACCTCGTCCAGCCCCAGGTGGTCCTCGTCCAGCACCCGCTGGGCCAGGCGCAGGTCCAGCCGATCGGGCGAGCAGCGCTGCCAGGTGAGGTCCAGCAGCCACTCCACGTGCGTGCGCACGCTGGCCGCCTCCGCGCTCTCCGGGCTCATGCGCGCCAGGCGCCGGAGCTGGCGCTCGGCCTCCTCGCGGGCCGCGGGCGGCAGGTCGCTGCCGGCCAGCCGCTCCTCGAGGCCCGAGAGCTCGCCGTCCTGGGCGTCGCCCAGCTCGGTCCGGATCTGGCGGAGCTGCTCGCGCAGGTAGTACTCGCGCTGGGTCTTGCCCATGCGCTCCTTCACCTGGAGCTCGATCTGGGCCTTGGTCGAGCACAGCTCCAGCTCGCGGTTCAGCAGCTCCAGCGTCAGCCGCAGGCGGCGGACCGGGTCCGGGGTCTCCAGCAGGGACTGGGCGTCGGACACCGGCAGCGGCAGGTTGGCGGCCACCAGATCCGAGAGCCGGCCGGGATCGCCGATGCCGCCGAGCGCCTGCAGCGCGTCCGGGCCGAGCTGGCGCGAGGTGTCGGCGTACTCGGCCAGGCGCTCGCGCATCGAGCGCAGGAGCGCCTCGGTCTCCACCGAGTACTCCTCCAGCGGCAGATCATGGATGGGCTGGATGCGGGCCTCGAAGCAGGGGCGCTCCTGGGTGAAGGCCTCGACCCGGGCCTTGCGCAGCCCCTGCACCAGCAGCTTCAGCCGCCCGTCGGACAGCCTCCGCTGGCGGACCACCAGCCCGGCCGTGCCGACCCTGTGGAGGTCCTGGGCCAGCGGGTCCTCGGCCTCCACCTGGCGCTGGGCGAGCAGCAGCACCAGCCGCGGCCCGGCCATGGCCGACTCCACCGCGGCCACCGACAGCGGCCGGCTGACGAACAGCGGGGCCAGCATGTCCGGGAAGACCACCATGTCGCGCACCGGCAGGACCGGCAGCCGGGCGGGCAGGTCGACCGGCTCGTGCTCGTCCGAGAGCAGCTTGCGCGGGGCCTCGGCGCTCATTCGATGGACACCTTCCGCCGGCTGCCGCGGCGCTCCTCGATCTTGGGGAGGCGGACGCGCAGCACGCCCCGCTCGAGCCGGGCGTGGATGTTGCGGGTGTCGGCCGCCCCGGGCAGCTCCACCACCCGGCGGAACCGCCCGGCCACCCGCTCCACGCACTGGTGGCGGACGTCCGGCCTGGCCGCGGGGGCCGGCTTGGTCCCCTCGAGGATCAGGATGTCGCGCAGCACCGTCAGCTCGATGTGCTCCCTGGCCACCCCGGGCAGGTCGGCCTCGACGATGATCTCGCCGTCGGTCTCGAACACGTCGACCACCACCGGCACGGCCTGGACGGCGCCGCCCTCGCCGGCCTTCCAGGGCTGGAGCAGCTCGCGGAAGATGCGGTCCAGCTCCACGCGCAGGCCGATCAGTCGCTTGAGGGACTCCTCGGGGATGCCCATGCGGCACCTCGTCCAATCTGGGGCGGTGACACACCCCGCCGAGGCTGGCACGGTACCACCCGGCCACCGCAAAGGCAAATGGATCGGTGGGGTTGGACCCGGCCCAGGGGGGGCTGACGGGACGCGGTGTCGGGGGAGGCGAGTCGGCCGGGCGGGGGAGGGCCGGGGGCTACTTCTTGTTCTTGGCCTGCTCCTCTTCCTTCAGCGCGCGGCGCAGGATCTTGCCCGCGGTGCCCTTGGGGATCTCGTCGCGGAACTCGACCAGGCGGGGGTACTTGTAGTTGGCCATGTTGGCCTTGGCCCACTCGACGATGTCCTTCTCGGTCACCTTGCCGCGGGAGGCGGGCTTCAGCGCGATGAAGGCCTTGATCTCCTCGCCGGCCTTCTCGTCCGGGACGCCGATCACCGCGCACTCGAGCACGTGCTCGTTGCGGTACAGGTACTCCTCGACCTCCTTGGGGAAGACCGAGTAGCCCGAGCGCTTGATGAGGTCCTTCTTGCGGTCGACGATGATGAAGTAGCCCTCGTCGTCGATCATGCCCAGGTCGCCGGTGTACAGCCAGCCGTCACGCAGGACGTCCTTGTTCTCCTGGGTGCGGTAGTAGCCCTTCATGATCTGCGGACCCTTGGCGACCAGCTCGCCCACCTCGTTGGGCCCGAGCTGCTTGGTGCCGGTCTCCTTGTCCATGATCTTGGCGATCGTGTCCGGCATGGGCATGCCGATGGTGCCCTGCTTGCGGCGGTCGTAGACCGGGTTGGCGGTGACCACCGGCGAGGACTCGGTCAGGCCGTAGCCCTCGATGAGCCGCGCGCCGCTGAGCTCCTCGAAGCGGTTCTGGATCTCCTGGGGCAGGGGGCCGGCGCCGGAGATGCAGGCGCGGATGGTGCGCAGGTTGTACTCCTTGACCCGCGGGTAGTTGTTGATGGCGTTGTACAGCGCCGCCACCCCGGGGAACAGCGTGACCTTGTACTTCTGGATGGCCTCCAGGAGCTGGCCCCAGTCCTCGGGCGGCTTGGGGAACAGCAGCATGGTGCAGCCGTTCATGACGGCCAGGTTCATGACGGTCGTCATGGCGTAGATGTGGAACAGCGGCAGGATGCCGCCGATCACGTCCTGGCCGGGCACGCTCTTGTAGTCCCAGGCCTTGATCATCTGGACGTTGGACACCAGGTTGAGGTGCGTCAGCATGGCGCCCTTGGGCTTGCCGGTGGTGCCGCCGGTGTACTGCAGGACGGCCAGGTCCTCCTTGGTGTCCCACTTGCTCTCGAACACCTCGGGCCGGGCCGGCGTGCGCAGCAGATCCATGAACTGCAGCGCGGTGGGCGGCATGGGGGCGCCGGGGACCTTCTTGAGCAGTTTTCCCAGCACGCGCTTCATGGTCGGCAGGAAGTCGCCGATGTTGCAGCCGATGACCTTCTGCACCGGGGTCTTGGGCAGCGCCCGCCGGGCCTCCTCGAACACGATGTCCATGACCACCAGGATCTTGGCCCCGGAGTCGCAGAACTGGTGCTCGATCTCGGCCGCCTTGTAGAGCGGGTTGTTGGCCGTCACCACGGCGCCCACCTTCATGGCCGCGTAGTAGGCGATCACGTAGTGGATGCAGTTGGGCAGCCGCAGGCCGACCACGTCGCCCTTGCGCACGCCCAGGTCGTACAGGGCCGTGGCGAAGCAGTCCACGTGCTTCTTGAGCTGCCGGTAGGTCACGGGCGTGTCGAGGAAGATGATGGCCGTGTTGTCGGGGTACTTCTCGGCCGCGTCGTCGAGCAGGGAGCCCAGCGGCTTGTCGGAGTACGTCAGGCTCTTGGGAACGCTCTGGGGCCAGTATTTGTACCAGGGGTACTCGACGGTCTCGGTCATTGCGGCTCCCTCCTCGTGGGGTCCTGGGGGCAGTCTCGCCCGCGGGCCCGCTTCGCCATGCTTGTTCTGCCTCGGACTTGGGTTCGGGATGTTGCTACTCCAGCCGGGGGATGTCAACCGGGAAGTCGGGAAACCCTGCCCGACCCGGGCGCTGGGTCCGCAGGTCGACCGGCGAGTCAGCCGTCCTGGTTGCGGGCAGACGGCGGTCGTGGTACCAGGAGGCGCGTGGCCCTCCGGCCGCGGGGAAAGGGGACTCCTGGCATGATGTACTCTCGTCTGGGGCGGCGCGCCGCTCTCGTGGGGCTGGTGCTCGGCCTGTGGGCCGTGGCGGGCTGCGGAGGCAAGGACGCCGGCCCGTTCGGCGCGCTGCTCGCGCGGCTGCCGGCCGACGCCGATCTGGTGGTGAGCATGGACGTGGCCGAGGCGGTGCGCACCGGCCGGGCCTGGGCCGAAGAGCTGCAGTTGCTGCCGCTCCTGCAGGCCAGCCAGGAGCTGAAGGACCTCGTCCAGGGCCAGCGCACGGCCCTCGACCAGGTGCTCGCGCCCATGCGGGACAAGCTGGGGCTGGATCCGTTCAAGGACCTCGGCCTGGCCGCGCTGGGCCTGCGCCTGGTGCCGGGCGCCGAGCCGCGCGCGGTGGTGGTGGTGCAGGGCGCCTTCCCGCCCGACTTCCTGAAGCGCGCCTTCCCCGAGGCCCCGCTCGAGGAGCGGGACGGCCTGCAGATCGCCCGCCCGGAGAAGGATCTGGAGGTCGCGCTGCTGGACGGCGTGGTGGTGCTGGCCCACCAGGAGCTGGCGGCCCAGGCGCGGAAACCCGACGGCAAGAGCCTGGAGGCGCTGCTCGCGCGCCACCCCGCGCTGGCCGGCAAGGTCGAGCCGGGCTTCCTGGGGCGCGCCTCCTTCCTCCTCTCGGACGCCCTGAAGGCCGAGCTGTCCAGGGAGGCGCCGCCCGCGGGGGTCGGCCTGGGGCTGCTGACCGGCCTGGCGCGCTGCGAGCTGGAGCTCGGCCGCGAGGTGCGCCTGGGCGTGCTGTCCGCGGACGAGCGCACGGCCGAGAGCTGGCACTACCTGATGATCGCGCTGGCCGACGGCCTCATGGGTAGCCAGCACGCCGCCCGCGCGATCGCCCAGCTCGCGCTCGCGCTGGACCTCGACCGGCTGCCCGACGTGCCGGCGCCCGTGCGGCTGCTGCTCAAGGACGACGCCGCGCTGGCCACCAGCCTGGAGGTGCTCCTGCCCCCACCGGCGGCGCTGCCGGACGTGCGCCGGGAAGGGCTCCTGGTGAGCCTGCGCTCGGAGCGCAAGACCTGGGTGGCCCTCAGCGCGGTGGCCGCGGGCATGCTCAGCGCGTTCATCGTGCCGGCGCTGATGATCGGCATGGCCATGGATGATCTCGACCAGTCGCTCAAGGCGGCCGTGCCGCCCGACGCGCCTCCCGTGCCTGCTGCGCCACCCGCCCCGCCTTCGGGCGGAGGTGCGCCATGAACCGGCTCCTGTGCGGACTGGTCGGCTTCGCGCTGCTCTTGCCGGCCCCGGCGCCGGCCGCCGATCTGGCCGAGCTGCTCTCGCCGCTGCCGGCAGACGTCGACCTGGTGATCGCGGCCGATCTCGGCGCCTGGGGCCGGTACTACAAGGACATGTGGGCCGAGATCGACGCCCTGCCCGCGGTGGCCGAGAACCCGGAGGTGAAGAACCTGCTCGGCATGCAGCGCACCCTGCTCGAGTCGGCCCTGGGCACGCTCAAGAGCCAGTACGGCGTGGACCTGCTCCAGGATCTGGGCTGGGCCGCGATCGGCGTCAGCCTGGCTGCGGGCGGTGAGCCCCGCGGCGTGGGCGTGCTGCTCGGGAAGATCCCCGGCGACCTGCCGAAGAAGGTCGATCCCGAGCTGCAGGCCGAGACCCGGGACGGGCGCGAGATCTTCACCAAGCCCGGTGCGGCCTTCGGCTTGGAGGCGGGCCGGCGCATCCTGGCGGCCAACGACGCGCAGGGCCTGTCCGCGGCCCTGGCGGCCAAGGAGATCGCCCCGGAGCTGGCCCGCAAGCTGCCCGAGCTGACCGCCAAGCCCGGCGCGGAGCACCTGTTCCGCCTGGCCGTGGCCGTGCCGGCCGTGGCGCGCGAGGAGCTGCTGCGGGATCCCAGCGTGCCCGTGGCCACCCTGGTCGGCGGCCTGCGCTGGCTGCAGGCGGACGTGAGCAAAGACGGCGTGCAGCTCGTGCTCGGCTGCGAGGGCGCGCCCGCGGCCCAGAAGGCCCGCCGGCTGCTGCAGGGCATCGGCGAGAGCTTCCTGGCCGGGACCTACGTGTGGCGCGCCTACGCCTACGCGGCCCTGGCGCTGGATCTGGGCTCCATGCCCGAGCTGCCGCCGCAGGTGGTGGGCATGCTCAAGAACCGCCCGGCGCTGGTCAAGACCATCGAGGCGCTGCTGCCCCGGCCCGAGGGCAAGCCCGACGTCCAGGTGAGCGGCGCGCTGGTGCGGCTGGTGGTCCCCAGCAAGCTCACCCGCGGCGGGCTGATGATCACCGGGGTGCTGGCGGCCGTGGCCATCCCGGCCTTCATCGACTACACCCGCAAGGCCAAGGAGAGCGAGGGACGCGAGAACCTCCGGACGCTGGCCCGGGCCGAGGAGCTCTACTTCACCGAGCGCGGGGCCTACAAGGGCTGCGCCCGGGTGCCGCTCCAGACGCCGGGCAAGGACAGCCAGCCCTGGCCCGGGGACAAGTGCTTCGAGGAGCTCGGCTTCAAGCCCCTCGACCCCGTCTACTTCAGCTACGAGGTGGAGCAGACCGGGGACGGTTTTGCCGCCTACGCCCGCTGCGACCTGGATCTCGACGGCCGCGAGCGCGTGCTGCGGTATGACTCGAAGAGCCGCCAGGTCGAGGTGCTGACCCCCGACGCCTGGTAGCGCATTCCCGCCGAGGGGAGGGTGGCCGCCATGCCCGAGAACCGCACCGCGCCGAGCCCGGGCGCGCCGGAGGCCGAGGAGCTCTACCTGCGCGCCTGCAGGACCACCACCTGGGCCGGCTGGCTCAGCATGTCCATCGTGGGGCTGTTCGCCCTGCTGGGCATGGGGGCCTGCGCCTACTCCGAGGACGGGGCCATGCTGGGGCTTGTCCTGGGCCTGTGGGTGCTGCTGCCGGTCGCCTGGGTGGTGCTCACCGCCCTCGCGCTCCGCGCCGTGCGGCGCCGCGACCCGCGCGCGCCACACCTGATGACGGTGCGCGCGGCCCTGAGCTTCTTGCCCTTCCTGTACCTCATCGGCCTGGGGATCCTGCTGGTGATCGGCATCCTCTTTCTCCCGCCGGTGGCCAGCCTGTCCCCCATCTGGATCGCCATGCTGGTGGCCGAGATCTACATGATCGTGGCCGCGGTGCGGGTGCGCCGAGCCTGGCGAGCGCTGGCGATTCCGGACTGACCTGAGGGCATGGACCACGGGCCGAGCCAGGATCCGGTGGTGGTGCGCTGGCCGGTGTGGATGCGGCTGCCTGGCCTGGGCGTGGCGTTCGCCTGCCTGGCGGTGGCCGGCCACCAGGCGGCCTCCGCGCCCGGGCACGGCTGGCTCGTCCCCGGGCTGCTCCTGGGCGTGGGGCTGGCCCTGGCCCTGGGACTCGCGGCCCTGCCTTGGCGGCGAGTGCTCCGCGGGGAGGAGCTCGAGCTGCGCTCGCTTCTCGGGCGGCGCCGGGCGCGGCTCGGGCCGGGCACGCGCGCCGAGCTGCGCCTGGAGGTGCGGAACTTCCTGGGCGGGGTGTGGCGGCTCACCCTGCAGCCGCCGGGAGGCCCCCGGGTGGTGATCGAGTCCTACGAGCGCGGCTTCCACGCGCTGCAGGCCGCGCTGGAGGCGCGCGGTCTCCTCCCTCCGGCGCCCCCCGCCGACGCGGCCCTGCCCGCCCCGCCCGCGCGCTTCCGGGTGGAGGAGCGCGACCAGGATCGGGGCGGTCTGGCGATGCTCGCGGGCATGGGCGCGGCCGGATCGGGGCTCGGTGCCTGGGGGCTGGCGACCCAGGCCGGGCCGATGCGGCTGCTGGCCGGGCTCGGGTGCGGGCTCGGGGCCTGGCTCGCCTGGGCCGGCGGGGCCGCGCTCCTCAGGGCGTGGACGCGCCTCGAGCTCGACGGCGCGCGGCTCACCCGCCGGGGACCCTTCGGGCGGCGCACCTGGGCGCGCGAGGAGCTGGCCGTCGCGGAGGAGCGAGCGCAGTGGAACGGCGCGGATCGCACGCTCGAGATCCGGACCCGCGCCGGCGCCCGGTTCGAGCTGGATTCCACCGCGGCGAACTATCGCCAGCTGTGCGCCTGGTTACGGGCGGGCGGGGTGCCCTTCGAGCGGCGCCCGCCGAAAGCTTGATCGCCCGACGGGCGACGTGCTCAACTGCCCTCGAACCCATGGATGCCTCCGCCACGCCCGCGCGCGCCGCCGAGCGCGATCTGCTCTTCGGGGTGTTCGCCGTCCAGCTCGGACTGGTGTCCGCCCAGGAGATCCTGGCGGTGGCCGGGGCCTGGGCCGCGGATCGCTCCAGGGGGCTGGCCGAGTGCATGCTGGCGGGCCGGCTGGTGCCCGAGCCCATGCACCGCATGCTGTCGGCCATGGTGGCGGAGGCGGTCGAGGCGCACGGCGGGGACGCGGGCCTGACCCTCGAGACCTTCGGCGGGCCGGAGGCGGTCGAGCGCAGCCTGGGCGGATCGGTGGTGCTGTCCCGCGAAGACCCCACGCCCGGCGGCGGCTGGGTGGTCGGCGGGCCGGGAGCCCTGTCGGGCTTCGACTCGGCGCCGCCCGCCCGCGCGCCCGCCGGGCCCGTCGCCCCCGCCGGGCCCACGCTCACCCCGGTCGCGCCGGGGCCAGCGCCCGGCGCGGACGCCGCGGTGGTGACCCCCGAGGCCGCGGGCCGCTACGTGCTGCGCGACCGCGCCACCGCCGCGTCCACGCGCAACCGTAGCCAGGCCGAGGTGGGCCGGGGCGGCATCGGGCGGGTGCTGCTGGCCTTCGACGAGCACCTGGGGCGCGAGGTGGCGCTGAAGGAGCTGCTCACGCCGGAGGGCCCGGCCGGCCTCCGGCCCTCGGCCCAGCTCGCCTCCAGCGTGGCCCGCTTCCTGCGCGAGGCGCGGGTCACCGGCCAGCTCGAGCACCCCAACATCGTGCCGGTCTACGAGCTCGGCCGGCGGGCCGACGGCACGCTGTACTACACCATGAAGATGGTGCGCGGCCGCACGCTGCGGGACGCCATCCGCGCGGCCCGCGATCTGCCCGGGCGGCTCGAGCTGTTGAAGCACTTCGTGGACCTGTGCCAGGCCGTGGCCTACGCCCACAGCCGCGGGGTGGTCCACCGGGATCTCAAGCCCGAGAACGTCATGCTGGGCGAGTTCGGCGAGACGGTGGTGCTGGACTGGGGGCTGGCCAAGGTGCTGGGCGCGGCCGACATCCGCGGCGAGGAGCTGGCGCGCGAGGCCGCGCGCATCCGCGATGTGCAGACGGGGCAGACGGTGGACGGCACCGCGATCGGCACCCCCAACTACATGAGCCCGGAGCAGGCCGACGGCCGGCTGGAGGAGGTGAACGAGCGCTCGGACGTGTGGAGCCTGGGGGCGGTGCTGTACGAGATCCTCACCGGCCGGCCGCCCTTCGAGGGCGCCACGGTGTTCGAGGTGCTGGGCAAGGTGCTGCGGGCCGAGCCGGTGCGGGTGGCCAGCGCCGCCCCCGGGGCGCCCCGCGAGCTGGCCTCGGTGTGCCAGAAGGCCCTGTCGAAGGATCGCGCCCAGCGCTACCAGAGCGCCAAGGCGCTGGCCGAGGAGGTGGGCGCCTTCCTGACAGGCGGCCGGGTGCGCGCCTACGAGTACGGCCTGGGCGACCTGCTGGGCCGCTTCGCGCTGCGGCACAAGTTGCCGCTCTCGGTGGCGGGCGTGTTCCTGCTGCTGCTGGCGGGCCTGGGCGTGTGGGCCTACCTGAACGAGGTGCGCGGGCGGGAGACCGCCGAGCGCCTGCGCGGCGCGGCCGAGCAGGCCGGGCAGCAGGCGCGCCACCGCTGGGCCGAGGCGCACCGCGAGGGGGCCCGGGCGGCGCTCACCCGCGGGGAGCTGCTGGAGGCGCGGGCCAAGCTGCGCACCTCGCTGGAGGAGGCGGACTCGGTCGGCTCCCGGGTGCTGTGGGGCAAGGCGCGCGCCCTGCCCGAGGTGTGGCGCAAGGCGCTGGGCGCGCTGGTCTACCACGTGGCCTTCTCGCCCGACGGGCGCGAGGTCGCCGCGGCCGGGCACGACCGCTCGATCTACCTGCTGGACGTGGACACGGCCGAGCTGCGGGTGCTGCGCGGGCACACCGACTGGGTGGCCACCGTGGGCTACTCGCCCGACGGGGGCCGGCTGGTGTCCACCAGCGCCGATCGCACCCTGCGCATCTGGGACACCCGCACCGGCCGCAGCCTGCGGGTGCTGAGCGGGCACACCTCCGCCATCCACGACGCGGCCTGGAGCCCGGACGGGGCGCTGCTGGCCTCCTGCGGCCAGGACCGCAGCGTGCGGCTGTGGCAGGCCTCCTCGGGGGCCGAGCTCATGCGGATCGATGGACACGCCGAGATCGTCTGGTCGGTGGCCTTCTCCCCGGACGGGGCGCTGCTGGCCTCCGCGGATCGCGCGGGCTGGCTCCGGCTGTGGGATCCCAGGACCGGGGCCCCGCTGGGCGCGGTGCGGGAGGGGGAGCGCGGGCACGCCTGCCTGGAGTTCAGCCGGGACGGGCGCTGGCTGGCGGCCGGAGGCGGGGAGGGGACGGTGCGGGTCTGGGGCGTGGCCGCGCTGCGCGCCGGCGGGTCGCCCCGGTCGCAGCTCGCGCTCGCGGGCCACGCCGACGGGGTGCAAGATCTGGCCTTCTCCCCGGACGGGACGCTGCTCGCCTCGGTGAGCTTCGACCACCACGTGCGCCTGTGGGGGCTGCCGGAGGGCCAGCCCCTGGCCGACCTCGAGGCCCACCAGAACTACGTGGGCGGGGTGGACTTCTCCCCGGACGGGCGCCTGCTGGTGACCGGCTCGGAGGATCACAGCGTGGCCCTGTGGCGCCTGCCGCTGCAGACCCCGGCCCGGGTGGCCCACGGCCACGCCGACCAGGTGTTCGCCCTGGCGGTCAGCCCGGACGGCCAGCGCCTGGCCAGCGGGGCCGCCGACGGCAGCCTGCGGGTGTGGCGGACCGCCACCGGGCGCGAGGAGCAGGTGCTCACCCACGGCACCGAGACCCTGCGCGGGCTGGCCTTCACCCCCGACGGCCGGGAGGTGTGGTCGCTCGGCTGGGATCGGGTGCTGCACGCGCTCGACCTCCAGAGCGGCGCGCTGCGCGAGGTGCCGCTGGAGGGCGCCGCGGATCTCATGAGCCCCCTGGCGCTCGATCCGCGCGGGCGACGGGTGGCGGGCGCGGCCTACGATCGCTCGGTGTGGGTGTGGAGCGCGGACACGGGCAAGCGGCTGCAACGCCTGGTGGGACACACCGATCTGGCCTTCCGCCCGGCCTTCAGCCCGGACGGCCGCTGGCTCGCCAGCCCGAGCTGGGATCGCTCCGTGCGCGTGTGGGAGCTCGCCTCGGGCCGCTGCGCCCAGGTGCTCGTGGGACACGCGGCGGAGCTGGACACGGTGGCCTTCTCCCCGGACGGACGCCGGCTGATCAGCGGGGACTGGAACGGGGTGGTGCGCCTGTGGAACCTCGCGGACGGCAGCTCACGCGAGGTGGCCCGGGCCGCCGAGCGGCTGATCAGCCTGGCCTTCAGCCCGGACGGCCAGAGCTTCGCCTTCGGCAGCGAGGGGGGCACGGTCGAGATCCACTCCCTGGCGGGTGGCGAACGGCGCCTGCTGCGCGGCAACCGCGGCGCCCTGAACGAGGTGGCCTTCACGCCGGATGGACGGGCCGTGGCCAGCGTGGGGGACGACGGCACCCTGCGGGTCTGGGACGCAGCCAGCCGCGCGCCCCTGTGGCGCCCGCCACTGGTGGTGCCCGCGCAGGACGGCCCGCCCTGGCTGGCGTCCCCGCAGGGCCTGCTCCGGGGCGAGGACAGCGGCGCGCCGCTCGCGCCCGAGCGCCGCTGGCAGCGGGCGCTGCTCCAGGCCCGCGCGACCTCCGCGGCCGGGGACAGCCTGTGCCTGCGGACGGGCGAGGCCGAGGTCAGCCTGTGGGACCGGGCCCGGGACGAGCTGCAGGCCAAGGCCGAGCTGGACGCGCTGGACGGGCTGGTGGCCACCCCGGACGGCTGCCTGACGCTCGGCGGTGGCGCGGTCAGGCTCCTGCGGCCCGGGGCGGCGCCGGTCGCGCTGCTCGAGAAGGCCAGCGCCATCTCGCTCGGACAGGACGAGCTGCTGGTGGCCACGCCGCAGGGGGTGAGGGTGTTCGATCTCCAGGGGACGCCGCGGGCCGAGCTGCCGGGCGGCGCAGGCGCCAGCGCGCTGCTCGCGGGCGGCCGGGCGGGCGCGGGGGACGGGGCCTGGATCGCGCTCGGCTACCCGGACGGCACGGTGGAGATCCTGGCCCGCGAGGGCGGACAGGCGGGCCGCAACCTGAGCCTGGACCAGGTGCCCTCCAGCCCCGTGGTGCGCATGCTGCCCGGGCCCATGGACAGCCTGTTCCTTGGTTACGGCAACGGCACGGTGGGGCTGTGGGACCTGCGCAGCGGCGCCCGGCTGGACCACCTCAAGCTGCACGGCCCGGTCTCGCAGCTCGTGGCCTGGGGCGCGCGCCTGACCGCCACGACCGAGCTCGGCGATCTGGTGCACTGGGATCTGGGCCTGTTCGCCATGGGCTACTGCGAGCTGCTGGCCGAGGTGTGGGCCGGGGTGCCGGTCGTGTGGGCCGACGGCCGGCCGGCCCGCCGCCCCAGGCCTGCCGCCCACCCGGTCTGCGGCCGGGTGGGCCCGAGACCCTGAGACGGCCTCAGAACGGCGAGAAGCCGGAGGCGTGCCAGTACTCTTCCTTGTAGGCCTCGTGCTGGCGCTGCAGCGCCGCGTGGTGGCGGCGCTCCCAGTCCGCGAGCTGCCTGAAGAAGGCCTTGACCGCGGGGCCCTTCGCCTTGGCCGCCTGGGCGTCGTAGAACTTGAAGGAGCTCTCCTCGAGCTGGATGGCCACGCTGAGCGCGGTCATCTCGAAGTGGGCCTCCTTGATGCGCGCCCGGAAGCCCTCGGAGAAGATGGGGCTCGGGCCCTCGAGCGCGGCCTGCGAGCCCAGGTGCGCGTGGGCGTCGGGCTGGCCGGTCTCCAGGATCGCGCGCTGCTGGGCCTTGAGGAAGTCGAAGTGGTCGTGCTCCTCGCGGGCGAGCTGCTCGAACACCTCGCGCCCCTTGGGGTCGGGCGTGCTCTGGGCGGCCAGGCGGTAGAAGTGGTGCCCGTCGACCTCGGCCTGCATGGCGCGGGCCAGCCCCTCGGCGAGGCGCCTGCGCGTGGCCTGGTCCATGGCGGCGCGCTCCTTCACGCCCCGGCCCCCGCCTCGGTCGGGCCGAGCACGGGCAGGGCGATGGGCCGGACGCCGAGCTCTCGGTCGATCATCAGCAGTCCGTGGCCGGAGTCGCCGACCCGCCTGAGGTCGGCCAGGATCTTGTTGGCCGTGGCCTCCTCCTCGACCTGCTCCTTGACGAACCACTCGAGGAAGTTGCGGGCCGGGCTGTCCTTGTGCTTGTTGGCGAGATCCACCAGGAAGTGGATGCGCGAGGTGATGAACTCCTCGTGCTTCACCGTGTCCTGGAAGGCCTCCACCGCCGACCTCCACTTGATCTTCTCGATCCCCAGGTTCTGCAGCCTCACCTGCGCGCCGCGATCGAGCAGGTGGTTGTGGAAGCGCATGGCGTGCCCCATCTCCTCGAGGGCCTGGGCCTGCATCCAGGTGGCCAGGCCGTCCAGGTTCTCGGCCTTGGCCCAGGCGCCCATGGCCATGTACAGGTACGCGGACTCCATCTCCAGCTTGATCTGCTGATTGAATTCCTTCTCGATGAGCTTGTTCATTTCGCCTCTCCCTTCCACAGCCCGTGGAGGTTGCAGTACTCCCGGGCGCTGACGCCCTGGGCCTTCACGCAGAAGACGGCCTCGGGCTTGTCGCCCGGCTTCAGGAACTTGCGGTGCACGACCCCGTCGGCCACGAGCTCGATCCACTCGATCCAGTGCTTCTCCTCCATGGGGTGCGCCACGCTGCCCACCGCCACCCTGAAGCCATCGGCGGTGCGCGTGAGCACCGGCACGTGCTTCTCCTTGGCCGCGTCCACGGTGTTCTCCACGGACTGCTTCATGGGCACCCCGCAGCAGACCAGCTGGCCGGGTCCGGCGTGGAGCACCTCGACGATGTTGCCGCACCGCTCGCACTTGTAGATCTGCATTCGCTCGGTCATGGATCCTCCTCCGGGGTTCACAGCAGTTCCTGGACGGCCCTCAGGACGGCCTGGTAGTCGGGCTCCTTGCCGATCTCCTTCACCAGCTGGACGTAGCTGACCGTGCCGGCGCCGTCCACCACGATCACCGCCCGGGCCAGCAGCCGCAGGGCCGGGATGAGCAGCCCGTAGGCCTTGCCGAAGGCCGCCTCGCGGTGGTCGGACAGCGTCTGCACCCGCTCCACCCCGGCCGCCGCGCACCAGCGCTTCTGGGCGAAGGGCAGATCCATGCTGACCACCAGCACCCGCACCCGCTCGCCCAGGCGGGAGGCCTCCTCGTTGAAGCGCCGGGTCTCGAGGTCGCACACCGGGGTGTCCAGGGAGGGCACCGACACCAGCACCCGCACCTTGCCCTTGAGCGAGGACAGCCGGAACTCCTGGAGCTCCTGGTCCAGCGCGGTGAAGTCCGGGGCCCGGTCGCCCACCTTGACCGCTGCGCCCGCCAGCTCCAGCCGATCTCCGTTCAACGTCACGCTGCGCTTCCCTGCCATGCTCGACTCCCTGCCTGCTGCACTCCGCTCACCGGCCAAGCTCACCGGGCCTGTCTGCGCGCCGGCCGCCCTCAGGAGTTGCTGTAGCTGCGCTCCTGGCAGGCCGGCGAGAGCTCCTCCACGAAGGGCGAGATGGCCCGCAGGCGCTCGACGATGCCGGGCATGTGCGCGAGCACCTGGTCCACGTCCGCGTCGGTGTTGTAGCGCGACAGCGAGAAGCGCACCGAGCCGTGGGCGGCGGTGAAGGGCACGCCCATGGCGCGCAGGACGTGGGAGGGCTCGAGCGAGCCCGAGGCGCAGGCCGAGCCGGACGAGGCGGCCACCCCCAGATCGTCCAGCATGATCAGGATGCTCTCGCCCTCGATGAACTCGAAGCTGACGTTGAGCGTGTTGGGCAGGCGCACCTTGCCGTTGACCAGCGCGCCCTTGCAGCTCGCCAGCAGGCCGGCCTCCAGCCGGTCGCGCAGGCGCCGCACCCGCACGTTCTCCTCGTCCATGTGGGCCAGCGCCAGCTCGCAGGCCACGCCCAGCCCCACGATGGAGGCGCTGTTCTCGGTGCCCGCCCGCCGGCCCTGCTCCTGGTGGCCGCCCAGGATCTGCGGGGTGAGCCGCGTGCCGCGGCGAACGTACAGCGCGCCCACGCCCTTGGGCGCGTGCAGCTTGTGGCCCGAGATGGTCAGCAGATCGATGGGCGCCCTGGAGAGATCGATGGGCAGCTTGCCGGCCGCCTGGACCGCGTCGGTGTGGAACACGATGTCCTTGGCCTTGCACAGCGCGGCCACCCGCTCCACCGGGAAGAGGACCCCGGTCTCATTGTTGGCCCACATCAGGCTGACCAGGGCCGTCTCCGGGGTGAGGGCCGCCTCGAGCTGGGGCATGTCCAGGGCGCCGTCGCGGTCCACGCCGATCTCGGTCACCCGGTAGCCCTGCTTGGCCAGGTGCTGGAAGACCACCTGCACCGCGGGGTGCTCGACCCGGCTGGTGACCAGGTGCCGGCGCCGGCCGTCCATGGCCTCCAGCGCGCCGCGGATGGCCAGGTTGTCTCCCTCGGAGCCGCCCGCGGTGAAGACGATCTCGGACGGGTGGGCGCCCAGCATGCGGGCCACCGACTCGCGGGCGCGCTCGAGGTGCCGGTGCACCTGCCCGCCGAAGCGGTGGATGCTGGAGGGGTTGCCGTACAGCTCGGTGTGGAAGGGCAGCATGGCCTCCACCACCTCGGGCGCGACCCGGGTGGTGGCGTTGTTGTCCAGGTAGTGGAGCTCTGCCGGGCTCATGCCTGCTCCTCCTCGGCCAGCGGGGCCTGCACCACGATGAGCTCGGGCTCGACGAACTCGCGCAGCTTCGCCTGCACCACCGCCTTCAGGGTGAAGTCGGCCACCTTGCACTGCGAGCACGTGCCGCGCATGGACACGAACACGGTGCGCCCGTCGAGGTCGACCAGCTCGATGTCGCCGCCATCCTTCTGGAGCTGGGGCCGGATCTCGCGCTCGATGGTCTCCTGGATGAGCTGCACCTTCTGGATGGTGGTCAGCCGTCGGGGCTTGGTGGGCTTCTGCCTGGCCTCGGCGGCCTTCTCCCTGGCCTTGTGCAGGTCGTCCAGCAGGAACTGGATCGAGTCGCGGCAGCCGCCGCAGCCTCCGCCTGCCTTGGTGTAGTTGGTCACCTGCTCGACGGTGGTCAGGTTGTTCTCCTGGATGGCGCGCACGATCTCCTGGCGGGTCACCCCGAAGCACACGCAGGTGATGTCGGAGGCCTCCTTGATCTCGGAGTCCACCTCCTCGCCGCGCTGCTTCTTGCGGTAGTTCTCGATGGCCACCAGCAGCGCGTCGCGGCCCATGACCGAGCAGTGCATCTTCTGCTCCGGCAGCCCGCCCAGGTACTCGGCGATGTCCCGGTTGGTCACCCGCTCGGCCTCCTCGAGCGTCTTGCCCTTGATGATCTCCGTCAGGGCCGAGGAGGAGGCGATGGCGCTGGCGCAGCCGAAGGTCTGGAACTTCACCGCCTGGATGCGGCCCGCGGCGTCGAGCTTGAACATCAGCTTGAGCGCGTCACCGCAGGCCATCGAGCCCACCAGCCCGACGCCGTCCGGGTCCTCCAGCACGCCCACGTTGCGCGGGTTGCGGAAGTGATCCATCACCACGTCGTTGTAATCCCACATGTCTGTTCTCCCGTGGCCCGGGGTCCTGCGCCGGGTCCCGCCTCCTGGGGATTCTCTGGCTCGGTCGCGGCCCCCGGCCGGTGCCTTTCGCCCGCCGGCCGGGCGCCGTCGTGACCCAAGATGCATCTTGCGGGCGCCCTTGTCCACCCCCCTCGGGGTTGAACTCCGGCCCGAAATCCCGTAACCATCCGATCGGGAGCCGAACCGGAGCACCGAGATGACCGACCTGGGAAAGGACCAGCTCCTGCTCGCCTTCGGGCTGACCCTGCTGGCCGGCCTGTCGACCGGCATCGGCAGCGCCATGGCCTTCTTCGCCAAGCGCACCTCCACCCGCTTCCTGTCCGCCTCGCTGGGGTTCTCGGCCGGGGTGATGATCTACGTGTCCTTCGTCGAGATCCTGTCCAAGGCGCAGGCCAGCCTGGCGTCGGTCTACGGGCCGTCCGGCGCTGCCTGGGCGGCCGCGGGCGGGTTCTTCGGCGGCATCCTGCTCATCGCCATCATCGACCGGCTCATCCCCTCGTACGAGAACCCGCACGAGGTCCGCAAGATCGAGTCGATGACGTGCGAGGGCGGGGCGGCCCGGCCCGCTCCCGAGAAGCTCATGCGAATGGGGGTGCTGACCGCCCTGGCGATCGGGATCCACAACTTTCCCGAGGGGCTGGCGACCTTCACCGCGGCGCTGGCGGATCCCGCCATGGGCATCTCGATCGCCATCGCCATCGCCATCCACAACATCCCCGAGGGCATTGCGGTCTCGATCCCGGTGTTCTACGCCACGGGCAGCCGGAAGCGCGCCTTCTGGATGTCGTTCCTGTCCGGCCTGAGCGAGCCGGTCGGGGCGCTGGTCGGCTTCCTGCTGCTCCAGGCCTTCTTCACTCCGGCCATGTTCGGTTACCTTTTCGCCGGGGTGGGGGGCATCATGGTGTTCATCTCCCTGGACGAGCTCTTCCCCACGGCGCGCGAGTACGGCCAGGGCCACCTGGCCATCTACGGGCTGGTGGCCGGCATGGGGACCATGGCGCTCAGCCTGCTGCTGATGCGCTGAGGACCGGATCGGCTGGAATTCTTTTACCGGGGTGAAATCCCTTCGCTTCTTGACTTCCCAGGGCAAACAGATACGTTATTACGCCGGCGCGGGGCTTCGTCGGGGGGGCGGGATCCAGGAGGCTTCCGGTGGTGGACTCGGACGAAAAATTCGCGGCCCAGCGCGAGTACCCTCGGTACCAGGCCGTGTTCAAGGTCACCTACCGCGACGCGAAGCTGCTGGCGGACTACACCGAGAACCTGAGCGAGGGCGGGGTGTTCATCGCCACCGACGCGGAGCTCAAGGCGGGTGATCTGATCTCCTTCGAGATCTCCTTCCCCGGCCTGGTCAAGCCGATCCGCCTGGCCGGGCAGGTGATGTGGCGGCGCGGCCGGAGCAGCCTGCGGGCGGACGAGTCTGCGGGCATCGGGGTCAAGCTCCACTACGCCCACGCGCTCGAGCGCGAGTGGCTGCGGGAGCTGCTGCGCAAGTTCGCCGACCAGGCCCAGGAGCCGCCCCAGGCCCCGTCCCCGGCGGATTGCCAGCAGCGCGAGTTCGTGGTGCTGCTGGCCGAGGACAACACCAGCTTCGCCCAGCTCCTGGCCAGCGCGCTGGCCGGCTACAAGGTGCCCGGCCGGGGCTGCCTGCGGGTGCTCCAGGTGGAGACCGCCGAGGACGCCTGGCAGAAGGTCAACCAGGAACCCGTGGACCTGCTGATCGCCGAGTGGCGGCTGTGCCGCCAGGAGGAGCGCGACCTGCTGGCCCTGCTGCGCTCCCGGACGGACGCCCCGGGCCAGGCGCACATCCCGACCATCGTGCTCGGCTCGAAGCCCGAGGATCAGCAAGGGGCCTTGCAGGCCGGTGCGGACGTGTTCCTGCGCCGGCCGTTCCCGGCCAAGGGCCTGCTGCAGACGCTGCAGGCCCTGGTCGCGCCGGCCAGGTGATTTTCCAGCCGCCCGCGACGGGCGGCGCGCGAGGACGACCCATGCGTTTCATCCGCAACCTCAGCCTCAAGTGGAAGCTCTTCGGCAGCGCGGCCCTGGTGATGGCGCTCATCACCCTGGTGATGCTGTCGTACTACCCGGCCAGCCAGAACCGGGCGCTGGCCGATGGCCTGCGGGCCAAGGTGACCGCCGTGGCGACCATGCTCTCCTCGAGCCTGGCCCCCGCGGTGCAGTTTCAGCAGATGGCGGGCGTGGAGGAGATCTTCGGCGGCGCGGCCAAGGACGCGGAGCTCAAGGCCGTGCGGGTCGAGGACATGGAGGGCAAGCGTCTGGCCGGCCTGAAGGACGACAGCATGGTCCAGGTGCTCAAGCCCACCAGCGGCGAGACGCCGGACATCGTGTTCGAGGAGGAGCTGCTCCAGGTGGCGCTGCTCATCGAGGCCGGCGGGGCGGCCGTGGGCGTGCTGCGCATGACCTACGTGCTGGACTCCTTCCGCGAGCAGGCCGCGCAGGTGTGGACGATGTCGCTGATCATCAGCCTGGCCATCTTCGTGATCGGTTCGGGCATGATGTTCGCGGTCGGCAGCCGCATCGCCAAGCCGGTGCTGCGCATGACCAGCTCCTTCCACCACATGGCGGCCGGGGACCTCAAGCAGGAGCCCCTGGTGGTGACCTCGGACGACGAGATCGGGACGCTGGGCAAGGCCTACAACGACCTGCTGCAGCAGCTCCGCAGCCTCTCGGATCACGCCCGCTCCATCTCCGAGGGCGACCTGACCCGCAGCATCGAGGTGCAGGGCGATCTGGCCGACGCCTTCCGCGCCATGGCCGCCACCTTCACCGAGATCGCCCGGCGCTTCGACGAGCTGTCCTCGTCGCTGGACGATCGCACCGCCAACATCCTGACCACCACCAAGCAGCAGGAGGCCGGGGCGGCCGAGGAGGCCTCCACGGTGTCCGAGGTCACCGCCACCATGGGCGAGCTGGCCGCCACGGCCCGGCAGATCGCCTCCAACGCCGAGAGCGTCACGCACTCGGCCGAGGCCACGGCCACCACGGTGGGCCAGGGACGCACGGCGCTGTCCACCTTCGTCGGCAGCATCTCGGACATCCAGCAGGGCAACAAGGTGATCAACGACAACATCGTCCAGCTCAACCGCCACGTGCAGCAGATCGGCGGCATCATCGACATCATCAACAACATCGCCGACCGCAGCGATCTGCTGGCGCTGAACGCGGCCCTGGAGGGCACCAAGGCGGGCGAGGCGGGCAAGGGCTTCCTGCTGGTGGCCGGCGAGATGCGCCGCCTGGCGGAGAACGTGTTCAACTCCACCGCCGAGATCAAGCAGCTCATCGGCGAGGTGACCGAGGCCACCAACGCGACGGTGATGGCCACCGAGAGCGGCATGAAGTCCACCAAGCGCGGCGTGGAGCTGGCCCAGGAGACCGAGCGCGCCTTCGAGCGCATCGTCGACACCATCGAGCAGACCACCCAGGCCTCCAAGCAGATCTCCGTGGCCACCCAGCAGCAGCACACGGCCACGGATCAGATCGTGTCCGCCATGGGCGAGGTGTCCGAGGTGGCGCAGCAGTCGCTGGAGGGCATCCGGCAGACGGCCTCCTCGGTGGCGGAGCTGAGCAACATGGCCTCCCAGCTGCGCAAGATGATCGGGCGCTTCAAGGTGCGGCGGGAGGCCTGAGGCCGGGTGCGGAGGATGGCGGTGGGCGCATGGGCGAGCACAAGATAACCTCCACTGGCTCGATGGCCTGGTCGGCCGAGGCCGGGGACGACACCCGGGAGATGATGTTCGTCTTCCACCGGGGCGCCCAGACCTTCGCCCTGCCGCCCACCTCGGTGGCCGAGGTGCTGGGCCAGCTCGAGGTGACCCCGGTGCCCTTCGCGCCCGGCTGGATCGAGGGCGTGGTCGGGGTGCGCGGCGACGTGGTGCCGGTGCTGGCGCTGCAGACCTACTTCGGCCTGGGCAAGGCCGAGGCCGTGGCCAGCCGGCGGCTGGTGGTGATCCGCCACGAGGCGCACACCCTGGCGGTGTGGGCGGATCGCATCGTGGGCGTCGAGGCGGTGGAGGTGGGCGCTTTCGAGCCGCCGCTGGGCAACCTGCCCGAGGCGATGCTGAAGGTGTGCAGGTCCCACTTCCGCATGAACGAGACCGTGGTTCACTGCCTGGACCTGGGGTTGCTCCTGACGGAGTCCCGGGCCCGCGTGGTGGCCGGGTGAGCGATGCATGGGGCGCGAGGACTACCTGATCGAGTTCCGCTGTGGCGGGCGGTCGTTCGCCGCCGAGGCCCGCGGCCTGCGCTCCATCGCCGGGGCGCACTGGCGGCCGGCCACCAAGGCGAGCCGGCGGGTCGTGCTGGCCGAGCTGCTCGGGCTCACGGCCGGCCCGGCCGGGCGGACGCTGGTGGTGGCGCGCGGACAGGGCAACATCGGCTTCGTGGTCGAGTCGATCTCCAAGCGGCAGATCGAGCGCCAGGCCATCCGGCCGGTGCCCGAGCTGCTGCAGGGCTGGCTGCGAGTCCCGGCGCTGGCCGGGTTGGCGTACTACGCTGGCGGGGAGGGCGTGATGCAGGTGCTCGATCTCCCGCGCCTGGCCGAGTGGGTCGAGGCCCAAGCGCCTGAAGAGACAGGGGAGAAGGGTCAGCCATGAGCTCCACGGACAACAAGCGCAGGCACCCGCGCATCTCCATCATCCTCAAGGTGGACTACGCCTCGGGCGAGGACTTCCTGGCCGACTACACCTGCAACGCCAGCGACACGGGCCTGTTCATCGCCACCGACCGGGCCTTCTCCCCGGGCGACGTGCTGGACTTCTCCCTGAGCTTCCCGGGGCTGCTGCCGCCCATCCAGTGCCGGGCCGAGGTGCGCTGGCGCAAGGGCCCGGATCCAGCCCAGGGCGCCGACCAGATTCCCGGCATCGGGGTGGTGCTCATCTTCGAGACCGACGCCGAGCGCAAGCGAATCGAGGACCTGGTGACCCGCCTGCGCCAGGCCCACCAGCCCTCGCCGGCCCCGAGCGCGCCCAGCGTGCCCTTCCGCGCGCTGCTGGCCGAGGACAACCCGCTGGTGCGGGAGATGCTGCGCTTCGCCGTGCGCAAGTACCACTCCTCCCAGATCCCCAAGGCCCGCGTGCTCGAGGTGTTCGAGGCCGAGGACGGTCAGCGGGGCTGGGAGCACATCAGCCAGCGGAAGTTCGACATCGCCATCGTGGACTACTTCATGCCGGTCATGGACGGCGGCCAGCTCATCCGCAAGATCCGCGGGCAGACCGACATGGCCGGCCTGCCGATCATCGCGGTGAGCGTGGGTGGAGACGAGGTGCGCCGGGAGGTGTACGCCGCCGGCGCCAACCTGTTCCTGGACAAACCGCTGGTGCTCAACCAGCTGATCGACTCGATGCAGCGGCTGCTGCAGCTCGATCGCAAGGGCTAGCGCCGGGGCCTGCCGGACGGCGCGCGCGAGGCGAGGAGAGCAGACGATGGCCAAGAAGGTGTTTCTGGTGGACGACAGCGATCTCATCCGCTCGATGGCCACCATGGCGCTGGAGGCGTCCGGTCACCTGGTGCGGGCGTTGCCCAACTGGCAGGAGCTCGACGCCGCCCTGGCGGGGGACCGGCCCGATCTCATCCTCATGGACATCAACATGCCCGAGATGACGGGCGACTTCGCCCTGACCTTCTTCAAGGAGGAGCGCGGGCTGGTGGACGTGCCCATCCTGCTGTACTCGGACATCGACGAGCAGTCGCTGGTCATGCGCGCCCAGGCTTGCGGCGCGGACGGGTACATCTCCAAGGGCTGGGGGCTGGAACGCCTGACCGAGACGGTGGATTACTTCTTGCACCGGGCTGGCTGAAACCACCTCGGAAGCTCCGGAGACCGACCGGCCGATGGATGCCGACAAGATCAAGGCAGCGTTCCTGGAGAAGTTCCGGCAGGTGGCCGGCGAGCGGCTGACCAGGCTGGCCGAGCAGCTCGAGGGCCTGCGCAAGGCCCCGGGCGAGGCCGGCCTGGCCACCGATCTGGCCCGCGAGCTGCACACGCTCAAGGGCGAGAGCCGCATGATGGGATTCGGCGAGGCCGGCCGCCTGCTGCACGCCCTCGAGGACGCCTTCAAGCACCACCGGGACGAGGGTTTCAAGGAGCTGGCCTCCCTCGACGAGCTCTACCAGGAGACCCTGGACGCGGTTGACGCCATCATCCTCAAGGGCGCTGAGCCGGCCGTGGCCGGGCTGGTCTCCAGGCTGCACGCGCACGTCCAGGGCGGCAGCGCCATCCCGGCGGCCGCCCCGGCGGCCGCCCCGGCCGCCGCCCCGGCCGCCGCCCCGGCCCAGGCGCCGTCCGCCCCGGCCCAGGCGCCGTCCGCCGCGACCCAGGCGCCAGCCGCCCCTGCGCCGGGCGCGGCCTCGCCGGCCCCCAGGTCGGACGCCGCGCGCATCCAGTCCGCGTTCCTGGAGAAGTTCCGCCAGGTGGCCGGCGAGCGGCTCGGCCGGCTGAGCGACCAGTTCGGCCGGCTGGTGTCCTCCCCGGGCGACGAGGAGCTGGCCACCGAGCTGGCCCGCGAGCTGCACACCCTCAAGGGCGAGAGCCGCATGATGGGCTTCGGCGAGGTGGGTGGGCTGCTGCACGCCGTGGAGGACGCCCTCAAGGCCCACAGGAAGCAGGGGCTGAAGGAGCTCAAGGCGCTCGAGGAGCTGTTCCAGGAGAGCATCGACGCCTCCTCGGCCGCCATCATGCGCGGCGCGGCGGCCGGGCCCGCGGATCTGCTCGGCCGGCTGCTGGCCCACACCGAGTCCCGCGGCGGCACTTCCACCCTGCCAGCCACCGCGGGTACCAGTCCGGCCCGGCCGACGACCGGCGCGCCCGCTGCGCCCCCGGCCCCCGCCGCGCCCGGCGGGTACAAGCTTTCCAACGTGGTCCGGGTCAACGCCAAGAACCTCGATCGCCTGAGCGATCTGGTGGGCGATCTGTTCTCCTCCTTCCTGCGGGTGAACGAGCTCAGCCGGGTCATGGAGGGCGTGTGGAACGAGGCCCGGGGGACGCTGCTCGGCCGCAAGGACGCCCCGGCGGAGCTCTCGGCCGAGCAGGCCCAGGAGCTGCTGCGCAACCTGGGGACCCTGAGGCGCCAGTACCAGGAGCGCACCTCGGCCATGGCCTCCGTGCTCGACCAGCTGCTGGACCAGGTGTCGGAGATCCGCCTGCTGCCGGTGGCCGATCTGTTCGGCCTGTACCGGGCGGCGGCCCGCGACATCGCCAGGCAGCTCGGGCGGCGGGTCACCGTGCGCCTGGAGGGCGAGTCCACCCCGGTGGACAGGTCCATCCTGGACGCCATGGGCGACATCCTGCTGCACCTGGTGCGCAACGCCATCGATCACGGCATCGAGTCGCCCGAGGAGCGCGCGGCCGCCGGCAAGCCCGCCTCGGGCACCCTGGTGATGCGGGCCCGCACGGTCAACGATCGCATCCAGATCGACGTGGAGGACGACGGCCACGGGATCGACCCGCTGCGGGTGCGGCAGATCGCGCAGGCGCGCGGGCTCATCACCCGCATGGCCGCCGAGAAGATGACCGAGCAGGAGGCCATCGAGTTGATCTTCCTGCCGGGCTTCACCACCGCCGTCTCCACGTCCGACATCTCCGGCCGCGGGGTGGGCATGGACGTCGTGCGCACCAAGGTGCAGGACCTCGGCGGCGTGGTGCGGGTGGACTCCCGCACCGGGCGGGGCACCTGCTTCACCCTGGAGCTGCCGACCTCCATCGCCATCGCCCGGGTGCTGCTGTTCCGGGCGGCCGAGCAGACCTTCGCCATCCTGTCCACCTTCGTACAGCGCGTGGATCGCATCTCCGTCGAGGCGCTGATCGAGACCCCGGCCGGCCAGGCCATGGTCGAGGGCGGGCGGACGGTGCTGGCCGTGGACGCGGCCGAGCTGCTGCGCCTCGAGCGCAAGGCGCCGCTGCCGGTGCGGCTGCCGGTGGTGGTGGTGGAGCACAGCGGGCGCAGCCTGGCGCTGCTGGTGGACGAGCTGCTGGGCGAGCGCGAGCTGACCATCAAGCCTTTCAGCCCGTTCCTGTCGGGCATCCGCACGGTGTCCGGCGCCGCCTCCCTGGAGGACGGCACGCTCATCCTGGTGCTGCACGCGGGCGAGCTGGCCAGCGCAGGCACGCGCCTGCGCAAGGGCACCTTCCAGGCGGTGAAGGCCGCGGAGCGCAAGGTCCACCGCGTCCTGCTGGTGGAGGACTCGCTCATCACCCGCGAGCTCGAGCGCTCGGTGCTGGCCTCCTTCGGGCTGCAGGTCGACGAGGCCGGCGACGGGCTCGACGCCTGGGAGCGGATGTCCGCGGGCGAGTACGACCTGGTCATCTCCGACGTGGAGATGCCGCGCATGGACGGCCTGGAGTTCACCCGGCGGCTCAAGGCGGACCAGCGCTACTCGCACATCCCGGTGATCATGGTGACCACGCTGGGCAGCGACCAGGACCGCCGCCGCGGCCTCGAGGCCGGCGCAGACGGTTACGTGGTCAAGAGCGAGTTCGGTAGCCAGACCTTCATCGATCTGGTCAGGCGCTTCCTGCCCTGACGCCTCGGAGGTTCGCGTGCCCATCCGCGTGCTGATCGTCGACGATTCGCTGGTCTGCCGGGAGCTCCTGTCCAACATCCTCGGGCAGCAGCCGGACATCCGGGTGGTGGGTCTGGCGAGCCGGGGCAAGGAGGCCATCGAGCTCAACCGGAAGCTGCTGCCCGATCTGGTCACCATGGACATCCAGATGCCTGGCATGGACGGCTTCGCCACCATCGAGGCCATCATGGCCAGCCACCCGGTGCCCATCCTGGTGGTGACCTCCGCGCCGGTGCTCAAGGGGGTGGATCAGACCTTCCGCGCCATCGCGGCCGGGGCCCTGGACCTGGTGCGGAAGCCGGAGCTGGCCAACGAGGACGCCGAGGAGCTGGTGACCCGGGTGCGCATGCTGGCCGGGGTCAAGGTGATCCGCCACGTCCGGCCGCGGCCCGACAGGGTGGAGGTCGGGCGGGTGCGCGAGACGGCCAGGCGGGTGCGGCTGGTGGCCATCGCCTCCTCGACGGGCGGGCCGAAGGCGCTGCTCGAGCTCCTGGGCGGCTTCACCCCCCAGTTCCCCAGGCCGCTGGTGCTCACCCAGCACCTGCCCGACGGGTTCAGCGGCTCGTTCGCCCGCTGGCTGGACGAGGAGATCTCGATGCCCGTGCGGGAGGCCCGCGAGGGAGATCCGCTGCGGCCGGGCGAGGTGCTGGTCGCCCCGACCGGCGCCCACCTGGTCGTGCGCTCGGGCAGCATGGTCGGCCTGTCGGACGAGCCCCCGGTCAAGAGCCTGCGCCCCTCCGCCGATCTCATGTTCCGCTCGGTGGCCAGGGTGTTCGGGGCCGAGGCCCTGGGCGTGGTGCTGACCGGCATGGGCCAGGACGGCGCGGATGGGTTGCTGGAGATGCGCCAGGCGGGCGCGGTGTGCCTCGCGCAGGACGAGGCCTCCAGCCTGATCTTCGGCATGCCGCGGGCGGCCATGCAGAACGGGGCCGCCGAGCAGGCCCTGGATCTGGCGGGCCTGTCGGCCGCGATCCTGGAGTGCGTCAAGGGGGAGCGGACCGGATGAGCGCAGTGCCGTCCGCACTCCTTCGCCCCACGCTGGTCGAGCTCGACGCGGGCCCGGCCCAGGCCGAGCTCATCCAGCTCGTGGCCCGGGTCAAGCAGCACGCGGGCCTGCTGCCGGACGCGGGCGGCCTGGCCACCATGCGGCGGGCCGTGCGCCAGCGCATGCTGCGGCTCGGGCTGACCCAGAGCTCGGACTACCTGGTGCGCCTGCGGGACGTGCGCGACGGCGAGGCCGAGCTGGCCGAGCTGGTGGCCCTGCTGGTGGTGCAGAAGACCTCGTTCTTCCGCGATCGGCAGCAGTACGAGCTGCTGCGCGACCGGGTGCTGCCCGAGCTCTCGGCCTGCGGGCGGCGCGTGCACCTGTGGAGCGCCGGCTGCGCTACCGGGGAGGAGGCCTACAGCCTGGCCATCTCGCTCCGGCTGGCGGGTTTCAGCGAGGTCGAGGCCGGCGTCCTGGCGACCGACATCGCCCGGCAGTCGCTCGACCGCGCCGCCGGGGCGTGCTACGACGCCGAGCGGCTCGAGGTGCTCACCCCGGACGAACGGCGCTACTTCCATGAGCGGCCCGACGGCGCCTGGGAGGCGGCCCAGGCGCTGCGCCAGATGATCCAGTTCCGGGTGCACAACCTGCTCAGCCTGCCCTTCCCGACGCCCGAGAGCGGCGGCTGGGATGTGATCTTCTGCCGCAACGTGCTGATCTACTTCGACCGCGACACGGTCCGGGAGATCATCGGGCGCATGCACTCGGTGCTCGTGCCGGGCGGCTTCCTGTTCCTGGGGTCGTGTGAGTCGCTGTTCCAGATGAGCGAGGGGTTCGAGCTGGTCAGCTCGACCGACGCCTTCGTCTACCGCCGCGGCCTGGCTGCGGCGCAACGCCCGGCGCCGGTGCCCCTGCCCCTGCCCGTGGCCCCGCCCGTGGCCCCGCCCGCCAGACCCAGGCCGGCGCCGGACCGGGCGGGCCGGCCGGACGTCGGGAGGCCCGTGGCCGCCCCGCCCGTCGCGCCCGCGGCGCTGCCTCCCCTCCCGGCCCCGCCCCCGCCGGCCCCTCAGGTCGACGAGCGCCTGACGCGTGCGCTGGCCGCGGCCGATCACGGCGGGGTGGAGGAGGCCCGGGGCTGGCTGGAGGCGTACCTCGACGAGCGACCGATGGACCCGCGTGCCCACTTCCTGCGGGGGGTGTTGCAGTACCGGCTGGGCAACGATCTCGAGGCCCTCACCTCGCTGCGCCGGCTCGTGTACCTCGAGGCGGGCTTCGCCATGGGGCACTTCTACCTCGGGCTGGTGCAAGAGCGGTTGGGGGAGCGGGAGCTCGCCCGACGCGCCTTCCGCAACGCCCGGGACGCTGCCGCGAAGGGGCAGACCACGTTGCAGGATCCGGTGCTAGACGCCTTCCTGCTACCATCCGATGCGCTGGCCGAGGCCTGTCGAGGCCGGCTGGCCGAGCTCGGGGGAGACAGACCATGAGCGCGAACAAGTTGAAGATCCTGGTGCTCGACGACAGCGAGATCGTGCTGAACATGGTGGCCCTCGCCCTGACCGAGGCGGGCTTCGAGGTGTTGACCGCCGGCTCGCTGGTGGAGTTCGAGAAGACCCTCGATCTGGGTATGCCCAACATCATCCTCACGGACATCCACATGCCCGAGATCCGCGGGGACAACGTGTGCCGGGTGCTCAAGCAGAAGCTCGAGACTGGCTCCACCCCCATCGTGCTGTTCTCGACCCTGCCGGAGGACGAGCTCAGCGCGCTGGCCGAGCGGGCCGGGGCGGACGGATACGTGAGCAAGAACGCTGGGATCGACGAGATCGTCAAGCGCGTGTCCGAGATCAGCGAACAGGTCTTGTTCTAGCGAGGCGCAGACCCGGGAGTCCTGGCCCGGGCGCCGGACGTGCATTTTGACCTTTCTTGGATCGTCCGAATCTGGTATAGCAACCCGCAACGCCCGTCGGGTGGAAGCATGAGGAAGGCCGTCACAATCCAGCTCGCGACCGCGCTTCTGGCCTCCTGGCTCCTGGGCGCCCAGGTGCAGGCGGCGGACGAAAATCTGCCCGCCAAGCTGCGCGTGGCCGTGCTGTTCAAGACCCTGACCTACGATCACAAGCTCGAGGCCAACCGCTCGAACGGGCTGAAGATTGGCGTGGTCATGATGTCCGGCAACGGCCCCAGCCAGCAGGAAGGCGCCGCCACCGTCGATGCCATGCGCACCTTTGGCGACAAGAAGGTCAAGGGGCTGGCCCTTTCCGTCGAGCCGCTGAGCGTGACCAACGCCCAGGAGCTCGAAGCGGCCGTGGCCACCAAGGGCTGCAACGCCCTGTACCTCGGGCCGAACCTCGGTGACGTGGTCGACAAGGCCGTGGTCCTGGCCAAGGCGCGCTCGCTGGTGCTCCTGGCCGGCGAGGCCGAGGTGGTCCGGAAGGGCGCGGCCATCGGCGCGGTGCAGCGGGCCGGCAAGCCCTGGATCCTGGTCAACCTGAAGGCCGCCGCGGCCCAGGGCGCCGAGATGGACTCCCGCCTGCTGCGATTCGTGGAAGTGGTCGAGTAGCTCAGGCGAAACGCTCGAACCGATCCCGGTCCACCTTGCAGATGGGGCACTTGAGCGGCGGCTCGGGCCGCGCGCACAGGTAGCCGCACACCTGGCAGCGCCACACCGGGAACGAGCCCCCGGGGAACGCGCGCGCCTGGTCCGCCGCCCGCCGGGCCGCGAGCGCCTCCGGGTCGGGCCGGCGCTCCGGGACCGGGGCCACCTTGCGGCGGCCCGCGGCGACCTCCTCGGAGACGTACAGGGCACAGAAGCAGGTGCCGAATTCGTCCAGGTCGGGATCCCGGTAGTCGCAGGGGCAGATGATGTCGCGGTCCTCGGCGCGGTCACCCGAGGCCTCGCGGCAGGGGCAGGCCAGGTAGCCGTACCGGCGTTGCTGGGTGAGCAGCCCGTCCATGAGCGACAGGACCATGTCCTCGTCCGGGTTGAGCAGGTAGCCGCCCTGCTCGGCCTCGTGCTTGAGCCGGGCCATCAACTTGCGGGCTTCCGCGTGGTCAGCCATGGCGACGGGACCTCACAGCCCGAGGAGCTGCTTGAGCTTGTCCTCGTCGAAGCCCACCACCACCTCGTCGTCGTCCACGATGATGGTCGGGTAGGAGCGGCGCGGGTTCAGCTTGCCCACCGCGTCCCGGGCCGCCTCCTTGGCCTCGCCTTCGAGGAGGTCGATGTCGAAGCACTCGTACTCGACCTGGTGGCCCTCGAGGAAGGCCTTGGTCTTGCGGCACCAGCCGCAGGTGCTCAGGGCGTAGAGGCGGACGCGTCTCTTCTGCATGGCTCCTCCGGACCCGGTCGCGCGGTCAGCCCAGGTCGCCGAGCTCACGCTCGACGGCCTCGAGGATCTCGCCCGAGCGCACCAGGGCCTTCATGGCGTTGTGGTCGGTGTGCAGCGGCCGGTCCACGTCCAGGTGGGAGACGTGCTTGCGCACCACCTGGCGCGCGATCTGGGTGCCCCGGCCGAAGGTGAAGCCGCGGAAATCCAGGGCCTGGGCCGCGGCCATGAGCTCGATGCCCAGCACGCCGCAGGCGTTGTCCAGGATCTGGAGGTTCTTCAGGGCCGTGTTCATGCCCATGGAGACGAAGTCCTCCTGGTCGGCCGCGGCCGGGATGGACTGGATGCAGGCGGGCGCGGACAGCATGCGCTGCTCGACGATCAGCGTGTCGGCGGTGTACTGCGACAGCATCATCCCGGAGAACATGCCCGCGCCCTTGGTCAGGAAGGCGGGCAGGCCCACGGACAGGGCGGGGTTGGTCAGCCGGTTCAGGCGCCGCTCGCTCAGCACGCACACCATGGTCAGCGCCATGCCGGCCATGTCCATGGGCAGGCTGACGGGGGTGCCCTGGAAGTTGGCCCCGGTCAGCGTCAGCTTGAACTCGGGCAGGAAGATGGGGTTGTCGCCCACCCCGTTGAGCTCGATCTCCACCTGGCGCTTGGCGTGGGCCAGGGCGTCGTGGGCCGCGCCGATCACCTGGGGGCTGGAGCGCATCGAGTAGGCGTCCTGCACCTTGGTCTTCAGCTTGCCGGTGACCAGGTCCGAGCCGGCCATGATCTTCATCAGCGCCTGGGTCGAGCGGATGGCGCCGGGGAAGCCGCGCAGCTGGTGCAGGCGCACGTCGTAGGGCTTCATGTTGGCCTGCAGGGCCTCGAGCGTCATGGCGCAGGCGATCTCGGCCTGCCTGAGCATCCGGTCCATGTCGTACAGGGTCAGCGCGCTGATCGAGGTGAGCAGGTTGGAGCCGTTGATCGCGGCCAGGCCGTCGCGGGCCTGCAGGCCCGGGACCGGGATGCCGGCGCGCTCGAGGGCCAGCTTGCCCGGCAGCCGCGCGCCCTGGTGGAAGGCCTCGCCCTCGCCCATGAGCAGCAGCGCGATCTGCGACATGGGCGCGAGGTCGCCGCACGCGCCCACCGAGCCCTTCTGGCAGACCACCGGGGTGACGCCCTGGTTCAGCATGGCCACGTAGGTCAGGGTGATCTCGGGCCGGCAGCCGGAGTGGCCCCGGGCGTGCACGTTGATGCGGGAGGCCATGGCGGCGCGCACCTGCTCCTCGGGCACGGGCTCGCCGATGCCGGCCGCGTGGTTGTAGATCAGGTAGCGCTGGAACTGCTGCACCTGCTCGTCGTTCAGCACCACCTCGGAGAACTCCCCGATGCCGGTGTTGACCCCGTACATGATCTCGTGGGCCGCGATCTTCTGCTCGAGCATGGCCCGGCAGATCTTGATGCGCTCGAGGGCCGCGGGCGCGAGCTCCACCTTCTCCCGATCGCGGGCGATGCGCACCAGCTTCTCCACGCCGAGACCGGAACCATCGAGGATGATCGCCATGCTCCCTGCCTCCTTGGGTGTCACCTGGGAGACTGCAATACCCCGCTTCCCCGGGCGGCGCAAGGGCGGCCGAGGGGGTTTCAGCCCCCGGCCTTCGGGGGCCGCAGGGCCTCACCGGCCGAGCCGGAGCGCAACCCGCGCAGATCGAGGGTCGCGTACACGTAGCCGGCCTGGCGGAGCGCGGCCACGAGCCGCTCGCGCAGGCCGGCGCCGAGCGCCCGGCGGAGCTCCCGGAGCGGCAGCTCGACCCGGGCCAGCTCCCGGTGATCGCGCACCCGGAGCGCCTCGAAGCCGAGGGCCCGGAGCGCCGCCTCGGCCTGCTCCACCCGCCGCAGGCGCGCGGGGTCGAGCTCCTGGCCGAAGGGGATGCGGGTGGCCAGGCAGGCCGCGGCCGGGCGGTCGGCCGAGCGCAGCCCGCGCGCGCCGAGCAGCCTTCGCACCGCGCGCTTGCCCAGGCCGAGCTCCAGGAGCGGGGAGGCCACCCCCAGCTCCAGGAGCGCCCGCTGCCCGGGCCGATCCTCGAGGCGGTCGTCCGCCTGGGTGCCGTCGAGCACCGCGGCCAGGCCCTCCGCCCGGGCCAGCGCGCACAGGGCCCCGAACAGCGCCCGCTTGCAGTGGTAACAGCGCGCGGGCTGGTTGGCGCGCACCTCCGGCTGGGCCAGGGCGTCCAGGGCGACCACCCGGTGGCGGAGCCCCAGGTCGGCGGCCAGGGCCCGGGCCGCCTCGACCTCGGCGGCCGGGGTGAGCTGGGTCTGCAGGGTGACCGCGAGCGCGCGCGGCCCGAGCGCGTCGTGGGCGGCCACGGCCACCAGGCTCGAGTCGACCCCGCCCGAGAAGGCCACCAGCGCGCTGCCGCGCGCCCGCAGCCAGTCGAGCAGCCGGCGGTAGGCCGGGCTGGCCGCGCCCTGGCTCAAATGCCGCCCCCCGCGTCGAAGTCCTGCTCCCGGGCCAGCGCCTGGGTGATGCGGCTGCCCGGCGGCAGGTCGCGGGTGAGCCACACGTTGCCGCCCACGACCGAGCCCCGGCCGATGCGCACCCGGCCGAGGATGGTGGCGCCCGAGTAGATGATCACCTCGTCCTCGACGATGGGGTGGCGGGGCACGCCCTTGATGGGCTTGCCGTCCTCGTCCAGCGGGAAGCTCTTGGCGCCCAGGGTGACGCCCTGGTACAGGCGCACCCGGGCGCCGATCTCGCAGGTCTCGCCGATCACCACCCCGGTGCCGTGATCGATGAAGAAGCTCTCGCCGATGCGCGCCCCGGGGTGGATGTCGATGCCGGTGGCCGAGTGGGCGAACTCGGTCAGGATGCGCGGGATGAGCGGCACCTCGAGCTCGTGCAGGGCGTGGGCCAGGCGGTAGTTGGTGATGGCCTGGAGCCCGGGGTAGCAGAAGATGGCCTCGTCGGGGCTGGCGGCGGCCGGGTCGCCCTCGTAGGCCGCGCGCACGTCGCCGGCCAGCAGCCGGCGGATGTCGGGCAGGCGCGACAGGAACGCCCGGGTGAGCTCTGCGGCCTGGGACACGCACTGCGGGCAGCGCACTGGGTCCAGGTCGCACACGAAGCACAGCCCGCGCCGGACCTGCTCCTCGAGCTGGAGCCGGGCGCGGTCGAGCGTCGCGCCCACGTGGAAGCGCAGGCTGGTCTCGTCCAGATCCGAGAGGCCGTGGTAGCCGGGGAAGAGCGCCGCGCGCAGGTCCTCCAGCGCCTCTGCCAAGGCGGTCCGGGACGGCAGCATCCGCCGACAGCCGGCCGGGCGCTGGCGCCGGGCGAGGTCGGCGCCGCTGGCGATCAGCCGCGCGACCACCTGGTCTAGCTCGAAGGCCTCCTGGTGAGGTGCGGCGCGTGGCATGGGTGCCTCCTCGGCGCGCGGGTCAGATGTGGAACATGGGCGGCTCGGCGCACTTGCGTTGCTGCCGCTCGGCCAGCTCGGACAGGCGGATGGCCGAGAGCACCCGCTCCACGGTCTGGTCGAGCTCGAGCCAGACCTCGCGGGTGGCGCAGGTGTCGAGCTGCCCGCAGCGCCGCCCGCCGGCCTGGCAGTCGACCGGCGAGCTGTCCTCCTCGAGGCTGCGCACCACCTCGTGCACGCTGATCTGCTCGGGCCGCCTGGCCAGCGTGTAGCCGCCACCGGCGCCGCGCACCGCCCGCACCAGCCCCGCGTGCTTGAGCGTGGTCAGGAGATTGTAGAGGTACTTGCGCGAGCCGCCCACGCACGCGTTGAGGTGCTCCATCATGATCGGCCCCTGGTCCTGGCGCACGGCCAGCTCCACCAGCACCCGCAGACCGAAACGGCCCCTGGTCGACAGCTTCACCGCGCGCTCCCGGCTGCTCAGCCGCCCCCGGCCAGCAGCACCACCCGGAGCTGGTCGCCCTCTGCCAGCTCCACCTGGGGCTTCTGCCGCTTGCCGTTGATGACCAGGGCCACCCGCTGCAGGTCCTGGGGCTCGTAGCCCAGCCCGACCAGCAACGCCTCGGCGGTGGTGCCCGGCTCCACGCTCAGCCGGCGGCTGGTCTCGGGCCACGGGCGCCGGATCGGACCGAGGAAGGTCACCTGGATGTCCATGGGCACCTGCCTTCCTTCCACCAGACCCGTAGCCTAGAGTCTGCCCGCCAGACAGGCAAGCCCCCAGTTCATCTTCGCGCCACGCGGTAGCCGGCCTGCTCCACCGCTTGCTCGAGCAGCTCGGGCTTCTCCGGCCGCCCCTCGATGGTCACCAGGCCGGTCTCCAGATCGGGGCTGGCACGGGTGACACCGGGCACCGCCTCCAGGGCGCGCTTCACGTGGGCCACGCAGTGTGGGCAGGTCATGCCCTCGACCTTCAGGGTGAGCGCCATGGTTCCTCCTCAGAGCCCGTACTTCTCCAGACGGTAGATCAGCACGTGGCGTGGGACGCCCAGGTAGCGGGCCGTCGCCGAGCGGTTGCCCGAGTGCAGCTCGAGCGCCTTCAGCACGATCTCGCGCTCCAGCGCGGGCAGGCTGAAGCCCTGGGCCGGGAGCGCGAGCTGGCCGGGCACCAGCGGGGCGTCCGGGCTCGATCCGGCCGGCGCGGGCGCGATCGCCGGCCTGGCCGGCTCCGCCGGGCGCGCGCCGCCCACGCTCCCGGGCGGAGCCAGGTCGGCCAGATCGAGCACGTCCGAGCGCCGGAGCAGCACCATGCGCTGGACCAGGTTCTTCAGCTCGCGAACGTTGCCCGGCCACGGCAGCCGGCCGAGCTCCTGCAGGAGCGCCGGGGCCAGCCCGACCGCGGTGCCCTTGGCCGCCTGCTCCAGGAAGTGCCGGGCCAGCAGCTGGATGTCCTCGGGCCGCTCACGCAGAGGGGGGATGCGCACCGGCACCACGCTCAGGCGGTGGAACAGGTCGGGCCGGAAGCGGCCGGCCTCGGCCTCCGCCTGGAGGTCCCGGTGGGTCGCGGCAACCACCCGCACGTCCACCTCGATGCGGCGCTGGCCGCCCAGCCGGTCCACCACGCCCTCCTCGAGCACCCGCAGGATCTTGGCCTGCAGCGCGAGCGGCAGCTCGCCGATCTCGTCCAGGAAGAGCGTGCCGCCGCTGGCCTGCTCGAAGCGGCCGGCCCGGGCCCGGTCGGCGCCGGTGAAGGCCCCGCGCTCGTGCCCGAGGAGCTCCGACTCCAGCAGCTCGCCCGGCAGCGCGGCGCAGTTGATTGGCACGAACGGGCCCGCCGCCCGCGGCGAGCGCGCGTGCAGCCTCTTCGCCAGGAGCTCCTTGCCGGTGCCGCTCTCGCCCAGCAGGAGCACGCTGGTGTCGGAGGCGGCCACGCGGTCGATCACCCGCAGCACCTCCTGCACCCGCGGCGAGGCGGTTACCAGCTCGAGCTCGGCCGCCTGATCGATGCGCTCCTTGAGCGAGCGGTTCTCGCGCCGGAGCGCGGCCTGCTCCAGCGCCCGGGCGATGCGCGCCTTGAACTCGGGCCGGCGGAAGGGCTTGGTGATGTAGTCCGCGGCGCCGGCCGCGAGCGCCTCCACGGCCTGCTCCACCGAGCCGAAGGCGGTCACCAGCACCACCGGCGCGGCGGGCAGGGCGGCCCGGGCCGCCGCCAGCACCTGCAGCCCGTCTCCACCCGGCAGCTTGACGTCGGTCAGCACCAGATCGAACCCCTCGGCCCCTGCCTGGCCGGCCGCGCGCAGGAGCTCGAGCGCCTGGTCGGCGCGGGTGGCGAGCGTCACCCGGCAGCCCTCCTCGGCCAGGTTGTAGCGCATCACCTCGGCCATGCTGGCGGTGTCCTCCACCACCAGCACGCGGGGCCCGGCGCCTTGCACGGGCGCGCTCATGCCGGGCCTCCTGTGGCGCAGGGCAGCTCGATGGAGAACACGGCCCCGCCGCCAGGGCGCGCCGCGTGACCCAGCCTGCCGTGGTTCTGGCGCACGAGCATGGCCGAGATGGCCAGCCCGAGCCCACTGCCGCCCTCACGGCCGGTGACGTAGGGGTCGTAGATGGAGTCGCCGAGCGCCGCCGGGACGCCGGGCCCGGTGTCGCTCACCCGCAGCCGCACGCTCTCCCCCGCCGGCGACGCCTCGAGCTCGACCCAGCCGCCGTGCGGGGTGGCCTGCAGGGCGTTCTTCACCAGGTTCACCAGCACCTGGGTCACCTGCTCCGGGTCGGCGAGCACCCGGGGGGCCTGGCCCGGGCGCACCCGCAGCGCCAGCCCGCGCTCGCGGGCCTCCGGGGCCAGGACCTCGGCGGTGTGACGCAGCACGTCCCCGGGCTCGAAGGGGCGGGGATCGGGCGCGCGGGGGCGGGCGAAGTCCTGGAACTCCTCCAGCACCCGGTTCAGGCGCGCGGTCTCGGCCAGCGCCAGGCGCGCCATGCCGCGTCGTGGATCGCCCGGGGGCACGGCCTCCGCGGCGATCTCCACCGCGCCCTGCAGGCCGCCCAGGGGATTGCGCAGCTCGTGGGCTAGGCCGCGGGCCAGGTGGACCAGCCCGGCCAGCCGCTCCGCGCGCGCCTCGGCCTCGAGCTGGGCCAGCCGCTGGCCCTGCTCACGCCAGCGCAGCGCCCGCTCGCGGTCGACCAGGGCGCCCGCGAGCCCGCCGACGCCGAAGAACAGCAGCAGCTCCGAGAGCTTCTCGGCGGTCGGGGCCGGGTCGAGGTGGTGGTGCATGAAGAAGGCGTGCGGGGTGTAGACCGCGGCGGCGGCCACGGCCGCGAGCAGCCCGCCGCGCAGCCCGCCGGCGAAGGCCGCGCCGACGATGGGCAGGTAGTAGAGCCGCCTGTAGATGTTGTGGGCCGTGGCCAGCTCGGGGCTCGTCAGGTAGTGCAGGGCGGTGATGATCCCCAGCCCGCCCGCCACGGCCATCCAGGGCCAGGCGCCACGCAGGCGACCAGGAGCCGTCGGATTGTCTTCACCTTTGAACAATTCTCTACACTCCCTGGCTTGGTCGCCGTCCCAGTGCAGAGCTTTCTCCAGCCCGGCTGACCGAGCGACCACTCTTAGCACGGGGCGTACCAGCGTTCCCACGCCCTGTCGGTCGGGGCACGGGTCTTGCGTGCTGGCTTGCGCGTAAGCGGGCGGCAAGGGAGGCCGACTCCGGAACAGGAGGTAAGGAACGCATGAAAGTCAGCTCGGGAATCCTGATGGTCGTGGCAGCGCTCGCCTTGGTGCTGGCGGCTCCCGTGGAGGCCCAGGCGGGCGGCTGCGGGTGCGACCGGGCCAAGGCCGAGTGCCCGCAGGCCAAGGCCGCCAAGGCGGCCGAGGCGCCCAGGTCGTTCACCAGCCCGCCGGCGGTCGGCACCCAGGCCACCTGCCCGGTGATGGGAGAGGCGTTCACGGTGAAGGCCGACAGCCCGCGCGCCGAGTACAAGGGCAAGCACTACGTGTTCTGCTGCCCGGGTTGCAAGCCCAAGTTCGACGCGGATCCGGCCAAGTTCGCCGACAAGTGAGAGTCGCGGGCCGAGGGTTCGGCCCGTTTCGCGACCGCCGGGCGATTCTCCCTCCGCCCGGCGGTCCTTTCCATTTCCAGACCCGCGGCAGGGTCACTGCTGGCGGACGAGCTCGATGCGCTCGTTGCGGGCGCGGCCCGCGGGGGTGCGGTTGTCGGCCACGGGCTTCTCGGAGCCCCAGCCGACCGCCTTCAGGCGTTTCGGGTCGATGCCCACCCGGGTGAGCGCCTGCAGCACGGTCTTGGCGCGGTTCTCGCTCAGCGCCTTGAGCGCCTTGGGGTTGCCGCGGTTGTCGGTGTGCCCCTCGATGCTCAGCTTGAGGTCGGTGTCGGTTTTGAGCATGGCGGCGATCTGGGCCACCACCTCGTGGGAGCGGGCGTGCAGGACGGGCTTCCCCGGCACGAACTTCAGCGGCACCGCGGTGAAGCCCTCGGCGTTCAGCGCGGAGCGGATCTCGTCCGCGGTGATCTCGGGCTTCACCAGCACGCGCTCCACGATCACCAGGCGGTAGCCCTCGTCCCCGGGCAGGACCGAGGCCCAGATCTCCTTGCCGGCGCGGGTGAGCTTCATGCTGGCGTACAGGTCGTCCCGGACGGTGTCCCCCTGGTGCAGCACCTGGGCGCCCAGGAGGCGGAAGGCCTCCACCTGCTCCTGGAGGATGGTGGTCGGGCTCCTGCGCGGGGCGTTGTCCCGCGGCCGGTACTCGGTCGCGGTGCGCTGGCCCTCGACCGCCTCGGTGCGGTTGCGGGCGGTGTAGAACTTCTCCTCGCCCTGGCCGCTCTCCTGCTCGGCGATGTAGAAGCCCTCCAGGCGCGAGAGCAGCGCGTGCTCCTTGGCGCCGGCCGCGTCTTCCTGGGCGCGGGCCGGGCCGTGCGCCAGGAGCGCGGCCAGCACGAACGAGCAAGCCAGGGGCCAGACGGGGTTGCGCATGCTGTGCCTCCAGGGGCCGACGACCTGAAATTCGCGCAGATCGGCGGGGCTGTCAATTCGTCCCGGCGGGCGGCTGGCCCGGCGCGGGGAACATGGCCCCCAGGTAGCGCTGGCAGAGCTCCCGCCCGTCGCGGCCGGTGGCCAGCTCCGCCTGCAGCGCGCGCAGGAACTCCGGGGTGCCCAGGTCCTGGGGCTGCTCGCTCGCCGAGCGCTCGAGCATGGCGCCCACCTCGGCCGCCGTCGGGGGCTCGCCCGTCACCACCCCGAGCGCCGCGCCCACCGCCTGGAGCTGGAGCGCGATCTCCGACCGCCAGCCGTAGGCGCCGGTGAACAGCGGCAGCCTGCGCGCGAGCCGCTCGCGGGCCGGGCCCGCCTCGTTCGCCAGCCAGCGCAGGTGCAGCAGGCTGGCCTCCTCGGAGATCTCCTGCGCCAGCGGGACCTGGCCCCCGCCCGAGTCCAGCGCCTCTGCGAGCAGGCGCGCGCCGAGCGGGTGGCGGCCGGCGGTAACGGCCAGCGCGGACAGGGCCCGGTAGGCCTGGGCCCGGGTCAACCCATCCACCGGCGGCGCGATGGCGTGCAGCACGCTCAGCACGGGCTCCATGGCCGGCTCCAGGCCGCCGGCCGCGTGCGCCCCGGCGCCCAGCACGGCCAGCGACACCGCTTCGGCCCCGTAGCCCGCCCGCACCAGCTCCTCGGCCTGGGCCTGGAGCGCCGCCGGCGCCGGCCAGCCCGCCTCGAAGGACGCGCCCAGCGTGCGCAGGCGGCGCAGCGCCGGGTGCTCCCGCGCCGCGCGCGGGGCGGCGGCCAGGGCCGCCAGCATGCCCTTGGGATCGCCGCGGTTGAGCGCGGACAGCGCGCTCAGCAGGGCCGGGCTGCCCGGGAGCGCGAGCGTCCCCGGGCCGGCCGCGAGCGGCCGCAGCGCCGCCAGCAGCTCGGCGCTGGGCGGCGTCAGGCGCGGGTTCGCGCTGGCCCACAGGCGCACGACCGGGATCAGGGGCGCGAGCGCCGCCACCCCGCGCAGGTGGACGGGCGGCTGGCCGTCGGGCAGCACGGCCTGCGCGGGCTGGTCGCCGAGCGCGGCGCGCGCGGCGGCCTCCAGTTCCTCGCCCACGTCGGTGTGGCCGCGCAGCGTGGCCATGACCCCCACCCAGAAGAGCAGCTCCGGCGTATTCGCCTGGCGGCTGGTGTCCAGGCCGCCCGCCTCGAAGGTGCCCAGGCTGGCGATCTGGCCGTTCTGGATGCGCGCCAGGGCGGCGCGCGCCTCCCTGAGCGCCTCGTCCGCGGCGGCGTCCTGGCCCTCGCCGAGCGCCAGGGCAGCCTCCAGGAGCGCGGCCTGCAGCACCCGGTCCCAGCGCCTGTGGCCCACGTCCACCCCCTCGAAGGTGAGCAGCTCGCGGTTGGCAGGCTCGCCCTGGAAACCCAGCCCGACCTGGAACGTGCCGCCCTGGTGGGTGCTGAGCAGCATGTTGACCAGCTCGTTGCTGATGTCCACCTGGACCACGGTCAGGTCCTTTCGGTACTTGTAGAGCAGCCGCAGGCGGCCCTCGCCCCCCGAGCCCCGCGCGAGCGCCTCGCGGTAGCGCGCCAGGGCGGCGCGGGCCTGCCCGGGTTTCCCCAGGCGCCAGAGCAGCACGGCCTCGGGCAGGCGCAGGGCGTCGACCGGGTGCGCCTTGCCGCAGGCGTGGGCCGGCTCTCCGGCCGTCAGGGCCGCGCGCAGCGCGGCCAGCGCCCCGGCCTGATCGCCGTCCCGATCGCGCATCGAGGCCGCGATCAGCGAGAACAGGTAAGGGTGGCCCTCCAGCTCGGTGCCGGCGATCGCCCGCTGCGAGCGCTCTAGCCAGGCCACGCCGTCCGCGGTGCGCCCCGCGCCGTGGTAGAGGATGGCCGCGGTCAGGCCCAGCATGATGCGCAGATCCGCGCGGTCGGCCCGCCCGAGGGCCTCGTCCAGCTCGCCGAGCCGCTGCTGCGCCGTGGCCACGGCCCGCGGCTCGCCGGCCGATAGCGGGGCGAAGCCGACCTCGCGCCCCACCCACAGGGCCTCCATGACCAGCTCGGGCAGGCCCCCCTCGCGCGCCAGGCGCTCGACCCGGCCCGCGGCCGGGTGGGCGGGGGCCAGCTCGGCCAGCAGCTTCTCGAGCTCCGGGCGCACCTCCTCGCCCGCGGCCAGCACGGCCGGCCAGGGCTCGCTCTCCGGGCTGGCCAGCGCGCGCTCGGCCAGCTGGTGGGCGAGCGGCAGCAGGCGCAGGTAGTCCGCGCCCGCGTCCCCGGGCGCGTACCAGGCGAGCCCCTGGCGCACGGCCTGGTCGAGCTCGGCCCGCGCCTCGGCCAGCGGCGGGAAGCGCTCGGGGCCCTCGCCCAGCAGGCCGACCACGTCCCACAGCAGGGCGTGACCGACCAGCAGCCCGAGGTCCCAGGCGTCGCCATGCTCGGGTGGAGTGGGGCGCGCCTCGGCCATCCGGGCGCGGAGCGCGGCCAGATCGGGGCCGGCGCCCAGCAGGTGGGCGGCCAGCGAGTGGAGCGCGCCGGCCAGGCGGGTGGCGTCCTCGCTCAGCCGGCCCACGTCCAGGGCCTGCATGAGCAGGGGCACGTCGGACGCAAGGCGCGCGGCCTGGCGGGCCAGGCTGGCCTGGCTCGCCTCGGCGCGGCCCAGGAGCTGCTCCGCCAGGGCCCGGCCGTAGTCGGCCACCAGGCGGAAGCCGGGCGCCAGCCGCACGAGCTGGGGCGCGTCCTGTGGAGGCGGGTAGGGCAGCCCGTCGAAGAGCGCCTCGGCCCGCACCAGCCGCGCCAGGCCCGCCTCGGGCTGGCCTTGCAGGAAGGGACCGGCGGCGGTCAGGGCGGACAGCACGCCCGCCAGGGCCTGCTCGTCCGCGCTCGCGCCGAGGGTCGGCAGGATGGCCTCCAGCGAGGCCTGCAGCTCCAGGGCCTGGAGCATGAACTGGTTGCCCTGGCCGCTGATCAACGCCTGGAACAGGCTGCCGCCCAGGCTGACCAGGGTGCCCAGCACCGCCACCCGACCGCGCGCGTCCTGGGTGGCGCGCTCGAGCAGCCGCTGGGTCAACGCCTGGAGGGGCCGGCGGTCCGGGCAGAAGGCCGTCGTGGTGGACAGGCCGACCAGGAGGTCCGTGCTCCTGTCGAGCGCCTCCGGCCCGGTGTCCTGGAGCATGCGGCGCTCGGTCTCCGCCAGCAGGTCCGCGCACAGGGGCTGGACGAGCTGGGGCTCGAGGCCGGAGATCGCCTGGTAGGCCAGCGCGCTGAGCAGCGAGGATAGCCCGGTGGACTTCAGCCATTGCCGCCCGGGGCCGTCCAGCGCCTCGCGGTAGGCCCGCAGGGCCGGGAGCTGAACCCGGCCCTGCGCGTCGGTGGGCGGCGCGAGCCCCAGCCAGGGCGCCAGGTCCTCGCGGCCGAGGCGCACGAACTCGGCCCGGGCCCGCTCCAGCTCCGCCAGCCGCGCCCGCTCTCCGGCCTCGTCGCACACGTCCTGGGTGGGCCGGAAGGTGGCCTCCAGCTCGGCCAGGAGGGCGTGGACGAGCTCGCCCCGCGCGCCCTGGACGCCCGCGGCCCGCGCTCGGAGCTCCTCGAGGGCCCGCGCCCGTCCGCGGCGGGTGACCCAGCCGTCCGGCAGCCCGTCCAGGCTCCAGCCCGCGCCGCGCGCGCCCTCCAGCTCGACCAGCAGCCCGAGGAAGGTCTGCAGCTCCCGTTTTCCCTCGGGCAGCTCGAGCGCCAGGCAGGCGGAGCGCAGCTCGGCCAGCGCCTCCTCGGCGTCCCCGCCGCCCAGCCGGCTCGCCTTCCAGGCCAGGTAGCCGAGCGGCCCGCGCCCGTCGCAGCCGGCCTGGTCCGCCGGCGCGGCCCGCAGGGCCTCGAGCGCGAGCCGCCGCGCGGCGCCGAAGTCGGCGCGGGTGAAGGCGTGGCTGGCCTCGGCCGCGAGTTCGGCGAGCCGGCCCTCCAGGGATGGCAGCGGGCCGGCCAGCAGGCCCTCGAGCAGGCGCGGGCTGCGCCCGTCCGCGTGGACCGGCGCGGGCCGGCCGGGGGAGGCCGCGCAGCCTGCGACCAGCAGCGCGAGCAGGGCGGCGGCACCAAGGCGAGCATGGGTGGCGGGCATGTCCCGGCTCCTTTCCACGTGGAACAGGGGCAGGATGGCACGGAACCGCCCGCGCTGCCAGGCGGGGCGCCGGTCCACCCACGGCTTCTGGTATACTCGGCCTGCGCCTCCCGGAGGAAACTCATGCGTCCGCCCGCGCACGCGGTGCTGCTGCTCGGACTGCTGGCCGCGCGGTCCGGCGCCGCCGTGGAGCCGGGGGAGTCGCCCTACCTCTACGGCCTGCACGACTGGACGACCGACTCGGCCGAGTTCCTGATCCAGGCCAGCGCGGGTTCGGACTGCGCCCGCGGCTGGCTCCTGCACGCCGAGGCCATCGGCCACCAGGGCTACGCGGGCTCGGCCGACTTCGGACCGCTGACCTCCCGCGGCCTGGGCGTGATCGTGCGCCTGGACGACACCTGGAGCGACACCGTGCCGCGGAGCGAGGCCGATCTCCCTGCCTTCGCCAGCACCTTCGCCGATTACGTGTCCCGCTCCCGGGGCGGGGCCCACGTGTGGATCGTGGGCAACGAGCCCAACCTGGACTGGGGCCACGGAGCCCTCCCGCCCGCGCACTACGCGCGGGCCTACCTGGCCGTGCGCGACGCGGTCCACGCGCTGCCGGGGCGCGCGGGCGACCAGGTGCTGGTGGCCCCGCCGGGCATCTGGGCTGACCTGCCCGAGCTGTACGGCGACTGGCTCGAGGACTACTTCCGCGCGGTGCTGGATGAGCTGGCCGGCCGTCACGACGGCTTCGCCATCCACGCCTACACGCGCTCGTTCGAGCCCGCGGCGGCCTCGTCGGAGGCCATGTGGCCCGACGGCGTGCACACCTGGCACTTCCAGTTCCGGGTGTACCAGGACGTGCTCGGGGCGCTGCGCGCGCGCGGGATCCTGGACGTCCCGCTGTACATCACCGAGGCGGGCAACGTGTGCGATCCGCCCTGCGATCCGTACCCGGACCAGAACCTGGGTTACTTCCAGGCGCTGTACGAGGAGGTGCACGCCTGGAACCTGGCCCACCCGGATCAGCTCGTCCGTGCGCTGACCCCCTACCGCTGGACGCGCAACGACGACGGTTCGGGGCGCGACTTCTGCATCGGCTGCAGTGGGCCGCTGCTGGACGATCTGCGCGGGGCCATCGCCACCGGCCGCCGCTGGACCACGGGCTGTCCCGGCGGGCCGGTCTCCGACCAGGACCAGGACGGCTACTCGCCGCCGGCCGACTGCGACGACGCGCGGCCGGACGTCCACCCCGGGGCCAGCGAGGTGTGCGGGGACGGCGTGGACCAGGACTGCGCCGGCGGGGATCCGCCCTGTCCGGACGGGCAGGTGACCTTCGCCTTCGAGCCGGCCGCGCCCGTGGCGGGCGAGGCGGTGGACATCGACGTGGCCGGGCACGTGGGCCACACGAACATCGGCCTGGGCATCGACGGGCCGGGCGGCTCGCTGGCCTCCGCGCTGATGGGGATCGACGGCGCGTGCGTGGCGGACCCGGGCGATCTGTGCCACTGGCGCTACCGCGCGACCTTCGGCCTGGCCGGGCTCTACCACCTGACCTTCTCCGCCGACCCGGACGCGACCGTCTACGGCCGGAGCGATCTCCTCGTGTCCACGGGGACGGACCCCGACGGAGGCGACGCCGGGGACGAGGACGGCGGCGACCAGGACGGCGCGGGCCAGGACGGCGCCGGCGAGGGCGACTCCGCCGGGGACGGCTCGGGCCTGGACGACGCCGATGTGGACGGCGGCGGCCAGGGCGATGACGGAGGCGGCCTGAGCGACGATGGGGAGGGCCCGGGCGGCGACGTGGCCGGCGGATGCGGCGCGCCGGGGGTGGCCGGCTCGCTGGCGTGGGTGCTCGGCCTGCTCGTGCTCTGGCGGCTGGAGCGCGTCAGCCGCCGCAGGTGGCGGGATCGCTGAACGCCGGTGGCCGGCTGGACTCGTCCGCGGGCGGCTCGCCGGGCAGGCCCGTCTTGCAGGCCACGGGCGGCTCGGGCGGCGGCTCGCCGAGGGGCGTGGCAGCCCCGGGCAGCTCGCTGATCCCGGGGCACGGCTCGCCGCGCAGCGCCGAGAGCGCCTGGCGCAGGGTGTCCTCGGTCTGCTCGCCCACCAGGCGGGCCACCTCGTGCCCGTCGGGCGCCTCGAACACGAAGGTGGGCACGCCCACCAGGCGGTGCTCGGCGATCTCCCCGCGGTTCTCGGGCTGCGAGACGTCCACCACCCGCACCCGCACCTTGTTCCCGTCGCAGCGCTCAACCAGGGACTGGATGGTGGGCTTCATGCGCTGGCAGACCGCGCAGTCCCGGGAGACGAAGGCGGTCAGGCTGGGCTGGACCTCCGGCGGCAGGGACTGACCCTCCAGGCCGTCCGGGGCCGCCGCGGGCCCGGTCGCGACCGCCACCGCGGGCCCGGCGGGGGAGGGAGGAGCTGGCAGCGCGCCGAAGAGCATCGAGCCGGCCAGCAGCAGCAGCAGCCCGCCGAGGACCAGCTCGATCTTGCGGACGTGCCCGCCCAGCCGGGTGAGCAGGCGCGCGCTCGCCTCGGCGAACAGCGCCACCCCGAGCAGCGGCAAGGCGAAGCCGAGCCCGTAGACCGCGAGGTACAGGGCGCCCTGGAGCGGGCTCGAGGTGGCGGAGGCCGTGTAGGTCAGCACGGAGCCCAGCACCGGCCCGACGCACGGCGACCAGCCCGCGGCGAACACCAGCCCCATGGCGAAGGCGTTCAGCCAGCCCACCCGGGTGGCCAGCCGCTGGCTGCCCGGCCGCAGCGTGCGCTCCAGCCAGGGGATCTGGATCACTCCCAGGAACTTGAGCGCGAACAGCCCGATCAGGAAGGCGCCGAAGGCCTGCACCCCGGTCTTGTGCGAGGCCAGGAACGCCCCCAGGCCGGAGGCCGCCAGCCCCAGCAGGGTGAACACCACCACGAAGCCCAGCGCGAACCAGGCCGCGCGCAGCACGAGCTGACCGCGGGCCGCGCCGCCCTGGAGCTGGCGGAAGTCCCCGCCCACCAGGGCCGAGAGGTAGATGGGCACCAGCGGCAGCACGCACGGGGTGAGGAAGGTGAGCGCCCCCGCGCCCAGGATGCCGAGCAGGTCAGGGATCATGGCTGTCCTCCAGCGCCCGCGCCAGGTGGGCCAGCCGCGGGTAACGGTCTGGGTCCGCGGCCCGCAGGAGGTCTCGTCCGGCCTCGAGCCGGCCGCCGAGCACCGCCCGGAGCCCGGCCAGGGCCGGCGGCTCGTCCGCGGCGCCCGCGGGTACGAAGCCCTGGCAGCCCCCGACCAGCAGCGCCAGCGCCCCTGGCCCGCGCTGCGCCAGCACCTCGAGCAGGAGGCCGGCGGCCTCCTCGACCCGCTCGAGTTCGAGCTGGGCCAGGATCAGCCGGCAGCGTAGCTCGGGCTGCTCGGGCCGCTCGGCGAGATCCGCCTGGTAGAGCCCCAGCGCCCGCGCCGCCTGGCCGTTGAGGAGGTACTTGTTGGCGAGCATGGTCCTCATGGGAGCCCTCCAAGGCTTGGTCGTTGGAAGACGATTCAAGCTGTATGCCACATGTGATTTCCTTTGATTTGAAATGATATTTTTTGGTTCCAGGGTTCTTCTCCGGGGTTGCGAGCTGTTGCCTTGGACAGTTGCTGCAGGATGTGCAACAGTTCGTGCAACATCCGGAGGTGCCCGTGAAGAAACCGGAGTCGCTCGACATCCTGGCGCTGCTCGGCGCGCAGCCGGGCGTGCTGCGGGAGTTCCTCGACTCGATCGGGGACGCGCTGTACGTGGTGGACCGGGAGCAGAACATCGTCTTCTGGAACCGCCAGGCCGAGCGCCTGACGGGCTTCCCGGCGGGCGAGGTGCTGGGCCGGCACTGCCTGGCGGGCATCCGCTGCGAGAACTGCCTGGCCGCCTGCGGCCTGTTCGAGCGGGGCGCGGTGGAGGGCGCGCAGGTCCGGCTGCGGACGAAGGCGGGCGAGGAGCGCCTGGTGACCAAGAACGCCTTCGCGCTGCGGGACGAGCGCGGCCAGCTCGTGGGAGGGGTGGAGTGGCTCCGGGACGACAGCGCGCTCACCGCCCAGATCGACCGCTGCCGGGCCCAGGGCGAGACCATCGCCGAGCGCGAGCGGCTGCAGGCGGCCGTGCTGGGCAGCATCCGCGAGGGGGTGGTGACCATCGACCGCGACTGGCGCATCACCTCCTTCTCGCGGAGGGCCGAGGTGCTGACCGGCATCCCGGCAGCCGAGGCGCTGGGCCGCTTCTGCCACGAGGTGCTCCGTTCCGGGCTGTGCAAGCGAGACTGCCCGGCCCAGCACTGCCTGGAGACCGGCGCCGCCGAGGCCGCGCGCACCACCGAGCTCGAGGGGCGCGATGGCCGGCCGCTGGCGGTGGCCGAGGTGGCCGTGCCGCTCAAGGACGCCGACGGGCAGGCGCTCGGCTCGGTGCTGCTGCTGGAGGACCGGCGCGAGGCCGGCGCCGCCCAGGAGGCCCGCCGCGGATCCTCCTTCGGCGGCATGATCGGGCGCAGCGAGGCCATGCGCCGGGTGTTCCGGCTGGTGGAGCAGGTGGCCGGAACGGACGTGACCGTGCTGGTGACCGGGGAGAGCGGCACGGGCAAGGAGATGGTGGCCCGCGCGTTGCACCGCCTGTCGGGCCGGCGGGCCGGGCCGTTCGAGGCCATCAACTGCGCGGCGCTGCCGGAGACGCTGCTCGAGTCGGAGCTCTTCGGCCACGTGAAGGGCGCCTTCACCGGGGCGCTGCGCGATCGCGCCGGGCGCATCGAGGCGGCCGAGGGGGGCACGCTCTTCCTGGACGAGGTGGGCGAGCTCAGCCCGGCCACCCAGGCGAAGCTCCTGCGCTTCCTGCAGGAGCGCGAGTACCAGCGGGTGGGCGAGAGCGCCACCCGCGCCGCGGACGTGCGGGTCGTGGCGGCCACCAACCGCGACCTGGCCCGCGCCGTGGCCGAGGGCAGGTTCCGCGAGGATCTCTACTACCGCATCCGGGTCATCCCCATCGCGCTGCCGCCGCTGCGGGAGCGGCGCGACGACGTGCCGCTGCTGGCGGCCGAGCTGCTGGAGTCCATCGCGGCCGCGCGCGGGCGGCCCGGCCTGGCGCTCACCCCGGCCGCCGTGGCCCGGCTGGCCCAGCACCCCTGGCCGGGCAACGTGCGGGAGCTGGCGAACGCGCTCGAGTTCGCGGTGGCGCTCGCCCCGGGCCGGCGCATCCGGCCCGAGGACCTGCCCCCTGAGCTCGCGGGCGGCCGGGTGCGCTACTCGGCCGCGGAGCGGGGGCCGGAGGACGAGTCGGCGCGGCTCCGGGAGGCGCTCGAGCGGCACGCCGGCAACCGCTCGGCCGCGGCCCGGGCGCTGGGCATGGATCGCGTGACGCTCTACCGCAAGCTGAAGAAGCTCGGGCTGGGGTGAGGGGGCGGCTCAGCCCGGCCGCCGGCGGCGCGCCTCGAAGGCGGCCACGTCCTCGGGCGTGTTGAGGTTGGGGATGGCCTCGACGCCCAGTGCGGGCAGCTCGACGTAGCTCACCTGGCGCGCGGCGTACAGCGGCCGGATGCTCCGCTCGCCAGTGGCCAGCAGGCGCTCGACGTCCGGGAGCAGCCGGCGCCGGTAGACCGCCAGCAGCGGCTCCAGCTCGCCGCCCGCGCCCCGCGGCACGGCCGCCTCGTGGGTGAGCGCCTCGTCCAGCAGGCGCTCGACGAGCCGCCGCGGGATGTCCGGCAAGTCGCAGGCCGCGACCAGGTTGCGGTCGCTCGTGCTCGCGGCCAGGCAGGTGGCCAGCCCCATGAGCGGCCCCTGCCCGGCGACGGGATCGAAGACCGGGCGGGTGCCGGCGACCCGCATGGGGCGATCGGCCCCGAGGCCGATCAGGACCTCGCGGACGTGCGGGCGCAGGCTGGCGACGACCCGCTCGAGGAGCCGGATCCCGCCGATCTCCAGGCTGCCCTTGTCGATCCCCATCCGACGGCTCTGCCCGCCGGCCAGCACGATCGCGGTCGCGGGTTCGCGGAGCTGCCAGCGCCCCCGCGCGGGGGCGAGGGCCTCGAGGTCCAGGTCGAAGCTGGTCCCCGAGCAGCGCACCCGGCGATCGGCGAAGCCCGACACGCGCTCCGCGGTCGGCTTGGGCGGGGCGCCCGGGCGCTCGAGCATGAGGAACAGATCGGGATCGACCACGCCGCGCAGCGAGCTCGACTCCACCACGGCCAGGGCGGAGGGTCCGAGGGCCTCACGCAGGGCCGAGAGCCCGGTCCGCAGCTCCTCGCGCCGCACGCGCAGCCACAGGACCCGGCGAGCGCCTGCGGCCTTCATCCGGGTGGTGTCCTTGCCTGCAACGCCCGAGGCCTCCTCGCTCAGCCGGCAGGGCCCGGTGAAGGCACGGTGTCCGTCGTGGCCCGAACCGAGCGTGGCGGGCTCGCCCTCGTGGATGGTCGTGATCTTCACGCCGGTGAGCTCGAAGCGACCGGAGAAACGCTGCAGGATGCGGCAGACGAGCTCGGTCTTGCCCGCGCCGCGGTTCGCGGAGCCGACCAGCAGCAGCCCGGGCAGGGGCACTCGTTCATTCATCGGCGGCACCATAGCAGAGCCGTTCGCCCGGGGGCAACGCTCCGCGGCAATCGGCTATTTAGTGTCCTGTTTTAGAAGAGGAACCTCCAGAATCTACTTGTCAGGCCACCGGGAAACCGGTATGAGCCATCTTCGATCATCCAGGACGGGCGACGGACTGGCCCGGAAACATACTGGGACCAAGGAAAGGAAAGGAAGGCCATGGCGAACAAACCGGTGGAGATCGTCCAGAACTGCTGTACAGCGGGCACCTACAAGGGCGGGCTCTCGGTCCCGAACTGGCTCATGCGGTCGTTCATGGCGGGCATGTACATCGCGGTCGGCGGCGCCCTGGCCACGGTGTGCGGGACCGGGCTGGACACGGGCGTCGCTCCGGGCATGAAGTCCCTGATCGCCGGTGCGGTGTTCCCGGTCGGCCTGATCGCGATCGTGCTCACGGGCATGGAGCTGTTCACCGGCGACTGCATGCTCATGCCGGTCGCCTGCCTGAACAAGAAGCTGGCGGTCAAGCGCATGCTGATGGCCTGGTTCTGGGTCTACATCGGCAACTTCGTCGGCTCGATCTTCTGGGCCTACATCATGGCCGTGGGGCCCTGCGTCAAGGGCGGCGGGGCCGAGCTCACCGCGTTCGGCCAGAACGCCATCGCCATCGCCGAGGGCAAGGTGCTGCCGTACATCGCCCAGGGCGGCATGGGCTGGTGGTCCGCCATGCTGAAGGGCGTGGCCTGCAACATCCTGGTGAACGTGGCCATCCTGCTGGCGTTCTCCTCGAAGAACATGATCGGCAAGTTCTTCGGCATCTGGTTCCCCATCATGGCGTTCGTGGCCACCGGGTTCGAGCACAGCGTGGCCAACATGTACTTCATCCCGACCGGCATCATGCTGGGCGCGCACGTCTCCTGGGTGGACTTCCTCGCGTGGAACCTCGCCCCGGTCACCCTCGGCAACATCATCGGCGGGATGGTGTTCATCGGTTTCGTGTACCAGTACGCGTTCAAGGGCGAGCTCCCCAAGGAGACCTGAGCCCAGGCCCTCCCGCCGCTCTCCCCCCGTCCCTTCAGGTCGCTCCAGCCCGGTCACTTTTTACCTTGCCCCGCTGCCGGGGGTCTTCGATATACTTCGACTGGAAGCGTCGGATGTGCGCGGAGGCGCTGGCTCCTCCGGGAGAGAAAGGAACTGGCACATGAACAGGGCCGAGTTCGGTGAGCTGCTCGCCAAGGCAATCGAGCGCGAGGTCGAGGCAATGGAGTTCTACAACGGCTTGGCCCTGAGGTCCAAGGACCCCTTCGTGAAGGACCTGTTCGCGGATCTGGCGAAGCAGGAGCTGGGGCACCAGGAGGTCCTCGAACGATTCCGGTTCGACGACACCTTGCAGATGGACTTCGAGAAGGTGGAGGACTGGAAGATCGCGGAGACCGTCCAGACACCCGAGCTCTCGCTGGAGATGAAGCCCCGGGACGCGATCGCTCTGGCCATGAAGAAGGAGGAGGCCGCGGCGAAGCTCTACACGGACCTGGCCCGCTCCTGCAAGAGCGCGGCGCACAAGAACCTCTACCTCAACCTGGCCGCCATGGAGCTGGGGCACAAGCACCGGCTGGAGAACGTCTTCATCGACGTCGGCTACCCAGAGGTCTTCTGAGCCCGCCTCAGCTCGCGTCCCGGTAGTACATCCTCTCTCCGGAGCAGTGCCGACACCTCGGGCCATGGTCCCGCGGGTAGGACTCCCGGCAGACCGGGCAGATCTGGGTCTTGACTCCCTTCTTCTGCCTGCGGCCGGCGAGGTCCACGTGGACCTTCCTGAAAGACAGGATCCGCGAGCCGGCCTGCACGATCTCCTCGATGAGCTGCGCCTTGTCCTGCTCCGCCTTCGGCACCAGCTTGAGGAACCAGTTGGAGAGCTGCGAGCCCGGGGTGAGCCGGTCGGCGTCCAGGTGGACCCGGACCCCTGCCCCGGTGGTCTTCTCGAAGATGGTGAGGGCGAACCTCCCGCTGTCGACGACCTGGAGCCACCCGTTGCCGGCCGAGCACGGCGTCAGGAGCTGGATCGCGTCCGGCAGGCAGGTCGGAGTCTCGCTGATCGCGTCGAACAGCCCCTCGGTCGGGAGCTGCTGGTAGGCGAGCTCTACCATGAACCCGCCGAGCAGCACCCCTGGCGCCAGGTGACCGTGGAACCGCTCGATCATCTGCACGTATTCTTCGAGCGGGTGGGATCGGAAGGTGATCTCTTCAGGCTCTGCCATGGCATGACCTCGACTCGAGGAGGGCTCGCCACCCGACCCGGGGGCCGCAAGAGCGGCCCCCGGGAGGTCGCGAGAGCGAAGACCCGTCTTGTCACAGCTTGGCGATGCGGACAGCACAGGCCTTGTATTCTGCGGTCTTGGTCTCCGGATCGAAGGCGTCCTTGGTCAACCAGTTGGCGTTGCCCTCGCGGAAGTGGAAGGCCATCCAGACCATGCCCGGCGGCATCTGCTCGGTGACCCGGGCCTTGACCTTGACCTGCCCCCGGCGGGAAGCGACCAGGATCCGCTCGCCGTCGGTTATCTTCAGCCGGGCCGCGTCCTGGGGGGAGATGTCGGCGGTCTCCTCGGGCAGGATCTGGTCCATGCCGCAGCGCGCGGTCTGCGTGCGGGTGTGGTAGTGGTACAGCCGCCTGCCCGTGCTGAGCACGAAGGGGTACTCCGCGTCCGGCACCTCGGCGGGCGGGGTCCAGTCCACGGCCTTGAACACGCCCTTGCCCTGGGTGAACTTCCCGTTCCGGTGCATCACCGCGGTGCCCGGGTGCTCGAGCGTCGGGCACGGCCACTGCAGGCCGTTCTTCTCGATCCGCCGGTACTTGATCCCGGCCAGCGCGGGCGCGAGCACGCTGACCTCGTTGTCCCAGAGCTCCTGGCCGCTGGTGGAGGCCCAATCCTGGCCCAGGCGCCTGGCGATCTCGCGGAAGATCCACCAGTTCGGCCGTGCATCGTAGGCTGGCTTCTTGACCTTCCTGACCCTGCTGACCCGGCGCTCGCTCGAGGCGAAGGTGCCGTCGTCCTCGCCCCAGCAGGTGCCGGGCAGGACCACGTGGGCGAGCTTCGCGGTCTCGGTCAGGAAGATGTCCTGGCACACGATGAAGTCGCACGCCTTGAGGCACTTCTCGACGTGGGTCATGTTCGGCTCGGTCTCAGCCAGGTTCTCGCCGAAGATGTAGAACCCCCTGACCTTCTTGCTGAGGAGGCCCTCGAGCATGTCCGGGATCATGAGGCCCGGCTTGTCGGGCAGCTTGTCCACGCCCCAGGCCTTCTGGAACTTCTCGCGAGCCGCCGGGTCGGCGACCTTCTGGTAGCCCGGGAAGACGTTGGGCAGCGCACCCATGTCGCAGGCGCCCTGGACGTTGTTCTGGCCGCGGAACGGGTTGACCCCGCCGCACTCCACCCCGACGTTGCCCAGCAGCATCTGCAGGTTGGCGGTGGACATCACGTTGTTCTTGCCGCAGGTGTGCTCGGTGATCCCCAGGGTGTAGCACAGCATGGCCGGGTGGATGGCCGCCATGGTGTGCGCGATCTCACGGATGGTCGCCACCGGGACCCCGCTGATCTCGGCCGCCCTCTCGGGCGGGTACTCCAGCACCTTGGCCTTGAGCGTCTCGAAGTCCGTGCAGTTGGCCGCGACGTAGGCCTTGTCGTACAGGTCCTCGGAGATCAGGACGTTCATGATGCCGTTGAGCAGGGCGATGTCCGAGCCCACCTTGAGCTGGGCGAAGATCGTGGCCTCCCTGGCCAGGGCGTGTTTGCGGGGGTCGCACACGATCAGCTTGGCGCCCTTCTGCACGGCCTGTTTCACGTAGTAGGAGGCCACCGGATGGGCCTCGGTCATGTTGGTGCCGATGCAGAAGATGAGCTTCGCGTTCGCGAGCTCGCCGAACGAGTTGGTCATGGCCCCGGAACCGAATGAGGTCGCCAGACCGGCGACCGTGGGGGCGTGTCAAGTTCGTGCGCAGTGATCTATGTTGTTTGTCCGGAACACCGCCCGGAAGAGCTTCTGCATCTGGTAGGAGTCCTCGTTGATGCTCCGCGCGCAGCTCACCCCGGCCACGGCGTCCGGGCCGGACTGGGCGATGATGTCCTTGAACTTGCTGGCCACCAGATCGAGGGCCTCGTCCCAGCTGGCCGGGCGGAAGGCGCCGTTCTCCTTGATGAGCGGGGTCTTCAGCCGATCCTCGGCGTAGGGGAAGTCGTAGCCGAAGCGGCCCTTCACGCACAGGTAGCCGCGATTGGGCAGGCCTTCCTCCACCCCGGTCACCTTGACGATCTGCTCGCCCTTGACGTGCAGGTCGAGCTGGCAGCCCACCCCGCAGTACGGGCAGGTGGTGCGGACCTTGCTCAGCTCCCAGGTGCGCGCCTTGCCGATGGCCTTCTTCTCCACCAGCGCGCCGACCGGACAGAGCTGCACGCACTCGCCGCACTGCACGCAGCTCGAGTCGCCCATCGGCCGATCGTCGTCGCAGATGACCCGCGTCTCGCTGCCCCGGTACCCGAAGTCGAGCACCCGGTTGATCACGTTCTTGCTGCACGAAACCACGCAGCGACCGCAGGCGATGCACCTGGCGTGATCCCGGACGATGAAGGCCGAGGAGTCATCGGGTCGCTCCTCGCCCCGCCCGGAGTCGATCACGAAGGCGGGCTTCATGATGCCCAGGTGGTAAGCGGCGTCCTGCAGCTCGCAGACCCCGTTCTTCTCGCAGGCCAGGCAGTCGTGGGTCCCGGTGGACAGCAGCAGGTTGACCACCAGCCTCTGCGTGTCCCTGGCCTCGGCCGTATCCGTGTGGATCACCATGCCGTCCTTGGCCGGGACCGAGCAGGCGAGCTGCAGCCCTCGCATGCCCTCGACCACCACGGCGCACACGCGGCACTTCGATGCGGCGCCCGTCTTCTCGTGGTAGCACAGGGTCGGGATGTAGATCCCGTGGGCCCGTGCCACCTGAAGGATCGTCTGGCCCGGCTGGGCCTCGACGGTTGTCCGATCGATGGTCAGCTTCATTCCTGTTCTCCCTTGTTGAAGACGAACATCCCATCTTCGCGGCTAAGACAAGCCAAAATCAAGCCCGATCGGTCGGCCTCGGAAACGGCCAGGGCCGAGGGCCTGGACACGCTGAGGACAACGGCCAGACCCGCCCGGACCGACCGCTGGACGAGCTCCGAGACCACGCGCGAGGTGAGCACCGCGACCCAGGCCCGCCCCAGGACCCCATCGAGCAACGCCTGGCCGATGGCCTTGTCGTAGGCGTTGTGCCGGCCGAGATCTTCCTTGACGGCCAGTGGCAGGAGTTCGCGGTCGAGCAGGGCGACCGCGTGGGCTGCGACGGTCCGCGACTTGAGGGCCTGGTGCCGGTACAGGGTCTCGAAGCAGCGGGGCGCCTGGACGGCGAAGAATTCGTCCGGGACCCTGTCCCTGCTGCGCGGGGGCTCCCTCCGGGCTCGCCCGGTGCGCAGCCGGACCCGGGCCCGGCCGGGTTCGCCCTCCCGGAAGAAATCCAGGTTCTCGAAGTCCTCGAGCTGGTCGATGAGCCCACGGGAGAAGCACAGGCCGACGACCAACGCCTGCTCGTCGCCGGGTGTGTAGGCGATCCGCAGGAGGGGCTCGCCGTGCACCTCGATCGTCAAGGGAGCTTCGTTCACCAGCTGGATGGTGGTCGGCTTCGACGCGCTCCCGGTCACGTGGACCGCGCGGGTGGCGACCGAAGCCTCCATGGGAGATCCTTGCACGCGTCGCCTCGAACCTGCCCCTCCGGGCGGATCCCCCCGGCCAGCGACTACCTCACCAGGGCCTCGAACTCGGGGCGGAACTTCCGCACCATGGCCTCGATGGGCACCGAGAAGGCGTCCCCGGTCGGACACAGGGTCGACCCCTTGATGCGCTTGCACAGGTGGAGGACCGCCTCGATGTCGGCCTGGCTACCCCGGCCCGCGACCAGCCGGCGAAGCAGCGCGAGGACGGTGTGAGAACCCCGGCTGCACGGCGCGCACTGGCCGCAGGACTCGTGCGCGTAGAACTCCATGGCGCGCAAGGCCACCGCGGGGATCGAGGTCGTCTCGTTCATCACGATGACGCCGCCCGAGCCCAGCATGGTGCCGGCCTTCAGGCAGGAGTCGTAGTCCATCTTCAGCCCAGCGGCCTCCGCGGCGGTCAGGATGGGCACGGAGAGCCCGCCCACGATGATCGCCTTCAGCTTGCCCTGGACCCCGCCCGCCTCCGCGAGCAGCGCGTCCAGCGAGGTGCCCAGCGGGTGCTCGTAGGTGCCCGGCCGCTTCACGTGGCCGGAGATGCCGAAGATCTTGGGCCCGTGGTTGTTGGGCGTGCCCAGCTTCTTGAAGGCCTCCGCGCCGTGCTGCACGATGGTCGGGACGCAGGCCAGGGTCTCCACGTTGTTGACGATGGTCGGGCAGCCGTACAGCCCCGCGCTGGCCGGGAACGGTGGCTTGACCCGCGGGCAGCCGCGCTTGCCCTCCAGCGACTCGATGAGCGCGGTCTCCTCCCCGCACACGTAGGCGCCGGCTCCCAGGTGCACCAGCACCTCGAACTCCTTGCCCCGGCCGAGGATGTCGTTCCCCAGCAGCTTGGCCTGGCGGGCCTGCTCCGCCGCCCGCTCCAGGATCTCGGCGATCCAGGCGAACTCGCCGCGGATGTAGATGAAGCCGAGCCTGGAGCCGACGGCCAGGCCGGCGATGGTCAAGCCCTCGAGCAGCAGGTGGGGGTCGAACTCCATGATCTGCCGGTCCTTGAACGTGCCCGGCTCGCCCTCGTCGGCGTTGCAGATCATGTAGACCGGCCGGTTGCCCTCCTTGGGCAGGAAGCCCCACTTCATGCCCGCGGGGAAGCCAGCCCCGCCACGGCCGCGCAGCGCCGCCGCCTTGACCTCGGCCACCAGCGCCTCGGGGGTCATGCCCAGCGCCTTCTCCAGGGCCTGGTAGCCGCCGGTCTTGCGGTACTCGGCGAGCTCGCGGGCCTTCGGGTTGCCGCGGCGCCTGAGCAGGATGTTGCAGCTCGAGCCCCAGGCGGCCTCGGGTTGCCAGTCCGGCATCTGCCCGCGGCGCAGGTGGGTAAGCAGCTCGTCGGCCCGGGCCGGGGTCAGGTTCTCGTAGTAGCGATCGTTGACCTGCAGCACCGGGCAGGTGCCGCAGCTGCCCAGATCCTGGACCGTGGACAGGGTGAACAGGCCGTCGGGCGTGGTCTGGCCGGCGCGGATGCCGAGGACCTGCTCGAGGTGGGCGAGCAGCGCGTCGGCCCCGGCCAGCATGGCGGGCACGTTCACGTCCAGCTGCAGGTGGTAGCGGCCGATGGGCTGCCTGTTGAACATGGTGTAGTAGCTCTGGACGCCGAAGGCGGCCGCCAGCGGCAAGCCCAGGATCGATGCGACCTCGGCCACGCCGTCGGCCTGCACGCAGCCGCCCAGCGAGCGCTGGGCCAGGTGCAGCGCGGGCAGGAGCGCGGAGCGCCGGTCCGGGTAGCGCCCGGCGATCTCCTCGATCTGTGCGCGGAGCTCGGGTGCGAGGATCATGCGCCACCTCCCTGGATTCGCGCGCGCCGGGCCGCGCCCGCCGCACGCCTTGGTGACCAGAAACCGGCCAACATCTTGCCCGCCCCCCCCAATAGCCGATGTCGACCCGCAGGTCAACTGGCCTCCGGACGGGATTCAGCGGGGGGCCCACGAAACCCTCGACGCGCCGTCCGGGGCGTGGTAGGAGGGCCTGCGGACCTGGACCAAGGAGCGAGACGCCATGAAGAACGGCAAGCACGTGATCCTGTGCGTGGACGACGACCCCGACATCCTCGAGTCGCTCAAGGTGGTGCTCGAGGCGGCCGGTTACACCTTCGTGTCGGCGCCCACGGCCGCCGAGGGGTTGAAGGTCTTCCAGCGGGCCAGGCCGGATCTGATCCTCGCCGATCTCATGATGGAGGAGGTCGACTCCGGCACGGGCTTCGTGAAGGAGCTGAAGCGGCTGGGCAGCCAGGTGCCCGTCTACCTGCTCAGCGCGGTGGGCGACGAGCTCTCGGGCCAGGTCGACACCGGGGCGCTGGGCCTCGCGGGCGTCTTCCAGAAACCCATCCAGGCCAAGATCCTGCTCGGCGCGCTCGGGGCCAAGCTCAAGAAGTAGCTCGCCCGGCCAGGGCTCTGTGGGGTCTCGCGGGAAAGCGGGAGGGGAAGGAGAGGCGACGGGCCGGTCGGCGCTCCGTCAGACGCCCTGCTCGCCGAAGTGCTCACCGCGGACGTGGCTGCGGAGGAACTCGCGGAGCTGGGCGCGCTCGGCCTCGTCCAGCACCCCGTTCCCGTCGACGTCGAACTGGGCCTTGAGCTCCGCGCGCAGGGCCTGCAGCCGGGCGCGGACGGCGGCCACGAGCTGGAGCCGCTCGCCCTCGTCGAGCACGCCGTTCTGGTTCGCGTCGAACTCCGCCAGCACCGCCTGCACCCGGGCCTGGATGCGCGCCCGCAGCGCCTCGCGGGCCGCGGCCCACTCGCTCGCCTCCAGGGCGCCGCTCTGGTCCGCGTCGAAGTGCTCGAGCAGCGCGGCCCGGCGGGCCTCGCAGCGCGCCTCGAGGTCCCCGCGCAGCGCCGCGCGCTCGGCCTCGTCCAGCACCCCGTCCTCGTTCGCATCGTACACCCACTTCATGCGCTGCAGGCGGAAGTGACGCGCCCAGCGGTAGCGGGCCCGGGGGTAGGGGCCGAGGTCCTCGGCCAGGGCCGCGCGCTCGGCCGGCCCGAGCCGGCCGTCTCCGTTGCGGTCGTAGCGGGCCATGACCCGGGCGCGCAGGGCCTCCAGGGAGCAGGTCTCCGAGAGCTGGGCCTCGTCGTCCACGCTGGCCTCGGCCTCCTCGTCCACCACGCCGTCCTCGTCGCCCTCGGGCACGCCGTCCAGCCCCTCGCCGTCGCCCTCGGAGAGCGCCTCGGTGTAGGTGGCCTCCTCGATCAGCGCCTCCGTGTCCATGTTCGTGCCGCAGCCGGTCAGGCTCCACAGCGCCAGCGCCGCGATCCCCAGCAGTGCGTACAGCTTCTTCATGACTCGTCCTCCTGCCTGGTTGGTCTGGTTTGCGATCCGCATTCGACTGGTTCAACCCGGCCCGCCCGGGCGAGTTGCGCGGCCCGCGTGCTTTTCTCCAACCGGTTGATCCCCAAGCTGGAAACCGATAACCTCGCCACGATGAGGATCGGCTTTGCCACGGAAATCCACCTTCGCCCGCGCGCCGCGATCGCTGCCGGCGTGATCCTGGTCACCTTCGTCCTGGCCGGGTCGGTGCGCGCCGCCGACCCTGGCAGCCCCTACGTCTACCAGCGCACCGGTCAGGGGACGGAGGGCGCCTTCGCGGTCATGCTAGAGACCGCCTACGGCACCCGCGAGAGCCGCAACTTCGCGCCCGACGGGGTGGAGCTTGGGCTGCGGCTGCGCGGACAGCCGCTCGGCTGGCTGGGGCTCGAGGGCTTCGCCGGCCTGCTGCTCGATCCCGGCCGCGGGGGCGGGCTGGGCTCGTACGCAGCCGGCCTCGAGGCGCTCGCCCGGGCGCTCCGCCAGGACCTCCACGCGGTCAACCTGGACCTGGGCCTGGGGTACCTCTTCGACTACCGCGGGGACCACATCCCGCGCGCCCGGCTCACCCTGGGGCGCTCCTTCGGCGACCTCGATCTCAGCCTGGGCGGCCTGCTGGAGATCCCGGTGGGCTCGGCCGGCCGGGACGAGGCGGACGTGATGGTGGCGCTGGCCGCGAGCTACGCGGTGACCCCCTGGTACCGCCAGGGCTTCGAGCTCGCGGGCGAAGATCTCGAGGGGCTGTTCGAGGCCGAGGAGGCCGAGGGCGGGGCCAAGCTGCTGTTCGGCCCGACCGCGGCGCTCGATCTCGCCGGCGGGATGCTGGTGCGGCTGAACGCGGCCGCGATCTACGCCCACACCGCCAACCAGAGCCTGGTCGCGGGCCGCCCGCTCCCGGACTCCTGGGGCTTCATGCTGCGCGTGGTGCTCGGCTGGTCGCTGCGCTGACCCTCCCGTGCTCAGACGGCCTGCAGGTGCGTTCGCAGGAGGGTGGAGAAGAACTCCCGGGACCACAGCCGAAGGCTGTCCGCGTCGGAGACGAAGGGCTCCACGTCGGCCCGCGCGGCCGCGACGTCCAGCGCCTACAGGCGCGCGTCCAGGAGCTCGAGCAGGGCGGGCAGGTCGAGGGATGGCTTGCCGGAGGTCGAGCGGGAGGTCGCTCGTTTTCGCTCCAGTATGTCCAATATTCCTGGACGTACTGGATAATTCAAACTTGCTGCATCCAGGCTCTGCCCATGGCTCCCAGCAACTCAATCGGCCGGACCTTCGAGCGAGCAAGAACCTCTAGAGGTGATCGACCCTTGGTCCTTTCTGCTCTCGGTCCAGGGCTGGTCGGCGAGCACACAGGTGCTCCCAAACGGCCGGTTGCTGTCCTGGGCGGAAGTTGATAAGAATCCAGAATCACCCTGGGTGCGAGCGATCAGAGCGGGACTTGGCGTCTGGAGGATTGGTCTATGAAGGTGAAGATCTGTGCTGGGTTGGTGATCCTGGCGTTGCTGGGTGGTGGCGTCCATGGCCTCTACTTGCACTCCCAGAACCCGAACCCGCTCGACATGCCCTGCGACAGGTACGTCAAGGACAGGCCCAGCGCAGGCTGGCTGCGCCTGACAGGCTGCACCTTGTTCATCCCCGAGGCCATCGCGGAGCAGGATCGCAAATATCCCCACGGGCTCATCCGGCTCTATTTGCCAGTTCGCGTACCGACGGAGCCCGCGGACGCCAAGACCCCGCTGCTGCTCGCCACCAGGGATCCGGCGCTGATCGGCCTCTACCAGCAGCTCCAGGCCAGGATCGCGGCCGTCGATGAATACAAGCGCGATGCGTTCATCGAGGAGCACCTCGCCGAGATGCTCGTGAGCCGTGATGTGGAGGGCATGATCGGTGGATCTCTCAGCCCGACGGGGCAAGTGCGCCAGGACATCGCCAGGATCGGGCAGGAGCTGAGCGAGGACTTCGTCATCCTCAGCGAAGGTGATCGCCCTGACGCGAGGTTCGCGATGGCGTGCCTGATGGCCGGCATGGTGGGGCTTGGGCTGGGCGTTCGCAGGCTCTACACGGACCGCCGCAGCCGCAAGCTCGTGGTCCCTGCCATCGTCGGCTCCAGCCCTGGCTCGCAGGACTCCAAAGGCTCGGACGGGTTCCTTCCGCCGCAGCGGTAAGGCTGATCCCGACTCGGTGCGCATACGAATGGCACAGGTCAATCCCGTGTCTGGAAGGTCTCTTCGGGTACGGGTGGCGGGACTGAGCTTTGCCGCAGTCTGTCTGCTTCAGTCCCTCGGCTGTGAATTCCAGGGTTGCACGAGGGAAGAGTCCCCGGGGCTGCTTCTCGTGCTGACCCGAGCGATGTTGGATCTTCTGCCGCAAAGCTCACACGTGCCGGAGCTCTGTCTCCAGTGCCCGGCGACCGGCCCGCGACCCAATTACACAAGTGCGAGGGATTGCAGCGTCGGTGATGTGGATCTGCCGGATCTCGTGGTTCTTGGCGGGATCGCGCGCCGGACCTCCCAGTTTGGCTCGTTGCTTGGACCTCGGGACCTGATCCTGGAGGTCGACGTGCAAAGAGTCCTCGCTGGAGTACCACCCTCCCAGCGGGTCAGCGTCTCGGTCTATTCCGGCCATCCACTGAGCGACGAGCCAGAGGGCGTCACTGGGATATTCGAACTCTCGAGCACCGCCAGGCGTCGCGCGACGGACTTCGAACTTCTGGAGTGGCAGCCTGTGGGAGAGACCAGGGCTGTCGAGGCGCTGTGGAGGGCTGCGAGAACCTGCGAGGTGTTTGGATCATCCCGTGTGGTCCTTGGCCGATGGGAGCCTGCGGAGGAAGAAGGTCGTCCTCTCGTGATGGTCAACCGAACTCTTTTGGGTGAGCCGCCCCGCGCTGGAGAGAGCTTCTGCCTGAACGATGGCACCAGGGTCCTCTGGAGAGTCCCTGCTCAAGGCGAGGACTTGTTGCCATGGGATGCGGAGATCCTGCTCCTCGATAAAGACACCGGGCCTAGCGCGAGACGACGCTGTCACTACCGGACGGCCAACTGCGACGAGCTGCTGAAGATGAGGCTTCCCTTGGACTTTCTGCCGGAGGTCCTGGCTGGGCTCGGCCAGCGACATGCTGTCGCGACCGAGCGGGGATGGCATGATGCGAAAGCGGATGGAAAACCATGCCGTGGAGTCCCACCTGATGCCAGGGTCGAGGTCTATCGCGGCAGCGCGGAAGAAGCACTGGAGCTCCTCGGCTCCAGCGATGATCACGCCGAGGCAATGGCTCGGGTGAGGCTTCTGCGGCTTGGCGTGAAGGCGGTCTTGCCCGTAGAGCGTGCGATTTGTAACCAGTTGTTCTGCGACGATGACGGTGCGACCCTGCGGCAGCCTCATCCGGATAGAGTGCTGTCGCTTGCGACGGGGTTGATCCCGACCGCTCCCGTCGAGATCGTACCTGCCCTGCTGGACGGGATCCTCACACGCCTCGAGCGAAACCCTGATGCACCTCCTTGCGTGATCCCGAGACCCGCCAGGCTGCTGTCCGATCATGCTCAGCATCTCGGCCGAGAATCCAGGCACATCCTCGCTGGCTTGGCGCGCAACCTGTGCAGGGCAGAGGACCGGCAGGAGTTCGGTGCGCGCTTTCTGTCGTTGCGTGGAGTTGCCGATGCAGGATGGTCGGAGGAACTGCAGTTGGCCTCTGACGCAGTGTGTGCAGAGGAATCTGTCGACTCGGCACATGCGCTCCGATTGGGAGCGGCCATCGAGCGCCGACCTTTCGGCGGAGACCTTCAATTGCTGCGCTTCAGTAGGCAGTCCAGCTTCATGCGCGATGCATCCTCTCCGTGCCATTTCGGTTTCGCAGAGCTCAGCCGGGATGGAGGGCGAGCGATCAGCTTGGCGAAGGACATCGGCGGAAAGATGCCAGGGCTCTGCTACATGTCCGTCGACCTGGCCAAGGAGGTCGTCGAGGAATGGGATGTCTCGTTGCTGAACTTCGACGATGTACGAGGAGCGGGCCTGACCGCCAGTGACGACCTTTACTTCTTCACCAGGGAAGGGTTGCTCATTATCGATCGGGAGACGAAGGACTTGATCACCCGCAAGCTCCTGTGCGGCGAAATCCTGAGAAAGGTGGCCTTCAGTCCGGATGGAAAGGTATTCGCGATGTGGTCGACTCGGCCGGGCTACCCAGAGTCTTGCCCAGGAGAGGAGCATGGGTCGAGGCCTGTCGAGCGGCTCAGGATCTGCGATGTCTCATCGGGCCGGACGCGGTTGATGGTCGAGGAAATTGAAAACACGGTCTCCTCCCTCGACTTCTTGGCCGAGGGCTGTCAACTCGTGGTGACCTTCAACCAGAGGCAACCGGAGGTCTGGGAGCTGCCGCAGAACTGACCTGGACCGTCCACGACACAGCAAGGCGGCCGGGATCAGCCTGGCGCAGGGAGCGCGGTGGGGAGGGCGGGGAAGGGGAAAACCAGTCCTTTCGATTCCATTATCTCCCAGAGGAACAATCGGTTACGCGGCCTGTGGGCCAATTTGCGTTTGGTCATACCAAACGCAAAGCTTCTTCGCATTCGGTCGTGGATGCCGGTGCCTCTCAGGGCAGCTCGAGCACGAACAGGCCCTGGTCCTTGCCGAAGCCGTGCGGGTCCGCCTCGGGCGCCACCAGGAAGCGCCCGTCCAGGGTGACGGCGCTCCGCTCTGCGTCCAGGGCCGGGGTGCCGGGCAGCAGCTTGCCGATGGGGAAGCTCGCCTGGAGCTTCAGCGTGGGGAGCGCGCGCAGCTCGAGCGTCCGGCCGCGCGCGAAGAGCCACACGCCCTTCCCGTCGCGGCTGAGCACCGCCTTGTGGACCTGGCCCGGGGCGGCCGCGTCCCGCAGGCGGGCGCGCTTGTCCAGGTCGTAGGCCACCAGCTTACGGTCCTGGCTGTTGGCCACCACCAGGAGCTGGGCCTGCGGGCCCACCACCAGCCCGTAGGGCGTGTGCAGGATGGGCAAACCGAAGTGGCTCTGCTTGGCGACGTCGATGATCCGCACCTCCGGCGGCGGCTCGAGGGGTGTGTCCCACGTCTCGGTGTACTCGGCCAGGAGCAGCAGGCCGCCGTCCCGGCTGAGGCCGCCCAGGAAGGTGCCGAAGGAGCCGAAGGCGGGACGGCTGGCGGGCGCGGTCTCCAGGCTGTAGCGCCAGTCCACCTGCCGGGTGTCGAGGTCCAGCCGCAGCGCGAGCAGCCGGGTCGCGCTCCTGCCGGAGTCGTCCTCGGGGAGTTTCTCCGTCGCCAGGAAGTACTCGTAGCGGCCGGTGGGATCGGGGCCCAGCTCGGTGAAGCGCCTCGCGTCGGGCGAGGACCGGTCGCCCTCGACCTCGTGCAGCACGATCTCCTTGCCCAGGCGGTTCTCCCGGGGGTCCCAGGGCACGTACAGCAGGCGCCGCCTCCAGGCGCCGCCCTCGTCGGGCGGCCGGTTGTCCACGAGCAGCCCGCTCCGGCCGCGTTCCGGATCGTAGCGCAGCAGCTTCACCTGGAAGCTGGCGTGGGTGTCGCCCGCCTGGTTTTGCCAGGTGGGCTGGCCGTCCAGGAACATCTCGGCGCGCTCGGCCACCAGCGGCTTCAGGTCGATCCGCAGCTCCACGGCCTCCAGCTTGGCGAGGTCCACCACGGTCACCGCCAGGCCGTCCAGGCAGCGGTTCGGCGGCTCGGCCAGCAGGCGCTCCACGCGGACCTGGACGTAGCGATCCGGGTTGAGCAGGTGGTACTCCCGGTCGGTGGGCACGGGGAGCTGCTTGACCAGCCTGGGCGGGCCCGCCAGGGCGGGTGCGGACAGGGACAACACGCCGAGCAGGCAGGCCAGGGTGCGCGCGCGCATGGTTCGACCTCCTCCGGGAAGCATCCTACCAGAATCGACCTGCCGGGTGAGGTCCCGGAGGGGACGTGTACTTGACGTCCCGCGGGGGTTGGGGGAGCCTTGGGGCATGCTGGACCGCGTCCGCCTCCCGGCCCTCCTCGCGCTGGCCGTGCTGCTGTGCCTGGCGGCTCCGGCCCGGGCGCAGACCACGGTCCACTCCCAGGGTTTCAACTCCTCGCTCAGCCCCTGGACCGAGGTGCTGCCGACGGACACCACGGCGGACTGGGACACGACCTCGAGCGGCTCGAACCCGGCCTGCAGCCCCCACGAGGGGGCCAAGATGGCCTGGTTCAACTCCTACAACGCCTCCAGCGGGGACTACGCCTGGATCTACTCCGGGAACCTCGATCTGTCCGGGGCCGAGGTGGCCGAGGTGCGCCTGTGGATGTACCGGAACTCCGGCTCCTCGGGCGCCGCCGACACGCTGCAGCTGCTCTACAGCACGGACGGGAACACCTTCTACCCCTGGGCCCAGTGGACCCGCTACAGCGCCACCCCGGGCTGGGAGGAGAAGGTGGTGCCGATCGGCTACTTCGCCGGCCGGGCCCAGTTCCGCATCGGGCTGCTCGGGGACAGCGCCTACGGCAACAACATCTTCGTGGACGACCTGCGCGTGCTCAAGGACACCCTGGACCCCCGGGCTGACGGCAAGGCCTGCGCCTCGGACGCGGACTGCGATTCGGGCCAGTGCGGCCACGATCCGGCCGGGAGCCGCTACTGCCGGCCGGTCGGGTCGGCCTGCGTGGACGGCAACCGGGTGGGGGTGGCCCAGGGCACGGTCACCTGCCACGGCCCGGACCAGGCCACCTGCTCGGGCACGGACACCTGGTCGAGCGCGGACTGCTTCCGCGAGTGCGGCGCCTACGTGGACCAGGACGCCTGCGTGCTCGGCCAGTGCGTCGGCTGCGTCGAGGAGTGCGATCCGTTCACCGACGAGGGCTGCTCTGCCGAGGGCTACTGCTTCTTCCAGTTCTTCCCCCCCATCCTCGAGTGCCGCGCGAAGCAGCCCAGCGGCCAGGCCTGCGACGGGGCCTACATGTGCCTGTCGGACAACTGCGTGCCCTCGCCGGGCGGCGCGCGTTTCTGCGAGCCCGCGGGCACCCCGTGCGCCGCGGCCGACGGCAGCCCGGTGGGGCTCGGCGCGGCCACCTGCCAGGGGAGCGACCGCTACGTGTGCCAGGCCGGGGGCTGGCAGCCTCAGGACTGCTACCGCAACTGCGGCTTCTACGACGACGTGGACACCTGCGCGGGCGGGGTGTGCGCCCAGTGCGCCACCTCGTGCGACGGGAACGAGGACTGCAAGACGGGCATCCTGTGCCAGGCCAACGTGTGCGTGGGCGACCTGCCGCTCGGCTCCACCTGCCAGCTCGGCACCCAGTGCGCCAGCGACCAGTGCGTGGACGGGCGCTGCTGCCAGGACGTCTGCTCCGCCCCCTGCCACCGCTGCGACCTCGACGGGAGCGGGGTGTGCAAGCCGATCCTGGCCGGCGGCGATCCGGACGGTGAGTGCGCCGGGGACGGGCTGTGCGGCGGGGCCTGCAACGGCGCGGGCGGCTGCCAGTTCCCGCCCGGCAGCACGGTGTGCGACGCCTGCGCGCGCTGCGACGGTCGCGGGGCCTGCGCCGCCTACGTCGAGGCGGGCACGGACCCGGCCGACGAGTGCCCGGCCTGCCAGGCCTGCTCGGGCGGCCCGGGCGGCTGCGCCGCGGCCGCGGACGGGCAGGACCCGCTGGGCGACTGCGGCGAGAGCCCGGCCGACGGCTGCGGCCTGGACGGCGCCTGCAACGGCGAGGGCGCCTGCCGCGCCTGGCTCGAGGGCACGCCCTGCGGCGCCTCGAGCTGCGCCGGCGGGGTGGAGCAGCTGCCCGACTCCTGCGACGGCCAGGGCCTGTGCGTGAATCGGGGCAGCCGGGCCTGCGGCCTGTACCGCTGCGCCGACGCCGAGCGCTGCGCCACGGCCTGCAGCACGCACGCGAGCTGCGTGTCCGCCGCCTTCTGCGCGGCCGACGGCTCCTGCCAGCCGGACCGCGAGGCCGGCGAGAGCTGCGCCGGCCTGGTGTTCGCCGGCCAGGTGACCTCGGCCGCCTGCACCAGCGGGTACTGCTTCCCGGACAACTTCGACGCTGCGGGCGAGTTCTGCGCCTCGGGCCCGACCCGCTGCGTGCACGACGGGGTGGAGTTCGCGGCCGGCGACGCGCTGTGCGCCGGCGACGACGCCTACCGGCTGTGCCGCGGCGGCGCCCTGGGCTGGGGCGACGAGGTGAGCTGCGCCCCAGGCTTCTGCGACGCGGGCGGCGGGGCCGGCTCGGGCCACCGCGAGCCGGGCGCCTGCCTGAGCGGGCCGGGCGGCGGCTGCGCGACCGCCTGCACCTCCTGCGAGCCCTACCTGGCCGAGAGCGAGTTCTCCTGCCGCTCGGCCTGCACCGGGCCCGAGCACTGCTGGCCGGACTACGACTGCCGCGACGGGCTGTGCCAGCTGCCCGAGGGCATCGGCGACCTGTGCGACACCCAGGCCGACTGCCGCTCGGGCGTGTGCGTGGACAACCGCTGCTGCGCCGAGGACTGCACCGGTGACTGCCGGGCCTGCAACCTGCCGGACCGCGAGGGCCTGTGCACCCCGGTGGCCGCGGACAGCGATCCGGACGGGGACTGCCCGACCCAACCGGCCGACAGCTGCGGGACCACCGGCGTGTGCGACGGCCAGGGCGCCTGCGCCCACTGGCCCGCGGCCCAGGTGTGCGCCCCGGGCCGCTGCGAGGGCTCGACGCTGCTCGGCCCCTCCCAGTGCGACGGCCAGGGCGCCTGCGCCCCGGGCGCCGGCACGGAGTGCGCCCCGGGACGCTGCGAGGGGCTCGCCTGCCGCACGGACTGCAGCAGCCACGCCGAGTGCGATGCAGCCGGCTTCTGTGGCCTGGCGGGCACCTGCCAGCCGGATCTGGCCGATCTGGCCGCGTGCGCGGACGTGGTCCTGCCCGGGCAGCCGCGCGATCCGGCCTGCCTGTCCGGGCGCTGCGCCGAGGACGCCCTGGGCGGGAGCTGGATCTGCATCTCGGGCGTGGACACCTGCGCAGCGCTGGGCCAGGCCTACCCGCCCGGCTACCGCCTGTGCGAAGGCCAGGCGGGCTACCGGGTGTGCCTGGGCGGCGCCGAGGGCTGGAGCGCGCTCAGCGCCTGCCCGGGCGCCACGGTGTGCAACGCGGGCGGGGGCCAGGGCAGCGGCGTGCGCCCGCAGGCCACCTGCAGCTCGGGCCCGCTGGGCGGCTGCCAGGCGGCCTGCCAGTCCTGCTACCCCTACCTGGCCTCCGCCCCGGGCGTGTGCCTGGCGCGCTGCACCGGGGACGGGGAGTGCTGGCCCGGGCTCACCTGCGAGAGCGAGGTGTGCGTGCGGCGCGCGGGGCTGGGCGAGGGCTGCGCCACCACCGCCGACTGCGCCTACGGCAGCTGCGCGGACGGGGTGTGCTGCAACCTGGCCTGCGACGCGGGCTGCCAGCTGTGCGACGATCCGCTGGCGCGCGGCGTGTGCCTGTTCGCCCAGGCCGGCACCGATCCGGGCGACGACTGCGCGCCGGGCGCCGAGGCCTGCGGGACGACCGGGCTGTGCGACGACCAGGGCGCCTGCGCCCTGCAGGCGGCCGGCAGCGAGTGCGCGCCCGCGAGCTGCGCGGCAGGCGTGCGCACCTCGCCGGGCTTCTGCGACGGCAGCGGCCAGTGCGCCCCGGGCCTGGAGCACCCCTGCCCCTCGGGCGCCTGCGAGGGCGACCAGTGCGCGGCGGGCCAGGCCGACGGGGGCACGGACGACGGCGGCGACGGCGGCGACGACGGCGGCGGCAACCAGCCGCCGCGGGCCGAGGCCGGCCAGGTGGCGCCGGTGGCGCCAGGGACGCCTGTCACCCTCGACGGCAGCCAGAGCTGGGATCCCGAGGGCGAGCCGCTCGCGCACGCCTGGACCCAGAGCTCGGGCCCGGTCCAGGTGACACTGACGGGCAGCACCACCCCGCGACCCAGCTTCACCCCGGTCGTGCTCGGCGTGTACACCTTCGAGCTCGTCGTCTCGGACGGCGAGCTGGACAGCCTGCCCGATCTGGTCTCGGTGCGGGTGGAGAGCGCGGAGGACGGCTGCGGCTGCTCCGGGCTGGGCGCGCCGGCCGGCGCGCCCGGGTTGCTCGCGTTCGGGCTGCTCGCGCTCGCCCGCCTGCGCGGACGCCGGAGGCCGCCATGAGGCGGGTCGCGGCGCTGCTCGGCCTGGCCCTGCTGGCGGGCTGCGGGGACGACGTGCAGGGGCAGCTCAGGCTGCTGGTGGTGCCCCACCACCAGGGGCGCAACCCGGTCCAGGATCCGTTCGCGCTGGTGGAGCGCGTCGAGGTGGGCCTGACGGGCGAGGACGGCGTCTTCCGGCCGCTGGGCGAGGGCGCGCCGCTGCACCGCTTCGGCCCCGGGCTGCTGTCCCCGGGCGCGCAGGGCGCCCCCACCCTGCTGGGCTACAACGAGCGTGGCCGGGAGGTGTCCCTGGGCTTCGGGCTGCCGGTCGCGCTGCGGACCGGCCAGGACGAGAGCCGCAGCGTGGCCCTGGTGCGCCTGGACCACGCCGTGGCCAGGCCGCTCGGCCCGGTGGCCGGCGAGCTGGCCGATCCGTTCGCGGGTCAGGCCCCGGCGCTGCGGCTGGGCGAGCAGCAGCTCGAGTCGGGCGCGCTGGATTCCGACGATGACGCGGGTGCCCTGGTCTGGGCCCTGTGGGGCCCGGACGGCCTCCGCCTCAAGCTCCGCGTGCGCGACGACCAGGTGCAGGCCGCCCCGGCGGACCAGGCCATCTCCGCCGGCGACGGCCTGCGGGTGTACCTGGATGGGCTGGCCGACGGCCTGGCGGGCGGCGCCGACGACCTGGTGATCAGCGTGGGCGCGGACGGGCGGGTGGAGCCGGCCGCGGGCGCCCAGGCCGCGATCGTGCCCTGGGCGGGCGGCTACGAGGTGAGCCTGTCGCTGCCGCTGCCGGCGCCCGCCAAGAACGGCGGGGTGGGCTTCGACGTGCGCGTGTGGGATCTCGACGCCGGCGGGGCGCCGAGCGTGCTGACCTGGGTGTTCGATCCGCGCACGCCGGGCGCCGAGCCCTCGCCGGCCGGGTACGGCCGCCTGGTGCTGGCACCGGCGCTGCTGGATCTCCTGCCCCGCGGGCAGGGCCCCTCGGCCCGGGCGTCGCTGGCGGGCCGCGACGGGCTGGTCGCGCTCGACGGCGCCTGGGACGAGCTGGGCCTGACCCTCGCGGTGGACGTGCCGGACGACGCGGTCCAGACCGCGGGCGGCGGCGAGGAGCTCACCGGCGCGGATCGGGTGGAGCTGTGGCTCGACCTCGCCAACGGCCTGCCGCCGGCCCTGGAGCGCCACCGCTTCGTGCGCCTGCTGGCGAGCGCCGGCGGCCAGGCCGTGCTCGCGGCCGGACCCGCGCCCGGGGCGATCGACACCGGCGGGGTGGCCTTCACCGGGCAGGTCGTGGGCGCGGCCCACGCGGGCGGCTACCTGATCGAGGCCTACCTGCCCTGGGCCGATCTGGGGCTGGAGGCGGGCGCCCAGCGCGACTGGTTCCTGGGGCTCGAGGTGCTGGTGCAGGACGAGGACCCGGGCGGGGCGCAGGGCGCGGGCTGGTCGGCGGACCCCGCGCGGCCCGAGCTGTGGAACGAGCTCCGCCTGTTCGACCTGGAGTGAGGAGGCGCGGCGTGCCCGGCGCGTGGACGAGGCTCGGACTCTGGTGCGTCGCCGCCCTGGCGCCCGCGGGCGCCCTGGCGGCCCCGCCCGCCCCGGACGCCAGGGCCCGCGTGGCCCTGGTGGACCTCTCCCCGGGGGCGGAGCCCGGGTACCGCAGCCGCGATCAGGCGCTGCGCGACGCTCTGGCCGCGGACCTGGCCGGCCGGCCGGGCGTGGAGGTGCTCCCGGCCGAGGCGCTGGCGGAGTTCTTCCGCGCGCCGCGCGATCCCCAGGCCGAGCCCCTGGCCGCGCGCGCGCGGGCTCAGATCGCCAAGGGCCAGGAGCTGTTCGTGCGCCTGAAAGCGGAGCTCGCCATCGTCGAGTTCCAGGGCGCGCTCCGGCTGCTCGAGGCCGCCTTCGCCGATCTCGAGCGGCTCGACGACCTGGCGGAGGCCCACCTGGGGCTGGGGGTGACCTACCAGGCCCAGGGCCAGGACGCCCAGGCCGAGCGCGAGTTCCAGCGCGTGCTGCTGCTGCAGCCGGAGCGCCAGCTCGACGAGGCCGTCTACAGCCCGCTGGTGCTGGAGCGCTTCGAGCGCGCGCGCCAGCAGCTGGCGACGTCGCTCAAGGGCTCCGTCTCGCTGCTGTCCCAGCCCCCCGGCGCCGACGTGCGCATGGACGGCCGGCCGGTGGGCGCCACGCCGATCACCATCCCGGACGTGCGGCCCGGCGCGCACTACTTCAGCCTGCGCCTGGACGGCCACCGCACCTGGTCCGGGGTGCTGGAGGTGCGGCCCGGCGGGGTCGAGCGCCAGGAGGTGTTCCTGGTGGAGGGCGAGCGCATCGAGCGCGTGCGCCTGCGCCAGCGGCTGGAGGCGGGGCCGCGCGCGGCCGACGCCGAGGCGCTGGCCCAGGGGCTGGGGGTCGGCTGGCTGGTGCTCGTGTCCTTCGAGCACCCGGCCGGGCAGAGCATGCTGCGGGTGTCCGCCTTCCGGGCCGGGGAGCGCGAGGTGCTGGCCGCCGGGGTGTTCAGCGGTGAGGCCGAGGCGCTGGCCGCGCTGGGGGAGCGCCTGGGGCGCTGGCTGGCCGGGGACCGCACGGCCCTGGCCGCGCCCGGCCCGACCGGGTTCTTGCCGGGCGGGGAGCCGCTGCCCCCGCCGCCCGAGGAGACCGCCTGGTACGAGCAGTGGTGGGTGTGGACGCTCGTCGGCGTGGCGGTGGTCGGCGCGGCCACGGCCACCACCGTGGTGCTCCTGCAGGGCGACAGCGGCATCGACCTGTCGGTCTACCGCTAGGGTGGGCAGGTCGGAGACCTGCCCCCTACCGCAGCTCGACCAGCAGATCCTCGGTCTTGTCCTTGGCGAGGGTCACCTTGCGCACGGCCTCCTTGCCCTGCTTGGGGTTGACCAGGCGGATGGTGTGGGGTCCGGCCTTGAGCCGGAGCCCCAGCAGCGGGGTGGGGCGCTCCTGCTTGACCCCGTCCACGTACACGTAGGCCCAGCCGGGCGAGACGTTCACGTTGAGCGTGCCCATGGCCGGCGCCTCGGGCGGCGGCGGGCGCACGGGGGGGCGCTTGGGGGGAGGCTCGGGTTTCGGCACGGCCTGCAGCTCGGCCGAGACCGCCACGCTCTCCGCCTCGCCGAACTCGACGAGCTTGTCCCAGGGCTGGTGCCCCTCGAGGCGCAGGCGGAGCTGGTGGGCCCGGGTGCGCTCCAGCCCGCGCAGCACGGCCGGCGTGCGCTGGCCGGTCGGGAGGCCGTCCAGCTCGATGTCCGCCCCGCCGGGGCGGGACTCCAGCATCAGGCTGCCGAGCCGCGGCGCGGCGATCGGGGCCGGGCCGGCGTCGGGCGGCGGCCCGGGCTGCGGGCGCGGGGCTGGCTCGTAGGCGAACCACACCGCCAGCACCACGCCGGCCCCCACCGCCAGGATGGTGGCCACCCCCAGCAGCCCCAGCACGAGCGGCGACAGGCCGCGCCGGCCCGGCGGGGCGCTGCGGTAGGACGGCAGGTCCGGCCGGGTGGGCGGCGAGGACATGCCCGGGGGCAGCGGGGAGGGCGTCGGGGTCGGGCCCGCGGCGAGCGGCGGCTGGCTGACCGGCTGCGGCAGGCTGGCCAGCCGGACCCGCTGGGCCTGGATGCGGGCCTCCTCGTCGCGGATGTCGGCCTCGAACAGCACCCCCAGGTGCCGGGACAGGTCCTCGGCGTCCACGCGCTTGCCCATGGCGAAGAGCTGATCGGCGATGGCCGCGTGGAACTCCCCGGCGGTCTGGTAGCGCGCGCGCGGGTCGGCCGCCAGCGCCTTGAGCACCAGCCGGTCGACCTCGGGGCTGACCTCGCGGTGGTGGGCGGAGGGGGCCTTGGGCACGTCCGCGACCCGCACCCGCTCGAGCGTCTCCAGATCCGTCTCGCCCTTGAACAGGCGCTTGCAGGCCAGCGCCTCCCACATCAGCACCCCGGCGGCGAAGATGTCGGAGCGGTGGTCGGTGTGCTCGCCCTTGACCTGCTCCGGGGACATGTAGCCGTACTTGCCCTTCATCGTGCCGGTGACGGTCTTCTCGTCCTTGAGCACCGCCTTGGCGATGCCGAAGTCGGCCACCTTCACGATGCCGTCCCAGGAGATGAGGATGTTCGAGGGGCTCACGTCCCGGTGGATGATGCCCAGCGGGCGCCCCTCGGCGCGCACCTTGTGGGCGTAGTCCAGGCCCTTGCACACCTCCGAGATCAGGTAGAGCGCCAGGTGGACGGGCAGGCGGGTCTTCTGGGCGCGGCAGCGGTTGATGAGCTGCAGCAGATCCCGGCCGCGCACCAGCTCCATGGCGATGAAGTAGTGCTCGCCGATGCGCCCGAGGTCGAACACCTGCACCACGTTGGGGTGGTGCAGGGCGACCGCGATCTTGGCCTCGTCGATGAACATCTTGACGAAGGTCTCGTCGCTGGTCAGCGTCGGCAGGATGCGCTTGATGCACACGTCCTTGGTGAAACCCTCCACGCCGTAGGCCGTGGCGCGGAAGATCTCGGCCATCCCCCCGGCGCCGATGCGCTCGGTGAGCACGTACTTGCCGAAGGTCTGGGGCTCGAAGCCGTTCGTCATTGCCGCCCCGGCCGGGCCGGCTCAGGCCTTGGCCACCGCTGCTTCCCAGCGCGCCAGGTGCGCGCGGCAGACCTCCGGCGCCATGGCGGGCCGGAAGGTCTTCTCGATGGCCCAGCGCCGCCGGATGTCTTCGCGATCGCGCCACACCCCGGCCGCCAGCCCTGCCAGCAGGGCCGCCCCCAGGGAGGTGGTCTCGGTGATGCGCGGACGGTGGATCTCGACCTCCAGGAGATCGGACTGGAACTGCACCAGCAGGTCGTTCTGGCTGGCGCCGCCGTCCACCCGCAGGAAGCCGAGCGGTGCGCCCAGGTCCTGGCGCATGGCCACCACCACGTCGCGCACCTGGAAGGCGATGCCCTCGAGCGTGGCCCGCGCCAGGTGGGCGGCGGTGGTGCCGCGGGTGAGCCCCACGATGGTGCCGCGCGCGTCCGGGTTCCAGCGCGGGGCCCCCAGGCCCACCAGCGCGGGCACGAACACCACCCCGTCGGAGGAGGGCACCGAGGCGGCCAGGGCCTCCACGTCCGCGGAGGAGCGGATCACCCCGAGCCCGTCGCGTAGCCACTGCACCGCCGCGCCGGCGATGAACACGCTGCCCTCCAGCGCGTACACCACCTCGTCGCCCACCTTCCATCCCACCGTGGTCAGCAGGCCCTGGGTCGAGCGCACCAGGCGCCGGCCGGTGTTCATCAGCACGAACGCGCCGGTGCCGTAGGTGCACTTCACCTGGCCGGGGTCGAAGCAGGCCTGGCCGAAGAGCGCCGCCTGCTGGTCGCCGGCCAGGCCGCAGATGGGGATGCCGTCGGGCAGCACGCCCAGGCCGCGGGTGGTGCCGTACACCTCGGAGGACGGCCGGATGGCCGGCAGCACCTCGCGCGGGACGCGCAGGAGCCGCAGCAGCTCGTCGTCCCAGGCGAGCGTCTCCAGGTTCATCAGCAGGGTACGCGAGGCGTTGGACACGTCGGTCACGTGGGCCTGGCCGGCCGTCAGCCGGTGGACCAGGTAGGTGTCGATGGTGCCGAAGGCGAGCTCGCCGCGCTCGGCCCGGCGGCGGGCCTGGGGCACGTGCTCGAGCAGCCAGGCCAGCTTGGTGCCGGAGAAGTAGGCGTCCAGCACCAGGCCGGTGCGCTCGCGGAACAGCGCCTCGTGGCCGGCCTCCTTGAGGGCCTGGCACTGCGGGGCCGTGCGCCGGCACTGCCACACGATGGCGTGGTGGAGGGGCCGCCCGCCCTGGCGCTCCCACAGCGCGGTGGTCTCGCGCTGGTTGGTGATGCCGATGGCGCGCACCTCGTCCCCGCGTGCCCCGGCGCGCTCGAGCGCGCCGCGGATGCTGGCCTCCACGGAGGCCCAGATGTCGTCGAGGTCGTGCTCGACCCAGCCGGGCTGGGGGAAGATCTGGCGGAACTCGGTCTTGACGATCGCGCGCAGCCGGCAATCCTGGTCGTACAGGGCGACGTTGGTCCCGGTGGTCCCCTGGTCGATGGCGAGGATGAGCGGGCCCATAACCACCTCAGCCCTGGCCGCGCGGCGGGAGCAGGCCCTTGAGGCGGCGGATCTCCTCCTCGGCCATGTCCACCGTGCGCGCCCACAGGGAGGCGGAGGGCGGCAGGTCGCGCTTGTCCAGGAAGGACTGCAGGAACTCGATGGTGTGCTGGATCTGGGCGCCGATCTGGGCGCCCGCGCCCTGCGCGACCGCCTCGGGCTGTGGCGGGCCCGCGCTGAGCGTGGTCAGCCGATCGCGCAGCTGGCTGGTCTCGAACCGCAGGTGGTTCACCTCCAGCGCCGCCCGGATGCGATCCATGACCATGTCCATGTCGGAGAAAGGCTTGGTCAGGTAGGAGAAGGCGCCCATCTCCAGCGCCTTGACCGCCGAGTCCAGCGAGGCGTAGCCGGTGATGACGATGAACTCGGTGTCCGGGTGGCGCGTCTTCTGCTGGGCGATCAGCTCCAGGCCGGACACGTCGGGCAGGTTCTTGTCCACCAGCGCCAGCGGCGGGCGGTGCTGGTCGAGGAGCTGGGCGCCCTGCCGGCCGGTCTCGGCCAGCAGCACCCGGTAGCCCTCGGGCTCCAGCAGGCTCTGGAACAGGAGGCGGACCACCTCCTCGTCGTCGATGATCAGGATCGGGGTCGAGCTCCCCGTGCTTGCCTCGCTGGCCGCCATGCGCTCCTCTTCCTCCGGCGTCCGATGAAAACACAACCCCACGGGTCGATCAAGTGTGCGCAGCACCGGGGCCGGGAGTCGCCAACCGCTCGGGGGCTCAGCGGATCTCGAGGGACAGCGGGCGCGGGAGGTCGGCCGCCACCGCGACGTCCTCGGCGGTGCGGCCCGCCACCCGCAGCGAGAGCTGGAACTCGCCCGGCGCCAGGCCCTCGATCGGCAGGACGAGGGTGCGCGCGGCCTGGGGGCCGAGGGCGAAGGCAGGCGGGGCGGGCGGCAGGCCGAGCGCGCCAGTCCCGGTCGCCTCGAGCGTGAGCGCGAGCGACTCCAGGCTGCCCAGGCCGAGCTGGTCCACGTGGACGCTGAGCAGGGCGCGCTCGCCCGGCGCGAGCAGGCTCCGGTCCAGGCTGGCCCGCACGCGCAGCGGGTCGCGCACCTCGAACGCCTCCGGCAGCTCGGCCTCCAGGCCGACCGGGGTGCGCACCCACAGGGCGTGGCGGCCCACGGGCAGGGTCGGCGGGATCACGGCGAACAGCGTGCCAGCCTGCGGGCGCGAGCCCGGCACCAGCTCCACCCGCCGCAGCGCGACGCCGCCCAGCTCGAGCTCGAAGGCCTCGTCGAAGGTCACGCTGTCCCCGCCGAGATCCACGTCCAGGGTCTGCAGCAGGCCGCTGCCCTGCACGCGCACGGGGACCTGCTCCCCGGCGTACACCCAGCCCAGGCAGGCGTCCGGGAAGCGGGCCTGGCAGGCCTGCTGCAGGCCGGGCTCGGGCAGCGGCTCGGTGCCGCAGCCGCACAGCCAGGCCAGGCCCAGGAGGTACGCGGGCACGCGGTGCGTTCGGTGCGATGCCATGCTCGCCCTCCCTTCAGAAGAAGAGCCTGTAGCCCAGGCTCACGTCCAGGCCGCCCACGCTGCCCCGCACGTGCGAGCCGCCCTCGGCGGCCCGCTCGTTCAGGTAGGCGTACAGGTAGCGCGCCAGGACGGAGAAGGCCCCCCGCCCGGCGCGGATCTCGACGCCGAGGACCGCGAGCGACGACCACAACTCGGCGTGGCCGCGCTCCACGGCGCCCTCGGGCCCGCTCACCGCCCAGCGCACGAAGGCCCCGCCGCCCCCCAGCCCGATCACCGGGGTGGCCGGGGCGTGGGGCAGCGGCTTGCACAGCAACAGCAGGTGCACCGGGAACGAATCCAGGTCCACCGCGGTCTCGCCCCCGCCCGCCAGCGTGTCGCGCGACCAGCCCCGCCGGTAGCCGAGCTCCAGGCCCAGGTAGAGCACGTCGGCCGCGCCGGGCAGGCGCACGTCGAGCTCCAGCGAGGCGCCGGCCCAGTCGAGCAGCCCGAAGTTGGTCATGTAGGCGGCCGACGGGCCCAGGCTGACCCAGGGCGCGGGCGGAGGGGGTGGCTCCACGCCCTCGAGCTCCAGGACCAGGCTGTCCTTCAGCGGGGCCGGCCCGACGCCGGCCTCCACGTCCAGGCGCACCTTGGTGCTCTGCTCGCCCTGCGGCGCGGTGAAGGTGGCGTGGTACCGCCCCTGGCCGTCCTCGCTGACCTGGTCCAGGCCGCCCAGCGGCGCCCGGATGCGGAGCTGGACCCCGGGCAGCGGCTGGCCGCCCGCGTCGAACACCTCGATCGCGATGCGGCTCTGGCTCACCCCGTCCATGGGCAGCTTCTGCGCGCTCGGCTGCAGGCTCAGCCTGGCGGGGACCGGCGCCTCCAGGCTCAGGCGCACCTCGGCCCTGAGCGTGGGCTCCGCGGAGAGCTCCGCGACGCACACCGCCTCTCCGCTGAGCCCCAGCGGGGCGGTGTACTCCGCCTGCGCGCGCCCCTCGGGCCGGACCTCCAGGCCGGTGACCGAGCCCGGGCTGCAGCGCAGCGCGAGCGGGTGGCCGTCCAGCGGGTTGCCGGCCTGGTCGGTGAGCTGGAGCTCCAGCACGGCCTTGGCGTGGCCGTCCGCGACCAGGCGCGCGGGCGTGGCCTTGGCCACCAGCTTGCTGGGCCGGCCGGCCGAGAGCGCGAAGGTGAACTCGCGGTGGCTGCGCTGCTCGTCGCCCTTGAGCAGCAGGCCCAGCGTCAGCTTGGGCCGGTCCAGCCGGGCCGGCGAGAAGAAGCGCACCCGCACCAGGCCGGGCCCGAGCGGCTCGATGGAGCCGAGCTTGCCCGCCGGCCGCTGCGCCACGAGCTTCAGCTCCTTGGCGGGGCTGCCGTCCGGCTCGATGGCCAGCAGGAAGATCTCGGCGGAGTCCTTGCCGTCGGCTGCCAGCCCGCCGCGGGCGCTGAAGCCGACCAGGCGCGGCGCGGGCGGGATGGGGATCTGCACCGCGCGGCGGGTCTGGTTGCCGAACTCGTCGACCGCCACCGCCGTGGCCTCGGTGTCGCCGGGGCCGACCTCGATGGGCACCTTGGCCCGGCCCTGGGCGTCCGCCTGGACCGGCCCGAAGGTGTGGCCGCGCAGCAGCAGGCTGACCTTCACCCGGGGCTTGTCCGTGCGCACCGGCAGGTCCACCTTGGCGAGCAGCTTCAGCACCGCGCTGGCCGGACGGGCTCCCTCGGCCACCACCGCCAGCAGCACCGCCTGGGGGTGGGCCTCCTTGGGCAGGCGGTAGGTCACCCGGTAGGTGCCGTCGCCCCCGTCCTCCACCTGGCCGAACGTCCCGCGCGTGGCGTCCAGGCGCAGCGCGAGCCCGGGCGCCGGGCTGCCGTCCAGGTTCCTCGCGCGCACCAGGACCGCCACGGGCTCGCCGGCCTTGGCGGGCAGCTCGAGCGCGGGCAAGACGAGCTCCAGCGTGCGGGTCGCGTCCCCGGCGCGGACGGGCCCGGGGAGAGAGGAGAGGAGCAGGGCCAGGACCAGCCCCGGGAGCATCCCCGTGCCTGCAGTGCGGAGTTCCATACCTTACTGAGTAAGCCTGGCCGTCCCGGCAGGTCAAGTTGTCGGCCGGCGTTGACTCTCCCCCGGCCCATGCCCTAATGTCCCGCCCATGAGCAAGACCACCCCATGGATCCTGGTGAGCGTGGCCCTGGCCCTGGCGGCCTGCGCGGGCGCCGAGGTGCGCGAGGAAGACTCCGTCGAGGGAGCGGTGCTCGGGTTGATGCGTCAGACCTGCCTGGCGAACGAGGGCGACGGCCGCATCGAGGCCTGCCGCCGGGTGGTGCGGGCCAAGCCCGAAGACGCCGAGGCCGAGGCCCAGCTCGGCGCCCTGCTGGTGAAGGCCGGCCAGCTCCCCGAGGGCATCGCGCACCTGAACCGGTCGCTGCAGCGCCTGCCCGATCAGCCCCAGACCCTGGTGACCCTGGCCGAGGCCCTGGACCAGCGCGGCGACAAGGAGTCCGCGGCGCAGGCCTACCGCAGCGCCCTGGCGAAGCTGCCCGACCGCACCGACCTGCGCCTCGAGCTGGCGGTGCTGCTGCGCAAGCTGAAGCTCAAGGACGAGGCCGTGGCCGAGCTGAGCACGGCGGTCCAGCGCGACCCGAAGTCCGCCGCGGCCTGGGCCCAGCTCTCGCTCACCCTGGCGCAGGCCAACCGCCTGGCGGAGGGCATCGAGGCCGGGCAGAAGGCCGTCGAGCTCCAGCCCCAGGACGCCAACGCGCGCTCCAACCTGGGGCTGTTCCTCAGCAGCGCCGACAGGCTGCCCGAGGCCATCGAGCAGCTCGCCAAGGCGGTGGAGCTGGACGCCGGAAACGCCACGGCCCACTACAACCTGGGGCTGGTGTACACCCGGGCGGACGACCTGGAGCTGGCGGCGCGCGCCTACGTGCAGGCGCTGGCGCTCAAGGAGGACTTCCCCCAGGCCCACCACAACTTGGCGGTGGTGCTGATGGGCATGGGGATCTGCAAGTGGTCGAAGGAGCACTTCGACCGCTCCCACGAGCTCGGCGTGCGCTCGGCCCAGATCGTGCTCGACCAGTACAAGAAGGTGTGCGAGCCGCCGCCGCCGGCGGATCCGAACGCCCCGGCGGATCCCGGCGCCCCCGCGGCTCCGGCCGCAGCGGCCCCCGCCGCCAAGCCCGCGACCTGAAGGCCGGACAACCCGCCTCTGCGGCTCGGCCCTCCGGGGTGTCCCCGCGAGGTGACATGCGCTGTGAAGGGGGCGAGGGGCTGGAGGGGCTCGCCGGTGGGCTTCGCGCCATGCATACCAGGAGCCTGGCAGCCGCACTGAAGGACGCCGCGGCGCCTGACGGCGCCTCTCTGGGGGCTTCGCCCCCAGCCCCCCAGGGAATCCGGACGTGATCGGAGAGAAAGGGGAGGATGGCCGGCTGTCAGCGGGCGGCGCTGCGACGGCGCAGCGCCAGGGCGCACAGGATGACGAAGGTCGGGACGAGCAGCAGGCCGCCGGCCTCGCCCGAGGAGGCGCAGCCCACCACGATCACGGCCTCGGCCCCGATGTCGTCCTCGTCCGGCGTGGTGACGTTGGGATCCTTCACGATGGGGATGCAGCAGGTGACCTCTCCGCCCGCGACCACGGTGCACTCGGCCGCGCCGGTCAGGTAGCCCTCCTTGCTCGCGCCCAGCACGTGGTCGCCCTCCAGCACCAGGAACTCGAAGTAGCCGTCGCCGTCCGCCATCGTGCTCTCGGTGTTCTCGGCCTCCACCTTGGCGCCGGGGACGTGCGGGCCATCGCAGCCCTCGAGGGTGTCGGCCTCCAGGGTCATCTCGATCACGTAGCCCTTGACCGTGCCGTGCGGGGAGTCCGGGTCGATGATCACGTCGCCCGTGCCGTCGCCACCGCCGCCGGTGCCGTCGTCGCCGCCGGTGTCGGCGTCGTCGCCGGTCGCGCCGTCCTCGCCCGCGTCCCCGCCAGGGCTGGTGCCCATGCCGTCGCTGTCGCCGCTGGTGTCCGGGGGCGTGTCGTCGCCCTCGCCGCCGCCACCCCCGCCGACCGGGTACAGGCCCACCGAGCACCAGGTCTCGCTGCCGCTGGACACGGCGCAGGAGCGGGAGTTCGTCTGGTAGCCGGAGGCCGAGGCGGTCACGGTGTAGGTGCCCGAGGGCATGTGGGTCGACCAGTAGGCGTCCGGGGAGTCCGTCGTCAGGGAGACGTTGGAGACGCGCACGGTCGCGCCGGGGATGCGGCGGCTCATGTCCGCGGTGCCGACCCCCACGTCCTGGTACACCACGCCCTGGAGCAGGCCGGAGCCGCCGTCGCCGGGGTCGCCGCCGGTGTCGTCCCCGCCCGGGCTGTCGCCCAGGGCGTTGCGCCGGATGGCGATGTAGCTCGCGCTGATGCTGCGCACGTTGTGGACGCAGCCGTAGGAGCAGCCCTTGCACTCCCAGGCGCTCACGGAGCCCCAGCTGTCGCGGCGGTCGTAGAGCACGACGTGGCCGCTGCCGCCGGAGTTGTACACCAGGGCGTCGGCCCGCTCGCTGTTGTCGCGGTTGATGCGGGTCCAGTGGGTCTGCTCGTTGCGGAAGTTGTAGGTCGAGTAGGGGTGCGCGTCGCTGGTCACGGGCGAGGGGCTGGGGACCTGCCAGGCCTTGCCGACCATGCCGGAGCAGTCCGCGCCGTAGGAGCCGGAGTGGGTGCAGCTGGGGCAGCCGCCGCCCGAGCAGGAGCCGTGGCTGGCGCCGTCCAGCCGCCAGCGGCCGTGGCCCCACCAGTAGGAGTAGCCGACCGAGGCGTTGGCGAGATCCGCGATGGCCTCGCGGCTCATGGTCGCGGGCGCGGCCTGGACGGTGCTCGCGGCCAGGGTCACCAGGGCCAGCGCGGCGAGGATGCTGATCAGGGTCCGGTTCATGGGCGCCTCCTGGGCTTTGGTTCGTTCGCCCTCCCTGGTAGAGCAACCGACGTGCCACGGTTGGCGCGTTGCGTGGAAATATTCTAACCAGCCAGGAAACAAGGTGAAAAGTCTTCTTTCTGGGAGGAGGGGAGGGCCAAGGCCACGGGGGCATGTGACATGGTGGCGCGTACCGGGTCCGAGCGCGCAACCCCCCGGTGTTCGGTTTCCACTTTCAAAACAGAATGCTGGGCACGGAGTGACGGAACGGAAGGGGTTGGATCCTGGAGTTATCGGTCAGCTGACCGATGGCTCAGAGGGTGTAGCGGTAGGCGATCGCCCCCTGCTCCGTGAAGACGAGCTGGTAGATCACCCCGTCCGGGGTCACGAAGATGGAGCGCATCTGCTCGTCGGGGGTCTGGGACACGTGCATCGGGATGCGCCCGAGCTCGCCGCCATCCGGGCCGAGGACCACCATCAGCACGGCCTCCTCCTCGGCGTCGAAGGGGTCCACGGCGCGCCAGCGGACCAGGTGGCAGGCCAGGTAGATGCGCCCCAGCATGTCCGTGTCGAGCGACAGGATCTGCAGCACCTGGAGCGGGAGGGCCACCCGCGCCAGCGCGCGCAGCTCGCCCTGCTCGGCCATGGGCCGGGCCAGGACCACCACCGAGAACGGCCCCTCGAGGGCGGCGTGCAGCAGGAACTGTCCGTCGGCCGAGAGCCGGCCCTCCAGGATCGGGCGGGTCGGATCCGGGTTGCCGGCGGCGTCCATGATGCGCACCAGGTAGCGGTGCTCGACTTCGACCCACAGGCCATCCTCCCGCCAGAACATCCCGGTCACGCCCCCGCCCTCGGGCACCCCGGCCCCGACCAGGGCCACCTCGTTCTTGATCTTGCCGCTGGCGTCCACCTCGAGCACCGACTGCTCGGCCAGCCGATCCATGAGCAGCAGGTCGCCGTCCTTGTCCAGGGCGAGCTCCTGGATGGTGTCGTTGGGCAGGGGCACGGTGCGCGAGGCCTTGCCGTCCTCGAAGACCTGGACCCGCATGTTCACCTGGTCGAGCACCAGGATCCGGCCGTCGCCGTCCACCACGAGGCTCATCGGCCCCTCGGGGTTGCTCTCCTGGGCGGGGTTGCGCCCCAGCTGGCCGGGCTGGCTGCCCCAGGCGGACTGGAACGCGATCTCCTCCCGGCCGGCCGCGCGCGCGGGGGGCGCGTCGGCAGGGGCCGGCGACTGCGGCCCGCCGTCCGCGGCGCGGGCGATCGGGGCGAGGTCCTGGACCGGGGGGCCGGCCTCGGGCGGGCCGTCCGGCGCGGTCGGCCGGGGCGCGTCCCCGGGCCCGGCCGGGCGGTGCAGCAGCACGGCGGCCACCAGGCCGGCGATCAGCAGGAGCGCGGCGAGCATCGCGAGGGGCCAAGCGCGGCGACGGGTCATGCGGCGGTCGTCCTTCTCCGGTGCGGGGACCGGGGCTGGCTGTCCGCGTGCAGTGTAGTCTCAGGCGAGGAGGCGGGCAACCCGCCAGGCCACGGAGTTTGATCCCGCGCGGGGAAGCCGGTATCTTCGACCCGGTGGAGATATTCACACACCATAACCCCACCCGCCTCGTCCAGGGCGTGGGGAGCGTGGCCCGTCTGGCCGAGGAGGTCGCGCGGATCCAGCGCCGCTGCATGCTGGTCACCGGCCGGCGCGCGATCCGCCTGAACGGCCTGCTCGAGCGGGTGCAGGACGGGTTGCTCGAGGCGCGCATCGAGTCCGTGCTGTTCGACCAGGTCGAGCCGAACCCCACCGTGGCTACCGTGGAGGAGGGCGCGCGCTTCGCCCGCGAGAAGTCCGCCGCCTGGATCCTGGCGGTGGGCGGCGGCAGCGCGCTGGACGCCGCCAAGGCCATCTCGCTGGCGGCCACCAACCAGGTCAAGTTCGAGGACCTGCTGGGGGACCAGCGGCCGGAGCGGCCGCCGCTGCCGGTGCTGACCATCCCCACCACGGCCGGCTCGGGCTCCGAGGTCTCGCCGGACGCCTTCATCACGCACCTCGGGCAGGGCGATCAGGTGCGGCTGTCGAGCCCGCTGCTCTTCCCGCGCCTGGCCATCCTGGATCCGGCCGTGACCGCGACCTTGCCCGAGGCCGTCACCGTCTCCTCGGGCCTGGACGCGCTGTGCCACGCCATCGAGGCGCTGTGCTCCAAGCGGCGCTCGGTGTTCAGCGATCTGCTGGCCCGCTCGGCCCTGGACCGCATCGTCCACAACCTGCCCAGGGTGCGCGCCCAGGGCGACGATCTGGGCGCGCGGGCCGAGATGCAGCTCGGCGCCACCCTGGCCGGCCTGGCCATGGCGGACGCGGCCACGCTGGTGCCCCACGCGCTCGCCTACCCGGTCACCGTGCGCTACGACCTGCCGCACGGGCGGGCCGCGGCCATCCTGCTGGCTGCCTTCCTGACGCGCGTTCGCGAGCTGCTCCCGGACCGGGTGGCGTTTGTGGGCCGGGTCCTGGGGGGCGAGCAGGATCCGTCCGCCGCCCTGCGGACGTTCATCGAGAGCCTGGGCGTGGCCCCGCGCCTGGGGGCCTACGGGATGCACGAGAAGGAGATCCCCCTGTTCGTCGAGCGCGCCCGCACCAAACCCATGCTGGAGCCCACCCCGGGCGAGTGGGGCCCCGAGGCCCTCGCGGACATCTACCGGCTGAGCCTGTAGGCCCGCGTCACTGCGCGGGTGGACCCGGCAGGACCTGCGGGTCGAGCGTGAGATCGATCCGGGGGAGCGGCCTCCCCTCCAGGTAGGCGTAGCGCGCCAGCCCGGTCATCACACCCTTCACGTAGGCGCGGGTCTCGGCGTAGGGGATGCCCTCGACGAACCAGTCCAGACCCTGCCCGCGGGACGCCGCCAGCCAGCGCGCCACGGCCGGCACCCCGCCGTTGTAGGCCGCGGCCACCAGCGGCCACTGGCGCTTGAACTTCACGGCCAGGGCGCCGATGTGCCAGGCGGCCACCGCCGTGTTGACCTCGGGCTCGAACAGGCGGGCCGGCTCGTAGTCCGCGAGCCCGAGGGCGGCGGCCGCGGGCGCGGCCGTGGGCGGGATCATCTGCAGCAGCCCGCGGGCGTCCGCGATCGAGCGCGCCAGCGGGTCGAAGCCGCTCTCGCTGCGCATGACGGCCTGCAGCATGCGCGCCAGCTCCTGATCGCCGCCCGCGCCCCGCTCGAGCAGCTCCCGGGCGAAGGCCGGATAGGCGTGTGCCCACACCCGGCGGGTAGCCGGGCCGGGCAGCGCGCGCAGCGCCGCCCCCTCGCGGGCGCCGGTCAGCATCCAGGGCCGGTTCGCGTCCCCGGCCTCCTCGTAGGCGTCCAGGAGCAGCAGCAGGCCGGGGCGGCCCGGGTGCCTGGCCAGGAAGTCCTTCTCGCCGGCCCGCAGCAGATCGCTCGCCAGCGCGCCCAGGCCGGCGCCGGAGAGCTCGCGCGCGCGCACCAGGAGCTCCTCGTCCCTCGGCGGGGGTGGCCCGGTTGGAGCGGGCGGCGGCGGCGGCAGCTCCAGCGGCCCGGGCCGGAGCCAGGCGTGGGCCAGGAGCGCGTACCAGGTGAGCGGGTGGGCGCTGAGCACCCGGGCGAAGCTCTCCCGCGCCGCGGCCGGTTCGCCCGCGGCGGCCGCGGCCACCCCGGTCCAGTAGAGCGCCCGGGCGCCCACCTGCCATTCCGCGCGATCGCGCTGGGGCGCGAGCGCCCGCCGCGCCGCCGCCCAGTCGCCCGCGCCGAGCCGGCACCAGGCCTGGAACCAGCCCGCGTCGTCGGCGAAGCGGCTGCGGGGGTGCTCCCGCACCACCCGCTCCAGCAGGGGCAGGGCCCGCTCGCAGCGGCCCTCGTTCTGCTCCAGCCAGCCCGCGTAGTAGAGTGCCTGATCCCGGAAGCGGCCCCTGGGGAAGCGGGCGGCCATGTCCAGGTGGCTGCGGATGGCGGCGTCGTCGAGATCCGCCCGGCTGAGCGCGCGCGAGGACCAGAACCAGGCCTCCTCCTCGAGCGCGGGCTGCGGCGCGTGCTCGCGCGCGGACCGCAGCAGCCGGTGGGCCTCCAGGTAGTGCCCGCGCATGTCGAACAGGCTGCGCCCGGACAGGAAGGCCATCTCCCAGCGAGCCTCCGGCGTCCGGGGATCGGGGCTCACGTCGAGCACCCGCAGCGCCTCCTCCCAGCGCCGGGCCGCGAACAGCGCGCGGGCGAGCGCCAGCGACCCCTCGGGGGTGAGCGGTCGCTCCTCGAGCCCGGGCGGGGCCGGGCTCGCCAGCGGGTGCTCGGGGTGGCGCCGCCGGAGCTCGAGCCACAGCGCGCGGGCCTCGCCCTCGTGGCCCAGGGAGAGCGCCAGCTCCGCCCGGCGGGCCAGGCCCACGGCCCCGTCCACGCGCGGGTCCGGGGGGAGCGCCGCGGCGGCCTGGTAGGCCTCGGCCGCCTCGGGTGCGCGCCCGAGCTCCCACAGGCAATCGGCCCGGCGGGCGGCGGCCAGGGTGGCGAGCCGGCTGTCGGGGCGGGCCGCGGGCACGGCCGCGAAGCGCGCCAGGGCCTGCTCGGGCTGGCCGGCGTAGAACAGGCACTGGCCCTCGAGGAACGCGGCCACGTCGGGGTTGGCGAGCTGGTCGCGCGCGGAGGCCGCAAGGCTCGCGCAGTCCGCGAAGCGGCCCTGGCGGTAGTCCGCGACCGCCTTCCCCAGCGCGGCGCCGGGCCCCTGGCCGGCCCGCGCCGGGCCGGTGAGTGCGAGCAGCAGGGTCAGGGCGAGGAGGCGAGACGGCATGCGGTCCACTGTAGCCTCGCGCCCCCCGGGGCTCAAGGATCGCAACGCGGGCCGTTTTTTTGCGCAGAGCGGGGACGCACGCTACAGTTTGGGTCGATGGGCGCTGCCATCCGCTACCCCGTGGGTCAGACCGTGCTGTCGGGCTACCTGTTGCTGCGCACGGCCGACGAGGCCTTCTTCGGGCCGGACCCGGGCGACGCGGAGCGCACGCTGTGGCTGCTGACCGACGAGATCGCGCCCTGCCCGGCCCGGCTGCTGCGCGCCCGCGGCGCCGAGGCGCGCCTCAAGCTGGCCTTCACCGGCCAGGCCGGGGCGGCGCTGCGGGCCTGGCTGAGGCGGCACTTCCGCCCCCGCAAGGGGCGGGGGCCGCGCGGGGTGCTGGAGATCCGCCCGGAGGGTCCGGACCAGTTCCGGCTGGTCCCGGAGACCCTGAGCGAGGCCGAGGTGGAGGTGTTCCTGCCCGCCGGCCGGGTCTACCTGCAGGGGGCCCGGCCACGGGTGGTGCTGCACCCGGCCATGCTCGACCTGGACGCGCGCCTGGGCGCCCTGGTGCTGCCCGAGCCGCCCAGCGTGGGCGCGGTGCGCGCCAGCCTGGCCGGCGGGCTGGAGCAGGCGGGCTGGATCCCGAACCCCTCGGTGGGTGGTGGGCTGCTGCTCGACGGCGGCCTGCGGCGCAACAACGCCCAGCTGCACCCGGTCCTGCTGGCCGAGGAGCTCTACCCGGCCCTGCTCTCCCTGGCGGTGGGTTTCGAGCTCGGCACCCTCGACCTCGGCGTGCTGGTGGTGGCCGACGGGCGGCTGGGCGAGCGGCTGGAGCGCCCGGCCGGGCGGGCGCCGGCCTCCCTCAAGCGCGCCGAGCGCGAGCTGGAGGCGCTGGGCTTCCTACAGCGGGGGCCGATCTACGTGCTGGGGTTGTCCTGCCGGCGCGAGCTGAGGTGATCCGCCTTCAGCGGTAGGTGATGAGCAGGGGCATGCCCTCGGGGTGCCCGCCCTGGGCTCCCAGGAAGACCTGCTCCGGGGTCGCGTCCTGGCCGTCGATCTTGAGATCGATCTGCACCTTGGAGCCGCCCGGCGCCACCAGGTCGAGTCCGTCCACGCCCTGCCGGAGCGTGGTGGAGAACATCACGATGCGATCGCCGGACAGCTCCACCCAGCCGCTGCCCACGTCCCCGAGCAGGCGGGTCTTCTCCTTGAGCGGCTTGTCCAGGTCGAGCCGGCCCGCGAACAGGGTGGGCTGGCCGGCGTTCACCCAGCGCAGGTGGAAGCCGGCGTCGTCGGACCACAGGTAGACGGCCACCCGCTTGCCCTCCTCGAGGGTGGGCTGGCCCTTGACCTGCTTGGCGGCCACCAGCTTGGGCCGGACCGGCTTGGCCGGCGCGGCCGCAGCCGGGGCTCCGGGCGTGGGCGCGGGGTCCGCGGCCAGGGCCGCCAGCCCGGGGGCCAGCAGTCCGAGCGTCAGCAGGGCGCACAGCGGGCTCAGGCGAAGGCAACGCATCGACGACCTCCTCCCCCGGACGGTGCGCGCGAGTGTACCCAGGCCGCGGAGCCGTGTAAAGTCTGGTGCATGCGACCTGGCCGCAACCCCGGTTGGCTCCCGCTCGCGCTCGGCCTGGCGCTCCTGGCGGGCCGCTGCCCCGCCGCGGCGGACCCGCCCGAGCCGCCCGGGCGGAGCCCATTCGAGCTCGACCTCGCGCTCGATCTCTCCCTGCTGGGCGTGGCCGGGGCGGCCTGGGCCGTGCCCTACGCGCTCAGCGGCGACTGGAGCCGGGCCAGCTGCGGCGCACACTGCGATCCCGCCGGGCTCAACGCCCTCGACCGGACGGTGGTGGGCAACCGCTCGCCCCTGGCGGACAGCCTCTCGAACGCCTTCGTCGGGGTCGGCGTGGCGCTGCCCTTCGCGCTCGATCTGCTGGACGTGCTGGTGAGCGACACGACGGACGGCCTGGCCGGTTTCGGCGTGGACGCGCTGGTCCTGGCCGAGGCCCTGGCCGTCCAGGGGGCGCTCAACCAGGCGGTGAAGCTGGCCGTGCGCCGGCCGCGCCCGTACGCCTACGACCTGTCGCTGACGGAGGAGGAGCGGACGGAGGACGACGCCGGCCTGTCCTTCTACTCCGCGCACACCAGCCTGGCCTTCTGCGCGGCCACGGCCTACTCCACGCTCTTCAGCCTGCGGCACCCGGACTCGGGCTGGGTGGTGCCGGTGTGGCTCGCGACCCACGCCCTGGCCGCCTCCACGGCCTACCTCCGGGTGCACGCGGGCAAGCACTTCTGGACCGACGTGATCGCCGGCGCGCTCCTGGGCAGCGGCGTGGGCGCGCTGATCCCGCTGGTGCACCGGCGGTCCGGGGGCGCCCAGGCGGCGGCTCCGGAAGGGGACGCGGAGCCCGGGCTCCGCCTCGAGATCGCCCCGCTGCTCCTGCCGGGCGGCGGTGGGCTGGTGCTCGGCCTGCGCTGAGCGGGGCCGCGGCGCGAAGGGGGTGTGCGCATGGCTGGGTCGAACAAAACCGGCTGGATCGCGACCGCCGTGGTCCTGGGCGCCGTGGGCCTGGGCATCGGGTTCCCGTTCTACTGCGGCTGGCACGCGGCCAACTACGGCGAGGCCGACGAGGTGAAGCGGGTGCGCTTCCTGCGCGACGGCGGGGACGTGCGCCTGCTCTCCGCCGAGTGCACGGAGGGCGACTCCACCACCTGCCGGCTCAGCCTGCTGGACGCCGCGAGCGGCCAGCGCCTGGCGCGCCTGGTGCGCGACGATCGCGAGCCGGCCTGCCAGCCGGCCGTGGACGGGCGGCTGTGGTGCCGGGACGACGTGCTGGGCATCTACCTGCTCGACTCGCGCTCGCTGGCCGTGGTGGCGGACCAGGCCGTCCTGCTCGGCCGCAGCCCGCTGCTCGGGAGCGGCCTGTCGGGCTTCGAGCCGGTGCTCGAGCGCGCCGGGCGCGGCCTGGTGGTGGGCTCCAACGCCGGGCTCAAGGTGCGCCTCGACCCGACCACGCTGGAGGCGAGCCAGGTGGCAGAGCCAGCCCGCGAGGAGGCCCTGGAGCTGGACGACGACGGCGGGGGCGAGGAGGCCTCCCTCGAGCAGGGCGGGTTCCGCTACTACTTTGAGGGCGACGCGAGCACCGACCGGCTGCGGCTGAAGCGGTACGATCTCGAGCGGGGCGAGGAGGCGCCGCTGCCGGTCGCGGCCGAGGCGGCCGGCGCCGCGGCCGAGGCCGGCGCGGACACCTTCCTCAAGGCGAGCTTCGTGAGGCTCGTGGAGGGGCCGGCGCGCGCCCCCGTGGCGCTGGCCGGGCCGCCCGGGTTCCTGGTGGTGCACGCGAGCTCGCTGGCCGACGAGGAGGCCACGCGCCTGCTGTCGCGCGTGGACGAGCGCGGGCGGATCGCGTGGACGGCCGAGCTCCCGCGCGGGCGCCTGCTCGCGGCCGAGCGCCTGGAGGCGGCGGGCGAGGAGCGCATGGTGCTGGTGGTCGGGGATCCGGGGAACTCGGCCCTGTCCTTCCGTCTGCAGGATGGGGCCAGGCGCTGGCTGACCCGGCTCTGACCCCGGGGCAGCGGCCAGGAGGGAACATGCCCGTGGAGCACACGGCGGACAGCGAGTCCACCCGGCGGGCGGTCGCGGGGCTCGGGCTCATGGCGGTGGCGCTCGCGCTGCGCGCGGGGTTCGGCTGCACGAACAGCGCGCTGCACGCCTGGCTCCTGGCCAGCCTGCGCGACGGCGGCGACTCGGGCCCGGCGGGCCTGCTCGGCCCGCTGTCCCAGGTCCTCTACCTGGGCGTGATGGTGGCGGGCGTGATGCTGGTCGTGGGCGTGCACGCCCTCGGCGGGATCGGCTCGGGCCTGGCCCGGAGGCAGGCCCGGCTGGCCTTCCAGGCCTTCCTGATCGGCCTGGCCCTGGATCTCCTGCAGTACCTGTTCTCGCTCGCCCTGCAGGCGGGGTTGGAGCTCGACCCCCAGGTGCTCCGCTGGATCTTCACCGGGCTGTCCGGCCTCGGCCTGATCGCGGACTGCGCGGCCTGGGTGCTCTTCTTCCTCACCGCCTCCGCGCTGTACGCGGGCCTGCCGGGCGGAGACGCGACCGGCCGGCTGGCGCTCGCGGCCGGGGCCACAGCCCTGTACCTGCTCCACTGGCTGGTCTTGATGGTGATCCCCGCGCTGGGCGGGCTGCTGCACGAACACCCCTGGGCGCAGCTCGGGCTGCGCGCGGCGCTGAGCCTGGCCCAGGCCGGAGCGGTGATCTGGCTGGTGCTCGATCTGAAGAAGCTCCTGCCCCTGGCGTGGCCGGATGGCGCCGGGGCCGCGGGCCCGCAGGTGGATCTCGGCTCCCAGGCCGGCCGGGTGGTGGAGGGTCTGCGCGCCTACCGGGCCTGGCTGCTGGTCAAGCTGGTGGTGCTGCTGCTGGGCTACGGCCTCGTGCTGGCGCTCGCCTTTGGGGAGGCCCGCGAGTCGGCCGGCGGGGTGCTGTTCGGCGTGGCCATCCTCGGGCTCGTGCCGGCCTTCGGCATGCTGTGGGGGCTGTGGCAGTACCTCGGGGTGCCCGAGGAGAGCGGCGCCCGGGCCGGCGCCCGGGCGGCGCTGGTCGTGGCCCTGCTCGGCCTCCTGGCCGACGGGATCGGGCTGTGGCTGGCGGCCCGGCTCCTGGGGGCCGACTACGCGGCCGCCCGCCAGGCGCAGGAGCTCTCGCCGTGGTTCACCGGGGCGACCCAGGTGCTGGGGCTGGTGGGGCTGCTGTGCCTGCTGTCCTCCTTCCAGAAGCTGGCCTGCCACCTGCACGCCGACGCCCTGGAGCGCCGGGCGGGCGCGCTCATGGGCCTGGCGGTGATCCTGGTGGTCGCCGCGCTCGGGCTGCGGGTCGGGCTGCAGGCCGGGGGGCTGCCGCTCCAGCTCGGGCTGGTGCTGGTGGGCGCGGCGCTCATCGCGGTCATCGCACTGGTGGTGATGTTCGTCCAGCTCCTCGGCCGCCTGGCCGCCGCGGCCGAGGCCGCGACCCAGCCCTCCGGCCAGCCCGCCACCCCGGGCGCCGATCCTGTCCCCCCAGTGCGCACCCTGTGAGCGAATCCCCGGGGTTGACGCCCGCCGCATTGCAGGTATGCTCCCAGTCCCAGGGTTCGACACGAGGTGAGGCATGAGCGCGACGACGGCGATCCAGGACAGGGCGGCGGCGGGCAGGGCGGGGGTGTGGGCCCGGGAGGCGGGCCTGGTGGTGGGGCTGGCGGGGCTCACGGCGCTCTCGGCCCAGGTGACCATCCCGCTGCCCTGGACCCCGGTGCCGGCCACCCTGCAGGTCGCGGCGGTGGTGTTCGCCGGGGCGGCCTTCGGCCCCCGGCGCGGGCTCCTGTCCCAGCTCCTGTACCTGCTGCTCGGCCTGACCGGGCTGCCGGTGTTCGCCGCCGTCACGGGCGGGGCCACCCTCGGCTACCTGCTGGCCTTCCCGCTGGCGGCGCTGCTGGCCGGGCTGTGGGCCGGGCGCCTCGGCCGCTGGCTCGGGGCCGGGCTGGCCGTCCTCGCCATCCACGCGCTCGGCAGCCTGTGGCTCTGCGGCTGGGCGCTCGCCACGGACGCGCCGGCCTCGGGTGCCTGGGTGCTGTGGGCCGGCAGCCTGCCGTTCCTGCCCTTCGACGCGCTCAAGGCCGGGCTCGCGGTGCTCTCGGCCGCGCCGCTCCGCCACCGCTTCCCGGCCGCCTGAAGCGGGGGCGCCGCGCATGAAGACCCTCCCGCTGAAGCTGGTCCTCGAGGACGCGAGCGCCCTGGCCGAGGTGGCCCGGGTGATCGAGCAGGGCGGCCTGGTGTGCGCGCCGTGCACCGGCGCCTACCGCATCCTGGCGGATCTGAACAACGAGGACGCGGTGAGCCGGCTGCTGCAGTCCAAGCGCCGCACCGGCCGCGCACCTTCCCTGGTGTTCGTGGCCGACGCGGCCATGCTGGGCCAGGTGGCGGCCGAGATCTCGCCGCTGGCGCGGCGCCTGGTCAAGGCCATGTGGCCCGGACCGCTGACCATCCTGTTCGAGCCCCACGCCGAGCTGCCCGCCGCCGTGGTCAAGCAGCTGTGCAAGTCGAGCGGCAAGATCGGGGTGCGCGTGCCGGCCGACCCGCTGGCCCAGGCCCTCGTGCGCGGCCTGTGCCGCCCGGTCCTGGTCTCCTCCGCCAACCGCGAGAAGAAGGCCGGCGCCGGCTCGGCGGCCCAGGTGCGCAAGAACTTCCTGGGGAGGGTGGACCTGTTCGTGGACGCGGGGGACCTCAAGTCCAGCCCCGCCTCCACGGTCGTGGACCTGGTGGACGGGCAGCCGGTGGTCACCCGCCCGGGTGCCGTGAGCGAGGCCGACATCCAGCAGGCCGCCAGGGGCTGAGCCATGCGGGGTTTCTTCGACGCGCGCAGCGTGGTCGTGGTGGGCGTGTCCGACGCGCCCGAGAACATGGCCCGCAGCATCGTGGTCAACCTGCAGGAGTTCGCCTTCGACGGCATCATCTACCAGGTGGGCCACCGCGGCGGGCACGCCTTCGGGCGGCGCATCTTCAAGTCGGTGGCCGACCTGCCCGACCAGGTGGACCTGGCGGTCATCCTGGTGCCCGCCAAGAACGTGCCGGGGGTGCTGGAGGAGTGCGGGCAGAAGGGCATCCGGCGGGCGATCGTCGAGACCGCCGGCTTCGAGGAGTTCGGCCCCGAGGGCAAGGCCGTCCAGGACCAGGTGGTGGCGGTGGCCCGCAAGCACGGCATCCGCTTCCTGGGCCCGAACGGCATCGGGGTGGTCAACCTCAGGAACGGCCTGGTGGTGCCCTTCCCGCGGCTGAAGGACGTGTTCGCCCGCGGGCGGGTGAGCATCCTGTCCCAGAGCGGCGGGGTGGGCCTGTCCTACCTGAACGTGCTGGCCAGCGAGAACCTGGGGCTGTCCAAGTTCGCCAGCCTGGGCAACAAGCTCGACGTGGACGAGTGCGATCTGCTCGAGGTCCTGGTGGACGACCCGGACACGGACATCATCGTGCTGTACCTGGAGGGCATCAGCGACGGCCGGCGGCTGATGGACATCGCGCGGCGCACGGCCAAGCCCATCCTGGTGCACAAGTCCAACACCGGAAAGCTCGCGCGCGAGATCGCCGCCTCCCACACCGCCTCGCTGTCGGGCGACGACGCGGTGGTCTCGGCCGCCCTGGCGCAGGTGGGCATGGCGCGCTTCGACGACGCCACCACCCTGGTGAACTACCTCAAGATGCTGCCGCTGCCGCGCCTGCGGGGCGACCGGCTGGCCATCGTGTCCCGCTCGGGCGGGCACGCGGTGATCGCCGCGGACGCCTGCGAGCAGCAGGGCTTCCGCCTGGCCCGTTTCCCGGACAGCTTCCTGCGCGAGATCGAGCGGCACTTCCGGGCCAGCGTGATCCACCTGACCAACCCCCTGGACCTCGGGGACCTGTTCGACTTCGACGTGTACCTGCACATCCTCGAGGAGACCCTCAAGCTGCCGGACGTGGACGGGGTGGTGTTCCTGCACACCTACATCGCCGCGCTCGAAAGCGAGCGCTCGCGCGCGCTGTTCCGGCGCATCGAGGAGCTGGGTTTCAAGCACGGCAAGCCGCTGGCCATCTGCGTGGCCACCGACTTCGAGGAGATGGCCATCCTGCGGCGCACGCTGCCGCACCCGGTGTACACCGAGCCGGACGACGCCATCCGCTCGCTGAAGATGGTGCGCGACTTCCGCCACCACGCCCGGCCCGCGCCCGCGGCCATGCCGGTCGGGCCGGACCTGGCCCGGGCGCAGGCCCTCTTCGGGCGCTGCCGGGCCGAGGGCAGGGCCCCGGGGCTGGGGGAGGCCCTGGAGGCGCTGCGGGCCGCGGGCCTGCCGGTGGCCGAGTCGCGCCCGGCGACCAGCGCGGAGGAGGCCGTGGCCGCGGCGGCCAGCCTGGGCGGGCCGGTGGCGCTCAAGCTCGACGCGGCCGAGGCCTCGCACAAGTCGGACGTGGGCGGGGTGCGGCTCGGCTGCCTGGGGCCCGAGGCGGTGCGGGAGGGGTTCGCGGCCCTCGTGGCCGCCGCGGACCGCGCCGGCGTGCGCGGCGCGCCGCGGGTCGAGGTGCAGCGCATGGCGCCCCCGGGCGGGCGGGAGCTCATCCTGGGCGCCAGGCGCGATCCCTCCTTCGGGCACGTGGTGCTGGTCGGCCTGGGCGGGGTGTTCGTCGAGGTGCTGCGCGACGTGAGCATGCGGGTGGTGCCCTTCGACGCGGCCGAGGTGGACGAGATGCTGCGCTCCCTCAAGGCCTACCCGGTGCTCACGGGCATTCGCGGCCAGGCGCCCCGCGATCTGGCGGCGCTCCGCCAGTGCGTGCTGGCGCTGGCCGGGCTGGTCCAGGCCTGCCCCGAGATCGCCGAGCTGGACGTGAACCCGCTCCTGCTCGGGGCCGAGGGCCAGGGGGCCCTGGCCGTGGACGCCCGCATCGCGCTCGCCCCTGCCAGCTCCTGATGCATTCGTGTTGCATTCGCTCTGAAGTGTTGCGTATCGTCACGTTGCATGGCGTTCGAGCCCCGTCGTGACTGCTCCCAGGAATTAAGATAGTCATTATTGAACAATCAGTTATTTATTTGGCGGGGCCCTGGCACTCCGTGTGCTCTGTCCTGGCTGCGTGACCTGAAACGCACTCGCCAGGAGGAACGAGCATGGCCGCCATCGTCCAGGTGAACGACAAGAGCTTCGACCACGAGGTGATCGAGTCCCCCATCCCGGTGCTGGTGGACTTCTGGGCGCCCTGGTGCGGGCCGTGCAAGATGGTGGGCCCGCTGCTCGAGGAGCTCGCCCAGGAGTACGAGGGCCGGGTCAAGCTGGTCAAGCTGAACACCCAGGAGAGCCAGCAGGTGGCCATGATGCTGGGCATCAAGAGCATCCCCACGGTGGCGCTGTTCGACGGGAACGAGGTGGTGGACGTGGCGGTCGGCGCCCGCCCCAAGGTGGGCTACGCCAGGATGCTGGAGGGCTACCTCAAGAAGTGGGACAAGAAGCGCGCCAAGGAGGCGAAGCGCGCCGAGAAGCAGGCGGCCCGGGCCGCCGCGGACCAGGCCGCGCAGGCCTGAGCCCCCCGCCGCCGGACTGTTGTTTGCACCCCCCGCGCCCGGGCTGGTACACTCGGTCGCGATCATGACCCCGCGCACCCAGATCCGGAGGCGCGCCCCGGTCGGCTGGTCCGCCGTCCTGGCCGCCCTGCTCCTGCTGACCGGCCCGCAGGCCGCGCGGGCGGGTGACGGCGGCGAGGCCGACGAGGAGCTGGAGGGCGGGGAGGACGACGGCCTCAGCCTGGACGACGAGTTCGCGCTGCTGGCGGACGAGCTGGTGGTGGAGGGCGCGGCCCGCCACCGCCAGGAGCTGGGCCAGAGCCCGTCCTCGATCACCGTCATCACCCGGGAGGACATCGCCACCTCCGGCGCCACCACCATCCCCGATCTCATGCGCCTGGTGCCGGGCATGGACGTGGTGGTGGTCACCCCGTTCAACCTCGGGGTGACCTCGCGCTCGGCCTGGACCTACGAGAACAACGTCTACCTGGTGCTGATCGACGGGCGGGAGATCAACGACGAGCTGCTGGGGCAGACCGCCTACCAGGCCCAGCCGGTGAGCGTGGAGGACATCGAGCGCATCGAGGTCATCCGCGGGGCGCTGGGCGCGCTGTACGGCGCCAACGCCTTCGCCGGTGTGGTCAGCATCACCACCCGGGGGATCGGGGCGAAGCCCCGGGTCGAGGCCCGTATCCGGGCGGGTGAGTTCGGCACCATGGGCGCGTCCGCCCTCGGCTCGGGCCGCATCGGCGACTTCGGCCTGCTCGTCAGCGCGGGCGGCGAGTTCGCCCGCTCGTTCGCCGACCGGGACCTGGAGGCCTTCCGCTCCTGGAAGGTGCGCGCGCTCGGCGAGTACCGCTTCAGCGAGGACACCCGGCTGCAGCTCGACGTGTCGGCCGACGGGGCCCAGGGCAAGTTCTCCACCGGCGCCGGTAACATCCTGGGCAACTACAAGGCGCAGTTCCTCCGCCTGGTGTTCCAGTCCCCGGACGTGCGCGCGCACCTCTACTACGCCCACACCCCCACCTCCGGCGAGCTGGACCAGCCGCTCTCGCTGCTCGGCGTGACGTTGGCGGAATTCGCCCCGGTGGCCTCGGAGATGAACGCGGTCGACGCCCAGGTGCAGTGGACCCTGCCCAGCTTCTACGAGCCGCTGTCGCTCATCCTGGGCGCGGCCGCGCGGGTGAACCAGGCCTCCTCGGACCAGTTCCTGGTCCCGGACACATTCCTCGATCCGACCAGCGACCGCTACCACCAGGCCGGGGGCGAGTTCTGGGACTGGCGGGCGGGCGGCTTCTTGCAGGCGGAGTACGCCCCGGCGGAGTGGGTCACGCTCACCGCCGGTGCGCGGTACGACTACAACTCGGTGGTGGGCGGCGCGCTGAGCCCGCGGCTGGCCGCGGTGTTCGAGCCCGCGGACGGCCACTTCCTGCGCCTGGGCGCGGGCCGCAGCCACCGCAAGCCCGCGTTCCTGGAGACCCGGCTGCACCTCGACCTGACCTTCCCCGAGGACAGCCCGCTGGCCGAGCCGGAGCGGCAGGCGATGCGCGAGCTGATGACGCGGGTGCTGGGCAACGAGGACCTGGGGTACGAGAAGCTGACCACGGCCGAGCTCGGCTACCTGGCGGTGTTGCTGGACGGCAAGCTGCGCCTGACCGTCGATCTGTACTACGGCTTCTACGAGGACATGAGCGAGCTGTCCTCCCGGGTGGACTTCGGGGACCTGGAGCACTCCTCCTTCCGCTTCGAGAACATCGGGGCCGACCTCGACATCTTCGGCTCGGAGCTTTCGCTGCGCTACCTGCCCGTGGAGGGCGTGTCCCTGCTCGCGGGCTGGTGCTACCGGGAGATCTGGTACCGCGAGGCCGGCCTGTCCCATGGCGAGCGCTTCGAGGCCGGCCAGTCCCAGGGCAAGAGCCCGCGCAACCTGTTCACCCTGGGCGGGCGCTTCCACACGACCTACGGGCTGCTGGGCAGCCTGTACGCCTTCTTCCGCTCGGAGTTCAGGGACGAGGCCGTGGACAACCCGGCCGGGCTGCTGGCGCCCTACCTGGTGCGGCAGAACCCCAGCTCGGTCATGCTGCTCGGCCGGCTGGGCTACAGGCTGCGAGCCTGGGACGCCGTGGACCTGGAGACCGGCCTGCGGATTTTCCTGCCCATCTCCTTCGAGGCGCCGTACTGGGTGGTGTACGAGCGGGCCGGCGGGGTGACCCCCGAGGGCCGGGGCTACGGCGGCGAGCCGCTCGGGCGGGTGCTGTCGGTCTACCTCGAGGGCGCCTACTGAGCCTGGGCCGCTTGACTCCCGCGCGGGGGGTGGTTAACCATGGGCCGTCCCCGGGTACCTCCGGGGCGGGTTGGTGAGGCGTCGTCTAAGGGTAGGACGTCAGCCTTTGGAGCTGATTATCTAGGTTCGAATCCTAGCGCCTCAGTGCAGTTCCTCAAGGCGTGGAGGCAAGATATGAAGACGCTCGCAGCGCTCGTGCTGACGTTGGGCCTGGTGTTCGTTCCGCTCCAGGGCGCCCTGGCGCAAGAGGGCGGGGACGACAAGGGCGGGGAGGGTGGCGGCGAGGGCTCCGGGGAAGGGAGCGGCGGGACCGACAGCGGCGCCGCGGCCGATCCGTGGAAGGCCCCCAAGGCCGCCGAGGACAAGCCGGCCGACAAGCCGGCCGACGCGCCGGCCGACAACTCCATCGTGGTGCCCCCGGACGCCTACCCCAAGGCGGAGATCGATCGCCCGCTCGCGCTCCTACCCCTGGTGCTCGAGCCGCGCTTCTGGTTCATCTTCGACGGCCACCTCGGCGAACCGGATGGGGGCAACGAGGACAACTGGGTGGCGCTCAAGCTCGGCGCGGGCTTCGGCATCATCGACAACCTCGAAGCCGGCATCTCCTTCCCGCTGGGGCTCTCGCCCAGCGTGCGTGGCGGTGACTTCCAGATCTACGGCATCTACGAACTGTCCGATCTCCTGGGCGTGGACGGCATGCGCCTGGGCGTGGATCTGGACATGAACATCCGCACCTCGAAGTCCTACAACTACCTCTGGGGCCGCAAGTTCGGGATGAACATCGGCACCCCCTTCAAGTACAAGTTCCACGAGATGGTGGGCATGACCGCCAAGCTGAACCTCGGTTTTGCGGTGAATGATCCCAGCTTCTTCCTGCTCGGGCTCGAGGTGGGCGGCATGATCCAGCCCATCGACTGGGTGGTGATCGAGCTGCTGTTCGGGCTGGACGGCTGGATCGGAGATCACAGCGCTCTCTACCTTCCGCTCACCCTGCGCTCGGCATTTACTCCCATCCCAGAGCTCGACATCTTCGTCGAGTTGGGCTTCCCCGACCTCAACTACGACAAGGACGGTCACTACCAGGGCTTCTGGATGCAGATCATGGGCGGAGTGGCCTACCGCTTCGGGTTCTGAGCTGAGGCCGTGAAGAACCTCGCGGGGATCCTGGTCCTGCTGGGCTGCCTCGCGGGTCCGGCCCTGGCCGGGTCCGTGACCCCGCGGGAGCGGGTGGAGGAGCTGGCCGCGCGCGTGGCCCAGGCCGCGCGCGCGCGGCTGGGCGAGCGGGTGGAGCTGCGGGCCGCCTGGGACTACCTGGACGCGCTCGGCTGGCTCACCTCCGCGGACGCCGGCGCGCTCCACCTGCGCTTCCACCGGCGCGGGGAGGCGGAGCCGTTCGCGGTGTACGCCCTGGCGCCCTGGCAGCCGCTGTTCGCCCGGCCGGCCGAGGAGGCCGAGCCGCCCGAGCCCGGGGCGCCGCCACCCGCCGAGCCGGCGGAGCTGCTGGGGGTGACGGCGGAGGCCATGGTCTTCAAGGCCGCCCAGGCGCCGGTCACCGACCGCGCCTGGCTCGCGCTGCGCGGAGAGACGGCCGGCCTGGTCGAGGCCGCCCTGGCGCTCGGGCCCGCGGCGCAGGCCGACCTGGCCCTGCCGGAGACGCTGACGCTCGAGGGGATGAAGGTGGTGAGCGTCCGCCGCTACCCGCACCGGCTGGGCGTCACCCTGGAGCTCGCGGGAGGCCCGCCGCCCACGCCCGAGGGGCTGGTGCGGGCGCTCGCCGGCCCGTGGGTGCTGGACGCCGAGCTGCGCACCGGGCGCGGCCCCGCGCGCCACTGGCTGCTGCCCCCGAGCTGGGCGGAGCTCGAACCAGGGGATCCCGCCCGTCCGGCTGGACCGCCGGCCGCCCCGGCGCCCGGCCCGCTGAGCCCGCCCGGACCCTGACATGCTTCCCGCCGCCGCCGACACCCTGCTGGCCCTGCTCGCGCTCGAGCAGGGCCTGCTGTCCTGCCAGCAGCTCCTCGAGGCCGTGGCCGGCGCCGAGCCGGAGGCGGCCCCCCTGGGCGAGCGGCTGGAACGCCTGGGGCTGCTCGGGGCGGCCCAGCGCCAGCGGCTGGAGTTCCGCGTGCAGCAGGTGCTGCGGGGCGAGGCGACCACCCTCGACCCGAGCGCGCCCGCGCCCGTGGCCGCGCCCGCGGACGGCCCCGCGTCCGTGTCGGACGAGACCGGCGCGCTGATCCCGCAGGATCGCGAGCCGCGCTACCGGACGGTGCGGGTGGAGGGCCGGGGCGGCCAGGGCCGGGTGCTGCTCGCGCTCGACGAGCGCATCGGCCGGGAGGTGGCCGTCAAGGAGCTCAGCCAGGAGGGAGCCCGCCGGGGCACCGGGGGCAGCTCGGCCACCGCCGTGGGGGTGACGCGCTTCCTGCGCGAGGCGCGGGTCACCGGCCTGCTCGAGCACCCCAACATCATCCCGGTCCACGAGCTGGGGCGGCACGCGGACGGCACGCTGTACTACACCATGCGCTTCGTGCGCGGCCGCACCCTGGCCGCCAGGCTGGACGAGGCGCGCGGGCTCAAGGAGCGCCTGCGGCTGCTGGGCCCGTTCTGGGACGTGTGCAACGCGCTGGCCTTCGCCCACACCCGCGGGGTGGTGCACCGGGACGTGAAGCCCGAGAACGTGATGCTGGGGGAGTTCGGCGAGACCGTGGTGATCGACTGGGGCATCGCCAGGGTGGCCGGGCGCGCCGATCCGCGCGCCGGCGAGCTGGTGCGGGAGGTGGAGGACCTGCGCGCCCTGGCGGACACCGGCGACACCCAGGACGGCCTGGCCGTGGGCACCCCGGCGGCGATGAGCCCGGAGCAGGCCACCGGCGAGGTGGAGGCCATCGACGAGCGCTCGGACGTGTGGGCCCTGGGGGTGATGCTCTACCACATCCTGACGGGCCAGAAGCCCTTCGCCGGCCGGAGCCCGCGCCAGACCCTCGAGCTGGTGGTCTCGGCGCCGCTGCGGCCGGTGCGCGAGCTCTGCCCCGAGGCCCCGGCGGAGCTGGCCGCGGTGGCCGAGAAGGCGCTTTGCAAGGACAAGGCCGGCCGCTACCAGAGCGCCCGCGAGGTCGCCAGCGAGATCGAGGCCTACATGACCGGCGGGCGGGTGCGGGCGCACGACTACTCCTCCTGGGAGCTGCTCAAGCGCTTCGCGGCCAAGAACCGGGCGCTGCTGGCCGCCGCCGGCGCGGTGCTGGCGGTCATCCTGGCGTCCCTGGTGCTGGTCGGGTTGGCCTACCGGGATGAGTCGCGCGCCCGCCTGGCCGAGCACGAGCAGCGCCTGCTGGCCGACTTCCACCTGGCCCAGGCCTTCGCCGCGCAGGCCCGACGCCTGACCGAGGAGCGCAAGTTCCTGGCGGCGCGCATCCTGGCCGCCGCCTCCCTGCGGGACAACCCCGCCAGCGGCAGCGCCGGTTTCGCCGCCCGGGTGCCGGGGAGCCAGCGCCTGGCCATGGAGGCCCGCTCGATCGTCTACCAGACCGACCACCGCCTGGTGGCCGGGCTCGAGGCCAGCGTCCGCCTGGCCGAGGCCGTGCCCGATCTCGCCTACGCACCCGACGGGCGGCGCCTGGCCGCGGGCGACTTCACCGGCGAGGTGCGCCTGCTCGACCCCGCGAGCGGCGCCGAGCTCGCGCGCTTCAAGGCGCACGCGGATCGCATCTACGCGCTGGCCTTCTCCCCGGACGGCCGGCTGCTCGCCACCGCCAGCCGGGACAAGACCGTCAAGCTCTGGGAGCCGGGTCGGGCCGGACCCGCGCTCACCCTCCAGGGCGAGGGCGAGCTCATGTCGCTGGCCTTCTCCCCGGACGGCCGGGCCGTGGCGGTGGGTGAGGGCGGCGGCGGTGTGCGGGTGTGGGAGCTGCCCTCGGGCGAGCTCCGCTGGGCGCGGGCAGTGCACGCGAACCAGGTCTGGGGGCTGGCCTTCTCCCCGGACGGCACCCGCCTGCTGAGCGGCTCCTGGGATAAGCTGGCCTACCTGCTGGACGCGGCCAACGGCGAGACGCGGGTCGAGCTCCGCGGCCACACCGACGCGGTGCTGCGGGTGAGCTACGCCCCCGACGGGCGGAGGGTCGCCACCGCGGCCTACGACAAGACGGTGCGCCTGTGGGACGCCGCGGACGGGGCCTTCCTCGACACGCTCGAGGGTCACCGCGACGCGGTCTACGAGGCCGCCTGGAGCGCCGACGGCCTGCGGCTCGCCACCGCCAGCATGGACGGCACCGCGCGGCTGTGGGACGCGCGCAGCCTCACGCCGCTGGCCAGCCTGGACGCCAGCCGGGACGCGGTCTCGAGCGTGGCCTTCTCCCCGGACGGCCTGCAGCTCGCCACGGCCGGCTACGACCGCTCGGTGCGCCTGTGGCGCCTGCGGGCCGACGACGGGCTCACCCGCCTGGCGCACCCGGACTGGGTGTACGGCGTCGCCTTCCGCGCCGACGGCGGCCGGGCGTACACCGGCTGCTGGGACCAGCGCGTGCGGGAGTGGGAGCTGCCCTCGGGCCGGCTGGTGCGGACGCTCGCGGGCCACACCGACGGCGTCTACAGCGTGGAGCTGTCGCCCGACGGCCGGGTGCTGGCCTCGGCCGGGTTCGACCGCACGGCCCGCCTGTGGGACACGCCCACGGGGCGCGAGCTGGCGGTGCTCTCGGGCCACACCGACGCCATCTACCAGGCGGCCTTCTCGCCCGACGGGAAACTCCTCGCCACCGCGGGCAAGGATCGCACGCTGCGCCTGTGGAGCGTGCCCTCCGGCGCGCCGGTGGCGGTGCTCGAGGGCCATCAGGACTGGATCTACGGGGTGGCCTTCTCGCCTGACGGCCGGCTCCTCGCCAGCGGCAGCGCCGACAGCCGCGCCTGGCTGTGGTCGGTGGCCGAGCGCCGGAAGGTCGCCGAGCTCGCCGGGCACAGCGACTGGGTGGGCGGGGTGGCCTTCTCCCCGGACGGCGCGCTGCTGGCCACCTCGAGCAAGGACGGCACCGCCATCCTGTGGGACGTGGCCAGCCGCCGCGAGCTCCGGCGCCTGGTCGGCCACCGGCAGTGGGTCAACCGCGTGGTGTTCTCCCCCGACGGGCGGCTCTTGGCCACGGCCTCGGACGACGGCCGCGCCATGCTGTGGCGGGTGGCGGACGGCCAGCCGGTGCTCGAGATCCACGCCTCGGCCAGCGTGGCCAAGGTGGCCTTCAGCCCGGACGGGAGACGCCTGGCGGTCAGCGATCACGATCGCCTGGTGCTCTACCCGGTGCCGGAGGAGCGGGGGCAAGTCGCGCCCGAGGCGCTGCTCGAGGAGGCCGAGGCGGCGGCGGGGCAGCGGCTGGAGGGCTTCGAGCTGCAGCTCGTGGCGCCCTGAGGCGGGCCTACTTGGCGATGGCCTTGCGGATCTCGTCCAGCTTGCCGGCCGAGCCGAGCTTCTCGTTCTTGTGCACGATGAACTTGGCGTACTCGCCCATGAAGATCTTGCCCGGGTCGCGCAGATCGAACTTCTCCGGCTTGTCGCGGAAGAACTCGCGGTGCACCCGGGTCCACACCAGACGGCCGTCGGTGTCGATGTTGACCTTGGTGACCCCCAGCGTGGCGGCGCGGGCGAACTCGTTCTCGTTCACCCCCTTGGCGCCCTTGAGCGCTCCGCCGGCCTTGTTGATGCGCTCCACCTCCTCCTGCGGCACGCTGGAGGAGCCGTGCATGACCAGGGGGAACTTCGGCAGGCGCTTCTGGATCTCGGTGAGCACGTCGAAGTGCAGCCCCTGGCTGCCGGTGAACTTGTAGGCGCCGTGGCTGGTGCCGATGGCCACCGCCAGGCTGTCGCAGCCCGAGCGGGTGACGAACTCCTTGGCCTGCTTGGGATCGGTCAGGTTGGCGTTCTTCTCGTCCACCTGGACGTGCTCCTCGACCCCGCCCAGCTGCCCCAGCTCGGCCTCGACCACGATGCCCTTGGCGTGGGCCGCGTCCACCACCTTCTTGGTGGTGGCGATGTTCTTGTCGAACGGTTCGTGCGAGGCGTCGATCATCACGCTGGAGTAGATGCCCGAGGCGATGCACTCCATGCAGGCGGCCTCGTCGCCGTGGTCGAGGTGCACGGCGAAGATGGACTCGGGGAACACCTGGTCGGCGGCCCGGATGATGGCCTCCAGCATGCGCTTCTCGGTGTAGGTGCGCGCGCCCTTGGAGATCTGGATGATGAAGGGCGCCTTGGAGTCCAGGCAGCCGCGGAACAGGCCCATGGCCTGCTCGAGGTTGTTGATGTTGTAGGCGCCGATGGCGTACTTGCCGTAGGCCAGCTCGAACAACTTCTTGGTCGTGACGATCATGTCCCTCTCCTCCCGGGATCGAGCGTTGGCATCTGCGTTCGAGGCTTGTGGTAGCACGCCGGGAGGCGCGGATCAACCCGGTCCTGGTGCGCTCAGGGCACGCTGAGCAGCATGGCCTGCAGGCGGTCCGGGGGCAGGAAGCCCTTGACCAGCCGGCGGGCGGCGCGGGCGCGCAGCTCCTCGAGCTCCAGCCAGGTGAGCGCGGTCGCCTCGTCGAAGGCCTCGGGCACCTCCGCCCCCTCGACCAGGGCCCGCAGGAAGGCCCGCACCGAGTCCCCCCCCAGCTCGTCCTGCATGCCCTGGAAGAGCAGCGCGTTCTCCAGGTAATCGTCCCCGAGCGACGGCAGCATGGGCTGCTCGTCCAGCACCGCCCCGAGATCCAGCCCCTCCTGCCAGTAGAGCCCGAAGGCGATGCGGGTGCGCTCGGGGATCTGGCCCGCGGCCCACACGGCCACGCCCTCCCGCACCCAGGCGGGCAGCCTCCGGTAGCGCGGGCCCAGGTGCTCGCGCATCAGCCCGTGGGTGAGCTCGTGGGCCAGCGAGCCCTCGAGGTCCATCTGCCCCAGGCGCACCTGCTCGCTGGACACGCTGATGAGCAGGCGATCGCCCGCCGCCGTGCGCACCGGCTGGCTGCTGGCCCCCACCGTGCGCGAGCCGAAGTCCCGCAGGCGCACCACGAAGCGGGCCGGGTCGGCGGTCGGGAGCCCGGTCGCCCGCTGGGCGCGCTCGAGCGCGCGATCGCGCAGCGCCGGGAGCGCGGCCTGGACACGCTCGAGGGCGGGGTCGTAGCGCAGGTTGCCGCGGTACTGCGCCTCGATGCCGTCCTGGGGCTCGAGGGCCAGGACCGGGTAGGCCTCGCGGCCGGTGCTGGCCAGCAGCAGATCCATGCCGCAGCCGAACAGCAGCACCAGCGCGACCGAGAAAAGCAGGGGCAGGTGCTCGCCGGAGCGCATGCAAGAACCTCCTGCGGATCCGCCCGCGGGAAGCAAGGACACCCGGCTCCTCCCGGGGTTCCCTGATGCCCTAACGCGACGGAAATATTTTGTTTTCTCCCGGCTGGCCAGGGCGAGGCGCGGCCCTTGACAGGTCCGGAGTGGGCTGGGATAACCGGACCGGGGCGAAGGCGAGGTGAGGCGCATGGATCTGCTGCTGAAGGGCGAGGCCGGGACGCGGGCGCTGCTCCTGGGGAACGAGGCCATCGTGCGGGGCGCGCTCGAGGCGGGGCTCGCCGTGGCCTGCGCCTACCCGGGCACGCCGTCCTCGGAGATCGCCGACACCTTCCACGAGCTCAGCCAGAAGAGCGATCTCTACTTCGAGTACTCCACCAACGAGAAGGTGGCCTTCGAGGTGGCGGCCGGGGCGGCCATCGCCGGCATGCGCGCCATGGTCAGCATGAAGCACGTCGGCCTGAACGTGGCCTCCGATCCGCTCAACACCCTGGCCTACACCGGAGTGCGGGCCGGGTTCGTGATCGTCACCGCCGACGACCCGGGCCTGCACTCCAGCCAGAACGAGCAGGACAACCGCTGGTACGCGAAGCTCTCCCTGCTGCCCATGCTCGAGCCCGGCAGCCCGCAGGAGGCCCTGGAGATGACCCGGGAGGCCTTCCGCCTGAGCGAGCGCTTCGGCACGGCGGTGCTCCTGCGCACCACCACGCGCGTCAACCACTCCCGCGGGGTGGTCTCCTTCGGCGCCATGGAGCCCCGGCGTTTCGCCGGCCACTTCGTCAAGGAGCCCTCCCGCTGGGTGCCGGTCCCGGCCGTGGCGTACCGCCTGCGGCCCAAGCAGCTCGAGCGGGCCGAGCGCCTGGCCGCGGTGGTGGACGAGCTGCCCTGGAACCGGGTGGAGGGCGACCGGGGCGAGCTCGGCATCGTCACCTCGGGCGTGTCCGCGAGCTACGTGCGCGAGGTGCTCGAGGAGCTCGGCGCCGCGGACCAGGTGCGGGTGCTCGTGGTCGGCTCCATCCACCCGCTGCCCCGGCGGAGGCTCGAGGAGCTGCTGCGCGCCTGCAAGAAGGTGCTGGTGGTCGAGGAGCTCGAGCCCTACCTCGAGACCGAGCTGCGCGCCCTGGCCCAGGAGCTCGGCCGCGCGGTGCTCATCGAGGGCAAGGGCGAGCGGGGCATCCCGCGCATGTACGAGCTGTCGCCGGATCGCATCCGCCCGGCCGTGGCCCGGCTGCTGGGCCGCGAGCTCCCGCCCGCGCCCGCGAGGGCGTTGCCCAGGCTCCCCAGCCGGCCGCCCATGCTGTGCGCCGGCTGCAGCCACAGGAACACCTACTACGCCATCAAGAGCGTGGCCGAGCCGGACACCTACTTCGCCAGCGACATCGGCTGCTACACCCTGGGGCTCCTGCCGCCCATGAGCACGGTGGACTCCTTCCTGTGCATGGGCTCGAGCGTCACCCAGGCCCAGGGCGCCTCGATCCACAACCCGCAGAAGATCGTGGCCTTCATCGGCGACTCGACCTTCTTCCACAGCGGGCTCACGGGCCTGGCCAACGCCGTGCACAACGGCCACGAGCTCATGCTGGTCATCCTGGACAACTCGACCACCGCCATGACCGGGCACCAGCCCCACCCGGGCACCGAGTGCTGCCTCGAGGGCAGCAGCAAGCTGGACCTCGAGCGCGTGGTGCGCGGGCTGGGGGTCGAGGATCTGACCGTCGTGGACAACGGCGACCTGCAGGCCGCCATCGCGGCCTTGCAGGGCGCCTACCGTCGCCAGGGTGTGCGGGTGGTCATCAGCCGCCACGCCTGCCCGCTGTACCTGCGAAAGAGCGGGGTGAAGGCCGAGCGCCTGACCTACGCCGTGGATCCCGCCCGCTGCAAGTACTGCGGCACGCACGCCTCCCACGAGCCCTGCGGCGTGCCGGTCCTGCACGACGACGAGATCCTGCGCGCGCGGACGAAGCTGGAGAGCCTGCGCATGCCGGCCGGGTGCGGCCCGTTCCCCGGGCTGCAGGGCGCCGAGGCCAAGATGCCGGCCGCGCCCTGCTCGTTCGCCTGCCCGGCCAACGTGTGCGCCTTCGGCTACATCTCGCTGGCCCGGGCGGGCCGCCACCGCGAGGCCCTGGCGCTCATCCGCGAGGCCGTGCCGCTGCCGCTCGTGCTGGGGCACGTGTGCCACCACCCGTGCGAGGCCCGCTGCGTGCGGGGCGACTACGAGGGGGCGGTGGACATCAACGGCATCAAGCGCTTCGTGGCCGAGCAGGAGAGCCCGGCCGAGCGCCAGGCCTGGTGGCAGGGGCTGAAGGCGGGCATCCGCCCGCGGGCGGAGCGGGTGGCGGTGATCGGCGCCGGGCCGGCCGGGCTGAGCGCGGCCTGGGAGCTGCAGCTGCGCGGCTACCAGGTCGAGCTCTTCGAGCGCGAGGCGCTCGCCGGCGGGATGCTGGCCCTCGGCATCCCGGCCTACCGGCTGCCGCGGGACGTGCTGGCGCAGGAGCTGGAGGCGCTGCTCGCGGTCGGCGTCCGCCTGCGCACCGGGGCCGCGCTGGGGCGCGACTTCAAGCTCCAGGGGCTGCTCGCGCAGGGCTTCCAGGCCGTGTGCCTGGCGGTGGGCGCCTGGCGCGGGCTGCGCCTGGGGCTGGCCGGCGAGGACGCCCGGGGGATCGACGACGCGCTCGCCTTCCTGCGCCGGGTGAACCTGGGCGAGGAGCGCCGGGTCGGGCGGCGGGTGGTGGTGGTGGGCGGGGGCGACGCGGCCCTCGACGCGGCCCGCACGGCCCGCAGGCTGGGCGCGGAGTCGGTCGAGATCCTCTACCGCCGCTCGGCCGAGGAGATGCCCGCCTCGCCCGAGGAGGTGCGCGCGGCCCTGGCCGAGGGCGTGCGCCTGCACCCGCTGGCGGTGCCGGTCGCGTTCCTGGCCGAGGGCGAGAAGCTGCGCGCGCTGCGCGTGGCGCGCACCGAGCTCGCGGGGGTGGACGCGAGCGGCCGCCGGCGCCCGGTCGTGGTGGCCGGCTCGGAGGCCGAGCAGCCCGCGGACCAGGTCATCCTGGCGGTGGGCCAGGCCGTGGAGCAGGAGCTCCTGCGAGACGACCTGGCGCTCGCGCGGACCGAGCGCGGGGAGCTCCGCGTGGAGCCAGGCACCGGCCGGACCTCGCACCCGCGGGTGTTCGCCGCCGGCGACGCGGTCACCGGCCCGGTCACGGTGGTGGCGGCTATCGCCTCCGGCCGGGTGGCGGCCTGGGGCATCGATCAGGCGCTCGCCGGCGCGGCCGCCGGGCGGCCCGTGGTCCTGCACGGCCCGGACGAGCTCGGTCCGGACGGGGCGCGTTACCACCCCGCCGCCGTGCGGGCCGCGGCCCGGGCCGCGCCCGCCGAGCGGGAGGCCGCCGCGCGCGCCCGCGACTTCGAGCCGGCGGTCGGCGGGCTCACCGAGGCCCAGGCGCGGGCGGAGGCGCTGCGCTGCCTGAGCTGCGGCCAGTGCGGGCGTTGCAACAACTGCATCGACAACTTCGGCTGCCCGGCCATCTTCCGGCGCGAGGGCAAGATCTACATCGACGAGGCCCTGTGCGTGGGCTGCGGCATCTGCGCCCAGCTCTGCCCCAACGACGCCATCCAGCCCGTGGCCGAGCCGGCCGGGCGAGGGTAGGAGCGCGGCATGCCGAAGCTCGACATCTGCATCTCCGGCGTGGGCGGCCAGGGCAGCCTGACCGCCTCCCGCATCCTGGGGGAGGCCGCCACCCGGGCCGGGCTCGAGGTCGTGGTGGGGGAGATCCACGGCATGGCCCAGCGCGGCGGGGTGGTGGAGTCCACCGTGCGCATCGGCGGCGCCCGGGGCCCGATCATCTCGGACGGCCGCGCGGACGTGCTGCTCGGCTTCGAGCCGGTGGAGGCGGTCCGGGCTCTGGCCAAGGCCGGGCCGCAGACGCTGGTCATCGTGAACACCCGCTGCATCATCCCCTTCACCGTGTCGCTGGAGGGCAGCGAGTACCCGCAGGTGGAGGATCTCCTGGCCGAGGTGCGTAAGGTCACCCCGCGGCTCGTCGCGCTGGACGCCGCGGAGGTGGCGCAGAAGGCCGGCTCGGGCCAGGCGGTCAACACCGTGATGCTGGGCGTGCTGGCCGGCGCGATCGCGCTGCCCTTCCCGCGGGAGACGCTCCTCCAGGTGATCGAGGAGAGCGTCCCTAAAAAGGCCCTGCCCCAGAACCGCCAGGCCTTCGCGGCCGGGCTGGAGATCGGCGAGAAGGGCTGACCGCGGTTCTCTCTGCTGGACTATACTCATCGGTGGGGCGAGGAGCGGGTTCACGCCGGGGTGTCGGTGCGCGCGTCGCGGGGCCGGGGCATTCGGGAGGGTGAGCATGGGAAGGGAGCCTGGATCTCGGGACCGGCGGGGATTGTCCTGGCTGTGCCTCGCGCTCTGGTCGCTGGGGCTCGACGCACCTCGGGTCGCCGCCGGCCAGGACGGGCCGCAATCGGTCGTGCTGGCGTTGTGCGATGCGCGGGAACCACTTGGGCCTGGCGGCCTCGAGACCGTTGCCAGGACATTCCAGTCCATCCTGGCACGGGACGGCAGGCTTCGATTCGCAGACCAGGAGCCCATCGTTGCTTGCGTGACGGACTGCCTGGAGCGAAAGGGCTGCGCCACCAGGCGAGACCCTCCCAAGTGTGAGTATGCTCGAACGCCTTGCATGCTCGAGTGCTCCAAGGCCGCCGGCGTGACGTCGCCTTTGGTTGTCCGACTCCATAGCTTGAGGGTGGACAGCTGCAGGCTCGAGGTGAGCCGCGGACATGGTGAGAGTCTTCTGAGCGTGGCCTCCGAGGAGGTCCTGTGTGCTCGCTTCGCCATCGACCGCGCTCTCACCCGTCTGGCGAGGAGAGTCTCCGACCAGCTCCTGGCTGTCGACGGCCAGCACGCCACCTGGATTGCCGATCGGGATGAGGCCGATGTCCACCTCGCCCGGTCGTTGCTCTCGGAAGGGCGCTGGTCCGATGCACGGGAGTTCCTGCAGAAAGTCTGGGACCCACGGCAGGCGAATCCGCTGCTGGGGCTGTCGCTGGCCGAGCTCCAGGAGCGCTGCCATGACTTCGCCGGGGCTATCGAGACGCGCCGACAGCTCCTCGCGCTGGCCGGGGACGACCCGCCTTTCAGGAGCTCGCAGGGAGACAAGATCGCGTTTCTCGAGAATGCTTCAGGTTCACGTTTACTGAACAGGCTTGCGCCAGGGCAGGGATCGTTGCCAGGCTGGATCCGCGTGAATCTCCCCCTCGCGGACCGCTCGGCGAAGGTCGCCGTGGGACCGGATGGGTCCATCTGGCTGGCAGGCCAGGGCGCGCTGATGTCCGCGAGCTCGGGCTGCGTGGAATTCTCACCCAACCTCGTGTTCCACGGCGGCAGCCAGGCGCTGCTCATGAAGCTCACGCCCGCTGGAGAGATCGCCTGGCTGGTCGGGGCCACAGGGACCTCGCCGCCGAACACCAACCTGAGCCATGCGGAGTCTTCTGCCCTGGCCGCGATAGCCGCCCTGCCCGATGGAGCTGCGCTGGGGGCTGGCCTCTTCACGGGGGAGATGATCCTGGCGCCCGGTGCGCCTTTCGCCCGCAAGGTGACCTGCCACGGTGCCGTGTGCGGCTTCGTGGCGCGCTTCTCCGGCGAGGGCGAGGTGAGCTGGCTGCAGGGATTCGATTGCCCCGAGGGCTGGGAGCCCATCTCGATCGCGCTTGCCGAAGGGGGCGAGGCGCTGGTGCTGGGGGAGCTCCGCCCGGGCCGTTCTTCCCTTGATCCCTGGGGCGCGCGCCGCCGTGCCACGGGCCACGAGCCTGGCCCACGGTTCCACCTGGTCAGGCTCGGACCCTCCGGGCCGGCGCGTTGGCGAGCGGCAGAATCCTGCGCGCCGGCGCTCGACCCAGAATGGAAGATCACCGAGGCACGGGTTGCCAAGCGCACCGCCAGGGATCTGGAGGTGGAGATCGTGCTCGGTCGCTTCGCGAACTCCCGTACGCCGCTGCCCGGCAGGCAACTCGCCCTGCTCGTCCAGCGGGGCAGAGGTCCCTTGCAGTGCCTCGGCGGCTCGCCGCGACAGCTCGAGGAGCTCGAACGGCGCGAGCGCGATGAGGCGTCCCGCTTCCCGGAGGTGGCGGCCTTGCGGGCTGCCCCTCGAAACTTCCTGCTCACCGGGATGGACCACGGCATCCACAGGCGGAGCGCGTGGGTGCTGTCATCGAGCGAGTGGTGGGGCCTTCACCCCGTCGGCGAGGGACCACTGAAACACCTGGGCAAGATTCCCAAGGGCGTGTTCGTCCTGGTCCTCGACGAGAGCACCGGCGAGCCTGGTTCAGGAGGACGTGAATGATGATCAGTCGTGCCGTGATCGCGCTGGCGGTCGTGTGGCTGGGCTGGTCGCCGGTCGCCTCCTTCGCCCTGGAGATCCGGGGGCTGGAGCAGCCGCGGAAGGCCTGGAGCGCGACCCTGGTCGACGACGTGATCTGCCAGCCGGCCGTGGACGCGGAGCGCATGTATATCGGCACCAGCTCGGGCCAGGTGCTGGCCCTCGACCGCGCCAGCCACCGCGTGGTCTGGCAGCAACCTGTGGGTCTGGATCACATGCTGCGGCTTGCCAGGGTCGCGGACCGGGTGCTGGTCTCCTGCAACGGGAAGTTGATCGCCCTGGATGCCAGCACGGGCGTCGAGGTCTGGCGCCGGGAGTCGCACGGGACGGGTCTGGAGGAGCTCGAGGTGCTCGAGGACGCCGCGCTCAACGTGGGCCGCGACGGGAATCTCGAGGCGCTCGAGCCACTGGATGGTCGGTTGCGCTGGAGATCGACCGCAGCTCTGCAGTCGATCTGCCGGGGCTGCCTGGCCACGGCTGGAGGGCGGGTCTTCGTACCTTGCGAGGCCCGGGTGGTGTGCGCCCTGGACGCCAAGGATGGAAGGGTGCTGTGGCGCAAGCCGCTCGAGGCGCTGGCGGGGAGACCAGGCGCTGACTTCCTTCGGGCCGGCCGGGACAGGCTCGTCTTCTCCTTCGAGGGGGCGGTCCATGCGCTCGCGGCCGAGGACGGCAGGCCGCTCTGGCAGCGCGCCGTGAGGACGCCCACCGGCCTGCAGCTCGCTGGCGACAGGGTGCTCGTGGCGAGCTTCACCGACCTGTCGCTCCTGGACGCCGCGACGGGCGAGGTGCGAGCCAAGTCACCGCCGGCCGAGCAAGGTCGCTCGGGATTCGAGCAGCCGGCGATGTGCGGCGACTTCGTGGTGAAGATCGAGTACCCCGACCGGCGCGGTGAGGATGCACGCTTGCGCGGCTTGAGGCGCGCGGATCTCGCGCAGGCCTGGGAGATACCACTACGAAAGGGTGGCCAGCAGGTCCTGCCCGTGTCCTGCGTCGGGGGACGGATCCTGGGGGGCTGGCTGGGTGGGCTGTGGTCGATCGATCCCGCGAGCGGCCAGGCCGAGAAAGTGTTCTCCTCGGGGGGACGCATGACCGCCCCCGCGGTGGGCTGCGGCGAGGCCGTCCTGGCCGGGCGCGAGGACGGGACCGTGATGGCGCTGAACGCGGCCACCGGCGCGCCGCTCTGGACGCGCAAGGTCGCAGAGGGGCCGGTCAGGCGGCTGCTGCCCGCGGCTGGGGCGGTCGTCGCGAGCGGTGAAGGGTGGAGCGTCGGCCTCGGGTGCGTGGAGGGCAAGACCCTCTGGAGCCGGCGGACTCCCGATCAGGAGGCCAAGCTCGTCACGCCCGCAGGGGTGGTCCTGGCCGGTCCGGGCGGTTCCTTGGAGCTCGTCGATCCGGCCACGGGGCGTTCCCGGTGGAAGGCCGATGCGGGTGCGCGGGTGGACATCGTGAGGGCGGAGGGCGCGCGGGTCGTGGTGTCCACGCGCGAGGGCGGGGTCGTGGCCCTCGTCCTGAAGAGCGGGAAGCGCGCGGGCACCTTCGACGCGGGCGGAAGCGTGAGGGGGCTCGCCGTGGCCCAGGACGCCTGGATCGTGCGTAGCCCTGCCGAGAGGCTGCGCGCGATCGACCCGCGCACCGGCAAGGTCCGCTGGGAGAAGGCGGCCCTGCCCGGGCCCGGCTCGGCCATGGCCGCCGGGGATGGGTTCGTGTGGCTTGGTCAGGGCGAGGGCATCCTGGCTCTCGATCTGGCCACAGGGGCCGAGCGGTGGCGGTTCGGCGGCCTCCAGGATCGGTCGCCCGATGGCGAACCAAGGCCCTGGATGGCACCTCCGTTGCTTCTCCGGGATCGGCTGCTGGTGGCCGACACGCGAGGGGTGCTGCACGTGCTCGAGCGAGACACGGGCCGCGAGCTGTGGAAGTACGAGATCGGCGAGATGATCAACGGGGCGCCACACATCGCGGGCGAGCGCATGCTGCTCTCCACCTTGCACGGACGGGTGCATGCGGTCGAGATGGCCGAGCGGCCCTGGCCCGCGGTGCTCACGGCCCAGGTCGGGGAGGAGCCCGCCTTCTGGCCGGTGTGGGCTGATGGACACATCGTGCTCGGCGACAGCCAGGGGGTGATCCGGGCCTATGACGGCGCCACCGGCAAGCCGTCCTGGGAGTGGTCCAACCCGGGCCTCGTTCCTGACAAGCCCGTCGAGTTAGGCAAGCGCCTGATCTTCGGCACCCGGGGTGGAAGCTGGATTGCGCTGGAGGCTCGCACGGGCCGCGAGGTCTGGCGTGCGGTGAGTGGGCAACGGTCCGCCGAAAGCCCGCGGTCCGTCGGGGATCACCTGCTGGCGATCAGCGCCAACGATGGGGACAGGCACCAATGGAAGACCGCGGGCTACTTCTACCTCCACTCCCTGGACCCGGCCTCCGGCAAGGAGCGCTGGCGGGTGGGCCCGCTGTCCTCCAGACAGCGCAGGCTGAGCCTGTATGGAGATCTGGTCGTGTTCCCCTTGGCGGCGGGCGAGCTCCTGGCCCTCGAGGCTTCTACGGGCCAGGAGCGCTGGAGGGTGGCGTCGGTCTTCGGATCCGACCAGATGGGTAGCGCGGGCACGCCCCTGCTCGGCAAGGATCTCATCGTCGCCTTCCGGCAGCCCGAGGGCGCGATCGCGCTCGAGCGGATCGATCCAGCGACCGGGAGAGCGCTGTGGAGCGTCCCGGAGCGCCTGGGCAGCTTCGTGCGGCTCGAGCAGGGGACGCTCTCGCTGCAGGAAGCCGGTGGCCGGGGAGGTCCGAGCCCCGTGCATTGCCGCGCCGTGGAGGACGGAGCGCCGAGAGAGTGCCCCGTCAGGCCGAAGGCCTGCCCGGAGGGCGAACGCTTCTTTCGTGGAGTCCGCCTGGGCGGTAAGTTGGTCGGCGCCTGCGAACGTCAGGCGATGTGCCTCTGGGAGGAGGCTACCTGCAAGGAGCTCGGCCGGGTGGAGCTCCCTGAAGAATTCTGGGACTTCGGTTCCCTGGAGAACGGCTGGCTCCATGTGAGGACCCGGACCGGCCTCGCGGTGATCCTCGATCCCAAGCGTCTCTTCCCCGCCTTCTGAGCCGGCGACCTCGGGCTGGCATCGGCCGGCGACTTCCCGTACTCTTCCGTCGGTTGGGGAGGAGTTGCGCGGAGGCGCGAGTGGCCGGAGAGTCCCAGGACAAGCCGCCCGAGAAGCAGGACTGGGTCGAGAGGCTGACCCGGCTGGCCGGGCTGGTCGGCATGAACCAGGTCCAGGTGCGCTGGCGGCTGCGGCGGATGCAGCAGGGCTGGGCGGCGCGGCGCGCCGACGCCCGCACCTCGGTCGATCACGTCACCTACAAGCACAAGACCTGCCCGGCCTGCGGGCGGGTGAACGACGAGGGCGCGAAGCGCTGCTCGGGCTGCGGGGCGGCGCTCGGCTGGTGGTCCATGCAGGTCCTGCGGCGCATCGGGCTCAGCCTGCCCGCCTTCCTGTCGGTCTCCAGCCTGCTGGGCTTCGCCCTGGTCCTGGTCTACCTGCGGGTGGTGCTGGGCGAGGGCCGGCCCGACAGCGTGTTCTCGCTGCGCGTGGACACCCTGCTCGCCTTCGGCGGCAACTTCGCCCCGGCCCTGGCGCAGGGGGAGTGGTGGCGGCTCGCCTGCGCGGTCTTCCTGCACGCGGGCCTGTGGCACCTGGGCTTCAACCTGTTCGCGCTCACCCAGATCGGCCCGCCCATCGAGCACATCTTCGGCCGGGGGCGGATGCTCCTTTTCTTCATGTCGACCGGCATCCTGGCCAGCCTGGGCAGCTACCTGCTGGGGCTGCGGGGGGTGGGCATCGGCGCCTCGGGCGCCATCATGGGCCTGTGCGGGGTGGCCGCGGGCTGGGGCCAGCGCGACGGCACCACCATCGGCCGCAACGTGCGCAACCTCATGTTCAAGTGGGCGGTGTACACCACCATCTTCGGGCTGCTGGTGAACGCGGACCACGCCGCCCACCTGACCGGCTTCGGCGCGGGCTTCGCGCTGGGCTTCCTCATGCGCCCGGCCCACCTGCAGCGCTCCTCCCACGCCAGCCTGCGGGTGGTGGAGACCCTGCTCGGCGCGGCGCTCGCGCTGGCGACCCTGGCGCTGTGCCTGGTCCCGCCGCAGAGCAAGACGGTCGAGGACTTCCAGCGGCGCGTGCAGCTCGGCGAGGGTGGCAACCTCTACGCCCCCATGCTGGAGGCGTGCGATCTCGCCGCCCGCGGCCGGCAGGCGGAGGCGCTCGAGCGCCTGCGCGCGTTCGTGGACGAGGAGAGCCAGGCGCTGGTCACGCCGGCCGCCATGGCGGACACCTGCCGTGGCCTGGCGGAGCGCCAGGTCCTGTGCCGCAGGTTCCGGGCCGAGGGGCTGACCGCCCTCTACCCGCCCGAGGCGCTGCCCGCGAGCGACTACGAGCGCACCCAGCTCGAGCGCCAGGAGCGCAGCCTGTGCGGCTTCATGCTGGACGGCGTGCCCGCGCTTCCGGAGCCGGAGCCGGAGCCGGAGCCGGAGGACGGACCTCACCCCCCGACCCCCTCTCCCGCGGGGAGAGGGGGAGGCTGAGCTCGATCGCGAGCCACTGGCGGGGGTGAGGTCAGCGGCTGACGGGCTTGTAGAACTGCACCCCGCCCCGGTGGCGCAGGATGCTGCGGGACAGGTCCTGGAAGTCGGCCTCGTTGTTGACCACGTCGATGTCGGAGGTGTCCACCACCAGCAGCGGTGTGTCGGCGTAGTGGAAGAAGTACTCGTTGTAGATGGCCGTCAGGCGCTTGAGGTAGTCGGCGTCGAAGTTCTTCTCGAAGGCCCGGCCGCGGCGCTTGATGCGCTCGAGCAGCACGTCCAGCCGGGCCTGCAGGTAGACCACCAGGTCGGGCTTCAGCACGCGCATGTCCAGGATCTGGAAGACCTGGTCGTACAGCAGCATCTCGTTGTCCGACAGGGTCAGCGCGGCGAACAGCCGGTCCTTGGAGAAGATGTAGTCGGCGAAGATGTAGCGGTTGAAGAGATCCGGCTGCCACAGCTCCTGCTGCTGCCGGTAGCGGCTGAGCAGGAAGAAGAGCTGGGTCTGGAAGGCGTACTTGTCCCGGTCGGCGTAGAAGTCCGCCAGGAACGGGTTCTCCTCGACGATCTCCAGCATCGCCTTGCCCTGGAACTGCTTGGCCAGGCGGTGCACCAGGGTGGTCTTGCCGACCCCGATGGCGCCCTCCACGGCGATGTAGGTCGGCCTGGCCGGCGCCGCCGTCTCGGCCTGTTCGTTGCGCGAGCGCCTGCGCGGCGTGGTCATGGCAGCTCCCCCAGGATGTGCTCGAAGTCGTCGAGGAACTTCTTCTTGCCGTCGGTCGAGCGGATGTCGATGCGCGACACGTCCACCCGGTGGGTGGGGATGCCGTACTTGCGCTTGCAGACCTGCGGGAAGGTCGAGTAGTAGGCGTTCAGGCCCGTCAGGAAGGCGGTGTCGATGGCCTTCTCTTCCTCGCGCCCGCGGACGCTGATGCGCTCGAGGAGCGTCTCGACCGAGGGCACCTCGAGGATGACGATGAGATCGGGCTGCTTGAGCTCCGCGTTGAGCCGGTTGAAGTACTCGAAGTACAGGTCCAGCTCGCGGTTGTCCATGAACCCGAGCCCGTGCAGGTACTTGGCGAAGATCTCGGGATCCTCGTACAGGGTGCGGTCCTGGATGCAGCTCTTGGGCACCTTGCGGATGAGCTCGTGGTGCTCCACCCGGCGGATGAGGAACTCGAGCTGCAGGGTGAACGACCAGCGCCGCATGTCCAGGTAGTAGTCCTTGAGGAAGCGGTTGTCGATCACCGGCTCGTCGAACAGCTCGAAGCCGAAGTTCTGGCTGATCAGCTTGGCGGCCGTGGTCTTGCCGCAGCCGATGTTGCCCGCCATGGCGATGAAGCGCTTCTTCTTCAAGGCGCGGCTCCTCGGGCGCTCCAGGATGGGGTTGAGGCCGGGGGCATGGTAGCCCTACGCGGGGCCGAGATCAACACCGCCTTGGGCACTTGTTTTCTTGTTCTCGGGGGGGGCGACGGCTAAGATGGGCCGGTTGGATGGTCGCGCGGCAAGGGGAGCGAACCTTGACCGACGGTGACGAGCGCAGGGAGCACCCACGGGCCTTCGTCGGCCTGCTGGTCCGCGTCGGCTACGGCGACGTGGACGAGTTCGTCGAGCGCTACGCCTCGAACATCTCCGAGGGCGGCCTGTTCATCCAGAGCCGCGAGCCGTTCCCCGCCGAGACCCTGGTGCGCTTCGAGGTCAAGCTGAGGACGGGGGAGACCGTCCTGGAGGGCAAGGGCGTGGTGGTCTGGAGCCGCACCCCGGACCAGACGCCGTCCCCCGGCATGGGGATCCGCTTCCTCGAGCTGGGCGAGGACGCCAGGCGCCTGGTGCGGCGGATGGTCCAGCTCCGCAACAGCCAGGCCAGCGCCGCGCAGCAGCCGCCGGCCCCTCAGGCCCTGCCCGCGCCGCCGGTCCCGGGGGTCCAGCCCGTGCCGCCGATCCGGCCGGTACCGCCGCCGATCCGGCCGGTGCCGCCGCCGATCCGACCGGTGCCGCCCCCGATCCGGGAGGTGCCGGCCACGCCCGCTCCCCGGTTGCCGCCGGGCATGGTCCCGCCCAGCCCGCGCGTGCCCATGCGGCAGGCCGCCGATCTCGCGGGGCTGGACGTGGAGGTGGAGGCGCCGCGGGAGGAGGCGAAGCCCACCATCGAGGTGGACGCCTCGCTGGGCGCGGTGACCTTCGACAAGAAGCCGGCCGGGGGCGTGGAGGTGGACATCGCGCTCGACGGCTTCGACGGCGGCGCGGGGCAGGGCAAGCCCGCCCCCACGGCCGCGCACCAGGCCGGCCCGGCCCGGGGCGGCGCCTCGTCGCGGGTGATCGGCATCGATCTCGGCACCTCGACCTCGTGCGCCGCGATCGTGCTGGTGGATGGCCGGCCGCAGGTCATCCCCTCCCGCAAGGGCTACCGCACCATCCCCTCCATCGTGGCCTACGACAGCAAGGCTCAGCTCCTGGTCGGACACCCGGCCAAGGCGCAGCTCGAGCTCAACCCGACGAACACGGTCTACGGCTCCAAGCGCCTGGTGGGCCGCCCGTTCGACTCGCCCGCGGTGCGCGAGCTGCGCGACCGGTTCCACTACAAGATCGTCGAGGGACCGCAGCACGAGGCGGCGGTGCAGATCCAGGGGCGCACCTTCAGCCTGCAGCAGATCTCGGCCTTCATCCTGAGCGAGATGCGCGACATCTGCCGGGAGCTGCTGGGCGAGGAGGTCAGCCGGGCGGTGATCACCGTGCCGGCCTACTACAACGAGAACCAGCGCCAGGCCGTACGGGAAGCGGGCATGCTGGCCGGCCTGAGCGTGGAGCGCATCGTCAACGAGCCGACCGCCGCCGCGCTGGCCTTCGGCTTCAACCGCGGCCTGGACCAGCGGGTGATGGTGTACGACCTCGGCGGCGGGACCTTCGACGTGTCCATCCTGGAGCTGACGGATAACGTCTACCAGGTGGTGGCCACCGGCGGCGACACCTTCCTAGGCGGCGTGGACTTCGACAACCAGCTCGTGGATCACCTGCTGCAGGCCTTCTGCGAGCAGGTCGGCGGCGTGCCCAAGCTGGACCGCTCGGCCATGCAGCGGCTGCGGGACGCGGCCGAGGCGGCCAAGTGCGCGCTCAGCGAGAAGACCGAGACCTACGTGCGGCTGCCGTTCTTCGCCGCGGTCAAGAACACCCCCAAGGACCTCGAGCTCAAGGTCACCCGCGGGCAGCTCGAGGAGCTGGTGGGGACGCTTGTCGAGCGCACCGTCCTGGTGTCCCAGGAGGTGCTGCGCCGGGCCGGGCTCGCGCCCACCGACCTCGACAGCATCCTGCTGGTGGGCGGGCAGAGCCGCATGCCGCTGGTGTGGCGCCGCATCCGCGAGACCTTCGCCAAGGAGCCCACCGTCGAGGTGGATCCCGAAGAGGCGGTGGCGCTCGGCGCGGCGCTGCTGGCCGACTCCCTCGACCGCATCGACAGCGTGGTGCTGATCGACGTGCTGCCGATGAGCATCGGCCTGGGCCTGCCCGGCGGAGGCTTCCTGGTCATGCTGCAGGGCGGCACGGGCCTGCCCGCGACCCGCACCTACACCATGTCGACCTTCCGCGAGGGGCAGACTCGCCTGGAGCTGTTCATCTTCCAGGGCGAGAGCCAGCGGGTGCTGCAGAACGAGTACCTCGGCACGGTGGTCATCCAGGGCATCCCACCGGCGCCCAAGGGCGCCGTGCAGCTCGAGCTGACCTTCTCCCTGGATCAGGAGTGCGTGCTCAAGGTGACCACCCAGGACCGCACCCACGGCCGGCCGCTCGAGACGCGCATGGAGGCCGGGGCCAGCGAGGTGGAGATCCGCCAGCGCCTGCGCATCCCCGACTCCGAGGTGCACGCCCCGGCCTCGTCCATCCTGGGCACGCGTTTGCCCACCGACTCGGCCGAGGGAGCGCGGGTACCAAGTGACACCTCCGGTGGAGCGCGGGTCCCGGGCGACGCCTCGGGTGGTGCGCCTGCCCAGAACGGCGTTGGCCCCGGCCCCGGTGGGCCCGCCGGGGAGCCCGAGGCCCAGCCTGGGTTGTCCGGCAAGCCGGCGGAGTGACCCCTCGCGTCTGAATGTGGAGGGCCCTGGGGCCCGTCCAACTGCGGAGTGACTTTCCGAGGAGGGAGTGGACATGAAGACGACGCGCGCTCGCGCCCTGGTCCTGTGCCTACCCGTGCTGTTGTGGGGCGGCACCGCCCTGGCGGTGGAGATCTTCCTGAACGGGGTCAAGATCACCGGCCTGTCCGACCAGCGCATCGAGAAGGCCACGGTGACGCTCGACAAGGCCGGCAACGTGCACATCTCGGCGCCCGAGTACAAGGTGCGCGAGGTGGGCGGGGAGGCCGCACCGGCGGCGGTGGCCCCGGCCCCGGCGGTGAGCAAGTCCAACCTGGGGCGCCAGTACTTCGTGATCACCGACGCACCGCGGACCAACCTGTCGGGCTACGAGGTGCAGCTCATGGTGAACTCGCGCTTCGTGCGCACCTTCGATGACTCCATCCCGCAGACCATCATCGAGCTGAACGAGCACCTGCAGGCCGGGGCGAACACGGTCAGCTTCCTGGGCAAGCGCCCGGCCGGCAAGGCCGTCGGGGCCGGGGCCGACGTGTTCACCATCCTGGTCGGCTACGGCAAGACCGACGGCGGGCAGCTCGTCATCGAGGAGGTGGTGGGCGAGCTCAAGATCCCGGCCAGCGCCCAGGGCGAGGTGGCCAAGTCCTTCGACTTCACCGCCAAGTAGGGACCCCTGCGAGGCCGCTCCGCCCTTGCCTTGCGCCTCACGCGGGGGTAGCTTCCGTGGCCAGGAACTCCCACGGAGGCGAAACATGGCCAATTCCAGAGAGATCATCGAGATCACCGAGAAGTACAGCGCGCACAACTACCACCCCCTGCCGGTGGTCATCTCACGGGCCGAGGGCGCCTACGTCTGGGACTGCGAGGGCAAGAAGTATCTCGACTTCCTCAGCGCCTACTCCGCGGTCAACCAGGGTCACCGCCACCCCAAGATCATCCAGGCCCTGGTGGAGCAGGCCGGGCGGGTGACGCTCACCTCGCGCGCATTCCACAACGACCAGCTCGGGCCGTTCCTCAAGGAGCTGTGCGCGCTGGCCGGCTTCCCCAAGGCCCTGCCCATGAACACCGGCGCAGAGGCGGTGGAGACCGCCCTCAAGCTGGCCCGCAAGTGGGGCTACAAGGTCAAGGGCGTGCCCGACGGCCAGGCGGAGATCATCTGCTGCGGCGAGAACTTTCACGGGCGCACCATCAGCATCGTGAGCTTCTCGACCGACGAGCAGTACCGGGACGGCTTCGGGCCCTTCACCCCGGGCTTCAAGGTGGTGCCCTACGGCGACGGGGCTGCGCTCGAGAAGGCCTTCACCAAGAACACCGTGGCCTTCCTGGTCGAGCCGATCCAGGGCGAGGCCGGGGTGGTCGTGCCGCCCGAGGGCTACCTCAAGAAGGCCCGGGCGCTGTGCGACAAGCACCGGGCCCTGTTCATCGCGGACGAGATCCAGACCGGCCTGGGCCGGACGGGCAAGATGTTCTGCTTCGAGCACGAGGGCATCCGGCCCGACGTGCTGGTGCTGGGCAAGGCCATCTCCGGCGGCGTGCTCCCGGTCAGCGCGGTGCTGGCCTCCGAGGAGCAGATGGGGGTCTTCAAGCCCGGGGACCACGGCAGTACCTTCGGCGGTTGCCCGATCGGCTGCGCCGTGGCCCGGGCCGCCCTGCGGGTGCTGGTGGAGGAGAAGCTGGCCGCGCGCGCGGCCGAGCTGGGTGGCCGGTTCAAGGAGCGCCTGGCGGGGCTGTGCGGGAAGAAGATCGAGTCGGTGCGCGGCCGGGGGTTGCTGCTGGCCATGGTGCTGAAGAAGTCCGCCGGTCCGGCCCGCCCCTACTGCGAGCAGCTCATGGTGCGCGGGATGCTGTGCAAGGAGACCCACCAGCACATCATCCGCCTGGCGCCCCCGCTGGTGATCGGCGAGGCCGATCTCGACCTCGCCTTCGAGCACATCCAGGCGACCCTGGGCTGACCCGGGCCCCGCTTACAGGCAGCCGCCGGAGGAATCCAGCACCAGGGTGCCGAACTCGTTGGGGCCCTCGAACACCCCGAGGTCGAACCAGCCGGTGTAGCCCACCCCGCCGAGGCGGCAGGTGGCGCCGAGCTCCAGCACGTAGTCGCCGGGCCAGAAGTCGGTCAGGATCGCGCCCTGATCGCTGCACGGCCGGTCGCGGACCTCGAACTCGAGCTGGTCGCCGAAGGCGTCGTACACCCGCACGTCCATCCTGGCCACGTCCACCAGCATGCAGTTGTCGGTGCTGCCGCCGCCGGGCAGGGCGAACTCCCAGTAGAAGCCGATGTCGCCGGGCAGGCTGCCGCAGCCGTCGCCGTAGCAGTCGTGCCTGTCGTCCTCGAACATGCAGCCCGATCCGGTCAGCGCCAGGGCCAGGGCCGCCGTCAGCACGTGGAGAGAGAGGGTGCGCATGTCGTCCTCCTGAGCCGAGGTTCTCCCGCCGGCCGGGAAAAATGCAACCGACGTGCCAGATCCTCTCTCGTTCGGGCGATGTAGCCTTTTGAAATCGATGGTGAAAATGAGTTCCCAGGGCAGGCGGCTCGGGGGGTGACCCGTCCTGGGGCAGGTCATTCCAGGATGGAATGCCCTCTCGGCGGCCCGGAGCGCACCTGCTTTCTTGAGCCCTCGGGCCCCGCCCGGTACACTCCCTGCGTGGGAAGAGCCTCCTTCGCATGGCTGGGATTCGGACTGTGGCTCACCGCCTGCGCGCCGGGCGCGCCCGCGACCCGCTCGCCCGGGCCACCCTCCGCGCCTCCGCCCGCGCCCGATCCCGAGGCCGCGCTTTGCAGCGAGCTGGACGCCTTCGACCTGCGCCTGGCGCCGCGGGCCCGCGCCCTCAACCTGGCCGCCTGGGACGCGCTCACCGGCCAGGCGATCGCGCCCGCCCCCCGCCTGGCGGAGCTCGAGCTCGAGGTGCGTCGGCTGTTCGCCGACCCCGCGCTGTACGGGCGCTGGAGCGAGGCCCTGACCTCGGGCCGCGCCGCCTCACCTGTGCTCAGGCGGCGGCTGAGCCTGCACCTGGCCGAGCTCCGCGAGCACCAGGCGCCCTGGCAGACGATCCAGGCGCTGGTCGGCCGCGCGGCCGAGGCCGAGGCGCGCCTGCAGCGCCTGCGCTACACGCTGGACGGTGAGCCCGTCCCGGAGAACGAGCTGTACGCGGTGCTGCAGTCCGATCGCGACGAGCTCCGCCGGCGGGAGGCCTGGGAGGGGCTGCTCGCGCGGGGGCCGGTCCTGGCCGAGGAGCTGCGGGCGCTGGCGCGCCTGCGGAACGAAGCGGCCCGCGCGGCCGGCTTCCCGGATCACCGCCGCATGCGCCTGGTGCTCTCGGAGCAGCCGTCCGAGGCGCTGGAGGCCCTGTTCTCGGAGCTGGAGCGGCGCACGGCCTCCGCCTTCGCCGAGGAGCGCGCCGGCATGCGGGCCGAGCTGGCCCAGCGCCACGGGTTGCCCGAGGCCCGCCTCCAGCCCTGGCACCTCGAGGATCCCTTCTTCGCCCACGCCCCGCGGGCCGGTCGCGCGGGGCTCGAGCCGTGGCTCGCGCGGCTCGACCCGCGGCGCCTGCTCACCTCCACGCTGGAGGGGCTGGGCGCGCCGGCCGAGCCGGGGCTCGCGCGGGCCGATCTGGAGGAGCGGCCGGGCAAGCGCTTCGGCGCCCTGTGCCTCGACCTGGACCGGGCCGGGGACGTGCGCCTGCTGGCCAGCGTGCGCCCGGGCGAGGTGTGGACCTCCGCCCTGCTGCACGAGCTCGGGCACCTCCTCTTCCACCGCAACCTCGATCCCGCCCTGCCCTGGGGGCTGCGCACGCCGGCTCACCCCGCGCTGTCCGAGGGGCTGGCGGTGCTCTTCGCGCGCCTGGTGCACCAGCCGGCCTGGCTGGCCCGCGTGGCCGGGCTGGGCCCGGCCGAGCTCGAGCGGCTCGGGCCCGAGCTCGGCCGGCGGGCCCGGCGCGAGGCGCTGGTGCGGGTGCGCTTCGGGCTGCTGGTGGCGGCCTTCGAGGCCGAGCTGTACCGCGATCCGGAGCAGGATCTGGACGCGCGCTGGCGCGAGCTGCGCTCCCGCTACCTGATGGAGGGCGGACCCGCGGGCCGGGACGCGCCGGACTGGGCGGCGCTCACCCACCTGCTGAGCTCGCCGGCCGGGTACCAGGACTACGTGCTGGCCGAGCTGGTCGCCAGCCAGCTCGGGGCCTGGCTGCGGCGGGAGGGTGGCGGGGCCGACTGGAGCTCGCGGCCGGACGCCTGGCGGCTCCTGGTGGCACGGCTCGTGGCCCCGGGCGCCAGCCAGCCCTGGGGGACGCTGCTGACCGAGGCCACCGGGAGCGCGCTGGGTGTGCAGGCCTTCGCCGAGGAGTTCGGTTTGCCCTGAGGCCGCCTCACGGGCGGCGGATCTCCACGACCACCGTGCGTCCCTGGGAGTCGCGGTACACGTGGCGCGTCGCGCCCGGCGTCGCGGGCTCGGACGGGGCCGTGGCGGACCAGCTCCCCTCGATGGTCTGCCCACCCACCCAGGGCGGCCAGGTGGCCGAGGGCACGTCCTGGTAGCCGGGGTCGCCCAGGAAGCGGCGCACCTCGGCCGCGTGCTCCTCGGCGCCGGTCATCAGGAAGATCAGGAAGGCCAGGGCCACCAACCAGGGTGACAGGAACAGCCCCGCCACCCCCAGGCCGATCGCCAGCACGCGCGCCACCCGGGCGGCCAGGCGGGTGGCCCGGTAGAACCCTCGGCGGCGGGCCAGCCAGGCGCGCAGGATGCGCCCGCCGTCCATGGGCAGGGCCGGCAGCAGGTTGAACACGGCCAGCATCCCGTTCACCTCGGCCAGTCGGCGCAGCACCTCCACCTGGCTGAGCGCGGCGAGTCCGGCGAAGGCGAGCGCCAGCAGCAGGCTGACCGCCGGGCCGGCCGCCGCCACCAGGATCTCGTCTCCGGTGGTCCGCGGCACCCCCAGCAGGCGGGCCATGCCCCCGAACGGGTAGAGCGAGATGTCCGCGATGGGCATGCCCTTCCGCCGGGCCACCAGGGCATGCCCCAGCTCATGCAGCACCACCGAGAAGAACACGGCGCCGGTGAGCAGGAGCCCCGCGAGCCCGCCGCCCCAGAGGGCCACCAGCCCCAGGAAGGCCAGCAGGCTCCAGTGCAGCCGGATGGGAATCCCGAACAGCGTCGCGATCTTGAACGACCAGTTCACTTGCCTCGAACCTCCAATCCAATGCTAATGCTTCCCGTCCCGTTGGCAAGGGCCGGCGGCTCGACAGCCTACCCCCTCGCTGGGTTCCCGGCGATTCCAGGCCCTTGCAGGGGTCCCGCGCCCATGGTAGAAGGCGGGACCCGAGTAGGAGGAAGTGTGCCATGAGCGAGGAACGAGTGGAGAAGGCCCCCGAGAGCATCCCGGCGACCGAACCGAGCCCGGCGCCCCGGCCGAGCGTGACCAAGACCAAGCCGGTCGGTGACGACGCGGCGGAGCGCGACGAATTCCTCAAGGCCATGGAGCAGGACTTCGAGGCGAAGGACTCCTCTCGCGGCGAGATGGTCAAGGGCCAGGTGGTCTCCGTCGGCAAGGAGTTCATCTTCGTCGACCTGGGCGGCAAGAGCGAGGGCGTCATCTCGCTCGAGGAGTTCCGCGGAGAGGGCGAGAAACTGCCAGAGCCGGGCGACACCCTCGAGGCGTGCGTGGTGTCCACCTCGGGCGGTGTGGTGCTCAGCCGCAAGCTGGCCAAGGGCGTGCGTGATCGCGAGGCCCTGGCGGACGCGGCCCGCAACCGGATGCCGGTCGAGGGCCGGGTGGTCGAGCGCAACAAGGGCGGCTTCGTGGTGGAGATCGCCGGGGTGCGGGCCTTCTGCCCGATCAGCCAGATCGAGCTGCGCTTCTGCGATAACCCTGACGTGCACCTCGGCCAGCGCTACTCCTTCCTGATCACCAAGCACGAGCTGGAGGGGCGGCGGGTGGACGTGGTGGTGTCCCGCAAGGCCCTGCTGGCGGCCGAGGCCGAGCGGCAGGCCGAGGATCTGCGCAAGACCATCAAGGAAGGCGACGTGGTCAGCGGGACCGTGGTCAACATCCGCGACTTCGGCGCCTTCATCGACCTGGGCGGGCTCGAGGGCCTGCTGCCCATCTCGGAGCTGTCTCACAGCCGGGTGGGCAAGGTCAGCGACGTGCTCAGCATCGGCGAAGAAGTCCACGTGCAGGTGGTGTCCTTCGACCGCGCCAAGGACCGCATCAGCCTGAGCCTGAAGCGCCTGGAGGCCGACCCCTGGGAAGACGCCCTGCGTGGCTTCCCGCAGGGTACCCGGCTCAAGGCCAAGGTGGTGCGTCTGCAGCCCTTCGGCGCCTTCGTCGAGCTGGCGCCGGGCCTGGACGGGCTGATCCACGTGTCCAACATGAACGCGCCCGAGCGCGTGCAGCACCCCAAGGATCTGCTCAAGGAGGGCCAGGAGGTGACGGTGGAGGTGCTCTCGGTGGATCTCGAGAAGCACCGCATCGCGCTGGCCCGCATCCCGGCCGAGGGTGAGTTCGGGGACGTACCCGTGCTGGGCGCGGTGATCGAGGGCGTGGTGGACAGCCACGCGCCCTTCGGTGTGTTCGTTCGCCTGGGCCCGGGCCGCAAGGGGTTGGTGCCCAACGTGGAGCTGGGCACGACCAAGGGGTCCGACAACCGCAAGGACTTCCCCGAGGGCAGCAAGATCAAGGTGAAGGTGCTGGAGATCACGGAGAACGGCCGGCGCATCCGGCTGAGCCGCAAGGCGGCCCTGGACCAGGAGGAGCGCGCCGACTTCGAGGACTACATGGGGCACGACGGGGACGCCAAGTTCGGCACCCTGGGCGACCTGCTCAAACAGAAGTTGCCGCGCTCCTGAGGAGCGGGCTGAATCCAGCGGGCCCGGGCCGCGTCCCATGCCTGGCGGGCGGGACAGGCGGGCGCGCGAGCATCCGGCGGCCAGGCAGGCCGGCCGGGGGAGGAGGCGGGTCATGCGCATAGCGAGGACGAGCTGCGGTGGGCTGGTGTCCGTGGTCGCGGTTGCGGCCATCCTGGGGCTGGGCCTCGGCACGGCCTGGGCCGCCAACCCGGTGGTGGAGATCAAGACCAACCTGGGCGCCATCGAGGTGGAGCTGTTCCGCGACAAGGCACCCATCAGCGTGGAGAACTTCCTGAAGTACGTGGAGGCCGGCTTCTACTCGCAGACCGTCTTCCACCGCGTCATCCCCAACTTCATGATCCAGGGCGGCGGCTTCGACAAGGAGCTGAACCAGAAGGAGACCCGCGCGCCCATCAAGAACGAGGCGAACAACGGGCTGAAGAACACCCGGGGCACGCTGGCCATGGCGCGCACCGCGGTGGTGGACTCGGCCACCGCCCAGTTCTTCATCAACCTGAAGGACAACGCCTTCCTGGACAACGGCGCGCGCGACTTCGGCTACGCCGTCTTCGGCAAGGTCACCAAGGGCATGGAGGTGGTCGACAAGATCGCCGCCCAGAAGACCGGCCGCAAGGGGCCGTTCCCCGGGGACTGCCCGGTCGACACCGTGGTCATCGAGTCCATCCAGCTCAAGAAGTGAGCCGGGCCGGGCGACGCCCTCGCCGTGCCCCGCGCGCGACCCCACTCCCCGCACCGGCCGGAGCCGCTGGCGCTCGTGCGCCAGGTGGTGGCCGGGAACCCAGCGGCCTGGCAGCGCTTCGTCGAGAGCCACCTGGGCTTCCTGCACGCGCTCGCCTGGCGCTACGCGCGGGGTGATCAGGATCTGGCCGAGGAGCTGTGCCTGGTCGCGCTCGAGGGGCTCCGGCGGCCGGACGCCGAGGGCCGAGGCTGCTATCGCCTGCGCCGTTTCCTCGAATCCCGCGAGCAGCTCGGGACCCGCAGCAGGTTCACCACCTGGCTGGCCCTGGTCGCCAAGAACCTGTTCCGCGACTGGTTCCGCGAGCGCGAGGGCCGCCGCCACCTGCCCCGCGAGATCGAGGGCCTGGCTCCGCTCGGGCAGGAGGTCTTCCGCGCCCTGTTCTGGCAGGGGCTCACGGAGGCCGAGGCCTGGGGCCAGCTACACACGCACCGGCCCGGGCTCGGCCCGGCGGAGTTCGAGGCGGCCGTGGCCGCGGTCTACGGCGCGCTCCGTGCCCGCGACCTGTGGACGATCTACCAGGACCTCCTGCGCCGGTTGCCGGCCGTGTCCCTGGACGCGCCGCTGGGCGGGCCGGACGGCCCCCACCTGCAACTCGCCGATCCCGATCCGGTCCATCGCCCGGATGCCAGGCTGTTGCGGGCGGAGGAGCACGCCGAGGCCGAGCGCCTGCGGTCGTTGCTGGCCGAGGGGCTCGCCAGCCTGCCGGCCGCCACCCGCCAGGTGGTGCAACTGCTCGTGTTCCGCGGCCTGGACGGTGACCAGGTGCGGCGGGTGATGGGATTCCGAACCCGGCAGCGGGTGTATGACGAGATGGCCAGGGCCCGGCGCAGGCTGCGCACCTGGCTAGGCCGCCGTGGGCTCGGCGCGGAGGCGCTGGAGGCGGCGCTGGCCGATCTCGGGGCCTGCGCCGAGCCGCGCGAGGGCCCGGGTTCCAGATCCGGCGGCGGCGGCCGTCTGGATGGGAACGTCGGGCGCGATGGCTCGGGCGGCCCGGGGAGCGAATCGGAGGGAGGTGACGCGTGACCTGCTTGTCAGCCGAGGAGCTGGCTGCCCTGTTCGATGGCCGCCTGCCGCAGGCGCGGGCCGCCCAGGGGCGATCCCACCTGGCCGGGTGCCCGCGTTGCGCGGGCGAGATCCAGCGGCTCTCCGAGGCGTTGCAGGATGCGGCGCGTCAAGACGCTCTGCGTCCCTCGGCGGAGCTGCTGGCCCAGGCGGTCGCGCTAGGCCACCCGGGCGTGCGCCCCGTCGCCGCCGAGGTGCCTGCCCGCCCGGTGCCTGCCGATACCCGCGCCGCCCCGAACGAGCGCAAGTAGCGCTTCAAGATTCCGCCCCGCCGTCCGTCCTGATTCCTCGGAGGTCGAGGAGTCATGGAGCCCATGGAGCGCGCCGATCGCACGAAGTCGGGCCGCCAATCCAGGGCCCGGGGCTCGGGGTGGTGGCGCCTGGGCGTCTGCCTGGTGCTGCTGGCAGCCGCCGGCAGCCTGTTCTCGGACATGGGGGTCCAGGCCGACGAGAGCGAGGGCCTGCTCAGCCTGCCCGGACCGAGCGCTGCCCTGGCCAAGCTGCCCCCGGCCGAGGTGGTGCGCTCCGGTGACGGCTGGCTGGAGGTTCGCCGCGCACACGGGGCGCGGGTGGCCTCGGTGACCGTGCTGGCGCCTGCGGGCTGCACGGGCTCGGAGCCCCTGTGCGAGCGCCTGCAACGCGGGGAGTTCGGGCGAGTGGCCGAGGAGCTCAGGCGGCAGGCCAGGGAGGGCGAGGACAACGCCGACTTGCGGCTGGGTCTGGCCGACAGCTTGTTCCTGGACGGGGACCTGCTCGGCGCCATGCGGGTGTATTCGTGGGCCGCAGCGGACTTCCCCGACGCCCCCGGCGTGCACAACGGGCTCGGCAACGTGCTGGCCGAGCTGGGCGTGGTGTCCCAGGCCCAGGAGGAGTTCGGCGCACTGACCCGCGAGCCGGGCTACGCCGCGGTGGCCGCCAACAACCTGGGCAACGCTCTGCGCAACGCCGGGCGGATGCGGGAGGCCGTGGAGGAGTACTCCCGGGCCTCGCGGGTGGACCCGGAGCTGGCGGCCGCGCACTTCAACCGCGGGCTGGCGCTGCTCGACCTGGACGAGGCAGGACCGGCCGCCGAGGCCTTCCGGGCCGCGACCCAGCGACTGCCCAGCCTGGCGGACGGCTACCTGTACGAGGGCGTGTCGCGCCTGCGGGCTGGCGATGCCGTGCTGGCCGCGGTGGCCCTCCACCGCGCCGAGGACGTGGGCGGGCCGGGGCCGGCCCTCGATCTGGCCCTGGGCCTGGCCTGCCAGCAGGTGGGCATGCACGAGGAGTCGGTGCGTCGCCTGGAGCGCGCGCTGCCCGTGGCCGGAGGCGACGTCCGCATCCACCACTTCCTGGTCACCAGCTTGCTGATGACCGGCCGCAGCGAGCGGGCCGAGGAGGTGCTGGAGGCGGCCTTCACCGGGCAGCCGGACAGCGCGGACGCCCACTTCGCGCAGGGGCTCCGGCTGCTGATGATCGAGCGCCCGGCCGCTGCCGTCCCCCACCTGCGGCGGGCGCTGAGCCTCGGCCGACGGCAGGCGGACGTGCACTTCGCCCTGGGTGAGGCGCTGCTCCAGCAGGGCGAGATCGAGGAGGCGGTCATCGCCCTGCGGGAGGCCGAGCGCCTGAGCCCGGGCACGGCCGCGATCCATTACGCCCTGGGCTTCGCCCTGCGGCGCGCGGACGAGGGGCCCGGCGCGCTGGTGGCCTTCCAGCGTGCCCTCGCGCTCGAGCCGGACGACGTGGACAACCACCGCGCCCTGCTGGAGCAGCAGCTCCTGCTCGGGGACTTCGCCGGCTGCTCGGCCACTGGACGGGGGATGGTGGACCGCTTCCCGGATCAGCTCCCGGCCCGCTTCCAGACCGCCTTCTGCCTTGGCCTGGCGGGCGATCTGGAGCGCATGTCCGAGCACCTGGAGACCGCCCTGGATCAAGACGTCGATGGCCAGGGCGTGCTGCCCCTGGGCCGGCAGCTCCGCGCGCTGCCGTCAGCCTCCGAGGAGCTGGCCGGGGTGTGGCTGATGCGGGCCATGATCCACGAGCGGCGCGGCGACTGGAGCGAGGCCATCGTGGCGTACGAGCGCTTCGTTCGCTGCCACCCGTCCGCGGCCTGGGCCCGGCGGGCCGTGGAGCGCATTCACCGGCTGGCGCCGCCTGCGGCCAGGCCCTGAAGACTCCGCTCGAGCTCGGCCCGGACCCCGCGGAAGGCCTCCAACTCGGCCCCCTCCAGCTTCTTGTGCGTGGTCTGGTGGTAATCGAAGGGGTTCAGCAGCCGGCCGGACCGGTCGTGCAGCTCGTAGTGCAGGTGGGGTGCGGTCGAGCGGCCGGTGTTGCCCGACAGGGCCACCTGGCTGCCGGCCGGCAGGCGCTTGCCCGGGCGCGCCTCGGGCAGGACCTTGTCCAGGTGCAGGAAGGTGGCGGTCACGCCCGTGCGCGGGTAGACCAGCTCCAGGCAGTTGCCATTGCCGCGCGTGCGCCAGTTCACCCGGCTGACGACCACGTCCTCGGGCGCCCGGACCGCGCTGCCCGCGTCGCACTTGAAGTCCACCCCGCGATGCCGTCGGCCGCCCAGGTTCATCACCTCGGTGATCTGTTCGTATTCCTCGAGCGGGCTCGGGACCAGGCGCTGCTCGACCTCGACCCCGTCGGGGTCGTAGTAGCGCCCGTAGGCCGCGCCCGGGGCCTGGAAGAAGTAGGCCTCGTAGGTCTTGCCCTGCTTCAGGCTCTGGAAGCGCAGCGCCCGGACGCGGATCTCGCCCGGGCCGGGCACCGGCTCCCAGGCCACCTCCAGGCGGTCGCCCCGCAGGACGTCCCGGCGTGCGTCCAGCCACCAGATGAGCTGTCGCCCGATGTGCGCGGACAGGATGTCGGCCTCGCGCCCGGGGAGCTCACCTGCCAGGCTCTGGTACAGGGAGCTGTCGAGCGTGACCGCCAGCTTGCGCAGCGCCCCCGCCGCAGGAGCTGCCGGGACAGCCGCGGGCGGCAGCGCGGACGGCTGCCCGGGCGCCAGCGCCACGGGCACGTCTCCGGCGGGTTGCGCCGCCCCCTGGACCGCCTCGGGGGGGGCGGTGGGTGCGGGTCCCGGGGCCGCCGGGGGGGCGGGCTCTTGCGGGGCGGTCGCGCGGCCGAGGTAGAACCCCAGTCCACCGCCGAGCAGGGCGCCCAGGAGTACGCCCGCCCAGGCGGGCAGGCTCGGCCGGGGGCCCATGCTGGACCCTCCTCCGAGGGTTCGAAATGTGGACAAGCTGGCCTCCGGCTGGGGTGACTACGGGTTGGGCGCCATGACCACGCGGTTGCGCCCTTGCTGCTTGGCCTGGTACAGGGCCTGGTCAGCCCGGTTGAACAGGGCGGCGTGCTCGAGCTGCTCGGACGGCAGGCAGGCGACGCCGATGCTCACGGTGATCTCGCCCTTCGGCCGGCCGCCCAGGCCGGCCCCGGCCACCTCGGCGCGCAGCTTCTCGGCGACCTTGCTGGCCTCGTCGGCGGAGGCGCCGCCGGTCAGCAGCACCACGAACTCCTCGCCGCCGTAGCGGGCCACCAGGTCCTCGGCGCGCACCCGCTGGCGGAGCAGGCCGGCCAGGTCCTTGAGCACCTTGTCGCCGCACTCGTGGCCGTGGCTGTCGTTGCACTGCTTGAAGTGATCGACGTCCAGCATGAGCAGCGACATGCCGCGCCCGTTGCGCTTGGCCCGGCCGATCTCCTGGTCCAGGCGCATCTCGTAGTGCCGGCGGTTGAACACCCCGGTCAGCCCGTCGAGGGCCGCCATTTCCTTGAGGCGCGCGTGGAGGCGGGCCTTCTCGATGCTGATGGCGGCCAGGTTGGCCAGCATGTTCAGGGCGCGCATGTCCTGGGTGTCCACCACCCGGTCGGTGAAGACGTTGTCCGCCAGGATGACCCCCAGCACGGTGTCGTTGAGCAGCAGCGGCACCACCGCCAGGTGGTCGAACTCCAGGGGTTCCCCGCCGGTGTCGTCGAGCGGCGGGTACATGGCGCGCAGAGAGCTCGAGTGGAAGGGGGCGCGCGTGGCGGCGCAGCGGGCGATGAGCGCCTGGACTGGCACGTCCTGCTCGTTGTCCCCCAGGGGCGGCGGCTGGGCGGTGAGCGGCACCACGCAGCCGGAGATCTTCTGGGTCAGCAGGCGGGTCTGGGGCTCGCGGGCGGTGGCCTCGTAGCGCCCGAGCAGGCTGTGGAGGTCGAGGGCCTGCGCCTTCATGGCCTCCCAGATGCGGTGGGCCTCGGCCTCGTCCGCCGGACCGACCGCGGTGGAGGCCCGCAGCTCCCGGCCCTCCTCGTCGGCCAGGAACAGGAAGGCCCGGTTGAAGCCCAGGCCGTCGCCGTGGGTGATCCCGGACAGGATGATGAAGAGGATCTGGTCGAGCTCGAGGGTGCCGAGCATGGCGCGGGTCACCGTGAGCTGCAACCCGAGCTCCTTGAGGAGCTGCTCGGTGCTTGGTCCCGTCATGGGTGCTCCCGATCTGGGGCCACGGCGCCGATTGGCGGCCCGGGCCATCCGATGCCAAGGTATACCCTCGGCGGCGCGCAGTTGTCCAGATCTCTAAGTGCCCGGCTCACTTCCGCAGGGTGGCCACCAGGCGCTTGGGCTGGAGCAGCAGGTCGAGCGCGTCGACCACGTCCAGGCACACCACGTCGGCCGACTCCACCAGGTCCGGGCTCATACCCTCCCGCCCCAGGACGGCGATGCCGAGCGCCGCCTCCCGCAGCATGAGCACGTCGTTGCGCCCGTTGCCGATGGCCACGGTCTTCAGCGGTCCGAGGTGGCGCACCAGCTCGGCCTTCTGCTCGTCCTGGACGGTGGGCTTCAGCAGCTTGAGGGCCGCGTCGAAGCGCCGCGTCTCGGCGGCGGCCGTGCCGAAGGTGTCGGCCGTGCAGATGTGCAGCCGGAGCCGCAGGCACAGCAGCGGCAGGCGGTCCTCCACCCCCTCGACCAGCTTGCCGTCCTCCGCCAGGGTGCCGTTGAAGTCGAGCACCAGGTGCTCGAACTTGCGCGCGCCCCAGCCGGGTACGTCGAGCTCGATCACCGCGGCCTCCTCCGCCGCCAGCAGGCGGCCAGCCCCAGGAGCAGCGCGAGCCCGGGCGCCGCGTCCTGTCCGGTCGCGCCGCACCCGCAGCCGCCGCCGCCGGTGTCACCGCAGTCCTCGTCGGTCAGCCCGTCGCAGTCCTCGTCCAGGGTCCGGGAGCAGTCCTCGGGCGCGCCCGGGTTCACGCCGGGCCGGCTGTCGTCGCAGTCGTCCCCGCCGCAGACCGCGTCCTGGTGGCCGTCCTGGTCGAGGTCCGGGCAGGGCACGCACTCGGTCGCCTGGCAGCTGTCGCCCTGGGCGCAGGCGTGGCCGCACTGGCCGCAGTGGGCCAGGTCGGCCCGCGTGTCGATCTCGCAGCCGTTGGCCGGGAGCTGGTCGCAGTCGCCGAAGCCCGCCTCGCAGGCGGCCACGGCGCAGGCGCCCTGGGCGCAGGCCGGGGTGGCGTGGGCGAGGGCGCAGGGCTGGTCGCAACCGCCACAGTGGGCGGCGTCGCTCGACGTGTCCACTTCGCAGCCGTTGGCCGGGAGCTGGTCGCAGTCGCCGAAGCCCGCCTCGCAGGCGGCCACGGCGCAGGCACCCTGGGCGCAGGCCGGGGTGGCGTGGGCGAGGGTGCAGGGCTGGTCGCAACCGCCGCAGTGGGCGTCGTCGCTCGACGTGTCCACCTCGCAGCCGTTGACCGGGAGCTGGTCGCAGTCGCCGAAGCCCGCCTCGCAGGCGGCCACGGCGCAGGCGCCCTGGGCGCAGGCCGGGGTGGCGTGGGCGAGGGCGCAGGGCTGATCGCAGCCGCCGCAGTTCGCAGGGTCGGTCAGGGTGCTGACCTCGCAGCCGGAGGCCGGATCCAGATCGCAGTCGGCCTGATCCTCGTCGCAGGCGGCGATGGCGCAGGTGCCCTGGGCGCAGGCCGGGGTGGCGTGGGCGAGGGCGCAGGGCTGATCGCAGCCGCCGCAGTTGGCGGCGTCGCTCGACGTGTCCACCTCGCAGCCGGTGGCCGGGAGCTGGTCGCAGTCGCCGAAGTCCGCCTCGCAGGTGGCCACGGCGCAGGCGCCCTGGGCGCAGACCGGGGTGGCGTGGGCGAGGGCGCAGGGCTGATCGCAGCCGCCGCAGTGCGTAGGGTCGGTCAGGGTGCTGACCTCGCAGCCGGAGGCCGGATCCAGATCGCAGTCGGCCTGGTCCGCGTCGCAGGCGGCGATGGCGCAGGCGCCCTGGGCGCAGACCGGGGTGGCGTGCGCGAGGGCGCAGGGCTGGGCGCAGCCGCCGCAGTGCGCGAGGTCGGTCAGGGTGCTGACCTCGCAGCCGTTGACCGGGTCCAGGTCACAGTCGGCGTAGGTCGCGTCGCAGGCGGTGACGGCGCAGGCGCCCTGGGCGCAGGCCGAGGTGGCGTGCGCGAGGGCGCAGGGCTGGGCGCAGCCGCCGCAGTTGGCGGTGTCGCTCGAGGTGTCCACCTCGCAGCCGTTGTAGGCGCTGCCGTCGCAGTCGGCCCAGGGTTCGTCGCAGCCGGTCAGCACGCACAGTCCGTCCTGGCAGGTGGCCGTGGCGTGATCCAGCACGCAGTCCTCGTCCCCGTTGCAGGTGGCCTCGCCCACGAGGTCCAGGTGGAGCTCCCAGCTCACCAGCACGCCCAGATCGCTCGGGCCTGCGTCGATCATGGTGAGGGTCCAGTCGCCGCCCGACAGCTCGCCAGCCACCTCGGGCAGCTCGAAGTCGGCGTGCAGATTGTCGGTGTCGCCGCCGGTGTGGTCATGCAGCACCACCTGGGTGCCGGCGGGCGAGCTGAGGCCGATCCACAGGTCGCCGATCCAGGTGTGGGTGATCTCCACGTGGGCCACGGCGCGCAGCACGGGCCGATCTTCGGCCACGTGGATCACGCTGGTGACGCCGATCGGATCGTAGTCCGGGATGTCGATGGGGGTGTCGTCCGAGGGGAAGATGGTCGTCTCGTTCCAGCGGTCGCGCACCGTCAGGCTGACCTCGACGGGGGCGCTCGAGAGCTCGCCGTCGGAGGCCACCACCTCGAAGGTCAGCGACGTGTCGGCGTCGACGGACGGGGCGAAGAACGAGGGCCGGGCCGAGAAGGCCTCGCGCAGGCGCGCGGTGGGCCCGGCGGTCTGGGTCCAGGTGAACACCAGCGTGTTGCCGTCCGGGTCGCTCGAGCCGGAGGCGTCCAGGGCCACCGTGGTGCCCTCGTCCGCGGCGCCGGGCCCGGTCGCCTGGGCCACCGGCGGGTGGTTCACGCCCGCCGTCAGCGGCACCTCGAGGTAGACCGGTCCCTGCTCCACCTGCACCACGTGGGCCGCCGGCAGGTAGCCGGACGCGGTGAACACCACCACGTGCTCGCTGTCCGGGAGCACCACCCGGCCGAAGCGCCCCTGGGCGTCGGTCTCGAGCGGCAGCTGGCCCGAGCCGAAGGGGTGGTTGGCGAACATCCAGGTGGCCTGGACCGGGGCCAGGCTGGCGGCGTCGAACACGTGCCCCTGCAGCGAGGGGCCGTCCAGGCTGCGGTCCAGCAGGTGCCCCCAGCCCAGGCGCTGGCGCTGGACGGTGATGTTCCGCCAGGTGGCGAAGTCGGGCTGGAAGCCGTCCTGGTTCAGCTCGAACACGAAGCCCATGCTGCCGTGGGCGCCGTAGGCGTGGTCGTCCGCGCCGCCGGGGGCCGTGTAAAGCACCTCGGGTGGGGTGCCGATGGTCCACTGGCCCACCTGGCCGCTGTCGGTGGGCACGAGCTGGTTCAGCTCCTGCCCGATGCCGCGGAGCAGCGCGTCCTCGTCGGCCTGCCCGCAGCCCGTGGGCCACAGGATCAGCTCGCCGTAGGAGTGGTAGTTGATGTAGTAGAGCGGCCGCAGCTCGGCCATCAGCGCCTGCAGCGCCTGGGTCTCCACCTCGGAGGCAGCCGAGGACCCGTGGTAGGTGTCGTCCCAGCACTCCATGGCAGAACCTTCGCAGGCCCGCCAGGTCCAGGCGAAGTTGCGGTTGAGGTCCACGCCCACGTCCGCGCCGCAGGCGTGGCTGCGGTTCTTGCGCCACCAGTCATCGCTCGCGTGCATGTAGGCCGCGCCGTCCGGGTTGATGGTGGGCACGATCCAGATCTCCAGCCCATCCACCCAGCGGGTGATCTGCGGATCGCTGCCGTAGCCCGTGGTGAGCTGGTCGATGGCGTCCACCATCACCTCGACCGGCATCACCTCGCGGGCGTGGATGCCGCCGTCCATCAGGAAGGTCGGCTCGTCCTCGTCCTGGGCGACCTGGTCCGAGATCTTGAGCGCCCAGATCGGGTGGCCCTCGGGCAGCGCGTCGGTCAGCAGCCGGCGCTGGGCGATGGCGGGGTGGTCGGCCTCGACCTGGGCCAGGTAGGCCTCGACCTCGGCCGGGTCGTGGTAGTCGCTCAGCGCCTTGGAGCCTCGGGCGGGCTCGACCTTCGTGCGGGTGATGCGCGCCGCGTGGGCGCGCTGGAAGGCGGCCAGCTCGTCGGGGCGCGCCACCACCTCGACGAAACCCTGCTTCACGCTCGAGCCGGTCACGTCCAGCCCCTGGGCCTCGGCCAGCGCGCGGAGCTTGAGCGGGTTCTCGCCATACAGCCGCACCAGGCTGCGCGGGGCGTCGAGCCCGGCGCGGACCGCCGCGAGGTCGCCGGTGGGCGCGCTCTCGGAGCAGGCGCCCAGACCGAGGGAGAAGGTGACCAGCATCGAGAGCAGGGTCGAGCGTTCGAGGCGCATGCGTGTCCTCCGTGGAAGCGGGCGACGGTCGATACTACACCGGAGTCGATCGCGATCCCAGGGCCGCAACTCCAACCCGCGGGGGCGTTTTTCGGGCAACGACGGCCGGGTCGGCGGGCGGTTGACCCGCGCTCACGTGCGTGCGATGTGTGGGGCGAGCATGACTGCGACTCGGTCCATGCCCTCGCTGGGGCGGCTGATCGCGCGCGACCGGTACCGGAACCTGCTCGTGGTCTGGTGGGTCCTGGGCGTGGGCCTGCTCGCGGCCCAGGCCTGGGCAGCCCTCCGTCCGGCCCCGCCGGCGGAGGCCCTGCGCCTCGCCGAGACGATCCAGGCGCTGGGCGGCCAGCCCGCGCCACGCTCCGAGTTGCCCCCGGGCACGCAGGCGGCGCTGGCGATCGTCAGCCTGCTCGGGGTCGCCGCGCTGCCCCTGCGCCTCGCCTCCCAGCGGAGCTTCTTCCGTCGCGCCGTGGAGGTGACCGCCACCGTCGCGGAGGTCATGGTCCCACCGGTGCCGGTGCTGGGCCTGAGGACCGTGAAGTGGACCTCGGTGCGGTACGCCTTCCGCCTCGAGGGGCAGCCCCACACCGGCGAGCACCTCGGCCCGCCAGAGCTCTGGAGCAAGTACGCCGCCCGCCACGGCGCCGAGGTCGCGGTGCTGGTGGATCCGCGCAACCCCAGGCGCTCGGTCTTGAAGGACGAGTGGCTCTGATCGGGCCACCGGGAGGAGGCGCGGAGGGCTGAGGACTACTCGTCTCTGAGCTTGCGGGCCAGGGTGTTGCGGCCGATGCCCAGGAGCTTGGCGGCCTCGGAGCGGTTGCCCTTGCAGGCCTCCAGCGTGCGGCGAATGTGATCGATCTCCACCTGCCCGAGCGGGGTCCCGACCGGGTAGCCTGCCTCGATGTCGTCCGCCACGGGCACAGGGCCCGGCGCGCCCGCCGGCAGGGACAGGTGGCGGGCGTCCAGGATGTCCTCGCGGCACAGCACCACCGCGCTCTCGATGCAGTGCTCGAGCTCCCGCACGTTGCCCGGCCAGGGCTGCGCCTGCAGGCGCCTGAGCGCCGCCGGCCCCAGGGCCCGGGCGGAACGGCGGTGGCGGCGGGCGTACACCCCCAGGAAGTGCTCGGCCAGGAGCTCGATGTCCCGCGGCCCCCGCTCCCGCAGCGGCGGCACCGTCAGCTCCACCACCCGCAGGCGATAGTAGAGATCCCGCCGGTAGGCGCCCGACTCGACCGCCGCCTCGAGATCGGCGTGGGTGGCCGAGATGATGCGCACGTCCGCCTCCAGCGCGCCGCGGCCGCCCAGCCGCTCGAAGGTGTGGTCCTGCAGGAAGCGCAGGAGCTTGCCCTGGAGCTGCAGCGGCAGGTCGCCGATCTCGTCGAGGAAGAGCGTGCCGCCCTCGGCCCGCTCGAACTTGCCCGGCACGCGTTGGTCTGCGCCGGTGAAGGCGCCGCGCTCGTGGCCGAACAGCTCGCTCTCGATCAGCCCGGCCGGCAGCGCCACGCAGTCCACGTGCACCAGGGGCCCCGCGTGGCGCTCCGAGTTGTCGTGGATGGCGCGGGCGATCAGGGTCTTGCCCGTGCCGCTCTCACCGCGCAGCAGCACCGTGGCTTCCGTGCTGGCCGCGGCCAGCATGCGCTCGTACAGCGCCTGCATGGCCGGGCTCTCGCCGATGATGTGGTTGAAGGGCCCGTCCAGGAACACGCCCGGCGCCTGTCCGGCCGCGGCCCGCAGCGAGGTCAGCTCCAGCGCCTCGGCCACCTGGGCCGCCAGCTCGAGGCTGCGCGCCTCGTCCTCGGCGGTGAACTCGCCCGACCGCCGGTTGAGCATCTGCAGCACGCCGCGGATGGCCCCGGTCCGGTCGCGCACCGGCACGGCCAGCATGGAGCGGGTCACGAACCCGGTGCGCTCGTCGATGCCGCGGAAGAAGCGGGCGTCCTGGTGGGCGTCCGGCAGGCGCACGCTCTCGCCGGTCTGGGCCACGTAGCCGGCCACGCCCTTGCCCGGCCCCAGGCGGATCTCCTTCAGCTCGGGCAGGTGGGCCACCCGGCTGACGAGGTCGCCGGTCTCTGCGTCGATCAGGTACAGCGTGCCGCGCTCGGCCTGCAGGTCGGCCTTGACGCGATCCACCATGGCCTTCAGCAGCTGGTCCTTGGTGACCGGCCGGCCCACCAGATCGGCCACGGAGTGGAGCACGGAGGGGCGATCTCGCTCGGGCATGGCGCCATGCTACCGCCCCGGCGCGGGTCCGCACAAGGCGTGGCTGGACCCGCGTTTGAACCCGCGGCCGCTCTCGGGTAGCCTGACGCCAGCATGTCCCCACCGCTGTCCAGCCTGGGCGAGTTCGGCCTGGTGGCCCTGTTCGAGCGGGCCGCCCAGGCCCGCCACCCGGCCACCCGGGTGGGCATCGGCGACGACTGCGCGGTGCTGGACCTCGGCGGGCTCGAGCGGGTGCTGCTCACCACCGACCTGCTGCTCGAGCGGGTGCACTTCGAGGCGGCCTGGCTCTCGGCCGAGGACCTCGGGCACAAGTCCATGGCGGTCAACCTGAGCGACGTGGCCGCCATGGGCGGCGAGGCCGTGGCCGCGCTGCTGGCGCTCGGTCTGCCGCCCGGGCTCGAGGTGGCCTGGGTGGAGGGCCTCCGCGACGGGCTGGTCGGCTGCGCGCGCGCGTACGGCCTGGAGCTCGTCGGCGGGGACACGGTCTCCGCCCCGGGCGGCGCGGTCGTGTGCCTGACCGTCCTCGGCCGCGCCCCGGCCGACGAGGTGGTGCTGCGCTCGGGCGGTCAGCCCGGAGATCGGGTGCTCGCGACCGGCCCGCTCGGGGACAGCGCGGCCGGGCTGCACCTGCTGCGCGGGGGCGGGGCCGGGCTCGCGCCCGAGGACCGCGCAGCGCTGCTCCTGGCCCACCGGCGCCCTGAGCCCCAGCTCGCGCTCGGCCGCGAGCTCGCCAGGCGCAGGCTGGCCCACGCGATGATCGACGTGTCCGACGGGCTGGTGCAGGACCTGGGGCACATCTGCGAGCGCTCCGGCCTGGGGGCCGAGCTGGACGCCGACGGCCTGCCGCTGTCGGCCGCAGCCCGGCGGTTGGCCGCGCTGGAGGGCCTGGACGCCCGGGACTGGGCGCTCTCGGGGGGCGAGGACTACCGGCTGCTCTTCTGCGTGCCGGGAGGCCTGGCGGCCGAGGCGGAGCGCGTGTGCCGCGGGCTCGGGCTGGAGGCCGCGGAGCTGGGCAGGCTGGGGGCTGGCCGCGGGGTGCGGGTGCGCCGGGACGGCCAGGTGTCCGCCCCGGCCGACCAGGGGTTCGATCACTTCGGCCCGCGCGGCGCGCGCTGAGCGCGGGCCTGCCGCGAGGCAGGAGGGTGGCCATGCAGCGCAGGCTGGTGCGCCTCACGCGCTGGACGTTCGGGCTGCTCGGGCTCCTGGCGCTCGGCTGCGGCGAGGCCGGCCTCCCGGACGTCCTGCGCCTCGAGGGCGAGGACGTGGCCGTCGTGATCCAGCGCGCCCCCTTCACCTACTGCGTGCTGGACGCGGGCGGCCAGGAGCGGCTGTGCAGCCTGCCCGCGGGGGCCGGGGACGGCCAGGCCGCGCTGGCCTGGACCTCGGGAGAGACCCGCTGGGAGAACGTGATCTCGCCGGGCTACTTCAAGGTGACCCCGGAGCTCGACCCGTGGCGCGATGCGTTCGAGGTGGTCGGGGTCGCCGAGGGCCGGACGCGCCTGCGGCTCGTGCTCGGGCCCGTGGAGCAGCCCCTGGATCCGAGCCGGCAGGTGCGGGTGTCCTTCGAGCTGCGGCCGGGCGCCGTGCGCGTGGAGGCGGACAAGGACGGCCGCCAGCCGCGGGCCTGGGCCGCGGCCTTCGAGAGCCGGGCCGAGGAGGGCTTCCTGGGCTTCGGCGAGCGCTTCAACCGCACCGACCAGCGCGGCCTGGAGCTCTACAGCTGGGCCGAGGAGGGCGGCATCGGCGGTGACGAGGGCGGCGCGCCCGGGCCGGAGAACCCGTACCCGAACGGCGAGGGCATGACCTACTTCCCGGTGCCCTTCTTCGTCTCCACCGCCGGCTATGGCTTCTGGCTGGACTCGACCTGGTACAACCGCTTCGAGCTGGCCAGCGCCCGCCCGGACGCCTGGCGGGTCTGGCACCTGGGCCCGCGGCTGGCCTTCGAGCTGTACCTGCCGCGCGAGGGCGATCCGCGCCCCTGGCCGTACCAGGTGCTGGACGCCTTCACCGCCCGCACGGGCCGGCCCATGCTGCCGCCCAGGTGGGCCTTCGGGCCCCGCCGGCGCGTCGGCCGCGGCGACCGCCAGGGTGAGCTGCACGAGCTCGAGGCCATGCGGGCGCTGGATCTCGCGCTGACCGGCGTGGACGACGCCGTGCACTTCCTGCCCAAGGGCTCGCACGTGGGCCGGGAGGACGAGCTGCGGGCCTGGACCCGCTTCGCCCGGGAGCTCGGCTACCGGGTGTGCGCCTACTACAACCCCTACCTGGCGACGAACGAGGACAGCCCGCTCCGGCCGCTGGTCCAGGAGGGGCTGGCCGCGGGCCACTTCCTGGTGGACGCCGAGGGCAAGCCGTCCGAGGCCTGGATGGTCAGCGGGACCATGCTGACGGTGCTGACCGTGGACTTCACCTCGGCCGCCGCCACGGCCTGGTACCAGGCCATGCTCGACTGGGCCGTGGACGTGGGCTACTCGGGCTGGATGTACGACTTCGGCGAGTACGTGCGCTGGGACGTCCTGGCCCACGACGGCAAGACCGGCGAGGAGCTTCACAACTTGTTCCCGGTGCTCTACCACCGCGCGGCCTTCGAGCACATGGAGGCGGGCCCGCTCAAGGGCGAGTGGCTCGCCTTCGTGCGCTCGGGCTACACCGGGGACGCGGCCTTCTCGCCCATGACATGGTCGGGCGATCCGGCCGCCTCGTTCGAGTCGTCCGACGGTCTGCCCAGCATGGTGCGGGCCGGGATCAACTCGGGCCTGTCCGGGGTGCCCTTTTGGGGGGGCGACATCAACGGCTTCCACTGCGTGGCCGACGGGTTCGCCGCGGCCGACGAGGAGCTGCTGGTACGCTGGATCCAGCACGGGGCGATGACCCCCAACATGCAGGACCAGGACGCCTGCGTGGCGGCCCAGGACCAGGGCCGCAAGGCCAACATCTTCGACGACCCGCTGGCCCAGGCGGCCTGGCGCACCTACGCCCGGCTGCACACGCGCCTGTTCCCCTACCTGTACGGCCTGGCCCGGGAGGCGCACGCGAGCGGGGCGCCGCTCATCCGGCACATGTTCCTCGAGCACCCCGAGCACCCCGAGCTGCGCGGCGTGGACGACGCCTACTACCTGGGACCGGCGCTGCTGGTGGCCCCGGTGGTGGCCCGCGGCGCGCGCACCAAGCGCGTCCAGCTCCCGGAGGGGCTGTACCTCGACTGGGCGACCGGGCTTCTGCTGCCGGGGGGCGCCGAGGTCGTGCTCGACGCACCGCTCGAGCGCCTGCCGCTGCTCCTGCGGGCTGGCTGGCTGGTGCCGCTCCTGGACCCGAGCATCGACACCCTGGCCGAGGAGGACCACCCGGAGGTGGTGGGCCCGGCGGACGTGGCCCACGTCTACGACGTGGTCGGGCTGCTGCGCGCCGGCGAGCCGCCGGCCGCCTTCGAGCTGGGGGACGGCGAGAGGCTGGAGGCGCGCTGGGACGGCGGCTTCTCGGCGCCGGCCGGGCTCACGCCGGTGGCCAGCGAGGCGGAGCTGGCGGGCTGCGAGGGCTGCTACCGGGTGGACGAGCTCGAGGCGGGGCTCCGCCGGGTGCGCGTCAGCCTGGCCGCCGGCGCCGGCCCGCTCGAGGCGGGCGGGCTCGGCCTGCGGGCCGAGTCCGCCCGGCGGGTGCGCTGGGATCTCTACCTGGCCGAGTGAGGCCTTCCGGGAGGAGCGAGCGTGCGCAGAGCGGTGATCGTGTTGCTCCAGTCCGTGCTCTTGAGCGGGGGCGCCGCGGCCCTGGGGCTCGCGGTCAACGCGCTCCGCCCGGGCGGACTGCCGCTGGTGGCCGAGGAGCCCTACGCCATCTACAAGGACTGCCCCCTGCTGACCAAGGAGGCCCAGGCGGTCACGCCGGAGGCGCTGGAGGCGGACCTGGGCGGGCTGGTCGTGGTGGACGCCCGCCCGGCCAAGGAGGCCGCCGCGGGCCGCCCGGTCGGCGCGCTCCCGGTGCCCTTCGACCTGCTGGACCCGGTGGATCCGGGGGTGGTGGCCGAGCTCAGGGCACGCGGACCTGGACGGGTGCTGGTGGTGGGCGACACCGAGATCGACTCGGGCCGTCTGCTGGCGGGCGAGCTGGCCGAGGCCGGTCTCCAGGGGGTGCGCTACCTGAAGGGAGGGTTCCCGGCCTGGCGACAGGCGGGCCGGCCCGTGGAGGGGGCGCCGCAGCCGGGGCCGGACAAGGAGGTGGTCCCGTGAATGCCCGCGTGCGCACCTGGCTGGTGGCCCTGGCGTTGCCGCTGCGGGTGTACCTGGGCGCGGTGTTCCTGTGGGCCGCGGTGTACAAGATCGCGGATCCGCACGCTTTCGGATTGAGCATCGCCACCTACGACATCCTGCCGCTGTCGCTGGTGAACCTGCTGGCGATCTGCCTGCCCTGGGTGGAGGCGGTGGTGGGCCTGACGCTCATCGCCGGGCTGTGGACGCGCGCCAGCGCCCTCGCGGTGACCGGCATGATGATCATGTTCATGGCTGCGCTGGGGCAGGCGCTGGCCAAGGACCTGCAGCTCTCCTGCGGCTGCTTCGCCTCGGCCGAGGCGGGCGACGAGATCAGCGCGGGCACCATGCTGCGCGACGCGCTGTGGCTCCTGGGCGCGCTCTACGTCCTGGCCGCGGGCGGCGGCCGCCTCAGCCTGGACGGCCTCCTCGCCCGCGGGCGGCGTCGCGTCGCGCCCGGGCTTGACGCGGCCGGCGGGGCAGGGTGACAATCGGCGCGCGCTGGCCGGTGGCGTGCGCGGGGCAGGCGACCCCATGGGGAAGGGCATGGCGAAGAAGAGCCGAACTGGCGAGGGACCGGCGAAGGGCCTGGAAGAGGACATCACCGACCCCACCCACGAGGACGAGTTCACCGAGGATCTGCCCACCTGCGAGTCGAACGTCGGAGTCCTGTTCCGGGAGCGCGAGCGGCGCCCGGCTTTCCTGGAGATGCTGGAGGGCCCCGGGGCCCCGTGCGTCTACATGCTCGAGCGGGTGGAGATGGTGGTCGGGCGGGGCGCCGAGGCGGACATCCAGGTGGACTCCACCGAGGTGTCGCGCCGGCACATGCGCATCGGTCGGGCGGGCACCTCCCACCAGATCCAGGATCTCGAGAGCCGCAACGGCGTGCTGCTGAATGGTGTGCGCATCCACTCGGCCTCGCTGCACGAGGGGGACACGCTGCAACTCGGCAACGCGGTGTTCGTCTACCACGAGGGCCAGCGATGAACTTCTTCGTCAAGTTCTGGGGGACCCGGGGATCCATCCCCACGCCCGGCTCGCTCACCCAGGTGTTCGGCGGCAACACGCCCTGCATCGAGCTGCGGGTGGACGACGCCCTGTTCGTGTGCGACGGGGGCTCGGGGCTCCGGGAGCTGGGGCTCGATCTCCTCAGGCGGGGGAAGAGCCCCGTCGTGGCGCACATGTTCTTCAGCCACGCCCACTGGGATCACATCCAGGGCTTCCCCTTCTTCGTCCCGGCCTTCCTGAAGGACAGCTCGCTCATCATCTACGGCACCTCCCCGGGGGACACCAAGTTCCACAAGCTGCTGTCGGGCCAGATGGAGTCGGACTACTTCCCGGTTGCCTTCGGCGATCTGGGGGCCCGGGTGGCGCCCGACGACCTGGGCCAGGCCGGCAAGCGCATCGCAGGCGTCGAGGTGCGCGCCATCGCCCAGCTCCATCACGGCCCGAGCTACGGCTACTCGTTCGAGAAGGACGGGCGCAAGGTGGTGTACGCCACCGACAACGAGCTCGACCTGGAGCTGGAGAACGCCGCCGAGGTGGCCGCCGACCCGGACCTCCTGCGCCACGCGCCGCGCCGCTACGTGGAGTTCTGCCAGGGCGCCAGGCTGCTCATCGCCGACGGGCAGTACACCGACGCGGAGTACGCCAACAAGCGCACCTGGGGCCACCCGCGGGCCACCACCTGCGTGGATCTGGCGATCCAGGCCGGGGTGGAGCAGCTCGCCATCACCCACCACGATCCGCTGCAGTCCGACGACAAGGTGCGCGAGAAGATCGAGGCCTGCCGGGCCCGCGCCCAGCGGCTGGGCGGCAAGGTCCAGGTCTTCGGCGCGCGCGAGGGCATGGAGCTCAAGATCGATTGAAATCTCAAGCCCCGTCCTCGGGGCGAAGAGATTTCTACCCAGCGAAGCTGGGCTTGAATCCAAGCCCCGTCCCCTACTTCATCTCCAGGAACTCCCCGGCCACCTCGTACGGCGGCTCGTCGCCCTTGATCCGCACGATGCGGATGCGCGCCTGGAGCGGCTCGAAGGAGCGGGCGAAGCCCGGGTGGTTGCCCGGCTCCACCACGATGTCCACCACGGCCCCCACCTCCAGGGGTTGGTCGCTCGAGAACAGGATGCCGCCGCCCGAGAGGTTCGTGCTGGTGGCCCGGGCCGAGCGCCTGGCCCGCGCGGGCCGGATGGTCACCTCGGCCCCCGCCGGCAGGCGCTTGAAGCGACGACGTTCGACCATGCGATCCTCCTAGCCGCCCAGCACCACGGGGCGGCAGCGATGGAAGAGCTCCTCGTAGGCCGGTCCGATGCGCTGGGCCAGGATGAGCAGCTCGCCGATGTCGTGCGGGCAGTGGGCCTTGTGCCCGTTGTCGCCATAGAACAGGTTGACCACCCGGCCGCGCACGCTGATCGGCAGCACGCAGGCGGACAGCGGCACCTGCTTGCCGGTGGCCCTCAGGAACTGGACGTTGCAGGGCGTCCTGGTGAGCGCCCCCAGGTAGTGGGAGCGGCTCTCGACCACGAGCTGGAAGACCGACCTGACGGTGAGCGGCATCACCAGGTTGCGGAAGGCGGGCGCATCCGGGCCCAGCCCGCGGGCCTCCCAGCCGATGGCCATGTCGCGGTGGACGGTCAGCAGCATGGCGCGCTTGAAGCTACTGCGCGCGAGTCCCAGCACCGCCGTGGCGATGGCCTGGCGGTGGGGGGCCTCGGCCAGCCGCGCGCTGGCCGTGCCCAGGTCGAGCGGCTCGTCCACCTCGACCGGCTCGGGCGGCATGGAGGGCGGCGCGGCGGCGCGCTCGGCCAGGCGCGCGTCGTCGGCCCGCCGGCCCGCCGGCCCGTCGAGCGCCAGCCACACGCGGCGCTCGATGCCGCCGGGCGGGCCGGGCTCGGCGGGCGCCGGCGGCTCCTCGAACAGCTCGAGGTCGGACGCCTCGAGCATGGGCAGGTCCGCCGCCGGGGCAGGCGTGGACGCCTGGCCGGGCGACGGAGCCGGCTCGGGCTCCGGTGGCCGGCTGACGGGAAACCCGTCCCGGCGCTGGTACAGCTTGTCGAACTCGGCCTGGTCGATGAGCTCGGCTCCGGCTGGCTTCGCGCGGGCCGCGGGCTCCGACCGGTCGGACAGCATGCCGGCCATGAAGTCGGAGGTGTTCAACGCCACGTAGCGCAGGTGCCGGTCCACGCCGTAGAGCTTCCGCAGCAGCTGCCAGAAGCGCAGCTCGGGCACCACGATCGGGTCCGGGCGCAGGCCGGTGATGAATTCCGCCTCGTCCAGCGCCCGCAGGTCGTTCGGCGCCACGCACAGCATCTGCAGCCGCTTGCCCTCGAGCAGGAACGGGATCATGTTCAGGCGCTCCACCGCGTCGGGCGGCATGAGCACCAGCGCCAGCGGGTCCGGCTGGATGTCGTCGCCGTACATGCAGGGGAGATTGAGCTGTCTGGACAGGTACTTGGCGAGGGTCGGCTCGTCCAGGTAGCCGAGCTCCATGAGGTTCGTGCCCAGCATCCCCCCGAGGATGACCTGGTTTCGGAGCGCGTCCTCGACCTGCTGGCGCGTGCACACCCTACCTTCGATGAGCAGCTCGCCGAGCGTCGGCATGGGCCCACGCTACCGCCCGGCCTTCCGGCTTGTCAACGCGGGCCGGGCCCCGGCTGGGCTTCAAGTAGCTTGAAACGGGGTTGGGGATATGGTAGGCCGTCCCCTTCAGACGGCCGCACGTGGGTCCCGACAGGCGCACCCGCGGCAGCCCGAGGAGGTCCCATGTCAGGCCACTCGAAATGGAGTACCATCAAGCACAAGAAGGGCGCCGCGGATGCCAAGCGCGGGCGCATCTTCACCAAGCTCATCAAGGAGATCACCATCGCCGCCCGCGCTGGAGGGGGAAGTCCTGAGTTCAACCCGCGCCTGCGCAGCGCGATCATCGACGCCAAGGCCAGCAACATGCCCGCCAACAACATCGAGCGGGCCATCAAGAAGGGCACGGGCGAGCTGGAGGGCGTGAGCTACGAGGAGCTGACCTTCGAGGGCTACGGCGCCGGCGGCGTGGCCGTCATGGTGGACGTGATCACCGACAACCGCAACCGCACCTCGTCCGAGATCCGCAAGATCTTCTCCAAGCACGCGGGCAACATGGGCGAGGTGGGCTGCGTGGGCTGGATGTTCCAGACCAAGGGTTCGATCCTGATCGAGAAGCCCGCGGCCACCGAGGAGCGCCTGATGGAGCTGGCCCTCGAGATCGGCGCCGACGACATCCGCGACGACGGCGACATGTGGAACGTGGTCACCCCCCCCAGCGCCCTGCTCGCCGTGCGGGAGGCCCTGGAGAAGGCCGGCATCGCGATCCAGTCGGCCAAGGTGGAGCGGGTGCCGCAGAACACCGTGGCCGTGGCCGGCAAGGAGGCCGATCAGGTCCTGCGCCTGGCCGAGGCCCTCGAGGATCACGACGACGTGCAGAACGTCTACGCCAACTTCGACATCGACGAGTCTTCCCTGCCGGCCGAGGCGTGAGCCGGGAGGCCGTGACCGTGCGCGTGCTGGGCATCGATCCAGGTTCCACGCGCACAGGCTTCGGCGTGCTGGACGAGGACGGCGGACGTGAGCCGACCCTGGTCGGGGCCGGGGTGATCCAGGCTGGCCGTGGCGAGATGCCCGCGCGCCTGGCGCGCATCCTGGCCGGGCTGGAGCAGGTGCTGCAGGAGTTCAGGCCGGCCGAGGTGGCCATGGAAGAGGTCTTCCACGCCCGCAACGCGAGGAGCGCCCTGGTGCTGGGCCAGGCCCGCGGGGTGGCGCTGGCCGCGGCCGGCCGGGCCGGGCTGCCGGTGCACGAGTACGCCCCCAGCCGCATCAAGCAGACGGTGACCGGCCACGGTGCCGCGGACAAGGAGTCGGTCCGGCGCGTGCTGGAGCTGTGCCTGGGCGAGGCGCCCGCCGCGCCTGACGCCTCGGACGCCGTGGCCATCGCGCTGTGCCACCTGCGCTGGCGCGGGGCGGGGAAGGCGAGGGGCGAGTGATCGCGCGCCTGCAAGGGAAGCTGCTGCGCAAGGCGGCCGACTCGGTCGTGGTGGACGTGCACGGGGTCGGCTACTTGGTGCAGGTCTCCCGCGGCACGCTGGAGGCCCTGCCCCCGGCCGGCGAGCAGGTGACGCTCGAGATCCACACCCACGTGCGCGAGGACGCCATCCAGCTCTACGGCTTCCGCGACGCCGACGAGCAGGCCGCCTTCGAGGCGCTCATCAGCATGAACGGGGTCGGCCCCAAGGCGGCCATCGGGCTGCTGTCGGGCATCGAGCCGCGCGAGCTGGCGCGGGCCGTGTGCGGAGAGGACCTGGCGCGTCTGTGCCTGGTCCCCGGGGTGGGCAAGAAGCGCGCCGAGCGCATGGTCCTGGAGCTCAAGGAGCGGCTGCTGCCGCTGGCCCAGGCCCCGGCCGGTGAGTCGGGGGGCGCGGGCGGGCCGGTCGCCGGGCTCGAGGATCTGCGCTCGGCCCTGCAGCACCTGGGCTTCAAGCCGGCCGAGATCGAGGCGGTGTGGGCCAGCCTGCGGAAGCGCGCGGCCGAGGGCGCCGGCCTCGACGCGCTGGTGCCCGAGGCCCTGCGGCTGCTCAGGAGCGGAGCGTGAGCGAACGACGCGACCGTCCGCGGCGGGCGGTGGACGCCCAGGCGACCATCGAGGACGCGCAGGCCGAGCACTCGCTCCGGCCACGCTGCTTCGAGGAGTACGTCGGCCAGCACAAGGTGACCGACAACCTCAAGGTGTTCGTGGAGGCGGCCCGCCAGCGCGGCGAGGCCCTCGACCACGTGCTGTTCTGCGGCCCACCCGGGCTGGGCAAGACCACGCTGGCCTATGTCATCGCCCGCGAGCTCGGGGTCGAGGTGGTGACCACCTCGGGCCCGGCCGTGGAGCGCAAGGGCGACCTGGCCGGCATCCTGACCAACCTCAAGGATCGCGACGTCCTGTTCATCGACGAGATCCACCGGCTGCCCGCCATCGTCGAGGAGAACCTGTACCCGGCCATGGAGGACTTCACCTTCGACTACGTGGTCGGCGAGGGCCCGGCCGCGCGCAACCTCCAGCTCAGGCTGCCGCGGTTCACCCTGGTGGGCGCGACCACCCGCACGGCGCTGCTGTCCTCGCCCCTGCGGGATCGGTTCGGCGTCACCTGCCGGCTCGAGTTCTACCCGCCCGAGGAGCTGGGGCAGATCCTGGAGCGCTCGGCCCGCATCCTGGGCGTGGCCCTGGAGCCCGAGGCGGCCGTGGAGATCGCCCGGCGCTCGCGGGGCACCCCGCGGGTGGCCAACCGCCTGCTGCGGCGCCTGCGCGACTTCGCCCAGGTGCTGGGTGACGGGCGGGTCGGCCTGGAGCTCGCGCGCCAGGCGCTCGATCGCCTGGAGGTGGATGGCCTGGGCCTGGACCGCATGGACCACCGCATCCTGCGGGCCATCATCGAGAAGTTCGACGGCGGACCGGTGGGGCTGGAGACCATCGCCGCCAGCCTGTCCGAGGACGGCGAGACGGTGGAGGACGTGTACGAGCCCTTCCTGCTGCAGGAGGGGCTGCTCCAGCGCACGCCGCGGGGCCGGGTGGCGACTCCGCGGGCCTACGCCCACCTGGGCCTCAAGCCCTCGGGTCGACAGGGCGGCCTGCTCTGAGCGGTGGAGGCGGGGAGATGCCGGGCGACCTCGAGCACCCCTTCTTCTTGCGGGACTTCTTCTTCGAGCTGGCCAAGGACAGCGAGTGCTTGCGCGAGCACCTGCAGCTCGATCGGGAGGTGTGGTTCCGGCGGCTGGATCTCAACCGCAAGGAGGAGACCCTCTTCGAGCTGGAGATGTACCTGCGGGCCATCGGCTGCTTCTTCAACCTGCACAACCAGTTCCTGGACAACCGGGACGCGGCCATCGGGCGCGACTTCTCCGACGAACTGCGGACGCTCGCGGCCGCCCTGGAGCGTGGCGTGGCCCTGTCCCAGCTGCTGCTCGACCGCGGGCTGGCCAGCAGCCTGGAGTTCCAGGCCTTCATCGAGAACCAGCTCGCGCCCGACTACCTCCGGCTGCAGCTGCTCCGGCGCACCCTCGACCAGCGCCGGCCCGAGGAGAGCCTTTTCCTGCTCAACCGCTGCTTCCGGGATCTGAAGAAGGTGACCGACCACCTGCTGAAGCGCGAGCCGGTCACCTACCACCTCTTCTACCACCTGGGGCAGGTGGTCACCCGCGAGATCGCCTTCAACCGGTTCTTCAACCCGCTGCTCATCCTCGAGTTCCGCCCCGAGTACGACCGCATCCGCTCGGTCGAGATCCTGGACGCGCTGCGCGCCATCGGCGCCCCGGCCGAGCGGCGCACGGCCTACCGCGTCTTCCTGGCCCTCTTCCGCCTGCTGCACTACCTGCGCTACGTGCCGCGCGCCGGGACGGCCCGCATGCTCCGGCGCTCCTTGATCCTGCTGCACCTGTTCCACTCCGAGGCCAGCACCCTGGCCGGCTTCCTGCGCGTGCTGGCGGGCAGGCAGGAGTCGACCGGCGTGGCCCTGGCGGCCGTCGCCCGGCAGGTGGCCGAGGAGCTCAAGGCCGAGCTGCTGCGCGTGCTGGGCGGCCAGGGAGTGCTGCTGGATCTGCGCAGCTCGCGGCTCAAGGGTGATCAGGAGCGCACCCTCGAGTCGGGACGCGAGATGCTGGAGGTGTTCCTCAAGGGCGCGGTGGTGCGCCTGGCCGCGGTGTACCTGGGCCGGGTGGACGGCGAGCGCCTGTTCGACCAGGCCGCCGCCCTGGAGCAGCAGTCACGCCGGCTGCGGGCCGACCTGTGGACCTTCCGGGCCCTGGTCGAGCGCGCGTTCGACCGGGCAGACGCCGGGCCGCTCGAGGTGCCGCGCTTCCTGGAGCGTTACAGCGACTACTTCCTGGAGACCTCGTTCAACTTCCTGCGCTACGGCGACGGTGGTCCCTTCGAGCGCTTTCACGCCATCCTGGCCGACGGCCGGCAGCGCGGGCCCGTCCACGGGCCCCGGAAGGTGCGCTTCCTCGAGGACGCGACCCGCTTCCGGAACTTCCTGTCCGAGACCTTCGACAACGTCTGCCGGCGGGCCGAGCTCGAGGGCTCGCCGCCCGAGCTGGAGGCCTACCGGCGCGGGCTGCAGGACTGGCTCGGCGGGGCCGAGCAGCCCGGACAGGGCGGAGAGGCTGGGGCGCGCGCATGCCGACCGTGATCTTCCTGGCCTGGGAGCCGCTGGCCTGGCTCCACGAGATGGGCTGGTACCGCGCCATGCTGCACGCGGAGTGGTTCCAGTCCATCCGCCCGATCTGGGAGCGCTACCGCCTGGACTGGGCCCTGGTCGGCCTGGCGCTGCTGCTCGCGCTGCTCTGCTTGTGGTGGCTGCTGCGGCGCCTCCGCCCTCGCAACGGCTGGTTCGGCGGGGACGTGCTGGATGAGCGCAAGAGCGGGCTGCAGACGGCCGAGCGCATGCTGGCCCAGGGCGAGCTGATGCTGGCCGCGCAGGCCTTCGCGCTGGCCGGGGAGCACGCGCGGGCCATCGAGACCTTCGTGGCCGCCGGCGCTCACGCCCAGGCGGCCGAGGTGGCCGAGCGCAGCGGGCAGTACGGCCAGGCCGCAGAGCTCTACCGCCAGGCCAGGGACGAGGCCAGCAGCGTGCGCATGCTGGTCAAAGCGGGGCAGATCGATCAGGCCGTCGCCCAGCTCGTGCAGGCCGGCCGGGGCCCGGACGCGGCCGAGCTGCTGCTGGAGGCCGGCCGGACGGTGGAAGCGGCCGGCATGCTGGACCGCGCGGGCCTGCACACCCGGGCGGCCGAGCTGTTCCGCCAGGCGGGCGAGCCGCTGGCGGCGGCCGAGGCCCTGGTCAAGCTGGTGGGCGCTGGCCACGCCGGGTTCACCCAGGACGAGATGGACATGATGCTGGAGGGGGCGGCCGCGCTGCAGCGGGCGGGCCGGCAGCTCGAGTCGGCCGAGCTCTTGCTGGCCGCCGGCCAGTGGGGTGAGGCCGCGCGACGGCTGGAGAAGCTGGGCCAGGCGGCCCGGGCCGCGGCGGCCTGGGAGAAGGCGGGCGATCTCCTGCGGGCGGCCGGCCTGTGCCCGGAGCCCGAGCGTCGGCTCGCGCTGCTCGAGGCGGCGAAGCGCAAGGGCCAGAGCGTGCCCGAGGCGACCTGGGCGGCGGCGCTCTCGGCCGCCGGCCGGCACGATCAGGCCGCGGCCAGGCTGCTGGCCGCCGGTGATCTGGACGCCGCGGTGGCGGCCCATCGCGCCGCCGGCAACATGGGTGAGGCGGCCCAGCTGCTGGCGCGCGCCGGGCGACACCTGGAGGCTGGCACGGCCCTCGAGGCGGCGGCCGACCTGGATGGCGCCCACGAGCAGTACCTGCTGGCCGGCCAGAAGGAGGCGGCCGCCAGGGTGGCCGAGCGGGCCGGGCGGTGCCTGGAGGCCGGCGCCCTGTGGCTCGGGCTCGAACAGCCCGCCCGCGCGGTGGCTGCGCTGCAGCGGGTGACGCCGGACGCGCCGGGCTTCCGGGAGGCCCAGGCGCTCCTGGCCCAGACCTTCGAGCGCCTGGGTGACACCGGCATGGCCCGGCGCACGTACGAGCGCTTGCTGGCCGGCCAGAGCGTGGGTCGCGAGACCCTGGAGCCCCACTACCGCTACGCCTGCTTCCTGTCGGGCACGGGCGTTCCGGCCGATCTGGAGCTGGCCCGGAGAATCTTCCAGGACCTGCTCGCCGTGGACTATGGTTTCCGGGACGTCCGCGCCAGGTTGCAGCGGCTCGAGCGCACGGACGTGCCCGCCACCTGATCCAAATGTCGCGGTCGCCCGTGGAGCCCCCGGGGCGCGGCGAGGGGTCTGCCTGCAACCTCTCGACTTGACACGGCATGTCGGGAGGTTCAGAATCCCGCCCACATGGCATGTGATTTGCTGTGAACGCGGGGAACATGAGCGCACACACAACAAGGCCGATACTCCCCCTGCACCAGACAACGCTCGCGCGCTGGGTTTCCCTGGCCGGCGTCGGGCTGCACACCGGTCGTCCGTGCCGGGTGCGCCTGGGGCCCGCGGCCGTCTCGACGGGCGTGGTGTTCGAACGCCTCGACCTTCCGGGCCAGCCCGAGGTGCGTGCCAGGCCAGAGAACCTGACCGAGTCCTGCCAGTGCACGGCCCTGGCCGAAGGGGGCGTGCGCGTATCCACCGTGGAGCACTTGCTGGCCGCCCTGGCCGGCCTGGGCGCGGACAACGTGCGGGTGGTGCTGGACGCCGAGGAGCTGCCCATGCTGGACGGGAGCGCCCGGCCCTGGGTGGAGCTCGTCGAGCGGATCGGCCTGCGGGTCCAGCCCGAGCCGCGGGTGTACCTGCGCCTGACCCGCCTGGTGCGGGCGCAGGCCGGCGATCGCTGGCTCGAGGCGCGCCCGGCCCGCGAGCTGAGCCTCGACTGCGCGGTGGAGTACGACCACCCGCTGATCCACCGCCAGCGCTGCGTGTTCGTCAACCAGCCCGAGGCGTTCCGCCGCAGCCTGGCGCCGGCCCGCACCTTCGGCTTCCTGCGCGACGTGGAGCGGCTGAACGCGGCCGGGCTGGCGCTGGGCGGCTCGCTGGACAACGCGCTCGTGCTGGACGACTTCTCCGTGCTCAACCCCGGGGGGCTGCGCTTCCCGGACGAGTTCGTGCGCCACAAGACCCTCGACCTGCTGGGCGATCTCGCGCTGCTGGGCGCCCCGCTGCTCGGGCGGGTGAACGCCAGCCGGGCCGGTCATCGCCTGCACCACGCCCTGGTGGAGCGCCTCGCAGGCGAGGACGGCTGCCTGGAGCGGGTGTCCTTCGCCCGTCCGGGCGAGGCCGCGGCGGTCCTCGAGGGCCTGGCCATCCCGAATCTCCAGAGCGCCTGAGCGCCCGGGCGCGAATCAGCTGGCGTTCAGGCTGCCCTGACCGGGAGGCTCCTCGTCCTCGGGCTCCGTGCGCCTGAGCCAGCGCACCAGGAAGAAGCCCAGCGCCGCCAGCGGCAGCCCCGCCCACATGGCGATGTCGTGCCAGTATCCCAGGCCCTTGGTCAACAGGCTGCGCTGCGGGTCCTCGGGGTCGTAGTACACGCGCACCGTGCGTCCCTCGCGGTAGCGGGCCAGCAGCTCGTCGGCCTCGCTGTCGGAGACCACGTGGTACGCCGCCCCCCCGGGTTGGGCGACGAACTCGGAGGCGGCGTCGACGCGCTGGCCGCGGTGCTCCCGACCGGCCACGCGGTAGGTGTAGGTGACGTACAGCTTGGTGATGTGGTGGTCGCCGCGCCGCTCGACCTCGCGCCACGCCTCCTGCACCTCGCCCTCGGTGGCTGGCCAGCCGCGCACCTCGTAGGTGGCTGCCCAGCCCTGCACCCCGTAGACGAAGGCGGCCAGCCCCCCGAAGAGCATGGCCAGGGTGGCGGCGTACATGAAACGCCGGTCGGTGGGCAGGTCGTGACCCGGGGGCAGGCGCCCCCCTGCGAGCAGCGGACCGATGTGCATGGCTCCCTCCGCCTGGACCCGCCCAGCTTGCCCGGGAAGGGGGTCGAGGTCAACGCTTGGCCAGAGGGGCCGGGATGGGTAGACTGGCAGCCATGCCACCCGAATCGATCTGGGACACGTACCTGCGCCAGAAGGAGACCATGGAGGACATCGTGTACCCCAGCCACGCGCCTCCCTTCGAGCGCACCCTCGAGCAGGAGGTGTTCGACATCTCCTTCGAGCACATGATGCTCAGGCACTCGCAGTTCCGCGGCAGCCGCGAGCTGGCCGACGTCTGGCAGCTGCACCGGGCGGCCGATGGCCGCTGGTCGATGCGCCTGTGGCGCAGCCTCACCCGCGAGCGGGACAAGGTGATCGAGGACCGCACGGCCGCCGAGGAGGCCGTGCTGGAGGTGGATGGACTGGAGGAGGAGCTCGGCGCCGAGGGTCACCCCGAGGCCCTGATCCACGAGTACCTCCGGCTCCGCCAGGCGATCGTGCAGGGCTGGGTGCCGCTCGAGGAGGAGCTCGTCCAGTTCGCCGAGCGCAGCCTGCAGCGCTGCCTGGAGTTCTTCCGGCGCTTCCCCGGCCTTCGCCCGGGCCTGACCTTCGAGGCCACCCGCGCGCCCGACTTCGAGCCGCAGCGGGTCTTCGCCCCGCCCAGCCACGCCACCGACGACGAGGTGGAGCGCTCGCGCCGCGAGGTGGAGCTCGCCCGGCAGCGCCGGGAGGAGCTCGAGGCCGAGCTCGAGGCCGAGGCCGATCCGGACGGACCCGGACCCACCCTGCACTGAAGGAGGCCCACGGCCCATGGCGCACTTCGATCCCGACGCGGCCGCCCGACCCGGCTCGGGTGTGTTCGGCCTGCCTACCCTGCCGGCGGAGGCGCGCGTGGTGCTGATCCCCGTGCCCTTCGACGCCACCACCTCCTACCGGGCGGGCACGGCCGAGGGCCCGGCGGCGATCCTGGCGGCCTCGCGCCAGGTCGAGCTCTTCCTGCCCGAGCTGGGCTGCCCCTACACGGCGGGCATCGCCATGCTGCCCGAGCCGGCGGAGGTCCGCGCCTGGAGCCTGGCGGCGCGGCGGGCCGCCGAGCCGGTCATCGCGGCGGGAGGGGTGGAGGCGGCGGCGCCCGGCTCGCCGGAGGCCGAACACCTGGCCGCGCAGGCGCGCGAGGTGGACGGGGCCTGCGAGGCGGTGAGGGCCTGGGTGGGCGAGCTCGCCCACCGGTTGCTCGCCGAGGGCCGCATGCCGGTGGTGGTGGGCGGCGAGCACTCGGTGCCCCTGGGGGCCATCGAGGCCTACGCGGAGCGCTACCCGGGGCTGGGCCTGCTGCACGTGGACGCCCACGCCGATCTGCGCCAGGCCTTCGAGGGGTTCGCCTTCAGCCACGCGTCCATCATGCGCAACGTGTGCGCGCGGGCGCCGGGCATCGCGCGGCTCGTCCAGGTCGGGGTGCGCGATCTCGGCCAGGAGGAGCTCGCCTTCGCCCGCGCCCAGCCGCAGCGCGTCTGCATGCACCTGGACACCGACCTGGCCGCGCGGCGCATGCAGGGCGAGCCCTGGTCGCGCCAGGTCGAGCGCATCGTGGCCGACCTGCCGGAGCGCGTGTACCTGTCCTTCGACATCGACGGCCTGGAGCCCGGCCTGTGCCCGGGCACGGGGACCCCGGTGCCCGGCGGCTTGGGCTTCCACGAGGCCCTGGCGCTCGTCTCGGGCCTGGTGCAGAGCGGTCGCCGCCTGGTGGGCTTCGACCTGTGCGAGGTGGCCCCGCGGGCCGGCGACGACTGGGACGGGAACGTGGGCGCCCGCCTGCTTTACCGCCTCATCGGCTGGGCGCTGCGCTCCCAGGGCCTGCTCCCGGCCCCCTGAGCCGTCGCCCAGGGCGCGGGCTCAGGGTGAGGGCCGGGGCGCGGGCCGGGGCTGGCACAGCGGGGCCAGGGTGAAGCGCCGCTTGACGATGGACAGGCCCGCGCAGCCTCGGTAGTGCTCGGCCGACAGGTTTCCCCAGGGGAAGGTCAGCGGGTACTCGATGGTGCCGTCCGCGCGCACCCGGCCGTCGAGCCAGCGGGCCAGCAGCTGCGAGAGCCCGGAGCCGGCCTCCCGGGCGCGGAAGCGGCGGCGGCCCTGATCGCCGGCGGCCACGTGCAGCATGCAGGGCGGCTGATCTGCCCCGCCCAGGCACTCCACCTTGACCAGCGTACCCTCCCAGGTGTCCAGGTAGCGCTCCCCGGCCAGGATGGTGAACAGCGCGCCCAGCAACAGACCGAGGCTCAACCCGACGAGCAGCCAGCCGCGCCAGGCGCGCCGGGGCCGCGGGGGCAGGACCTGCGCGCCGGACGCGTGGGCCCCGCCGTTCGGCCGGACAGCGGCCAGCTCCCGGGTCGAGCGCAGGCGCCCCAGCCGCTCCATCTCGGCCTGCGTGTAACGGATGATCTGGATGCGGTCGCGCAGGCGCCAGGAAGCGACCCAGCGCCGGAAGTCCTCCAGGGTGTGCAGCGGGTAGAGCGTGCCGCGATCGTAGCGCGTCAGCTTCATGCGCTCGGCGGCCGCCTCCAGGAGGTCGGTGCGCGGATCGGGCTCGCTGTCCAGCCGCACGAGCTCCATCTCCGGCCGGATCTGCTCGGGCGCGAGGCCGGCCTTGGGCAGGACGGCCAGCACCGCCTCGCGCACCTCGGCCAGCAGATCCTCCCGCGCGGCGCGGAAGGCATCCAGCTCGGCGTCCGCCGTCTCGCCCAACTTCTCGATGGCCGCGCGCAGGGCGTCGAGCACCCGGAAGCGGTTGTCGGGATCCACCTGGGCCGCCTGCTGCAGCAGGCTCACGGCGGCGCGGCGCTCCCCGCCCGCGCTCATGTAGGCCGTACCCAGCATGCGGCTGGCGGTGGCGACCGCGTGCAGCGGGCAGGCCGTGTCCTTGAGCAGCAGCCCCTCGAGCACCTGGACCTCCTGGGCGGCCTCTCCGCGCTGCTCGTGGATCTTGGCCAGCAGCAGGGGGAACAGGAAGCCCTGGGGCGGGAAGGTGATCTTCCAGGGCTGATCCAGGCGGGTCTGGGTCTCCACCACCAGGCGCTGGGCTTCGTCCAGGCGATCGAGGCGCACCAGGGCCATGGCCCGGTGGTAGGCCGCGGTCGGGTGTTTCTCGAGCAATTCGTTGGCGCGCTCGGCGGCCAGCAGGGCCTCCTCGGTCCGGTTGCCTAGCAGCAAGGCCTCGGCCAGCTTGGCCTGCACGTCCGCGCGCAGGGGGCTGGGGGCGTCCACGCCGGTGAGGTCCACCAGGGCGTAGATGGCGTCCTCCACCTGGCCGAGGTCGAGCAGCACGCTGGCCCGGTAGAGCTGCAGGCGCAGGTTGTCGCCGGCCGCGCCGGTCAGCGCGTCCAGGTGATCGAGGGCCAGGCGAGGCTGTCCCGCCTGGAACAGGCGGAAGGCCTCGTCGATCTTGAGCTCCACGGGCAGGGCCGCGAGCTCCTGCTCTCGCACCAGGTTGATCGTGCCACAGAAGGGGCACAGGCGGCTGCCCGCGCCCGGCTGGAACGGCACCGGCGCGGCGCAGGCCAGGCAGCGGCTCTTGGGGCGTTCCACGCCGGGGAGCCTAGCAGATTCGAGCCTGGGGAAAAAGAGGGCGGCGGTGCGGGTCGCGGTCAGGGCAGGTCAGGGCGCCTTCTTCAGGCGCGGCTTCTGCTTTCCCGGGGCGATCTTGAGCAGCTTCATCTGCTTGACCTTCTTGTCCGCGTCGTCCAGCTCGCTGCCCATGTTCACGTACTCCGCGCCTTCCTTGTCCATGGCCTCCAGGGTGGCGAAGTGCTGGCTGTCCGAGCAGTCACGGCGCATCGCGTCCCGCAGACTGGCGATCTCCCGGTTGAGCGCCTGCACCTGCTTGATCACGCCCTGGTAGCGGGTGCGCAGGGCGCGGATGTTGCCCTCCATCTGGTTGATGCGCGCGGCGGCCGCGTTCCACTCGCTGAACAGGTTGTGGCACTGGTCGATGGTGGTCTGGGCGGTCTGGCCGGGCACCAGGTCCTCGCACTTGAGCTGCTGGTACTGGTTCTGGATGCGGCTGATGTCGTTGTTGAGCCCGCCGATCTGGCCCAGCTCGCGGCGGATCTCGTCGCGGATGGTGCGGAGCTGCTCGTACAGCGGGTTGATGCGCTTCTGCAGCTCGGCCACCCGGGTCTCCATCTGGCCGCAGCGCTCCAGCGGCTTGCACATCTTCACCCGCATGGCCTCTTCGGACTTGAGGCGGTTGGCCGCCGCCTGGCGCTCGTTGAGCACCCGGGCCCGCTCGGCCTCGAGCATCTGCAGCCGCTTCTTCACCTTCTCGATCTTGGTGGCCTTGGCGGTCAGGTCCGTGTCCATCTGGTTGATCTGGGTGCGCAGGCCGTCGAGCTCGGTCTGCTTGGCCTCGCACTTCTGGCGGAGGGACTGGGCGCGCGCCAGGCCGGGCAGGCCGACCAGGGACAGCATGCACAGGGATACGATCAAGCGACGCATGGATTTTCCTCCTCCGTGGAGATGGTTTCCGCCTCGACGCAACTTGGTGCTGCGCGGCAACTATAGGTAGCTGGTCCGGGCCTGTCAACCCTCGGGAGGGGAACGCCCGTCTGGCCTACCGACGGAGCCTCGGGGGCAGGTATTCAGGCGAGCGTTTCTGGCCGTCACCGCGCCCTGCTGGTACAATGGCGCCCTCCGCGCGAAGGGCGGGAGGAGCGAGCCAATGCGGTACTACACGGCAGCCAGGGCCTGGGGCGAGATCCTGCCCCGGTATTCCTTCCTCGAGCCGCTGCTCAAGGGCAAGCGGGTGCTGGAGCTCGGCTGCGCCGATGGGATCGGGGCCTCCTTCCTGCTCTCCCGTGGCGCCGCCAGCGTGCAGGGCATGGAGCGCGAGGGTCCGGAGCTGCAGGCCGCCCAGCGCGCGGGCCTGCGCCCGGGCCTGTCCTTCCGGGCCTTCGACGGGCGACGGATCGACGCCCCCTCGGCCGCCTTCGACGTGGTCTCGGCCTTCGAGCTGGGCGAGCGCCTGGACGCCGGCCTGCTCCTGGAGATCGAGCGCGTGCTGCGGCCTGGAGGCTTCCTGATCACCTGCCTGGCCAACCCGGTCCACACGCCCGTGGGCCGCCTGGCGGGCCTCCATCAGGCGGCGCCCCCCATGACCTACGAGCGCTTCGTGGCCCGGCTCCAGGAGCGCTTTCCCAGCGTCAGCATCCTGGCGCAGACGCCCTTCCTCGGGTTCTCGCTGGGCTGGATGGGGGCCGAGGCCCAGGATCTCCCGCTGGAGATGGACACGGTCCTGCTGCCGGAGGGCGGCGAGGACGTGGCCTACTACCTGATCCTGTGCAGCCGGGAGCCCGCCGTGCTCGAGTGGCAGTCGCTGGTGCAGCTGCCCTACGGCCAGGTGGTCGCGGAGCTGGTGGCGGTGGCCGGTCAGGCACGGCCCGGCGAGCCCGCGCCCCCGGAGCTCCCCGAGCCCGCGCCCCCGGAACTCCCCGACGTCGCTCCCGCCCCGGAGGTCGAGGCACGCCTGGCGGCCGCCGAGCAGCTGCTGGCCGAGCGCGAGAGCCAGCTCGAGGAGCTGCGCTCCGAGGCCGAGCGCGCCCGGGCGGCCCTGGGCGAGGCGCAGGCCCTGGCCCAGCGTGCGGATGCCCAGACCGCGGCCCTGACCGAGGCCCTGCGGCAAGCCGACGAGCAGCGCGGGCTGGCCCGCCGCCGGGCGGACGAGCTGGTGGAGAAGACCACCTGGCTGGAGGCGGCCCGCGCCGAGCTGGAGCGGCTGGGCGAGGAGCAGCTCAGGCGTCAGCGCGCCGCCGATGCGCTCGAGCGCCGGGCGCTGGAGGCCGAGCGGGCCGCCGTGGAGGCTGAGCGCCTGCGCCGCGAGCGCGAGGTCGCCCTGGCCGCGGCGCGCGTCGAGCGCGCGGCCCTCCAGCAGGCCGCCACGCAGGCCACGGCCGGGCTGCAGTCAGCGCGCGCCGAGCTGCAGGCCACCCTGGCCTCGAGGGACGCGCTGCAAGCCGAGGTCGGAGGGTTGCGCGCGGAGATCCACGCGGCCCGGCAGACGCTGGCCGCGCTGGTCGGCGAGCGCGACGGGCTGGCCGCCGAGCTGGACGCCCGCGCCGGCCAGGTGGAGGCCCTGAGGGCCGAGAGCGGCGAGCACGGGCTGGAGCTGGCCCGGCGAGAGGCCGAGCTCGGGCGCCTGGCGGCCGCGCTGGAGCGCGAGCAGCTCGAGCGGCAGGCGCTGGCCGCCCGCGCGCAGGAGGTCCTCGACGAGCGGGAGGCGCTGCGCAGGGCCCGGGAGGAGCAGGAGCAGGGGCTGCTGCAGCTTCGCCAGCGCCTGACCGCCGAGGCCGAGCGCCGCGTCGAGCTCGAGCGCCGGCTGGCGGAGCAAGCCGCGCGGGTGCACGAGCTCGAGTCCGATCTGGTGGAGCTGGTCAACCGCCTCGAGGACGGGCAGGCGCGGGCCCGGGAGGACTCCCGGCTGGCGGAGGGGCTGCAATCCCGGACCCGGCGCGAGGACGAGGAGCGCCGCGAGCTGCAGGCCAAGGTCGAGGAGCTCACCCGCGAGCTGTACGCGGCCCGGCGCCAGGAGGAGGACCTGGCCGCGGCCGTGGAGCTGCTGCGGGGCGCAGCCCTGGAGCAGGAGCAGACCCGCACGGCTCTGGAGACCGAGCTCGGCCACCTGCGCCTGGCGGAGGCCGAGACCGTCCGCGAGCGCGAGCTCGAGCTGGCGCGCGCCCGCCAGGAGCGCGACGCCCTGCGCGGACGCCTGTCCGGGCTGGAGGAGGAGTTCGCCAGGCAGCGCGAGGGCCAGGAGCGGGCGCAGGCCGAGCTGGAGCGGGCCCAGCGGGAGTTCGAGGCGGGGCGCGCGCGTCAGGCCGAGGCCGAGGCGGCCAGCCTGCAGGTGAAGGCGCTGGAGGCGGCCGCGCGCGAGGCCCGTGAGGCCGGCGAGCGACTGGCCGCCGAGGCGGCCGCGCGGGCCGCCGCCCTGGAGACGGCGCGGCAGCAGGGCGAGCAGCTCCTGGCGGAGGCGCGGGCGCAGGCCGCGGCCGCGTCGGCCGAGCGGGCTCGGGTGGCGGAGCTGGGCGAGGAGGCGCGGACCCTGAACGCGCGGCTGGACGACGCCGAGCGCGGCCGGGCCGCGCTGCAGGCCGAGGTGCGCGTGCTGGCGGAGCGGCTGGCCGTCGCGGACCGCGCTCGGGCCGAGGCCGTCGCTTTGCGCGAGGCCGCCGCCCTCGAGCGCGAGGCCGGGATGAAGGAGGCCCTGGAGCTCTCGGCCGAGCGCGAGCGCATCCTGCAGGGGCGCCTGGCCGCCCTGCAGAAGCAGGTGGCCGAGGTCGAGGAGGGTACCCGGCGCGAGCTGGCCGGGCTGGGCGACCAGCTCCGCAGGCGGGATGAGCAGCTGGGGGTGCTGGCCGAGCGCCTGGGGGATCTGGACGCGCAGCGCAAGCGGCTCGAGGAGCGCGCGGCTCACCTGGAGGCCGAGGCGGCGCAGGCCTGGGCCGAGGTGGCCCCCGCCCGCCAGCAGGCCGAGCGGGAGGTCGGGCTGCGCCAGCGCGCCCAGCTCGAGGCCGACACCCGGGTCGCCCGGCTGGAGCGTGAGCTGGCCGCGGCCGAGGAGTCCGGGCAGGAGTACGAGTCGCGCTGGCGCGAGGCCGAGGAGCGCGGGGTGCTGCTCGAGCGCAGGCGGGGCGAGCTGGAGCTGGCCCAGCAGGCCTGGTTCCAGCGGGTCCAGGGGCTGGAGGCCGAGCTCGGCCGGGTCTCCACCGCCGCCGCTGGGGCCGCCGCCCGGATCGAGGCGCTGGAGGCCGAGGTGGTCTCCGCCCGCGGACGCCTGGCCGAGCTCGCGCCGCTCGAGGAGCAGCAGCGGGCGTTCCTGACCGAGCGCTCCAGCCTGCTGCAGGACGTGGCCGAGCGCGAGCAGCATGTGCGGCTCCTGGAGCGCGAGCTGGCGGCCTCCCGGGAACGCCACGGTCAGCTCGAGCAGCAGCTCAAGCGCCTGACCGGTCAACCCTGAGCGCCGGCGGCGCGCCGCGGAGGTCCCCAGCTTGGCGGTCCCACGCACCCTTCCGGCGGCCCTGCTGTGGCTCGCCTTGCTGGGCGGATCGGCGCCCGCGCGCGCCAGCGAGCTCGAGGTCGTGCCCTGCGGCCGGGACGACTGGGCCGGGCGGCTGTCGCTCGAGATGGGCTTGCGCTACTTCTTCGGCGGGGAGGACACCAGCCAGGCGATCTTCGGGCTGGAGGGGCGGTTCCTGCTCTACGGCCCGCTCAGCGGGGCCGTGAGCGTGGACGTGGGCGCGCTGGGCGAGCCGGATCTCAGCCTCCAGGCCGGGCTGCGGTGGCTGGTGCTGCGCACCTGCGTGCTGGAGCTGGCGCTCGACGCGCGGGGCGGCGTGTGGCTGCAGCTCACGCCCTCCCCGGTGGATACTCGCGGCATGTTCGCCGCCGCCCTGGAGGTGCTGCACGATCTCGGGCAGGAGTTCATGATCGCCGCCAGGCTGGGCGGCGGCATGGTGGTGCGGGACGATCGCGGCGGGTTCCTGGAGGCGGTCCTGCTGCTCGGCTACCGGTTCTACTGACGGAGGTGGGCATGTTCAGGCTCGGTTGGTTCTGGCGGATCCTGGCGCTCGGGCTCGCCCTGGGCGCGTGCGGGGAGGAGATCGTTCCTCCGCAGACGTACCTGCTGGTCGGCACCCTCACCTCGACCTCGACCCCGGCCAGCGGGAGCTGGGGGTACGTCCGGCTGGTGGCCGCCGGGGGGGGCCTGGCCGACACGGTCCTGCTCTCGGCCCGCTGCCAGTTCAGCGGGCCGAGCTGCGACTACCAGAAGAACCAGGTGCCCGAGGGTGAGTACAGCGTGTACGGAATGGTGGATCTGGACGACGACGCGCTCGCCTCCGATCCGCTGCCCGACACGGGCGACCTGCTGTCGCCGGGTCGGCCGCTGATCATGCTCGGGCGGCAACGGATGGACTTCCCGGACAACGCCTGGAACGCCATGCCTTGATCGGCAGATCGGGCTCCTGGTATAGGTTTTCTGGGTGAGCGCAGGCTGATCGTGGAGGTGAGCATGCACACGCGCAGTGCGCGGGTCGATTCCTGGAGCACGGGCCTGGCGCTCGGCGGGCTGTTCGTCTCGGCCCTGGCCGTCCTCGGCCTGGCGGCCTGCGCGGGCGGGGGCGAGAACATCCGCCGGGGGGATCAGCTCATGGCCGCGGGCCTGCACGAGGAGGCCCTGGCGGAGTACGAGGAGGCCCGCAGATCGTCTCCGGAGAACGCCGAGCTGCTGGTGAAGATCGCCGAGACCCGCCGGCGCCTGGCCGCGGCGCTGCAGGACTCGGCCCGCGGGCTGGTGGAGAGCGGCGATCGCTTGGGCGCCATCCAGACGCTGAAGAAGGCGCTGGAGTACGACGAGGACGGCCGCTCGATCGAGGGGGATCTGCGCAAGGTGGCCAGCCAGGAGATGGAGCTGGCCCGCAAGGCCCAGGCCGAGTCGCGCTGGGAGGACGCGCTGAAGATCTACGACCGGCTCCTGGAGGAGCTGCCGCGCCTGGCGCTGGCCAGCCAGGGCCGCGACCAGGTGCGTGAGGCCTGGGCGGGCAGCCTGTTGAAGGAGGCGCGGGATTTCGAGCTGCGCGGGCTCGAGGCCAACGCCCTCATCTCGGTGCTGAAGGCCCGCCAGGTGGCCGGGGACGCGGCGGGTGGGGCGGCGGACATGGAGACCGCGCTGCGAGGCCGGTTGCGGAAGGAGTCCGTGTTCGGCTACGCCGTGGCGCCGGGCAAGCCCAAGGCCCGCTGGGTCGCCGGCACCGCCCGCCTGGTCGGCATGCTCGAGCGGGCGGAGGTGGCCGACTGCCCGGCGGCGGTGGCCAGCGGCGCCGCCGCGGCCAAGCTGACGCTGCGCCTGGAGCTGGACGGGCTGAGCTTCTCCAAGCAGCAGCGCGAGGACAGCGCCCAGCAGAAGTACCAGTCCGGGACCCGGCCGGTGGACAACCCGGCCTTCCACGAGCTGGAGGAGCAGATCGAGAAGAAGCGCGCGGAGGCCAAGGAGCTGGAGGGCAAGATCAGCGAGGCCGAGGGCGTGGTGGAGCAGCTCCGCAAGGTCTTCGAGGACGCCGGGCCGGACGACGACGAGGACAGCCTGCGGAGCAAGCTCAAGGCCGCCGAGCGGGAGCTGGAGGTGCTGCGCACGAGCCTCAGGGACCTCCAGGCGCTGCAGGTGGAGCTGCGCAACAAGCTGTCGAACACCCCGCGCATGCTGGACGAGCCCGTGTACGACGAGCACCGCTACGCGGTGCTCGAGGTGACCCGCACCGCCACCGCGCGGGTGAAGGCCACCGGCCGCGCCGAGGGCGGCCAGGTGGTGATGCGCGGGGAGGAATTCGAGGGCACGGCCGCGACCGAGGACAAGACCTGGAAGGCGGCGAAGAAGTACGGCCTGGCCGGCGATCCGCTGGCCTTCCCCAAGGGCGACGCGGAGCTCGAGGAGGCGGCCCTGGAGGACGCGGCCGGCAAGCTGGCCAAGCGGATCGGCGCGCTGTGCGTGGAGTCCAAGCGCGAGGTGCTCGAGCGCGCCCGTCAGGCGGCCGCCGAGAGCCCGCTGGAGGCGGTCGAGGACTTCGCGCTGTACGCCATCCTGGTGGACGGCGAGCCGCCCGCGGACCTGCTGTCGCACCTCAGGTCGACGCGGGCCTTCGATGACCTGCAGGCGCTGCGCGGCAAGGGCGCGCGCAAGCAGGGTCTGCCGTCGCCGGATCCGAAACCCTCACCCAAGGGCGAGCCGGAGGGCGGCGACGGGCTGACGCTGGAGTAGACCGGCCCAGCCCAGGTCCGAGCATCCGCCGGGGAGTCGTACCGGTCGGGGCCCGCGGGGGCCGGCGGGCTCTCAGCTCTCCTTCTTCTTGGCTTCGACGGCGGTGGGATCGGCGGCGGCGGCCACGGGCTCGACGCCCTCCTCGGCGTCCTCCTCGAGCTCGGGGGCGTCACCCGCGCCGGGGTTCAGGGTGTCCTTGAGGTCCTTGTAGGCCCCGAAGCGCACCACCTTCTTGCGGGGGATCCTGATCTTCTCGCCGGTCTGCGGGTTGCGTCCCTCGCGGGGCTTCTGCACCCGCACGCGCAAGACGCCCAGGCCGGGCAGGACGAACTCGCCATCCTGCTGGAGCTTCTTCGTGGCGAGCTCCACCAGCCCCTCGTAGAAGCGGTTGACGTTGGCCTTGCTGATCCCCGCCGCGCGCATGATCCCATCGAGCATCTGGTCCTTGTTCATGGCTCGCCTCCCTCCAGGAACATCGAACCCGAAGTGCGCCCCGAATGCAAGGGTCGGGCTAGAATCGCAGCTCGCGCTGGTCGCAGGCGCGCCGGTCTTCCTCGATCCAGGCTCGCTCCTGGTCGGTCGGCGGCAGCGGATACACGCCGTCGAAGCAGGCCGCGCACTGGGGGTGATCGAAGGCCGCGCGCAGGCCCGCGATGGGCAGGTAGGTGAGCGAGTCGAGCCCCAGCCTGGCGGCGAAGCGGCCCTCCAGCTCCCGGAGCTGCTCCTTGTTCAACGGGCCCTGGGTGTGGTCGGGCAGCAGGCGCGCGGCGGCCAGCTCCTCGCGGGTGGACATGTCGATGCCGTAGTAGCAGGGGTACATGACCGGCGGCGAGTAGATGGCCAGGTGCACCTGGGTGGCGCCCTGCTCGCGGATGAGCTGGATGGTGTGGTTCAGCGTCGTGCCGCGCACGATGCTGTCGTCCACCACCAGCACCCGCCGCCCGGCGAACTCCGATCGGATGGGGTTGAGCTTCATCTTCAGCGCGTTCTGCCGCTCGCTGGTGGAGGCCATGATGAAGGTGCGGCCGGTGTAGCGGTTCTTGATGAAGCCCTCGCGGTAGGGGAGCTGGAGCGCCTCGGCCAGCGCGCCAGCCGCGGGCCGCGAGGTGTCGGGGATGGGGATGACCACGTCGGCCTGGATGCCCTTGGCCCGCACGGCCTTGGCCAGGTACTCGCCCAGGGCGCGGCGCACGGTGTACACGCTCTCACCGTTCATGATCGAGTCGGGCCGCGCGAAGTAGATGTACTCGAACACGCACGGCGCCGGGCGGGCGTCCCACACCTGGTGGCGCTGGGGCTCCTCGCCGGCGCGCAGCACCAGCATCTCGCCGGGCTCCACGTCCCCCTGGCGCCGGGCGCCCAACAGATCGAGGGCCACCGATTCGGAGGCCACCACGAAGTCCGCGCCGCGGCTGCCCCACACCGCCGGGCGGATGCCGTAGGGCCCGCGCAGCGCCAGCAGCGTCTCCTTGCCCTCCAGGCGCAGGCAGGCCACCAGCGAGTAGGCCCCGCGGGCCTTCTCGAAGCACAGCCGCATGGCCTGCAGCGCGTCGTCCACGCTGTGCTCGCGCCGGCGCCGCCGCATCAGCTCGCGGGCGAACAGGCACAGCACGGGCTCCACGTCGCAGCGGCTGAGGAGGTGGATGGAGTCCCCGAGCAGCTCCTCGTGCATGGCCGGCACGTTCATGAAGTTGCCGTTGTGCGCCATGAGCACGCCCGGCTGGCGATAGAAGAAGGGTTGCGTGTCGCCGATCAGGCCCTTGCCAACGGTGGGGTAGCGCACGTGCCCGAGGCCCACCCGGCCCGGCAGGAGGCGCAGGTCCTCGGCCGAGAAGCCCTGGGAGACCAGCCCGAGGTGTTTCACCAGCGGGAAGTGGCCGGGGGCGAGCATCCCCACGCCGGCGCTGTCCTGGCCCCGGTGCTGGAGGGCCTGCAGGGCGAGTAGCACGTCGCCTGCGCATTCCCGGGTGCTGACGATGCCGACGAAGCCACACATGGCAGCGCAGAGCGTAGCCAGGCAGACAGGTCCGGGTCAACCGAAAACGCGGGCCCGGCCCGGATGGCTGCCTACCGGGCGCGGCGCAAGCTGCCGTCCAGGCGCTCCAGGGCGGCTCGGATGCGCCCGGCCCGCTCGGGCGTGGGGATGTCCGCGCGGGCCGCGGCGAGAGCGTCCAGGGCCTCCAGGGCGGCCTTGCGTTCGTCGGTCCCCAGCCCGACGGCGGAGGTGAGCAGGGCGCGCAGGCGCGCCAGGGGCTCCGGCCCCGGGGCCAGGAGGGCAGGCACCTGCCGCGCCTCGGCCACGGAGGAGGCGGTGAGCTCCTGCACCAGCCGGCCGAGCTCCGCGGCCTGGGCCCGCGCGGGCGGCGCGGCCAGGGCCTCGTCGAGGGCGGTGCGGAACACCTGGACACGGACCTGCAGGGTCTGCGGATCGGCCTCGGCCCCGGCCAGCCGGGCGCTCAGATCGCGGGCGAAGGTCGTGAGCCGCGCCTGGACGGGCTCGCCGCCGAGCGCGGCGCGGAGCGCGGGCTCCAGGGCACCGAGCACCTGGCCGAGCTGCCCGGCCTGGGCGGCGATCAACCCGCTCGAGCGTTCCAGGATCTCGAGGTAAGCCGCGGCGCGGCCGAGCTGGAAGGTGGCGCCAAACGAGGCGCGCCCGGGCTCTGCTGTCAGGGCCGTCGCGCCGGCCTGGGGCACCCAGGCGGGCGGAGCGGCCTCCTTGGCCAGGACTCCCCAGGCCAGCACGGCCTTCGGAGGACCCGGGGCCACCGGCTCTGGCTCCGGCTCCGGCGCCGGCGGGATGTCCCGGGGCGGGACCTGGCCAGGCTCGGGCGCCGGCGCCCGCTCGCCCAGGAGCATCGCCGGGGGGTCGATCAGGGCCGGCGTTCCCGGTCCGGGCAACCGGGCGGACGGCCCGGGGCCGGCGGTCAGCACCACCAGCGCCAGGATCGCGGCGGCGGCCGCGCCCGCCGCGGCCAGGCGCCATCCCAGGCCGCCTCCGAGCAGCCAGGCCAGCCACGGCCTGCCCTCCGGGCTGGGCGTGGCGCGGGCGCCCGGGTGCGCCGCCTGCGCGAGCAGGGCCGGAGGCGGGACGTGCTCGCCCTCGCCCACCGCGGCCAGCGCCCGATGCAGGGCGACCAGCGAGCCCAGGCAGCTCGGGCAGCCCAGCAGGTGGCGCAGGGCCTGCTCCCGGTCGGCCTCGGGCAGGGCGCCGTCGGCGAGCAGCGCCAGGCGCTCGTCCCCGAGGTGCTCCCCGGTGGGCGCGGCGTCCCGGGTGAGCCCGAGCCGGACCACCGCGAGCCCACCCAGCTCGGTCCGGCAGGCCTCGCAGCTGCGGGCGTGCTCCGCCACCCGGTCGCGCTCCGCCGGCTCCAGGCTGTCGGCGGCGAAGGACTCCAGCATCCTGGGGTCAGGGCAACCAGCGCTCATCCGTGCACTCCTGCGTTCACCGCTGCGGCCAACTCTTCCAGCGCCTCCACTTTCGTGGGACGGACGCGTTGGCGGAATCCGGGAAAAAACGTGATCGCCATCACCCGCTCGTGCCGCGCCGCGTCAGGCGACCTCGTCGAGCATGCCGTCCAGGACGTGCACGCCGCCGGCCACCTCGTCCCAGCGGAATCCGGCCGCCTCCAGGCTGCGACGCAGGCCGTCCCGCAGTCGGTCGATCTCGACGTAGATGCGTTTCTCGTCCTTGCGACCGAGCATCCGGGCGATCTCCTGCGCGGTCAGCCCGTGCTTGAAGCGGCCGAGCAGCATGAGCCGCTCCTGATCGCCGAGCTCGCGCAGCGCCGCGCGCAGGGCCTTGCCCAGGGCGCGGGCTCGCTCGCTGGACCGGGAGGTCTCCAGCCCGCGCTCGGGATCGGCCGCGGGGTGGGGATCGGCCACCTGCACGCAGACTGCGCCCTCCTCGCTCTCGCCGACCGGGTGGAGCGGCAGGGCCGGGGCGCGGCGCAGGACCTCGCTGTACAGCGACCAGCGGTTCACGTCCTTGAGCGCGCGGTTGATGGCGGCCAGCATGCGGTCGAAGCGGGCCGGCGCGAGGCCGCCGGTCTCCGTGTCCAGCACGGCGCGCACCTCCCGCTCGGGCAGGTTGTCCCAGTACATCAGCTTGAAGAGGCGCTGGGTGAGCAGATCCATGCGCTGGATGGGCCGCGGGATGGTGCGCCGGCCCTCCAGCTCGCGGAAGTGATCGCTGACCAGGTTCTGGGTCACCCGGCCGAGCCAGGTGGTCAGCTTGCCCTGGCCGCCGAAGCGCTCGATGGACTCCAGGTAGCGCCGCAGGCGATAGAAGCTCTCACCGCCCTCGCTCGGGCGGCGCAGCCCCTCGATGACGTATAGGTACAGGTCCGCGCACTGGTCCTGGTCGCCGTCGGCGTAGCGCCAGACCAGGCTGAACACCAGGCGGCTGAAGCGCTCCACGAACTCTCGCCAGGCGGCCTCGTCCCCGGCCACCACGCGCTCGACCAGCGCGCGGTAGGTGAGGTCGCCACCCGGAGGCTCGGCAGGCGGGGGTTTCTTGACCATGGCTCCGGGCGCGAGTGTCGCACCGTTCCGCGCGGCGCGCAACGGTTCAGCCCTGGCCGGAGAAGCCTTGCGCCCCCGCGCTCCGGGGCAGCGCGCTGTCCACCAGCAGGGTGACCGGACCGTCGTTGACGAGCTCCACCTGCATGTGGGCTCCGAACACCCCGGTCCCGCAGCGCACCCCGGCCGCGCGCACCTGGGCTACGAAGGCCTCGATCAGCCGGGCCGCGGCCTCGGGCTCGAGCGCCTGCACGAAGGCCGGCCGGCGCCCCTTGCGGCAGTCGCCGTACAGCGTGAACTGGGAGACCGCGATCAGCTCCCCGCCCACGTCCAGCAGGTCGCGGTTCATCTTGCCGTCCTGGTCGGGGAACACCCGCAGGTGCAGGAGCTTGTCCGCCATCCAGTCCGCCTGGACGGGCCCGTCGCCCTGGCCCGCGGCCAGGAGCACGAGCAGCCCGGGGCCCATCTGCGCCACCACGCGGCCGTCCACGTGGACGGCCGCCCGAGATACCCGCTGCAGGACCGCGCGCATGCCAGACCTCCGGAGCCGACGAGGCGCCTTGGGAATCGGCCCGCGCCATGGTATATCTGCCCCGTCTGGAATCAAGCCGGGAGACGCGATGCTGACGGTCAAGGTGCTCGGAGACTTCCTGGGGGGCCAGTGGTTCCGGCCCCGGGGGGCGGAGCACAAGATCGTCTCGCGTGACCCCGGCGACCAGGGTTACCGCATCGGCGCCTTCCCGGTGGCGCCCGAGCACGCCGAGACGGCGGTGTCCGCGGCCGTGGACGCGGGTCCGGCCTGGGGCCGGCTGCCGGCCGCGATCCGGGCAGACTTCCTGCGCAAGTTCGCCGCCGAGCTGGTCAACCGCCGGGGGGCGCTGGCGCGCCTGCTGGCCGCCGAGACTGGCAAGCCCCTGTGGGAGGCCGAGCTCGAGGTGAGCGAGGCCGGCGGGCGGGTGGAGATGGAGCTGCGCGAGGGCCAGAGCCACGTGCAGCCCATCCGCATCTCCGAGGTGCGCTGGGGCGTATCCGGAGAGGGGCGCTACCGCCCGCTCGGCGCCACCCTGGTGCTGGGCGCGGCCGCCGCCCCCCTGGAGCAGCCGCTGGGCTGGATCCTGCCGGCCCTGCTGGCCGGCAACACGGTGGTGTTCAAACCCTCGAAGCTGGTGCCCGCCGTGGGCCAGGCCATCGCCGAGATCGCCGAGCAGATCGAGCTGCCCGCCGGGGTGCTGAACCTGGTCCAGGGCGAGGCGGAGGTGGGGCTGAAGCTCGTGTCCGACACCCGCCTGGCCGCGGTGCTGTTCTGCGGCTCGCACCTGTCGGGCGCGCGGGTGGTGCAGGCGGCCCTCGGGCGGCTGAACCGCATGGTGGCGCTCGCGGTCGGCGGGATCAACACCGCGGTGGTGCTGTCCGACGCCGACCTGGGGCAGGCGGTGTACGAGTGCGCCCGGGGCGCCTTCCTGACCACCGGCCAGCGCGCCTCCTCGACCGGGGTGATCCTGGTGGAGCGCGGGGTGCTACTCGAGTTCCTCGACGCGTTCGGCGAGGCGGTGCGGGCGCTGAAGGTGGGCTACGCCTTCGAGGCCGACGTGTTCATGGGCCCCATGCTCAGCGAGGCCGCCCGGGCGCGGGCCCTCGATCGCCAGGAGCAGCTCGAGCGCTTCGGGGCCCGGCCGCTGCTGCGGGCCGAGCCGCTGAAGCTGAAGCGGCCCGGCCACTACCTGAGCCCGGCGGTGTGGCAGCTCACCCGGCCCGAGCCGATCGACTCCTTCCGCCCGGACGGCCAGTCCTTCGGGCCGGACGTGGTGCTGGTGCCCTTCGACGACGACGAGCAGGGCCAGCGCCTGGCCGGCTCCACCGCCTACCCGCTCGGGGCGGCGGTGTTCACCCGGGACGCGGCCCGCTTCGAGGCCTGGGCCGAGGCCGTGCCCTACGGCCTGGTGAACCACAACCTGGCCACCACCGATCAGACCTCACGCCTGCCCTTCCTGGGGCTGGGCGGGGCAGGCAGCCACCGGCCCTCCGGGGTGCTGGCCCAGCACAGCTGCTCCTTCCCGCAGGCGCTGCTGCGCGCGACCGAGCCCTACGACCCGTCCCGCAACCTGCCCAACTTCCCGAGGAAATGAAAAACGGCCCCCCCGGGAGGGGGGGCCGTGGCTCACACGCGAGCAGTCCGCGGGCTCACTTGCCGCGGGTCTGGATCAGGGTCTGGACCACGCTGGGATCGGCCAGGGTCGAGGTGTCGCCGATGGCGTCCAGCTCGTTGGCCGCGATCTTGCGCAGGATGCGGCGCATGATCTTGCCCGAGCGGGTCTTGGGCAGCGCGTCCGCCCAGTGGATCACCTCCGGGGTGGCCAGCGGGCCCATGACCGTGCGCACGGTCTTGACCAGCTCGGCCTTGAGCTCGGCCGACTTCTCGACGCCGGCCTTCAGGGTCACGAACGCGTAGATGGCCTCGCCCTTGATGTCGTGGGGGAAGCCGACCACGGCCGCCTCGGCCACCTTGGTGTTGCTCACCAGGGCGCTCTCGATCTCGGCCGTGCCCAGGCGGTGGCCCGACACCTTGATCACGTCGTCCACGCGGCCGGTGATCCAGTAGTAGCCGTCCTCATCGCGCCGCGCGCCGTCGCCGGTGAAGTAGTAGCCCTTGTAGTGGGTGAAGTAGGTGTCCTTGAAACGGTCGTGCTGGCCGTACACGGTGCGCATGAAGCCGGGCCAGGGCTCGGAGATGCACAGGCGGCCCGAGCCGGCGCCCGTCATGGGCTTGCCGTTCTCGTCCATCAGCACCGGCTTCACGCCGAAGAAGGGCAGGGTGGCCGAGCCCGGCTTCTGCGGGATGGCGGCGGGCAGCGGGGTGATCAGGATGCCGCCGGTCTCGGTCTGCCACCAGGTGTCCACGATCGGGCACTGGTTCTTGCCGATCACCCGGTGGTACCACAGCCACGCCTCGGGGTTGATGGGCTCGCCCACGGTGCCGAGCAGGCGCAGGCTGGTGAGCTTGCGCTTGTTGGGGAAGTCCTCACCCTCGCGCATCAGCGAGCGGATGGCGGTGGGGGCGGTGTAGAAGGTGGTCACCTGGTGCTTGTCCACCACGTCCCAGAAGCGGCCGGCGTCCGGGTAGGTGGGGATGCCCTCGAACTGCACCGAGGTGGCGCCGATGCTGAGCGGTCCGTACACGATGTAGGTGTGCCCGGTGATCCAGCCGATGTCGGCCGTGCACCAGAAGATGTCCTTGTCGTGGTAGTCGAAGATGTACTTGAAGCTGGTGCCCGCGTAGACCATGTAGCCCGCGGTGGTGTGCAGCACGCCCTTGGGCTTGCCGGTCGAGCCCGAGGTGTACAGGATGAACAGGGGATCCTCGGCGTCCATCCACTCCACCGGGCAGTCCGTCGAGGCCTTCTTCTGCAGGTCGTGCCACCACTCGTCGCGGCCGGCCTTCATCGGGGTCTCGATGCCCTTGCCCGCGCCCACGCGCTCGAACACGATGCAGGACTTCACCAGGTGCTTGTTCTTCTCGCAGATGGTCATGGCCGCGTCGGCGTTGGCCTTCATCGACACCGGCTTCTTGCCGCGGTAGGTGCCGTCGCAGGTCACCAGCACGGTGCAGCCGGAGTCGAGGATGCGGTCGGCCAGGGAGTCGCCGGAGAAGGCGCCGAACACGATCGAGTGGATGGCGCCGATGCGGGTGCAGGCCAGCATGGTGAAGGCCAGCTCCGGGATCATCGGCATGTAGATGCTGACCCGGTCGCCCTTCTTCACGCCCTTGGCCTTGAGCATGTTGGCGGTCTTGCACACCTCGTCCTTGAGCTGGGCGTAGGTGAATTTGCGGGACTCGCTGGGGTCGTTGCCCTCCCAGATCAGCGCGACCTTGTCCTTGTTCTTCCCGGCGGCGTGGCGGTCCACGCAGTTGTAGCACACGTTGGTCTTGGCGCCCTCGAAGTAGCGGATGTGGATCTTGTCGGTGAAGTCGAAGGAGCGGAACTTGGTCCACTTCTTCTCGAAGTGGAAGTTCTCGGCCATCTTGGTCCAGAACTTCTCGGGCTCGTTGATGGACTCGTCGTACATCTTCTTGTACTCGGCCATCGACTTGACCCACGCGTCCTTGGACCACTCCTTGGTGGGGCTGAACTTCCCGTCCGCGGTCATTTCCTTGGCCATCGAACACCTCTCCTTTGGTTGAAAACGACCGTTCTCACGACCGTTTTGGTGCCGTGATCCGTGGACTTCCCGGAGGAAATCCGCCTCGGCTTGTAACGCAGGTTGACAGGGCTGTCAAGTCAAACCGGGACGGGGCGGATCACCAAAGCGCGGCGGCCTGGACCTGGATCCCCATGGCCACGACGCGGTCGTCGAAGTTCTCCAGCGGCATGTCCCAGAAGAGGTTGGTCAGCACCCGGAAGTGCTTTTCCTCGAGCCACAGGTGGAGGCCTGCGGTCAGGCGCAGCACGTCGTTGTTGGTGTCGTCCTCGATGTTGGGTTCGAACCAGTCCAGCCGGCCGACCACCTCAAGCAGGTCCGTGAGGCGGTAGCCGAAGTGCCCCCACAGGGCGAAGGAGTAGATGTTGTCGCGGCCGTCGTCGGCGTACATGATGGTCCGGCAGGCGAACTCGCCCACCACGTGGAACTTGTTGTTGTTCCACTCGCCGCCCAGCACGCCCATGTAGATGAAGTCGTTGTCCTCGTCACCGTTCTGGTTGGGCGGCGAGCTGAACCAGTTCGAGAGGGCGATGGAGGCGTTCCCGAGCTTGTAGTTCACGCTCAGCAGGAAGTCCTTCATCTTGTTGTTGTCGGTCAGGCTGCTGTAGGTCACCCCGTTCACCGAGATGTCCCAGGCCTGCATGTAGGCCTCGGCCGGCCGGACGACGAACGGGTCGGCGAACAGGCCGTTGAACGCGCCGAACATCACGCTGAGGTCCGCGACCGGCGAATAGGTGAGCTGCAGGCCGACCTGACGCCAGAGCGCCATGACGCCGCCGACGCCCATGTTGCCGGACGCCCCACCGATGTAGACCGGGTAGTTGATGGCGGCCAGGTCCGCCGTGTTGCGCGGCATCATGAAGCTGAAGTCGGGCACGAAACGGCCGGCCCGGATCTGGAGCAGTTGGTCGCCGAACTTGATCTTGTAGTTGAGGTACGCGTCCAGGGCGAAGGAGAGCGTGTTGACCGCCTCGCCCTGGAAGAAGTACTCGAGGTTCTCGCTGGCCACGTGGCCCTTCAGCATGATGCGGGCCCGCTGCAGCTTGAAGGTGAAGGTGTTGTCGATGTCCGGGATGCCGGCGGTGGCGTCGTCGTCGTTGATCCACACGTTGCTCGCCATCAGGGCCTGGAACACGCCCATGAGCTGCACCGAGCCGTAGCGGAGATCCACCTTGGGGATGAAGCTCTCGTGGCTGCCGGGCGCGTTGGCGCCCAGGCCGACCTCGGCGGGCTTGGGCTGCTCGGCGGGCTTGGGCTCCTCGACGGGCTTGGGCTGCTCGGCGGGCTTGGGCTCCTCGGCCGGCTTGGGCGGGTCGCCCTCCTTCCAGCCCTCGAAGCCGCCGCCGCCGGAGCCGCTGCTCGAGCCGTCGCCCTTGTCTCCCCCGTCCTGGGCCAGGACAGGCAACGCCCAACCGGTCAACGCCAGGCACAGGACCATGCTCAACATCGTTCTCGTGGTCTTCAAGTCCCACTCCTTTCGTCGGGTGGATGGATGGCTACGCTGGGTCGCCCGGAAAGTAGCGATGCCTTGACGGGGATGTCAAGAGGTGTGTGGCGTCCGCCCGGAGGGAGGCCTCACGGTCCCAGGAGCCCGCGTTCGGCCAGCGAGGTGAATCCCTCCCGCCCGACGATCAGGTGATCGACCACCCGCACCCCCAGCAGCTGGCCGGCCCGCAGCATGCGCTCGGTGATGGACACGTCGTCCGGGCTCGGGCTGGGATCGCCCGAGGGGTGGTTGTGCACCAGCAGGACCGCGGGCGCGCCCCAGCGCAGGCAGGCCGAGAACACCACGCGCGGGTCCACGGGGCAGCTGTTCCAGGTCCCCTCGGCCAGGACCAGCCGGCGCAGCGGCCGGTTCTTGCTGTCGAGCAGCAGGGCGTGCAGCCCCTCCCGGCTCCGGTCCTGGAGCCGGCCCCGGAACCACTGCGCCACGTCGGCGGCCGAGGCGAGCACGCGTCCGCGGGGCGGACAGGGGAGGGCCGCCCGTCGGCCGAGCTCCAGGGCCGCCTTGACGCGCCTGGCGCGGACGGATCCCAGGCCCGGCAGACGCCTCACCTCCTCCATGGAGCGGCGGGCCAGGCCCTGGAGTCCGCCCGCGGCCTGCAGCACCCCGAGCGCCCGGCCGAGGCCTGCCCGGTCCGCGGACGAGCCACCCAGCAGCAGGGCCAGCAGCTCGTGCTCGGCCAGCGCCTCCTCCCCCAGGCGCGCCAGCCGCTCCGCGGGCGATTCATCCCACGCCACCGCTCCCACCTCCCCGTCCCGGACACCGCCCCGGAGAGCGCTTAGCAAGCCATGTGCCCAGGGACCCGGGCGGCGCCAGCCGTGCGGAAACTATGCGTTCGGCCTGCTCACAGGATCCGCTGCCGGCCGGTCGAGTGTCCGGATTCCGGACACCCCTCCGGCCGCGGGCCGACCGCCGACTGGCGCTTGCCTGGGGCGCGGGCCTCATGTATCTTCTCCCCCCATGGTCCCGCCCCGTGAGCAGCCTGCCGACTGCGAGACAATCCATCCGCCCTGCGCATCCACCGCGGCGCCGGTGAGCATCCCGACCCGCTGCATCACCCCCACGCAGATCGATCCCGACGCGCTCAAGGTGGTCCGGCGCCTGCAGCGCTTCGGACACGTGGCCTACCTGGTGGGAGGCTGCGTGCGCGACCTCCTGCTGCGGTTGACCCCCAAGGACTTCGACGTGGCCACCTCGGCTCCGCCCCAGGAGATCCGCAAGGTCTTCCGCAACTGCCGCCTGATCGGCCGCCGGTTCCGCCTGGCCCACATCCACTTCCAGGACAAGATCATCGAGACGGCCACCTTCCGCGCGGCGGCCGAGGCACCGCAGGAGGGAGAGCTGCTGATCCGCTCGGACAACGTGTTCGGCACAGAGCAGGAGGACGCCTACCGCCGCGACTTCACCATCAACGCGCTGTTCTACGATCCGGTCGGGCGGGCGCTGATCGACTACGTGGGCGGCCTCGAGGACCTGGTCGCCCGGCGGCTGCGCTTCATCGGCGATCCGGATGTGCGTGTCCAGGAGGACCCGGTGCGCTCGCTCCGGGCGGTGAAGTTCGCCGCCCGGCTGGGCTTCGAGATCGATCCGGCCACCTGGCGGGCCGTGGTGCGGCACCGCCAGGCCCTGTCCCTGGCGGCCCCGCCGCGGCTGCTCGAGGAGATCGTGCGCATGCTGCGCGGCGGCGCCGCGGCCGAGTCGTTCCGCCTGCTCTGGATGGGGGGCCTGCTCGAGGTCATGCTGCCCGAGGTGGCCCGCTACCTGGGGCGGGCGCTGGAACGGGGCGAGGAGCGCGATCCAGGCGCGGGCCTGTGGGCCCACCTGCGCGCGCTCGACCGCAGCCAGCGCGAGGGGCTGACCTCGCCCGTGTTGCTGTCGGTCCTGCTGCTGCACCCGGTGCTGGACGCCGCCGACGGCGGCGCGGCCGCCTACGGCCTCAAGCCGGGCCAGCCCGTCGGGGACGTGGTGCGCGCGCTGCTGAAGCCGCTCATCGAGCGGCTGCGCCTGCCGCGTTGGGAGGCGGAGCGCATCCAGCAACTCACCGTGCTCCACCGCCGGCTGTGCCTGCTCAACCGCAGCCAGAGCATGCCGCGCGGGCTGGGCCGCCGGCTGCAGCTGCCGGAGCTCCTCGATCTCTTCGAGCTGGGCGTGCGGGCCACCGGCCGGCACCGCCGCACCCTCGACCGGCTGCGCCAGCTGATGCAGCCCGAGGGGGGCGCGGCCGCGGAGCCGTCCCCGGGGGCCGAGGCAGACGACCTGCCCGAGCCCGAGCCGGAGTCCCCGGAGGCGCCCGCGGGCGCCTCCGGCGACCCACCGCGCCGCAGGCGCCGTCGTCGCCGTCGCCCCCGGCCCCGGCCGGTCGAGACCGGGGTCTCCCCCGGCGGGGCCGCCTGAGCTGCTCACTCCGACCAGGTCGTTTCGGCGGTGGACAGGCGCTCGCCGCTCACGGCGTCGGCGATCTCGTGGCAGAAGCGCGGGCCCGCGCCGGGCTGCGGGGCCAGCCGGGCCAGGCGGACGAGCGCGCGCGCGCCGGGCAGGATCTCCCGCTGGTAACGGATGTTGAGCTCGCGGATCGCGGCCTCGGGGGGGAGCTCCGGCAGGCAGTCCAGCATCCACTCCAGGTGGCGCAGGTTGTTCACGTGGCCGTTGGAGTCGAGGTCCCGCCGGCGGGCGAGCATGGGGAGCTCCCGCTCCGGGTGCGGACAGGGCCGCGGGCGGGGTAGCCCACGGCCGAGCAGGCGCTCCGCGACCAGCGGGTAGGCCGAGGCCACCTCGGCCGGGACCCGCGTGACCTGGCGCGCCTGGGTGTCCAGGAAGGCCCACAGGGTGCTGGCCCGCACCAGTTCGCCGGCCTCGTCCTCGACCAGGAACTCGCGCTTGGACAGCAGCCGGCCCATCTCGGTGGCCCAGGTGGTGACCGTCACCTGGGTGCGCCAGGTGGGCAGCCGGGCGATGCGGGCCCAGGTCTGCACCACCATCCATACTCGCGCCCTGGCCGCGTGCCAGGCGACGCCCTGGCCGACCGCCTCGGCGTGCAGGACGGCCGCCTCCTGCATGGCGCCCAGCAGCGCGATCGGGGTCATGCGCAGGTTCGAGTCCGTGTCCTGATAGCGCACGTCCAGGCGAGTGGAGAACTTACCCTGCATGGGGGAGGGACGCTACCACCGGCCCGAGCCCGACTGCAACCCTCGGTCCCTGCAAGCCGAAACGGCGCCCTGCGTTCTGGGGCCGGGATCTGTCCACCCGGGGAAAATCCTGGTACTATTGGGTGAATTCCAACCCGGTGGAGCGAGCTCGGGGTCGCCCGACCGGTGCGAGCAGGGGTGAAATCATGAGCCTGACGAGGCGCCTCGGCGGCGGTGGCTTCCTGCTTGGGATGGCACTTGCAACGGCGGCCTGCAGCGACGATGTCCCCGGTCCGAACCGGCCGCCCGTGGCCCAGGCGGGTCCAGACCGGACCACCCTGCCAGGGACCCCGGTCGTCCTCGACGGAAGCGCCTCGTTCGACCCCGATGGGGACGTCCTCGCGGGCCATGCGTGGAGCCTGCTCGCGGCGCCGGCCGGGAGCCTGGCCCGGCTCGACCCGGTCCAGGCCCGCCAGCCCCAGGTCGAGCTCACCCCGGACCTCGCGGGCACCTACCTGGTGGGTCTGGTGGTGAACGACGGTCGGCTGGACTCGGCTCGCGACGTGGCCCAGGTGCGCGCCGCGGAGGTGGCCTGCGCCTCCCCGGTGGACTGCCCGGACGACGGCCTATGGTGCACGGGCACGCCCGACTGCGTGGACGGCCTTTGCGCGGAGGTCCCGCCGGACTGCGCGGATCTGGACGCCTGCACCCAGGACCTGTGCGACGAGGACAGCGACCAGTGCTCGCACCCGCCGATCACTGACCCGCCGTCCGAGGGGCTGGGCGCGGCCGGGAGCTGCGCGGACGGCCTGGACAACGACTGCGACGGACAGACCGACGACGCCGACCTCGGCTGCCAGGGGTGCCTCGTGGTCGCGGACTGCCCGGACGACGGGCTGTTCTGCACCGGCGCCCTCGCGTGCGTGGACGGGGTGTGCGTGGAGACACCGCCCGACTGCAGCGACGCCGACGCCTGCACGCAGGATCTGTGCGACGACGACTTCGACCGCTGCGATCACCCGACGATCGAGAACCCGCCGCCCGAGGACCTGGCCACGGCCGGGAGCTGTACCGACGGCGTGGACAACGACTGCGACACCCTCGCCGACGACGCCGACCCGGGCTGCGCCGAGTGCCAGGGCATCGGGGACTGCCCGGACGACAACGACGCCTGCACCGGGGTGGAGTGCGTGGGCGGCGCTTGCCAGTACCCGCCGGCCAACGAGGGCGGCGCGTGCGAGGACGGGCTCTTCTGCACCTTCCCGGACGTGTGCGCCGCGGGCGTGTGCGGTGGCCCGGCCCGCGACTGCGGCGGCGTGGCCGACGCCTGCAACACGGGCGCCTGCGACGAGCAGGGCGACGCCTGCGTGCCGGTGCCCGTCGTGGACGGGACCGCCTGCGGCGCGGGCGCCTGCCTGGGGCTGAGCTGGAGCCGGGCGATCTGCGAGAGCGGCGCCTGCACCGGGACCGAGGCCCTGGCGTGTGATGACCTGAGCCTGTGCACGGACGACAGCTGCGACGACGTCACCGGCTGCGGGCACGCCCCGGCCCACGAGGGTGAGGAGTGCGGGGAGCGGACCTGCGACACCCTCGGGTGGAACCAGGTGGTGTGCCAGGCAGGCCAGTGCGACCTCGTGCAGCTCGTCCTGGACTGCGACGACGGGAACGTCTGCACCGACGACGCCTGCGACGCGGGGGCCGGCTGCGCGAACACCGACAACACCCTGGACTGCGACGACGCGAACGCCTGCACCGTGGGCGACACCTGCCAGGGCGGGGGCTGCGTCGGCGCGCCCCTGGACGAGGACCTGGACGGGTACGGGCCGCTGAACCTGGGCTGCGGCGCGGACTGCGACGACGCGGCCTTCGAGGTGAACCCCGGGGTGTTCGAGGGCCCGTTCGGTGACGCGATCTGCGCGGACGGCGTGGACAACGACTGCGATCTGGCTGTCGACGATCTGGACTCCACCTGCCTGCAGTGCCAGGGCGACGGAGACTGCGACAACGGCGACTTCTGCGACGGGGCCGAGACCTGCGTGGGAGGCGCGTGCCTGGCCGGCACGAACCCGTGCCCGGAGACCGAGTGCAACCGCTGCGATGAGGGCACCGGCAGCTGCTTCGACCCGGTGGGCACGTCCTGCGGCAACCCGGGGGACTCTGCCTGCGACAACCCGGACTCGTGCGATGGCGCGGGCGCCTGCCTGGTGAACCACGAGGCCCCGGGCTTCGCCTGCGGGGATCCGGCCAACTCGGCCTGCGACAACCCGGACTCCTGCGATGACGCGGGCGCCTGCCTGGTGAACCACGAGGCCCCGGGCTTCGCCTGCGGGGATCCGGCCAACACGGACTGCGACAACCCGGACTCCTGCGACGGCGCGGGCGCCTGCCTGGTGAACCACGAGGCCCCGGGCTTCGTCTGCGGGGATCCGGCCAACACGGCCTGCGACAACCCGGACTCCTGCGACGGCGCGGGCGCCTGCCTGGAGAACCACGAACTCCCGGGCTTCGCCTGCGGGGATCCGGTCAACACGGCCTGCGACAACCCGGACTCGTGCGACGGCGCGGGCGCCTGCCTGGTGAACCACGAGGCCCCGGGCTTCGCCTGCGGGGATCCGGCCAACACGGCCTGCGACAACCCGGACTCCTGCGATGGCGCGGGCGCCTGCCTGGTGAACCACGAGGCCCCGGGCTTCGCCTGCGGGGATCCGGCCAACACGGCCTGCGACAACCCCGACAGTTGCGACGGGGCGGGAACCTGCCTGGCGAACCTCGAGCTCCCGGGCTTCGCCTGCGGGGATCCGGCCAACACGGCCTGCGACAACCCGGACTCCTGCGATGGCGCGGGCGCCTGCCTGGTGAACCACGAGGCCCCGGGCTTCGCCTGCGGAGACCCGGCCAACACGCCCTGCGACAACCCGGACTCGTGCGACGGCGCGGGCACCTGCCTGGCGAATCACGAGGCCCCGGGCTTCGCCTGCGGGGATCCGGCCAACACGGCCTGCGACAACCCGGACTCCTGCGACGGCGCGGGCGCCTGCCTGGTGAACCACGAGGCCCCGGGCTTCGCCTGCGGGGATCCGGCCAACACGGCCTGCGACAACCCGGACTCGTGCGATGGGGCGGGCGCCTGCCTGGTGAACCACGAGGCCCCGGGCTTCGCCTGCGGGGATCCGGCCAACACGGACTGCGACAACCCGGACTCCTGCGATGGCGCGGGCGCCTGCCTGGTGAACCACGAGGCCCCGGGCTTCGCCTGCGGGGATCCGGCCAACACGGCCTGCGACAACCCGGACTCGTGCGACGGGGCGGGCGCCTGCCTGGCGAACCACGAGGCCCCGGGCTTCGCCTGTGGGGATCCGGCCAACACGCCCTGCGACAACCCGGACTCGTGCGATGGGGCGGGCGCCTGCCTGGTGAACCACGAGGCCCCGGGCTTCGCCTGCGGGGATCCGGCCAACACGGACTGTGACAACCCGGACTCCTGCGACGGCGCGGGCGCCTGCCTGGTGAACCACGAGGCCCCGGGCTTCGCCTGCGGGGATCCGGCCAACACGGCCTGCGACAACCCGGACTCCTGCGACGGCGCGGGCGCCTGCCTGGTGAACCACGAGGCCCCGGGCTTCGCCTGCGGGGATCCGGCCAACACGGCCTGCGACAACCCGGACTCGTGCGACGGGGCGGGCGCCTGCCTGGCGAACCACGAGGCCCCGGGCTTCGCCTGCGGGGATCCGGCCAACACGGCCTGCGACAACCCGGACTCGTGCGACGGGGCGGGCGCCTGCCTGGTGAACCACGAGGCCCCGGGCTTCGCCTGTGGGGATCCGGCCAACACGCCCTGCGACAACCCGGACTCGTGCGACGGGGCGGGCGCCTGCCTGGTGAACCACGAGGCCCCGGGCTTCGCCTGTGGGGATCCGGCCAACACGCCCTGCGACAACCCGGACTCGTGCGATGGGGCGGGCGCCTGCCTGGTGAACCACGAGGCCCCGGGCTTCGCCTGCGGGGAT